>Ga0180222_1000014_pt1 | contig 472531 bp, 470 predicted proteins | sample eDN5th37CKraftOP_FD_151336 | JGI IMG/M metagenome (GOLD analysis project Ga0180222, IMG submission 151336) | Enriched Organic Plus compost microbial communities from Emeryville, California, USA - eDNA 5th pass 37_C Kraft OP (version 2) (version 2) ... | reverse complement strand
TCGGTGTCGCGCGGAATGACGACCGCGTCCCCCGCCGCCGGCACCTTGCCGCCGGGCCAGGCCGCCGGATCGGACCAGCGCACCTTGCGCTTCGCCGCAACCGGCGCCTCCGCGGCGGCGTCCGCCGCCGGGTCAACGTGGGCATGATCCTGCGCGGCTGCGGTTCCGCCGCCACCGCACAGCAGCGCTAGGCAAAGAAGGCCGGAACGGAGCCAGGACTGGCGCATGACGATGATCCCCTCGGGCAGGGCCCCTGCGCCCCGCCAGTCATTATTGATTTTGTCCGATTTGTGTCCCGAATGACGCGACTTCGCAAGCGCTCAATGCGCCCGGTCCCGCTCCGGCAAGCGCGACGTCAGGCCTCGCGCCAGGCCCGCGTCCGCGCGATCGTCGCCAGCGCCGCGATCGCCAGCACAGCCGGCACCGCGAACAGCGACATCACCACCGTGCTCGACAGCCCCGCTGCCAGCGCGAAGCCGATCACGATCGGCGCGATCACCGTGCCCAGCCGGCCGACGCTCTTGGCCCAGCCGATCCCGGTCGCGCGCAGCGCATCCGGGTAGAACCCGGCCAGCACCACGTTGACTCCGCCGTAGGCCCCGAGGCTGAAGAACCCGGCCGCGCCGAGCAGCACGGCCAGCGTCGTGGCCGGCGCGGTGGCGATCACCTGTCCGGCCGCGAACAGGAACGCGGCAGCGGCCGCAAGGAACCCGATGAGCACCGGCATCGCCCCGAACCGGTCGATCAGCGCCCCCACGCCGAGCGCGGCGATCGCCCCGCCGAAGCCGAAGATCGTGATCGACAGCGCCGCGAACGATTCGTCGTGGCCGACCTCGACCAGCATGATCGGCAGCCAGGAATTGAGGCAGTAGCTGATCGTCAGCATGACGATGAACAGCAGCCACAGCATCGTCGTGCCGACGAGGTAGCGCGGGGCGAGGATCTGCAGCGCCGCTGGCGGCCCGCTCATCTCGCGCGGTCGCGCCTCCGCAGGGCCCCCGTCGCGCAACCACACCCACGCCGCCCCGGCGGCGAGGAACGACAGCGCGCCGACCGCCACCATCGCCGCCCGCCAGCCGCCGTGATCGGCGAACCCGGCAGCGACGATCCCGGCGACCGCGGCGCCGAGGCCGTACCCCGTGAACAGCGCGAGGATCGACAGTCCGCGCCGTCTTGCCGGCGCCTGCGCGGTGACGATCGCCAGGCAGCTCGGCAGGCACCCGCCGAGGAACACGCCCGTCACGAGACGGATCGCGAACAGGCTGGTCCCGTCGGTAGCCAGCGCGCTCGCCGCCTGCCCCAGCGCGAAGCCCGCCACCGCCAGCGTCACCGTGATCCGGTGCCCGAACCGGCTCGCGATCGCCGGGAACACCACCAGCCCGAGGCATTGCCCGACGAGGTTCGAGGAGAAGATCGGCCCCAGCTCGGCATTGCCGAGCGACAGCGAGCGGGCGATGTCCGGCGCCAGCGGCCCGAGGATCGTGTGGATCAGCCCGTCGAGGAAGTAGATCGCCGTCGAGACGGCGACCACCCCCGCGGCCGACGGGGCGGCCATGGCCCGCGCGGTCATATTCCGAACCGCGCGCGCGCCTCCTCCACGGTCGCCGGCTTGAGCCCGTAGATCGCGGCAATCGAGGCGGCGGCGCGGACCATCTCCGCGTTGTCCCGCGCGACCGTCCCGTCGGGCAGGTGGATCCCGTCCTCGAACCCGACGCGCACCAGGTCGCAGCCCATTGCGAGGCCGAGCGTGACGATGCGGAACATGTCGCGCCCGGTCGCCGTCACCCCCCAGATCGCCTGCGGGAACAGCCGCAGCCCCTCGTCGATGTTGAAGATCACGTTGCGCGCGATCGGCGGCGTCGCCCCGAACCCGCCGCCGTGCAGCAGCCAGATGTTCTTGCGGTGGCGGTCGAACAGCCCTTCCTCGGCATAGCGCAGCAGCCGGTGCAGCGAGCTCGCCTCGACGATCTCGTACTCGAGCGCCGAGCCCTTGGCATAGACCGCCTCGATCGTCCGCTTCAGCAGCTGCGGCGAGTTCACGTAGGGCGTTTCCTCGGGATAGCCGCCTTCCGGGTTGTGGAAGTCGGCCGAGCCGCCGGCGATGCCGAACAGGTCCTGCTGCGGCTCGATCTCGAGCAGACCGAGCCGCTCGCTGTCGCTCGGCCAGATGAACTGACCCGTCGCCGGGTCGCGGCGCACGCCGATACCGTTGGTGGTCTGGATCAGGATCGGGCTGCGCGCGCGGATCTGCCGGATGATCTCGGCATAGATCGCCGGGTCGCCGCTGTTCTTGCCGTCGGGCCCGCGCGCGTGGACGTGGACCACCGAGGCCCCGGCCTCCCAGCAGCGAGCCGCCGCCTCGCCGATCTCGTCGGGCTGCTTGGGGATCACCGCGCCGTCGCGGTCCTGCTGCATCCCGCCGTTGAGGGCGACGGTGATCATGACCTTGTTGCCTTCCAGCATCGGCTTCCTCTCCTCTTCCGCTGCCGGTTTCGCGCGGATCGCACGTCAGGTCTGTCCTATCGCGAGAGGACAGGGCACAATGCGACGAGCCGCAACCGCGGGAGAGGCCCATGGCTGACATCTGGCGAGTCACCGACTGGCGGCTGCCCGCCGCGGCGGGGCCGGTCTACCAGGCGCTCGTCGCGGCGATCGGCAGCGACGGTTTCGGTGCCGCCCTGCGCCGCGGCGTCGACACCCTGACCGCCGGCGCGCGCCGCCTCTACCTGTTCGAGGCGACCGGCCGCGGCGAGGACGACCTGCGCTACTACCATTGCGAGCCGCACATCGCCGAGCTGCTCCCGGCCTACGCCGCGCGCTACAAGCGGCTCGACCCGCTTGCCGACGTCTACCGCGCAGCCCCCGCCGCCGGCGACCTCGCGGTCCAGCGCATCCGCCCCTCGGACATCGCCTCGGCCGGCTTCCGGCGGCGCTTCTTCGAGGCCCCGGGGATCGTCGAGCGCGTCTCGCTGGTCCAGCGCAGCCAGGCCGGGTGGCACGGCATGAACGTCTCCCGCCACGCGAGCCAGGGCCCCTTCACCGACGCCGAGCTCGACGCGCTCGCCGGCCTCGCGCGCCTCGCGCTGCCGATGCTCCCCCTCACCCGCCCCGGCGGCGCGCCGCAGAGCGCCCTCACGCCCGAACAGCTCGAGGACCGCTTCGCCCGCCGCTTCCCCGCGCTGACCCTGCGCGAACGCCAGGTCTGCGCCCGCGCCGCCTTCGGCATGAGCGTCGAGGCGACGGCCCTCGACCTCGGCATCGCCAGGACCTCGGTCCTGACCCTGCGGCAACGCGCCTACCGCCGCCTGAACGCGGCGAGCTCGCGCGAGCTGCTGTGGCTGGTGGCCAACTGACGGCCGGGCCGACGGACCATTCCGACCGCCCGGCAAGGCCCGCGGCTCAGGCCTTTCGCGCAACGGCCGGCGATCGGCGGTAGCTGTCATTGACGAGGGCGACACCGGCCAGCGCCACCGCTCCGCCGAGGAGGGTCACGGGCTCGGGCACGTCCCCGGCAATCGGGATCGCGAGCACCGTCGCCAGCGGGGCCATGAGAAACAGCAGGTTGGCCGCGCGCGGCGCCCCGAGCCCGGCAAGCGCTTCCATCCAGCAGACGTAGCCGAGGACCCCCGCGCCGAGCGACAGGAAGGCCACGGCGGCCAGCGCCTCCGCCGAACCGGCCGTCTGCGCGATCCCGGACGGCAGCCAGGGCAGGAGCAGGAGCGCGCCCGCAACGATCGTCCAGCTGGCGCTGGCGGTCGCGCCGTAACGCAGGACCAGCGGACGCTGGATGACGAAGTAGCCGCCGGAACACGCCGCGGCCGCCAGGATCATCGGCGCCCCTGCCCCGAGACTGAAGTCCCCGCCCTGGCCGAGCGAAATGGCGGCAACTCCGGCGAGGCCGAGCGCCGTGCCCGCCAGCATCGCCGGGCGCGGTGTCTCGGCGCCCGAGAGGCACGCGAAGGCCGTGGCAAAGACCGGCTGCGTGGCGATGATGAAGCTCGCCGCGCCGGCCGAAACGGTGCGCTGCCCGGTATTGAGCAGGACGTTGTAGAGCGCGATCCCGAGCGCTCCGCAGGCGACGATGCGAAGCGCGTCGGCCCGCGACCCCACGCGCGCGCTGCGCCGCACGAGCCACAGGCCCATGACCAGCCCGGCAACCGCGAAGCGAACCGCCGCCAGGCCGATCGGATCGACGTGCCTGACACCGACGGCGATGGCGGAAAAGGCGCCGGCCCACAGCGCGATGGTGGCAAGCGCGGCCATCAGGGCGCGCGACGGACGAAGCGACGACAGGTTCATGACGCCGCTCTGCCGGCCGGCCAACGCTTGACATAGCCTCACGATAAAGGGTCAGCTGTGCGTGCCATGCACAGTCTGGGTGCCCTGCCGCCGCTTGAGGGCCTGCACGCGGTGATCGCCGCCGCGCGGGGCGGCTCGTTCACGGTTGCGGCCGATACGCTCGGCATTACCCACGGCGCCGTCAGCCGCCGGGTGGCCGCGGTCGAAGCCTGGCTCGGCACCAGCATCTTCGAGCGCCATGGCCGGGGCGTTCGCCTGACGCCGGCCGGCCAGCGTTTCACGCGCCAGGTCGAACGCGCCCTCGAGAGCATCGCTCAGACCTCCGAGCGCTGGCGCCCCCGGCCCGGACGCACCACCGTCCGGCTGAGCGTCGTGCCCTCGTTCGCCCGGCTGTGGCTGCTGCCCCGGCTGGCCGCGCTCGAACAGGCGCTTCCGCAGGTCCGGATCGATCTGGGAATCGAGCATCGCGCCGTCGACCTCGATGCCGCCGAAGCCGACGTGGCGATCCGCTACGGGCGCGGCCACTGGCCGGGCCTGTCGGTCCGCGCGCTGTTCGGCGAGACTCTCGTCCCCGTCGCCTCGCCCGACCTCGCGGCGCGGCTCGGCAACGATCCCACGGCCGAGGATCTCGCGCGGTTCCCCCTGCTGCACGATTCCGAGACCAGCCAGTGGCGAGCCTGGTTCGCCGCGGCCGGCCTCCGCTACCGGCCGCGGGCCGACGACCGCCGGTTCGAAGATTACGACCTGGTCCTCGCGGCCGCGGAAAGCTCGCTCGGCCTCGCCCTCCTTCGCCGGCCGCTCGCCCGGCGCTGGCTGGACGACGGGCGGCTCGTGCCGGTCAACTCGCGGGCCCTGGCAAACCCGCTCGGTCACTACGTCGCATGCCGGCGGGACGAGCAGCGCGAGAGCGTTCTGGCGCTGGTCGACGCGCTCTGCCGCGCGGCCAGCGCGGCAGCGGTCGATGAAGAAGCCGGCGAGCGGTGACCTGACAAAAAGGGCCGGCGGATACGCTCCGCCGGCCCCCTTGGTGATCTCTCGTAAGCGCAGGCGTCTCAGGCCCCCTCGACCTCCGCGAGGTCGACCTTGAGCCCCGGGCCCATCGTCGAGGTCAGCGAGACCTTCTTGACGTACTTGCCCTTGGCCCCGGCAGGCTTGGCCTTCACCACCGCGTCGACCAGCGCCTTGAAGTTGTCCTTCAGCTGCGCGTCGGTGAAGCTGATCTTGCCGATGCCCGAGTGGATGATGCCCTGCTTCTCCACGCGGAACTCGACCTGGCCGCCCTTGGCGTCCTTGACCGCCTGGGCGACGTTCGGGGTCACCGTGCCGAGCTTCGGGTTCGGCATCAGGCCCTTCGGCCCGAGCACCTTGCCCAGCCGGCCGACGATGCCCATCATGTCGGGGGTGGCGATCACGCGGTCGTAGTCGAGGTTGCCGGCCTGCATGTCTTCCATCAGGTCCTCGGCCCCGACCTTGTCGGCGCCCGCCTTGAGCGCTTCCTCGGCCTTGTCGCCGCGGGCGAACACCGCGACCTTCATCTCCTTGCCGGTTCCGGCCGGGAGCGAGACCATGCCGCGAACCATCTGGTCGGCGTGGCGCGGGTCGACGCCGAGGTTCATCGCCACCTCGACCGTCTCGTCGAACTTCTTGCTGGCGAACTCGCGCAGCGTCGCCAGCGCCTCGTCGACGCCGTAGAGCTTCTCGCGGTCGAGCTTCTCGGCGATCTGCTTCGCCTTCTTGCTGAGCTTGGCCATCGGATCAGCCCTCCACCACTTCGAGGCCCATCGCGCGGGCGCTGCCTTCGATGATCTTGGTCGCCGCCTCGAGGTCGTTGGCGTTGAGATCCTTCATCTTCATCTCGGCGATCTCGGTCAGCTTGCTGCGCGCGATCTTGCCGGCCGAGACCTTGCCCGGCTCCTTCGAGCCCGACTTGATGTTGGCCGCCTTCTTGATCAGGAAGCTCGCCGGCGGGCTCTTGGTGGTGAAGGTGAACGAACGGTCGGCATAGACGGTGATCACCGTCGGGATCGGCATCCCCTTCTCAAGCTCCTGCGTGTGCGCGTTGAACGCCTTGCAGAACTCCATGATGTTGACGCCGCGCTGGCCCAGCGCGGGGCCGATCGGCGGCGAGGGGGTGGCGGTGCCCGCGGGCACCTGGAGCTTGATGTAGCCCTCGATCTTCTTGGCCATCTTCTGGCCTCCTTTCTCACTGTCGCCCGCCGGCGCGCTTCGCCCGAAGCGTCCGGGAAGGCTCATGGTAAGCGGTGCAAGCGGCGCGCCGAAACACGCCTCCCGCGCGGATCTCCCAGAGGCCCGCAGGCCCCCGGGAAGGCGCGCCCCCTAGGCGAAAAGCCCCCGAAGGGCAACCCTGCGCGCGAGCGGCCGGCTTGCAATGTAGGATTTCGCTTGCGACGCCGGGCGCCATGGCACGCCCGTTCAACCGCCGCCAGGCGCTCGAGAACCAGGCCTTCCTCGCCGCGCTGCGCCGCACCGGCAACGCGCGCCTCGCCGCGCGCGAGCTCGGGCTGCACCGCTCGACCTTCCTCAAGCGCCGCGCCAGGCACCCCGCCTTCGCCGCCGAATGGGACGCCGCCCTTACCCTCGCCCACGCACGGCTCAACGATCCTCCGCGAGCCGGCTCGGGAAGGGGGACCATGCGCGCAGCGGATGGTGGAGGGGCACACGCCAAGGCTCCTGACACCCCCGAACCCCGACTCGTCCGCCTCGCCAACGGCCGCCTCCAGCTGCGCGCCCCCTCGCCCGGCGTGCGGCGGATCGACAGCCGCGCCCGGCAGGCCTTCCTCGCGGCGCTCGCTGCCACCGCCAACGTCCGCCTCTCGGCTCGCGCGGCCGGCTTCGCACACTCCTCGTTCTACCGCCTGCGCGACTATGACCCGGCGTTCGCCCGCGAGATGCGCCTCGCGCTGCAGCAGGGCTACCACCGCATCGAGATGGCCCTGATCGAGGCCTTCGACCCCGCCAGCTGCCGCGACGACGCCTGGCGCCGCAACGACCCGCTGCCGGTGCCGCCGATGAGCACGGCGCAGGCGCTGCAGCTGCTCTACCTGCACCAGAAGGAAGCGCGGCTGTGGGGCGAGCGACCCGACCGCCGGCGCCGGCGCGGCGAATCCGGCGACGCCTGGGGCCTGCGGCTCGCGCGCAAGTGGCGCGCCGAGAAGGCATGGGACCGCGAGGGCTACGAGGTCGTCGAGGCGCAGCGCTGCGGCGGAGAGGCGCCCGCCTGGCTCGAGCCGCCCGAGCCCGTGCTGCCCGCGCTCGACCAGGTCACCGGCTGGAGCAAGGTGCGCGCGCCGCAGAGCGACGATCCCGAGGCGGCCGCGCGGCCGGCGCTGTTCGGCGGCTGGCGGCTCCCCGAGCGCGACGACCGCTGAACCCCCAGCGATGGACCGCCCGCCCGCCGACGGCTAGAGCCCGCCGGGTGGACGAGGAACAGCCCAGGGCAGCGATCCAGGTCGCCGCAGCGATCATCGAGCGCGACGGGCGCGTGCTCGTCGCGCGCCGCGCGCCGGGGCGGCACATGGCCGGGCACTGGGAGTTTCCCGGCGGCAAGCTCGAGCCCGGAGAGACTCCGCAGGCGTGCATCGTGCGCGAGCTGGCCGAGGAGCTCGGCGTCGCGGTGGTCGCCGGGGAGGTGATCATGGAGAGCCGCCACGCCTATCCGGGCGGCGAGATCGAGCTGATCGCCGTCGCGGTCCGGCTGGAAGGCGGCGAGCTGCGGCTGACCGACCACGACGCGCTCGACTGGCTCGAACCGCACGCGCTCACGGGTATCGCGCTCGCGCCGGCCGACGTGCCGATCGCGGAAGCGCTCGCGCGCCGGGCGGCCGGCGCGCGGGAACAGGGGCTTACTTGACCAGCTCGACCTGCTCGAAGTCGAGCTCGACCGGGGTCGCGCGGCCGAAGATCGAGACCGAGACCTTGACCTTCTGCTTGTCGAAGTCGAGCTCCTCGACGACGCCGTTGAAGCTCGCGAACGGGCCTTCGAGAACCTTGACCTGGTCGCCGATCTCGTAGTCGACGTTGATCTGGGTCTTGGGCGCGGCCTTGGCCTCTTCCACCCCGCCGAAATAGCGCGCGGCCTCGCGCTCGCTGATCGGCTGCGGCTTGTTGCCCGAGCCGAGGAAGCCGGTCACCTTCGGGGTGTTCTTGACCAGGTGATAGACGTCGTCGGTCAGGTTGAGCTTGGCCAGCACATAGCCGGGCATGAACTTGCGCTCGACCTGGACCTTCTTGCCGCGCTTGACCTCGGTCACGGTCTCGGTCGGCACCTCGACCGCCTCGACCGCTTCCGACAGCCCGAGCCGCTCGGCTTCGGCGATGATCGAATCGCGGACCTTGTTCTCGAAGCCGGAGTAGGCGTGGATGATGTACCAGCGGGCTGCCATGCGATCTCTTTCAGTCGGAAGCGATTTCGGGTGCGGCGTCAGAGCTGCTGCAGCAGCCAGCGGACCACGGTGCTGAACACCGAATCGACCCCGAGGAAGAACAGCGCGAGGATCGTCACCATGATGGCCACGAAAATCGCCGTGCGCGAGGTCTCGGGCCAGGTCGGCCAGACCACCTTGCTGCCTTCGGCGCGGACCTGGCGGATGAACTCGCCGGGGCTGGTCTTGGCCATGTCGCTGGTCCTTCTCGAGAAGCGGATACCTGACGCCTTCCGCCATAGGCCCATCGCCGCCCCGGCTCGGGTCCGGGAGGGGCAGGCTGGCTCCGATGTCGGAAGTCGCCGGGGATTTAGCGATCCGTCCCGGCGATGGCAAGTAGCGTGGCGGAAGCACCCCGCGGTGGTGAACCCGCCTCTACCTTCCCCCTCGATGGGGGAAGGAATGGCGAAGCTTGCTCGCGAAGCGATCTGGCGAAGCCTGGATGGGGTGAAGAACGCAGGCCGGATGCGGGTGAAATCAGCGCCGGCGGAACAGCCGCTCCCAGAAACCCGGCTCTTCCATCGGCCGGATCGGGCCGTGGATCATGTAGCGCAGGCTCGGGTCGTGGTGCGGGCGCGGCATGACCCAGCGGTCGGGGCGGCTGCTGCGATAGCTGAGACTGGCCATGGGAACGTACCTCGCGTTCGTCTCCCGTCCGCCGCCGTCAATGCACGGCCCGTCGCAGTGGTTCCCGTGGTGTGGGTGATGGCAGGAGTGGAGGGATTCGAACCCCCGGCCCTCGGTTTTGGAGACCGATGCTCTACCAGCTGAGCTACACTCCTCCGCCGCGCGCCCCTACCCCCCCACTGTCTGGATGGCAAGCCGGCTGATCGGAGGAACCGTCGGGCCTGGCAGGACTTGTTAGGCGCGGTAGGTGAGGAAAGCTGCTACGCTCGAGACGATGCACGCGCCCGTCAAGATCATCCCGACCGAGCTGCTGATGATGGCTTATCGCAGCGGAATCTTCCCGATGGCGGACAGCCGCGACGACGAGGAGATCTACTGGGTCGAGCCGCGCGAGCGGGCGGTGATTCCGCTCGACGGCCTTCGCTGCTCGCGATCGCTGGCCAAGGCCGTGCGGCAGGACCGCTTCAGGGTGACCTGCAATGCCGATTTCGCCGGCGTGATCGCGGGCTGCGCGGCACCGCGACCGGGTCATCCGGAAAGCTGGATCAGCGACCGGATCGAGGCCAGCTACCGCGCGCTGCATCTGGCCGGACACGCGCATTCGATCGAGTGCTGGCAGGACGGCGAGCTGGTCGGAGGCCTCTACGGCGTCGGGTTCGAGCGGGTGTTCTGCGGCGAATCGATGTTCAGCCGGGCTACCGATGCCTCGAAAGTCGCGCTCGTATGGCTCGTCGCGCTGTTGCGCCACGGGGGGTACAGGCTGCTCGACTGCCAGTTCATCACCGACCATCTGGCCTCGCTGGGCGCGGTCAGCGTCAGCCGCGAGAGCTATCTGGCGATGGTGGCCGAAGCGGTCTCCGAAGGCGCCGCGATGCCGCTGCCTGAGGCCTACGCCTCGTTGCTCGGCACAGCGGGCGTCGGCGACGGCGTGGATGTCGGTCTCGGCGCCGGCGCGGATTCGCGATCGGACGGCGGCGCTTCTTCGCCCGGGAAGCTCATCCTGCAGTCCTTGACCCAGACGTCGTAAATCGGGTGCTCGACGACGTTGAGGCTCGGCGAGTTCCTGAACAGCCAGCCCGAGAAGATCCTGTGCCACTCGGGGTCGGCATCGGCATCGCGCCTTTCCTGCACGACGACCTGGACGAAGGCGCCCGTCTCGGGCGGCTCCTCCCAAGGGGCGGTGCGCTCGCAGGCCGAAAGGCGCACGACGACGTCGCCGATACGGCGCTGTTCTCCGGGCCTGAGCTCGATCTCGCGCGAGATGTTGTTGCGCTTGTTGAGCAGGCCGAGGACGGCGACCCTCTCGGCCATTGGCGTGCCGATCCCGCCGCTGGCCGCGACGACCGGCGCGGCTTCGGCCAGCTCGTCGGGAATCTCGGTCTCCTCGGCCTCCGGCGGCGGCGCCTCGGTCCTGCAGGCGCCGAGGAGCAGAAGGATCGCCGGGACCGCGAGCCGCCTCACGCCTCGGGCGTCCAGGCTTCGTAGTCGCCGGTGGCGCGAACCCGCTTGCCGCCGCGCTCGAGCGCTCCCTTCGGGCGGTAGGCGGCCGCGGTGCCGGTCGCGTTGGGAGTGTAGTCGGCCTCCCAGATTCGCGGCGGCGGCAGGTGGCTTTCGGGCAGCTCGTCGTAGGAATGATGCAGCCAGCCGTGCCATTCGGCCGGGATGCGGCTCGCGTCGTTGATGCCGTTGTAGATCACCCAGCGCCGCTCGCGCTCGCCCTTCTTCTTCGAGCGGTAGTACTTGTTGCCCTGCGCGTCGGTGCCGACGTGCTCACCGTTGAGCGCGCTGTAGAGGGCCGTGCCGATCGTGGCGCCGTCCCACCAGGTGAAGAGCTTGCCGAGGAAGTTCATGCGCCGCGCGTTAGCGCCAACCCGCCCCCCGAGGCAAGCGAAGCCGCGCGCCTACCACTCGACCTTGTCCCCGGCGGCGATGCCGAGCTCGCGCGTGCGCCCGCCGTTGAGTTCGAGCACCGCCACCGCCGGCGCATCCGACAGGATGCTCTCCTCGGAATAGGGCACCGCGTTCTCGGCGATATTGATGATCCGGCGCTCGGCATCGATGAAGATAAGATCGAGCGGGATCACCGTGTTGCGCATCCAGAAGCTCAGCACGCGCGGCTGGTCGTAGGGAAACAGCATGCCCTCGTCGGGCTCCATTTCGGTGCGGAACATGAGGCCCCTCGCCTGCTCCTGCGGCGACCGCGCCACCTCGACGCGAAACCGGTGCGTCCCGCCGGACGTGGTGATCGTCAGCGGGATCACTTCGAGGCCCGAGACGGGATGTACCGAAGCCTGTGTCCCGGCCGGCGATGGCGTGTTCTCGGCCGCCTGCGGCGAACAGGCCGGGATGCTCAGCGCCACGGGCAGGAACAGGGCGAACCACAGAGCGCGCATCAATCGTCCTCATCTTCGCAGGCAACGGCCCATGCCTCGGCCGCGTCGACACTGGGCGCATCGACCATTTCGCGCGCGCTGTCGAGCGAGTGACCGGCGCGCAGCATGGCCGCCAGCTGCTTTTCGCGCAACGGCCTGTCGGGCCGTGCCTTGCCGAACGGCCCAAAACCGCGCTTGCGGGCCATGGCCAGCGCCGCGCGCCGCTCCTGACCTTCGCTTGCGCGAGTCGCCGCGCGTATCTCCTCGTCGATTCCGGCTTCGGCCAGCGCCTGGCGGATGCGGCGCGGACCGTATCCGCGACGCAGCAGGCTGCCGCCTTTCGATCGCGCGTAGGCGGCATCGTCGACATATCCGAGCTCGGCGAGGCGACGGACGATGCCCCCGGGATCGGCCTCGCCGTCCCCCTCCCAGCCGCGCTCGCGCAGCTTCCGGACGAGGTATCGCTCGAGCTTCGCGGCGCTCGTGGCGAAACGCGCGACATAGGCGAGAGCGAGCTCTTCGAGGCTGACACGGTCGAGCGGGCGAGGCGCTCGACTCCCCCGGTTCCGGCTTGCCTTGCCCTCGGTCATGGCCTTATTCGTGCCACAGTCGTTGACAAATGGAAAAAGATTGTCGCGGGAGCTGCGGGATCCAGGCGCCCCGCCACGACTTGGGGAAAGCGCCGGCAGAGCGCGAGAGCACGGGATAGCCTTCCAGATATGAGCGAACTCATACCGACCCCCAACGATTGTCCGCTGCCGCGCCGCTGCGCGGATTTCGCCACCTTCAACGAGGCGCTCGACTACGCGGCGCTGAGCCAGAAGGGGCTCAACTTCCACGACGCTCGCGGCCAGCTCGAGCGCGTCTATCCGTATCGGGAGCTGCGGGAAGACGCCCTGGCCATGGCGAACCGCCTGATCGCCGCCGGCGTCGGCAAGGGCGATCGCGTGGCGCTGGTTGCCGAGACGGGGCCGGACTTCGCCGCGCTGTTCTGCGGCGCGGTCTATGCCGGAGCCTGGCCTGTGCCGCTGCCGCTCCCGACGACCTTCGGCGGCAAGGAAAACTACATCGAGCAGCTCGCGGCGCAGCTATCGAGCGCCGACCCGAAGCTGCTGCTCTATCCGGCGGAGATCGCCGAGATGGTCAGCGCCGCAGCCGCTCGGCAGGGATGCCAGGGGCTCGACTGGAACACCTTCGCCGCGCACGATGCCCCCGAAGCCGAGTTGCCGAAGGCCGATCCGGACGACATCTGCTACCTGCAGTATTCCTCGGGCTCGACGCGCTTCCCGACCGGGGTCGCGGTCACTCACCGCGCGCTGCTGCACAACCTCTACGGCCACGCGGCCACGATGCATCTCGGCGAGGGCGATCGCGGTGTGTCGTGGCTGCCGTGGTACCATGACATGGGCCTCGTCGGCTGCTTCCTGTCGCTGATCGCCAGCCAGATCTCCGTCGACTACCTGAAGACCGAGCACTTCGCGCGCCGGCCGCTCGCTTGGCTCGACCTGATCAGCCGCAACCCGGGCAACACGCTCAGCTACTCGCCGACCTTCGGCTACGACATCTGTGCGCGGCGCATCTCCAGCCAGTCGAACGTCGCCGAGCGCTTCGACCTGTCCCGCTGGCGGCTCGCCGGCAACGGCGCCGACATGATCCGCCCCGACGTGATGCAGAGCTTCGTCAACGCCTTCGCGGTGGCCGGCTTCAAGGCGAGCGCATTCACGCCCAGCTACGGCCTCGCTGAAGCGACGCTCGCCGTCACCGTGATGCCGCCGGGTGAAGGAATCCGCGTCGAGCTGGTCGAGGAGGAGCGGCTCTCCGGAACCCGCCGCGACCTCTCGCGCCCGGCGCGCTACCGGGCGATCGTCAATTGCGGCAAGCCGCTGCCCGATATGGAAGTGCAGATCCGCGGCGAGGACGGCAAGCCGAAGAAGGACCACCAGATCGGCAAGGTCTGGTGCCGCGGCCCCTCGGTCATGCACTCGTACTTCCGCAACGAGGAAGCGACCCGCGAATGCCTGGTCGACGGTTGGCTCGACACCGGCGACATGGGCTACATGGCCGACGGCTACCTGTTCATCGTCGGCCGGGCCAAGGACATGATCATCATCAACGGCAAGAACCACTGGCCGCAGGACATAGAGTGGGCCGTCGAGCAGCTCCCCGGCTTCAACCACGGCGACATCGCCGCGTTTTCGATCGAGATGGAAAGCGGCGAGGAAGCGCCGGCGGTGCTGGTCCACTGCCGAGTGTCGGACCCCGAGGAGCGGGTCCGCCTGCGCGACACGATCCGCGACAAGGTTCGCTCGATCACCGGCATGAACTGCATCGTCGAGCTGGTTCCGCCGCGCACGCTGCCGCGGACCAGTTCGGGCAAGCTCAGTCGGGCCAAGGCCAAGCGGCTGTACCTCTCGGGCGAAATCGAGCCGTTCCAGCTCGCGGCCTGATCGTGAGTCCGCGCGTCCGTGGTGGCCGCGCGGGCACGCGGCCTGGCGGGCACATCGCCCCGCATGGCGCACGCCCGGGGGTCGAACGGGCCTGACTGACTTACGGCTCGCCGGCCCCGATTACCTCCGGCGAGCTCGCCAGCGCCGCGTCGGCCGCCAACGCCCGGTACAGGTCAATGCGGTTGCGCACGACCGTCAGCATGACCGCGGTCTCGCGCTGGCGCGCCGCGTAGAGGCTGCGCTGGGCCACGAGATTGGCGAGGAAGCTCTCGATTCCGCCGCGATAGCGCGCCTCGGTCAGCGCCGCCGTATCCGCTGCGGCTTCACGGTTGATCTGCGCTGCGCGCAGCTGCTCCCCGATCGTACCCTGCACCGCGAGCGTATCGGCGACCTCGCGGAACGCGGCCTGGATTGCCCGTTCGTAGGCCGCCAGCGCGGCATCGCGCTGCGCCTCGCTGACCGCAACGTCGGCCCGGCGACCGCCCGCGTCGAAGATCGTGTACGCCGCGTCGGCGCCGACCGTGGCGGTCAACGCCCCGCCGGTGAACAGCGCCCCGAGAGCGTCGCTCGCCAGCCCCGCCAGGCCGGTCAGCGCGATGCGGGGGAACAACGCTGCGCGGGCCACGCCGATGTCGGCATTGGCCGCGCGCAGCCGGTATTCGGCCTCGAGCACGTCGGGCCGGCGCAGCAGGACCGCCGAGTCGGTGCCCGCCGGCAGCGCCGCGACCGCAGCGAACACCTCATCGAGCCCCGCGGGCAGGAGCGCCGGGTCGACCGGACCGCCGACCAGCAGCCGGATCAGGTTCTCGTCCTGCGCCACCGCGGCGGTCAGCTCGGCGAGGTCGCCCTCGGCGGTCGCCAGCACCTGCTCGGCCTGGCGCAAGTCGGTGCGCGGGGCGATTCCGCCCTCGAGCCGCCGCTGGGTGAGTTCGACTGCCCGCCGCGCGTTGCCCGCGGTCTCCCGGGCAATCGCCAGCAGGTCGCGATCGGCAGCGTAGATCGCCCACGCAGTGGCGAGGTCGGCGACGAGCGCCAGCCTCACGGTGCGGGCTCCGGCCTCGGTCGCCAGCGCGCGCTGACGCTCGACCTCGGTCGCGTTGGCCAGCCGCCCGAACAGGTCGAGCTCGAACCCCGTGACGCCGCCGCGGAGCGCGTAGCTCTCGCCATCCGGACCCTCGCGGCTCTGGAAATCCGCCGACGCATCGATGCCGACCTCGGGGAACTGCGCCGAGCGCGCCGCACGCACCTGCGCGCGCGCGGCCGCGACGTTGGCCGCGGCGATCCGCACGTCGCGGTTGTTGGCCAGCGCAGAGGCGATCAGCGCCTGCAGCCGCGGGTCGCGGAACACGTCGCGGTGCGAGACTTCGGGCAAGGCCGCCTCGCTCTGCAGCAGATAGGCATTGCCCGCTGGCCAGCTCTCCGGGACCGGCGCTGCGGGGCGCTCGTAGGCCGGCGCCAGCGAACATCCGGTCAGCGCCAGGGCAAGCGCCGGCAGGGCGAATGCTCGGGTCAAGCGGCGGCCTCCTGGTCGCGGCGGCGCGAGAACCGCGCGCGAAGCGCTGCGAGCCCATCGCGCGTGCCGCGACGCACCAGCACGAACAGCAGCGGGATGTAGAAGATCGCCAGGAGGCTCGCGGTGAGCATGCCGCCGATTACCGACGTGCCGATCGCGATACGGCTGTTCGCCCCGGCGCCGGTTGCCAGCGCCAGAGGCAGCACGCCGAAGATGAAGGCGAAGCTGGTCATCAGGATCGGCCGCAGCCGGATGCGAGCGGCGGCGAGCGCGGCGTCGATCACCCGCGCGCCCTTCTTCTCCTCGTGCTCGGCGAACTCGATCATCAGGATCGCGTTCTTCGAGGCGAGGCCCATCGTCGTCAGCAGCCCGATCTGCAGGAACACGTCGTTCTCGAGCCCGCGCAGGTTGGCAAAAAAGATCGCTCCGACGAGCCCGAGCGGAACCACCAGCAGCACCGCCACGGGGATCGACCAGCTCTCGTAGAGCGCGGCGAGGCACAGGAACACGACGAGCAGCGAAACGGCATAGAGCAGCGGCGCCTGGCCCGACGCCTGCCGCTCCTCGTACGACGCACCCGACCAGCCGACGCTTGTGCCGGGAATTTCGGCTGCGAGCCGCTCGATCTCGGCCATGGCCTCGCCCGAGCTCACTCCCTCGGCGGCCTGCCCGGAAATGCCGAAGGCCGGAACGCCGCCGAAGCGCGCCAGGCTCGCAGGCGTCGTCGCCCAGCCGATCTCCGAGAACGCGGTGAACGGGGCCATGCGGCCGTCGGCCGAACGCACGTACCACTGCGACAGGTCTTCGGGCTTGGAGCGATACTGTGCGTCCCCCTGCACGTAGACCCGCTTCACGCGGCCGCGCTCGATGAAGTCGTTGACGTATCGCCCGCCCCACGCGGTCGAGAGCGTCGTGTTCACGTCGGCGGGGCGCAGTCCGTAGGCACTGAGGCGTTGGGTATCGAGGTCGACCTTGAGCGTCGCCACGTCGGGCAGGTCGCTGAGCCGGACCTGCGCCAGCAGCGGGCTGCGGTTGGCAGCCTCGAGCAGCCGGTCCTTCGCTGCGACGAACTCCTCGCGGCTCAACCCGCCGATATTCTGGAACTGCATGTTGAAGCCCGAGGAATCGCCGAGCCCCTGGACCGAGCCCGGAACGAGCACGAAGACCTGCGCGTCGCGGAGGTTGCGCAGCGCTGCGGTCGCGCGCTGGGCGATCGCGTTGGCCGAGTTCTCGGGGCCTTCGCGTTCGTCCCAGTGCTTGAGGTTGACGAAGCCCTGGCCGGTATTCTGCCCGGCAACGCCGCCGCCCCCTCCGCCGCCACCCGCGACGAGGAAATGGAAGTCGACGTTGCCCTTCTCGTAGGTGTCGAGGTACTTCTCGATGGCGTTGCGCACCTCGATCGAACGGGCCTGCGTTGCGCCCGCGGGCAGGCGCCACTGGATCTGGATACGCCCCTGATCCTCGCCGGGGATGAACCCGCCGGGCAGGCGCCAGAACAGCACCGCGAGGAGCACGACGATCAGCGCGTAGAGGGCGAGGAAGCGCCACTTGCGGTCGACCACCTTGCCCACTGCGGAAACGTAGCGCACGACCAGCCGGTCGAATGTGCGGTTGAACCACACCTTGCCCTTCTCGATCACGTCGAGGAGCGGCGCGAAGCGGCCGCTGTGGGGGTGGAACTCGAGTCGCTCGCCGTGCGAGCGGGGCCTGAGCACGTTGGCGGTGATCGCCGGGCTCAGGATCAGCGCGACGAGCACCGAGAGCACCATGCAAGAGATGATCGTCAGCGAGAACTGGCGGTAGATCACGCCGGTCGAGCCGCCGAAGAACGCCATCGGCATGAACACGGCCGAGAGCACCAGCGCGATCGCGATCAGCGCGGTCTGCAGCTCCTTCATCGAACGAATGGTCGCCTCGCGGGCGGTCATGCCCGGGTTCTCTTCCATCAGCCGCTCGACGTTCTCGACCACCACGATCGCGTCGTCGACAAGCAGGCCGATCGCCAGCACGAGACCGAACAGCGTCAGCGTGTTGATGCTGAACCCTGCCATGTAGAACACCGCCAGCGTGCCGAGCAGCACGACCGGCACCGCTACGGTCGGCACCAGCAGCGCACGCCAGTTCTGCAGGAACACGAACATGACGAGCACGACCAGGACGACCGCCTCGAGCAGGGCCTTCTGCACCTCGCTGACCGAAAGGCGAATGAAGGTCGAAGTGTCGTTGGCGTAAGCGTAGGCCAGCCCTTCGGGCATGTCGGCCGCAAGCTCTTCCATCTTCGCCTTGACGAGGTCGGCGGTCTTGAGCGCGTCGGCCCCGGGGGTCAGCGAGATCTGCATCCCCGCCCCCGGATGACCGTTCATGCGCAGGATCACGTTGTACTGCTCGGCGCCGATCTCGACCCGGGCGACGTCCCTGATCCGCACGCTCGATCCGCTCGGCAGCGTCTTTAGCACGATGTTGCCGAACTGCTCGGGCGTCTGCAGCTTGGATTGTGCGGTGACCGTGGCCTGGAGCATCTGCCTTTCGGGGGACGGCAGCCCGCCAACGTCTCCTGCGGCGACCTCGGTGTTCTGCGCGCGGATCGCATCGACGACGTCGCCCGGCATCAGCGCGAAGGCGGCGAGCTTGTGCGGGTCGAGCCAGATGCGCATCGCGTGCGGCGAGCCGAACACGTTGACGTCGCCGACGCCGGGCACGCGCGAGAGCGGATCCTGGATGTTCGAGGCGAGGTAGTCGGCGATGTCGACGTAGTCGCGGGTGCCGGTGGTGTCGTAGACCGCGACCATCAGCAGCGAGTCCGGGTTGGACTTGGTCACCCGCACGCCCTGCTGCTGCACTTCCGCCGGCAGGCGCGAGATCGCGGTCTGGATCTTGTTCTGCACCTGCACCTGGGCGATGTCGGGATCGATCGCCTTGTCGAATGTCGCCGTGATCCGCGCCTGGCCGCGCGAGCTCGAGCTCGCGCTGAAGTAGAGCAGCCCGTCGAGTCCGGTCAGCTGCTGCTCGAGGATCTGCGTGACGCTGTTCTCGACCGTCTCGGCCGAAGCACCCGGGTAGTTCGCCGAGATGTTGACGTTTGTCGGGGCGATGTCGGGATACTGCTCGACCGGCAGCGAGAAGAACGCGCCGATCCCGCCGAGCATCACGATGATCGCCAGAACCCAGGCGAAGATCGGGCGGTCGATGAATATCCGCGACATGGCGGAGCTATCCGCCCCTGCCTGCGCCGCCGCGTCCCGGCGGGGCGACGTTCTGCGGCGCGCTCGCCGGCACCGGGCGGACTTCCATAGCGTGGCGGACGTTGTTGCCGAGGCCCTGGGTGATCACGCGGTCGCCGGGCCGGAGCCCGTCGGTCACGACCCAGTCGCTACCGCTCGTGCGTGTCGCGGTGACCTTGCGGCGCATCGCCTTGTTCTCGGCATCGACGACGAAGACGAAGGCGGAGCCGTCGAAGTCGCGCTGCAGTGCCGGCTGCGGGACGAGGAATGCGCGCGGCTCGATCGCCTGGTCGAACACCGCCTTCACGAACATGCCGGGAAGCAGCAGGCCCTGCGGGTTGGGGAACGTTGCACGCAGCGTGACCGTGCCGGTGCTCTCGTCGACGGTGACGTCCGAGAACTCCACGCGACCCGTGTGGCCGTAGGTGCTGCCGTCCTCGAGCGTCAGCCGCACGGTGGTGCCGCCGGGACTGACATCGCCGCGGGCGAGCGCCTGGCGCAGCGCGGTCAGCTCCGCGCTCGACTGCTGCATGTCGACGTAGATCGGGTCGAGCCGCTGGATCACCGCCAGCGGCTCCGGCTGGTTGGCGCTGACGAGCGCCCCGACGGTCGACAGCGAGCGGCCGATCCGGCCGCTGATCGGTGCGGTAATCGTGGTGTAGCGCAGGTTGATCCGCGCGGTCTCCAGTGCGGCCGCGTTCTGCGCGACGGCCGCCCGCGCGACGGCCGCCTGTGCCGCGGCGTCGGTGTAATCCTGCTGGGCGATCGCTTCCATCTCCGCCAGCGGCTTGTAGCGTTCCGCCCGTGCGGCCGCCGCCTCGGCGCTCGCGCGTGCGCTGGCGAGGTTGGCTTCGGCCTGGTTGACCGCAGCGCGGTAGAGGCTGGCGTCGATCTGGTAGAGCGGCTGGCCGGCGCGCACCACGCTGCCCTCGGTGAACAGGCGGCGGCGGATCAGGCCGGTGATCTGCGGCCGAACCTCGCTGGTCTCGTAGGCCACGGTGCGCCCGGCGAGCGTGACCGAGATCGGCACCGCGGTCGGCCGGACGACGACGTAGCCGACTTCGGGCGGGGCGCGCTCGCCACCGCCCTCCCCGCCCGAGCAAGCCGCGAGCATCGCCAGCGCGAGCGCCAGCAAGCCGCTGCGCACGAGGGCAAGACTCGCATCGATCATCCGGGGTGCCCCCTTCGCCGGCTGTTGAAGGTTGCCGGTCTTTCCGCGATAGCCGCCGGGACCACAAGGGGCGCCAGGCCCCGACTTACAATTTGCGACAAAGTTCTGCGCTTTGCAGCGGGGCCGTCACCCCACCAGCAGCACGCCCAGGACAACGACGATCGCCAGCGTTCCAACCGCCCACACGAGCGTGCGCCACTTCGGCACGCCGGCTCCGTACAGCGGCAGGTACACGACCCGCGCCGCGAGCCAGATCCAGGCCGCGGCGGCGGTGAGGTCGCTGGTCTTGCCGGCCAGCACCACCCCCAGAAGCGCGACAATCGCGACGGGAAAAGTCTCGAGGTAGTTCGCCTGCGCCCGCAGCAGCCGTGCGGGCACCGGGTCGAGCGGCGGCATGGACTCGTCGCGCGCGCCCATGTTCCACGCGGTGCCGTACTGGCGTGTTCGGAAGTGGCCGGCGAGCAGCACGTGAACGAGCAGCAGGATGGCCCCGAGAGCCAGCACCAGGAGTTCGGTCGTCATCGCAGCAGTCCTTTCGTCAGCGACAGGCAGGCAGTCCAATAGCGCGTCCAGTGCAGTTCTGCCCCGCAACCTCGGCCGTTCGGCGGAGTTCGCCGGAGTTCAAAAGGCGGCCCGCCATCAGTTGGTGAAAAATCCCAACGTGCGGCAGCCATGCCCTGCTCCACGCGTAACTGTCCGTACGAATCCACGCAATTCCGCCGTTTTCACGAGTTGGCACGCTTCCTGCGAAGCCGTCTTCGCCAGCGGATGGTCCGCTGCACACGAAGAATGGGGAACCACCATGACGGCCTTTCAGAACTATGCCCAGCACGCTTTCGCCGCGATCGGCGCGGTTGCCATCTCGGCGTTGCTGTTCGCCAACGCGCTCGCCACCAAGGCGTCGGAAATCCAGTCGGTCGTCGGCATCCTCGCCTGATGCCGCGATCGGCCGGCCGGCGCTGCCCGGCGGGCGGGACCGGGAACGCAACGTCAGAATCCCGAATTGCCCTTCCGCTGGCGACCAGGTTCCGGCACCTTGGGGCAAAGGCCCGTCCAGCCGACCTTGAACAGCGTGTCTTGCCCAACTAATACAGTGAGAGCTTGCCGGAAGGGGACAGCGTAATGGCGACCACCACCGAGACCACCACCCAGACCGCGACGGCGACCGAGCTCGAGCTCACGCCCCCCGATCCCGTGCCCACCGTGGCGCCGGAGAAGGCCGCGGGCCTGGTGGCGATCGACGAGGAAAAGAAGTCCGCGCTCGAGCAGAAGGTCGACAGCTTCGTCGCCGAGCTGGTCGCGCTCGACGCGCAGTCGCCCGAATTCGGCAAGAAGGTCGACCAGATCACCGGCATGGGCCGCAAGGAGATCGCCACCGCGGCGGGCATGTCGAACCGCTTCCTCGACCGGCCGGTGCGGGCGATGGACCAGGAATCGGGTGTCGGCCGCGATCTCGCCGAGCTGCGCCGCACGGTCGAGGACCTCGATCCCGGCCGCAAGGGCAAGCTGACGGGGCGCAAGCTGTTCGGAATCATCCCGTTCGGCAACTCGCTCAAGCGCTATTTCGACAGCTACACTTCGGCCCAGGGCCACATCCAGGCGATCCTCGCGCGCCTTGCCAGCGGCAAGGACGAGCTGCTGATGGACAACGCCGCGATCGACGTCGAGCGCCAGAAGCTGTGGGAAGCGATGGGCAAGCTCGAGCAGATGATCCACATCGCCAAGACGCTCGACGAACGGCTCGAGGAAGAGGCGGCGAACCTCGATTCGACCGATCCGGCGAAGGCCAAGGCGATCCGCGAGACCGCGCTATTCTACGTCCGCCAGCGGACGCAGGACCTGCTGACCCAGATGGCGGTCAGCGTGCAGGGCTACCTCGCCCTCGACCTCGTCAAGAAGAACAACGTCGAGCTGGTCAAGGGCGTCGATCGCGCGAGCACGACGACCGTCAGCGCGCTGCGCACCGCGGTCACCGTCGCGCAGGCGATGACCAACCAGCGGCTCGTGCTGCAGCAGATCACCTCGCTCAACGAGACCACCGCCGGGATCATCGATTCGACCGGCAAGCTGCTGCGCGACAACACCGCCAAGATCCACGAGCAGGCGGCCTCGAGCACGATCCCGATGGAGACGCTGCAACGCGCGTTCCAGAACATCTACGACACGATGGACGCGGTCGACACCTTCAAGGTCAAGGCGCTCGCCAGCATGAAGCAGACCGTCGAGGTGCTCTCGAGCGAAGTCGAGAAGTCAAAGGGCTACATCGCCCGCGCCGAGGGCCAGGCCCAGGCCGCGCAGGCGGTGCAGGAGCCTTCGCTCCTCACCGCCGAGTGACCCGGCCCTGATGGCGCAGAACCTCTCCGACGAAACCGACCGGGCGCTCGAGGAGGGCCGCGCCCTGCTCCGCGACAACCGTGCGGGCGGCCGCCATCGCCGGGTGCGCGAGCAGCCGATCGGACGCGGCTCGGCCGAACTGCGCCGGAAGAACCTGATGACCCGAATCAAGCTGATCGGGGGCTCGCTGCTGACGATCGTGCTGGCGGCGATGGCCGCCGGACTGGCCGTCGACGGGATCGGCTTCAACGGGATCCTTGCGGTGTTCTTCGCTGCGGTCGCGGCGATCTGGTTGTTCTCTAACTACCCGAAGGTGAAGGTCCCCCGCCGCAGCGACCTCAACACCGGCGACGTGCGGCAAATGGTCGCGCGCACCGAGCTGTGGCTCGAGCACCAGCGCCCGGCGCTGCCGCCGCCGGCGGTGACGCTCGTCGACAAGATCGGCGTCCAGCTCGACGCCCTCGGGCTGCAGCTCGAGCACATCGAGCCGCTCCACCCGGCCGCGGTCGAAACCCGCAAGCTGGTCGGCGAGACGCTGCCCGGCATGGTCGACGCCTACCGCAGGATCCCGGCGCACCTGCGCAAGGAGCAGCGCGCCGGCGCCACACCCGATGAGCAACTCGTCGACAGCCTCGGCAAGATCAGCGAGGAGATCGACCGCGTGACGCGCCAGCTCGCCGACGGCGCGCTCGACGATCTCGCGATCAAGACCCGCTACCTCGACTACCGCTACGGCGCCGCAGGCGAACCCGAGTCGCTGCCCTCTCCCGATCCGCTCGACCAGCTCAACCGGCTGCCCGATCGCGACAGGCAGGAACACTGATGGAAGTCGCTATTCCTCATGCGCTCGGCCGCGAGGGAGCGCGCCGCCGGCTGCGCGAGAACAGCCATCGCATGGCCGAGGGCATCCCCGGCGGGATGGCGCAGGTCGATACCCGATGGTCGAGCGAAAACCGGCTCGAGATGTCGATCGCCGCCCTCGGCCAGACGCTGGTCGGGCACATCGACGTCGAGGAGAGCCAGGTGCTGCTGTCGATCGAACTGCCGCCCGCGCTCGGCTTCCTCAAGCCGATCGTCGAAGGCGCGATCCGCCAGCAGGGCCAGCAGCTGCTCGCCCCACCGAAGAGCTAGGGACAGTCCCCCGAAAAGAGGGACAGTCCCTGATTTCCCGTGTGAAGAAAAAGAGGGACTGTCCGCCCTTTTCGAGCTGGCGTCGCCTAGAGCTTGCGCTCGAGCTCGAGGTAGGTTTCGGGGATGCGAAGCGCCGCCGTCGCCTCCCGGGTCTCGCGCAGGAACAGCAGCAGCCCGGCCATCACCAGCCCGAGCGCGAGAACGAACGTGGTGGCGATGTAGAGCTTGAGGTCGATTGCCGCGAAGTCCTCGATGAACAGCAGCACGACCGTCAGGCTGATCGTCAGGCCAGCCAGCACCAGCAGCAGGATCGCCCGGCCGATCAGGTGGATGCGGTGATCGACGAGGCGAATCTCGCGCACGATCGCATCGTGCTCGGCGCCCGTCGTCTGCGGGTGGCGCTCCACCAGGTAGCGTGAACGGTCGACGATCCGGCCGAGCCGCGTCGAGAGGATGTTCATGATGTTGCCGATCGCGACCAGCACGAACACCGGCGCGAGCGCCAGCTGGATCGTCTGCGCGATGACGCCGGTTCCGCCCTCCATGCGTCCCTCCCCCGCTGCCGCTACTGGTTGACCGCGCCGCTCAGCTTGCCGACCTTCTGCGCCCCGGCCATCGAGGTGACCAGCACTTCGTCGCCGTCGACCACGATTGCGACGTCCTCGAGCCCGATCACCGAGATGCGCGGGCCGTCGGTCTCGGCGAGCACGTTGCGGCAGTCGACCAGTTCGACGTTGCCGCGCGTGCGGTTTCCGTTCGCATCGGCCGGGCGCGCGTCGCGCAGCGCCTGCCAGTTGCCGATGTCGGACCAGCCCATCGCCACCGGCACGACCGCGGCGCGGGTAGTGTTCTCCATCAGCGCATAGTCGACCGATTCGGATTCGATCCGCGAGAACGCCTCGGCATCGGGGTGGAACGCGGCGCCGTCCTCGCGCCCGCGCGCGACCGCTTCGCGGACGGCTTCGGCGAGCGCCGGCCGGTGCCTGGCGAGCTCGTCGAGGAAGGTTGCGGCCTTGAACACGAAGATCCCGCCGTTCCAGCTGTAGTTGCCGTCGGCGAGGAACGCCTCGGCGGTGGCGAGGTCGGGCTTCTCGACGAACCGCTCGACCTGGAACCCGCCCTCGAGCGGAGCGCCGCGGCGGATGTAGCCGAAGCCGGTTTCGGGCCCGGTCGGGGTAATGCCGAACGAGACCAGCCAGTCGTCCTCGGCCAGCCGCGCCGCGGCCGCGGCCGCCTCGCAGAACGCCGCACCGTCAGCGATGTGGTGGTCGCTCGGGCACACCAGCATGATCGCGTCCGCAGGCAGCCGGTGCGCGGCGAGCGCGATTGCTGCCGCCGTGTTCTTCGCCATCGGCTCGACGATCGTGCGCGTGCCGGGAAACCGCGCGGACTGGGCTTCGACGTGCGCGCAGTGGCCGGCACCGGTCACGACCACCGGCGGGGCGAAGCGCGTGCGGTCCGCGCAGCGCGACAGCGTCGCTTCGAACAGGGTTTCTTCCCCGACCAGGGACAGGAACGGCTTCGGCGCCTGCTTGCGGCTGCGGGGCCACAGCCGCGTGCCGCTGCCGCCGCAGAGCACGACCGGGTGAATGACCGTCATTCGCGTGGAAATCCTTCGAGTTGGAAGTTGCGATGCAATGTAGTCAGAACCACCGCTGGCGCCAACGGTATGTGCCGACCACGGGTTCCCCGGCAGCGTTGAGCCTGGGGCGGAACACGAACCGCTCGGTGGCAAGGCGGCAGGTGATTGCGTCGGCCTCCGGGTCGGGGCTCGGATCGGTGACCCGGCAGGCGCTGACGCGGCCGTCGGTGCCCACCGTCAGCTCGATCACCACGTCGTGCCCGCGGCGGATGCGCCGCCCGCCCGGCGGCGTCGGATAGTCGCGCGCGTCGTCGATCCGGCCCGAGATCAGCTCGAGCGGGCGCGCCAGGCTGCCCTGGCCCGCCCCCACGCCGCCCGTGCCCGGCCCTTCGCCGGTGCCGCCAGCCCCCGTCCCCGTGCCCTGCTCGCCGCCCCCGGACGCGCTCTCGCTACCCGTCGACGCCGCGCGCGGCGCCGGGCTCGGGCGCGGCAGCGGCGCCTCGGGCGCAGCCACATCACGCGGCGTCGCCTCCGGCGCCTCGGCCCCGGCCGCCCCCGCATCCGGTTCCGCCTCGGGTTCCGGTTCGGGCTCGGGGGGCGTGGAGATCGTCACAGTTGCCAGCGAGGTCGCCTGCTCGACCACGCGCGCCGCGAAATCGGGCGCGAACGCCCGCACCAGCCCGGCTAGCGCCACGAGGTGCAGCACGGCGACGAGCAGCAGCGAGCCCCAGCGAGGGCGCCGGGACGGGGCGTAGCGCGAGTCCATCGAGAGGATAATGCCCGAAACGGGCGGGGGTTCGCGAGCCTCGTCGGCTGGCGTCGTGGTGAGCCCTGCTGGATTCGAACCAGCGACCTACTGATTAAAAGTCAGTTGCTCTACCGACTGAGCTAAGGGCCCGACCACGCCGCTGCCCTACGAACGGCGTGGGGGCGGGTCAACCGGGCGTGAAGCTGGCGCACCGTCAGGCCGGTGATCGGATCGCGCCAGTCCGCGGCGACCTGGACGGCCGGAGCGAGGACGAACAGGCGCTCGCGGAACAGCGGGTGGGGGATCGTGAGGCCGGGCTCCGTCCAGGGGCCGCCGCTCCACAGGATCAGGTCGAGGTCGAGCACGCGCGAGGTCCACCGCCGGCCGCCGGGCTTGCGGCCGAAACGGCGCTCGATCCGCTTGACCAGCGCCAGCAGGTCAGGCGGCGCGAGATCGGCCTCGATCACTGACGCGCCGTTGGCGTAGCGGCGCAGCGATGGCCCGATAGGGGCCGTCTCGACCACCCGGGCAGCCGCGACGACGCGCACGCCTTCCGCCTCGAGCGCGCGCAGCGCGGCGACGAGCACGTCGCGCGGGCGGCCGTAACGCGGGTGGCGCCGGTTGGAGCCCAGCGCGACCAGGTAGCGCCAGGGTCGCGGCTCGCTCAGATGTCCTCGCAGATCCGGCCGTAGAGCTGGGGGCGGCGGTCGCGGAAGAAGCCCCAGCTCGCGCGGTGCCTCGCCGCGGCGGCGAGATCGAGCGTCGCGACCAGCGCACCGGTCTCCTCGGCGCCGTACTCGGCGATCATGTCGCCCCACTCGTCGCAGATGAAGCTGTGGCCGTAGAACGCCTGTCCCTCGCCGCCGCACTCGGTTTCGAGGCCGATGCGGTTGGCGGCGATTACCGGCATGCAGTTCGACACCGCGTGGCCGATCATCGCCCGGCGCCACATGCGGCTGGTGTCCATCTCGGCGTCCTTCGGCTCGGAGCCGATGGCGGTCGGGAAGAACAGCAGCTCGGCACCCTTGAGCGCCAGCACGCGCGCGGTCTCCGGGTACCACTGGTCCCAGCAGATGCCGATGCCGATGCGCGTGCCGAACACGTCCCAGGTCTTGAACCCGTCGTTGCCCGGCCGGAAATAGAACTTCTCCTCGTACCCGGGCCCGTCGGGAATATGGCTCTTGCGGTAGGTGCCGAGGATCTCGCCGCCGGCGTCGATCATCGCCAGCGTGTTGTAGTAGTGGTGCCCGTCGCGCTCGAAGAAGCTCGTGGGGATCGCGACCTTCAGCTTGCGCGCCAGCGCCTGCATCGCCCGAACCGAGGGGTGCGCGACCGTCGGCCGGGCGGTCGCGAACAGCGCGTCGTCCTCGATCTTGCAGAAGTAGGGTCCCGAAAACAACTCGGGCGGGAGCACGATCTGCGCGCCCTTGGCTGCAGCCTCTTCGACGAGCGCGGCGACGGCGGCAATGTTGTCCTGCTCGTCGGTCGAGCCGAGCGCGAGCTGGAGCGCGGCGACGGTGATCTCGGTCATCCGCGCCAGTTAGGGACGCCGGCCGGCGAAGTCCATCACGGCCGCTTGCGGAACAGCAGCGTCATCCGGTCGCTCTCGCCGATCGCATCGAGCTCGGCGCGGCGCGGCGAACCCTCCGGAGCGCCGCGATAGCCGGGCGGCAGGGTCCACACGCCGCCCTCCCAGTTGGCCGGGTCCTTCGGATTGGCGTTGATCTCGCTCTTCTCGACGAGGTCGAAGCCGTAGGCGGCGAAGATCGCGATCACGTCCTCCTCGCGCTGGTAGCCGTTGTCACCGAGCGTGTAACTCGCCGGCGCATCGGGTTTCGCGCGATGCTGCACCACCCCGAGCAGGCCATCGTCCTTGAGCAGCCTGCGCGCGGTGACCAGCGAATCGTGCAGCCAGCCGAAGCGGCGCATGTTGTGGATTTCGCGGAAGATCAGGAACCGGTCGGCCGTGCCCGCGAGCGCGTCGAGATCGTCGTCGGTGTTGGCACCGATTACCCGCGCGCCGGTATCGCCGACCCAGCCGCGCGCCTCGGCAGGAAACTTGTCGGCCGTGCCGCGGTACATGTCCCAGTAGCCGGTCATCTCGGGGTGCAGTTCGGGATTGAGCGCGATGTAGGTGCCCTGCGCTCCGAGGTAGGGAATGATGATCCGCGAGTACCAGCCGCCGGCGGGCATGTAGTCGACCACGGTCATCCCCGGGCGCACGCGGAAGAACGCCAGCGTCTCGGCCGGGTGACGGTGCACGTCGCGCGCACGGTCGGCGTCGCGGCGCGGGTGGGCGAGGACTTCGGCCAGCGCCGGGTCGGCGGCCTCCTGAGCCACCGAGGGGAACGAGGGGGCTACGGCAAGCGGTGCGGCCAGGGCGGCTGCGGCGGCGAAGAGCATCACGCGCATGGTAACTCTCCCGTTGATCTGGTCTGGCCGACCCTAGCTTCCCGGCGAGGGATGACAAGTTGCTGGCGCGGCCCCATTTGTCGCAGCGAAGGAGTTCGGCGAATGGCACAGGAAACGGCGATCTTGGCGGGCGGATGCTTCTGGTGCACCGAGGCGGTGTTCCGCGACGTGATCGGGGTCAGCGAAGTCGAGAGCGGCTACATCGGCGGGACAGTGCCGAACCCGACGTACAAGCAGGTCTGCAGCGGCGAAACCGGCCACGCCGAAGCCGTGAAGGTCACGTTCGATCCGGACGTGGTGTCCTACGCCGAGATCCTCGACATGTTCATGGGCACACACGATCCGACGCAGCTCAACCGGCAGGGCAACGACGTCGGCACGCAGTACCGCAGCGCGATCTTCCCGCTCGACGAGCGCCAGCGCGCCGAGGCCGAGGCGGCGATCGCGCGTGCCGACGACGAGCGCGACGGCAAGGTGGTGACGACGGTCGAGGGGCCGGCCGAATGGTACCCGGCCGAAGACTATCACCAGCATTACTGGGAAGGCGACGGGCAGCGGAACCCCTACTGCCTCGCGACGATCCCGCCCAAGCTCGCCAAGCTGCGCAAGAGCTTCCAGGCAAAGGTCAGGTCAACGTGAGGCAAGCGCCTGTTGATGGCCTGTTTTCACACCCGGTTAACGAAGCGGGCGACGAAGAAGCCGTCCATGCCGCCGCGGCCGGCAAGCATTCCGGGATCGGTGCGGAGCCACCCTTCCGAGGTCGGCTGGAGCCATTCCGGTAGTTCCGCGCGCCGGATCGGATCGACCCCGAGCGGAAGGCGCTCGACCTGCTTCTCCCCTTCCTCGCGCTCGAGCGAGCAGACCGCGTAGACCAGACGACCGCCCGGCGCGAGCCAGCCCGCCGCGCGTTCGAGCAGCCGCTGCTGGAGCCCGGCCATCTCAGCGATCTGCCGCTGCCCGATGCGGTGCAGCACGTCGGGATGGCGGCGGCAGGTCCCCGTCGCGGTGCACGGCGCGTCGAGCAGGATCGCGTCGAACGGTGCCTCGGGCGACCATTCGAGCGCATCGGCGTGGATCACCGTCGCGGCAAGCCCCGTACGGGCGAGGTTGGCGCGCAGCATGTCGAGCCGGCGATCGCTCGCGTCGAGCGAGGTGACTTGCCAGCCCGCCGCGGCGAGCTGCAACGTCTTGCCGCCGGGCGCGGCGCAGAGATCGAGCACTCGCCTGCCCTCGCCGACCCCCAGCAACCGCGCCGGGAGCGAGGCAGCGACATCCTGGACCCACCACGCGCCGTCCTCGAACCCGGGCAGCTCCGCCACCGCCTCGCCGCGCCCCAGCCGGACATGCCCGGGCGCCAGGCTCGTGCCGCCGAGGCGCTCGGCCCACTCCGCCGTCCGCGCCGGATCGGCGAGCGTGAGGTCGAGCGGCGGCGGCTCGGCAAGCCCGGCGGCAATCGCCCCGGCACGCTCGCCCCAGCACGCCGCGACCGCTTCCGGGAGCGTGGGCGCCTCGGGTAGCGCTCCCCCTCTGCGCACGAGCGCTCCGAACACGCCGTGAGCCAGCCGCCGCGGGCCGCCGGCGAGCAGCGGCAGCGCGGTCGCCACCACTGCGTGCGGCGGCGTGTCGAGTCGCAGCCACTGGGCGAGCATGATCCTCAGCACCGTGCGGGCCTTGGCATCGTCGGCGAGACGCCGGCGCGTCGCCGAATCGATCAGCGCGTCGAGGTCGGCGAGCCAGCGCAGAACCTCGCTGGCGATTGCCCGCGCGAGCGCGGCGTCGGAGGTCGTCACCAGCCCGGCGAGCGCCGCGCTGGCCGCCTGGTCGAGCGTCTCACCCCTCCGCAGCACCGCGTCGAGCAGGCGCAGTGCAGCGCGGCGTGCGGCCAGCCCCTGAACCTCTTTCGCCCGGTCGGTCATGCCAGCGGCCCTAGTAGGTGTTGCATCGCGCCGCCACCCGGCGCATCTGCACCGCATGAGCAAGCGTGCCCGAGACCGCTTCGCCAAGCCGCCGTACTGGAGCGATGCGCCCGCCCCGCGCCCGGCGCCTCCGGCGGACGTCGAGGAGCTTGGCCCGACCCGCTACGGCGACTGGGTCCGCAACGGCATCGCGGTCGATTTCTGAGCGGCAGGCACCCCCGCCCCCGTCGCTCAACGGCGCCTCGTCCAGCGAAGCCAGGGCGATCACCAAACCGGGCCGCTGAAGGGCCGTTTCGTTGCTCTCGGGGGCGAATCCTTAAAACGTTCGCACATTGTTTGTTTGTAGGCTATAGGTTCGCCTCTGGAGTTGCGGGGGTAAGCCCACGCTTCCGTCCGGTGTGCGCGTCGCCCGCGTCGCCGGACGCCGAAAGTAGGGCGAGACGAAGGTAAGTTCGGTACATGGGTTACGATAGAGGTCGTCGCGGCCGGGGGCGCGACAAGCGGGACGGTTTCGGAGAGGATGGATTCGATCCGTTCGCAGACGGTAGCCCGCCTCGCTTCGGAGGCAATGACTGGCGGGGCGGCGGCGACCGCTTCGGCGGTTCGGACAGCGGCCCGCGCGGCGGCGGCTTCGGCGGCCCTCGTGGCGGAGGCTTCGGCGGAGATCGCGGTCCGCCGCGTGGCGGCGGGATGCCCGCCCAGGTCGTCGGCACCGGCCAGGGCAAGGTAAAGTTCTTCAACGCGCAAAAGGGCTTCGGCTTCATTCAGCGCGACGAGGGCGGCGAGGACGTGTTCGTCCACATCAGCCAGGTCGAACGCGCGGGGCTCGAAGGCCTCGCCGAAGGACAGGAGCTGCAGTTCAACCTGGTCGATCGCGGAGGAAAGATTTCCGCCGCCGACCTGCAGATCGTCGGAGATGTCATCCCGGTGCAGCAGCGTCCGACCGGGCCTCAGCGCCAGCTGACCGGCGACAAGGCCACGGGCACCGTCAAGTTCTTCAACTCGATGAAGGGCTTCGGCTTCATCACTCGCGATGACGGCAAGGAAGACGCCTTCGTCCACATCAGCGCGGTCGAGCGTTCGGGCCTTCCCGGGATCAGCGAAGGCGACCGTTTCGAGTTCGATCTCGAGGTCGACCGACGAGGGAAGTTCTCGGCGGTCAACCTTGTGCCCGTTCAGGGCTGATCGCGACGGGATCGTCGTTCCCAGCCTGGCCCGGCGGTTTGACCGGGCCCAGCCAAGACCATAAACGGACAAAGCCGGCGGCCTCCCGAAGCTATCGAGGGGGGCCGCCATTCGTCGTTGGCGCTTTCGCGCACTCCATAGGACTCTGACCGGTCATGTCGATTACTCCGCTGATGCCCGTCTATCCCCGGTGCGGCGTGCGGCCCGTGCGCGGCGAGCACTGCCACCTGATCTCCGAGGACGGCACCCGCTACCTCGACTTTGCCGCCGGGATTGCGGTCAACCTGCTCGGCCATTCGCACGCGGGGCTGATCGGTGCGATCCAGCAGCAGGCCGCGACGCTGATGCACGTCTCGAACCTCTACGGCAGTCCGCAGGGGGAAAAGCTCGCGCAGCGCCTCGTCGACCTGACCTTCGCCGACACGGTGTTCTTCACCAATTCCGGCGCCGAGGCGGTCGAATGCGCGATCAAGACCGCGCGCGCCTACCACCAGCACGACGGCAGCGAGGAGCGGTTCGAGCTGATCACCTTCAACAACGCCTTCCATGGGCGGACCCTGGCGACGATCAGCGCCTCGAGCCAGGAGAAGATGCACAAGGGCTTCAAGCCGCTGCTGCCGGGCTTCCGCTACGTCGAGTTCGACGACCTCGAGGCCGCGAAGGCTGCGATCGGCCCACACACTGCCGGCTTCCTCGTCGAGCCGATCCAGGGCGAAGGCGGCATCCGCGTAGCCTCGCCGGCATTCCTCGAGGGTCTGCGCGCGCTGGCCGACGAGCACGACCTGATGCTGGTGTTCGACGAGGTCCAGACCGGCGTCGCCCGCACCGGCACACTCTACGCCTACGAGCAGTACGGCGTGACGCCTGACATCCTCGCCACCGCCAAGGGGATCGGGGGCGGCTTCCCGCTCGGCGCCTGCCTCGCGACCGAGAAAGCCGCGCGTGGGATGACCATCGGCACCCACGGCTCGACTTACGGGGGCAATCCGCTGGCGATGGCCGCTGGCAACGCGGTGCTCGACGCGGTGGCCAACGAGGAGTTTCTTGCCGAGGTCCGCGCCAAGGGCGAGCGCCTGCGCGCCCGGCTCGAGCAGTTCATCGGCAACTACCCCGAGCTGTTCGAGGAAGTGCGTGGCAAGGGGCTCATGCTCGGCCTCAAGCTCAAGGCCGACCCGCGCGCCTTCATGCAGCACCTGCGCGACAACCACCGGCTGCTGACCGTGGCCGCCGGCGACAGCACGGTGCGCGTGCTGCCCCCGCTGGTCATCGGCGATGCCGAGATCGAGGAGTTCTTCGACAAGCTCTCCGCCGGTGCCGCCGACTTCAAGCCGGCGGAGACGGCGTGATGGCGCCGCGGCATTTCCTCGACCTGTCCGACGCCGGCGGCGACGCGATCGCCGCGATGATCGGCGACGCGCTCGATCGCAAGGCGATCCGGCGCGACTGGCCGAAGGGTCGGTCGGATCCGGACCAGCCGCTCGACGGCCGCGTGCTGGCCATGGTGTTCGAGAAGAACTCGACCCGCACGCGCGTCAGCTTCGACATCGCCATCCGCCAGCTCGGCGGCACCTCGCTGGTGCTCGACGCCGGGACCACGCAGCTCGGCCGCGGCGAGACGATCGCCGATACCGCGCGCGTGCTGAGCCGGATGGTCGATGCGATCATGATTCGCACCGACGACCACGCCAAGATCGAGGAAATGGCGCGCCACGCCACGGTCCCGGTGATCAATGGCCTGACCGACCGCTCGCACCCGTGCCAGATCGTGGCCGACCTGCTGACGATCGTCGAGCAGGGCAAGCCGCTCCCCGGTCTCGAGGTCGCCTGGCTCGGCGACGGCAACAACGTGCTCAACTCGATCCTCGAGGCGGCCGGGCTGATGAAGTTCAACGTCCGCGCCGGCACGCCGCAGGGTTACGAACCCGACGAAGCCTTCGTCGCGCAGGCGCGCGAGCGGGGTGCGCGGGTCACGCTGACCCGCGATCCCATTGAGGCGGTGGACGGCGCGGACATCGTCGTCACCGACACCTGGATCTCGATGGGCCAGGAACACGCGCACAACAAGCTCGCGGCGATGGCGCCGTTCCAGGTCGACGAACGGCTGATGGCTCGCGCCAAGCCCGACGCGCGCTTCCTCCACTGTCTGCCCGCGCACGTCGGCGAGGAAGTCAGCGAGGGCGTGTTCGAAGGGCCGCAATCGGTCGTGTTCGACGAGGCCGAGAACCGCATCCACGCGCAGAAGTCGGTGCTGCTGTGGTGCTTCGGGCTCCTCTAGCGGTTAACTTCGGCCGACGCCTCCCCATATGCCCGCGATGAGCGGACGTCCTATCGAGCCCGGCGGCGATCTCGACCGGCTGGTGAACTTCACGATTCCGGCGCGCAACGCGCGCGGCCGGACGGTTCGGCTGGGGCCGCTGCTGGGCCGCATCCTCGCCGCGCACGACTATCCGCCCCCGATCCAGCGACTGCTTGCCGAGGCGCTCGTGCTGACCGCGCTGATGGGCGGGCTGCTCAAACGCGAGGGGAGCCAGCTCACGCTGCAGGCGCAGTCCGAAGGCGGCGCGGTCGATCTGATGGTCTGCGACTACCGCGACGGCGAGCTGCGTGGCTACGTGCGGCACGATCCCGGACAACTCGCCGACCTCCCGGCGGAGCCGCGCCTGCAGGACCTGTTCGGCGTCGGCCACCTCGCGATCACTTTCGAGCCGGCGGAAAGCGAGCATCGCTATCAGGGCGTGGTCCCGCTCGAGGGGGAATCGCTTTCTGCCGCGGTCGAAGGATACTTCGCGAGGAGCGAGCAGGTTCCGACGCTGATTCGCACGGCGATGGCTCTTGACGACGGACGAGCCGTCGCCGGCGGTCTTCTGCTTCAGCACCTCGCCGAGGGCGAGGAGGGGCGCGAGCGGCTTCACGTTCGCATGGACCACCCCGAATGGGAGCACGTCACGATCCTCGCCCAGTCGGTCCAGTCGATGGAGCTGATCGACGCCCATCTGCCACAGGAACAGCTGGTCTGGCGACTGTTTCACGAGGAGCCGGAGATCAGGGTCCTCGCCGCCGTGCCGCTGTCGCGCGGATGCCGCTGCTCGATCGTGCACTTCGAGAACGTGCTATCGCGTTTCTCCAAGGAAGACAGGCGCGAAATGCGCGACGAAAACGGCATCATCCTTGTCGACTGCGCATTCTGCTCGCGTGAGTTCGCAATCCAGGACTAACAATTCGTCGCTCGTGCGGGGCATTTGGTCGCACGCGACGAATGTGTTAGCCAACACGGTCGTTGGACGGAGCATGCCAATGCGAAGGACATTCCGGAAGCCGATCGCCTGGAGGGCCGCGGCCGCTGTCGCGGCCGTCGTCCTCGGGGGCGCGCCGCTCGTCGCACAGGCGCCAGAGCTCGCCATGCTCGACAGGCTGACCAAGGGAGCGTGGAACCTGCGCTTCCGCGACAACGGGTCGCAGCGGAAGATCTGCCTGCAAACTGGCCGCGAACTCATCCAGCTGCGCCACCGCCAGTCCGGATGCAGCCGCTTCGTCGTGCGCGACACGCCCGACGAGGTCGTCGTCCAGTATACTTGTCGCGGAAACGGCTACGGCAGGACCTCGATCCGCCGCGAAAGCAACGGCCTGGTCCAGATTCAGAGCCAGGGGATCGAGGGCGGCACCCCGTTCGCGCTCAACGTCGAAGCCCGTCATACCGGCAGCTGCTGAGTTAGGGCTTGTCCCCGGCGCCTCGGCTGCCTAGCCGGGCGCGATGGCCGGATCGCAACGTGAAGCCGTCGTGCTGCTTTCGGGCGGGCTCGATTCGATGGTCGCCGCAGGCCTTGCCCGCGAGCAGGGCTTCTCCCTCAACGCGCTGACGATCGACTACAACCAGCGCCACCGCCGCGAAATCGACGCCGCGCGAGCGATCGCTCGCGAACTCGGCGCGTTGCGTCACGTCATCCTGCCGCTCGACCTGCGCCAGTTTGGCGGCTCGGCGCTGACCGGCGACATCGCCGTGCCGAAGACCGGCCTCGGCGAGGAGATACCGGTCACCTACGTGCCCGCGCGCAACCTGATCTTCCTCTCGCTCACGCTCGGCTGGGCCGAGCCGCTCGGGGTGCACGACATCTTCATCGGGGTGAACGCGCTCGACTACTCGGGCTACCCCGACTGCCGCCCCGAGTTCATCGCCAGCTTCGCCGAGACCGCGCGCCTCGCGACCAAGGACGGCGTCCAGGGCCGCCCGTTCACGATCCACACGCCGCTGCAGCACTGGGGCAAGGCGCGCATCGCCGCCGAGGCGCATCGTCTCGGGCTCGACCCGGCACTGAGCTGGTCGTGCTACGATCCGACGCCCGATGGGCTCGCCTGCGGACTGTGCGACAGTTGCCGCCTGCGCCGCGCCGGCTTCGCCGAGGCCGGGCTGCCCGACGGCACCGCGTACGCCGAATAGAGGGGCCCAAGGGGGAGGGAAGCATGGAGGAACGGGCCGAACAGCAAGCCGACCGGCGCGTCCCGGCCTACAGCTGGTACGCGCTCGGCCTGCTGGTAATCGTCTACCTGCTCAATTTCGTCGATCGGCAGATCCTTTCGATCCTCGCCAACGACATCAAGGCAGACCTCGGCCTTGACGATGCCCAGCTCGGCTTCCTCTACGGTACGGCCTTCGCGATCTTCTACGCGCTGTTCGGCATCCCGCTCGGCCGCCTCGCCGACGGCTGGAACCGCACGCGGCTGCTCGCCGCGGGCCTCGCGCTGTGGTCGTTGATGACCGCGCTCTCGGGGCTCGCCCGCAACGGCGCCACGCTCGCTGCCGCCCGCGTCGGCGTCGGCATCGGCGAGGCGACTGCCAACCCCTGTGCCTATTCGCTGATCGCGGACTGGTTTCCGCAGCGCGTGCGCGCGACGGCGCTTGCGATCTATTCTTCGGGCCTGTTCGTCGGCAGCGGTCTGTCGCTGCTCGTCGGCGGCCTGATCGTGCAGAGCTGGAATGCGGCCTGGCCTGAAGGCGCCCCTCTCGGTCTCGCCGGCTGGCAAGCCGCCTTCGTCGCCGTCGGCGCCCCGGGCCTTGTACTGGCGCTCTGGGTGCTGTCGCTGCGCGAACCCACCCGCGGCGCCTTCGAAGGCGGGGCGAGCCAGGTCGATCCGCACCCATGGCGAAACCTCGCCGACAGCCTCGCGCAGATCGTCCCGCCGTTCACGCTGATCGGCGCCGCCCGGCGCGGTGCCCGTGCGCTGACGACCAACCTCGCCGCAGCCGCGGCGCTCGCGCTTGCCGCATGGTGGCTCGGCGAGCTGAGCGGCAACCTGCCGCAGTTCGCCTTCGTCGCCGTCGCCTGGTACGCGGTGTTCAGCTGGGCGGCGCACCTGCGCGCCACCGACCCGCAGGCCTTCGAGATGACCTGGCGCAATCCGGCCTTCGCCGGCGTGGTCCTCGCCTACGCGATCGTCTGCTACCTCGGCTACACGGTATCCTACTGGGCCGCTCCCTATGCCGAGCGCACCTTCGCGTTCGACAAGGTCGAGCTCGGCTGGCTGATCGGCGCCCCGGCGGCGCTCGGCGGCTTCCTGGGGGTGATCGCCGGCGGCTGGCTGGCCGACCGGTTGCACCGGCGCCATCCGGCTGGGCGGCTGATGGTCATGGCGATCGGCCTTCTCGCCCCGATCCCCATCGTCGTGATCGGCTATTCGACGGCCGATCCGACCGTGTTCCTCGTCTGCGCGTTCCTCGTGCAGATGGTTACCTCGTCAGCGCTCGGTGCCTCGGCCGCCGCCAGCCAGGCGCTCGTGCTCCCGCGCATGCGCGGCATCGCCGCGGCCATCTTCCTGCTCGGGACGACCCTCATCGGTCTCGCCTTCGGCCCCTTCACCGCAGGCTTCGTTTCGGAGGCCACCGGCAGCCTCGCGACCGGGGTCATCGGCAACCTGCTCGCTATCCCGCTCGGCCTCGCCGCTCTCGCGCTCGGCCTGCGCCACTATCGCGCGGCGCTCGCGGCCCAGGCCGCGGCGCTCAGGTCCGCGTAAGTACCCCGCAGGCAATCCGCCCGCCGGCGTTGCCCGCGGGATCGGTCCGATAGTCGTCGGCGGTCGCGTGGATCACGACCGCGGTCCCGTCGGCGTCGAACAGGTGCTCCAGCGCTTCCTCGATCGTCCCCGGCAGCGTCGCGCTGACGGTGCCCGCGCCGCTGCTGCCCGCCGTCAGGTTGGGCAGGTCGCCGAAATGGGCTCCCGCCGGGTTCTCGTGGCCGTGCTGCTTGTTCGCCGGGTTGAGGTGGCCGCCGGCCGACGTGAAGTCGGGCGCCTCGCACGATCCGGTCATGTGCAGGTGCACCCCGTGGACGCCCGGCGAAAGACCGACCGCCGCGACCGAGATGTTGAGCTGGTTGCCGCTCGCCAGAAGCTGCGCCGTTCCGGCCGGGAGACCGTTCGCCAGCCGCAGGGTGGCCTGGCCGACGCGGGCCGACGGTTGCTCGTCGATCGTCTGGCAGGCGGTCAGGAGGGCGATGCAGGGCAGGGCGGCGAGGAGGCGTTTCATGTCTCGAGCTCCTTCGAGGGATTTGCGGCTTCAACGAGACATCCGGCCAAAGGCTCCCCGATCAGGGTTGCGGAAGGATTCCGCTGGCGACCAGGATGTCCACCAGCTCCGCAATCGCAGCGCGCGCCTCGTTGTCAACCGTCGAGCCACCCGCAGGCGCCGAGGGCGTGGCCGGCCGCTGCCAGCCGCCGCGGAACAGGAGCGACTGACCGGTCGACAGGTCGTGAACCCGCATCCCCTCGCGCGGCTCGACGAACAGCCAGGCCCCGGTCTGGAAAGACGCCAGCCGCCCGGCCCGGTCGGCCCAGGCGCCACTCGGCGTCGCCCCGACGAGCCAGCTTTCTCCCTCCGCGGGACTCGCCGGCGGGTCGTCGGCCTCACCCTCGACCGCCGCATGCAGCAAGGCGTCGACCAGCGCATGGGCCTCGTTGACGAACAGCTCCTTCTGGCTCTGCCCGGCGAACAGCAGCGGCAGCGCCAGCCTCGGCGTAGCCGAGGCGAACACGATCGGGTCGGACATCGGTCGTTCCTTTCACAGCATCATCAGCAGCAGCGGATCGGACTGCGCGAAGCTTCCCGCCTGACGCACCCACAGCGGTTGGCCGGCCTGCGCGGCTTCGAGCTGCGCCAGCAAGCTCGCCGCGAGAACAAGCCGCGGTTCGCTCATCTCCCAGCGCACCGCCGGCGTCTCGATATCGCCGAGCCCGACGACATAGGCCTCCGCCTGTTCGTTGAGCGGCGTCTCGATCCCCTCCGGCCAGCCCCATGCCCCGCGCGCGCGGCGAGTCCATTCGAGCACCAGCCCGCCCGCGCCGTCGGACCGAACGCGCGGGTGCACCGGCGCGAGCGGCTTCAGGCTGAGGCCGGGGTTGAGGATCGGCGCGCTGACCGGCTCCTCGTCGACCAGCCCGATCCCCGCGAGCGCATCCGCCGATCCGAGCAGAGCCGCATCGACCGCGACCGGCCGCCCGTCGAGCAGCACGAACCGCGCGCCTGCCGCTTGCCCCGCCATCGCCGCCGCCTCGGTCCCGCCGCGCCCGCGCAGCAGGCCGCTGAGCCGCCACAGCGCCCCCTCGAGCCGCTCGGCCCGCGCGAACTGGAGCACTTCGCCGCCGACCAGCGCCCGGTTGGCGCCGTTGCCCAACGCTTCGACGCTTGCCTCCGAGAGGATGAAATCTTCCGACAAGAGTTCGACGTCGACCGCCGCCAGCGGCTCGAGGCGCACGGCCTGCGAGGGCAACAGCGATCCCGTGGTCTGTCCGATCACGCTGCGCCGCGCCCCGCTCGCGCCGAGCGGAACGAGGCCGGGGTCGTCCTCCGCGTAGAGCGCCGCGCCGGTCCACCCACCCGAGACCGACGATGCGGCCGCGTGGACCCGGCGCTCCGCCCTATCGCCGAACCCGTCCCACGGCGCCTCGAACGCGACCAGCGCGGTCGGCGCGGCGACGAGGTCCGGCGCCGGCAGCGCCTGCCCCGGATCGGCTGCCTGCTCGCGAACGCCGCCCGGCGGCAGCCGGCGCAGCTCGAGCTCGACTCCGCGCTCGCGCCACTCCCAGGCCTCGATCCGCCAGCGGCCCGGATACCCCGGCACGCGCACGACCGAGCCCGGAGCCAGATCGGGGTCGAGCTCAGCGACTCGCCAGGCCAGCGTCTCTCGCGACCATCCGGCCCGTTCGGCGGCGGCGTTGACCAGCCCGCGAGCGGTCGCGGCGTCGAGCGCGCCGGGAAACTCGATCGTTCGTCCGCGGCCGGGCCGCGCCCGCCCATCCGCCCGTTGCAGCCCCGGCTGGAAGTCGCGCGCCGTGTCGTAATAGCGCAGCGCGTCGCTCAGTTCGCGCGCGTCCGGCCCGCGCCGTCGGGTGCGCCCGCTCGCGCCCCCGAACCCGTCCTCGCCCGGATCGACTGCCGCTTCGGGCAGCTCGGGCATCTCCTCGGGCATCGCGTCCGCCGCGCGAAGCGTCAGCCGCTCGCCGCCCGCGTCGCAGGCCAGCGGGTAGACTTCGCCGACAGTTGCGACGGAAGCGATCACCGGGCCGCCTTCGTCGCTGAATCCGGCCAGCCCAGCGAGCGGGCGATCGACCTCGACTCCCGGCGCGAGCGGCTCGAGCAGTCGCACAAGGCTGACCTCGCCGGCGTCGGCGAAGACTTCGAACGACAGCGCGGGAATGCGGTTTCCGAAGTCGGCGAGCTGCAGCCCCTCGAATACGCAGTAGGCGAGCCCGCGAAACGCCGGGCAGGATCCGGCACCCTGCGCCGACGCGATCAGCGGATCGGGCGGCTGGTCGCCATGACCCGTATGGACCCGCAACTCACCCCCGGCCTTGAGGTCGCCCGCCGCGCCGCGCAGCAGGTTGCCGTCGGCCCAGATCCGCCCGATCCCGAGGATCGGCCGGCTCGCCAGCGCAACGGCGAACGAGGCCGAATAGCTGTAGGTTGTCGTCGATGGCCTGCCCTTGCCGCCGCCGCTCGTCTCGCTCGTTTCGGCGAGGTCGGTCGCCCAGATGATCGTGCCGGGGACGCGCATGGTCCCGAAGTGACGCGGTACCGGCATGCCATAGCTCGAGGTGCTGACCGCCAGCTCCTTGAGCCGCGGTCCCTCGCGCCGCGCCCCGCCGCCGAGGACAGCGCGGTCGATCTGGCTGCCGACCAGCGAGCCGAGCGCGCCGCCGAGCGGCCCGCCCAGCGCGGTGCCGAGCGCGGTGAAGACGAGAGTGGCCATTGCAGGATCCCGTTACTGGGCCAGCCGCCAGCGGCGCTCGACCGGCCAGCCGAGCGGAGGCGGCGTCAGCACGACCCGGCCCAGGCCCGCGTGCGCGTGGACGAAGCCGCCGCAGGACGCGGCGACGACAAGGTGTGGCTGCGCGGGCCCGGCATGCACCAGCAGCACGTCCCCCGGTGCGGCCGGTCCCTCCGCCTTGATCAGTCCGGCGCGCCCCGCGGCGTCCAGAAAGCCGTCAATGCACCCGGGCCGCAACCGGTAGCCGGTGGGCGCGCGAACCACCCGCCCCGTCGCGGCCAGCGCCGCCGCCACCAGCCCGACGCAGTCGAGCCCGCGCTCGGGATCGCGGCCATGGAGCCGGAACGGCACCCCGACGAGGCGCTCGGCCGCCGCCGCGAGGGCGGCGCCCGGCCCGCTCACGACCGGCGCACCGGGTAGCGGGCGACGAGGTCGTTGCCCGGCACGAACGGCTCGCCGCGGAAGTTCACCGCGTTCGCGAACCGCTGCGCGCAAGTCTGCAGCGTATGATCGCATCCCTCGCGCAGCAGCGCGCGGGTCCCGGGCGCCAGCCCCGGATCGATCGAAACGTCGAGCACCAGCCCCGTCTCATCGGCCGCCGTTACCTCCATCGACAGCCCGGCCTGCGGCCCGTCGATCCAGCGCACGCGGCCGTCGCGCATCTGCGCCGCCGGCGGCCCGCCGGTGAAGGTCACCCGGTTCGCAGCGAAATCGACCGTCTCGACCCTGGCTTCGTGGGTAAAGCGCGCCGCGCTCAGCCCGCAGCCGGGCCCGGCGAAGCGCGCCCGGCAGGTCGGGCTCGTGCGCGGGACCAGGTCCACCTCGAGCATGGCCTTGGCCGAGCGCAACTCGGCGCCGAACGCGCCGGCCTCCTCGGCGACCTCGCCGATCTCGCCGCGGTAGAGCACCGCGTTCTCGCGCGTTTCCCAGTCGACCACGCCGATCGCCACCGCCGCCCCGTCGAACCGGCCCGCAGCGAGATCCGCCGCGGCGATCGCATCGTGCGCCAGCGCGCCCTGCACTTCGGCGCTGTCGGGCGCGAGCTCGGCCGAGCGACGGATCGCACTCGGCACCATGCCGGGCGCCGCGCGGTGCAGCACCCCGTCGAACCACAGGTCGCGGTCGTGGCTGGTGAAGCCGATCGTGACCCCGTCGCGCCGGTGAACGCGCCAGAACGTCGCCAGCGGCTCGAGCGGCTCGCGGCCGAACACCCGGCTCATGCCGCCTCGCGGATCTCGACCAGCGGCACCGACGGCGCCTCGCCGGCGGCGAACGCCGCGCCGATCACGTCGAGCCGGTCGCTCGCGAACCGCACCGGCACGTCGAACAGGAACCCGGCGGTGACCGCGACGCCTTCGCCCGGCGCCTCGTCGAACGCGATCCATCCGCCCGGCTCGAGCGTCCAGCCGCCCACCGGCGTCCCGTCGAGCGCGACGAGCACGCTTTCCGCAACCGGCCGGGTGATCGGCCGCACTTGCGGCTCGGGGCCGTCGTAGCGCTTGCGCAGCCGGAACCGCGCCGTGAGCCCGTCGCCCACGCCGATCGGCTGGTCGGTCGCCTCGGGCGCGCCGGTCATCGCGTGCGAGCTGAAGTCGAACGGATCGCGCAGCCGGAACCCGCGCGCCGCCCCTCGCCGCGCGCGGAAGAACGCGATCAGCGTGCCGAGCTCGGCCTCCGACCGGATTCCGGGCCCGACGTCGAAATGCAGCCGCGCGTCGCTCCAGTGGCTGCCGCGCCGCTCGTGGCCCGAGGCGGTCGTCGCCACCGAGGTCGAGAATTCCGCGCTCACTCCGGCATCGCGCCCGAGCGCGAGCGGGTAGGGCACGTCGTCGAACGCCTGCATCGTCGTCTCCTCCGCCTGGGGCAGCCGGGTGTATCCGTCGCGCGCGACCTGCGGCAGCGCCCAGACGAACCGCCGCGCGACCTGCCGCGCCGCGGCCTCGTCGAGTGCCGCGTCGATCCGCCGCCAGTAGCTGTCGGCATCCTCGGCCAGCAGCACGAACCCGGCGAGGTAGTCCTGTCGTTCAAGCGGGTAGCCGAGCCGCTGCTGCATGAACGCGTAGCCGCTGCGCCGCCGCCCCTCGGCGCCCGCGGTCAGCCAGTCGTAGTCCTCGAGCTGCAGGCGGTCGTAAGCCGGCCAGGCCCAGCCGGTCGGCACGATCGCCCGCGCCAGTTCGGGCATCGCCGGGTCGAGTACCGTCGGCGTGAACACCAGCAGCATTACCTCGGCCGCACCGGCCGCGATCGCCGCGTCGCGCAGGTCCGCAGTCGACTGCGCCAGTTCCGCTCCCGCCTGGTCGAGCAGTGCGAGCTGCTCCGGCGAGAGCGGCTCGCGCAAGTCCGCGATCACCGGCGGATCGCCCCCGAACAGCGCCCGCGCCGCGTCGTCGTAGAGCGCGATGCGCCCGTCGGGCGTGGTCCACCACCACGGCTCGCCGATCTGGAACGCCGCCGGCAGCCCCGCCGCGAGCAGCAGCTCGACCAGCCGCGCGGCGATCGCCTGCAGGTAGCCCATCGCCTCGGTGTTCGCCGGCGACAGCAGCGCCGAGGGCGGTACCCAACCGGTCAGCGCCGGCGTGCCGTCGGCGAAGCGCTGCTGCCACGCCGCCGGGCAATGCTCGGCGAACAGCTCGTACGACAGCGACGCGACCGGCGCGTAGCCCTGTTCGGCGCAGAGCGCGAAGTAGCTGGCGTGCCACGCCTCGCACGGCCCGCACAGCTGCGGTTCGCCAACCAGCAGCCCGCCGCCCGGCTGCGCTTCGAGCCGGTAGTAATGGCTCATCCCGACGTAGTGGACGATCGCCCCGCGGTAGCCGAGCCCGCGCAGGTTGCGCAGGAGCCGCGCCGGCGTCAGGTTGTAGCTGTCGTCGTAGGCGGTCGCCATGCCGAGATCGTGCGGCGGCACCATGACGTCGCCGATCGCCAGCAGCGGCCGGTCGCCCTCGCAGGCGATCCCGCTCAGCTCGACCCACCCGTCCACGCGCTCGGGAAGCATGGCGCTGCTCCCGGGATCGTACCCGGGCGGTGCCAGCGACAGGAACATCCGCTCGATCGCCCGCGGCCAGACCGGGTCCCCGTTCGCCTCCCATCCGTCCGTCAACGCCGAGAACGGCAGCGTCACCACCGCGTCCTCGGGCGAACCGACCGCGAAGTTCCACGGCCGCACGTACCAGGTCCGCGGTTCATCGGCCGCGTCGCGCCCCTCGATGGTCAGCGTCGGCCCGTGCACCGCATCGAGCGGCAGCACCCCGCCCGAGCGCCAGCGGAACCGCAGCGTCGTGCGCGAATAGTCGCGGTCGGTATCGTAGGCGAGCAGCGGGTGGTCGAACCGGTCGACCGAATCCCAGATCAGCCCCGCCAGCGCGTTCGCGTGATGGAACTCGAGCTCGACCCGCAGCGCATCGGGCGCGGTCGTGACCACCGAAGCCATCATCGGCCGCGGAAAATCGACCGTCCAGAACCGCGGATCGAACCGCTGGATCCAGTCGCCCTGCTGCCCCTCGCGCTTGCTCGCGAGCCAGAATGCCATCGCCGTTCTCCGACCTGGAGGGGGTTCCGTTGTCTTGTTCACGCGAAGACGCGAAGATGAAGCGCCTTGCGGCGAAGCCGGCCTCAACATTCAGACACTGCCGCCCGCAGTGAGGTCCCCGGATGAAAGCGGCTTCGCCGCGAGCTCGACCTCTTCGAGCCTTCGCGTCTTCGCGCGCAAAACCCTCACGCCCTCACCACAGGAAACCCCTCAACCCTCGCGCAAGGCCCGCCGCACCGAACTCGCCACCTGCCGCGCCGAGCGCCGCAGCATCGCCGGCGCCTCGGCCCCCTTCGGCGGCGCGATCCGGATCGCCACGCGCACCTCGCGCCGCGCCGCCGCCACCGGCGCCTCGACCCGCCCGGCAGAGGTCGGCACGAACAGCTCTGGCCCCCGCTCGCCGACCCAGTAGGCCGCCCCCGGCGAAACCGGCCCGCCGGTCGCCCGCCCGGGCAGGCCAAGCAACGCCGACAGCCCGGCCGACAGCAGCGAGCCAAGCCCGCCCCCGCCGCCCGGCGCCTGGCCGAGCAGCCCGCCGATCCCGCCCTGCACCGCCTGCGCGGCGATCTGCCCGATCGCGTCGAGCGCCGCGCGCCGCAGGTCGTCGAACCCGAGGCTCCCGCGCCGGATCGCCGCCAGCAGCCCGCGCTCGAGCACGGTACCGGCGCGCGCGAACCCGTCGACCAGCGTCGCGTCGAAGTGGCTGCGCATCGCCGAAATGTCGGCCTCGAAGCCGGCCGTGCTCGCGCGCACGTCGACCATCAGCGTCTCGATCTCGTCATCCATCGCCATCGCGCTCCATCAGCGCCGCCAGTTTAGCCCGGCCCAGCGGCTCGGCCGGATCGCGCCCGCCCCGCACCTCGCGCAAGCCGTCGACGAGCGCCGCCAGCTCCGCCGGCGTCGCCTCCCAGAACTCGTGCGGCCGCCAGCCGAACACCAGCGGCACCAGCCCCGCGAGCCGCCGCGCAACCGCCGCGAAGGTCTCGTTCATGGCGAGCCCGTGGAAGGCCCCTGCAGGATCTGCCCCAGCAGGCAGCGCAGCGCCGGCGCGCAGCCGGCCAGCCCGGCAGCCAGCACCGCCTCGCCGACATCCTCGCGCGCCAGCCCCTCGCGCTCGGCGAGGCAGTGCCAGAACAGCGCCGCGAGCTCGGCCAGCCGCAGCTGCCCGGCCCCCGCCCGCTCGACCAGCGCGAACAGCGGCCCGAGCTCGTCCTCCGCCGCGACCAGCGCCGCGAAGCTCGGGCGCAGCACGCGCTCGCGCCCGCCGATCCGCAGCGCGGCCTCGCCCCGGAGCGGGTTCGCCGGCCGATTCACGCGGGCACCACCGGGCCCGAGCTCTCGAGCTGGATCGTGTAGTTGCGCTCGCCGTTGAAATCGCCGGCGTAGTCGAGCCGCTGCACCAGGAACCGGCCGCGCAGCTTCTCGCCGTCCTCGAACGACAGCTCGTACTGCTCGATCGTGCCCGCCAGCGCGTGCGCACGAACCGCCGCCTCGGCCGCGCTGCCGAGGAAGATCCCCGCCGCCCCGACCGATACCGAGCGCGTCCCCGCGCCCGACAGCAGCTCGCGCCAGCCGCCCGAATCCTTGTGCGTGACGACCACGCCGTCGCCGTTGATCGACATCTGCGTCGTGCGCAGCCCGGCGACCGTCTGGTACGCCGGCGGCTCACCGCCGTCGCCGATCTTGAGCAGGAACGCGGAACCTTTCTGGGCACTCATGTCGATCTCTCCTCGTTGCCAGGTGTCACGCGGAGACGCGGAGGCGCTGAGAGCCCCGCGGCGAAGCCGCTTTCAATGATCGCTGGCGCTCCTGCGGGCTGCACGCCCGCTCGCGGCAAAGCCGCTCCGCGTCTCCGCGTCTCCGCGTGAATCCAAAATCCTCTAATCAGCCAGCACCCGGAACCGGTGCTCGAGCAGCACCGCCCGCCGGTTTCCCGGCCGCTGTTCGGCGCGGGCACGCAGGAACACGATCGTCGCCACCGCGAACCCGGCCTGCACTCGCGGCAGCGCCTCGATCCGCTGCTCAATCGCCCGCGTGACGGCGACCGCGGTGCCGGGATCGTCGCCCCGGCAATGCAGCTCGAACGCCACGCGCACTTCGCGCCCCATGCGGTCCTTGGTGCTCCAGTCGCCGCTCGCGCTGGCGGCGATCGCCAGCCACGGCAGCGCCGCGCGCACCGGCGCTTCCTCGGTCACCGCGTTGAGCAGGCCGGCCAGCACGGCATCCGCTCGCAGCCACTCGATCAGCGCCGCGCGCAGTTCGCTTTCCATCGTCAGGGCTCCTTCGCGAACAGCGGCCAGACCAGCCGCGCGAGGCGCCAGCGGTGCTCCCCGCGCCGCCGCGCCTCGGCCCGGGCGCCCGCCAGCCGCCCGGCCTTGTCGGCCAGCCTGGCGGCGAACCGCGCGGGATCGCCGACACGCAGGCGGATCATGCGACCCGCATGCGCCGCCACGGCCGCCACAGCGCGGCGACCGCCGCGGGCGGCATCGCCGGCCCCGCGTCACTCTCGCGCTGGCGGTAGTGATGCGCCGCGAGCCTCAGCGCGCCGTGGCGCAGGCTCTCGGGCAGCTGGCCCCACTCGGCCGCGAGACCCGCGTTGAAGCGCACCGCGACGCGGTCGGCCTCGCCCTGCCGCAGCAGCCGGACCAGCCCACCGCCGTCGGCGGCAAGGTCGATCGCGTAGTCCTCGACCGGGATCGCGAACCGCGGCCCGCTTTCCGGAATACCCTCGACCCAGGTCACCGCCTGTACCGGCCGGGTCGCCAGCGCCTGCCAGGCGCCGCTCGCCGGCAGGATCTCCTCGCACAGCTGCGCCAGCGGCATCTGCCCGGTGAACCCCTCGCAGGCCTCGAGCGCGGTGCGCAGCAGCGCGCCGAGCGCCGCGTCGTCGCCGGCCGTGGTGATCGCCAGCCAGTCCTTGAGCTCGGCCAGCGCCGCACCCGCAAGCACCGCGGGCGAAATGATCGCGCGTTTCATCTATGCCCCCCGTTCGATCCCTCGGGCGCCGGGAGCCTTCCAGCGCGGCTCGGGATGATCCGGTCGGCGACCCGCCGACCGCGAGCGCGAACGCGCGCCCGAGCTTGTGCGAGGAAAGCCAAACGGGCCGGACGGCCCGCGCCCAGCGCCCGAGGGCGCAACACACTAGGCCTCGATCTTCAGCAGCTTGATCGCCGCCGAATCGAGCACCTGCCCGCCGACCCGCCGCGTCGCGTAGAAGTGCACGAACGGCTTGTTGGTGAACGGGTCGCGCAGGATCGTCGTCGCGCTGCGCTCGGCGATCAGGTAGCCGGCCCTGAAGTTGCCGAACGCGATCGGGAACGCCCCCGCCCCGACGTCGGGCATGTCCTCGGCCTCGACCACCGGGTAGCCGAGCAGCCGGTCGGGCGCCCCCTCGGTCAGTCCCGGCTGCCACAGGAACGTGCCGTCGGTCGCCCTGAGCTTGCGCACCTCGGCCAGCGTCGCCGCGTTCATCACCCAGCTCGCCCCCTGCCGGTGCCCGGCCTTGAGCGAGTGCGCGAGGTCGATCAGCGTCAGCTCGATCGTGTCGCCGAACCCGGCGGCGTCGCCCGAACCGATGTACTGCAGCGTGCCGAACGGCCGCACCGAGTCCGCCGCGGCCGAGGTCGGCGCGGTCAGGAACCCCGCCGGTCGGTTGATCCCGCTGCCGCTGACGAAGGCCGCGCCCTCGGCACGGGCGAACTCGGTGGCAATCTCGCGCGCCAGCCACGCCTCGAGGTCGAACGCCGCGTCGTCGAGCATCGCCTGGCTCGCCGCCGGGTTGGCATAGAGCTCGCCGCTCGGCGGCGCGATCTCCTCGAACTTCGGCGTCGCGGTCTCGGGCCGCGCGGCCGCCTCGCTCACCCAGCCGCTGCCGGTGTTGCCGGTGGCGAACAGCTTGCGGTAGCCGGCGGTGCCGGTCTGCACGACCAGCGCGATCCGCCGGATCGGGCTCACTTCGATGAGCTGCCGGCCGATCTCGGCATCGATCTCGCGCGGCACGGCATAGCCGCCGTCGGCCGGCACCGTGCCGACGATCGACTTGACCTCGCTCTCGCGCCCGTGGCGCAGGTAGCCGTCGACGAAGCTCCTGGTCTCGACGCTCGTCTCGCCGTCGCCGAGCGGCACCCGCGGGGCGCGCCCGAACCGGTCGAGCCGTCCCTTGACCTCGTCGACCTCGCCCCGGAGCCCCTCGATCGCCGCCTCCGCGGCATCCTGCCGTGCAACCAGGTCGAACGACTCCTCGAGCACGTCGGTTTCGGTATCGATATCCATAAGCACCACCTTCCTTCAGCCACGAAAAAGCCGCCCGAAGGCGGCGGTTGGATTCAGGGTTTCACGCGGACGCAGTCACCCCCGCGGCGAAGCCGCCCGAACAATTTCACACGAAGGCACGAAGATGCTGCGCGACACCGAAGTGCGGCATTCCCTTCGTGCCTTCGTGTGAACCCCATTTTCAGGGCGGCTTCGCCGCAGCGCCCGCGCCTCCGAGTCTCCGCGACTCCGCGTGAAAATCCGACACGACCCAATGCACCCGCGCCCGCGGTTGCAGCGGGTGCGTCACCAGGCTGATCTCGAGCAGCTCGATCTCCTCGAGCACCCGCCCCGCCGGCGTCCGTCGGAACCCGCGCGCGTGAAACCCGAAGCTGAGCCCGTCGACTGCCCCGGCCCTCAGCAGCGCCGCCGCCCGGCTGCGCGGCCGGTCGATCCGCGCGATCACCCTGAGCCCGCGCCGGTCCTCGTTCACCCGTTCGACCGTCCCGATCCGCGCCCCCGCCCGATGCTGCCACAAGAGCGGCAACGGCGCCCCGCGCCGCGCCAGCGTCCGCGCGAACGCCCCGCGCCGGATCGTATCCCGCACCCCGTCGGCCACGTCGAACAGCGCCGCATACCCCGCGATCCGCAACACCTCCCCCTCTCCTCCAGAGGAGGGGGCCGGGGAGAGGGGCACGCCCCGCCTCATTTCAGCATCTCCGGAAACCCGAACCGCACCGCCAGCCCGATCAGCAGCAACGCGAACAGCGCGCGCACCACCCAGGCGATCGCCGCCTTCCACGCCGCCGCCTTGGCCGCGCGCCACGCGGCAAGCAGCTCGCGCAGCTCGTCGATGTCCTTCTCCGCCCCGTCGTCGCCGAGCCCGATCCGGTTCAGCACCCGCTCGGCGCCGATCTCGCTCGCCTCCTCGACGATTGCCCTCAACGTGACGAGGTCGCCGCCCTCGGCCGCGGCCTGGCCGAGCAGCGCGGTCAGCATGTCGTCGCGGGTCATGCGCCCTCTCCGTCCGCCGGGACCAGCCCGACCAACGCCCGCTTCTCGTGCCGGTCGAGGAAGTCGGCCGCCGAAAGCTGGGCCCACAGCCGCTCGCGGTCCTCGGCCAGCGCCGGTACCCGGTCGAGATCGACCGCCAGCTCGAGCTTCGGGAACCACGGCCGCAGCCCTTCGGCGAGACCGCTGAGGATCTTGCCCGCCAGCGGCAGCAGCGTCAGCCGCCACAGCGCCCGGCTCGCCTCGCGGTAGTTCGAATAGGTGTTGTCGCCCGGCAGCCCGAGGAGCATCGGCGGCACCCCGAAGGCGAGCGCGATGTCGCGCGCCGCCGCGGCCTTGAGCGCGGCGAAGTCCATGTCCGCCGGGGTCAGCGCCAGCGGCTGCCAGCGCAGCCCGCCTTCGAGCACCATCGGCCGGCCGGCGTTGCCCGCCCCGGCATAGGCCTGCTGCAGCTCGCTCCTAAGCCGCTCGAACTGCTCCGCGGTCAGCCCGCCGCCATCGCCCGCCTCGAACACCAGCGCGCCCGAAGGCCGCGCCGCGTTCTCGAGCAGCGCCCGGTTCCACGCAGAGGCCGCGTTGTGGATCGCCACCGCCTGCTCGGCCGCCGCCAGGCACCCGGCGCCGTAATGATCGTCCGCGGGGTGGAACGCCTTGAGATGCACGAGGCACGGCCACCCGTCGTCGTCCTCGAGCGGCAGGTCGAGCGTCGCGTCGCCGACCTTGTAGCGGTACGCCGCCGGCCACCCGTCGGGGCCCGCGACGACCGAGACCCGCTCGGGCCTGAGCGCGAACAGTTCGACCGGTCTGCCTCCCCCGTCGCGCCGGATCTGCACATAACCGTTGCCGTGCAGCAGCAGCTGCGCCGCGAGGGTCTCGAGCAGCCCCTGCCCCGCGCTCGTCGCCTGGACCAGCACCAGCGCCGCGGGGTCGGCCGGCGCCAGCGGCGCCTGCCCGACTCCCTCGGCGACCAGCCGCACCGCGCGCTGCGCCACCGGGTTCTCTACGAACGCCCGCAGCACCGCACTGCGATAGTCGAACGGCAGCCGCGCGCCCGCCGGCTCGTAGGCCCACTGCGGATAGCTCCACGGCGAAACGAACGACCGCGCCAGCGGCACGCGCGGCCCCCCGCCGCCCTTGAAGGCGGCGCGGAGCGTGTCGAGGAAGGACATGGCCCGACCCTTTCTGTTTTGCTTGATCCACGACGGATCCATCTCGAGATGAACCGGCCCCATCCCCACGCTACGGAGAGGGGCCGCAAACGGCGGCGGTGAAATCGCCCCCCATCCTCCGCCGGGCACGGGGGAGCTGCCGCCGAAGGCGGCGGAGGCGGCCAGCAGCGGGGCCGGGTACGATGCGAGCTCCAGCCGAAACCTCTGCCCGCGCGCGACGCCCGCCGCGACGCCTGGCTCGCCGGCCGCGGCATCCGCGTCCTGCGCATCGCCGCTGCCGACGTCCTCGACGAGACCAGCCGCGAAGGTATCGTTCGGCTGATTGCCGACGAAGCCCGCAAACGGCCCCCTCCGCTTCGCTATGCTCGGCACCGCCCCCGTTGAGGGGGGAGGTGCCGCCGAAGGCGGCGGAGGCCGTCAGTCACGCCCTCGCCTCATCATCCCACGTGTCTTGCTCGCGCTGCCTAAACCGGCTCTGGGTCCCCGCGAAATGCGTCCCACAGCACTCCCGGCTCTTCATCAGGCGTCAGCCGTGGCGCACGCCCGCGGGTATCGCGCGGCAGCGCGATGCGCCCCGCCTCGAGGCGGTTGATCTGGCCGAAGTACGGATGCGATCTTCTTGCCATTCCAGCCCCCACTCTTGCTATGGTAGCGCTACCTTCTGGCGTATTTCGCGGCCGCAGAATTGTAGAAATCCGACACGCGCGCACGATTTACGGTTAAAATCAGGTTGTTATTCACACCTTTCAGCGTGCGCTCCGATGCCCTGCGTCCGCCCCTAGACGAGCCGCACCCTCGGCTCGCCGCGCCGGCTCAGCATCAGCTCGCTCAGCGCCCAGACCAGCGCGTCGGCCCGATCAGGCGAACGCCCGGGCCCCTCGTAGCCGCCACCGGCCAGCAACCCGCACAGCTCGTCCTCCAGCTCGGGCAGCTGCCCGACGTGCCGCACGCGCCCGCTCTCGTAGAGCGCCGCGACCGGCTCGGCCCGCGCCACCTTGCCGCGGCTCGCGTGGACCAGCCGCACCGGCAGCGCGATGTCGGCCGCATGGAGCACGCTGCGAACCATTTCGCCGCCGTTGTTGGCCTCGGCCACCACCCGGTCGGCCTGCCAGGCTCGCGCTGCGTCCGCCACGGCGCGCGCCCAGCGCTCCGGCGTCGCGCGGCGGACCGACTTGTCGGCCAGCACGCGCGCGATCCCGTCCTCGCCCAGCGCGCAGACCGCGATCCCGCAGGCGTCGCCCCCGGTCGAGGCCGGCGGATCGACGCCCATCACCACTCTCTGCGGCGGGTAGCTCGCCGCCTCCTCGCGGCAGCTTTCGAGCAGCGCCCGGCTCCACAGCGCGCCCTCGATCTCGTCGACCAGCTCGCCCTCGAGTTCCTGCCGCGCGAGCAGCGAGCGGCCGAACTCGACCTTGATCGCCCTCCGGAAGCGGGGGGACAGGAACCCGTTCTCGTCGGTCCGGCCGCGCGTCACGACGGTCGCCTCGTTGCCGAGCAGCCGCCGCACCAGCGGCACCGCGCGCGGCGTGGTCGTCGCGGCAACGAGCGGCCGGTCGCCGAGCCGCAACCCGAGCAGCAGGTTGTCCCACGCCCGCGTCGCCCGCTCGTGGGCGTTCGGCCACTTGCCGATCTCGTCGCACCAGGCGTGGCTGTGCTGCGGCCCGCGCAGCGCCTCGGGCTCGTTCGCCCCGTAGAGGAACGCGAGCGCGCCGTTGGCGAAGGTGACCCGGCGCAGGCTCGGCTCGAACTGCGGCCGCGCATTGGGCTGGCAGCAGGCGAGCAGCCCGCTGTCGCCCTCGACCATCACCGCGCGGGCCTCGCCGAGCGTGGCGGCGACCAGCGCGATCCGCGCGGTCGGATCGGCTTCGGCCGCCGCGCGGACCCATTCGGCGCCCGCGCGGGTCTTGCCGAAGCCGCGCCCGGCGAGCACCAGCCAGGTCCGCCACTCGCCCGGCGGCGGCAGCTGGCCGGGATGGGCCGTGGCGCTGAAGGTGTACGGATAGGCGTCGCGCTCCTCGGGCCGCAGGCGCCTGACCAGGTCGGCCTTGTCCCGCTCCTGCGCGCTGAGCAGCCACGCTTCGGGATCACCCGTCATCGCCGTCATCCCGCTCGCGCCCAGCCTGTTCTCGCGCCTCGACTCTCGCCCGGATCGCCGCGACCTTGCGCTCGATTGCGGCGCGCACTTCGGCAGCGCTCACGTTGGCACGCTGGGCGCGTTCCTTGAGCACTTCCTCGCGGTGGACCATCAGCAGCCGGTACGAGGTCGGGTTGTCGAACGTACGTACGCCGGTCTTGGCCCCGGGCGCGCGCTTGATCTCGCCCTCGCGCAGGCGGCAGAGCAGCTCCATCTCGAGATGGTCGTAACCCTCGCACAGCGCCGCGCGCCATTCGCGGGCAAAGGCTTGGTTGCGGCGCTTGAAGTCGTAGACCGTCGAGGTCGAGACGCCGGCGGTCTTGGCCGCCCTCTTCACGTTCGAAGTCTCGGCCAGCGCGGCGAGGAACGGCGGCATCCACACGCGGCGGTCGGGTTCGGCAGCGGCGCGCGCCGCCGCGCGCCGCCGGACTTGCGGCTCGGTCATCGTCGGTATCCATGTCAGGAAGGGAGCGAGGAGCGGGTCGTGGCGACTCGCACCATCGCGATCTTCCTGATATGTACCACAACAGCGTTGCGATGTCAAGTTCAATTTGCCAAATGGGTTATATCGGCCCTATTGCGCGGCTCGCGCCGGTCCATTAGGGCGCGCCGATGCTCCGCCGCCTTTACGACTGGACGCTCGCCAAGGCCGCCCACCCGCAGGCCGAGTGGTGGCTGGCGATGTTCGCCTTCATCGAGGCGAGCTTCTTCCCGATCCCGCCGCACCCGCTGCTCGGGCTGATGTGTCTCGCCGAGCCGAAGAAGGCGATCCGCTTCGCGGTCATCGCCACCCTCGCCTCGGTCGCCGGCGGCCTGCTCGGCTACGCGATCGGCTGGGGGCTCTACGACACCGTCGGCACCGAGCTGCTCGCGCTGCTCGGCATGACCGAGAGCTTCCCGGTCGCCGCCTGCTACCTGCGCGAGTACGGCGCCGAGATCATCATGATCAAGGGCGCCACGCCGATCCCGTTCAAGCTGCTGACGATCACCGCCGGGTTCATCGGCATGAACCTCGTCAGCTTCGTCCTCGCCAGCCTCGTCAGCCGCTCGATCAGCTTCATGATCGTCGGCGTGCTGTTCCGCCTGTTCGGGGCCCCGATCAAGCGCTTCGTCGACAAGTACCTCGGCATGGTCACCGCCGCCTTCGTCGTGCTGGTGATCGGCGGCTTCCTTGCGCTGACCCTCATCGAAGGCGGCGGCGAGGAGACCCGCGACAAGTGCGAAGCCGCCGCGCTCGACCCGCGCATCGCCTGACCCCTGCCGGGGAAAAGCGCTGTCCGTTCATTTGCCGGGAAACTTTGTGGTGTAAGAATCGTCGTCAACGCGCTTCGTCCATCAGGAGGATTTCGCGCCGATGACAGACGGGGATTTCGTTCGTCAGATCGAAGGCTACGGCCTCTCGACCGTGCAGATCCACTACTACATGCCGGATCACCCGAGCCTGCTGCAGGCCTTCGTCATGCAGCAGTACGACATCGCCCCCGCGTTCCCCGAGCTCGACCGCTTCCTGGCCTACTGGCGCCGCGAGATCGAAGCGGTGCTGCACTCGGTCCGCGTCGCCCACAAGCACCTGATCGGCCCGGCCGAGTGGCACGCGGTGGACGGGGTCATCACGATCAACTGAGCGGACTAAGCCGGGCCAGCCCCTCGGCCACGATGTATCCGCCGACAGCGATGACCAGCGCCACGAACGCGGCGTTGAGCATCCGCTTGCGCTGCGCCAGCCGCCGGCCTGCCCATTGCCCGGGCAAGGTTCCGGCAGCGCCGCCGAGCAACAGCAGCGCGACCAGTGGCCAGTCGACGTACCCTGACAGAGCATAGGAGCCGGCCGTGCTCGCACCGAGCGCGGTCACCACGACCAGCGAGGTTCCGATCGCCATGCTCAGCGGCATGGCCGTCGCCGCAACGAGTGCCGGCACGATGAGGAAGCCGCCGCCGATGCCGAAGAAGCCGGCCAGCAGTCCCACGCCGAACCCGGCCGGCACCAAGCGTGGCAACAACCGGCCGGCGCTCGAACGGGTCAGGCGCACGCCCGGATCTTCCGGAGCGGCGCCCCTCCGCAGCATCGCCACGCCGACGGCCATCATCAACAGGCCGAACAGGCCCAGCAGCAGCTCGCCTTCGACCATCTTGCCCGCCTCGGCACCGAGCAAGGCGCCGGCCACGCCGGCCGCCGCAAACACCAGTCCGCAGGGCCACTTGACGTTGTTGGCCCGCGCGTGGCCCGCCATCCCCACGGCGGCGTTGAGCGCCACGGCCACCGCCGCCGTGCCGATCGCCGCATGCGGGGAGTCCACGCCGACGCCGTAGATCAGCATCGGCACCGCGAGGATCGAGCCGCCGCCTCCGACCAGACCGAGCACCGCGCCGATCAGCAAGCCTGCAAGCAGGGCGGTGACGATCATGGCCGGATCCATCGGGGTGGTCCCGGCTCAGGCCGCCTGCCGGTTCCACGGCATGGCGGCAAGCAGCCTGGCCATGCCGCACCAGCCGGTGGCGCCGGCGACGATCAACCCGGCGCCGACAAAGGCGGCGAGTCCGAAGAACAGCGGCGATGCCCCGAAGCCGAGCGCGACGCCCGCGAGCACCAGCGAGCCGGCGGCGATCTGCACTTGGCGCATAAGCTCGAGCGGCTGGCCGTTGTCTTCCTCGACCGGCAGCCCGGCCGCTTTCCAGGCGTCGATACCGCCCTCGAGGATATAGGCCTTGCCGGTGCAGCAATCGGCGAGCCGCGCCGCGTTGCCCGCGGTGCGCATGCCCGAGCGGCACAGGAACACCACAGGGGCGTCGTCCTCGAGCGGACCGAGTTCGTCGATTGGACGGTTGACCGCACCGGGGACACGCGACCGCGCGAATTCGTCACGGCCGCGAATGTCGATCAGCCGCGCGCCGGCCTCGGCGAGCCGCTTGGCCTCGGTGGGAGTGAGTCGGGGGAGAGTCATCGCAGTCATTCCTTGCAGTAGAGATCGTAGAGCGTGGCCAGCAGCCGCTCGCACCGCGGATCGGCGATCCGGTACCAGAGCGACTGGCTCTCGCGCCGGAAGGTGACGAGACCCTCCTCGCGCATCCTGGCCAGGTGCTGCGAGAGCGCCGACTGGCTCAGCCCGACGTCCTCGGCGAGCGCGTTCACGGTCATCTCGCCATGCTCAGCGAGCTTGCACATGACCATCAGCCGGCGCCGGTTGCCGAGCGCCTTGAGCAGCGCGGCGACGCCGGCGGCGTGCGCTTCGAACGTGGGCAAATCCATCGTCATCTCGGGCCTCATTTTCATTAGCTCTTGCTAAATAAGTTATTACTCATATATGTCAAGCGCAACGCAAGAGCTGGAGAGTTCCGATGACCGTTCGACCCGACATCCGTGCCTTCTTCGACGAGCCGACCAACACGGTCAGCTACCTCGTCAGCGACCCGGTCACGCGCCGTGCCGCGGTGATCGACCCGGTGCTCGACTTCGACCTCGCCTCGGGCGAAGCCGACGTGCGCTCGGCCGAAGCGATCCTCGCCGCCGCGCGCGACGAGGGGCTGACGATCGAGTGGGTGCTCGAAACCCACGCCCATGCCGACCACCTTTCGGCTGCGCCGTTCATCAAGTCCGAGACCGGCGCGCGCATCGGCATCGGCGAGCACATCCGCGAGGTGCAGGAGATCTTCCGACCGGTGTTCGCGGCCGACGACCTCAGGCCAGACGGTTCGGACTTCGATCACCTGTTCGCCGACGGCGAACGCTTCGTCATCGGCGAGCTCGAGGTCGAGGCGCTCCACGTGCCCGGCCATACTCCGGCCGACATCGCCTACCGCATCGCCGACGCGGTGTTCGTCGGCGACACGCTATTCATGCCCGACTACGGAACGGCGAGGGCCGACTTCCCCGGCGGCGATGCGCACAAACTCTATCGCTCGATCAGGCGCCTGCTCGCGCTGCCCGACGAGACCCGCCTGTTCATGTGCCACGACTACAAGGCGCCGGGACGCGACGACTACCGCTGGGAAAGCACCGTCGGCGAGCAGCGCCGCGCCAGCGTCCATGTCCATGACGCGGTTACCGAAGAGGACTTCGTCGCGATGCGCGAAGCTCGCGATGCGGGCCTCGCCGTCCCGCGGCTGCTGTTGCCGTCTATCCAGGTCAACATCCGCGCGGGCCGGTTTCCGCCGGCCGAGGCCAACGGCGTCAGCTACCTGAAGATCCCGGTAAAGCCCGTCCGCCGCGGCCTCGCGGTCTGACCGGCAACCGCGCTTCTCCCGGGCGCCGGCGAATCCCTCGCCGGCACCTTTGGAAGCGACGGCCAGTATCGTCGGCGGCGCGGGCATTCACCCTGCCGGCATGACCTCGACGAGCAGCGGTTCGCCCGCGAGGTGGGCGTTCGCCGCCGCCTGCAGGTCCGCCGCGGTCAGCGCTTCGAGAATCTCGCCGCGCCGGCGCAGCCGCTCGAGCCGGTCGGGCCGGCTCTGCGCGAAGGCCACTGCGCCGACCCAGCTCCCGTTCTGCCGCAATTGTTCGCGGTAGCGCTCGAGGATCGGCCGCCGCGCGCGCAGCAACAGGTCGTCGCTGACCGGCGCAGCGCGCATTTGGCCGGCGATCTCGCGGATGGTTGCGACCACCAGTTCGGCCTTGTCCGGCGCCGCCTGCGCGGCGACGGTCAGGTGTCCGAAGCCGTCGGGCGCCGGCGGGGCGCTCGAGAAGCTCTCGGGCGTGTAGGCCGCCGCCAGTTCCTCGCGCAGGGTCTCGAGCAGGCGGATCTGCATTACCGCGGCAAGCAGCTCGCGGGTTACCGCCGAGCGCTGGTCGCTGCCGTCGGTCGTCGGCCAGTTGACCGCCACGTAGCCCTGGTCGGCCGCGCCCTCGTGACGCAGCGTGCGGGTCGCTCGGTCCGGCGTAAAGGCGAACGGGGTGCCGCCGAACCCGGCGGTCCGCACTGGTCGCTCCGGCAGCGCACCGAGCGTGCGCGCGAAAGCGGCGATCGCCGCGTCCTCGTCGAAGTCGCCGACCAGTCCGAGCTCGACCGGCCCGCCGGCAAGCTGCGGCTCGATCGCCGCCTCGAGCTCCTGCAGCGTGCGCGCCTCGAGCGACGCCGGGTCGGCGAAGCCGAGCCGCCCGTCGTCCCCGCCCAGCGCGTAGCGCAGCGCCGCGCCGAGCACGCCGCTCGGATTGGCCCACGCGTTCTTCCCCAGCACCGGGGCGACTCCGAGCCACTGCGCCTGCGTCGACGGCCGATAGGCCGTACCGACGAGCCGCGCGGCCAGCAGCTTGAGCTGCAGTTCGAGGTCGGCCGGCGTGGTCGCGCCCCCGGCGACCAGCGCCTCGTCGCTGGCACCGAGTGCGAGCGACACCCGCCGCCCGGCCAGCAGCCGGCGCAGCGCGTCGGGGTCGTGCGCGTCGAGCCCGTCGTCGGGCAGCGCCACCTGCAACAGGACCGGCAGGCCGGGCTTGTCGCGCGGGAAGCCGCGCAGGCCGTCGCCGACCAGCATCTGGAAAGTGATCGAGCCCGGCTGGAAATCGGTCTGCTTGAGGTTCAGCCGGGTGCCGTTGGCGAAGGCGACCGTGCGCACGCCGAGATCCTCGATCCGGGTGTCCGAGACGATCGTCCCCGCAGGTCCGAAGTCGTCGTAGGCGAAAGCCTGGTCCGCCGCTTCGGCCGGCGGCGCGACCGCCACTTGCGCGCTTTCGGCGAGCGCCGCCGCGATCGCCGGCTCACCGCCCTCGATCGCCGTCTTGGTCGAGAGGTGGACCAGCGACGGCCGGCCCGGCCACCGGGCGCGCAGCGCTTCGGCGACGCTCGCCGGGGTGATCCGGTCCGCCAGCTGGCGATAGAGGTCGAGGCTCGCTTCGGGCGACATCAACACCGTCTGGGTCAGCGAGGCGTTGCCGATCGCGTCGGCGAGGCTCGAGCTCTGCCGGCCGGGCGCCTGCACCACGGCGTTGGTCAGCGCGGTTTCGAGGTTGGCCTTGGCCTCGGCAATCTCGGCGGCGGTGAACCCGTGCTCGTAGGCGCGGCGCAGCTCCTGCTCGGCGAGTGCCAGCGCTCCGCGCCACTGCCCGTCCTTGGCGACGACCAGGAGGCCGGCGCTTTCGGCGCTGCGGAACAGGTCCTGGAAGCCTGCCTGCCCGCCGATCACCGGCGAGGCGGGATCGCGGGCCAGCTCGGTGAGCCGGTTGTTGAGCGCCATCGTCGCGACGACTTCCTCGAGTCGGCGGAACTGGTCGGCGGCGGTGTTGGGCGGCGCCTCGTACGACGAGAAGACCTGCAGCTCGACGACTTCGGGGATCGACGGATCGACGAAGTTGGCGATCTGCGGCTCGGTCGGCGGAGCGACCGGCGGAGCGTAGGACTTGCGCGCCTCGCCCGTCCCTCGCCAGTCGGCGAAGCGCGCCCTGATCCTGGCCTCCATTTCGGCCACGTCGAAGTCGCCGACGACGACCAGCGTCGCCCGCTCGGGCCGGTAGTAGCCACGGTAGAACCCGCGCAGCGTCTCGGGCGAAATGCCCCGGATCGCTTCCGGCGTCGCCGTCACGCGCGACCCCACGTGGCTGTCGGGCAGCGCCGCGGTGAGGTAATGGCCGATGCGCCGGCGCTGCGGCGCGTTGCGCAACTGGTACTCCGACAGGATCACGCCGCGCTCGCGCTCGACCGCATCCGGGTCGATCGTCAGCTCGGAAGCCGTCTCGCGCATGATCTCGAGCGCCGCGTCGACGGTCTCGTCGTCGGTGCGCGGCAGGTCGAGCATGTAGACCGTGTACTCGAGGCTCACCATCGCGTTGCTGTCGGCGCCGAACGCGAGGCCGAGCCGCTCCAGCCGGGGGATCAGCTCGCCCTCGGGAATGTTGGTCGACCCGTTGAACGCCATGTGCTCGACGAAGTGCGCCGCGCCGAGTTCCTCGTCGCGCTCCTCGCGCGCGCCGACGTCGACGAACAGGCGGACCGCGGCACCTTCCTGCGGCATCTCGTGGTGCCGCAGCGCGTAGCGCATGCCGTTGTCGAGCCGCCCGAAGCGCACCGCCGGGTCGGCCGGCAGGTCGCTGCTGGCGATCCCCCATTCGGGCACGCCGGCCGCCGCGGCCGGCGCCGCTTCGACGGCCGGAGCCGCCTGCTGCGCAGCCCCCGGCGCGCAGAGCGCCGTCGCCGCCAGCGCTGCCGCAAGCCCGCGCCACACATTGCCCATCGACGGATTCCCCAGCGAAAAGCTCATCGAGTCTCCCCTTCTTTCGGCAGCGTCCCTAGACGCTTATGGCGCGCTTCCCAACGTCTTCCGGCGATGCGGCAATTTGGTGTCCGGTCAGCCCGCGTCGATCGGCCACGCCGTCGAGAACTTGCGCCGCCGCTTGACGAGGCGCGTCTCGTAGCGCCGGACCACCGGATCGTCGGCCAGCACCTCGTCGGCGAAGGCGTTGAAGCCGTCCATGTCGCGCACCGCGATGACCAGCGCGAGATCCACCTGGCCGGCGACCTCCATTACCATTTGCACCTCGGGCCGGACGCTCAGGCGCTGCACCAGCCCGTCGACCTCTGCGAGACCGTGCTTGGCGAGCTGGATGTCGACGAGCGCGGTCAGGTAGGGACCGATCGCCCTCTCGCTGACGACGGCGGATTCCGCCACGATCGTCCCCTCCTCGCGCATCCGCCTGACCCGCCGGGCGATGGCCGACGGAGACAGCGGGACGTCGAGCGCGAGCTGCTCCGCCGTGCGCAGCGCGTCCTCCTGCAGCAGCGCGAGGATGGCGCGGTCGTGCCGGTCGAGAGTGCGCGTCGCCTGCATATTCCCCCGTTTCGTTGCCGATTTCTGGCACGAAGCGCTCGCACTTCGCCCGCCAGATGCACGAGTAGCGGATATATCTCCGCCGGACACCCACGGAGTATCCGCATGTCACGTCTCGCCCGCCTCGGATCGATCGCCCTTGCGTTCGCTTGGCCCCTGGCGGTTGCCGCCCAGGCACCCGAGCCAACCGCATTTGCACAGGTCGATGCCCGCGAAGTGATCGCCGCCGCGCGAATGCTGGTCGCCGAGCGCTATGTCCTGCCGGAAACTGCCGAACGTCTCGAGGCCGCGCTCGCCGAAGCCGAGCGGCGGGGCGAGTTCGACGGCCTGTCGGGCCCGGCACTCGCCGAACGGATCGGCGCCGTGATGCGCAGCGTCACCGCCGACGGGCACCTCTACATCAGCTACAACCCCGGCCAGGCCGCGGCGCTTGCCGCAGCCGGGCCGCCCGAGGACGAGGGTTCGGAGCTCCCGGCCGACTACGTCCGCCAGATCGAGCGCGACAACGGCGGCGTCATGCGCCTCGAGGTGCTGCCCGGAAACATCCGCTACATCGACTATCGCGAGTTCATGTGGGGCACGCCGGCCGCCGAGGCCTCGCTTGCCGCGGCGATGGAATTCCTGCGCGGCGGCGAGGCGATGATCATCGACCTGCGCGCCAACGGAGGCGGGTCGCCCGACGCGGTCGCGGCCATGGCCAGCTACTTCCTTCCGCCCGGCACCCCGCTCGCCCGGTTCGAGATGCGCGGGCTGCCGGGCGAAGCGAGCGAAACCGTGGCGACACCGTTCTCGCTCGCCGGCAAACCGCTCTACGTGCTGACCTCGCCGCGCAGCTTCTCGGCTGCCGAGGAGTTCGCGATGCACGTCTCGGCCTTCGGCTTCGGCACGCTGGTCGGGACCGCGACGGGCGGCGGCGGCTTCCGCAACGAGCTGTTCGCGCTCCCCGGCGGCTACGTCATCTCGGTGTCGGTCGGCCGCCCCGTCCACGCACTGACCGGCGGCGACTGGGAGGGCACCGGCGTCGCGCCGAAGATCGCCGTTGCCGACGACAAGGCGCTGCTGCGCGCCCAGGCCGAAGCCATGGCCGGCATCGCCGCCGAGCTGTCGGGCGCGGAGCGCGTGGCCGCCGAACGCGTGGCCACCTACTATCAGGCGCTCGAAAATCCCGCGCCGCCCGGCTTGCCGCTCGAAGCCTACGCCGCGACTTACGGCGACCGCACGATCACCGAAGTCGACGGGAGCCTGCTGATGCGCCGCGGCAACAGGCCGCAGACCCGGCTGGTCCCGCTCGGCGACAACCTCTTCGCGGCCGCGGCGGCACCAGCGCAACGCGTGCGCTTCGTCGTCGAGAACGGCGCGGTGGTCGCGCTCGAGCTGGACGGCGGCGCTGGCGTGCAACGCGTCGCACGCGGCACCGCGGGCTAACGCATCGCCCGCCACTCGCTCCACGCCGCCGCGAGCTCCGGGGGAATGTTCGCCTCGAACGCGGCATCGAGCGGGTAGTGCGGCATGGCTTCGGCAACCGCGTCGAGCACTCGCCACCCCTGCTCGCGGTCCTTGCGCCGCTTGAATGGATCGCGGGCGGGCTTTTCGGCGAGCCACAGCTTGTGCAGGGCGAACCACCGGGGATCGGGCGCAACGATCCGGGCCGCGGTCGCATCGCGGCAGGCGACCACCTGATCCACCGGCCTCCCGAGCAACAGCCATTCCTGCTCGGGCAGCGGCACGGGACGGGGATTGTCCCGTCGGGCCAGGGCCCCGGCGCGTGATGGCGCGACCAGCAGCTCGACTTCGTAGGCGGCCGCATTGCGCGCCTGGAACGTGCGCTCGGTGTTCACGGCGAAGGTCGGATCGACGGCCTTGAGCATCTCCCACACCGGCGCACCGTCGGGCTGCTCGGTTCCGGTCCACGCCAGGTCGAAGTCCTCGGTCTCGTCGTTCAGCCCGAGCCGCGCCACGGCTTCGTAGGAATAGGCCAGCAGCGCGTTGGTCCCGACGACCAGCAGCTGGCCGTCCAGCAACGCGCGGCAGTCGGCCTCGCGCAGGATCGGCCCGGCAGCGCTGGCCAGCATCGGTACGCGAAGCGCCCGCACCAGCCGCGCGCCCTCGTCGACGGCTGCTCGTCCGCTCTCCAGCCGCTTCTTCAGCGCTGCCTTCTCGGCGCGATACGCGGCGAGGCGGCTTGCCTGGGCCTCGTCCCACCGGCCCAGGCTGGTGCCGTTGCCCGAGCGGTCCTTGATCTCGTAGAGATATTCGTATGCGCCCACCCGCTTGCGGCGCAGGTCGTAAGGCAGCGCGCGCAGGTCGCGCTCCGCGTCGCGCCAGACTTCATAACGCTGGCGCAGGTTGACCAGCGCGCGGACTTGCTCGTCAGTGAACGGGTGGAGGCTGGACACGGACCATTTATCCCACAATTTGCCATCTCAAGCAAAATGTGGGATAAATGCGTAAATACAGTACGTTAAATGATCCCGACCGCCTTGCCGGCACGCTCGAACATGCCAAGGATCGTGCCCACTTCCTCGCTCGAGTGCTCGGCGCAGAGCGAACAGCGCAGCAGCGTCATGCCCGCGGGCGTCGCCGGCGGGCGGGCGAGGTTGACGTAGAGGCCCTCCCTGAGCAGCGCCTCCCACATCGCCGCGCCGCGCTCGAGATCCGGCATGATCACCGCCACGATCGCGCTCTGCGGCTCGTCGGTGCCGAGCTTGAAGCCGAGCTCGCGCAGCCCGGCGTGGAGCCGCTTCGAGTTCTCCCACAGGTGCGCGCGCTTGTTCGAGCCGTGCATCAGCTTGCGGATCGAGGTCGCCGCGGTCGCCACCACGCTCGGCGGCAGGCTCGCGGTGAACACGTAGGGCCGGCAGACCAGCCGCATGATCTCGAACTTCGGGTGGTTGGAGACGCAGAAGCCCCCGACCGTGCCGACCGACTTCGAGAACGTGCCGATCACGAAGTCGACCTGGTCGATCACCCCCTGCGCCTCGGCCACGCCGCGGCCGTGCTCGCCGATGAAGCCCATCGAGTGCGCCTCGTCGACCAGCACCATGGCCCCGTGCTTCTTGGCGATTGCGACCATCTCGGCGAGCGGCGCGACGTCGCCGAGCATCGAATAGACGCCTTCGAGCACGACCAGCTTGCCCGCGCCCTCGGGGATCCGCCGCAGGCGCTTCTCCATCGCGTCGATGTCGTTGTGCTTGAACGGGACGACCTCGGCATCGCCCATCTTGCACCCGTCCCAGATGCTCGCATGGCTGTCGATGTCGAGCACGATGTAGTCGCCCTTGCCGGCGATCGTGCTGATGATCCCGAGGTTGGCCTGGTACCCGGTCGAGAACACCATGGCATGGGCCATGGCGTAGAATTCCCTGAGCGCGTCCTCGACCGCCTTGTGCCCGGCGTAAGTGCCGTTGAGCACCCGGCTGCCGGTCGTCCCCGAACCGAACTCGTCGAGCGCCTGCTTGCCCGCCGCGATCACGTCGGGGTCGAAGGTCATGCCCATGTAGTTGTAGGTGCCGAGCAGGATCGTGTCGCGCCCGTTGCAGATCGCCCGCGTCGGGCTCAGCACCTTCTCCATCACCAGCCCGAACGGATCCTCGACACCGCTCGCGAGCAGCGTCTCGCGCGTGCGGATGATCTCGTCGAACTTGCTGAACAGGTCGCGCCCGCCTTCCGCGTCGTCGCGCACGAGCGGCCGGTCGGCCTGGTTGACGCCCTGGCTCATGCGCTCAGCCTTCCGTCAGCTCGCAAACCGCGTCGACGAGTTCGCCGTAAGTCTCGATCTCGGCCTGCTGGTTCATGCTTATGATGATGTCGAACTCGTCCTCGATCGCGGCGACGAAATCCATCACCGTCAGGCTGTCGAACTCGAGGTCGCCGGCAAAGGTCGTATCCTCCGCGATGTCGGCACCCTTCTTGTTGAACGGTTCGATCAGCGCGCGAATGCGGCTGTCGACTTCGACGCGATCCATAAGGCTTCCTCGTCCTGCGCTGGCGGCCACGCCTGCCACGCCAATGCGGCGGAAAAGCGGCCCGGCCCTCCGCTTGTCAAGCGCGGGAGCCAATGGCAAGCCCGCAGTTGAGGAGCGCGAGAGCCGAACGTGGAACAGCCAGCCGCAACCCCGGGCACAGCGCCCGCCCCCAAGCCCGCCGCTTCGCCCTATTCGGTCAACGCGATACACGTCCTGCGCACGACGCAGAACAACACGCTGCAGCTGTCGCAGATGGCCGACCAGAAGGCCTCGATCCTGATGGGCGCGAGCTTCGTCGTGTTCTCGATCGCGATCGGCCGCGCCAGCGCGGGGGACTTGCCCTGGTCGCTCGCCGTCCTCGCGCTGTTCGCGTTCCTGAGCTCGCTCTGCGCCGCGCTTGCGATCGTGCCGCGCGTGAGCGCCAAGCTCCCGCCTGGCGCGCGACGCAACCGCTTGTTCTTCGGCCATTTCCACGATCTCGACGAAGAGCAGTGGACGCGCGAGGTACTCGGCGAGCTGCACAGCGACGAGGCGCTGTTCCGCCTGATCCTGCACGACGTCTACCAGAACGGCCAGGTGCTCCAGCGGCGCAAGTACCGCTTCCTCGGCTACGCCTACCGTCTGTTCGTATCCGGCCTGGTGATCACGCTCGCGGTCTTCGCCGGCGAGCTCGCGCTGGCCTACGCCTGACCGACCAGCCCCCTGACCGCGGCCATGAACGGCCCGATCGACACCGGCTTGGCGAGGTACCCTTCGGCGCCGACTTCGCGGATGCGCTCCTCGTCGCCCTTGCCTGCATAGGCGGTCACCGCCAGCACCGGCACGTCGGCGAGCTCCGAGTCCTGCTTGAGAGTCGCGATGAGGTCGAGCCCGGAGACATCCTGCAGCTGTATGTCCATCACGACCAGGTTGGGGATAAAACGCCGGGCCCGCTCGATGGCCTCATTCCCGTCGGCTACCTGTTCGACGGCGAAACCCCCGGCCAGCAACACGTCGCAGAACAGCTTCCGATTGAGATCGTTGTCCTCGACAACGAGGATTCTCTTCGTCATTCGCGACCCCCCGTTGCTTCCGCCCCCACGGAAGCGATCTGGCCAACCCCTTATCTGCTTAATGGGTGACTTACAATTCTTAACAGGTGTGAAAATTCGGTAAAAGACGCCTCCGGCCTGGCGCTTGCGGCGCTCGCGTGGGTCCTTTCGGACACACCGCGGGCCGAGCGTTTCCTCGCCCTCACCGGGCTCACACCCGATGCCCTGCGGGAAGCGGTCGCCGAGCCCGCGACGCATCTCGCCGTGCTCGAATTCCTCTGCGCCCACGAGCCGGACCTCGTCGAGGCGGCCGCGGCGCTCGGGCTCGACCCGGCGGATCTCGCCGCGGCGCGCGAAAGGCTCGCGCGATGACCCGGCCGCTCGTGGTGACCGACTGCGACGAGGTGCTGCTGCACATGGTGCGGCATTTCGGCGAATGGCTCGGCGAAGCGCACGGCATCCGCTTCGAGCTGGCGACCAACCCCTTCGCCAGCGTGCTGCGGCCCGACGGCACGCCGATGACCGATGACGAGAAGTGGTACTTCCTCGACCTGTTCTTCGACACCGAGATGCACCGCCAGACGCCGGTCGAGGGCGCCGTCGCGGCGATCGCCGAGCTGCAGCGCGAGGCCGACGTGGTCGTGCTGACCAATCTCGGCGACCGCTTCCGCGAGCCCCGCGCCGCGCAGCTGCGCGCCCACGGGATCGACGCCCCGGTGTTCACCAACCAGGGCCCGAAGGGCCCGGCACTGAAGCGGATCGTCGAGCAGCACGCTCCGACGCGCGCGGTGTTCATCGACGACATCGCCAACCACCTCGCGTCCGCGGCCGAGCTGCTGCCCGGGATCTCCCGCCTGCACCTGTGCGCCGATGCCACGGTGGCGCCACACATCCCCTGCGCCTTCGAGGCCGGCCACGCCCACGCGCGCATCGACACCTGGACCGAGGCCTTGCCGTGGCTGCTCGAAACGTTGCATGGAGCGCGCCGATGACCATCCAGCACCGCCTCGCCGAGCTCGGCATCGAGCTTCCCGCCGCCGCCGCGCCCGTCGCCGCCTACGTCCCGGTCGTCGTCGCGGGCAACCTCGCGCACGTCTCGGGCCAGCTGCCGTTCGTGGGCGGCCAGCTCGTCACCGGCCGGCTCGGCGAAGACGTCTCGCTGGAGCAAGGCTACGCGGCCGCCCGCGCCTGCGGCCTGATGATCCTCGCCCAGCTCCACGCCGCGCTCGGTTCGCTCGACCGCGTCGAGCGGATCGTCAAGCTCGGCGCGTTCGTCAATTCGACGGCCGATTTCACCGACCAGCCGAAAGTCGCCAACGGCGCCTCCGAGCTGATGGCCGAGGTCTTCGGCGAAGCCGGCAAGCACGCGCGCAGCGCGGTCGGCGTCCCCATCCTGCCGCTCGGTGCCGCGGTCGAGGTCGACGCGATCGTCGCTCTCGAGGCCGGCTGATCCACTCCGAGGTTCAATCCCGGCTCGCCAGCCCCTAGCTTGCGGTCATGGCCGACGCCGATCTCAAAGTCCGGTTAGCTCCCTCGGTCGGCTCCGTGCCGGCCGCGGAGTGGGACGCGCTCGCGGGAACGGGCAACCCGTTCATGTCGCACGCCTTCCTCACCGCGCTCGAGGACTCGGGCAGCGTCGGCCCCGGCACCGGCTGGACCCCCGCCCCGCTGCTGCTCGAGGACGGTGGCGGCCGGCTGCTCGGAGCGCTTCCGGCCTACGCCAAGAGCCACAGCCAGGGCGAATACGTGTTCGACCACGCCTGGGCCGACGCCTGGGAGCGCGCCGGCGGGCACTACTATCCGAAGTTGCAGGTCGCCGCGCCCTTCACCCCCGCGACCGGCCCTCGCCTGCTGCTCGCCGACGACAGCCACGCCGCCCCGCTGCTCCGCGCCGCCGAGCAGCTCTGCCGCCTCAACGGCTTCTCCTCTGCGCACGCCACCTTCGTCGAGCCGGCGCAGCTCCCGCTGTTCGAGCGCGCCGGCTGGCTCGCGCGCAGCGACATCCAGTTCCACTGGCACAACCGCGGCTACGCCTCGTTCGACGAGTTCCTCGCCGCGCTGTCCTCGCGCAAGCGCAAGGCGCTGCGCAAGGAACGCGCCGCCGCCCAACAGGGTGTTGAGATCCGCGCGCTCGGCGGCGGCGACCTCCGCCCCGAGCACTGGGACGCCTTCTGGCTGTTCTACCAGGACACCGGCGCGCGCAAGTGGGGCCACCCCTACCTGACGCGCGAGGCGTTCGACCTGTTCGGCGAACGCATGGCCGAGCGGATCCTGCTGCTGCTCGCCTATGACGACGGCCGCCCGATCGCCGGCGCGCTCAACTTCATCGGCGCCGACGCGCTCTACGGGCGGTACTGGGGCTGCCTCGTCGACAAGCCCTTCCTCCACTTCGAGCTCTGCTACTACCAGGCCATCGATCACGCGATCGAACTGGGCCTGCCGCGGGTCGAGGCCGGCGCGCAAGGCGGCCACAAGCTCGCCCGCGGCTACGAGCCGGTCCGGACCTGGTCGATGCACTGGATCGCCGATCCCGGCTTTCGCGCCGCGGTGGCCGACTTCCTCGAGCGCGAGCGCGAAGGCGTCGCGCAGGACCAGCGCTTCCTCGTCGAACGGACCCCCTTCAGGCGCGACGGCAATGCGCCAGCGGCCTGCGAGGATGTCGCCCTCAGCTTCGGGTCGCAATCAGGAAGCTGAGGTACGCTCCGTAGGCGACGACGAACAGCCCGCCCTCGAGGCGGGACAGGCACCGGCCGGTGACGAACGCGGGCACGCACACGAAGGCGACCGCGGTCATCAGCGGAATGTCGATCGCGGCGAGGTTGGGGCCGACCCGGATCGCCTGCGCAGGTACGAGGCAGGTCACGCCGAGGATGATCAGGATGTTGTAGATGCTGCTGCCGAGCAGGTTGCCGATGGCGATGTCGCGGTTGTTGCGGATCGTCGAGATCACCGTGGTCACGAGCTCGGGCGCCGAGGTGCCGATCGCAACGATGGTGAGGCCGATGAAGGCCTCGGACACACGCCATTGCCGCGCCAGCGCCACCGCACCGTCGACGAGCCATTCCGCGCCGAGCACGATCACGGCGATACCGGCGAAGAGCATCGCGAGGCTGCGTCCCGTCGATACGCCCCCGGCCTTGTCGAACTCCTCCACCAGCTCGTCGGTGAGGGTCGGGGCCGGATCCCGGCTTTCGACGCGCGCCACCCTCAGCAACGCAAGGGTATAGGCGATGCCGCAGCCCGTGAGCACGAGACCGTCGATCCGCGTAAGCGACCGGTCCCAGGCGAGAGCCAGCAGCAGCAGCGAGGCGACGACGATCGCCGGCAGGTCGAAGCGGACGGTCTGGCCCTGGATCGCCAGCGGGCGCAGCAGAGCGCTGAGGCCTAGGATCAGCAGGATGTTGACCACGTTCGTCCCGGCGATGTTGCCGACCGCAAGGTCGCCCTGGCCGCGCAGGGCGGAGTCGATCCCGACCGCGAGCTCGGGCGCGCTCGTGCCGATCGCCACGAAGGTCAGGCCGATGACCAGCGGCGAAACGCCGAACCGGGCGGCGACGTGCGTGCCGCCTCGGACGACCAGCTCGGCCCCGCCGATCAAGAGCAGCAGCCCGAGCGCGCACCAGACGAAAGCCATGACCTCTCCGCCGTCAGCGTCGATGGTGCGGCCGAGTCAGTCGGCCGCCGGCTCGCGCACGAGCAGGATGTCCCCCGGCACCGTGTCGATGATTCGTCCCGCGGTGCTGCCGATCATCAGCTCGTAGATCGCACCGCCGCCATGGCTTCCGACGACCGTCAGGTCGGTCCCGTGACCGTGCACGTAGTCGCGCAGCAGCGCCTCGGGCGCTCCCTGCTCGACGACCGCGACGGCGCGGTCGCGGACCTCAGCCGGGATATCGGCTTCGGCGAGGAAGTCCCGCGCGGCCTCCTGCCCCATGTCGCGGAAACCCTGGTTGAGGTTCTTCCGGTCGAGGTAGATCGAGAACGGGATGTCATAGCCGTTGAGCAGCGTGAAACCGGCATCCGGAAAGAACCGGCAGGCCGTTTCCAGCGCCCGACGCGAGGAAGCCGAGAAGTCGGTCGCGACGACCACCGAACGATAGGGTCCGCGCACCCGCTCGCGCGTGATCAGCACGGGTACGGGCGACCGCCGGACGAGCTGGCTGACCGTGTCCCCGAGCATCGACGGCGCGAGCGCCCCGTCGCGGGCTATCCCGGTGACGATCAGCCCGGCGCCTTCCTCCTCTGCGGCCTCGAGCACCACGTCCGCCGGCCGCCCCGTCCTGACCCGGATCGCGACCTCGACGCCCCCGGCCCCGTCGAGATCGGCGAGCAGCCGTTCGTAGGCGCGCCGCTCGGGGTCGGGCGGCCGTCGCCAGGCCGGCGCGTTCCACACACGCGGCGGATCGGGATAGACCTCGGTCTCGATCGCGTGCGCCGCCAGCAGCCTGGCCTTCCACTGTCCGGCGAGCTGCAGCGCCCGGTCGAGCGCCCGATCGCACCGCGCGCCGAGGTCGGTCGCGAGAAGGACGGTCTCGGGGGGGCCGTTCACCCGGGTGGAATCTGCCATCGTGCTTATCCCCTTGTCCGCTGCGCCGGCGCGATCATGCCTTCAATTCCTCGAACAAGCCAAGTCTGCGCACCAGCAGCTTTTCGACTTCGAGCAGGATCATCATCGCCACCCCGATCGCCAGGATCAGCGCCCCGTCGGCAAGGCCCAGCGGGCGGCTGTCGAATATCCCGTTCATGAACGGGAGATAGGTGAATGCCAGCTGCCCGGCGACCACGACCGTGATCGCGATCAGCACGGCGCGTGTCCCGCGCACGCCGCGCCAGGTGAACGACTCGCGCGACAGGTAGCGAACATTGAACAGGTAGAAGACCTCGCCGACGATCAGCATGTTGACCACCATCGTACGCGCCGTGGCGAGATCGCGTCCCTGATCGAGCGCAAAGAAGAACACGCCGAGCGAAGCCGCGGTGAACAGGATCGACACGAGCACCACGCGCCACAGCAGGAACGGCGACAGCAGCGACGCGTCGGGCCGGCGCGGCGGCCGCCGCATGACCCCGTCCTCCGACGGCTCGAACGCGAGCGCGAGACCCAGCGTCCCCTCGAGGATCAGGTTGACCCACAGGATCTGCGTCGCCGTCATCGGCAGGGCGAACCCGGCGAAGATCGCCAGCACCACGACCAGCGTCTCGCCCCCGTTCGTCGGCAGCGTCCACGCCGTCACCTTGCGGATGTTGTCGTAAACCGTGCGTCCTTCGTGCACGGCATTGACGATCGAGGCGAAGTTGTCGTCGAGCAGCACCATCTGCGCCGCTTCCTTGGCCGCTTCGGTCCCCTTGCGCCCCATTGCGGTGCCGACGTCCGCCTGCTTGAGCGACGGCGCGTCGTTGACCCCGTCGCCGGTCATGGCGACGATCGCGCCACCCGCCTGCAGCGCGCGCACGATACGCAGCTTGTGCTCCGGGCTGGTGCGGGCGAACACCGAGGCGCGTCGCGCCACCTCCTGCAGGCGCGCATCGTCGAGCCCGTCGATCTCGACCCCGGTCACCGCCTCGGGCGTGTCGGCGATGCCGAGCTGGCGGGCGATCGCCAGCGCCGTGGCGGCATGGTCGCCGGTGATCATCTTGACCTCGATTCCCGCAGAGCGGCACTCGGCGATGGCTGCCAGGGCCTCGGCGCGCGGCGGGTCGATGAAGCCGACGATGCCGAGCATCTCGATCCCCTGCAGGTCGTCCGGCGTCAGCGCGGCCGTACCTTCGGGCAGCCGTTTCATGCCGAACGCGAGCACGCGCTCGCCCTCGTCGGCCGCTTCAGCGATGCGCGCGTCCCAGTACTCGAGATCCGGCTCGCCACCCGCCATCGCCAGCAGCGCTTCGGGGGCCCCCTTGAGGAACGCGACCGCCTCGCCCGAGGGCGAGCGGTGCAGCGTCGCCATGTAGCGATAGGCGGCGTCGAACGGGATTTCGTCGACGCGCGGCCATTCCCCGCGCAGGTGCGCCGGGTCGAGGCCAGCCTTCATCGCCAGCACGACCAGGGCCCCCTCCATCGGGTCGCCGTCGACGGCCCACTGGCCGGACGCCTCGTGCACCCGCGCGTCGTTGCACAGCACTCCGCAGCGCAGCAGCGGCATGGTCGCCGCCAGCGCCTCGGCGTCGTCGGCGCTCTCGCAGACGATCTCGCCCTCGGGTTCGTAGCCGGTACCGCCGACCAGCAGCCGGTGGCTCCCGGTGACGATCTGCCGCGCGGTCATCTCGTTGCGGGTCAGCGTGCCGGTCTTGTCGGTGCAGATGACCGAAGTCGCGCCGAGCGTCTCGACTGCCGGCAGCTTGCGGATCACCGCGTTGCGCCCGGCCATGCGGCGGACCCCGATCGCGAGCGTGATGGTGATCACCGCCGGGAGACCTTCGGGGATCGCCCCGACCGCCAGCGCGACGACCGCGATCAGCGCCTCGTCCCAGGCGAACGAGCGCGCGAGCACGGCGAAGGCGAACAGCAGTACCGAGAAGACGAAGACCGTCGCGGTGAAGCGGTGCGCGAAGCTTTCGATCTGGCGCAGCAGCGGAGTGGTCACGGCCTCGACCGATTCGAGCAGCGCGCTGATCCTGCCGATCTCGGTACGCCGGCCGGTGGCGACGACGATCCCGGTCGCCTGGCCCGCGGCCATCAGCGTGCCCGAGAACGCCATGTTGCTCCTGTCGCCGAGCGCGGCGTCGGCGGCCACGTCTCCCTCGGCCTTCTCCGCCGCGACCGATTCGCCGGTCAGCGGCGCTTCGTCGACCAGCACCCCGCGCGCGCGCGCGAGCCGTACGTCCGCCGGCACGCGGTCTCCGGCCTCGAGCAGCACCACGTCGCCGGGCACCAGCTCCCGCACGGGGAGCTGCCGGCGCTCGCCGGCGCGCAGGACGACGGCGTGCGGCGCGATCATGCCGGCGATCGCCGCGAGCGCCTGTTCGGCCTTGCCCTCCTGCACGAAGCCGACGGTCGCGTTGGCGATGACCACCACGAGAATGACCGCGGCGTCGATCGTGTGCCCGAGCAGCACGGCCGCGAGCGCGCCGCCGAGGAGGAAATAGATCAGCGCGCTGTGAAACTGCCGGAGGAACCGCACCACGGGATGGACCCGCCGCGGCGGCGGGAGCGCATTCGGCCCATGCTCGGCGAGCCGCCGCGCGGCCTCCTCGTCGGTCAGACCCTCGGGCGCGGTCGCGAGCTGCGTGAACACCTGTTCGACCGGGACCGCGTGCCAGGGAACGGTCGATGCGGCTTCGGCTGTCTCGGCCAAGGATCTTGGCGCCTCTGCTTGCGAGCGGTGAACGACGGCGGCGCGGCGGCCGCCTCGACTGCGGCGGTTCGATTCGAGGATGGCCGTGCGACGCGCGCGTTGTCAATCGCGCCGGCGGCGGGATGCGTCGTCGGGAGGAGCCCGCGGCGCGCCGGGTACCGGCGACGCCGCTGCAGGACCGGGCGTGGCTGGCGGTTCAGGCCGCCCGGCTGGCCTCCGCCGCGAGCCATTCGCGGGCGCGACGCTGGGCTTCGGCAATCTCGCGCGCGGTCATCTCGTCGGAAATGTCGGCGCGGCACCAGGCCGCTTCCTCGTGCCCCGAAGCCGCGGCGAGGTTGAACCACTTGTGGGCTTCGATGAGGTCGATCGCCACGCCGTGGCTTCCGGTCGAATAGGCCACTCCGAGCTCGAAGTAGGCACTCGTCTCACCGGCCGCCGCGGCGGCCAGGCAACGTGCAAGATGCAGGTCGGCGACCGTGGTGTCGGCCGGTCTGATCTTCGCAAACTCCTCGATCCTGGTGTATTCCATGACCGTGTCCCCCGTTTCGCCCCGGTACCCCCCGAGGGCTCACGGCGAATGTTTTGACGAGCGTGGTCAAGAAATGGTTAACGCGCCGGCAATTTCGATAACTCTCTCGCATCGCGGTAGATTGTCGCCGTTAGTCGAGGCTTAAGGCGGCATGGAGTAGCGGCCGCTAATGCCCTTGTGCCGGATTCCCGGTGCCACTATAGGCCCGCCAACCCGGCCGGCACCGAGCCGCCGGCAAGAGCGTAAGGGCGGCCCGGACGAGTTCGGCGCGGCCGACTGCGGAGTTCGTGAATGGCCTCGGTCCAGAATGACGACATCGACATCCTAGCCAAGGCGAAGCGTGCGCTCGACCGCGACTACGCGCCATCCGAAGACGAAGAATACATGTCGCCGCAGCAGCTCAACTACTTCCGGGTGCTGCTGCTCGAGTGGAAGAAATCGATCCTGAGCGCGGCCGAGAACACGCTCCAGTCGCTCCAGGACGGCCCGATCCGCGAGCCCGACCTCAACGATCGCGCATCGAGCGAGACTGACTGGGGCATCGAGCTGCGCACGCGTGATCGCCAGCGCAAGCTGATCGCCAAGATCGACGCCGCACTGCGGCGCATCGACGAGGGCGAATACGGCTGGTGCGAGGTCACCGGCGAGCCGATCGGGATCAACCGGCTGATCGCCCGCCCGATCGCCACGATGACGGTCGAGGCGCAGCAGGCGCACGAGCGGCGCGAGAAGGTGTCTCGCGACGACTGACCCGATTTGGGACAGTATTGCGAAACGGCCTCGTCGTTTAACTCTCGGTTAGCCAAGCTTCCCGGATAAGACCCCCGCACGCGTCGGGCACGAGGCTTTGCCCGCCGCGAACCGACGGACACTTGGACGCGACGACGATGACCAATCTCGACACCCGACAGGTGACTCGCGACAGCCTGTTCCTGCTTGCTCAGGTCCGGATCGGCGGCCAGGAAGACGTCACCCGGGTCAAGGTGCGCAACCTGTCTGCCGGCGGCATGATGGCCGAGGCCCCGGCCAAGGTCGTGCGCGGATCGCGCATTGCGGTCGAACTGCGCAACATCGGCTGGGTCGAGGGGACCGTCGCCTGGAAGCAGGGCGATCGCTTCGGCATTGCCTTCGTCGACGAGATCGACCCGACGCTGGTCCGCGCGCCGGCGGAATCGTCCGCCAAGGGGACCTTCGAGGTTCCCAGCTATACGCGCAACTCCCAAGCCGTGCCGGCCTCGCAGCTGCCCGGCGACCGCCTGCGCAAGATCTGACCCGCAAGGGACCGGGTTCCCTCGCTCGACAATGGGTTCAGCCGGGACCGATCATGGTCTAGGGCTGGTCCATGGCGCGGTACCGGTTCCTGGTTGCTCTGCTGGCCGCATTCGCGCTGGCGGGCTGCGGGCGCGACGACGGCGCCGTCGAGCTCGCTTTCATCGACACGCCCGAGCAGCTGTTCGCCGAGGGGTTGCGGCTTTCGCCCGGCGCGCAGCACGTCCGCGCGGCGACTGATACCGGCCTCGTCGCGCTCGACGCGCAGGGGGGCGTGATTCCCGGGCTGGCGGATCGCTGGATCGTTACCCAGGACGGGCTCAGCTACATCTTCAGGCTGCGCGACGGCACCTGGCCCGACGGCCGCGAGCTGACCGGCGAGAGCGCCCGTGCGGCGCTGCGCGAGACGCTTCGCGCACTGAGGGGCACGTCGCTCGCACTCGACCTGGCGCCGATCGACGAGATCCGCGCGATGGCCGGACGGGTCGTGGAAATTCGCCTGTCGAGCCCGATGCCGATGTTGCTGCAACTGCTTGCCCAGCCCGAGCTCGCGCTGGCGCCCTCGGGCGGCGAGGGCGTGGGCACGGGCGACATGCTGTTACGGCGCGACGGCGACCGCGCGGTGCTCTCGATGAAGTCGCCGAGCGCGCGCGGCATCCCCGAGGAAGCCGACTGGGAGAAGTACTTTCGCACGATCTCCGTCCGCGCTGTCGACGCCGAGCGCGCGGTCGCGCTGTTCGACGCGGGCGAGGTGGACATCGTTCTCGGCGGCCGGATCGGCTCGCTGCCGCTCGCCGACACCGGTCCGCTGTCGCGCGGTACGGTCCGCATCGACCCCACGCTCGGCCTGTTCGGTCTCCAGGTTCGCCGTGCGACCGGCCTGCTCGAGACGGCCGAGGGCCGCGAGGCGCTCGCCATGGCGCTCGACCGCCCGCAGCTGATCGCAGCGTTCAACATCGGCGGCTGGGTGCCGACCACGCGCATCGTCGCCCCCCGCCTTCCCGGCGACCCGGAGCTGGTCGGCGAGAGGTGGAGCGACAGTTCGCTCGAGGACCTGCGCGCGATCGCCGCCGGGCGCGTCGCGGCGTGGCGCCGCGCCAACGACAACGCCGAGGCCCGGCTGGCTGTGGCGATGGGGGAGGGGCCCGGCTACGATCTGCTGTTCCGCGAGCTCGCCGCGCAGTGGGGCGCGATCGGCGTCCGGCTCGAACGCGTGTCCGAAGCCCGTCGGGCCGACCTGGTCCTCGTCGACCGCGTCGCCCGCTACGCGGACCCCCGGTGGTTCCTCAACCAGTTCAACTGCTCGCTCGGCTACGGCCTGTGCGATGCCGACGCCGACGAGCTGGTCGAACAGGCGATGGACGAGTTCGACCCGCTGGCGCGCGCGACGCTGCTGGCGGAGGCCGAATCGACGCTGGCGCTGGCCAACGTCTACATCCCGTTCGGTTCGCCGCTGCGCTTCTCGCTCGTTCGCGGCGACGTCGAGGGCTTCGTTGCCAATCCCTGGGCGTTCCATCCCTTGCCCCCCCTCGCGCGCATTCCCAGATAGGAAGCGAGAGGAACCGGCATGGACGAGCTGCCCAGACCCCGCCCGTTGGACTTCCCGACCGGTTCGGACCCGGTGTCGGTTCGCCGCCGGATAGAGGCGATGGAGCAGCTGCTCGAACGCAGCTTCGTGATCCCCGGGATCAACCGTCCGGTCGGGCTCGACGCGATCGCCGGCCTCATCCCGGTGGTGGGGGACCTCGTTGCCGCCGCCCTCGGCGCCTACATCATCTGGGAAGCGAACAACCTCGGCCTGCCGAAGTGGAAGCTGTGGCGGATGGCCGGCAACGTCGCCTTCGACACCGCGCTCGGTGCCATCCCGATCGCCGGCGACCTGTTCGACTTCATGTTCCGCTCGAACTCGCGCAACCTCAGGATCGTCCGGCGCCACCTCGACAAGCATCACCCCCTGATCGAGCAATAGCCGAATCGCACGTTCCCGAGCCTCGCGATTTCATAACCGATCTGCGTCTCGATGTCAAGTATCGACAACCATATCGGTTATTCCGCAAGTTATCCCGCAGCGACCGGTGACTCCGCTCGCACGGGTTCGCTAGTCCGCCCGCGATGGCCAGCGGTTCTCCCACGCCGATGATGGCGCAGTACCTCGCGCTCAAGCGCGAGGCCGGCGACTGCCTGCTGTTCTACCGCATGGGCGACTTCTTCGAACTGTTCTTCGATGACGCTAAGGTCGCCAGCCAGGTGCTCGACATCGCCCTGACCAGCCGCGGCGAACACCTCGGTCAGCCGATCCCGATGTGCGGCGTTCCGGTTCATTCGGCCGAAGGCTACCTCGCCCGGCTGATCAAGGCCGGCTGCCGCGTGGCGATCGCCGAACAGGTCGAAAGCCCCGAGGAAGCGAAGAAACGCGGCGGCTCGAAGGCGCTCGTCGCGCGCGACATCGTCCGCTTCGTCACCGCCGGCACGCTGACCGAGGAAGCGCTGCTCGAACCGCGCCGGGCCAACCTGCTCGCCGCGGTGTGCGAAGTGCGCGGCCTCGTCGGCATCGCCGCCTGCGACGTCTCGACCGGCCGCATGGAGCTCGAGGAATGCGCGCCCGCCGAGGTCGCCGCCGCGATCGCCCGCCTCGATCCCAGCGAGCTCGTCGCGCCCGAGGATTGGGCCGATGCTCCGTCGGGCGCGATCGCGCGCCCGCGCCTCGATTTCGCCAGCGAGGCGGGCAAGGCCCGCCTCGAGACGATCCACGGCGTCGCCACGCTCGACGGCTTCGGCACCTTCACCCGCGCCATGCTCGCCGCTGCCGGCGGGCTCGTCGCCTATCTCGAGCACGCCGGCCGCGGCCGCCTGCCGCTGTTGCTGCCCCCGGTCGCGCGCACGCCCGGGACCACGCTGGCGATGGACCAGGCGACGCGCGCCAGCCTCGAGATTCTCGAAGCGCAAGGGGGCGGGCGCGCAGGCAGCCTCGTCGCCACGATCGACCGCTGCGTCACCGGGGCCGGCGCGCGTCAGCTCGCCGATGATCTCGCCGCCCCGCTCGCCTCGCGCGCCGAGATCGAGGCCCGCCTCGACCTCGTCCAGTGGTTTCACACCGACCCGCTGCTCCGCGCCGACTTGCGCGAGCGGCTGCGCGCGCTGCCCGACCTCGGCCGCGCGCTCGGCCGGATCGTCGCCGGCCGCGGCAGCCCGCGCGACCTCGGCCAGGTTCGCGACGGCCTCGCCGAGGCGCGCCGCATCCACGACCGGCTCTCCGGTGTGCCCGACAGGCCCGCACTGCTCGAGGGCCTGCTGCCTCGTCTCGCCGGCCACGGCGCGCTGACCGACCACCTGTCGCGCGCGCTGGTACCCTCACCGCCGACCGAGCGTTCGCAGGGCGGGTTCATCGCCGAAGGCTACGACCACGCGCTCGACGAGCTGCGCGCGACGGCGTCCAACTCGCGCCGGGCGATCGCCGCGCTCGAGGCGCGCTACCGCGAGGAGACCGGCATCGCCGCGCTCAAGATCCGCCACAACGGCGTGCTCGGCTACTTCATCGAAGTCCCCAGCCGTCACGCCGACGCGCTGATGGCGCCCGACAGCGGCTTTACCCACCGGCAGACGATGGCCGGCGCGGTGCGCTTCAACTCGGTCCACCTGCACGAGGAGGCGACCCGCATCGCCGAGGCCGGCGGCCACGCGCTCGCCGCCGAGGAAGCCCACTTCGAAGCCCTCGTCGCCGAAGTCGCCGCCGCGCGCGAGCCGATCGCCGCCACGGCTGCCGCGCTCGCCCGGATCGACGTCGCCGCCGGCCAGGCCGAGCGGGCTGCCGAAGGCGGCTGGTCGCGGCCGCAGATCGTCGAGCATCCCTGCCTCGAGATCGAGAGCGGCCGCCACCCGGTGGTCGAGGCTGCGCTCGCCGCCACGGGCGAGCGCTTCGTCGCCAACGACTGCCGCCTCGGCCCCGACGACCGGCTGTGGCTGGTCGGCGGCCCCAACATGGGCGGCAAGTCGACTTTCCTCAGGCAGAACGCACTGATCGTGCTGCTCGCCCAGGCCGGCGGTTTTGTCCCGGCCGCGCGCGCCACCGTCGGGCTGGTCGACCGCCTGTTCAGCCGCGTCGGCGCGTCGGACAACCTCGCCCGCGGCCGCTCGACCTTCATGGTCGAGATGGTCGAGACCGCGGCGATCCTCAGCCAGGCGACCGAGCGCAGCTTCGTCATCCTCGACGAGGTCGGCCGCGGCACCTCGACTTACGACGGCCTCGCGCTCGCCTGGGCCGTCGCCGAGGCGATCCACGAAACCAACCGTTGTCGCTGTCTGTTCGCGACCCATTACCACGAGCTCGCGCGTCTCGCCGAGACCTGCCCCGCGCTCTCGCTGCACCACGTCCGCGCGCGCGAGTGGAAGGGCGACCTCATCCTGCTGCACGAGGTCGCCGAAGGCCCGGCCGACCGCAGCTACGGCCTCGCCGTCGCCAGGCTCGCGGGCGTCTCGCCCGCGGTCATCGCCCGCGCGAAGCAGGTGCTCGACAAGCTCGAGAAGGGCCGGGCCGAAACCGGCGGCCTTGCCGCCGGCCTCGGTGAACTGCCGCTGTTCGCCGCCGCGGTCGAGGCAGCCGAGGAAAAGGTCGACGCGGTCCGCGACAAGCTCGCCGAGCTCGATATCGACTCCCTCTCCCCCCGCGCCGCGCTCGACCTGCTCTACGAACTCAAGCGCATCGCCGGCGAGCGCTGAACCCTCCACGCGCCACACCCGCACCGCACGAAAACAGGGACAGTCCCTCTTTTCGACATCCGCCCACGCTCCGAGAAAAGGGGACTGTCCCCTTTTTCTCGCAACTCCTTGGCGTCTTCGCGTGAGAAGATATGCCGTCGCTGTCGGAACCCGAAGCCCCGACCTACTCGTCGTCGGCGTCGATTTCCTCGCCGTATGTCTCGTCCTCGTCGTCGTGGTTCGGCTCGCCGCGGAAGGCGCCCATGTCGATCCGCCCCGACTGTTCCATGTCGCGCATCTTGTCGATCAGGTCCTGCGAGGAATCGTCCATCACCTCGCCCTCGTCGTCGGGCTTGAGGCTGTCGAGCGGGCTCGCCTCGCGCGCCTCGCCGGCGAGCGCCTCGTCGGCCAGGGTCTGCGCCTGGCCGGCTTCGTCGTCCTGCTCGGCGTTATGCAGTTCGGGCGCCTCTTCGGCGGACGGACGGTCTTCGTTCTCGCGGGGCCTGTCGGTCATCGGGCGATCTCCTTCGCCGCCACAACGTCACCGCGTCGGCACCGGTTCCTCGCCCGAGTAGTCGTAGAACCCGCGCCCCGACTTGCGCCCGAGCCAGCCGGCCTCGACGTATTTCGCCAGCAGCGGCGCCGGGCGGTATTTCGGATCGCCGGTCCCGGCGTGCAGCACGCGCATGATCTCGAGGCAGGTGTCGAGCCCGATGAAGTCGGCCAGCGTCAGCGGCCCCATCGGGTGGTTGAGCCCGAGCCGGCAGGCCTTGTCGATGTCGGCCACGCTCGCGGTGCCGCCGGCGAGTGCGAACACCGCCTCGTTGATCATCGGCAGCAGCACGCGGTTGACGATGAATCCCGGCTCGTCCGCGCTCAGCACGACGTCCTTGCCGAGACCCTCGGCGAAGGTCCGCACCCGCGCGACGGTATCGGGCGAAGTGGCGAGCCCCGGGATCACTTCGACCAGCGCCATCACCGGCACCGGGTTGAAGAAGTGCAGCCCGACGAACCGCGCCGGGTCGGCCGTCCACGCGGCCATTCGCGTGATCGGAATCGAACTCGTGTTGCTGGCGAGGATCGCGTCGCCCGCCAGCGCCCGGCCCAGTTGTTCGAAGATCGCCCGCTTGATCTCCTCGCGCTCGGTCGCCGCCTCGATCACCAGCGCCGCCTCGGCCATCGGTGCGTAGTCCGCCGCGGGCCGGATCCGCCCCAGCGCCGCCTCGGCCTCGGCCGCGCCGAGTTGCTCCTTCTCCACCAACCGGGCGAGCCGCTTGCCGATCGCCTCGCGCGCCTTCTCGGCCACCGTCAGCTCGCGGTCCGCCAGCACGACGGCGTAGCCGCTCGCCGCCGCCACCTGCGCGATGCCCGAGCCCATCTGTCCGGCCCCGACGATGCCGACCGTGTCCATGCCTGTCTCCTTCGCAGGTGCAGCAAGTTAGCGGCAGTAGCAGCCGATCGCCAGAAAAGAGGGACAGTCCCTCTCTTTCGCCGCCGCTTGTGAGAAAGGAGGGACTGTCCCTCTTTTTGCGCCTATCGGCTCGCCCCCGGCACCCACAGCACGTCGCCCGCCTCGCCGGCATTGGCCGCGCGTGCGAGCACGAACAGGTAGTCCGACAGCCGGTTCACATAGGCGAGCGCGGCCGGGTTGACCGGCTCCGCTGCCGAGAGCGCCGTCACCGCCCGCTCCGCCCGCCGAACCGCCGCGCGCGCCAGGTGCAGCCGCGCCGCCGCCTCGCTGCCGCCGGGCAGGACGAAGCTGCGCAGCGGCTCGAGCCCCGCGTTCGCCGCATCGATCTGCCGCTCGAGCCATTCGACCTGCGCCGGCACGATCCGCAGCACTGCGCCGGACGGCGTGAAGTCCTCGCCCGGGGTCGCGAGATCCGCGCCGAGGTCGAACAGGTCGTTCTGGATCCGGCGCAGCGCCTCGCCCTGCTCGCCGGCCGCGATCGAGGCCCAGCCGATCGCCGAGTTCGCCTCGTCGACCGCGCCGACCGCTTCGAGCCGCGGCGCATGCTTGGGCAGCCGCGAGCCGTCGACCAGCCCGGTCGTGCCGTCGTCGCCGGTGCGGGTGTAGATCCGGTTGAGCCTGACCATGCCCCGCTCCCGAGCGTCCCGCCGGACTAGCGGTTCATCATCAGCAGCAGCGCCACGATCACGATCGCACCGGCCTGGAACAGCACGCGGTTGAGCATCATCCGGTTCTGCTTGAGCTGCATTTCCTTCTGCCGCTCGCCCCCGGCGTCGATGTCGGCGCGGTGCGATTGCAGGAAGGCGATGATCCCGCGCACGAGCGAGACCACCACGAAGACCATCGCGAGAACGAGTGCGATGACGAGGATCGTGTTCATGCCGGCGGATGTAGGCCTTCGGACAGGCGAATGCCAGCAGGGAAGCGCCATTGCCTGAGCGAATCGGCCAGCACGCGTCCGTCCTCCCCGGCGCGGCGCCGGTCGGCCAGCGAAGGCGAGCCGCGCCGCTTGGCGAGTTTCCTACCCTCGGCATCGAGCAGCAGCGGGTGGTGATGCCACACCGGCACCGGCAGCCCGAGCAGCGCCTGCAGCAGCCGGTGGACGTGGCTCGCGGCGAACAGGTCCATCCCGCGCGTGACCAGCGTCACCCCGTCGGCCGCGTCGTCGAGCGTCGCCGCCAGGTGATAGCTCGCGGGCGTGTCGGCCTCCTTGCGCACCAGCACCACGTCGCCGCCGAGCTCCGGCCACGCCTGTTGCTCGCCGGCGAGCTCGTCGGTCCAGCCCAGCGGGCCCGTGCGCCTCAGCGCCTCGGCGACGTCGAGCCGCAAGGCGACGGGCTCGCCGGGATCGATCGCCGCCCCGCGGCAGGTCCCGGGATAGACCGGCCCGTCGGGGCCTTCGCTCCGCGCCGCCCGGGCAACCTCGGTGCGGGTGCAGCGGCACGGATAGAGCAGCCCCATCTCGCGCAGCCGCTCCGCCGCCGCCGCGTAGCTCGCCAGGCGCGCCGACTGTGGCGGCACCTCGTCCCATTCGAGCCCGAGCCAGGCGAGGTCGGCGCGGAATTCGTCGGCCAGCTCCGGGCGCGAGCGGGCGCCATCGATGTCCTCGATCCTGAGAACGAAGCGCCCGCCCCGCTCCCGCGCGAGGTCGTGCGCGACGATTGCCGAGAACGCGTGACCGAGATGCAACGGTCCGTTCGGGCTCGGGGCGAAACGCGTCACGACCATGGCAGCGCTGTGTCCTTCCCCGCCCGCCGGCCCGCCGGCTTTGCTGTGGATTCACGTTTTGTAACAGGGTTGACGCAGTGATTCGCAAGTGCTCCCCTCACGCCGTATCAGGAGCTCGCCCGCCGTGTACAAGGCCGAACTCATCGATCGCGCCGCGCATTTCAGGAGCGCGGAAGAGGATCCGGTCCGAAGCCTCGAGAGCTGTCCGGCGCTGGTGCTCAACGCCGACTACACCCCGCTGTCGTACTATCCGCTGAGCCTGTGGCCCTGGCAGACCGCGATCAAGGCGATCTTCCTCGAGCGGGTCGACGTCGTCGCGACGTACGAGCGGATGGTCCACTCGCCCTCGCTCGACATGCAGATCCCGAGCGTGATCGCGCTGCGCCAGTACGTGAAGCCGAGCGAGTTCCCGGCGTTCACCCGCTTCAACGTGTTCCTGCGCGACCGCTTCACCTGCCAGTACTGCGGCAGCCCGGAAAACCTCACCTTCGACCACGTGCTGCCGCGCCGGATGGGCGGCAAGACGACGTGGGAGAACATCCTCACCGCCTGTGCCCCCTGCAACATGAAGAAGGGCGGCCGCACGCCGCAGCAGGCGCACATGCAGCCGCTCGTCCGGCCGATCCGGCCGACCTCCTGGCAGCTCCAGCAGCACGGCAAGAGCTTCCCGCCCAACTACCTCCACGAGACCTGGCGCGACTGGCTCTACTGGGACATCGAGCTGGAAGAATAGGGCACACCTCCCGCTCCGCTCCTCCATCGTCATCCTGAACTTGTTTCAGGACCGATCGTGCCGCGCTCGCCGGGTTGCCAGGCACCCATCCCGTTGCAAGTCGCTCGGGCCGCCTCGCGGCGCTCGAAAGATCCTCCGCGCCGGGCGAGAAATAGCGCCGGAATCAAGTTCAGGGTGACGGTAAGGGCATAGGGCGTTAGGGGCCGTTGCAACGGAAACGGTAACCCCAGAGGACGCCTTGGCCGAAGAGCAAACCGATCGTTTCACCGCGCGCGAAGCGCTGTTTTACCACGAGACCATCCGGCCGGGTAAGATCGAGATCGTCGCCTCGAAGCCGATGGCGACCCAGCGCGACCTGAGCCTCGCCTACTCGCCCGGCGTCGCCGTCCCGGTCCAGGCCATCGCCGACGATCCGGCCAACGCCGCGCGCTATACCGCGCGCTCGAACCTCGTCGCGGTGATCTCCAACGGCACTGCGATCCTCGGCATGGGCAACCTCGGCGCGCTCGCTTCCAAACCGGTCATGGAAGGCAAGGCCGTGCTGTTCAAGCGCTTCGCCGACGTCGACGCGATCGACATCGAGCTCGCCAGCGAGGATCCGGAGAAGCTGATCGAGGCGATCGCGCTGATGGAGCCGAGCTTCGGCGGCATCAACCTCGAGGACATCAAGGCTCCCGAGTGCTTCGTCATCGAGCAGGCACTGCGCGAGCGGATGAAGATCCCGGTGATGCACGACGACCAGCATGGCACCGCGATCATCTCCGCCGCGGGCCTGCTCAATGCCTGCTATCTCACCGGGCGCAAGCTCGAAGACGTGAAGATGGTGGTCAACGGTGCCGGTGCCTCGGCGATCGCCTGCACCGCGCTGATCAAGGCGATGGGCGTGCGGCACGAGAACGTCATCATGTGCGACCGCTCGGGCCCGATCTATCCGGGTCGCGACAACGTCGACCAGTGGAAGAGCGCCCACGCGGTCGAGACCTCCGCCCGCTCGCTCGAGGAGGCGCTGGTCGGCGCCGACGTGTTCCTCGGCCTCTCGGCCGCTGGTGCGCTCAAGCCCGAATGGGTGGCGAGGATGGCCGAGCAGCCGATCATCTTCGCGATGGCCAACCCCGACCCCGAGATCACTCCCGACGAGGCCAAGGCCGTGCGGCCCGACGCGATCGTCGCCACCGGGCGCTCCGACTACCCGAACCAGGTCAACAACGTGCTCGGCTTCCCGTTCATCTTCCGCGGTGCGCTCGACGTAAGGGCGACGACGATCAACGAGGAGATGAAGATCGCAGCCGCGAGGGCGATCGCCGAGCTCGCGCGCCAGCCGGTTCCCGAGGAAGTCGCCGCCGCCTACGGCCGCAACCAGCAGTTCGGCCGCGACTACATCATCCCGGCACCGTTCGATCCGCGGCTGATGGAAGTCGTCTCCTCGGCCGTCGCCAGGGCGGCGATGGACTCGGGTGTCGCCCAGGCGCCGATCGAGGACTTCGAGGCCTACCGGCACCAGCTCAAGAGCCGACTCAACCCGACCACCTCGGTACTGACCAGCGTCTACGCCGAAGTCAGGAACAACCCGAAGCGGGTGATCTTCGCCGAGGGCGAGGAAGAAGTCGTCCTGCGCGCGGCCATACAGTACCGCGACTTCGGCTACGGCACGCCGGTTCTCGTCGGACGCACCCAGGCAGTGCTCGACAAGCTCGCCGGGCTGGGGATCGACGACCCCACGACCTTCGAGATCGAGAACTCGGCCGACTCCGAGCGCGTGCCGCAGATGGTCGAATACCTCTACAAGCGCCTCCAGCGGCGCGGCTACACCGAGCGCGACGTGCGGCGCATGGTCAACCAGGACCGCAACGTGTTCGCCTCGCTGCTGCTCGCGCTCGGCCACGGCGACGCGATGATCTCGGGCATCACCCGGCCGTTCGCGCAGACCATGCGCGAGGTCAGCCGCGTGCTCGACCACAAGCCCGGGCAGGTGCCGTTCGGCATCCACCTGACGATCGGCAAGAACTATACGGTGTTCCTCGCCGACACGACGATCAACGAGCGCCCGAGCGCCGAGGAACTGGCGCACATCGCCAAGGAAACCGCCGCCGTCGCGCGCCGCCTGGGCCACGAGCCGCGCGTGGCGTTCCTCAGCTACTCGACCTTCGGCAATCCCCCGGGCAAGTGGCTCGAGAACATCCGCGACGCGGTCCACCTGCTCGACGCCGAGCAACCCGGCTTCGAGTACGAGGGCGAGATGGCCCCCGACGCCGCGCTCAACCCGCGGGTCATGGCGCTCTACCCGTTCAGCCGCCTGTCGGCGCCGGCCAACGTGCTGATCATGCCCGGGCTGCAGTCAGCCAATCTCTCGGCCAAGCTGCTGCGCGAGCTGGTCGGCAACGCCACGATCGGGCCGATGCTGATCGGCATGGAGAAGGCCGTCCAGATCGCCCCGATGACCGCCAGCGCACCCGACGTGCTGACGCTGGCCGTGCTCGCGGCAGCGGGAGTCGTCGGCTGAGGGAGCGCCGGCCCGCGGTTTGACACCGCTCGGTCGGGTTGGCAGGTTGGGGCCTCCCAGCCCTATCCTTCAACCACCGGAAAGGTGATGTCCGCGCCAGGAGGCAGCGGACATCGTACACGTTTTGATGACCTTGCGCGCTCCCCGCGACCTGCCAGCGAATCTCGAACTGCTCCCCGACACCGCCCCCTGGATCGAAGCATCGGTCGGCCTCGGCCTGCTGGCCCTCGCGGCTCTCGCGGCCAACTTCATCGTCAAGCACATCATCCTGCGCCTCGTCGGCCGGATCGTGCCGGGCGAATGGCCGACTCCCTCGGCCATGGCCGGCCGGCTGGCCAACATCGTGCCCGCGCTGATCGTGTCCCACGGCATCGTCCTGGTCCCGCACCTGCCGGCATGGGTCGCGACCGTGACGCGCAACGTCGTCGCCGCGTTCGTCATCCTGTCGATCGCGCTCGCCATCAGCAGCGCGCTGACGCTGGTCAACGAAGTCTATTCGCGCCGGCCCGACGCCGCCAGCCGCCCGATCAAGGGCTACGTCCAGGTGGTCAAGATCGCGCTGTTCTTCTTTGCCGCGATCCTGATGATCGCCGTGCTGATGGAGCAGTCGCCCTTGCTGCTCCTGTCGGGCCTCGGTGCCATGGCGGCGGTGCTGATGCTGGTGTTCAAGGACACGATCCTCTCGCTCGTGGCCTCGGTGCAGCTGACCTCCAACGACATGCTGCGCGTCGGCGACTGGATCGAGATGCCCGAGCTCAATGCCGACGGCGACGTGATCGACATAGCCCTGCACACGGTGAAGGTGCAGAACTGGGACAAGACGGTCACCACGATCCCGACGCACCGGCTGATCTCGGAAAGCTTCAAGAACTGGCGCGCGATGTTCGAGTCCGGGGGGCGGCGCATCAAGCGCTCGCTGACCATCGACCAGACCAGCATCCGGTTTCTCGAACCGGACGAGATCGCCCGCCTCAAGCGCTTCTCGCTGCTCTCCGGCTATCTCGAACGGAAGGAAGCCGAGATCGCCGAATGGAACGCGGCGCGCCCCGAACGCATGAACGACGTCGTCAACGCGCGGCGGATCACCAATATCGGCACCTTTCGCGCCTACGTGACCGCCTATCTGAAGTCCCGTCCGGACATCAACCAGGACATGTTCCTGCTGGTCCGCCAGCTGGCGCCGTCGGAGACGGGCCTGCCGCTGGAGATCTACGGCTTCACGGCGAGCACGGCCTGGGCCGTCTACGAGGACGTGCAGGGCGACATCTTCGACCACCTGATCGCAATCCTGCCGGAATTCGGCTTGCGGCTGTTCCAGCAGCCCGCGGGGTCCGATCTCGCGCGCCTTGCCGAGCGCAGTCTGGTGCCCGCCTAGCCCCAGGCGCTCCACACGCCATACGCGCTGGTCAGCGTCAGCACCACGCCGACGAGGATCAGCATGTGCTTGGCCGGGAAGTGCTTGGCCGCCCACGCGCCCAGCGGTGCCGCCAGCAGACCGCCGATCAGCAGTCCGAGCGTCGCGCCGGCGAGGTCGGCGACGCCGAGGTGGTAGATGAACGAGGCGGAGATCGTCACCGTGAGAAAGAACTCGACCGCGCTGACGGTGCCGACGACCTTGCGCGGGTCGGCCCCCTGGATCAGCAGGTTCGAGGTCACCACGGGGCCCCAGCCACCGCCGCCGGCGGCGTCGAGGAACCCGCCGACGAGCCCGAGCGGGGCGACCAGCTTCGCTTCCTTGAGCTTGGGCGGGTACATGATCCCGCGCACCAGCAGGTAGATGCCGATCGTGGTCAGGTACAGCAGCACGAACGGCTTCACTACCGCGGCGTCGAGGTTCGACAGCAGATAGGCTCCGATGAACCCGCCTATCACGCCCGGTATCACCAGCCGCAGGAACAGCCTCCCGTCGATGTTGCGATGGAGCAGGTGGCTGATGCCCGAGACGCCGGTGGTGAAGCACTCGACCACGTGCACCCGCTGCGAAGCAAGCGCGGGCGGCACGCCGAGCACTCCGACCAGCATCGTGCTCGAGATCACCCCGAAGGCCATGCCGAGCGCGCCGTCCACGAGCTGCGCGGCAAACCCGACGGCAATGAACGGAAGCAGGGCGGCCAGGTCGAAATCGCCGAAATGCAGCAAACAACGTCCCCCTGCAGCGAACGGCCCCGCTAGCGGACTGTGCCCGGTATAAAAAGACAGAGAATCAATTCTGCCCTGAAGCGACGCTTGTCGCCGGCACGGGGAACCGCGTGCCGCCGGGCACGAAGGGGCTCACGCGCGGCCGCAATTGCACCGCCCGATTCTCGCGGCTGGCTGCCCCTCGCCGGGCGTCAGCTCCGGCGGCGATAGCGGAAGTACCAGACTTCGTGCCCGAGCCGCCGGGCCTTCGCCTCGTAGCGGGTTTCGATCCAGCCGGCGGGGCGCGTCTGCCAGCTGTCCGGCCCGTCGACCAGCCACTCGAACGCGTCGGCGTGCCGTCGCATGATCATCAGCGCGTGGCGCAGGTAGACCGGGTGGTCGGTGCCGAAGCGGAACTCGCCGCCGGGCCTGAGCTTGGCGGCGAACATCTCCACCGGGCCGTCGTTCATCATCCGCCGCTTGGCGTGGCGCGCCTTGGGCCAGGGATCGGGGTGCAGCAGGTAAAGGAACGACAGCGTCCCGTCGGGCACCCGCGACAGCACCTCGAGCGCGTCACCGTGATGCAGGCGGACATTGGCGAGCGGCTCGTGCGTGCCGTGATCGCCCGAGATGTGCACGAGCGCCTGGGCGACGCCGTTGATGAACGGCTCGCAGCCGACGAACCCGTGGTCGGGAAGCATGTCGGCCCGCGCGGCGAGGTGCTCGCCGCCGCCGAAGCCGATCTCGAAGTGCAGCGGCCGGTCGTCGCCGAACAGGCGCTCGGACGTGACCGGTCCCTCCGCGGGGACCGCGACCTGCGGCAGCAGCGTGTCGATCAGCGCCTGCTGGCCGGCGCGCAGGGCCTTGCCCTTCGAGCGGCCGTAGAGCCGGTTGAGCGTGGTCGGATCGCCGGGTTTGTGCGCGGTCATGCGCCCGGCGCTTGGCGCCCGATCCCCTCCGTGTCCAGTGTCAGCTGCGGGTGTCGACCGCGATCCAGTTCACTTCCCAGTTGATCCCGCCGTCGGCCGAGAACGCCTGCTCGAAGCGCGCTTCGTTGGGCGAGACGGGTGTGATCAGGAACCGGACGAGTATCGCCCGACCGTCGAGCATGTCGGAGCCGTAGAACGCGCCGTGCCCCTGCTCGTCGAAGCCTCCGTGGACCGGTGCCGTGAGCCTGCCGTCGGCGAGGTTCGTGTAGTGGATCGCCCACTGGCGCGCCTGCGGGTTGTACAGCCTGAGCGAGCCGCCCTCGATGCGCCCGGCCTGCCCGGCCACCGCCAGCTCGACGAAGTTCGCCCGGCCGTCGAGCAGCGGCCTGACCACGCTCGTGCCGACGTATTCCGCCCACTCCGGCGCCTCGCCCGAAAGCGGATTGCGCAGGACCCGCACCCTTGTCGTCCAGGTGCCGAACTCCCAGTCGAAATCGCGCTGTCCATCGCGCTCGGCGACGGCAGCGGCGGGCTCGCCCGGTTGGGCCAGGGCCGGTTGGAAACCAAGCGCCAGCGCCAGGCCAAGCGCCGGCAGCAGGCGACGGAAGCGCACGATCATGGCGCGCAAGGCTAACAAAACGCCGCTCCGGAGCAAGGCCCCGGAGCGGCGCGATTCGCCAGGAGTGTGGGATACTTTAGGCCGCTTCGGCCTCTTCGCCGGGATCGCGCAGCACGTAGCCGCGGCCCCAGACGGTCTCGATGTAGTTCTCGCCGCCGCACGCGCTCGAAAGCTTCTTGCGCAGCTTGCAGATGAACACGTCGATGATCTTGAGTTCCGGCTCGTCCATCCCGCCGTAGAGATGGTTGAGGAACATTTCCTTGGTCAGCGTGGTGCCCTTGCGCAGCGAGAGCAGCTCGAGCATCGCGTATTCCTTGCCGGTCAGGTGGACCCGCGCGCCATCGACCTCGACGGTCTTGGCATCGAGGTTGACGGCCAGCTTGCCGGTGCGGATGACCGATTGCGAATGCCCCTTCGAGCGGCGCACCACGGCGTGGATGCGCGCGACGAGCTCATCGCGGTGGAACGGCTTGGTCACGTAGTCGTCGGCGCCGAAACCGAACGAGCGGATCTTCGAATCCATCTCGGAAATGCCCGAGAGGATCAGGACCGGGGTCTGCACCTTGGCCACCCGGAGCTTCTTGAGCACGTCGTAGCCGTGCATGTCGGGCAGGTTCAGGTCGAGCAGGATGATGTCGTAGTCGTACAGCTTGCCGAGGTCCAGGCCTTCCTCGCCGAGGTCGGTCGAGTACACGTTGAAGCCCTCGGTAGTGAGCATCAGCTCGATCGCCTTGGCGGTCGTCGGCTCGTCTTCGATCAGCAACACGCGCATGCGGTAGCCCCCTTCACGCTCCTGGTAACGGCCCGCTAACGGGTGTTTCCCGGGATTAACCAACCCGTCTCTCAACGAGAAAGGTTAATTTTTCCTTTAAGGATTGTGCGCTCGCCCCGAGTCTTTTTGGCAACAGGGCGAGACAGCGCCCCGCCCTGAACGCCTTCGCTGCCGGGTGAGGACCGGTCCCCGCTGATCGGGACAGGCCCCGTCGACGCCCGGCGAACGAACGCGTGCCAACCGGCAAAGCCGGGGCGCAATCGGTGCCGGGCCGGCGCGCCCCCAGACCCGCCGCGCCGGTCACGCGACCTGGGCCAGCTTCTTCTGGCGCCGCCGCTGGATCGACGAACCGATGCCGATCGCCTCGCGATATTTGGCAACCGTCCGGCGCGCGAGGTCGAAACCCTTCTGCCGCAGGAGCTCGACGAGCTGGTCGTCCGAGAGGATGTCGTTCGGATCCTCGGCATCGCACAGCGCGCGGATCTGCGCCTTGACCGCTTCGGCCGAGACCGCGCCCTCCCCGTCCGCAGAGGCCACGCCGCTGGTGAAGAAGTATTTCAACTCGAACGTACCGCGCTTGCAGTGCAGGTACTTGTTCGAGGTCACCCGGCTGACCGTGCTCTCGTGCAGCGAGACCGCCTCGGCCACCGCGCGCAGCGTCAGCGGCTTCAGCTGCGAGACCCCGTGCCGGAAGAAGCCCTCCTGCTGCTTGACAATCTCGGCAGCGACCTTGAGGATCGTCTTCTGCCGCTGGTCGAGCGCCTTGATCAGGGCCTTGGCGTCGGCCAGCTTCTCGCTGAGCCACGACTTCGCGGCCCGGTCGATGCAGCCATTCCTGAGTTCGACGTAGTAGGACCTGTTGACCACCAGCCGCGGCAGCGTCGCCTCGTTGAGCGCAATGTCCCAGCCGCCGTCGCCGGCAGTCACGAGGATGTCGGGCACTACCGGCGCGCGTTCGCCCGAGCCGAACCGCAGCCCCGGCTTGGGATCGTACCCGCGCAGTTCGGCGAGCATCTCGGAGAAGTCCTCGTCGTCGACGCCGCACATCCGCTTGAGACGGGCGAACTCGCCACGGGCCAGCAGCTCGAGGTTGTCGATCAGCCGTGCCATGCACGGATCGTAGCGGTCGGCCTCCTTCGCCTGGAGCGCGAGGCACTCGGCGAGCGATCGCGCCCCGACCCCCGTCGGGTCGAGCGACTGAACCACCGACAGCGCTTCCTCGACGCAGGCGAGCGGGACATCGAGGTCGTCTGCCACCTCGCGCAGCGGCGTCGCGAGATAGCCGGCCTCGTCGAGCAGCCCGATCAGGTGCCGCGCCACGAACAGCACGCGCGCATCGTCGGTCACGCTTCCGACCTGCGCCTCGAGATGCTCTGCAAGCGTCGGTTCGTCGTCGCCGCGTTCCTCGATCGCCGGCCCCTCCTCGCCCCCCACCGGTGCCGTGGCCGACCAGTCTCCGGTGTCGCGATCGCGGTCGAGCGCGGCCGGATCGATGTCGAGCGGAGCGTCGGCCTCTCCCTGCCCCAGCGCGATGAGCGCGTCGGCAGGCGCTTCCTCGCGCGGAGGCTCGGGCGCGGCGGCCGGGTCGACCGAGATTTCGCCGGCCTCGAGCAGCGGATTGTTTTCAAGCGCCTCCCCGAGAAAGGCTTCGATCTCGAGGTTCGACAGCGCCAGCAGCTTGATGGCCTGCTGCAGCTGTGGCGTCATCGCCAGCGTTTGCGACTGGCGCAGATCGAGGCGCGGACCCAGCGCCATCGGTCAGCCTTCCCCCACCGCCAGCATCACAAGGTGAAGCTCTCGCCCAGGTACAGGCGCCGCACGTTCGGGTCGGCCACGAGATCCTCGGGGCTCCCGGCGAACAGCACCTGGCCGCCGTAGATGATGCAGGCACGATCGACGATGTCGAGCGTCTCGCGCACGTTGTGGTCGGTGATGAGCACGCCGATGCCGCGCCGCTTCAGGTCCTTCACCAGCTCGCGAATGTCGCCGATCGACAGCGGATCGATCCCCGCGAACGGCTCGTCGAGAAGCATGATCGAGGGCTTGGCGGCCAGCGCGCGGGCAATCTCGCAGCGCCGCCGCTCGCCGCCCGACAGCGCCATCGCCGGGCTGTCGCGCAGCCGCGTCAGGTGGAACTCCTCGAGCAGCCGGTCGAGCTCCTGGGCGCGAACGGCCTTGTCGGGCTCGACCAGTTCGAGCACGCACGCGATGTTCTGCGCCACGGTCATGCCGCGGAAGATCGAAGTCTCCTGTGGCAGGTAGCCGAGGCCGAGGATCGCCCGGCGGTACATCGGCAGCTTGGTGACGTCGACGCCGTCCATCAGGATGCGTCCGCTGTCGGGCCGAACCAGCCCCATGATCGAATAGAAGCAGGTCGTCTTGCCGGCACCGTTGGGCCCGAGCAGGCCGAGCACCTCGCCCTTGCCCACCGTCAGCGAGATGTCGTGCAGCACCGCGCGCTTGTCGTAGCTCTTGGCGATCGACACGACTTCGAGCCCGCCCTGCGGGATCGGCGGGGCGGCGTTGGCGGGCGCATCGGCCATCCTGCCGGCCAGCGCCTGCGCGTCGAACGTGTCTTCGAGAGCAGTCATTAGTCGCGACTTAGCATGGCTTGCAGCGGTTTGAAGCCCGCTGGCAGGATTCATGCATGGCAAAGGCGACGAACGGACCGGGTGTCCCCGATCGGGCGGGTTCTCCCGGCGGGCTTGAACCCGCGGGCATGGGGTGAGATAGTCCGACTCGGGAGAGCAAAGGAGAAAGGCGCATGGACAAGGCGCTGCGGGAGCGTTCGGCGACACCGAGGCGCGCCGCGAGCAAGCTCGACTGGCGTCGCAAGATGAGCGACCACGTCGCCTACGGCCTGCTGGTCTACACCGGCCTGCAGATCTGGGTCACGATGGGCACGCTGAACTCCGCATCGGGCACGATCCTGCCCTATTTCGCCCTGATCGTCCTGGTGGTGGCCATCATTCCCGGATGCCGGCTGTTCGAAAAGCGCTGGGAGACGCTCAGCGACAGCGAGGCCTCCAATCCCGAGCTTGCCGACCGCTTCAAGCGCGACCGGTTCCTCGTCTGGGCTTTCGCGCTCGGCCTGCCCTTCGCGCTGACCGGGCTGTTCCTGGGCGTCGAGGCGTTGGGCCTGTTCTGACCCGGGATCGGGGACAGCCAGTCTAGGCGTCCCTGGCCGCCCGGGCACGCTCGATCGCCTCCAGCGTGATTCGCCGGGCATCGGCCGCGTCACCCCACTCGCCGACGCGAACCCATTTCTCCGATTCCAGGTCCTTGTAGTGCTTGAAGAAGTGCTCGATCTGCTGGAGCACGATCGAAGGCAGGTCCTGCCGCTCGCCGACGTCCGAATAGTACGGGAAGGTCGAGTCGACCGGGACGCAGACGAGCTTCTCGTCGCCGCCGTGCTCGTCCTCGAGCTTGAGCACGCCGATCGGCCGCGCACGCACCACGCAGCCCGGGATGAACGGCGAGCGCGCGATCACCAGCGCGTCGAGCGGGTCGCCGTCGGGCGACAGCGTGTGCGGAACGAAGCCGTAGTTCGCCGGATAGCGCATCGGCGTGTGCAGGATGCGGTCGACGAACAGCGCGCCGCTCTGCTTGTCGAACTCGTACTTCACCGGCTCGCCGCCGGTCGGGACCTCGATGATGACGTTGAGGCTTTCCGGCGGATTGTCGCCGACCGGGATGTGTTCGATTCGCATGGATGCTCACTTCCGTAAGGTGGAACGGCACCCCTCCCATGTTTTTGCGCGGCCCCTAGGCGATGCGCGCCGGGTTGGCGAGAGGCGAATTGCCGCCATGCGCGAAGTCGGGCATCGTAGACGGGACAAGGCGGCAAGAGCGCCGGCAGGCGCCGACCACCGCGGGAGAAGGAGCGCAAGATGCACGTAGGCCTGGCCACCGGCTTCGCCCACCAGGGGGGCCGCAGCGGACCCGACGCGGAGTTCATCCGCGAGGAAATCGAACACCTGCTGCTGGCGGAGGAACTCGGATTCGATTCGGTGTGGATCACCGAACACCATTTCTCCGACTACTCGATGTCGAACGACCCGCTGCAGTTGCTGACCTACATTGCGGCGAAGACCCGGCACGTGAAGCTCGGCACCCAGTGCATCATCGTGCCCTGGCACAACCCGGCGCGGCTGGTCGAGAAGATCGTCAACCTCGACATCCTCTCCAACGGGCGGGTGATCCTCGGTTTCGGCGGAGGCCTCGCGCAGCACGAATTCGCCGGGCTCGGGATCGACATGAACAAGAGCCGCGACCTCTACAACGACGGCCTCGAGCTGGTCTGCACCGCGCTCGAGACAGGCGTGATCGAGGGCGAAGGCGCCTACGGCCGCCTCGCGCGAAGCGAACTGCGCCCGCGGCCGATCAAGAGCTTCGAGGGGCGCAAGTTCTGCGGCTCGCTGTCGGGCAATTCGATGTACACCGCCGCGCGGATGGGCTGCGGCAACATGGTGCTGATGCTGCCCCAGCGCGGCAAGGACGTCCCGCCCGACAAGTACACCGAGGTGTGGAAGGAAGTGAACGGGCCGGACTCGAGCCCTCCTCCGCCGATGCTGAGCGGCAACTACTACGTCGACGAGAGCGCCGAGTACGCCGAACTGCAGGGGCGCAAGTACCTCGCCAACACGATGCGCGCGGCGATCCGGAACTATCACCTGGACACGCCGGGCGTATTCCCCACGATCAAGGGCTATGAACACTACGAGAAGATGGTCCTCGCGCCCGAGGCGATCGAGCCTTACGTCGAGGACTTCTCGAAGGGGGCGGTGACCGGCACGCCGCAGATGATCCTCGAGCGGATGTGGGAGCTCAAGGAAATATACAAGCCGCAGGGCTTCTTCCCGCACGTCCACTTCGGCGGCATGCCCAGGGAAGAAGCGCGCAAGAACATCCACCTGTTCGCCGAGAAGGTGCTGCCCGAGCTCAAGAGCTGGGAAGCCGAGGCCTCGATCGACGACCGCTTCCTCGAAGCGGCGGAATAGGGACGAAAGGGGCGCGCTACCGCGTCCGGGGCTCGAGCAGCCGGTCGAGCCCCGTCTCGCGCTCGCCGACGCGCTCGATCCACGGATAGCGCAGTCCGCCGTGGTAGCCGATCGGCACCTCGAGGTAGCGGTCGCCGCGCTTGACCAGCAGCTCGATCGCCCCGCTGCCGTCCTTCATCGCGGTGATCGCGCGCTTGAGCCGGTCGGCGCTGTAGGCCTCGCCGTCGACCGCGACGATCTGCGTCCCGCGGACCACGCCGGCGTCGAACGCAGGGGTGCCCCACAGCGACATCGTGACCTCGCCCTTGGAGTCGACGTTGATGCCGAGCGAGTTCTGCAGGTTCAGGTAGCCGCCGCCGGCCATGCGGCCCTTTTCGTAGGGATTGGGTTCCTCCTTCCACGCGAGGCGGTAACCGCCCAGCTGGACTCCCGCGAGCGGCGGCGGCTGCGCGGGCTCGCGCAGGCGCGTGGTGAGGAACGCCGCCCAGTCGTACGGATAGACCGCATCGAGCTCGGCGACGACGTCGTCGAAGCTGTAGGTCCGCTGGCCGAGGTCGCCTTCGCCCGCGCCGAAGAAGCGCCGCGCGAAGTCGTCGAGCCCGCGGCGGCCGTTGGTGCCCTGGCGGATGATCTGGTCGGCCTCGAGCCAGACCATCAGGCCTTCGCTGTAATAGTCCTCGCTGCGGCTCATCGAGGCGTGCGGCAGCGGGCGCCGCGCGTTGGTGATCGGGTCGGCCGTGGTGTCCTCGACCGAGCGCCAGCCGCGCCCGGCCTGCATCGAGTAGAACCCGGCGTTGTTGGCGATCGCGCCGAGCACGACGTCCTTCGGCTGCACGCCCGAGCGCGCGGCGAGGATCCAGCCCCAGAACTGCGTCTGCCCTTCGTAGAGCCACAGCAGCTGGCCGCGCATCGGTTCGCGGTAATCGGGCGTCCACAGGCCCTCGGGACGGCGGTACTTGCCGTTCCAGCTGTGCACGAACTCGTGCGGGATCACGTTGCGGCTCCAGGCGAGCTCGTCCCATTTGAGGAAGGCCTCGGGCTCGTAGTCGTTCTCGCTCGAGCGCTGGTGCTCGAGGCCGATCCCGCCGAGCCGGTCGGTCAGCGCAAGCAGGAAGGTGTAGCGGTCGAAATGGCCCGGGCCGAATACCGCAAACGATTCCTCGACCAGCTTGCGGAACGGGACGAGGTGCTCGGGCTTCGCCGCGAGCAGCCGCGCCTCGTCGGCGACGACGCCGATGCGCACCGCGTGGCCGAGATCCCACTCGTCGGCGTAGGCCCCGGCGAAGATCGGCGAATCGACCAGCGTCTCGTAGTCGACGGTGTCCCAGGTCACCCGGTTGCCCTGCTGCCGCTGCCCGTCGAGCGCGGTGAACACGGTCCAGCCCTGCGGGAAGGTTACCGTCGGCGTCACCCGGATCTGGCGCACGTAGTGCCCCGCCGGATAGAGGCTCATCGCCTCCCACTGCAGGTTGAGCATCTCGCGGGTCATCGTGATCCGCCCCTCGCTGGTCTGCAGCGGCGAGGTGTGGACGAAGCTCGCCGTAATCTCGCGCGCGCCTTCGGGCAGCGGCACGCGGAAGGCGTAGACCTCCACCGGATCGCGGGTCCACGTGGCCGGGCGGCCGTCGACCTCGAAGTGCAGGTCGGCGAGCAGGTTCATCGGGCCGCGCGGGCCGTGCTTTCCCGGGAGCCACTCGGGCAGCTGCAGCACCATCTCCCGCATGCCCGGCGGCACCGGGATCGTCTCGCGCACGCGGTAGATCGCGCGCTCGAGGTCGGTCGCGTCGATCTCGAGCGTGATCGTCCCCGGGAACGGCACGTCCTGCGCCGCGGGGATCGCCGGGGGCAGCGGAGCGGCGAGCGGCGCGGAGCGGACTCCGTTCTGGGCGGAGGCGGCAGGCGCGAGCAGCAGCGCGGCGGAGAGGGCGGCGGCCAGGCGGACTTTGGTCATCCGCCCGTTCTGGCGGCATGCGGTATCGTGCGCAACCGCCCGCTCGTCGAACGGCTCGCCCGCGAACACTTCCCGCCCCTCCACCGTCATCCTGAACTTGTTTCAGGATGACGAAGAACGAGGGGCGGTTTCAAACCACCCGGCTTTGGGATAAGCGCCGCGCCACGATGAGCAGGCCAGAATGAGCAAGATCGAGACCCCACGCCCCATCCGCGGCACGCAGGACATCTTCGGCGCCGAGGCCGAGGCGTTCGCCCACGTGGTCGAGACCTTCGAGCGGGTCCGCAAGCTCTACCGCTTCCGCCGGGTCGAGATGCCGGTGTTCGAGAAGACCGAGGTGTTCTCCCGCTCGCTCGGCGAGACCACCGACGTGGTCTCGAAGGAAATGTACACCTTCGAGGACCGCGGCGGCGAATCGCTCACCTTGCGCCCCGAGTTCACCGCCGGCATCGCCCGCGCCTACCTGACCGACGGCTGGCAGCAGTACGCCCCGCTCAAGGTCGCCACCCACGGCCCGCTGTTCCGCTACGAGCGCCCGCAGAAGGGCCGCTATCGCCAGTTCCACCAGCTCGACGCCGAGATCATCGGCGCCGCGGAGCCGCAGGCCGACGTCGAGCTGCTGGCGATGGCCGATCAGCTCTTGAAGGAGCTCGGTATCGCCGACGGGGTGACGCTGCAGCTCAACACCCTGGGCGACGCGCCGAGCCGCGAGGCCTGGCGCATGGCGCTGGTCGAGCATTTCCGCGAGGCCGAGGACGCGCTCAGCGAGGACTCGCGCGAGCGGCTGCACAAGAACCCGCTGCGCATCCTCGACAGCAAGGACCCGCGCGACCAGGCCCTGGTCCACGACGCGCCGCGGATCGACGATTTCCTCTCGGGCGAGGCCGAGCGCTATTTCCTCGCGATATGCGACGGGCTCGATGCCACCGGGGTGAAGTGGCACCGCGCGCCGACGCTGGTGCGCGGGCTCGACTACTATCGCCACACCGCCTTCGAGTTCGTCACCGACCGCCTCGGCGCGCAGGGGACGGTGCTCGGCGGCGGGCGTTACGACGGGCTGATCGAGACGCTCGGCGGCCACCACACCCCGGCAGTCGGCTGGGCCGCGGGAATCGAGCGTCTGGCCATGCTGGTCAGGGACGCCGGCAAAGCGGCCGTAGACGCCCTCGATGTCGTGCTCGCGGTCGAGGACGACCGGGCGCTGACTGTAGCGCAACAGGTGCTGGCGCAGCTCCGCCGTGCCGGATTCTCGACCGAGATCGTCGCCAGCGGCTCGCCGCGCAAGCGCTTCGACAAGGCGGTCAAGATGGACGCACGGGTGATCCTCGGGTTCGATCACGACGACAGCCAGGTCGTCCGCGCGTTGCGCGGACCGGAGGAGTGGACCGCGAAGATCGACGAGATTGTCACCCCGCTGGTGCTGGCGCAGGCCTCATGATCCGCGCCCTCCTTCGTCGTCACCCTGAACCTGTTTCAGGGCCCATCTCTCATTTGGCGCAGGGAAATCATGATTGCGACTGGGTCCCCGCTTTCGCGGGGATGACGAAGTTTGGCTGGATGCGGCAGGCGCTATGACCATCCCCGAAGAGCGTCTCGCGCAGATCGCGAACCGCTTCGCCGAGCTCGAGGCGCGGCTGGCCTCAGGGCAGCTCGAGGGCGAAGCGTTCGTTGCGGCGAGCCGCGACTATGCCGAGCTCGAGCCGGTCGCCAAGGCCGCGCAGGAAGTGCGCGAGATGCGCGCCGAGATCGCCCAGCTTGCCGCGCTGGCCGAAGACCCCGAGATGAAGGCGCTCGCCGACGAGGAACTGGCCGAGCTGCGCGAGAAGCTGCCCGAGGCCGAGCGCCGCCTCGCGGTGGCGATGCTGCCGCGCGACGCGGCCGACGCGCGGCCGGCGATGCTCGAGATCCGTGCCGGCACCGGCGGCGAGGAGGCGGCGCTGTTCGCGGCCGACCTCTACCGGATGTACGAGCGCTACGCGGCCGACCAGGGGTGGAAGGTCGAGCCGATCTCGATGAGCGCGTCGGACATCGGCGGGTTCAAGGAGATCGTCGCCAACGTCTCGGGCACCGGCGTGTTCGCCAAGCTCAAGTTCGAGAGCGGGGTGCACCGCGTGCAGCGGGTGCCGGTGACCGAGAGCGGCGGGCGTATCCATACCTCGGCGGCAACCGTGGCGGTTCTGCCCGAGCCGACCGAGGTCGACATGACGATCGACGAGAACGATCTGAGGATCGACATCTACCGCTCGTCGGGCGCCGGGGGGCAGCACGTCAACACCACCGACTCCGCGGTGCGCATCACTCACATCCCGACCGGGATCGTCGTGGCGATGCAGGACGAGCGCAGCCAGCACAAGAATCGCGCCAAGGCGATGCAGGTGCTGCGCGCGCGGCTGTTCGAGAAGCGCCGCGAGGAAGCCCACGGCGCCGAGGCCGAAGCGCGCAAGGCGATGGTCGGCTCCGGCGACCGCTCGGAGCGCATCCGCACCTACAACTTCCCGCAGGGCCGGGTGACCGACCACCGCATCGGCCTGACGCTGCACAAGCTCGACGAAGTGCTCGCCGGCCCGGGCCTCGGCGAGCTGATCGACGCGCTGATCGCCGAGGACGAAGCCAAGCGCCTGGCCGCGCTGGGGGAGTAAGGCGTGCTTCGATCCGCTCATCGCGAGCGTGCTTCGACAGGCTCGGCCCGAGCGGAGGGTGGGTCGACACCCGCACATCCGGAGTCCGCGAAAGCGGCCCACCCTGAGCTTGTCGAAGGATGACAGTCGCCGAAACTCTCCGCGACGCCGCCGCCCGCCTCGCGGCGACCTCCGACACCGCCCGGCTCGACGCCGAGCTGCTGATGGCCCACGCCCTCGGCGTCACGCGATCGGACCTGCTGCTGCGGCACATGCAGAGCGCGGTGCCCGAAAGCTTCGCCGGCCTGGTCGAACGCCGCGAAGCCCACGAGCCGGTCGCCTACATCCTCGGGCGCAAGGAATTCTACGGCCGCGAGTTCGTCGTCGCGCCGGGCGTGCTGATCCCGCGGATGGACAGCGAGACGACGGTGGCCGCGGCGCTGGAAGCCTGTCCGGCACCGACGCGTGTGCTCGACTGCGGCGTGGGTTCGGGCGCGCTGCTGCTGACCGTCCTCGCCGAGCGGCCGCAGGCCACCGGCGTGGGCATCGATCGCGCCACGGAAGCGCTGACGGCAACGTCCACCAATGCCGCGCTCTGGGGGCTGGGCGAACGGGTGCAGCTGTTGCGGCGCGACTGGGACGAACCGGGCTGGGCGGACGATCTCGGCCCGTTCGGCCTGGTGCTCGCCAATCCGCCCTATGTCGAAGACGACGCCCCCATCGCCCCGGCCGTGCGCGAATGGGAACCTGCCGGGGCGCTGTTCGCCGGCTCCGACGGGCTCGATGCCTATCGCGTCCTCGTCCCGCAACTGCCCGGGCTGCTGGCCCCCTCGGGAGTCGCCGTCCTCGAGATCGGCGCCACCCAGGCCGAGGCCGTAGCGGGGATCGCCGCCGACGCCCGCTTTGCCACCGAACTCAGGCGCGATCTCGGCGGACGCCCGCGCGCGCTCGTGCTGCGGCGCACCGATTAGGGCTTGGCAAATGGGTTTCGACTCACTACCTCTGGGCTCAGGCCAGCGGTGGCGAGGCGAAAGCCGGCACCGCGCCTGCACACTCCATCATTTGCTTGAGTATCCGCGGCCGTACGACCGCTAAATCGCGCAGATGGAGACCACGGAGCGCTAACGAGCGCCGTGGAGGGGGTCACGCGACCGGGATTCCGGTCTTAAGGCAAGGAAGCGAATTTCCTTTGAACCAGAATCGCAATCAGAATCGCCGGCGCGGCCGTGGCGGGAATCGTGGCGGCCAGGGCGGAGGCAACCAGGCGAACCGGATCGACAGCCGCGCGCGCGGCAACGCGCCGCAGATGCTCGAGAAGTACAAGAAGCTGGCGCACGACGCCTCGCTCAACGGCGACCGTGTGCAGACCGAGTACTATCTGCAGTTCGCCGACCATTACTTCCGCGTGATCGCCGACATGCGCGCGCAGAAGGAAGAGCAGCGCCCGCGGCGCGACCACGATCGCGAGCAGGCGCTCGATGACGTCGACGAGTTCGACGACACCGAGGAAACCGACCGCAACCGCGAGCGGCAGCCCCGGCGGGAGACGCGAGAGGAAGCACCCCTCGAGGAAGGCGAGCGCGCGATCGAAGGCGACGAGATCGATCCGGCCGACGTCGAGGAGAACCCGTTCACCCGCGACACGCGCAGCCGCCGCTCGCGCAGCCGCAACCGGCCGGCCAACGGCAGCGAACCGGCGGCCGAGGCCGAGGCCGAGGAGAACGGCGCGATCGACGCGGGCATCCTGCCGCCGTCGATCGCTCGCGACGAGGAGGCGCCGCGGCGCGCGTCGACTCGCCGGCGACGCCCGCGCACCGACGAGGGCGGCGAAGAGGCGCTCGAGGCAGTCAGCTGACGCTTGCGCGGCGAGGCGCGCCGAGCCACTGACGCGGCATGGCGCGGATCACGCACTGGCCGGCTGACCTCTGGCAACGATCGGTCGAACACCCCCGTCTGACGGCGGTGGTTCTCGGCCTGCTGTCGGCATCAGGGTTCGAGCCGCTCGGACTGTGGCCGCTGGCGCTCGCCGCGATGGGCGCTTTCGTCGCCCTGATCGCGACAACGCGCGATGCGAAGAGCGCCGTCGTGCTCGGCTGGCTGTTCGGCGTCGCCCACTTCACCTTCTCGAACAACTGGATCGCCGAGGCCTTCACCCATCAGGCCGAGATGCCCGCGATCCTCGGTTGGGCCGCGGTGCCCCTCCTTTCCCTCTACCTCGCGGTCTATCCGGCAGTGGCCGCCCTCGGCGCCCGCGCGATCGCGGGCCTCGCCGGGCCGCCGCTCCTCGGCTGGCCGCTGGCGCTCGCCTTCGCCGGGTGCTGGACCGTTTCCGAGCTGCTCCGGTCGCAGGTGTTCACCGGCTATGCCTGGAACCCGTTTGCAATGGTCCTGCTCGGCCCGTTCGACCGGCCGGGCCTCGCCGCGCTGTCGCCGTGGACCGGGACCTACGCGCTTTCGGGTATCGCAGTCCTCGCGGCCGCGGCGCTGGCGCTGCTCGTGCGCGAGCGACGGTGGGTGCCCGCCGCCCTCGTCGCCGCGCTGCTCGCGGCCGGCATGTATCTCCCGGCGCCGGCGGCGCGCGAGGGGACGCTGCGCGTCACGCTGGTCCAGCCGAACCTCGCGCAGGCGCAGATCAACGATCCGGCCTACTTCGCAGGCAACTTCCGCACGCTCGCCGACCTCACCGTGCCGCGCGAGCCCGGCGCGAGCCGGCTTGTGCTGTGGCCCGAATCCGGCCTCTCCGATTACCTTCGCCCGGGCTACCCTGCGCGCTTCTATCTGTCCCGGACCGCGTTCGGAGACCCGGATCTCGCGCGCCAGCGGATCGGGCGGATCATCGGCCCCGGCAGCCTGCTGCTGACCGGTGCGGTCGACCTCGAATTCGACGGCGAGACCGTGACCGGCGCGTACAACGCAGTCACCGCTATCGACGCCGAGGGAGACATCCGCGGGGGCTACGCCAAGGCGCACCTCGTCCCCTACGGCGAATATCTGCCGATGCGCTCGCTGCTCGAGCCGATCGGGCTGTCGCGGCTGGTCCCGGGGGCGATCGACTTCATCCCCGGCCCGGGCCCTCGCACGCTCGACCTCGGTGCCCTTGGCAAGGCCGGGATTCAGATCTGCTACGAGATCGTGTTCTCGGGCGAGGTCGTCCATCGCAGCGCGCGACCCGACTACATCTTCAACCCGTCGAACGACGGCTGGTTCGGCCCGTTCGGCCCGCCGCAGCACCTCGCCCAGGCACGCATGCGGGCGATCGAGGAGGGGCTCCCGGTGCTGCGCGCGACCACCACCGGGATCAGCGCGGTGATCGATGCCCGGGGCGTGGTCCGCGACCACCTGCCCACGGACGAGGCCGGTCGGATCGACGGGCTGGTTCCGCCGGCTCTGCCCCCGACGGTGTTCGCCCGGCTCGGCAACCTGCTGGCGTTTGGCTGGGCGATACTATTCCTTGCCCTTGCTGTCGTTGCCTTGCGGCAAAGCCCTCGTTAGACCCGGGCAAATTTCATTCAGGGCCGGGGATCGAGCTGCATGCGCCAGACCTATCTGTTCACTTCCGAAAGCGTTTCCGAAGGCCATCCGGACAAGGTGTCCGACCAGATTTCCGACGCGATCGTCGACCTGTTCCTGTCGAAGGATCCCGAGGCACGCGTGGCCTGCGAAACGCTGACGACGACGCAGCTGGTCGTGCTGGCCGGGGAAATTCGCTGCAAGGGCGTGTACGAGAACGGTGAGTGGGCACCGGGCGCACTCGAGGAGATCGAGCAGACCGTGCGCAACACGGTGCGCGAGATCGGCTACGAGCAGGCCGGCTTCCACTGGCAGACGCTGCGGTTCGAGAACCATCTGCACGGCCAGTCGGCGCATATCGCCCAGGGCGTCGACGCCTCGGGCAACAAGGACGAAGGCGCCGGCGACCAGGGCATCATGTTCGGCTTCGCCTGCGACGAGACGCCGGACCTGATGCCGGCCACGCTCGACTACAGCCACAAGATCCTCCAGCGCATGGCCGCCGACCGCCACTCGGGCGCGGCCCCGTTCCTCGAGCCCGACGCCAAGAGCCAGGTCACGCTCAAGTTCGAGAACGGGAAGCCGGTCGCCGCGACCGCGATCGTCGTCTCGACCCAGCACGCGCCGGGCTATGACCAGGGCGAGAACGAAGCCGAGCTGCATGCCTACGTGAAGCGGGTCGTGGCCGACGTGCTTCCGGCCGAGCTGCTGTCCAACGGCACCGAGTACCACATCAACCCGACCGGCTCGTTCGAGATCGGCGGGCCCGACGGCGACGCCGGCCTGACCGGCCGCAAGATCATCGTCGATACCTACGGCGGCGCGGCCCCGCACGGCGGCGGCGCGTTCTCGGGCAAGGACCCGACCAAGGTCGACCGCTCGGCGGCCTACATCAGCCGCTACCTCGCCAAGAACATCGTTGCCGCCGGCCTCGCCCGGCGCTGCACGATCCAGCTCGCCTATGCGATCGGCGTGTCGAAGCCGCTTTCGCTCTACGTCGACACGCACGGGACCGGCACCGTCGGAGACGACCGGATCGAGCAGGCGATCCTCGGCATCGACAAGCTCGGCGGCCTGACCCCGCGCGGCATCCGCACCCATCTCGGGCTCAACAAGCCGATCTACCGGAAGTCGGCGGCCTATGGCCACTTCGGGCGCAAGCCCGAGGGCGACTTCTTTCCGTGGGAAAAGACCGACCTCGTCGACGACCTCAAGGCCGCGCTGGCCTGACCGGCAGCCCGTCACCGGGCGGCTGCTTCAGAGGATGAAGTAGTCGCCCGCGGCGCGCACCGTCACGTCCGCAATCGACACGCCCCACGGCTGGTCGATCGCGTGGACGATCGCATCCGCGATATGCTCTGGCGCGAGCGAGGCGTAGTCGATGTTGCCCGGATCGAGCCGCTCGGCCGGGAACGTGCCCTCCTGCATCGCCATGACCATCTCGGTAAACTCGGTCATGTTGTGAGCGAGGATGCCGATCCCCGCAGCCTGGTTGACCACCGTCGCCGATAGCCCGGTCACCGGGACCCCGGTCGGCTTGATCACCGTCACCTTGATCTTCCCGCGTCCCTCGATCCGCAGCGATTCCGAGAGGAAGTTTACCGCGCTCTTGGTCGCCCCGTAGACGGCCGCACCGAGAACGGGGTGGTTCCCGTAGATCGACGACAGGTTGATCACGTGGCCGCGGCCCTGCCGCATCATCTGGTCGAACACCGCGACCATCCCGTGCAGCACGCCCTTGAAGTTGATGTCGATACAGCGGTCCCACGCCTCGCAGGCCACCGCATGATCGGCGAAGAACGCCAGCGGCATCGTGCCGGCGTTGTTGATCATCACGTCGATCGCCCCGTGCGCCTCGACCGCCCGCGCGGCGAGCGCCTGCATGTCGGCAAGCCTGGTCACGTCGGCCACGAAGGCTTCGGCGGCACCACCCTTGGCGCGGATCGCCGCCGCGACCTCCTCGACCCCGTCCGCATTGATATCGGCGCAGACGAGCCGTGCCCCCTTCGCGGCCAGTTTCTCGGAGGTCAGCCCACCGAACCCGCTCGCTGCTCCGGTCACGACGATCGACTTGCCGGTTATGTATTCGGACATGACGGTCTCCCTCCCTCGGTGGCGATTGCGCGCTATGCAGCGCTGCCGGCGACCCCGGCCGTGTCGGCCGTCAGCCGGCGTGCCGCCGCGAGGTAGTGCAACCCGGCCCAGACATAGAGCGCCCCGGTGATCGCCATCGCCACCGCAAGCCCTTCGGCGGCGCCATGATCCAGCGCCATGCGGTCGCTCAGCGCGCCGAGCAGGATCGGCCCGAACGCGCTGGCGAGGCCGTAGACCACGTTGAGGATCGCCGAGCAGGTCGCGCGCATCCGCGGATGCATGAGGTTCTGCAGCGCGGCATAGGTCACGCCGAGATAGCCGAACGTCAGGAACGTCGTCACGCTGATCAGCCCGAGCAGCAGGGGCAGGCTGTCACGCGTGATCGCGACCACGTAGAGCGGCCCGCCGATCAGCAGGCACACGGCCGGGATCAGCGCGTAAGCCGCCGGTCCGCGGGCCGCACTCAGCCGGTCCGCCAGCCAGCCGCTGCCGACGACCGACAACGCCGCGGGCAGGCTGGCGATGAGGCCCGAATAGAGCCCCGCCTCGGCCAGCCCGACCTCGAACTTGCGGATCATCAGCGAGGTGAAGAAGTAGTTGAGCCCGAAGCCGAACATCGCCGCGAGCGCCGAGCCGATCACCAGGTTGCGTGCGCTGGCGAGCCCGAACAGCCGGCTCAGCACCGCGCCGATCGGCGGCACCTCGTCGCCGGCTCCGGCGTCGTGCCGCCCGCGCGCCGGCTCGGCGACGAACAGCCAGGCGAGTACGCCGAGCAGCAGCCCCGGCACTGCCGCGATCAGGAAGGTAAAACGCCAGTCGAACTCCTGCGCGATCCAGCCGCCGCCGACGAAGCCGACGAATGCGCCGATCGGCGGCGCCAGCATCAGCACCGAGATCGCCAGGCCGCGCCGGTTGGCCGGGAAGTAGTCCGAGATGACCGACTGCAGGCTCGGCAGCCCGATCGCCTCGCCGAGGCCGACGCCCATCCGCGCGACCAGCAGCTGCACCCAGCTCCCGGCCCAGCCGCACGCGGCGGTGGCGGCCGACCACAGCACCGTGCCGACAGAGATCAGCGACAGCCGCCGGACCCGCTCGGCGTAGCGCGCCACCACCAGCCCGGCGCCGATGTTGAGCACGGTGAAGGCCATGCCCATGAACGAGACCTGCGTGTCACTGAGCTCGAACTCACCCTTGATCGGCTCGACCAGCACGTTGACCACGATGCGGTCGACGAACCCGACGGTGCTGATCGCCATCAGCAGCACCAGCGCCAGCCACGGCGAATCGCGGCGCATCGATACGGCCATGCAGGATTTCCTCTCGACTCCCTGGGGGAGCGAGAATGGCGGGCGGAAGAGGCGTTGGCTAGGCTTGTTGTGGGGAGGGCCCCCGTCCCTGCCCCTGTCGATAGTCCGCCGTGGTCGTGCCCGCAGCGGCCAGCTCCGCCTCGTGGCTTTCCTCCCGCCAGGTCTCGGCGAGCGCCTGGCGTTCCCAGTCCTGCATCGCCGGGTGGGCGATGACGTGGTCGACCCACGCGGCGCCACGGCCGACCTCGAGGCCGTAAGTGCGGATGCGGAACGCAACCGGGGCGTAGAAGGCGTCGGCTGCCGTGAACGCCGTGCCGGTCAGCCACGGTCCCCCGAAACGGTCGAGCGCCTGCTCGAAAAGCTCCCGCACCCGGGCGACGTTCCGCTGCAGCGCCGGCGACATCGGCTTCGGCGCGACGCGCACGCCGACATTCATCGTGCAGTCGTTGCGCAGCGCCCCGAAACCGCCGTGCATCTCGGCAACGACCGCCTGCGCGAAGGCGCGCGCCTCCTTGTCCTGCGGCCAGATCTCCGGATGCCGGTCGGCGAGGTAGAGCGTGATCCCGAGCGAATCCCAGACCGTCCGCTCGCCCCCGGACTCCCTGGCGAGCAGCACCGGCACCTGCCCGGTCGGCGAGAAGGCGCGGAAATCGTCGTAGTTGTCGGGCCTGGTAAAGGGTTCGACCCGGTCCTCGAACGGGATCCCGAGCGCCTTCATCAGCAGCCACGGCCGCAGCGACCAGCTCGAATAGTTCCGGTTGGCGGTGATCAGCGTGTAGCTCATGGCCCCTCCCTTCGGCATCCTCCTAGCCTGCCGCCGGCGATCCGCCCAATCAATCGGCGAGCAAGGGCGATAAGACGCGCTTATGGCGCCCGGGAGCAAGCGATCGCGCCGCGAGCCCGGTCGTTCGCGGTCGGACCGATCGCTTGGCGCTCAGGCGGGTGAGGCTCAGGACACGTATTTTGCGGTGGTCTTCGCCGCGACTTCCTCGGCGGTCACGCCGGGTGCCAGCTCGACCAGCCGGAACGGGCTCGCGTGGTCGGGCCGCTGGAACACGCAAAGATCGGTGATGATCATGTCGACCACGTTGCGGCCGGTCAGCGGCAGCGTGCACTCGGGGATGAACTTGGGGTCGCCGTTCTTGGAGACGTGCTCCATCACGACGATGATCTTCTTGACGCCGGCGACCAGGTCCATCGCCCCGCCCATTCCCTTCACCAGCTTGCCGGGGATCATCCAGTTGGCGATATCGCCGGTCTCGCTGACTTCCATCGCCCCGAGCACGGCGAGGTCGATGTGCCCGCCGCGGATCATCGCGAAGCTCGTCGCGCTGTCGAAGTAGGCGGTCTTCGGCAGCTCGCTGACGGTCTGCTTGCCCGCGTTGATCAGGTCGGGGTCGACCTCGTCGGGATAGGGGAACGGGCCGATCCCGAGCATGCCGTTTTCCGACTGCAGCGTAACCTCCATCCCCTCGGGGATGTGGTTCGCCACAAGCGTCGGGATACCGATCCCGAGGTTGACGTAGAACCCGTCCTGCAGTTCCTGCGCAGCGCGGGCGGCCATCTGGTCGCGGGTCCAGGGCATCAGTTCAGTCCTTCAGCTTCGTCCCAGCGACTGTCAGCCGGGAAGATGTCGTCAATCCCCCCTTGCAGCGAGGGGCCGTAAACCGGGTTCGGTAGCATGAACCAGCCGGCGCCCCACATCCGGGCAGCCCAGCCACGGCCTGCGGCCTCGCGCCGGTCAGGCACCGGCAAGCCGCGGGCATTGAACAGGTCGGAGAAGTCGCCGAGCTGGTCTCCGCCCATGGCGATCACGCAGTAGTCGGCCGCGATCGCCGTGCGGCGGCCGTCCTTGCCCGAGGCGCCATCGGCGTCGCCCCGCAGGAACAGCGTGTCGCGGTGAACCGCAGGGCCGAGCCCGATCATCTCGATCTGCGCCGCCGTCCCCGCCGCCGCCGTATTGTCGCGGTTGGTGTTGAAGATCACGATGACCCCCATCTCGCGCAGTGCGTCCAGCGCGTACTTCGCGCCGGGCACCGGTGCGACGGCGGGCGATCCGCTCTCGGACCAGCGACTGAGCATCTCGCCGGTGACCGGCGTCCCCCCCGCCTCGTGCGCCTCGATCCCGAGGTTGAGCAGCACGGTTTCGTCGACGTCGAACACCGCAGCGAACGGCTTGTCGCCGCAAGGGAGGAAGCGCGCTTCTGCGAGCGTCGAACCCTCGGCCAGCACCACGCTGTCCGACGGGCGCTCGGCGACGCGCTGGCGGGCGAAGTCGACCAGCGCGTGGTAAGTCTGGATCGAGACCGCCGCGGCCTCGCCCGACCCGTACAGGTACTGGAACCGTTTGATCCGCTCGGTGGCGAGGGCAGCTCCAACGGGCGCGGAAGCGGTCGTCGACGTGGTCGCGCAGCCGGCCAGCGCCAGTGCCGCGAGTGCCGCAAGCGCGTGGCGCTTCACGCCGCCTCCCGCTCGCGCGTAGTCACGAACTCGATCTTCTTGTCGTACGGCGCGCCGACGATCATCCGCTGGACGTAGATCCCGGGCAGGTGGATGCAGTCCGGGTCAAGCGCGCCGACCGGCACTACCTCCTCGACCTCGACCACGCAGACCTTGCCGCAGGTCGCTGCGGGCAGGTTGAAGTTGCGCGCGGTCTTGCGGAACACGAGGTTGCCGGTTTCGTCGGCCTTCCACGCCTTGACGATGCTGAGGTCGGCGAAGATGCCTCGCTCGAGGATGTACTCCTCGCCGTCGAACACCTTCACTTCCTTGCCCTCGGCCACCTGCGTGCCGACGCCGGTCTTGGTGTAGAATCCGGGAATGCCCGCGCCGCCGGCGCGCATCCGTTCGGCGAGCGTGCCCTGGGGACAGAACTCGACCTCGAGCTCGCCGGCGAGATACTGCCGCTCGAATTCCTTGTTCTCGCCGACGTAGGACGAGATCATCTTGCTGACCTGCTTGGTGCGCAGCAGCTTGCCGATCCCCTCGTTGTCGATTCCCGCGTTGTTGCTGGCGAACGTGAGGTTCTTCACGCCGCTCGCCTCGATCGCTTCGATCAACCGCTCGGGAATGCCGCACAGGCCGAAGCCGCCGGCAGCGATCAGCATGCCATCGAACAGCAGCCCGTCGAGCGCCGCCGTGGCATCGGGATAGAGTTTCTTCATCGGCCTCTCCGCCTTCGCGTCGGGTCTTCGTTAGCCAATCGCGCCCGGCCTGTCATCCATGATGCAGTGCACAATATTCGGCCGTCCACGCGCGGGTCTGTCCCCGATCGGCAGGGAATCTTGCTCCAAAATGAACGGATTCCGGCCACATTGCGCAGCACTTGCAAGTTTTGCAACCAACGTTGCGCTTTTCGCACTTGCGAAAAGGACCGCCTCGCCGCAAAAGGATCGGGCCTTTCAGGCATCCTCTCCCAAAACTTCCCAGGCCCGGACGGCAACGTCCGGGTCTTTTTTTGCCCGAATTCGCGGCCGCTGCAGTTTTCTGCGGCACCATCCGCGCGTCCGCCGGTTTGCAATCCCGGGAGCGCGATCCTAGCTGTTGTACCGACTGGGAACGAGAGCGAGACAGCCATGGCGGAAGCGGCGGAGGCGGTAATCGAAAAAGGCACGGTCAGGCTGCAGGTGGCTGCGGCCCGTCAGGAAGAGAGCGGACGCGGCGTCGCCCGGATGCCGCGCAGCGCCTTCCAGGCGCTCGGCATTACCGAAGGCGACCCGATCGAGATCGAAGGCAAGCGGGTGACCGCGGCGACCGCCTTCCAGGCCTACGACGAGGACGAGGCACTGCAGGTGGTCCGGCTCGACGGCCTCTTGCGTGCCAACGCCGACACCTCGTCGGGCGAACACGTGACGATCCGCCGCGCCGAATCGCGCCCGGCGACGCGCGTGGTGTTCGCTCCCGCCCAGCGCGAGATGCGGCTGCAGGGCCCGGGCGAAGCGCTCAAGCGCGTGTTCTTCCGCCGGCCGCTGGTGGCCGGAGACCTCGTCGCGACCCACGGCCAGCAGCCGGTGCGCAACGTCCCGCCCGACGTGCGGCGGATGTTCAACGCGCCCGCCTACGCGCTGACCGAGATCCGCCTGCAGGTCGTCTCCACGGTGCCGGTCAAGGGCATCGTCCACATCGACGAGGACACCGAGGTCGAGCTCCGCGCCGAGTTCGAGGAGCCGCGCGACGGCCGCGGGATCATCAACTACGACGACGTCGGCGGGATGGACGAGACCATCAAGCAGCTGCGCGAGATGGTCGAGCTGCCGCTGCGCTATCCCGAGCTGTTCACCCGCCTCGGGGTCGATCCGCCCAAGGGCGTGCTGCTGCACGGCCCGCCGGGCACCGGCAAGACGCGCCTCGCGCAGGCGGTAGCCAACGAGAGCGACGCGCAGTTCTTCACCATCAACGGCCCCGAGATCATGGGCTCCGCCTACGGCGAGAGCGAACGCCGGCTGCGCGAGGTGTTCGAGGAAGCGCAGCGTTCGGCGCCATCGATCGTGTTCATCGACGAGATCGACTCGATCGCGCCGAAGCGCGGCCAGGTCGCCGGCGAGGCCGAGAAGCGCCTCGTCGCACAGCTGCTGACGCTGATGGACGGGCTGCAGGCGCGCTCCAACCTCGTTGTCATCGCCGCGACCAACCGGCCCGAAGCGGTCGACGAGGCGCTGCGCCGACCGGGACGATTCGACCGCGAGATCATCATCGGGGTCCCCGACGAAAGCGGGCGGCGCGAGATTCTCGCGATCCACACCCGCGGCATGCCGCTCGGCGAAGGCGTCGACCTCAAGGAACTCGCCCGCTCGACCCACGGCTTCGTCGGCGCCGATCTCGCCGCGCTCGCCCGCGAGGCGGCGATCGAGGCCGTGCGGCGGATCATGCCCAGGCTCGACCTCGACGCGCGCGAGATTCCGGCCGAGGTTCTCGAGACGCTGCAGGTCGAGAAGGACGACTTCCGCGCCGCCCTCAAGCGCGTTCAGCCGAGCGCGATGCGCGAGGTCATGGTCCAGGCGCCGACGATCGGCTGGGCCGACATCGGCGGCCTCGACGACGCGCAGGAGAAGCTCAAGGAAGGCGTCGAGCTGCCGCTGAGGAACCCGAAGGCGTTCGAGCGGATCGGCATCCGCCCGGCCAAGGGCTTCTTGCTCTACGGCCCGCCGGGCACCGGCAAGACGCTGCTCGCCAAGGCCGTCGCCAAGGAGGCCGAGGCCAACTTCATCTCGATGAAGAGCTCGGACCTCCTGTCCAAGTGGTACGGCGAGAGCGAACAGCAGATCAGTCGCATGTTCGCCCGCGCCCGCCAGGTTGCCCCGTGCGTGATCTTCATCGACGAGATCGACAGCCTTGTCCCGGCGCGCGGCAGCGAGGCGAACGAACCGCAGGTCACCGCGCGCGTGGTCAACACGATCCTCGCCGAGATGGACGGCATGGAAGAGCTGCAGTCGATCGTGGTGATCGGCGCGACCAACCGTCCCGGCCTCGTCGACCCCGCGCTGCTCAGGCCCGGCCGGTTCGACGAGCTGGTCTACGTCGGCGCGCCCGACGAGGCCGGCCGGCTGCATATCCTCGGCATCCACACCAAGGACATGCCGCTGGCCGACGACGTCGACCTCAAGAGCATCGCGGCGCGGACCGAGCGCTATACCGGCGCCGATCTCGAGGACGTGGTCAGGCGCGCCGGCCTGACGGCGATCCGCCAGCGCGGCGAGGGAGCGACGACTGTCAACGCCGACGACTTCGAGAAGGCCCTCGAGGACAGCCGGCCAACCGTGACCGAGCAGATGGAGCTCGAATACCTGCGCATGCGCGGTGAGCTCAAGAAGCGCGCGATGGAAGTGCGGCCGATCGGCTTCATCCACGAGGGCATGGTCGAGTCCACTCGCGAGCGGAAGCACGGTCCGGATACGTGATCGGCAAATCGCTCTTGACATTGCGAACCATATAGGTTATATGCACCGCCCGCCGGGTCAGCCCGGCACGCGACGGGTGCGGGCGTGAACGCGTCAGGCCTCGCTCCCGCACAAGAAGGCCGGCGCCCCTCGGACATCCGACGGGTGTCCGCCCAGGATGCGCGGACGGGCCGCGGCGGAACCTCACCGCCGCTCCAGCCCGCCCCGGTAAGGCGGCGACTTGCGAGCCCTGCCCGCCAACCCCCGCGCACCTCAGGGCCGAGCCGGAGGTCTTGCGTCGTCCCTCCAGCCGTTCGCACCGATCGCACGCAAGGCAACCCTGTGACGCCCAGGGCCAGCGCCGGCCTCCCCGTCCGTCGCCTAGAGGCCGAGATGTCCGGGTTGGCCGCCGGATGATTGCCCATACGCCCGCTCGGAAGATGGCCGCGCAGCAGCCGGAAATGGACCAGGCTGCAGGCCTGAGGACGATTCCCTGCCGGGCTAGTGCGCCGCGTCCCAGCTCGGCCCGTGGCCGATCTCGATGCCCAGCGGCACGTCGAGCTTGACCGCCGGCAGCGCGGCCTCGGCCATGACCCGCTCGATCACCGGCGAGGCAGCGGCGACGTCGCCTTCCGGGAGCTCGAACACCAGTTCGTCGTGCACCTGCAGCAGCATCCGGACGTGCCCGAGCCCGGCGTCGGCCAGTGCCGCCGGCATCCGCGCCATCGCACGCTTGATGATGTCGGCGCTGGTGCCCTGGATCGGCGCGTTGATCGCCGCGCGCTCGGCGCCCTGGCGCTCGTGCGGGATCCTGGCGTTGATCCGCGGGAACCAGGTCTTGCGGCCGAACAGCGTCTCCGAATAGCCGCGCTCGCGCACCTGCTCCAGCGTGTGCACGATGTAGCGCTGGATGCCCGGGAAGCGCTCGAAGTAGCGGTCGATGATCGCCTGCGCCTCGTCGGCCTCGATTCCCAGCCGGCCGCCGAGCCCCCAGCGGCTGATTCCGTAGAGGATCGCGAAGTTGACCGTCTTGGCCCGCGCGCGGGTGTCGCGGTCGACCGTGCCGAACATCTCCTGCGCGGTGCGCGCGTGGATGTCTTCGCCGGCGTGAAACGCCTCCTTGAGCTGCGGCACGTCGGCCATGTGCGCAGCGAGCCTGAGCTCGATCTGCGAGTAGTCGGCCGACATCAGCACCATGCCGTCCTCGGGCACGAAGGCCTCGCGGATCCGGCGGCCGATCGCGGTGCGGATCGGGATGTTCTGCAGGTTGGGATCGGTCGAGCTGAGCCGCCCGGTCTGCGCGCCGACCAGCGAGTAGCAGGTATGCACGCGCCCGGTGTCCGGGTTGATCGCGGCCTGCAGCGCCTCGGTGTAAGTGCTGCGAAGCTTCGTCAGCTGGCGCCATTCGAGCACCAGCCGCGCGACCGGTGCACCCTGGTTGGCGAGATTCTCGAGCACCGCCTGGTCGGTCGAGTACTGCCCGCTCTTGCCCTTGCGCCCGCCCTTGTAGCCCATCCTGTTGAACAGCACGTCGCCGAGCTGGGCCGGGCTGCCGATGGTGAACTCCGTCCCGCAGCAGTCGTAGATCTCGCGCTCGATCCTCGCGGTCTCCTTGGCGAACTCCTCGCTGAGGCCGGCGAGCGCCTGGCGGTCGACCTTGATCCCGTGGCGCTCCATCTGCGCCACCACCGGGATCAGCGGCCGGTCGACGCGTTCGTAGATCCGCGTGCCGCCCTCCTCGGCGAGGCGCGGCTTGAGCACCTTCCACAGCCGCCAGGTCACGTCAGCGTCCTCCGCGGCATACTCGGTAGCGCGGTCGAGCGGCACCTCGCCGAACGGGATCTGCTTCTTCCCGCTGCCGCAGATGTCCTTGTAGGTCAGCGTGGTGTGGCCGAGGTGGCGCTGGCTCAGCTCGTCCATCCCGTGACCGCCCCCGATCCCGTCTTCCGAGCGGCCGGCGTCGAGAGCGAAGCTGATGATCATCGTGTCGTCGACCGGCGCAACCGCGATGCCGTTCCGGGCGAAGACGTTGATATCGTACTTGACGTTCTGCCCGACCTTCAGAACCGCATCGCTTTCGAGCAGCGGCTTCAGCGCCGAGAGCGCGGCCGCCTTGTCGATCTGCACCGGCCGTTCGGCGAACATGTCGCTGCCGCCGTGGCCGAGCGGGACGTAGCAGGCGTCGTTCGGCCCCAGCGCCATGCTGATTCCGGTGAGCTCGGCGCGCATCGCGTCGATGTTGGTCGTCTCGGTATCGATCGCGACCAGGCGCGCGTGGAAGGCGCGCGCGATCCAGTGCTCGAGCCGCTCGAGCGACTGCACGGTCTCGTAGGCCGAGCGATCGACCGCCGGCCACTCGGGCAACGGCTGGCGGTTGCCGGTGCGGCTGGCCGGTGCACCCGCGGTGTCCTGCCGAGCCGGGTTGAGCTGCAGCGGCCGGTCTGGGCTGCCCTTGCCGTCGCCGAGCCGCTTGAGCAGGCTGGTGAAGCCGTGCGCGCTGAGGAACTCGGCCAGCGGACCCTCGGGGATCGGGCCGAGCTTGAAGTCGTCGAGCGGGATCGGCAGCGGGCAATCGTCCTTGAGCTGGACGAGCACGCGGCTGAGCTCGGCCATCTCGCGCCCCTCGATCAGCCGGTCGCGCAGCTTGCCCGGCTTCATCGACGGCGCCGCGTCGAGCGCGCCCCGCAGCGAGCCGTAATCCTGGATCAGCTTCGACGCGGTCTTCGGCCCGATGCCGTAGATGCCCGGGATGTTGTCGACGCTGTCGCCCATCAGCGCGAGCACGTCGCCCACCTTTTCCGGCGGCACGCCGAACTTCTCGATCACCTCGGGGATGCCGATGCGCTGGTTCTTCATCGTGTCGAGCATGTCGATGCAGCCGCCCTCGATCCCGTCGTGGGGCTCGGCGCACTGGCCGACGAGCTGCATCAGGTCCTTGTCGCTCGAGACGATCGTCACGTCCCACCCGCGCCGCGTCGCCTCCCTGGCATAGGAGGCGATCAGGTCGTCGGCCTCGAGGTCGTCCTCCTCGATGCACGGCAGGCTGAACGCGCGCGTCGCGTCGCGGATCAGCGGGAACTGCGGAACGAGGTCCTCCGGCGGCGGCGGCCGGTTGGCCTTGTACTGGTCGTAGAGCGCGTTGCGGAAGCTGGTCGAACCCTTGTCGAGGATCACCGCGAGATGTGTCGGACCGTCCGCCTTGTCGAGCTCGTCGGCCAGCTTCCACAGCATCGTCGTGTAGCCGTAGACCGCGCCGACCGGCACGCCGTGCGGGTTGGTCAGCGGCGGCAGCCGGTGATACGCGCGGAAGATGTAGGCCGAACCGTCGACCAGGTAGAGATGCTGCTTTTCGGCCATCGGTGTTTGCTAGCAGCGTTATGCGCCGAGGTCAGCCGGTTTGACGCCCCCTCTCGCCCCGCTTGGGGTTGCTTCGCCACAAAATTGCCATTATTTCCGTGGGCGGAGTTCACCGCATGGTGGGTTTCACGCCTGCTCTCGCCGGATCAGCCTGTGAGGCGAGCGTCCGTTTCCGCTGTTGAAGGATTGACGAACATGCGCAAGATCGTTCTCGTCGCCGCGATTGCCGGTGCCGCCCTGTCGCTGGCTGCCTGCTCGCAGGAAACCCAGGAAGCCGCCGAGGACACCGCCGAAGGCGCGATGGCCGACGCCGAAACCAACGCCGAGGCGGTCGGTGACGCGATGTCGGATGCCGCTGGCGACGTCGCCGCGACCGCCGAAGACGCGGCCAACGAGGCCGAAGCCGAAGTGCAGGGCGAGACCGAGACCGAAGCGGCCGCCGACTGATCGGCCGTCATCGAAACGATGGGAAGGGCGCGGCCGCAAGGCTGCGCCCTTTTTCGTTGAGCGCAGGCTCAGTTGGCGGCCGCGGCCGAGCCGGAGGCCCCGTAGCGGGCATTGGCCCACTGCCGGGCGGTGTCGCCGTATCCGTCGTAGATCGCCCGCGCGAGCGACGCGATCTTGGCGTCGCGATTGGCCTTGCCGCCCTGCCCGGTGACGTAGATCGCCACCGCGATCGAGCGTCCGTCGGGGGTGGTGATGATGCCGATGTCGCTGGCGGTGTTGTTCAGCGTCCCGGTCTTGTGCGCGACCACCGTGCCCGCGGGCATCAGCGCCGGGATCCGCCTCGTGCCGGTGCGGCACCGCTCCATTGCACCGATGATGATGTCGCGGCTGGCGGGGCTGAGCCACTTGCCCTGGTAGAGACCGGCGAGCAGCCGCGCCATGTCGCGCGGCGTCGCGCTGTCGCGAATGTCGATCTGCACCGCCGGGTTGATCTCGCCGTCGTCGCGCACGAGCGTGGCGATGTCGCGGGTCAGGTTGAAGTTCTGGATGCCGGCACGGCGGGCCCAGTCGTTGACGGCCGCCGGGCCGCCGACCGCGGCGAGCAGCGCATCGGTCGCCGGGTTGCTGGAGCGGGTGATCATCAGCTCGATCAGGTCGCGTGCGGCCATGTACTGGCCGGGGCGGACCGGGGCGACCGCCGATGAGAACGGGCGCGAGGCGACCGGGATCAGCAGCGGGAACTCGCTGGTCAGGCTCCAGCGGCCCTGGTCGACGCCTTCGAGAAAGGTCGCCGCAATGGCGATCTTGCTGGTGCTAGCCATCGGGAACGGCTGGTCGCCCAGGATCGAGATTTCCTCGCCCGTCGAGAGATCGATCGCGGCGATGCCGATACGGCCGTTCGAGCCGTCGGCGAGCTGAGCGAGCCGGGCGACGAGCGGATTGCTGTAGTCCGGCGTGAAGTCGCGCGGGGCGCGCAGTTCGGTGCCGAAGGCACTGTCGAAAGCGGCCTCGAAGGAGGCTTGTGCCTGTGCGGGAGCCACCCCTGCGGCGGCCAGTGCGATGACGGCTGCGACCCGTCCGATGATCCCGAGCTTCATGTCTCGAAGCGTACCCTCGTGAATGTTGTGGAAATCTTAACCACAGGCTGTCCCCGGGGATACGGCGCCGCGACGAACGGACTCGCTGCGACGCCCAGCCGTGGATTCAGGGCGGTTCGTCGCACTTACCCCGGTTTGCGCGCGCGCAGGACGAACTGGTCGGTGCGGCCCCGAATCGACGGGTCGAACACGTTTGCCGTGCGCGGATCGTCGGGCCGCGCATAGATGTCGCTCTCGGCCTCGATCGCGAATCCCGCTTCGGTCAGCGCGGCGATCGCTACGGCGAGGTCCATGCGATGAATCGAATTGGCGGCCTCCGTCCCCGCGCCCTTGAGCGCGCTGTGATCGACCACCAGCAGCGTGCCCCCGGGCTTGAGGGCCGCGAACAGCGCGGCAAGCGCCTTGGGCGCGGTGCCCTCGGGCATCGCGCCGAGGTAGAGGTCGTGCATGTTCTGCACGGTGATGATCGTGTCGAGCGGCTCGGGGAACGGCGGCGCGGAAATCGAGCCGCGCAGCGCGACGACGTTGTCCCGCCCCGCCACCGCCGCGTCCTGCTCCTCGGCATAGGCGGCCCTGAAGGCGACGAACTCGTCCGGCTGGAATGCGTAGACCCTGCCCGAGGGCCCCACGGCGGTGGCGAGGATCCGCGTCCAGTAACCGCCGCCCATGATGTAGTCGCCGACCTTCTCGCCGGGGTCGATCTGCGCGAAGGCCAGGATCTCCGCCGGCATCCGCGTGGCGTCCCGTTCGCGGTCGGCCTGCGGCCGCTGCGGATCGGCGAGCGCGGCCGCGTACTGGTCGGGCGAGTGCGAGGCGGGAATGGCGCCTCCCGTGGGCGCGCAGGCAGCCAGCGCGAAAGCGAATCCCAGGCCCAGCAATCCCCGCATGTCGTCTCTCCCGCCGTGTCTGCGCCATCGTATCAGCGGCCGTGGCAGCGGCAAGCAGTCGCGGGCCCGTCGGGCTCCTCCGTCACCGGCCGTGCGCGCCAACCAGCGGCACGAAACGGACTCCGCCCAAGTCTTCCTGGCGCCATTCCTCCTCGCCGGTTCGCGTCACGCAGAGCAAGGTCTGGACAGTCTCTCCGCCGACCGGCACGACCAGCCGACCGCCCACCTTTAGCTGGCGCTTGAGCGGTTCGGGCACCCTGTCGCCTCCCGCGGCGACGAGGATCGCGTCGAACGGCGCCTTGTCGGGCAACCCGAGGCTGCCGTCGCCGGCGAGGATCGTCAGGTTGTCATAGCCGAGCTCGGCGACGCGTTGCTGCGCCGCCTCGGCGAGAGTCGGGTGCCGCTCGATCGCGAAGACCTCCGCGGCGATGCGCGACATGACCGCCGCGGCGTAGCCCGAGCCCGCTCCGACCTCGAGCACCCGCTGGCCCGGCGCGACACCGGCCGCTTCGACCATCAGCGCGACGATGTACGGCTGCGAGATCGTCTGCTCCTCGCCGATCGGCAGTGGCCCGTCGTCGTAGGCGAGATCGCGCAGCCGTTCGGGCACGAACCGCTCGCGCGGCACCTCTTCCATCGTCCGCAGCACGTCCGGGTTGGCGATGCCGCGCGCCTCGAGCTGGCGTTCGACCATGCGGTGGCGCAGCTCGGCGGGGTCGGGCATCGCGGAACCCCTCAGCAGCCGGCGCAGCCACCGCGGCATCGCATGGTCAGGCCGCCGCGAGCACTCGCTCGATCTCCGGCAGCGGCGAATTGGTCAGGTCCTTGGCGACCTCGCCGACGATCCGGCTTTCTAGCTCCTTGTGGCAATGCTGGCGGATCTGGCCGAGCGTCTTCGGATCGGCCGCGATCACGAGCTGGCCGATGCCGCCGCGCAGCGTCTGGGTGTTGAGCCACTCGGCAATGGCCGCCCCGTGGGCGAGCTCGTCGATGTCGGTGCTGCCGTTGCGCTGCCCGGCCGGATCCTGGTGGCGGACCCCGGCGCTGAAATTGGTCAGCTCGAGGTCGAGGTCGGTCACGTGCTCGAGCTTCGGCGCGAACGGCTGGCCGACATTGCGCATGAGCACGAACCGCTCGCCGTTGGCGAGCGCGACCAGGGCCTGGTGGGGAATCTTCATCGGCGACTCTCCTCTTGTCCTCTGCGCCCTCAACGACCCACGGGCGTCCGGGTGCCGACAATGCCGGGCGCGGGGCGACCGGCCACTCGGTAGAATCCCGGAGCCCCAGGCCTCGTCGCGCGGAACTTCGCCGAACGGCCGGGGCGCGAATGCGCGTGGGGACACGCTGCGCCCGCTGGCAAAAAAAAGGGCCGGGGGATCGCTTCCCCGGCCCTCCTTGTCGCTTTGAACGGACGGGGCTTAGAAGCCCATGCCGCCCATGTCGGGCATGCCGCCCGGCGCGGCCGGCTTGTCTTCCGGCACTTCGCTGACCGCTGCCTCGGTGGTGATCAGCAGGCCGGCGACCGAAGCAGCGTCCTGCAGCGCCGTGCGCACGACCTTGGTCGGGTCGATCACGCCGGCGTTGACCAGGTTCTCGTAGGTCTCGGTCGCGGCGTTGAAGCCGAACTGCTCGTCCGTCTGGTCGATCAGCTTGCCGGCGACCACCGCACCGTCGAACCCGGCGTTCTCGGCGATCTGCCGGATCGGCGCCTGGATCGCGCGGCGGACGATGTCGATGCCGCGGGTCTGGTCGTCGTTGGCACCGGTCAGGCCGTCGAGCGCCTTGGTCGCGTAGAGCAGCGCGGTGCCGCCGCCCGGGACGATGCCTTCCTCGACCGCGGCGCGGGTCGCATGCAGCGCGTCGTCAACGCGGTCCTTGCGCTCCTTCACCTCGACCTCGGTCGCACCGCCGACCTTGATCACCGCGACGCCGCCGGCGAGCTTGGCTAGGCGCTCCTGCAGCTTCTCACGGTCGTAGTCGCTGGTGGTGGTTTCGATCTGCGCGCGAATCTGCTCGACGCGGGCCTTGATGTCGGCCTGGTCGCCCGCACCGTCGACGATCGTGGTGTTGTCCTTGTCGATGGTGACGCGCTTGGCTTCGCCGAGCATCGAGATCGTGACGTTCTCGAGCTTGATGCCGAGATCCTCGGAGATCATCTCGCCCTTGGTCAGGATCGCGATGTCCTGCAGCATGGCCTTGCGGCGATCGCCGAAGCCCGGCGCCTTAACCGCCGCGACCTTGAGGCCACCGCGCAGCTTGTTGACCACCAGGGTGGCGAGCGCTTCGCCCTCGATGTCCTCGGCGATGATCAGCAGCGGACGGCCCGACTGCACCACGGCCTCGAGGATCGGCAGCATCGACTGCAGGTTCGAGAGCTTCTTCTCGTGGATCAGGATGTACGGGTTCTCCAGCTCCACGACCATCTTCTCGGCGTTGGTCACGAAGTACGGGCTCAGGTAGCCGCGATCGAACTGCATGCCTTCGACCACGTCGAGCTCGAACTCGAGGCCCTTGGCCTCCTCGACGGTGATGACGCCTTCCTTGCCGACCTTCTCCATCGCCTCGGCGATCTTCTCGCCGACCTCGCGGTCACCGTTGGCCGAGATGATGCCGACCTGGGCGATCTCGTTCGAGCCGGCGACTTCCTTCGAGCGGGTCTTGAGGTTCTCGACGACCTTGGCGACGGCGATGTCGATGCCGCGCTTGAGGTCCATCGGGTTCATGCCGGCGGCGACCGACTTCATGCCCTCGCGAACGATTGCCTGGGCCAGCACGGTCGCGGTGGTGGTGCCGTCACCGGCCGAGTCGTTGGCCTTCGAAGCCACCTCGCGCAGCATCTGCGCGCCCATGTTCTCGAACTTGTCCTTGAGCTCGATTTCCTTGGCGACGGTGACACCGTCCTTGGTGATGCGCGGCGCGCCGAAGCTCTTGTCGAGCACGACGTTGCGGCCCTTCGGGCCGAGCGTGACCTTCACCGCGTTGGCGAGCGTGTCCACGCCCTTGAGAATGCGCTCGCGCGCGTCGCGCGAAAACTTGACGTCCTTGGCAGCCATCGTCTGACTATCCCTCTACTTGACTGGTTGAACCGATTGCCGAAGCTCAGGCGGCCTTGCGGGCCTCGCCGGCGCCCTCGATCACGCCGAGGATGTCGCTCTCCTTCATGATCAGGAGATCCTCACCGTCGATGCGCACTTCGGTCCCCGACCACTTGCCGAACAGCACGCGGTCGCCGGCCTTGACGTCGAGCGGCTGAAGCTTGCCGGTCTCGTCGCGGGTGCCCGCGCCGACGGCCAGGACTTCACCCTCGCTCGGCTTCTCCTTGGCGCTGTCGGGGATGATGATGCCGCCGGCCGTCTTTTCCTCGGCCTCGATGCGGCGGACCAGAACGCGGTCGTGCAGCGGACGGAATGCCATGTGTATGACCTCTTCCAAAGTTGGTGATTCGGGTTGGCACTCTCACCCCGAGAGTGCCAGCGGCGGCCATATGGGTCGCATGAACGAGGCCGTCAACCGGCGTTAAGGACAAAAATGCGCCGGCGGGACGAGACCGAGACGGCCCCGCCTCATCCACCGCTGCAGCATCAGCAGCGCGACGACCACCAGCCCCGTCATCAGCCCGATCCAGATGCCGAGCCCCTCGAGCGGGGTGAAGAAGCCGAGCCAGACCGAGGTGCCGAGCCCGGGCACCCAGTAACCGAACAGCGCGTAGAGCATCGGCGTGCGGGTGTCCTGCAGCCCGCGCAGCGCACCCGCCGCCACGGCCTGGAGCCCGTCGAACAGCTGGAACGCCGCGGCGACGACCATGAACTGCATGGCGAAACCCATCAGCGCCGCGTTCCGCGCAGCTTCGGTATCGACATAGATGCCGAGCACGAGCCTGGGCGCGAGCAGCATGACCGAGGCGGTCAGCGTCATGAACCCCGTACCCATGACGATCGCGACCCAGCCGGCCCGGCCGAGCGCGACCGGATCGCGCGCGCCGTAGTGATAGCCGACGCGGATCGTCGCCGCCTGGCCGATCCCGAACGGGATCTGGAAGGCGAGCGCTGCAACCTGCAGCGCGATCGTGTGCCCGGCGAGCTGCGAGGCGCCGATGTTGCCCATCAGGAACGCCGCGCCGCTGAACAGCGCGGCCTCGGCGAGGATCGTTCCCGCGACCGGCAGCCCGGTACGCAGGAGTTGCCCGAACCGCTCCCACTCGGCGCGCCACCACTTGCCGAACAGCCGGTAGCGGCGCAGCCTGCGGTCGGCCCGGATGGCGACGACGTACGACAGGAAGCCGAACACGCCGGTGATGACGCTCGCCAGCGCCGAGCCCTCGAGCCCGAGCGCCGGGGCGCCGAGGCGCCCGAACACGAACGCGTAGTTGGCGAGCGCGCTGACCCCGATCGCGAGCGCGGTGATCGCGGTCGCGTAGACCGGGCGGCCGAGCGCCGAGACCACGCTGCGCAGCGCGTTGGCGGCGATCATCGGAATCATCGCCCACATGATCACCCGCAGGAACCCGCCGGCGAGCTCGGCAATGCGCGGCTCCTGCCCGGTGACGAGCATGATCTCGCGGCCGAACCAGCACACGCCCATTCCGGCGAGGCCGCACAGGGCCGACAGCCACAGCGCCATGCGCGCGCTTCGGCGGACTTCGCGCACCGCGTGGCGGCGGCGGCCGAGCTCGGCGGCGATCAGCGCGGCAACCATCCCCGTCAGCCCGGAAAAACACCACATCATCAGCCCGAACAGCGAGATCGACAGGCTCGACGCGGCGAGCGGCTCGTCGCCGAGCCGGGCGACGAAGATCACGTCCATCGCATAAACCAGCATCTGCAACAGGTTGGCGAGCGCCAGCGGCGCCGCGATCCGCAGCGTCGCGGCCAGTTCACCGCGCCAGGTCGAAGGGGACGGCTCGAACATGAAGCCGGTGCGGATAGGCCCGGGGCGGTGCGGGGAAAAGAACCCCGGCGTCGTGACGGCGCATTTCGCAACCCATGCGGCACGAGGGCCACAAAGACGGCGGCCGCGAGGCTTCACAACCCGCACGACGGGCGATAGGGAGCCGCCCGAACTGTTTCAGAGGAATTCCCCGCCATGAAGGTCGCCCTGAAGTCCGTCTCCACGCTTGCGTTCGTCCTCGCCCTCGCCGCGTGCGGCGGCGAAGCGGAACAGGCCGGCGAACCGGCTGCGGAGGAAACGGCGGCGACAATCGACGCTCCCGAGCCAGCGGACAGCGCCACGCCAAGCGATGCGCCGAGCCCGACCCCAACCCCGACCGAGACACCGAGCGCCACGCCGAACCCGACGCCGACCGCTACGGCCTCGCCGACGACCGCGGCGGTGACCGAGCCAGCCGCGTTCGCGGTGTGCAAGGCGTGCCACTCGGTCGAGCCGGGCAAGCACGGCATCGGGCCGTCGCTCGCGGGGATCTGGGGCGAGAAGGCCGGCGAAGTTCCGGGCTACGAGTTCAGCGAGCCGATGAAGAACTCCGGCCTGACCTGGAACCAGGCGACTCTCGACCGCTACCTCGCCGACCCGCGCGGCACCGTGCCCGGCACCAAGATGGCGTTCGGCGGCGTCAGCGATCCGGCCAAGCGCCAGGCGATCATCGACTATATAAAGGGACTGTAAGTCCCCATCGACGCGAACGGTCGAGGCTTCCCGGCCACGAAATAAGGGCGGCGCCTCGCGGCGCCGCCCTTGTTGGTTCGGCCGGGTAGGGACTCCCCGAGCCGATCAGACGTCGTGGTCGTCGAGCTTGCGCGGCTGCAGTTCGGTCGCGGCAGCCGGGACCGGCGAGGTGTCGAACGCACCCTCGCAATTGCCGCTGCTCGCCCGGGTGACCTTCGGCTCCGCGCCGCTGCCGTCGGAGCTGTACTGCACCGTGCGGGTGCAGCCGTTGGCGTCGGTGGTCGCCGAGAAGTAGCTGAAATGGGTTCCCTGCGGGAGGTCGCCGACGAGCGTCAGGCCGTCGCCGTTGCCGATCCGCGCCTGCTTCATCGCGGCGTCGTGAAGCGCCCGCATCCGCCCCATCATCGCCTGGTGGCGAGCGCGCATCTCGTAGGCGATGCGGTCGAGCGCGGCGAACGGATCGTGAGCGGTCCAGCCCTGCCGCCAGGCGGGAACGACGGTGACCTTGGGCGCAACCTCGCCCGCGTATTCGATATGGGCGACCGACCCATCGGGCAACGCGACGTCCATCGTCTTGAGCTTGTCGGCCGCGGCCGCAGCCGTGCCGGCAGCGAGCAGCGTCGCAGCGCCGGCGAGGAACAGGGTACGCTTGAAGCGCATCGGTATCCTCCGTTGGTTACGACGGTGGCGGACTCTATTCGGCGAACCTGAACGCTCGATTACAAGTGAAGTCGCAGCTCAGCGGGGCGCCGCGGCATAGGCCGGATCGAGCTCGATGGCGCGGCGGATGTCCGCCTCTGCCTGAGCCTCGTCGCCGCGCGCGCGGTGAAGCCGGGCGCGATGGTAGTAGCCGCGGGCGCCGGTGCGATCGCGGGCGACGGCCCGGTCGAGGTCAGCGAGGGCGCGGTCGAGGTCGCCCTTCCGCTGATAGGCGAGCCCGCGGTTGAGGTACGCGAGCGCGTCGCCGGGCTCGGCAGCGAGGGCCCGCCCGAACGCCCGGATCGCCGCATCGAGGTCGCCCTGCCAGGCAAGCGCGAGCCCCTCGCTCAGTCGCGCGGAGCTGCGGCAGGCCGTGGGGTTGCGGCGCGGGTCGTCGAGCGTGCAGGCGTTCCACTCGCCGTCGAGAGGGGCGGCATCGGCAACGGGGGCGATCGGTGCTCTCGCTGCGTAGCCGTCGCGCTCGATGCGCGAGCCGCTGACCGTGACCTGGTCGACTCCACCGGCGTCAGCTGCTGCCTGCCGGGCCGCCCGGGCCGGAGCTGGCGGAGGGGGCGGAGGAGCAGGTGGAGGTGGAGGTGGAGGTGGAGGTGGAGGTGGTGGCAGAGCGGAGGCGCGCGTGGCCGGGGATGCGGACGGCTGCACCGCCGACCGTTGCGACCGAGCCGGCTCGCTTGCGAAGGTCGCCTCTACCGATGGCGCCTGAGTCTGCGCCGGCACGGACTGCGGCAGCTTGCTCAGGTTTGACCCGGGGACGGCGGACTCTGACGAACGGGCCCGTTCGGCCGGCGTGGCGGACTCGGCCGCCGCCGTGGTCTCCGTCGCTGCCGGCGGAACAGCGGGCACGGGGGTCGCGACAGCGGATGACGGCGGCGGCAGCGGAGCCGGCCCACCTTCCGCAGGTGCAGGGCCCGGCGCCGAAGTCGGCGCTGGCCCGGGAATGATCCGGTCGCGCTCGGCCCACCAGATCGGCGTGCTGATCACCACCACGAGCACGGCGCTGACCACGAGGGCGACCTGCGGACGCGCCCAGCCCGGCCGGGCCGGCTTCGCCGGCGCCTCAGGCTGCGAGGCCGGTGCGATGCCCTGCCCGTCGAACCGCCGCAGGGCCGCGGCGAGCGCGGCCTCGCGCGCGGCCGGGCGCGGCGGCGGCGGGTCGGGCAAAAGCGCGGAGAGGTCGTGGTCGGTGGTCATTCGCCTGCCGGTTGGTCCGCCCCGCCCCGCGCCGGCCGAAGAACGGCGGGACGCGGGGGCGGGGCTGACAAGACTGTCGCGACCGGTCTTACACTTCAAGCGAAGGCCGGTCGAATGCGATCGGCTACCCGCCGAGCCGGGCCATCGCCGAGGCGGTCCTGGCCGCGCGGACCAGCTGGACGAACTCGGAACGATAGCCGTACGGGTCGTCGCCCTTCGCGGCGCTGACGATCTGCAGCACGTCGTCCCAGGTCATCTCGCCGCTGTAGCGCCCGCCGCGCAGCAGCTCGGCGAACGAGGCAACCCCGGCCGCGAAACGCGCGTCCTGCGGGGCCTCGGCGAACGTGCGCACTTCGGCCGAGCGGTCGATCGGGGTCGAGATCAGCTGGCTGCGGTCCGAGTTCGGCCGCTTGTAGCGGATCTTGACGAAACCGTACTCGCTGCTGTCCGCCGCCGTGCGCGCGACCGGCCGCGAGTAACGCAAGTCGCCGATCGCGCGCGGTCCGCCGACCGGGACGATCTCGTAGAGCGCGGTCACGGTTTGCCCGGAACCGACGTCGCCCGCATCGACCTTGTCGTTGTCGAAGTCCTCGCGCGCCAGCATGCGCGTCTCGTAACCGACCAGCCGGTATTCGGCGACCGTGGCCGGGTTGAACTCGACCTGGATCTTCACGTCCTTGGCGATCGGGAACAGCGTCGAGGTCGCTTCCTCGACCAGCGTCTTGCGCGCCTCGTTGAGGGTATCGATGTAGGCCGCGTTGCCGTTGCCGTTCTGCGCGAGAGTCTGCATCAGCGCGTCGTTGTAGTTGCCCATGCCGAAGCCGAGCACCGAGAGGAACACGCCCTTCGCGCGCTGGCGCTCGACGTAGCCCTTGAGCTCCTCGGGGTTGGTGATGCCGACGTTGAAGTCGCCGTCGGTAGCGAGGATCACGCGGTTGACCCCTTCGGCGTCGAAGTTGCGCTCGGCGAGCGCGTAGGCCTGGCGGATACCCTCGGCCCCCGCCGTGCTGCCGCCCGCGCCGAGCCGTTCGATCGCCGCGAGGATGCGGCCACGTTCGCTCGCGCGGGTCGGCTCGAGGACTGTGCCGGCACGCCCGGCATAGGCGACGATCGAGACCGTATCGTTCGCGCCGAGCTGCCCGACCAGCATGCCGAGCGACTGCTTGACCAGGCCGAGCTTGTTGGGTGCGCTCATCGAGCCCGAAGTGTCGATCAGGAACACCAGGTTGGCGCGCGGCCGCGCGGCGCGCTCGACCTCGTAACCGCGGATGCCGATACGCACGAGCTTGCGGCCCTCGGTCCACGGGCTCGGGAACACGTCGATGCGGGTGCTGAACGGCTGCTCGGCCGAGCGCGGCAGCGCGTAGTCGTAGGGGAAGTAGTTGATCAGCTCCTCGGCGCGGACCGAGTCCGGCTGCGGCAGGACGTTGCGGTTGAGCGAGGCGCGCATCCAGCCGTACGAGGCCGTGTCGACGTCGATAGAAAAGGTCGAGACCGGCTCTTCGGCGACCACGCGGAAGGGGTTTGCATCGACCGCGCTGAAGCGGTCGCGGCCTTCGTAGGCATATGGAAGCGGCGCGATCCTGTCCCGGGGCGGAGGCGCCGGAGCATAGGTTACCGGGGCACTGGCAGCGGCCCGCGTCTGGGCCTGGTGAGACGCCGGAAGGCGATTAAGGTTCGACTCCAGCGCTCGCGAGCCCGTAACGACGACGCTTTGTTCCTCGTCTGCCTGCTTCAGCTCTGGGGAAGGCGATGAAACGGAAAGCGCATCGTCCGCGACTGCGACGGGCGGCGCGTCACGCGTCAGCCCGGCGTCCTGACGATCGACCCCGGAGCACGAGGCAAGAAGGATGGCGACCAGGGCTGCAGCCGCGGTCGGACGAGGATAGGTCATGCGAATTCTCCCTGGCATCTGCGCCGGATCGTCCTGCGCATGCCCCTGAGACGCGCGGGCCGCGGATTTCCTTGGAAGGATTCGCAATGTGCGGGCTCAGGCGCCGCCGGACCCCAGGATCCGCCGCACTTCGTGCATGCGCCACGAGACCGTCGCCTCGGCGACGCCGAGAATCTCGGCGGCCTCGGCGTGGGTCAGTTGCTGGCCGGCGACGAGCACGACCGTGTCGCGCAGGTCGGGCTTGAGCCGGCTGACCGCGCTTTCGAGCCACATCCGGTCGTGCAGGTCGCGGCCGTCGGGCCCGCGCGCGAGGCCGGCGAGCACTGCCAGCTTGAGCGTCATGCCGTGGAACGAGCGCCGCCGGCGGTGGTGGTCGCGGCAGGCGTTGACCACGATACCGCACAGCCAGGTCGAGAACTTGGCCTGGCCGCGGAACTGGCCGAGCTTCTCGACCAGCGCGCAGCAGACCTCCTGGGCGATGTCGTCGGCATCGGCGCGCGACCCGGTCATCCGCCAGGCGAGGCCGTGGATGCGGTCGTAGTGGCGGCGGAGCAGGGTATCGAAGGCCTCGCGGTCGCCGTCGAGCGCCGCGGAGACCAGTGAACCGTCCGGATCGCGCTCGCCCCCCGTCATCGGCGCGATGATGCCACTCCCGAGCCGCGCCGAACAGGTGTCGCGGCCGATCCTCCGGAGATCGCTGGCGGACGGCTCGAGATTTGCTTTCCCGAGCTTGTCGCCATAGCCTGCGGCCGGTCGCACCGAGGGGGAGCATGGCAGCGCGACTGGCCCGCCTGGCGAAGTTCGCACCGGAGCTTGCCGGGCTGGCGGCGCTCGCGCTGGTGGTACTGCTGCAGCAGGCGGATACTGCGTGGCTCGAGCGCGTGCGACTGCAGGTGTTCGACGCCTACCAGGCGGCCGCGCCGCGAACCGGCCCCGAGGCGGGCCAAGTGGCGGTGGTCGACATCGACGAGGAGTCGATCAGGCGGCTCGGCCAGTGGCCGTGGCCGCGCACCGACCTCGCCGAGCTGACCCGCCGGCTGGGCGAGGCCGGGGCGGCGGCGGTCGCCTACGACATCGTCTTTTCCGAGCCCGACCGGACCTCGCCGTCGCAGGTCGCCGCGCGTTATGCGCAGGCCGGACCGGACGAGACGGTCGGCCGGGCGTTGACCGGGTTGCCGGATCACGACGCGCTGTTCGCCGCAAGCATCGCCGAAGCTCCGGTGGTGCTGTCCTATTTCTTCATCGACGGCGCGGGCGGGCGCGACGTCGAGCCCAAGGTCGGCTTCACGCTCCACGGTTCGATGCCGACCGCGCTGACTGAGACTGAGGGCGCCTTGCTGCCCCTGCCCGGACTTGAGGCCACGGCCTCCGGTCTGGGCTTTGTCACGCTCGAGCGCGACGCCGACGGGATCATCCGGCGGGTACCGCTGGCGGCGATCCACCGCGGCACGCTGGTTCCCGGAATGTCGCTCGAGGCGGTGCGGGTCGCGCGCGGGGCAGGCTCGCCAAACCTCGTCGCCAGCGACGGCAGCGGCGAGACCCTCTCGGCGCCCGGCGCGGCGGTCGCCGTGCGGCTCGACGGGCTCGAAATCCCGGTCAACGACCAGGGCGAAATGTGGGTCCATTTCCCGAAGGAGGGCACGCGCGAAGCGATCCCGGCATGGCCGATCGTCACCGGCGCGATGAGCGACGAGGAACTCGCCCGCGCGGTCAGGGGGCGGATCGTCTACGTCGGCGGCAGCGCGGTAGGGCTGCAGGACCTGGTCGCGACCCCGCTCAGCGACAGCGTCGCCGGGGTCACCGTGCACGCGGCGGCGACCGAGCAGATCCTCGCCGGGGATTTCCTCGAGCGGCCGGACTGGGCGCGCGGGCTTGAGCTGGTGCTCGTGCTCGTGCTCGGTCTCGGCCTGTCGTTGCTGCTCCCGCGGCTGGGTGCGGCCCTGGGAGCACTGGCGGCGCTGGTCGGCATCGCCGCGGTGGCTGCGGCAAGCTGGCTAGCCTTCACGAACCTCGGCTACCTGCTCGATCCGACCTATCCTGTCCTCGCGCTGGTCGCAGTCTACGCAGTGCAGACCGTTGTCGTGTACTACCGCGAGGAGCGGCAGCGGCGCTACATCCACGCCGCCTTCGACCGTTACCTCTCGCCCGAACTGGTGCGGCAGATCGCCGCTGACCCGGGCAAGCTCGAGCTCGGCGGCGAGGAGCGCGACATGAGCGTGCTGATGTGCGACGTCCGCGGGTTCTCGCGGATCTCCGAGCGGCTCGGCCCGCGCGAGGTGATCGAGTTCCTGATCGCCTTCCTCACCCCGATGAGCGAGATCCTGCTCGCCCGCAAGGCGACGCTCGACAAGTACATCGGCGACGCGATCCTCGCGTTCTGGAATGCGCCGCTTGACGATCCCGACCATCACGCCAACGCCGCCCGCGCCGCGCTCGCGATGGTGGCGAAAACCGACGAGCTCAACCGCACCATGCCCGGCCGCGAGGGAGTGGTCTGGCCCGGCGAGGTCAGGATCGGGATCGGGCTCAACTCCGGACTGTGCTGCGTGGGCAACATGGGCTCGCGCCAGCGGCTCGCCTATTCGCTGATCGGCGACACGGTGAACGTCGCCTCGCGGCTCGAGGGGCTGACCAAGCTCTACGGAGTGCCGATCGTCGCCGGGCGGGCGCTGGCCGAGAGGCTCGATGGGTTCGCACTGCTCGAGCTCGACCGCGTGCGCGTTGTCGGGCGCGCCGCTCCCGAGGAACTGTTCGCGCTGCTCGGCGACGAGGCCAGGCGCGCAGAACCCGGCTTCGAGCAATTGGCGCAAGCGCACGCCGCGGTGCTCGAGGCTTACCGCGCCCGAGAGTGGGACAAGGCCGAAGCGGCGTTAGCGGCCGGACGCGATCTCTACGCCACCTTCGGGATCCCGGGCCTGCACGATCTGTTCGCCAAGCGGATCGCCGAGCTCAGGCAGGCGCCGCCGCCCGACGGCTGGGACGGCGTGTACCAGGCGACGCAGAAATAGCGGCCCGCGCTCAGCGCGGCCGGCTCGGGTTGTTCGAACTGTCGCTCGACCGGTTCGGATTGCTGGAACTGTCGCTTGACCGGCTCGGGTTGTTCGAGGTGTCCCGGTTGCGGCCCACGTCGCCGGTGCTGTCCGAGGTCGCGCCGCTGTTCGCCCGCGGCAGGTCGTCGTCATCGTCGCCGCTCAGCAGGACGCCTAGCGCGACGGCACCGATCGCCGCAGGGACCAGCGCCTTCAGCAGGCCGTTGCCGCCGGCCGCGCGGGCCACTTCGGGCGCGAGCTCGTCCTGGATCTTGCCGAGCCCGCTGTTGGAGATGAAGAAGGGCCCGATCGGCGGCGCGCCGTTGCGCGGGATGTAGGCCGCCATGCCCGGTTCGGTCAGGTCGACGCGCACGCCCGCCGCTTCGACCTCGGCCCGGCCGACCGTGAGCCCGCCCGCCGTGGCCGCCCCCGGGCCACGCAGCACGACCAGCGTGGCTTCGTTCTTGTTGCTCCGCACATTCGCGTCGTCGACGAACTGCTCGTCCTTGGCGATGTCTCTCGCCTCTTCGCCCACCAGCATGTCGAGCGCCGTGCCGCGGATGCCGATGCGTCCCGAGGGGGTCTGGATCTCTGCCGTGTTGTTGCCGCCCTGCCGGCCCGAGAAGAACCGCAGCGCGCCCTTGGCGAGCGTCGCGAATACCGAGCGCCCTTCGTTCGGATCGTAGACGAACCGGTCGATCTGCACGCGCGAACTGGCACCGATCCCGAACGTCGAGCGGTCGAGCAGCAGGATCTGCAGTTGCGAGCGGCGGCCGGTGTCGATCCGGTCGCCCCACGCCAGCCGCTCGCGGCGCTGGACGGCGCGCGGGTTGCGGATCGTCGCGTTGCTCAGCTTGACCTCGCCGACCACGGTCGCCGCGTTGCCGACTTCGACCCGCTGTGCCGCTGCAGGCTCAGCGGCCAGCGCCGCGACCAGCGCCGTGCCGGCAGCCAGCGGAACAATCAGGCGGAGCGACGGGCCCATCGCTCAGCGCCCCGTGCCAGCCTCGCACCGGGCGCGGGCCTCGGCGAGGAGTTGGCGGCTGTAGTGCTTTTCCTTGAGCTTGGAGATTTCGACCAGCCCCCCGCGCCGGTCGTCGATCTCGCACAGGTAGATCGCGTGGATCAGCCGGGCGTCTCGCGACTGGGGATGGACGGCGAGGACTCGCTCGAGCGTGGCCAGCGCCTCGAGGTATTCGCCGCGGCCGGCCTGTTCGCGCGCGGCGGCGATGCCCGCAGCCTCGTCGGTCGCGACGTCGGACAGCGCATCGAGATCGGCGAACGACTGGGCACCGGCAGGCCCGGCGGACAGCAGGGCCAGCCCGATCAGGACACGGCGGAAAGGCGATCGCTTCCGCATCGAACTTCCCTTCCCCCCTCTCGTCGCTCTTATGCCACGGACCGGCGCGGCAAGCAAATGATGGGAGGGCCGGCAACGGGAAAGGGCGGCGCCTCGCGGCACCGCCCTCGTCGCCCGGCGAAAGCCGGGAATTCCGTACGCGGTCCCGGCTTTCGCCGGGATGACGCTTACTTGAGCTCGACGGTGCCGCCGGCTTCCTCGATCTTCTTCTTGATCTCTTCGGCCTCGGCCTTGTTGACGCCTTCCTTGAGCGGCTTCGGGGCCGACTCGACGAGGGTCTTGGCTTCGGTCAGGCCCAGGCCGGTGATGGCGCGGACTTCCTTGATCACCTGGATCTTCTTGCCGCCGTCACCGGTCAGGATGACGTCGAACTCGGTCTTCTCCTCGGCGGCGGCGCCACCGGCATCACCACCGCCGGCGGCGGGGGCGGCCACGGCGACGGCAGCGGCGGCGGAAACGCCCCACGCCTCTTCGAGCGCCTTGGCGAGTTCGGCAGCTTCCATGACGGTGAGCTGCGACAGGTCTTCAACGAGCTTGGCGATATCGGCCATGACTAGGTACTCCTAAGAATGATGGACCGGGCTGTCGCCCGGGAATTCGAGAAGGGAAAAACCGCTTATGCCGCTTCCTTGGCGCCGTAGGCGCCGAAGACGCGGGCGAGCTTGGCCGCCGGGGCGTTGACCAGCTGCGCCACCTTGGTGGCGGGCGCGTTGATCAGGCCGACGATCTTGCCACGCAGCTCGTCGAGGCTCGGCATCGAGGCGAGCGCCTTGATCCCGTTGGCGTCGAGCACCGTGCCGCCCATGGCGCCGCCGACGATCTCGAGCTTGTCGTTCGTCTTGGCGAAGTCCACCGTGGCCTTGGCGGCGGCGACCGGATCGATCGACCACGCCAGGGCGGTCGGGCCGGTGAGGAATTCCTCGAGGCCTTCGTACTGGGTGTCCTTCAGGGCGAGCTTGGCGAGGCGGTTCTTCGCAACCTTATAGGACGCGCCGGCTTCCCGCATCTTCGCGCGCAGGTCGGTGGACTGGGCCACCGACAGGCCGAGGTTGCGGGTGACGACCACCACGCCGACCTCGTTGAAGACCGCGTTGAGCTGGGCGACCGATTCGGCTTTCTGCGAACGATCCATGCCTTACTCCTTCACTATGGCCACGCGCGTACGCGTGCGGGTGGCCGGCTACGTTGCCGTATCGCCGAAGCGACACGGGCGAGTCCGCTGATGGGGAAGGAGCGCGCCGAAGCGCGTTGAGGGCGGCACAAGACGCGCCGCCTGAATCTCTTTTCCCCGTCTAGGCTGCAGATTAAGCGGGAAACCCGCAGCAGCTGTCTCGGACGGATGACCGCCGGAGCGGTCGCGGCGGGCCTCTAGCGAGATCGCCTCCGAAGTCAAGTCCGGGAACCCTTCGGCCGCCCGCCCGCTGACACGGCAACCTAATCGAAAGGCGAACTGCCGTGGGCCGCCCCGTCGTTATTGGTCTCGGAACCCTGATCCTGCTGCTGGTGGTGGTCGCCTTTCTTTTCTGACGTTTCCAGTCCCCGTCGCCCGGCCCGCGAGTCCCTTGCGCTCGACGATCTTGCGCGCGGTCGCGGCGAGCAGGGCGGGATCGTCGAACAGGAACGGTCTGCCACGGTCATGAACCCCGGGCCTGGACAGCCAGACCTTGGGCGGCGGGCGCACAAACCGGCTTGACATCGCGTTTGACAGGCCCCGGCCCTGCCACTATATCGCGCGTCGCTCGACCGCTTCGAGCAAGGCGGGCCCGTGTGCGGGGGCCTCCCACGGAAGGAAGCGGCGAGTTTTCCGCTCGACACGTTGCCAATGCTGCAGCTCCGGTCCCGGAAGGGGACTGGTGTGCCTGCGGCGTTTTCGGCGTCTCGAACGGGCCGAACCGCGCGCGGCGAGATTCCCGCCGGGTCCCCCCCCGGCTTACACAGCGAAGAGGCAAGTCCTTCCATGGCGAAGAAGTCTGAGGCCACCGGCACCTCGGTCGGCGCGACCGTCGGCTCGAAGAAGAAGCGTATCCGCAAGATCTTCGGCGACATCCACGAAGTCGTGCAGATGCCGAACCTGATCGAGGTCCAGCGCGAATCGTACGAGCAGTTCCTGCGCTCCGACAAGTCGACCGGCTATGTCTCGGGCCTCGAGAAGACGCTTCGCTCGGTGTTCCCGATCCGCGACTTCGCCGGCACCGCCGAGCTCGACTTCGTCCACTACGAGCTCGAGGATCCGAAGTACGACACGACCGAATGCCGCCAGCGCGGCATCACCTACGCGGCGCCGATGAAGGTCACGCTGCGCCTGATCGTGTTCGAGGTCGACACCGAGACCGAGACCCGCTCCGTGCTCGATATCAAGGAGCAGGACGTCTACATGGGCGACATGCCGCTCATGACCGAGAACGGCACCTTCATCATCAACGGCACCGAACGCGTAATCGTCAGCCAGATGCACCGTTCGCCGGGTGTGCTGTTCGATCACGACCGCGGCAAGACCCACTCGTCGGGCAAGTTCCTCTTCGCCGCCCGCGTGATCCCGTACCGTGGCTCGTGGCTCGACTTCGAGTTCGACGCCAAGGACATCGTCAACGTCCGCATCGACCGCAAGCGCAAGCTGCCGGTGACCTCGCTGCTCTACGCGCTCGGCCTCAACGGCGAGGAAATCCTCGACTACTTCTACAACACCGTCACCTGGAAGCGCGGCAAGGACGGCTGGGAGATCCCGTTCGTCGCCGAGCAGTGGCGCAACGCCAAGCCCGGCTTCCCGCTGGTCAACGCCGAGACCGGCGAGGAAGTGTTCCCGGCCGGCCAGAAGGTCAGCCCGCGTGCGGCCAACAAGGCCGAGAAGGACGGGCTCAAGACCCTCCTGATCCCGACCGAGGAAGTCTTCGGCCGCTTCTCGGCCAAGGACCTGATCGACGAGAGCACCGGCCGCATCTGGATCGAAGCCGGCGAAGAGGTCTCGCCCGACAATCTCGAAAAGCTCGACAAGGCCGGCATCGACCAGATCGAGCTGCTCGACATCGACTACGTCACCACCGGCCCGTGGATCCGCAACACCATGGCTGCCGACAAGGCCGAGAACCGCGACGAGGGCCTCGAGGCGATCTACAAGGTCATGCGTCCGGGCGAGCCGCCGACGAAGGAGACCGCCGAGGCGCTGTTCGAAGGCCTGTTCTTCGATCCCGAACGCTACGACCTTTCGGCCGTCGGCCGCGTCAAGCTCAACATGCGCCTCGGCCTCGATGCCGAGGACACGGTGACCACGCTGCGCAAGGAAGACATCCTCGCGGTGGTCAAGGAGCTGGTGAACCTGAAGGACGGCAAGGGCGAGGTCGACGACATCGACAACCTCGGTAACCGCCGCGTCCGCTCGGTCGGCGAGCTGCTCGAGAACCAGTACCGCGTCGGGCTGCTGCGCATGGAGCGCGCGGTCAAGGAGCGGATGAGCTCGGTCGACGTCTCGACCGTGATGCCGAACGACCTGATCAACGCCAAGCCGGCGGTCGCCGCTGTGCGCGAATTCTTCGGCAGCTCGCAGCTCAGCCAGTTCATGGACCAGACCAACCCGCTGTCGGAGGTCACCCACAAGCGCCGCGTCTCGGCGCTCGGCCCGGGCGGCCTGACCCGAGAACGGGCGGGCTTCGAGGTGCGCGACGTGCACCCGACGCACTACGGCCGCATTTGCCCGATTGAGACTCCGGAAGGCCCGAACATCGGCCTGATCAACTCGCTGTCGACTTTCGCCCGCGTCAACAAGTACGGCTTCATCGAGACGCCGTACCGCACGGTGGTCGACGGCAAGGTGACCGGCGAGGTCACTTACCTCTCGGCGATGGAGGAGCAGAAGCACACCGTCGCGCAGGCCTCGGCCGAGCTCGACGAGGACAAGCGCTTCGTCGAGGAGCTGGTCTCGGCGCGCCAGAACGGCGAGTTCGTGATGGCTCCGCGCGACCAGATCACGCTGATGGACGTCTCGCCCAAGCAGCTGGTGTCGGTCGCCGCCTCGCTGATCCCGTTCCTCGAGAACGACGACGCCAACCGCGCGCTGATGGGCTCGAACATGCAGCGCCAGGCGGTGCCGCTGCTCAAGGCGGAGGCGCCGTTCGTCGGCACCGGCATGGAAGAGACCGTCGCCCGGGATTCGGGCGCCGCGATCGCCGCGACGCGGGCCGGCGTGGTCGACCAGGTCGACGCCACCCGCATCGTCATCCGCGCTTCGGGTGAAGTCGATGCCGGCAATCCGGGCGTCGATATCTACAACCTGCAGAAGTTCCAGCGCTCGAACCAGTCGACCTGCATCAACCAGCGCCCGCTGGTGAAGGTCGGCGACGTGGTCGAGAAGGGCGACATCATCGCCGACGGTCCCTCGACCGATCTCGGCGAGCTCGCGCTCGGCCGGAACAGCCTCGTCGCGTTCATGCCGTGGAACGGCTACAACTACGAGGACTCGATCCTGATCTCCGAGCGCATCGTCAAGGACGACGTGTTCACCTCGATCCACATCGAGGAGTTCGAGGTCATGGCTCGCGACACCAAGCTCGGGCCGGAGGACATCACCCGCGACATCCCGAACGTCGGCGAGGAAGCGCTGCGCAACCTCGACGAGGCGGGCATCGTCTACATCGGCGCCGAAGTGCACCCGGGCGACATCCTCGTCGGCAAGATCACGCCGAAGGGCGAAAGCCCGATGACCCCGGAAGAGAAGCTGCTCCGGGCGATCTTCGGCGAGAAGGCGAGCGACGTGCGCGACACCTCGCTGCGTCTGCCGCCGGGTGTCTCGGGCACGGTGGTCGAGGTGCGCGTGTTCAACCGCCACGGCATCGAGATCGACGACCGTACCCGCGCGATCCAGAACGAGGAGATCGAACGCCTCAAGAAGGACAGCGAGGACGAGCGCAACATCCTCAACCGCGCGACCTACAACCGCCTGCGCGAGATGCTCGAGGGGCAGGTCGCTTCGGCGGCGCCGAAGGGGATCAAGAAGGGCACCAAGATCGATGCGGAGCTGCTCGAGGGCGTGGATCGCCACGAGTGGTTCAAGTTCGCCGTCGCCGACGATGCCGTCCAGGCGCAGCTCGAGGCGGTCAAGGCGCAGTACGACGAGGCCCTGAAGCGCATCAAGGACAAGTTCGAGGACCGCAAGGAGAAGCTCGAACGCGGTGACGAGCTCGCCCCGGGCGTGCTCAAGATGGTCAAGGTCTTCGTCGCCGTGAAGCGCAAGCTGCAGACCGGCGACAAGATGGCCGGCCGCCACGGCAACAAGGGCATCATCAGCAAGGTCCTGCCGGTCGAGGACATGCCGTTCATGGAAGACGGCACCCCGGTCGACATGGTGCTGAACCCGCTCGGCGTGCCGTCGCGCATGAACGTCGGGCAGATCTTCGAGACGCACCTCGGCCTTGCCGCGCGCGGCCTCGGCCAGCAGGTCCAGGAAGCGCTCGAGGAATGGCGCCGGAACAATCCCGACCCGGTCGCCGGCAAGCCGCCGGCCGCGGTGGTCGAGAAGCTCAAGGACATCTACGGCGAGCCCTACTACGAGGAGATCGAATCACGCACGACCGAGCAGATCATCGATCTGGCCGAGAACCTGCGCGACGGCGTCCCGATGGGCACCCCGGTGTTCGACGGCGCGCGCGAAGCCGACGTCACGGCGATGCTCGAGAAGGCGGGCCTGCCGAGCTCGGGCCAGGTCACGCTCTACGACGGGCGCACCGGCGAGCCGTTCGACCGCAAGGTGACCGTGGGCTACATGTACATGCTCAAGCTGCACCACCTGGTCGACGACAAGATCCACGCCCGCTCGATCGGCCCCTACTCGCTGGTCACCCAGCAGCCGCTGGGCGGCAAGGCGCAGTTTGGCGGCCAGCGCTTCGGCGAAATGGAGGTCTGGGCGCTCCAGGCTTACGGCGCTGCCTACACCCTGCAGGAGATGCTCACCGTGAAGTCCGACGACGTGGTCGGCCGGACCAAGGTCTACGAGGCGATCGTCAAGGGCGACGACACCTTCGAGGCCGGCATCCCGGAGAGCTTCAACGTGCTCGTCAAGGAAATGCGCTCGCTCGGGCTCAACGTCGAACTGTCGTCGCTCAACGACGGCGAAGACGACGAGGCCTGGCCGGAAGCGGCGGAGTAACGATTGTCTCCCCTCCCGCTCGCGGGAGGGGCCGGGGGTGGGCCAGTCAGCGCCTCACCCGCAGCAGACCCACCCCTAACCCCTCCCGCAAGCGGGAGGGGGATGGAGTAAGAAAATGAACGAACTGACCAAATTCACCAACCAGCTCGCCAAGCCCGAGACGTTCGACCAGATCCAGATCGGCATCGCCAGCCCCGAGCGCATCCGCTCGTGGTCGTTCGGCGAGATCAAGAAGCCGGAGACGATCAACTACCGCACGTTCAAGCCCGAGCGTGACGGCCTGTTCTGCGCGCGCATCTTCGGCCCCGTGAAGGACTACGAGTGCCTGTGCGGCAAGTACAAGCGCATGAAGTACAAGGGCGTCGTCTGCGAGAAGTGCGGCGTCGAGGTGACCGTGACCAAGGTCCGCCGCGAGCGCATGGGCCACATCGAGCTGGCCGCGCCGGTCGCGCACATCTGGTTCCTGAAGTCGCTGCCGAGCCGCATCGGCCTGCTGCTCGACATGCAGCTCAAGCAGCTCGAGCGCGTGCTCTACTTCGAGAGTTACATCGTGATCGAGCCGGGCCTGACCCCGCTCGAGAAATACCAGCTGCTGACCGAGGACGAACTGCTCGACGCGCAGGACGAGTACGGCGAGGACGCCTTCACCGCCGGGATCGGCGCCGAGGCGGTCAAGCAGATGCTGATGGACCTCGACCTCGAGCAGGAGAAGGAAGACCTGCTCAAGGAGCTCGCCGAGACCAAGTCGAGCCTCAAGCCGAAGAAGATCATCAAGCGCCTCAAGGTGGTCGAGAGCTTCATCGAATCGGGCAACCGTCCCGAGTGGATGATCCTCGACGTGATCCCGGTCATCCCGCCGGAACTGCGCCCGCTGGTTCCGCTCGACGGCGGCCGGTTCGCGACGTCGGACCTCAACGACCTCTACCGTCGCGTGATCAACCGCAACAACCGCCTCAAGCGGCTGATGGAGCTGCGCGCGCCCGACATCATCGTGCGCAACGAGAAGCGCATGCTGCAGGAAGCGGTCGACGCGCTGTTCGACAACGGCCGCCGCGGCCGCGTGATCACCGGCGCCAACAAGCGTCCGCTGAAGTCGCTCAGCGACATGCTCAAGGGCAAGCAGGGCCGCTTCCGCCAGAACCTGCTCGGCAAGCGCGTCGACTATTCGGGCCGCTCGGTCATCGTGACCGGCCCGGAGCTCAAGCTGCACCAGTGCGGCCTGCCGAAGAAGATGGCGCTCGAGCTGTTCAAGCCGTTCATCTACGCCCGCCTCGACGCCAAGGGTCTGTCGATGACCCTCAAGCAGGCCAAGAAGTGGGTCGAGAAGGAGCGCAAGGAAGTCTGGGACATCCTCGACGAGGTGATCCGCGAGCATCCGGTGCTGCTCAACCGCGCGCCGACGCTCCACCGTCTCGGCATCCAGGCTTTCGAGCCGGTGCTGATCGAGGGCAAGGCGATCCAGCTGCACCCGCTGGTCTGCGCCGCGTTCAACGCCGACTTCGACGGCGACCAGATGGCCGTGCACGTCCCGCTGAGCCTCGAGGCCCAGCTCGAAGCGCGCGTGCTGATGATGTCGACCAACAACATCCTCAGCCCGGCCAACGGCAAGCCGATCATCGTCCCCTCGCAGGACATGGTGCTCGGCCTGTACTACCTGTCGATGGACCGCGAGGGTGAGCCCGGCGAGGGCAAGATCCTCGCCGACATCGCCGAGGTCCACCAGGCGCTGCACGTCGGCGCGGTCACGCTGCACTCGAAGATCATCAGCCGCGTCCCGCAGACCGACGAGAACGGCAACGAGTACATGAAGCGGGTGGAGACGACCCCGGGCCGCATGCTGATCGGCGAATGCCTGCCGAAGAGCCACCGCGTCCCGTTCGAGGTGGTCAACCGTCTCCTGACCAAGAAGGAGATCGGCGACGTCATCGACCAAGTCTATCGTCACACCGGGCAGAAGGACACGGTGCTGTTCGCCGACGCGATCATGGCACTCGGCTTCCGCCATGCGTTCAAGGCCGGCATCTCGTTCGGCAAGGACGACATGATCATTCCGGAGTCGAAGGCCGAGCTGGTCGAGCAGACCAAGGCGCTGGTTGCCGACTACGAGCAGCAGTACCAGGACGGCTTCATCACCCAGCAGGAAAAGTACAACAAGGTGATCGACGCCTGGAGCCGCTGCGGCGACCAGGTGGCGAACGCCATGATGGACGAGATCCGCGCGGCGCCGAAGGACGAGAACGGCCGTCAGAAGCCGATCAACTCGATCTACATGATGAGCCACTCGGGCGCCCGTGGTTCCCCGGCGCAGATGAAGCAGCTCGCCGGCATGCGCGGCCTGATGGCCAAGCCTTCGGGCGAGATCATCGAAACGCCGATCATCTCGAACTTCAAGGAAGGCCTGACGGTTCTCGAGTACTTCAACTCGACCCACGGCGCCCGCAAGGGCCTGGCCGACACCGCGCTCAAGACGGCGAACTCGGGCTATCTGACCCGCCGCCTGGTCGACGTGTCGCAGGACTGCGTCGTGATCGAGGAGGATTGCGGCACCGAGCGCGCGCTCGAGATGCGCGCGATCATCCAGGGCGGCTCGGTCATCGCCTCGCTCGGCGAGCGCATCCTCGGCCGCACCACGGCGGAGGACCTGGTCAACGCCAAGACCGGCGAAGTCATCGTCAAGGCGGGCACGCTGCTCGACGAGGCGATGGTCAAGGCGATCGAGGAAGCCGAGGTCCAGTCGGCCAAGATTCGCAGCCCGCTGGTCTGCGAGGCCGAGCAGGGCGTCTGTGCCAAGTGCTACGGGCGCGACCTCGCCCGCGGCACGCCGGTCAACATCGGCGAGGCGGTCGGCGTCATCGCCGCGCAGTCGATCGGCGAGCCGGGCACCCAGCTGACCATGCGCACGTTCCACATCGGCGGTGCGGCGCAGGTCAACGAGACCAGCCACCTCGAGGCGATCTCGGACGGCACGGTGCAGTACCGCGACATGCCGACCATCACCGACAAGCGCGGCCGCCGCCTGTCGCTCGCCCGCAACGGCGAGCTGGCGGTGATCGACGCCGAAGGCCGCGAGCGCGCGATCCATCGCGTGCCCTACGGCACGGTGCTGATGTTCGAGGACGGCGCCAAGGTGAAGGAAGGCCAGCGGCTGGCCGAGTGGGACCCGTTCACGCTGCCGATCATCACCGAGCAGTCGGGCGTCGTCCGCTACCAGGACCTCGTCGAAGGCAAGACGATGGAGGAGCGCGTCGACGAGGCCACCGGCATCGCCCAGCGCGTCGTCACCGAGTACCGGGCCACGGGCCGGTCGAAGAAGGAGGACCTGCGTCCGCGGCTGACCCTGCTCAACGAGTCCGGCGACGAGACCGAGGCGGCGCGCTACATGCTCGCCCCGGGCACCACGCTGTCGGTCGAGGACGGGCAGCACGTCGAGGCTGGCGACATCCTCGCCCGCGCCTCGCGCGAAGCGGCCAAGACCCGCGACATCACCGGCGGTCTGCCCCGGGTGGCGGAGCTGTTCGAGGCGCGCGTGCCGAAGGACAACGCGATCATCGCCAAGATTTCGGGGCGGATCGAGTTCGTCCGCGACTACAAGGCAAAGCGCAAGATCGCGATCATCCCGGAGGAGGGCGATCCGGTCGAGTACCTGATCCCCAAGACCAAGGTGATCGACGTCCAGGAAGGCGACTACGTCAAGAAGGGCGACACGCTGATCTCGGGCAGCCCGAACCCGCACGACATCCTCGAGGTGCTCGGGGTCGAGGCGCTGGCCGAATACCTCGTGGCCGAGATCCAGGAGGTCTATCGGCTGCAGGGCGTGAAGATCAACGACAAGCACATCGAGGTGATCGTTCGCCAGATGCTGCAGAAGGTCGAGATCACCGACGGCGGCGACACCACGCTTCTTCCGGGCGAGCAGCTCGACCGCGAGGAGATGGAGCAGATCAACGCCAAGCTGCCGAAGGGCAAGCAGCCGGCGGTCGGCACTCCGGTGCTGCTCGGCATCACCAAGGCGAGCCTGCAGACGCGTTCGTTCATCTCGGCCGCGTCGTTCCAGGAGACCACCCGCGTGCTCACGCAGGCGGCGGTCGAAGGGAAGAAGGACACGCTGGTCGGGCTCAAGGAGAACGTCATCGTCGGGCGTCTCATCCCCGCCGGCACCGGCGCGGGCATGAACCGTCTCCGCGTCACCGCCAACGCCCGCGACGCGGCAATCCGCGCGCAGTGGAAGCGGGCGCAGGAGCACCTCATCATGGCCAACACGGCCGAGGAGGAGCGCGCTGCCGAGCTCGAGCAGGGTCTCGAGGCGGCGATCGGCGACGATCCGCTCGGGAAGGTCGAGGGCGAGACCCACGGCACCGACGCCGATGCGGGCGAGTACCTGCAGCAGAGCGACGAGACGCTCGAGGCGCCCGAGGCAGAAGCCGGGGAGACCGCTCCCGAGGAGGAATGATCCTCCCTTGGCACGCTGAAGGAACAGGCCCCGCCGGAGCGATCCGGCGGGGCCTTTTCTTTTCTTTGCCCGCTGAAACCCCGCTTGATGCGCCGCGGCGCAAGCCCAGATTGCCGGGCGAGCAACCCTTCGGAGCCCGTCAGATGACCGATACCGCCGTCCTGTTCGAACCCTTCCAGTCGGCCAGGCTCACGCTGCCCAACCGCATCGTCATGGCGCCGATGACGCGCAACATGGCGCCGGGCGGTGTGCCCGGGCAGGCCAACGCCGACTACTATCGCCGTCGCGCCGAAGGCGGCGTCGGGCTGATCCTGTCCGAAGGCACGGTCGTCAACCGTCCGGCCTCGCGCAACCTGCCGCACATCCCGTTCTTTCACGGCAAGGAGCCGCTCGGCGGATGGAAGGGCGTGATCGACGCCGTCCACGCCGCGGGCGGCAAGATGGGGCCGCAGATCTGGCATACCGGCGGCGTGCCGACCAACGATCCCGGCTTCGAGCGGCCCGCGCTCGACACGCCCTCGGGCCTCAATGCGCCGGGGCAGCTGGCCGGCGAGCCGATGAGCGAGGAGGCGATCGCGGATACCGTCGCGGCGTTCGCGCGGGCGGCGGCCGACGCCAGGGCGCTCGGCTTCGACACCTTCGAGATTCACGGCGCGCACGGCTACCTGATCGACCAGTTCTTCTGGCCGGAGACCAACCGCCGCGCCGACCGCTACGGCGGGGCGACGATCGGCGAGCGAGCGCGCTTTGCCGCCGAGATCGTCGCCGCCGCCCGCGCAGCGGTCGGGCCCGACTATCCGATCCTGCTGCGCGTCAGCCAGTGGAAGCAGCAGGACTATTCCGCGCGGCTCGCCCGCACCCCGCAGGAGCTCGAACAGTGGCTCGGACCGCTGGTCGAGGCCGGGGTCGACATCCTGCACTGCTCGCAGCGGCGTTACTGGGAGCCCGAGTTTCCCGAGATCGACGGCGAGCACGGGCTCAACTTCGCCGGCTGGACCAAGAAGCTGCTCGGCGTACCGACGATCAGCGTCGGCTCGGTCGGGCTGTCGGGCGACTTCTTCGGCTCGTTCCAGGGCCAGCCGGCCGGGGCCGACAGCCTCGACGGGCTGGTCGCACGGATGGAGCGCGGCGAGTTCGACCTGATCGCGGTCGGCCGCGCGCTGCTGTCCGACCCGCAGTGGGTGGCCAAAGTGCGCGACGGACGCAGCGACGAACTGCGCGACTTCGATCCGGCAGCCATGGCCGAGCTCGTCTGACGGAGCCGCTGGCCAATCGCTCCGGGCGCGCTAGTCTGCGCTCAGGAGCACTCTTGGGGAGGACCCGTCATGAAATCGATCGCATTGCTGCTCGCCGCCGCGGGCATCGCCACGACCGCCGTCGCGCTTGGCCCGTCAGCCGCCGTGGCCGCAGCCCCCAGCGCCGACATCAGCGGCACCTGGACCACCTCGTTCGACAGCCAGGTCGGCCCGCAGAGCTACACCTACGAGTTCAAGCTCGAAGGCGAGACTCTGACCGGCCATGCCAAGTCGAACCTCGGCGAGGGCGATCTCCGGGGCTCGATCGACGGCGACAAGGTGACCTTCGTCGAGAACCTCGACTACCAGGGCCAGATGCTGGCGATCACCTACACCGGGCAGATCGTCTCGGCGAACGAGATCAAGTTCAAGCGCGACGTGGCCGGAACGGGCGGCGAGGAGTTCACCGCCACGCGGAAGTGATGCGCGTGGCACACGTGGCTCGCACCCTGGCTTTCGCGGCGCCGCTGCTCGCTGCCGCGCTCGCGGCTTGCGGGCAGCGGGCACCCGAACAGGCGGAGCAGGCCGCACCGTCACCTGCGACCTCCACCGCCGCTCCGGCCGCGGACCGCTCGCCCGCTGCGGTCCCGCCGCCCCAGCCTTCCGGCACGCCGATAACCGATCTGGTCGCGCTGGCAGGCGAGTACCGCGTCGCAGGAGCAGGCGGACGCGAGATCGACCTGCCGCACGCGATAACCGCGCGGATCGACGACACCGGCGTGCTCGTCGATTCCGGATGCGTGCAGCTGTCGTGGGTATGGTTCTTCGAGGATTCGCGCCTCGTGACCGAGCAGCTGTTCCCGCGCGCGAGCTGCGGCCGGATGCTGCTGCCCGAGGAGGAAGCGATCGTTACCGCGATGAACGGGGCCGTTGCCGTCGAGCGCACACCCGCAAACGGGATCGAGATCCGCGGCGAGAACGGCTCGGTTCTCTTGTTCGGCCAGTAAGCGGCCGCTAGGCGCCGCACATGACGGTCACCACCCGCTTCGCGCCCTCGCCCACCGGGCGGCTGCACGTCGGCAACCTGCGCACCGCGCTGCACAACTGGCTGCTGGCCCGCAAGGCCGGCGGGCGCTTCCTCCTGCGGATCGACGACACCGACACCGCGCGCAGCGAGGAGCGGTTCGTCGAAGCGATCCGGGAGGACCTGGCGTGGCTCGGGCTCGAGCCCGATGGCGAGGAACGGCAGTCGGCGCGGCTGACACTCTACGAGGAAGCGTTCGAAAGGCTGAAGGCAGCCGGGCGTGTCTATCCCTGCTACGAGACCGCGCAGGAACTCGAACTCAAGCGCAAGATCCGGCTCGGGCGCGGGCTGCCGCCGATCTACGACCGAGCGGCGCTCGAGCTGACCGACGCCGAACGCGCCGCGAAGGAGGCCGAGGGCGTCGCGCCGCACTGGCGCTTCCTGCTCGACCACTCGGCGCGGATCGAATGGCACGACGGCATCCGCGGGCCGCAGCACTTCGAGCCGGCACAGATGTCGGATCCGGTCGTGCGCCGCGCCGACGGCTCGTGGCTCTACATGCTGCCGAGCACCGTAGACGACATCGCGATGGGCGTGACCGACGTGCTGCGCGGGGAGGACCACGTGTCGAATACCGCGACACAGATCCAGATGTTCGCCGCGCTCGGCGCCGAAGTGCCGCGCTTCGCGCACGAGGCGCTGCTGGTTGGCAGCGAGGGCAAGCTGTCCAAGCGGCTCGGCGCGCTCGGCGGCGACGCGTTCCGCGAGGCCGGGATCGAGCCCGAGGCGCTGATCGCGCTGCTGGCGCGGGTCGGAACCTCGCAGCCGGTCGAGCCGATTCTCGATCGCGACCGGCTGGTCGAGAGCTTCGACCTTGCCACGTTCGGCCGCGCGCCGGCCCGGTTCGACGAGACCGAGCTGGCCCGGCTCAACACCGCGATCGTCCACCAGCTGCCGTTCGCGCATGTTTCCGAACGGCTCCCTGAAGGCATGAGCGCCGCCGGCTGGGAAGCGATCCGGCCGAACCTCGAGCGCGTCGCCGACGCGGCGCACTGGTGGCACGTGGTCACGGGCCCGGTCGAACCGCCGCCGCTCGACGCCGAGACCCGCGCCTATCTCGCCGAAGCGGCGGAGCAACTCGTGTGGAACGATGACCCCTGGGGTACGCTGACCGCCACGCTCAAGGAGACTACCGGGCGCAAGGGCAAATCCCTGTTCCATCCGCTGAGGCTCGCGCTGACCGGGCGCGATTCGGGCCCGGACATGCACGCGCTGCTGCCGCTGATCGGCGAGGCCGAAGCGCGCGCGCGCCTCAAGCGCGCCGCAACGGGCTGACGAAAGCAACCCACCGCTCGGCGCAATTTCGCTTGGCAGGCCTGCACGCCGCCGCTAGCGGCTATGATATATTATCACACAATTTCTGGTGACCGTGCCCCCTGATGACTTTGATTCGTTTCCTGCTTGCCGCAGCGACCTGCCTGTCGCTGCCCTTCGCCGCGCTCGCCCAGGAAGGCAGCGCGGCGTCGCAGTTGCCGGCGGCGCCGGTCGACGATGACGATTTCCACGGCGAGCCGATCTACGTCACCGCGGGCGGACTTCAGCGGCTCGACATGCTGGCCGGCACCTCGGTCATCGAGCGCGAGGAGCTGCAGCGCAGGCTCGACGGTCAGATCGGCGAAGTGCTGACCAAGGTCCCCGGTGTCTCGGCGACGAGCTTCTCGCCGGGCGCCTCGCGACCGGTGCTGCGTGGGCTGCAGGGTGACCGCGTGCGCGTGCTGGTCGACGGGATCGGCGCAATCGACGCCTCGAACACCTCGGCCGACCACGCGGTGACGATCGACCCGCTGACCGCCGACCGGATCGAGGTCCTGCGCGGGCCGGCGGTGCTGCTTTACGGGAGCTCGGCGATCGGCGGCGCGGTCAACGTGATCGACAAGCGGATCCCGCTGCGCGTGCCCGACGAGCCGATTCACATAGACGCCCTCGCCGCGCTCGACACCGCCTACGACCTGCGCGAAGGCGGCGCGTCGTTCGACGTGCCGCTGGCGCCGACACTGGCATTCCACGTCGACGGCTCGTGGCGGCTCACCGACGACGTCGGGGTTGCCGGCTTCGTGCTCTCCGACGCATTGCGCCAGGAGTTGCTCGCCGACGCGGCAGAGGAACTTGAGGAAGGCCGTGCCGAGGAAGCCGCAGCACTGACCGAGGCGGCGGGGCAGCGCAGCGTTCTGCCGTCGAGCGCAACCGAGACGGTCTCCCTTGGCAGCGGTCTCGCCTGGATCGGCAGCGGCGCCAGCCTCGGGCTCTCGGTCGGCTACTACGACAGCCGCTACGGCGTGCCGACGCGGCCGCGCACGCATCACGCCCACGAGGAGGACGAAGAGGCAGAGCACGGCCACGAGCATGGCGCGGAGCCGGTGTCGATCGCCCTCGAGCAGTGGCGCGCCGACCTGCGGGGTTCGGTCGAGCTCGGCGACGGCTTGTTCGACGAGCTGACGACCCGCTGGGCCTACTCGGACTACACTCACGTCGAGCTCGAAGGGGACGAGGTCGGCACGCGGTTCGCCGTCGAGGGCGTCGAGGGCCGCATCGAGCTGATCCAGAACCGTCGCGGTGGCTGGAGCGGGTCGATCGGCGGGCAGTACCTGTACCGCGACTTCGCGGCGGTCGGCGCCGAGGCGTTCGTGCCCGCCAACACCACCGAGAGCTTCGCGCTGTTCACGCTGCAGGAAGTCGAGCTCGATCCGTTCGAGATCGAAGGCGGCGCGCGCTACGAGCGGACCGAGATCGAGGCCGAAGCGCGCGGCGCGCGGCGGACGTTCGACACCTTCTCGGCGGCGCTGGGCCTCGCCTGGAGCCCGATGCCCGGGCTCCGGTTAGGACTCAACGGTTCACGCGCGGAGCGGGCCCCCTCGGCCGAAGAGCTGTTCGCCGACGGACCGCACATCGCCACCCAGCAGTTCGAGATCGGCAATCCCGACCTGTCGCAGGAAACCGCCTGGGGGCTCGAGGCCTACGCGCGCGGCAGCATGGGGGGCGCGGACTTCGGCCTCGCCGTCTACCGCACCTGGTTCGACGACTTCGTCTATCTCGACGCGACCGGAGAGGAACGCGACGGGTTGCCCGTGTTCCGCCAGATGCAGCAGGGAGCCGATCATTTCGGCATCGAGGCCGAGGCGAGCGTGCCGCTGTTCCGGGCAGGCGGCTTCCGGTGGGTTGCCGACCTGCAGGGCGACTACGTGCGCGCAACGCTCGCCGACGGATCACCGGTGCCGCGGATTCCGCCGCTGAGCCTGCTCGGGGCGATCGAGGCGCAGTCCGACCGGCTCGATGCGCGCGCCGAAGTGCAATGGTTCGACACGCAGGACCGCACGGCCGCGTTCGAGACACCGACCGACGGCTTTGCCCACGTAAACCTCTCGCTCGCGTGGAAGCTGCGCGGCAGCAACAACCTGACGGTCCTGCTGCAGGCGAACAACCTGCTCGACGCCGAGGGGCGGCGGCACGCGAGCTTCACCAAGGACTTCGTGCCGCTGGCCGGACGTAACCTGAAGCTGAGCGTGAAGGGAAGCTTCTGAGCGAAGCCTCCCTGTCCGGCGAAGCCTGATGGGGAGGATCCTAAACCTCCTCGTAGTGAAACGGAGCGATCACCGGCTCGGGGTAGGCCTCGTAATCCATCGTCGGCGGCCGGTCGGGCGCGAGGCCGTCGATCGAACGCAGCAGCGGGACTCCGCCGCGGTGCCAACCCTCGTCGTACTCGGTGTAGAAGTTGACCACGCCGTGCAGGCTGGCGATGCGCCAGCGACCGTCCTCGCGGACATAGCTGTTCTCGTAGGTCGCCTCGCCCCAACGGCCCTCGTGGCCGAGCCGGCCGACCATCATCAGCGTGCGCCAGCGGCCCCTGGCGGTGCCCGCCTCGCTGTCGATGTGCAGCACCGGCTGCAACTGCATGTGGTTGTAGAGCGTGCCATGGCCGTAGGGCGGCAGGTGGCGCAGGTATTCGCGTACCCGCTCGCGGCCGACGAAGACGCCCCGCCCGGCGATCTCGAGCGTGCCTTCGCGCGCGAACAGGTCCGCTGCCTTGTCCCACAGGCCCTTGTCGACGTAGTAGCCGTAGGCGCCCTGCAAGTTGACGAGATCGCGGTAGTCCTCCGCCGCCTGGGCGCGCCGTTCGAGCCTTTCGATGCGCTCGAGCAGCGCCGCGATGTCCGTCATTGTCCCCTCCCTCGTCTCGTCAGAACCAGCGTCGCCTGGGCCTTACCTCGGCGACGCCGTCGCCGTCGACATCGGCGACCACCGTGCGCGGCGCCGCGGCGGCGGCTTCGGCCCGGCCCTCGGCCCGCGCGGCCCGCAGCTCGGCATCGTGAGTCCGCCCCCGCTCGCGCATGTAGTCGAGCGTCCCGCGCACCTGGCCATAGGCGAAGGTCATCGCCAGTCCGCCCATGATCGCGAGGTTCTTGAGCGCCAGCGTGCCCTGCAGCGGGTCGGCGAGCTCGTTGTGGAAGAACAGGATCGTCAGGCCGACGAACACGAACAGCACGAGCGCGGTCAGCCGGGTCATCAGCCCGATCGCCAGCAGCAGTCCGGTGACGAGCTCGAACACCCCGGTCGGCAGCGCGAAGCTCGCCGGCAGGTTGGCGGCGTCGAGCATCGCCCCGGTGGGCGCAGGATTCGCGATCTTCTGCGTGCCCGAAATGATGAACATGATCGCGATCAGAAGGCGGCCGAGCACCGCGGCAATCCAGGACATCGAACGTCTCCCCGGCGTCGGCCCGTCCTGCCGCGCCTGCCCTCAACGCCCGGGGGCCGTTTGAGTGCCGATCAGAGCCTGGGCAGCGTCACCCCGCGCTGGCCCATGTACTTGCCCGAGCGGTCCGAATAGCTGGTCTCGCAAGGCTCGTTGCCCTTGAGGAACAGGAACTGGCAGGCGCCCTCGTTGGCGTAGATCTTGGCGGGTAGCGGCGTGGTGTTCGAGAATTCTAGCGTGACGTGCCCTTCCCACTCGGGCTCGAGCGGGGTCACGTTCACGATGATCCCGCAGCGCGCGTACGTGCTCTTGCCGAGGCAGATCACCAGCACGTCGCGCGGGATGCGGAAGTACTCGACCGTGCGCGCAAGCACGAAGCTGTTCGGCGGGATCACGCAGACGTCGGTCTTGCGATCGACGAAACTGTTGCCGGAGAAGTCCTTCGGGTCGACCACCGCATTGTCGACGTTGGTGAAGATCTTGAATTCGTCGGCCACTCGCGCATCGTAGCCATAGGAACTGAGCCCGTAGGAGATCACGCCCTCGCGCTTCTGGTGCTCGACGAACGGCTCGATCATCCCGCTGTGGCGGACTTCGTTGCGAATCCAGCGATCGGAGAGAATGGCCATGCGGCGAGGGATTCCGGATGGCGCGGGTGGCGGCAAGCGGACCGTGCGACTTATCCCCTCCTGGGCACGTCCTTCGACAGGCCCAGGACGAGCGGGAGTGAGTTTCGCAAACCAGGCAGCGTCGTGCTGAGCTTGTCGAAGCCCGTCGGAGCTCACCCTCCCGCCAGCAGGCTCGCGTTCCCGCCGGCCGCCGTGGTGTCGATCGTCGTCACCCGCTCGGTGGCGAAGCGGATCACGTAATTGGGCCCGCCAGCCTTGGGACCCGTACCCGAGAGACCCTCGCCGCCGAACGGCTGGCTGCCGACGACCGCGCTGATCTGGTTGCGGTTGACGTAGAAGTTGCCCGCGCGGGCACGCCTTTCGACGAGGCGGCGGGTGGCATCGATGCGGCTGTGCAGGCCGAGCGTGAGGCCATAGCCGGTGGCGTTGATGTCCTCGATCACCTGTTCGAGCTGGTCGGCGCGGAAGCGGGCGACGTGGAGGACCGGGCCGAAGTTCTCTCGCTGCAGGTCGGCGATCGAGCCAATCTCGATGATCGTCGGCGCAACGAAGGTGCCGTTGGCGCAGGCCGGGCCGAGCTCGCGCTGCCAGACCCTGCGTCCGGCCGCGCGCATTGCCGCGACGTGCTCGTCGAGCAGCGCCTTGGCCGCGGCGTCGATCACGGGGCCGACGTCGGTCGCGAGGTCCGCCGGGTCGCCGATCACGAGGGCCTCGAACGCGCCGCGGACCATCTCGAGCATCGTCTCGGCAACGTCGTCCTGGACGTAGAGCACGCGCAGCGCCGAGCAGCGCTGGCCGGCGCTCTGGAAGGCCGAACTCATCACGTCGCGCGCGACCTGCTCGGGCAGCGCCGAGGAATCGACGATCAGCGCGTTCTGTCCGCCGGTCTCGGCAATCAGCGTGGCGATCGGCGCGTCGCGTGCGGCGAGAGCGCGGTTGATCGCGCGCGCGGTCTCGGTCGAGCCGGTGAAGGCGACCCCGGCGATCCGCGGATCGGAGGTCAGGGCGGCACCGACACGACCGTCGCCGGGGGCGAGCTGGAGCACATCGTCGGGAATGCCGGCCTCGTGGCACAGGCGCACCGCGAGCGCGGCGATCAGCGGGGTCTGCTCGGCCGGCTTGGCGATTGCCGTGTTGCCCGCGGCGAGCGCGGCCGAAGCCATGCCAGTGAAGATCGCCAGCGGGAAGTTCCACGGACTGATCGTCGTGAACACTCCGCGGCCGTGGAGCCGCAGCAGGTTCTGCTCGCCGGTGGGGCCGGGCAGCGGCTGCGGCGCCGAGAACAGCATCCGCGCCTCGCAGGCGTAGTAGCGCAGGAAATCGACCGCCTCGCGCACCTCGAGCACCGCGTCGACCAGCGTCTTGCCGGCCTCGCGCTGGCACAGGCTTATCAGCTCGGCCGTATGCGCTTCGAACAGGTCGGAGGCCCTGATCAGCAGCTCGGCGCGCGCGGTACCCCCGAGCGCGTCCCACCCGGGCTGCGCGGCGACCGCACGGGCGAGCATGAGATCGACGTCGGCCGGAGTGGCGTCGAGCGAGAGGCCGACGATGCTGTCGGTGTCCTGCGGCGAGCGGATCGCACGCGCATTCTCGCCCTCCCGTCGGTCCTTCCGGGCAACGGGAGAGGGCTCCGCGAGGACAGTCGGGACCGCCGCCCATTCGCGCCCTTCCAGCTTGCGCAGGTCCGCCAGCAGCGGTTCGCGCACCAGCGGGTCCGCCAGGTCCACCCCGGCGCTGTTGCGGCGGTTGGGATAGATGTCGGCGGGGAGCGGGATCGACGGGTTGCGCCTGGGTTCGAGGGCCGCGAGATCAGCAACGGGATCGGTTGTCAGAGCCGTCACCGGCACATCGGCGTCGGCGAGTCGGTTGACGAACGAGGAGTTGGCGCCGTTCTCGAGCAGGCGGCGCACGAGATAGGCGAGCAGGTCCTTGTGGCCGCCGACCGGCGCGTAGATGCGAACTCGGGTCGGGCGTTCGCCCTCCTCCTCCGCGAGCACCTCGTAGACGTCCTCGCCCATGCCGTGGAGCCGCTGGAACTCGAACTCGCGGGAACCGGCGAGCGCCTTGATCGCGCCGATCGTGTAGGCGTTGTGCGTGGCGAACGCCGGGTAGATCGCGTCCTCGGCGGCGAGCAGCCTGGCCGCGCAGGCAAGGTACGAGACGTCGGTCGCGACCTTGCGGGTGAACACCGGGTAGTCGCCGTGCCCGCCGACCTGGCTCAGCTTGATCTCGCTGTCCCAGTAGGCGCCCTTGACGAGCCGCACCATCAGCCGGCGGCCATGCCGGCGGGCCAGCGTGGCGACCCAGTCGCACAGCGGCACGGCGCGCTTCTGGTAGGCCTGGAGCGCGAGCCCGAAGCCCTGCCAGCCGCCTGCGAAAAGCGCGTCGTCCTCGACCAGCGCCTCGATGATATCGAGCGACAGCTCGAGCCGCTCGGCTTCCTCGGCGTCGATCGTGAAATGGATGTCGGCCTTGCTGGCTGCCAGCGCGAGCTCGCGCACGATCGGGATCAGCGCGGCTTTCGCTGCCTCGGCGTGGAGATAGTCGTAGCGCGGATAGAGCGCGGAGAGCTTCACAGAGATTCCGGGGCTCGCGCGCACGCCGCCCTTCGCCTCTTGCGCCAGCCGCTCGATCGCGGCCGCGTAGGAGCGGCGGTAGCGTTCGGCGTCGGCGAAGGTCATCGCCGCCTCGCCGAGCATGTCGAAGCTGTGCGTGAGACCGCCCTTGCGCTCGGGCTCGGCGCGCCTGAGCGCTTCGTCGATCGTGCGGCCGAACACGAACTGGCCACCCAGGATCCGCATCGCCTGCAGTGTCGCCTGGCGGATCACCGGCTCGCCGAGCCGGCCGACCGCGCGCCGCAGCGCGCTGGCGAAGCCGGCATCGTCGCGCGAGCTGCCGCGGAGCACCTGCCCAGTCAGCATCAGCGAGAAGGTCGCCGCGTTGACGAAGGTCGAATCCGAATCGCCGAGGTGCTCGCTCCAGTCGATCCCGGCGAGCTTGTCGTGGATCAGAGCGTCGGCGGTCTCGGTATCGGGTACGCGCAGCAGCGCCTCGGCGAGGCACATCAGCGCGATGCCCTCGTCGGTGCCGAGGCCGAACGTCTGCAGGAACGCGTCGAGCCCGCTCGCCTTGCGCTCGCGGGCGCCCTCGATCAGCCGCGCGGCGAGTGCCGCGGCCTCGGCGTGGACCGCCGATGCCGGCGCGGCCTGGCGCAGGCGCTCGGCAACGCAGGCGGCTTCCTCCAGGCGGTAGGCGGCGCGCAGCGCGGAACGGTCGACGGCCATGGTCCTCTGCCCTGCACCCGGTTTCAGCTGCAAGCAAGGGGCGGACGAGCGGTGCCGCCACTGCGAGATCGGATTGAAAGCGGCTTCGCCGCAGGAGCCTTATTCCGGCAGCCACTCGTACCGAAATGCATCCCCGTCGCGCTTCACGTACCCTGCCGAGGTCCGCCGGAAGTGCGCCGGAAAGCACAGCGTGTCGGTGTCGGCCAGCCGCTCCATTGTCGCCTTGCGCACCCTGCAGGCCGCCTCGCCGTCGGTGTCGAACGCGAACGGCAGGTCGTGGCGGATCAGCTGGACCGGGTGGTGGATCACGTCGCCCCAGAACACGCCGGGGGGACCGCCGGCCTGCGCGTTGATCGTGCAGCAGCCGGGCGAATGGCCGTAGGCCGGCTCGAGCCAGACGCCGTCGCCGATCTCGCGGTAGGCGACCGCGTCCTCGTCGACGATCTCCCCTTGCCCGGCTTCCATCACCGGGACGATCGAATCGACGAACGCCGCGTTGTGCAGGGTCTCGCCCCCGGGGGCGGCCCTGAAATACTCGAAGTCGCGCCGGCCGAAGACGTAGCGGGCGTTGGGGAAGGTGGGCACCCACCGGCCGTTGTCGAGCCGGGTGTTCCAGCCGACGTGGTCGAAGTGCAGGTGCGTGCACATGACCATGTCGATGTCCTCGGGCGCGAAACCGGCGCGGCGCAGGTTGCCGAGGTAGTCGGTGCCCAGCCGGTGAACCTCGGGCAGCAGCTCCCGCTCCTTGTGGTTGCCGCAGCAGGTGTCGATCAGGATCGTCCGCCCGTCGAGCTCGATCACCCACGAGTGGACCGAGAAGGTCATGAAGCTCGTCTCGGGGTCGGTAGTGATCTCGTCGGGCTGGTCGTACCAGGTCATCAGCCGCTTCAGGTCGTCGGCCGTGGTGCCCGGCAGCTGGCTCAGCAGCGGGACGGGGCTGTCCATCTCGTGCACCTTGTGCACGCGCATGCGCCCCAGTTCGATCGGTTGCATTGGCCTCTCCCCGCCTCTAGCCCGAGCCGAGACTTGTGAGGGATGCGATGCAGCAGGGCAATGGAGATGCGGACTTTCCGGTGCACGCGAACGGCACGGTCGCCGACGCGATCGCCGCGGTGCTCAAGCGCGAGGGCGTCGACGTCGTGTTCGGCTACCCGCGCAACCAGATTCTCGAGGCGGCAGCACGGATCGACATCCGCACGGTGATCGTTCGCCAGGAGCGCACCGGGCTGCACATGGCCGACGCGCTCAGCCGCCTGTCGAAGGGCGCGCGGATGGGCGTGTTCGTGATGCAGCAGGGACCCGGGGCCGAGAACGCGTTCGGGGGAGTCGCGCAGGCCTATGCCGACAGCGTGCCGGTGCTGGTCATGCCGCAGGGCTATGCGCTGAGCCAGGCCTACGTGCCGTACAACTTCAACTCGGTGCGCTCGATGGCGAGCGTCGCCAAGCACGCCGAGCCGCTGACCTCGCCGACCGATGTCGGACCGGTGCTTCGCCGCGCTTTCGCGATGCTGCGCAACGGTCGGCCGCAACCGGTGGTGGTCGAGCTTCCGTACGACGTGCTGGCGATGCCGTTCACGGGCGAGCTCGACTACGCGCCGGGCAAGGTCGTGCGCTCGCAGCCCGCGCCCGAGGCGATCGAGGCGGCCGCCGCGCGGCTCGTCGCGGCGAAGAACCCGGCGATCTACGCCGGGCAGGGAATCCACTGGTCGGAAGCCTACGACGAGCTGCGCGCGCTGGCCGAGCACCTGGCGATCCCGGTCATGACCAGCCTGCCGGGCAAGAGCGCGTTCGACGAGACCCACCCGCTCGCGCTCGGCTCGGGCGGCAACGGGATCAACGGCTGCGTGCGCAAGTGGCTCGACGAGTGCGACCTGCTTTTCGGCGTCGGCTGCAGCTTCACCGCCACCGCCTTCGGGCTCGCCATCCCACCCGGCAAGCGGGTGATCCATGCGACGCTCGACCCTCTCGATATCGACAAGTCGGTACCGTGCGAGGTCGCCCTGGTCGGCGATGCGAAGCTGACGCTCTCGGCCCTGCTCGACGCGGTCAGGGCACGCGTGCCCGAGCCGCGCGATGCTGCAGCTGTGGCGCAGCAAATCGCTGAAACCGAACGCGAATGGTTCGCCCGCTGGCAGGCCAAGTGCACCCAGGAGACGAGCCCGCTCTCGCCGTACCGGGTACTGTGGGACCTGCAGCAGACCGTCGACGTCGCAAACACCATAATTACTCACGACGCCGGCAGCCCGCGCGACCAGCTGGTGCCGTTCTGGAAGAGCCGCAGCCCGCACGGCTACATCGGCTGGGGCAAGTCGACCCAGCTCGGCTACGGCCTCGGCCTCGCGATGGGCGCCAAGCTCGCCTGTCCCGACAAGCTGTGCATCAACGTCTGGGGCGACGCGGCCATCGGTTTCACCGGCACCGACCTCGAAACCGCCGCAAGGGAGGGCATCCCGATCCTCTCGATCCTGCTCAACAACCAGGCGATGGCGATCGAGCTGCCGGTCATGCCCGAGGCGACCGAGAAGTACCGCGCGACCGACATCTCGGGCGACTACGCGGCCTTCGCCCGCTCGCTCGGGTGCCACGGCGAACGGGTCACAGAAGCCTTCGAGATCGTCCCCGCATTGCGCCGCGCGATCGCCGCGACCGAGGCCGGGAAGCCGGCGCTGGTCGAGTTCATCACCGAGCAGGAGACGCAGATCTCGCGCGGCTGACGAGGGGCAAGACGTAACCGCCTCTTAACCAAACTTGCCGCATAGCCGCCCGACCCGATGTCCTGGGGGCGGGTGGCATGGATGATCTGCTGGCGGAATTCGTCGCCGAAACACGAGAGATGCTGGGTGCGCTGGCCGGCGAAATCGTCGCCTGGGAAGCCAACCCCGACGACCGTGCCCGGCTCGATACGATCTTCCGCTTCGTCCATACCGTAAAGGGCAACTGCGGGTTCTTCGACTTCCCCCAGCTCGAGGCCCTGAGCCACGCCGCCGAGGACGCGCTCGCCGACGTCCGCGCCGGGCACCGGCGTGCCGACAGCCGCCTTGTCGACGCCGTGCTCGCAGTGATTGACCGCATCGGCGTGATGATCGGCGAGATCGAGCGCGGCGAACCGCTGTCCGAAGCGACCGACGACGTGCTGATCGCGGCGCTCGCTGGCGAACTCGACGGCGGAGCAATCTCCCAGATCGGCAGCGTGCGGCACTCCCCGGTCACTCCGGCCGCCGAGCAGCGGACCATCCGCCTGCCGGTCGACCTGATCGACCAGGTCATGAGCGGCGTCTCGGAAATGGTCCTCGCACGCAACGACCTCGCGCGGCGGATGCAGAGCCTCGGCGCCGATACCGGGCTCGAGGCGCCGTTCGCGCGGCTTTCGGCGCTGATCGCCGAAGTACGCGACGCGATCACCCGCACGCGCATGCGCCGCATCGAAGGCCTGTTCTCGACCTTCCCGCGGCTGGTCCGCGACCTGTCCGCCGAGCTCGGCAAGCAGGTCTTCGTCGAAATCGAGAACGGCGAGGTCGAGCTCGACCGCGAGATGATCGAGCTGATCCGCGACCCGCTGCTGCACATCATCCGCAATGCTGTCGACCACGGCATCGAGGCCCCGGCCGAGCGCCTCGCCGCAGGCAAGCGCGAAGCCGGAATGCTGACGATCTCGGCGCGCCAGAGCGGCAACACGATCCACATCGGTATCATGGACGACGGGCGCGGCATCGACGTCGACAAGCTCGCCGCCAAGGCGATCGCCGCGGGTACGCACACGCCCGAGCAGATCGCGGCGATGTCGCGCGAAGAGAAGATCGACCTGATCTACGAGCCCGGGCTGTCGACCGCCGAGACGGTGACCGCGATTTCGGGCCGCGGCGTCGGCATGGACGTGGTCCGCGCCAACATCGAGAAGTTCGGCGGCACGCTGGAGATCGAATCGCTCCCGGGCGAAGGCACGCGGTTCCTGATTTGCGTGCCGCTCACGCTGAGCATCCTGCCGAGCCTGACCGTCGAGGCCGGCGGCCAGACTTTCGCCGTTCCGCGGTCCTACGTCGAGGAGATCGTCAGCACCGCGGGCGGCAACCTCGAGTTTGCCCAGATCGGCGAGCGACGCTACCTCACCTTCCGCGACCGGCGCCTCGCCTGCATCTCCCTCGGCGAAGCGCTCCGGCTCGAACGCAACGACGATCCGACGCTGTTCGTGATCCTGCGGCTCGGTTGGGGCGACCTCTATGCGCTCGAGGTCGACCGGATCTTCGACCACCACGAGCTGGTCATCAAACCGCTTTCGCCCGGAATCATGAAGAGCGGGCTGTTCGTCGGCTGCACCCAGCTCGACGACGGCACGCCGGTGCTGGTGCTCGACGTGGCCGCGATCGGATATGGCGCGGGCCTTCCGCGCGAGTTGCATCGCCCGTCGGCGATTACCGCCCATGCCGCGCCGCGGGCCGAACGCGAGGGCCTGCGGGTCATTCTGTTCCGCGCCCTCGACGGCGAACGCCGCGCGATCGCAATGAGCGTGGTCGAGCAGGTCGAACGTGCCGGCGCCACAGCCGTGCGGCGGCCGGGTCCCGACGCCCAGATCGTGCTCGGCGAGGACATCCTGCCGCTCGCTGGCGTCCCAGCGGATGTCGAGCTGCCCGAGCGGATCACGGTGCTGCGGCTGTGCGAGGGCGGCGAACGAATCGCTTACGCCGCGAGCGAGGTGATCGACATCGCCACGCTCGACGGCGTGCTCAAGCGCGTCAACGGCCAGACGCACGTCGTCGGTGTGACCCTGATCGACGGCGAGACGGCCGAGCTGGTCGACTGCCACGCGCTGTTCGCGAGCCAGGCGGCCCACACCGCCGGCCACGGCACCCTGACCTGCCGCCTCGACGGCGACGAAACCTGGATGCGCAACTTCCTCGGCCCGATCATCGAGGCGGCCGGCTACCGCATCGTCGACGAAGGCCCGGCCGACGTCGCCTTCGTCGAGGGCGACATCGGGGACAAGGACGAGTGCGAGGCTCGCAAGGCGATCCGTCTGCGCAGTGCGCCGGGCCCGGCCGACGGGCCCGACAGCATCTATCGCTACGACCGCGCGGCGCTGATGGCGGCGCTGCTGCGCGCCGGACAGGAGCTCGCCGCATGAACGAGATGCTGCTCGTCGTGATGCTCGCGGGACGCCGGGCCGTGATTCCGGCCGTCGTCGTCAATTCGGTGATCGAGCTCGGCGAAGTCACGCCTGTGCCGCGCACGGCGCCGCACATCGCCGGGCTCGCCGCGCTGCGCAGCCGCCCGCTGACGCTGATCGACTGTGCGCTCTCGCTCGGGCTCGACCGCGAGCCGACCGACTGCCGTACCTGCCGTGCGGTTGTCGTCGAGCACGAGGGGCACCTCTACGGCCTGATGGTCGAGGCGGCCGACGACATCGTCGCCGCGCTGGCTGAACCCGGCCCGCTCGGCGCCGATCCCGGACCGGGCTGGTCGCGCGTCGCCAGCGCGCGGATCGAGACGGCGGCCGGCGCGCTGCCGTGCCTCGACATCGCCGCGCTCATCGCCGGGCCCGAAGAAGCGCTCGCGGCTTAAGCGATTGCTTACACTCCTCCGGTAACAGGCGAATCTGGAGAGAAGAGGATTTGGGCGCCATGAAACACTGCCTCATCGTCGATGATTCGCGTGTGATCCGAAAGGTTTCGCGGCACATCGTCGAGAGCTTCGCTTTCGAAGTCACCGAAGCCGAGAACGGACAGGACGCCCTGGCCAAGTGCGGCGAAACGATGCCCGACCTGATCCTGCTCGACTGGAACATGCCGGTGATGAACGGGATCGAGTTTATCGGTGCGCTGCGCAAGCTCGAGGGCGGGACCAAGCCGAAGGTCGTGTTCTGCACCACCGAGAACGACGTCGCGCACATCCGCGAAGCCATCGAGGCGGGGGCCGACGAATACGTGATGAAGCCGTTCGATCACGATACCTTGCAGATGAAGCTGCAGCTCATCGGCGCAGCCTGAGGTAGTGCGACGATGGGTGCCGCGCCAGGAATCGCGGTCCGCGACACCGCTCGCGCCCCGTGGACAGATCCGGTCCGTGTCCTGGTGGTCGACGATTCGCCGACGGTCCGTGCCGTCTTTGCCCGCCTGATCGGGGCCGAAGCCGACTTGCGACTGGTCGCCTCGGAAGAAAGTGCCGAGCGCGCGCTGGCGACGCTGGCCCAGGCTTCGCCCGACGTCATCCTGCTCGACCTCGACATGCCCGGGATGGGCGGTCTCGGCGCAATGCCGCAAATGATCGAGCTGGCCTCGCCGGCCCGCATCCTGGTCGTCTCCTCGCTCACGGTGCGCGGCGCCGAGCAGACGCTTGCCGCGCTGTCGCTCGGTGCGGCCGACACGCTCGCCAAGCCACAGCCGGGCAAGTTCGACGGCGAATACCGGGCGACGCTGCTGCGCAAGATCCGCCTGCTCGGCCGCGTTGCCCGGCGCGCGCGCGAGAAGGCGGCGCCGCCCGCGCAGCCGGCGTTGCGGCCTCACGGCCCGGAAAGGCCGCACATCGTCGCGATCGGCGCCTCGACCGGCGGTATTCATGCGCTCGGCCAGTTGCTCGGTGCGCTCGCGCCCCACGTGCAGCTGCCCCTTCTCGTCACGCAGCACTTGCCGGGCTCGTTCATGGAACCCTTCGTGCGCCAGCTGCGCGCGGCATCGGGCCGCCCGGCCTCGGTCGCCAGTGACGGCAGGCCGGTCGTAGCCGGCGAGATTCTCGTCGCGCCGGGTGACGCGCACATGACCGTTGCGTCCGACAAATCGGGCTCCACAGTGATCCGTCTGCGCGACGAGCCGGTCCCGAGCGGCTGTCGGCCCTCGGTCGACCCGATGTTCGAAAGCTGCGCCCGGCTGTTCCGCGCTCATGCGATGGGCGTCGTGCTGTCGGGGATGGGCCGCGACGGCGCCGACGGCGCCGCGCGGATCGTCGCGGCCGGCGGCACGATCATTGCGCAGGACGCTGCAAGCTCGGCAGTCTGGGGCATGCCCGGGGCGGTCGCCGGAGCGGGTCTCGCCTCGGCCGTGCTGCCGCCCGAGCAGATCGCCGCGCGCATCGCCGCGACCGCGGGGGCGGCATGATCGACCAGAGCCAGAACGCGCTGGGCATCGTCGCCGGCCTGCTCGAGGCGCGTACGGGCCAGAAGCTCACCGCCGACCGGCTGTGGCGTGTCGGCACCGCGCTGTCGGGCGTGTTGCGCGAGACCGGCCTCGACACGCTCGAGGAGCTCGCCGCGCGGCTCGGCCAGCCGAACCAGGGCGCGCTCGCCCAGCGGGTGGTCGAGGCGCTGCTCAACAACGAGACCTACTTCTTCCGCGACCGGGCCATGTTCGACCAGCTCGCCGTCGGCGTGCTGCCCGCGCTGGCCGAACGACGGCGAGTGGTCAAGCGGCTGGCGATCTGGTCGGTCGGCTGTTCGACGGGGCAGGAAGTCTATTCGCTGGCGATGCTGTTCGCCGAGCAGCCCGCACGCTGGCGCGACTGGACGATAGACATCCTCGGCACCGATGTCGCGCGCTCGGTGATCATGGCCGCGCGCGAGGGCAGCTTTTCCCAGTTCCAGATCCAGCGCGGGCTCGGCGTTGCGCAGATGGTCCGGTTCTTCGAGGAGACCCGGACCGGCTGGCGCGCCAACGACCTCGTGCGCAAGATGGTCCGCTTCGAGACCCACAACCTGCTCGACATGCCGCCCGAGCCGGGCCGGTTCGACTTGATCCTGTGCCGCAACGTGCTGCTCTACTTCGACCGGACCACGCGCCAGCGTGCGTTCGAGCGGCTCGCCGCGGCGCTCGCACCCGATGGCCGCGTCATGCTCGGCGCCGGAGAAACGACGGCGGGCCAGACCGACGTACTGGCCCCGGAGAAGGGGGCGACGGGCTTTCACCACCTGGCCATCGGCGTGCCTCCGCGGGCGACGGCTTACAGCACGGAGCGCCGGCCCGATCGCGCCCGGTAAGGTAAATCGGGGGTTACCGAAACTTAAACACTCCGGCCTATGGCGACAGTCTGGATTGGTAGGATGGGAGAGGATCCCACGTGATGCAGGCCCTTGGCCAGAAGCAGGTGCGTCCGCCGGTGCTCGTGATAGCACCCGTGGCGGTGCTCACGCTGATCTCGGCCTGCATCCTTGCCCTGCTCATCGGACAGGCGGAACCGCACTCCAGCTCGCTTTGGACCATAGTCATCACGGGCACCATCGCCTACGTGATCGCGGGGGTCCTGCTCGTCCGCTTCGGCCTGTCGAGCATCAGCCGGCTCGAGGATCTCAGCCTGACCGACAGTCTCGCCGCGATGCCCAACCGCCGCGCACTTCACCTCGACTACGTGCGCCACGGCGAGGGCCAGGAGAAGGCGCTCGCGCTGCTCGACCTCGACGGATTCAAGGCGGTCAACGACCAGTACGGCCACTTCGTCGGCGACCGTCTGATCAGGGAATGCGCCAAGCTGCTGGCCGAAGTCTGCGGCAAGGAAGCACGCGCCTATCGGCTGGGCGGTGACGAGTTCGCCATCCTCGTGGTCGGGCCGATCGCCGGAAACATCCTCGAAGGCATCTGCCACACACTGATCGCCCGCCTCTCGCAGGCGTTCGTGATCGACGAGCGCAAGCTGACCGTCGGCGCCAGCATCGGCCTGTCCCTGAGCACCGGACGCGACGGCCTGACGTCCTCGGAGCTGCTGCGCCGTTCGGACATGGCGATGTACGCCTCGAAGGAGGGTGGCAGGAATCGCTGCACCTGGTTCACCGAGGACTTCGATCGCAACCGCGACGTCACCACTCAGGTCGAGGACGAACTTCGCGAGGCGCTCAAGCAGGGCGATTTCCGCCTCGCCTACCAGCCGCTGGTCGACGCGCGTACCGGCGAGATCGTCGCTGTCGAAGCGCTGCTCCGCTGGCAAAAGGCGGACGGCACGATGGTCAGCCCCGGGCTGTTCGTTCCGATCGCCGAGAAGTGCGGCCTGATCTACCCGATCGGCCTCTGGGTGCTGCGCACCGCCTGCCGCGAGGCGCTCCACTGGGACGGCATCAAGCTGTCGATCAACGTCTCGCCGGCGCAGCTGCGCAACCCCGAGTTTCCGGTCGAGCTCGGGCACATCCTCGAGGAGACCGGCTTCCCGCCGGCGCGGCTCGAGCTCGAGGTTACCGAGACCTACCTCGTGACCGACCCGATCGTTGCCAACCGCAATCTCGACGTGATCCGCCAGTTCGGGGTCGGCATCGCGCTCGACGACTTCGGCACCGGCTACGCCTCGATCGGCTTCCTCAGGAACTTCCGCTTCGAGAAGCTCAAGCTCGACCGCACGATGGTGGTCGATGCCGGACAGGACAGCGGGTCGCTGGCCATGATGGCCTCGAGCATTGCGGTCGCCCGGGCGATGGACATGGAAGTCACGGCCGAGGGTGTCGAGACCCAGGCCCAGGCCGACCTCGTCCGCACCGCCGGGTGCGACCACATCCAGGGCTGGTACTACTACAAGGCCATCACCGCGGAGGAGATCCGCATGCGCCTCGATGAAAACCGCGAGCGGCTCGACGCCCCTCGCAAGCGTATTGGGAGCAAGCATGGACATGTCCGATAAGATCGTCGCCGAGGCCGGCGACGAGCTCGAGCACGACCGCGAGTTGCTGAAGGCGCAAGCCCTTCACCCGCGAGCGACCACGCTCGGCAGCCTCGTCGGTCATTCGGTGGGCCGGAAGCTGAAGCTGATGTTCGGCGCCGCCGTGGGCGCCGCAGCCCTGCTCGCCTCGGTCGCGCTCGTCGCCTTGATGGGCGCCGAGGGCGGTCTGATCGACGGCCTGCTGATGTCCCTGTCGATCATCGCGCTGGCCGTCGTCCTGATCGGCGCGCTGTCGATCCGACTCGTCGAGAAGGACCTCGTCAATCCGCTCGAGCAAGTCTGCGAGGCGATGCGCGAACTCGCCGAAGGCAACCGCCAGGTGCATATCCCGCACGACGAGCGCGAGGACGAGATCGGCGCGATGGCGCGCTACCTGATCGTGATCAAGAAGGCGGCCAACAAGTTCGACCGCATGCGCAAGGAGCGCGAGGAGGCGACCGCCGCAGAACTGCGCCGCCTGACCGAAGTCGAGGCCGAGCGCGAGGAGCTGCGCATCCGCCAGTCCGAAACCCTGCTCGGCCTCGCCGACAAGTTCGAGCGCACGATCGGCGACATCGTCAGCGGCGTCGCCGCCGCGTCGAGCCAGCTGCAGGCGACCGCGAGCTCGATGGCCTCGGCCGCCGAGCAAACCGCGATGCAGACCGCCGACGTGTCCGCGAGCCTTAACGAGGCCGCGGCCGGCGTGACCGCGGCGGCGGCGGCAAGCGACGAGTTCGCCATGTCGATCGGCGAGATCAGCCGCCAGGCCTCGACGTCCGCCGAACTCGCCCGCAAGGCCTCGGCCGCGGCCGAGGAAGCTGACAGCACGATTTCGGCGCTGACCCAGTCGGCGAGCCAGGTCGGCGACATCGTCGAGATGATCTCGACGATCGCCCAGCGCACCAACCTGCTCGCGCTCAACGCCTCTATCGAGGCGGCACGCGGCGGCGAGGCGGGCCGAGGGTTCGCGGTCGTGGCGGCCGAGGTCAAGGAACTGGCGACGCAGACCGGAAAGGCGACCGAGGAAGTCGCCGGGCAGATCCGCGCGATCCAGGAGACCACCTCGGCCAGCGTCGAGGCGCTCCGCTCGATCGCGAGCCAGATCCAGCAGCTCGAGGCGACCGCGGTGTCGATCGCCGCGGCGGTCGACCAGCAGTCGGTTGCCGGTCAGGACCTCGCGCGCTCGATCGACCTCGCCGCGCGCAATACCGAGGACGTCTCCGCCAACATCGGCCAGCTGCGCGAGACCTCGCTCGGCACCGGCGCGGCGGCGAGCCAGCTGCTGACCTCGTCGACCGAGCTCGAGCAGCAGGCCGGCGTGCTCAAGAGCCAGGTCCAGGAATTCCTCGTCCACGTGCGCGCCGCCTGACGGCGAGCGCAGGCGAGCGGATCGGTCAGGCTGTAACCGCCACCGGGTCGCCTTTCGCGAAAGCCCGCGCGGCGAGAAACCGCTCGGCATCGAGCGCGGCCATGCACCCCGTGCCGGCGGCGGTGACCGCCTGGCGGTAAACGTGGTCCATGACGTCGCCGCAGGCGAACACGCCGGGTACCGCGGTCTTGGGCGTGCCGGGCTCGACCAGCAGGTAGCCGCTTTCGTCCATCGGCAACTTGCCCTTGAACAGCTCGGTCGAGGGCGCGTGACCGATCGCGACGAACGCGCCTTCGCAGGCAAATTCGCTGCCCTCGCCGGTGACGGTGTCGGTCAGCCTGAGCCCGGTGAGGCCGCCGCCGAGCGGGTCGCCGAGGAATTCGTCCACGCGCTTGTTCCACAGTACCGAGATCTTCGGGTGCGCAAACAGCCGGTCCTGCAGGATCTTCTCGGCGCGCAGTTCGTCGCGGCGGTGGATCAGCGTCACGTCGTCGGAGTGATTGGTCAGGTAGAGCGCTTCCTCGACCGCGGTGTTGCCGCCGCCGATAACCGCGACCTTCTTGCCGCGGTAGAAGAACCCGTCGCAGGTCGCACAGGCCGAGACGCCCTTGCCCGAGAGCGCCTGCTCGCCGGGCACGCCAAGCCACTTGGCCTGCGCACCGGTGGCAATGACGAGGGTGTCGCCGACGTATTCGTCGCCGGAGTCGCCCCTGGCACGGAAGGGCGAGCCGCCCGCGACGTCGACCTCGACGATCGTATCCCACATCATCCGGGTGCCGACGTGCTCGGCCTGCGCCTGCATTTCCTGCATCAGCCAGGGCCCCTGGATAACGTCGCGGAAGCCAGGGTAGTTCTCGACGTCGGTGGTGATCGTCAGCTGCCCGCCCGGCTGAAGCCCCTGGACCACGATCGGCTCCATCCCCGCGCGCGCGCCATAGATCGCGGCGGTGAGGCCCGCGGGGCCCGAGCCGATGATGAGCATCTTCGTGGTGTGGGTAGCCATTGTCTCGTGAGAATCCCGTCCTTGTTGGGTGCTAGGTAGGGGGTAGGATGATCGAGTCAACGCGGGCGGGTTGGAGCTGTTGAGAACCCTGCTTCCAGGCAAGGAAGAGAGGATTTCGGGTCCTAACTCTCCCGTATCAGGTCGGCCGCCTTCTCCCCGATCATGATCGTCGCGGCGTTGGTGTTGCCGCCGACGATGCGCGGCATGACCGAGGCGTCGGCGATCCGCAGGCCGTCGATCCCGCGCACGCGCAGTTCGGCGTCGCAGACGGCGTCGGCGCCGGTACCCATCGCGCACGAGCCGGCGGCGTGCATAGCGGTGCGGACGTTGGCGCGGACCCAGGCATCGAGGGCTTCGCCGGAGTCCGCTTGCGGGCCCGGCATCAGCTCGGCTTTCACAACATCTGCAAGCGGCGCAGTAGCCAGGATCTCGCGCATCTGTGGGACGATGCGGCGAAAGAACGCGCGGTCATTCTCGGTCGAGAGGACGTTGGTGAGGATGCGCGGCGGCTGCGCCGGGTCGGCGCTGGCCAGTTTGACCCACCCGCGGCCTTCGGGCCGGAGCTGGACGCAGGCCATCGCGACGACGTCGGGCTGCGGGGCCTTGATCCCGGGGAACCACGGGCGGGCGAGGATCGAGGTCGGCTGGAACAGGCACTGCGCATCGGGTCGCTCCAGCTCGGGCCGGGTCTTGACCCAGCCGTTGGCGGTGACCGGCATGTTGGCGATGCGGCCCTTGCCGGCCAGCGCCCATTCGATGACCGAGAGCGTCAGCCTGTCGAAGCGCAGGTCGTTGGTCAGCGTGACCTCGCGGTCGGCGCTCCACACCATCGCGATCGAGGGATGATCCTGCAGGTTGCGGCCGACGCCGGGCAGGTCGTGGACCACTTCTATGCCGAGCTCGCGCAGCTCGTCCGCCGGGCCGATGCCCGAGAGCAGCAGGAGCTGCGGTGTGTTGTAGGCGCCGCCCGACAGGACGATCTCGCGACCCGCCTCGAGCCGGTGGTCCTGCCCGTCCTGGCGATAGTGCAGCGCCACCGCGCGGCCGCCCCGCACCTCGACTTTTGTCGCGAGCGCGCCGGTGACGACGGTGAGGTTGGGCCGCTTCATCGCCGGGAACAGAAAGCGTTTGGCCGTGCTGCCGCGCCAGCCCTTGTGGATCGAGATGTCCGGACTGCCCCAGCCTTCCTGGTCCGGGCCGTGGTGATCGATCTGGGTCTTGTAGCCGAGCTTGTTGACCGCCTCCATGAAGCGCGGGAACAGCTCCTTGTCGGGAATGTGCTTGGTGATCGACAGCGGGCCGCCCTTGCCGTGGTAACGGTCCTCGGCGCCCCAGTGATCCTCGGACTTGCGGAAGTAGGGCAGGACGTCCTCGTAGCTCCAGCCCTCGAGGCCGAGCTGGCGCCACTCGTCGTAGTCGCGCGCGTGGCCGCGGGCGTAGAGCATGCCGTTGATCATCGACGAGCCGCCGAGGCCCTTGCCGCGCGGCTGGCGCAGGCGGCGACCGTCGGCATGGGGTTCGGGCTCGCCGTCGTAGTTCCAGTTGAAGCGCGGCACGGTCATCGCCACCGGGAAGGCGATCGGCATGGCCAGCAGCGGATGCCGCTCGCGCTTGCCGGCCTCGATCAGGGTGACCTTGACGCTCGGGTCCTCGCTGAGCCGCGTGGCGACGACCGCACCGGCGGAGCCGGCGCCGACGACGATGTAGTCGGGGGTGTTGGTTGAGGGCATTCAGACGGTTCCGTTGCGGCGGGCGTGCAGTTGAAGAGGGGCAACCTCACGACCCAGTTCGTCACCCTGAACTTGTTTCAGGGCCCATCGGGCCTCGTGCCTGGAGTTTGCTTGCGGGCGCTTCGCCGGCGCCGCGCCTTTGCACGCGCTTGTGGTGATGCGGGGCTTCGACCGACAGCTCCACGCCCGGCTGTGAAATGGGTCCTGAAACGAGTTCAGGATGACGGGTGCAGGTATGATCGGTTCGCGCGCGATGGCGCGGTGCTCGAGAGGAGCGTCCGCGCGAAGGGATGCCATGCTCATTTGCTCGAGAACCGTCCCGACAGGATCTTCACGATCTTGCCGTTCGCGGTCCTGTACATGTTGATGCTCTCCACGACCCGCACGTCGCCCTTCATCGTCGGCCACAGCTCGAAATCGGGCCAGTCCTTGATGGTGGTGAACTTGGTCCGGCTGTGCAGCGCGGCACCGTCGGGGGCGACGATCAGGTCGAGGATCTCGAGCTCCTCGGCGATGTGTTCGAACACGCCGGTGTAGAAATCGACGATGCCCTGCGCGCCGACGATGCGCTTGCGGTCGCCGAGATTGAACTCGACGTCGTCGGCATAGAACCGCGAGAAGCCGGCAAAGTCGCGCGCGTTGAAGGCGGCAATGTAGCTGCGGAAATCGTCCTCGGTCATGCGGCTTCCTTCTCGACAGGGGGGAGGCTTCGGCCGCGGATCAGGTCGCTGGCCTTCTCCGCAATCATGATAGTCGGTCCGTTGGTGTTGCCTCCGGGAACGTCGGGCATGACCGAGGCGTCGACCACGCGCAGGCCCCGGATGCCGTGGACGCGCAGCTCGGGGTCGACCACCGCGCCGATCGCGCAAGTGCCGACCGGATGCTGGGTCGTGCCCGCAGTGGCACGGACGTGCGCGTCGATCTCGGCATCGGATTGGACATCGGCGCCGGGCACGCTCTCGCGCTCGATAAGGCTCGCCATCGGCTCGGTGGCGTAGATCCTGCGCGCCAGCCGAAGCCCGGCGCGGGCGGTGGCGAAGTCGGGCTCGTTGTCGAACAGGTTGAGGCGGATCGCCGGCAGCTCATGCGGGTCGGGCGACTTGAGCTGGACCCAGCCGCGCGCCTGCGGGTGGAGCAGGATCACGTCGGCGCTGAACGCATGCTCGGGGCTCTTCACCAGTCCCGGGAACCACAGGTGCGCGGTCAGCTTCACAGGGTTCGAGAAAAGCTGGATGTCGGGCTGCGCCAGCCGCGGGTCCGTGCGAAGCATCGGGTTGGCGCTGTTGAGCTGGCGCGCAAACGGGCCGGTGCCGAACAGGTACCACTGGATAACCGCGCGCGCGGCGCGGTCGAAGCGCAGCTGGTTGACGAAGGTGACCGGGCCCTTCGCGGCGAACTCGAGCGGGACGCGCGGGTGCTCCTGCAGGTTGCGGCCGACCCCGGGGAGGTCGTGCACGACCGGAATGCCCATTTCCGCGAGGTGCTCGCCAGGGCCTATGCCGGACAGCAGCAACAGCTGCGGCGAGTTGTAGCTGCCGCCTGAGAGGATCACTTCGCCAGCCTTGGCCAGGCGCACCTCGCCGCCGACCTCGTACTCGACCCCGCTTGCGCGGCCGTCCTCGACCACGACCTTGCGGGTTAACGCGCCCGTCACCACCGCGAGGTTCGGCCGCCGCATTGCCGGCTTGAGGTAGGCCTCGTAGGTCGAGGCGCGGCGCCCCTTCTCGTCGATCGTAAGCTCGACGAAGCTTGCCCCTTCCTCGTCGCCGGCGTGGATGTCCTGCGTCACCGGCAGGCCGGCGTTGGCGATCGCCTGCATCAGCTCGTCGTGGAGCAGGTACTGCGTGTTGTTCCTGGTGATCGGCAGCGGGCCTTCGCGCCCGTAATTTTCGGTACCGCGCCAGGAGCGCTCCATGCGCAGAAAGTAGGGCAGCACTTCGGCATGGCTCCAGCCGCGCGCACCCTTCTGCGCCCAGCGGTCGTAGTCGGCCGAGTGGCCGCGCATGTAGACCATGCCGTTGATCGACGAGCTTCCGCCGAGCAGGCGCCCGCGCGGGAGAAACAGCCGGCGTCCGTTCAGCGTCGGCTCGGGCTCGGTCATCATCCGCCAGGTCAGCTCAGGCTTGAGCATGGCCTTCATCATGCCCAAAGGCATGCGAATCAGGAACTTGTCGGCCCCGCCGCCGGCCTCGAGCAGCAACACGCGCGTGCCCGGGTCCTCGGTCAGCCGCGCGGCGAGCACGCAGCCGGCCGACCCGGCCCCAACGATCACATAGTCGAAATCGCCCTGCAGCGGTCGCTCTCCCTCGTTTGCGAACTGGTATGTATCGCTTACAATCTCTATGCGCTGGCCAACAGCGACCGACAAGCCGTGGAGAGCGATCCGTGACCGTCCAGACCCCCATCGAAAACCGCATGGAAGCCTTCCGCCAGCGCTGGCAGAGCAAGGTCGGCAAGATGCTGATCGGCGGCGAATGGCGCGAAGCGGCGAGCGGCGAGACTTTCGCGACCGAGGACCCGTCGACCGGCGAGAAGCTGGCCGACGTCGCCAGCGCGGGCGAGGCCGACGTAGATGCTGCGGTGGCCGCTGCGCGCAAGGCGTTCGAAGGGCCGTGGTCCAAGGTGAAACCCGACGAGCGGGCGCGGCTGATCAACAGGCTCGCCGACCTGATCGAGGCGCATGGCGAAGAGCTGGCGCTGACCGAGACGCTGGACGTCGGCAGGCCGATCCAGTTCAGCCGGATGATCGACGTCGGCGGCGCGGTCGGCCAGCTGCGCTACCAGGCCGGGTGGGCGACCAAGATCCAGGGGGAGACCAACGAGATCTCCGCCCCCGGCGAATGGCTGAGCTACGTGTTGCGCGAGCCGGTGGGCGTGGTCGGGCAGATCGTGCCGTGGAACTTCCCGCTGGCGATGGCCTGCGGCAAGCTCGGCCCGGCGCTCGCCGCGGGCTGCACCGTGGTGCTCAAGCCTGCCGAGCAGACGCCGCTGTCGACGATCATCCTTGGCGAGCTGGCGCTCGAAGCCGGCTTCCCCGAGGGAGTCATCAACATCGTCACCGGCTTTGGCCGGACTGCGGGAGCGGCGCTGGCGAGCCACACGGACGTCGACAAGATCGCCTTCACCGGTTCGACCGCGACCGGCCGCGCGATCATCGAGGCGTCGAAAACCAACTTCAAGCGGGTCAGCCTCGAGCTCGGCGGCAAGTCGCCGACCTTCATTTTCGCCGATGCCGACCTCGCGAAGGCGATTCCTGCCGCGGCGATGGGCATCTTCTTCAACGCCGGGCAGGTCTGCGCGGCAGGCTCGCGGCTGTTCGTACAGGAGGACGTCGCCGACCAAGTGCTCGAGGGCATCGCGGGCATGGCCAGGGGCCTGCGCGTTGGTCACACGCTCGATCCCGAGACGATGATCGGCCCGCTCGTCAGCGAGGTCCAGCTCGACCGCGTGACCAGCTACATCGAGAGCGGGCGGCAGGAAGGCGCCACCGTGCTCGTCGGCGGCGGGCGCAAGGACGGCCCGGGCTGGTTCGTCGAGCCAACCGTGCTGGTCGACACCGAGGCGAGCATGAAGGTTCGCCGCGAGGAAATCTTCGGCCCGGTGCTCTGCGCGCACCGCTTCTCGTCGGCCGACGACGCCGACCGGCTGGCACGGCTCGGCAACGAGACCGAGTACGGCCTCGCCGCCTCGATCTGGACCCGCGACATCGGCATGGCGCACCGCCTCGCGCGGCGGCTCAAGGCCGGCACGATCCGCATCAACGGCTCGGGCGGCGTCGACCCGGCGCTGCCGCTCGGCGGCTACAAGTCGAGCGGCTGGGGCCGTGAGAACGGCCGCGCGGGGATCGAGGCCTATACCGAGCTCAAGGCCGTGTCGGTGGCGCTGGATTAGAGAGCGTCCGGTTTGGGGGCTCTGCGGAACATCCTTCGGCAGGCTCAGGATGAGCGGGTCCGGGTGGAGATCAACCCTCTTCAAGGTCTGAACTCGACACCTGGCGCGTTTGCCCCGAGCCTGTCGAAGGCGAACTCGTCGAAGCATGGCTCCTAAGCTCGCGTTGAGCCGCCTCAAGTCACTCTAGTTTGCAGATCGTCGCGGATTGGGCGATCAGGGCCACGCTCGCCGACAGGGCGGGCCGCGGCTTTTGAACATGTCAGCTTGCTCCGCGTGACCAACGGCTAAAGCGCACGGACACAAGCGACATCGCCGGCTCGTGCCCGAAAGGAGGACGGACGGTGAAGTCGGGCCTGATCATCCGCCACGTGCCACACGAAGGCATCGCGGGATTCCGCGAGCCGATCGAGGCCGCCGGCTACGCGCTCGACCGGATCGACGTCAGCGACCCGCGTTTCCCGACGATCGACCTCGCCGAGCCTGATCTCGTGATCATGATGGGCGGGCCGATGAGCGTCTACGAGCAGGACGAGTACCCATGGATCCGCTGCCAGATGCGGCGGCTCCAGCGGCGGCTGGAGCTCGACCGCCCGACGCTCGGCGTGTGCTTCGGGGCGCAGCTGATGGCCGCCGCGCTCGGCGCCGAAGTTTATCGCGGGCCGGTCAAGGAAGTCGGCTTCCACCCGATCGAGGTGCACGACACGCCGGGCGCAGCGCCACTGCGCCACCTCGCCGGCATCCCGGTGCTGCACTGGCATGGGGACACCTTCACCCTGCCCGAAGGAACCGAGCTGCTCGCCTCGAGCGAGCGCTACGCCAACCAGGCTTTTCGCCGCGGCGCCAACATCCTCGCGCTGCAGTTCCACGCCGAGATGGGGCTCGACGAGCGGTTCCACGTCTGGACCGAGCAGTGGCCGGGCGACATCGAGGCGGCGGGTACCTCGGTCGAGCGACTGCGCGCCGACCACGAGATGCACGGCCCGCGCGTGGTCGAGGCGGGGCGGGCGATGATCACGGAGTGGCTCGAGGGGCTCGTGGCCTGAGGCTGTCCCCAGCGGCGCCGGCCGCCTTCACCGGAGGAGGCATCTGGCGACGCCCGCGAACGGTATCGTCGTCCATTTGCCGGCGCTGACGACATGGAGCGTCGACCCGCGGCCTTGCACGAGCTGCGCCGAATGGTCGGGACGCCCCGGTGATCGAGCTGCCGCTACGGCTCCCGCCCAACCGCGTCGAACGCGAAGCTCAGCGCCACCGTCGGCGCGAGGCCCTGGGCCGATTCGCCGGTGCCGACGCCGAACGCGGTGCGGTCGATGCTGGCGCTGCCTTCGACGTGGCGGCGCAGGCCTTCGCCCGAGAGGGTGAAGGTCAGCGACTGCGGTCGGCTGACGCCCTTGAGCGTCAGCGTGCCGCTGGCGCTGTAACGGTTGGTGCCGGTGCGGCGGACCGAAGTCGAGCGCCAGGTCGCCGTCGGATTGGCCGAGGCGGCGAGGAACTCGGCGCCCGAGAGCATGCCGTCCATTGTCGCGTCGCCGACGGTGCCGCTGGCAAGGTCGACGGTGATGCGGATGTCGGCGGTCTCGGGGTTCTCGGGGTCGAAGGCGATCGTCCCGCCCCACTGTGCGAAGCTGCCGCGGTACGAGTCCGAGCCGCTGCTGACGGTGAAGCCGAGAGTGCCGCCCGGCTGGATCGTCCAGGTCGGCGGCGGGCCCGGCTCGGGCTCGGCCTCCTCCTCTTCCTCTTCGGCTTCCTCGGTCGCCTCGGGCGTGGGCGAGGCCGTCGGCCCGACGGCGGCGGCGAGCGGAACGCGCGCGGGCTCGGGAGCGGCGGTGGCACGATCGTAACCGCCGCTGGCGACGACGTCGCTCGCGATCTTCATCCCGGTCGCGAAGTAGGTCGCCACGACCGCCAGCAGCAGCGCGTAGGCCGCCCAGGCCTTGCCACCCGGCGCCATCCGCCGCAGCAGGCCGTCCTTGAGCAGCCACTGGTGGCGCAGCGCGCCGGCGACATGGAGCAGGAACAGCGCGATGCCGGCCCACGCCAGCAGCTCGTGCGCCTCCTCGGCGACCTCGTGCAGCGCGCGCGAGACCGGCAGGTGCGGCCACGGCACGACGCCGAACAGGTAGGTCGGCACCTCGATCCGCGAGGTCGAGACGACGATCCACCCGGTCAGCGGGGCGACGATCATGAACGCGTAGAGCAGCGTGTGCACGGCCTTCGCGAGGAAGCCCTGGAAGCCGCCCTCGACCGCCGGCGGCGGGCGATGCGTCAGGCGCCAGGCGAGCCGCGCCAGGGTCAGCAGCAGGATCGAGATGCCGACCGACTTGTGCAGCTGGAACAGCGCAAAGCCGCGTTCGTCGCCGGGCATCGAGAAGCCAAGCGCGAGCTGGAAGGCGAGCGCGAACGCGATCAGCCAGTGGAGGACGACCGCGACCGTGCTGTAACGCTGCTGCGCGGCGGCGGGATCGGCCGGCGTGTCAGAGATACTCAGTTTCCCCCTCCTCGTTGACCGGGTTGCGGTCGTTCTCGGAGCACTGGAACTCGAGCAGCTTGCCGTAGCGGTCGCGGCGGTAACGGGTGGTCACCTGGAACGGCTCGGCCAGCGCCTCGGGATCCTCCATGCGCATCTCGTTTATCAGGACATCCGGGTCGTTCGGGTCGAGATGGATTCGTTCGGTCAGCACGAACTGGTCGGAATGCGGCCAGCCGGAGTCGATCTCAAGCTCGTCGGAGATACCCTTCGTCACGACGACCAGCGTGTCGCCTTCCCAGTGGCCGACCGAATCGCCCATGAAGCTCGGGTCGGGATCTTCCTCGTGCAGGCGGCCGTCGGTCCAGATCGTGCGCGTCTGCATCCAGGCTTCCTGGTTGATCGTCACGCGGCCGGGGGCGAAGATGAACTCGTAGGGATACTGCGCGAGCCGCATGATCCGCGGCATGCCCGGCGGCGAGCAGTTCGAGCGGTTGCGGCGAACCACTCCGTCGCGCGAGCGGACCTCCGCGAGCCAGGCCTCGCGCCGGGCGAGGTAGTCGCCCTTGAGCCTGGGCTGGGCCGCGGCACCACTGCCGGGCGGGTTCGGAATGACGAACCAGATACCGCCCCAGTCGGGAAGCGCATCGAGCGCCGCGTACTGCCCCTTCGGGTGGGCCGCGCCCTTGCCTTCCTCGACTCCGGGCGGCGGCGGTGACTGGGTCGCAGTGCCGAGCTGCGCCAAAGCCGGGGCCGCGAGCAGCGAGCCCGCCAGCGCTATGCCGAAAACACGCTTCATCGCTCTCCCAATCCCAACCCCGAGCAGGCCTGTTCCCGTCTTGACGCCCGTCAGCTTACATCGCCCAGCGTCGAGCCGTCGGGCAGGCGGACGCCGGCGTAGCTGCCGCCCCGAGCGCCGCTGCGCAGCGGGTGGACCCAGATCCGAACGCGGTCGCCGGGCCTGAGCGAGGTGCGCTTCCAGCCTTCCTGCGCGAGGTTGTTGGGGCTGGTCATCTCGATGGCCCAGCGCTCGGTCCCCGCCGGCGAGGTGACGTCGGCCTCGATGAACGCGTGGGGGTTCTGCCACTTGAACCGGACGACCTCGGCGTCGAGCACGATCGTCTTGTTCATGTCGAACATCGAGTAGCTGTGATGCGCCGCGGCGGGAATCGCCAGCGCGGCGACGGCCGCGGCGAGGAGTGTGCGAAACCGCTTCACGAGAACCTCCGTCATACGTTGGGCACGTTCACAGGCGTGCCGTTCTTGGGCAAGCCCGAATCGAGCACCCGCCCGCTCGGCAGCTTGAGGTCGAGGAACAGTCCGCCGGGCTTGCCGTCGCGCAACGGGTTCATCCGCAGCGTCACCCGGTCGCCCGAGCGGACCGAGGTGCGGGACCAGCCCTGTCGCTTGAGGTTGTTCGGGCTGTTGAGCTCGATCGACCAGTGCGTCACACGGCCGTCCGCACCCGGCACGTCGATCTCGATAAAGGCATGCGGGTTGGTCCACTGGAACTCGGTGACCGTGCCTTCGAGCGTGACGATGCGCCGCTGGTCGAACATCGCGAAGCTGTGGTGAGCGAGTGCCGGAACCGCAGCAAGCAGCACCGCGGCGGCGCCCATGACGAGCCTATTCATCGTCGGATTCTCCCTCGAGCGCGGTCTGCCCGCGCTCCTCGGCCGTCGCGCTGCCGAGATTGGTGCCGGGCAGGTTGGCGTTGTACTGCAGGATGCAGTTGGCCTCGTTGATGTCGGTGTAGTCCTGGCGGTTGAAGCGCTTCACCGACTTCCACTCGCCCTGCCACATCTGCGGATCGATCAGCTCGTACTCGACCTCCATCGTCCTGCCGTCGTTGATCAGGCGGATGCGCTCGATCAGCTCGAACTGGTCGGAGATCGGAATGCCTAGATCGATGTAGTGGTTGTCGGTCTCGAAATACTTGGTGTGAACCACCAGCGTGTCGCCTTCCCAGCGGCCGACCGATTCGCCGTTGTAGCTCGGCACGACCAGATCGGGGTCGGAATGCTCGCGGCCGTCGAGGAAGATCGTGCGCACCGAGTTGTTGAAGCCCGAGATCACGTAGATCGCCGTCGGCAGCTGGATGAACGCGTGCGGCCACACACGGGTCATCAACATCGGCATGCCCGGCGGGTAGCACTGCCCGATCGCATCGCGATAGGTCTCGCCCCGCGCCTGCGCCTTGGGCGCCTCGATCAGCGCCTCGATCCCCTCGGGGCCGAAGCGCGGATAGGGTGGGCCGAACATGTAGTCGGCGAAGCCCTTCGAAAGGTCGACGAACCAGGTGCCCGTAAGGTCGAAGGGCGGTGTCGGGCGCGGCTTCTTAAGGTTCTCGGGCGCGAGCGCACCGAGGTAGCCCGGGTGCTTGGGCACCATCTGCTCGAGCCGTTCGGGCGGGATCGGCACCAGCGGGCGAACGACTTCGGGCTGCTCCGGCACGGCGGCGCCGCCCGCGGTCTGTGCCGCGGCGGAGATGCCGATGACGGCGGACGCAGCCGCCAGCGAAAACCCGATCAGCTTCAAGGCCATTCCTCTCACCCAAAGTTGACGGATCAACCAGGCTCTGGCCCAAGTCAAGCCTGCGTCCGGCCGATCCGAGCGTCATTATCCTGCCGGCACCTTGTCCCGTCTAGTCTCGCGCGGTTGCCGCTCGCCTGCTTTGCCCGTGCGGCGCTGATCGACCCGGCGAGCGATCCTCGCCAGCATTGCGTCGAGAGCATCGCGCTGGTTCGAATCGAGATCCTGCAGGATCCACTCGAAGTAGTCACGCCGCTTGGCCTTGACGCGGTCGTGCAGTTCCATGCCGCGCGCCGTCGGCGTCAACTCGAGCCGGTTGTCGTGATCGCGCGCGCCGCCTCGCTGGATCAGGCCCGCCTCGAGCAGGCGCGAGACCGCGCGGCTGACTTCGGCACGATCGACCTCGAACGCAACGCAGATTTCCGCCGCGCTCGACGAGCCGGTGGTGCAGATGAAGCCGAGCGCACGCCATTCGGCTGCGGTAATGCCGAAGTCGCGGTTGAGGTCGCGCGCCGTCTCGCGGTCGATCATCCGCGCCAGCAGCATCAGCCGGTGCGGAATGAAATACTGGTTCGCCATGAACCAGGTGGTGGACAAGCTCATATCACGGGCCCCACTTCGCCGGCCCCGCTCCGGCGACTGTTTCGCCTAGCGTTCCACGGACGGCTCCCGTTCGCAAGACATCCGGCCATAGTCTCGCGGTGTCGTAGACCCGCCGCCGTAGCCAAACAAGTTGATTGATCAATTTCGCACTGATAAGCCTCCGCCGCATGCCCCGCGCCAGAACGGGCGGCGACGACACGATCAGGGAGAGGCCGAGATGAGGGCACGTTCCGCTGTTTCGCGTGTGCGTTGGGCTGCCTTGGCCGGCACGGCCGCCACGGCGTTGGCCGCGCAGTCCGTCCAGGCACAGGATACCCCCGGAGCCGAAGGCTCGCTGGGCGGACTCGAAGAGATCATCGTCACCGCCGAGCGGCGCGCGACCAACCTGCAGGACACCCCGCTGTCGGTCGTTGCGATGACCGAAGAAATGGTGACCGCGAAGGGCATCGAGGACCTTCAGGACCTCGCCGTGTTCACGCCGAACCTGTCGATTTCCGCCTCGCGCGGCAACGGCAACAACAGTCCCAACTTCACGATCCGCGGCATCTCGGGCGGCGGGGGCGCCACCGGCGAGCGCGGCGTCGGCCTCTACATCGACGGTGTCTACGTGCCGCGCACGAGCGGCTCGGTTCTGCGCGTGCTCGACATCGAGCGGGTCGAGGTGCTGCGCGGCCCGCAGGGCACGCTGTTCGGGCGCAACTCGACCGGTGGCGCGATCCGCGTGTTCTCGCGCCAGCCGCAGGATGAGTTCGAAGGCTACGTCCGCGGCACGATCGGCAATTTCGACCGGCACGACGTGGTCGCGATGCTCAACGTCCCCGTCACCGACACGCTGGCAGTGCGCATGCAGGGGGCCTGGCTCAACGAGGATGGCTACGTCCGGCGCGGCACCCAGAAGCTCGGCGGCAACGAGGACCTCGTCGGCCGCGTGACGGCGCGCTGGCAGCCGACCGCCGACGCGTTCGCGACCGTCTCGTTCCTCTACAGCGAGTCCAAGGCCGACGGCACGCCGCTGGTGTTCCGCGAGTTCGACATGCGCCCGGGTATCGAAGGCGTGATCGAAGGCAACGTCGCTGACTGGCTCAACGACGCATTCAAGGCGGCGGGCCAGCCGCCACTGGCCGCGTACAACGATCCGCGCATCGTCACCGGCGACCCGTTCCGCGCGACCGACCTGTGCCTGCTCGACGACTTCGATCCGGACTACGACGCGGCCTGCCACCAGTTCAACGACAACACCTACTGGCAGGCCGACGTGACCACCGAGTTTCCGCTGGGGGACAACGTCACCGTCAACACGGTCACCGGCATCGCCAAGCTCGAGCACGAGGGCGTGAGCGATTACCAGCTGCTCGGCATGGAGCGGCGCCGCGACGACGTCGATTCGGAAGTATTCTACACCGAGGCGCAGCTGAGCACCTCGCTGTTCAACGATGCGATCGACCTGATCGCCGGCGGCAACTTCTTCTACGAGCAGTCGAGCGCTCCGAACTTCGTGATCAGCCGGCGCGGCACCAGCACCTTTCCGGCAAACCCGGGCACGCCGCCCGACGCGGACGCCGGGCTGTTTCGCACCGCCGACACCCTTACGGTGCAGGAATCGAATTCGTTCGGCGTGTTCGCCAACGCCACCTGGCACATCACCGACCGGCTCGATTTCACCGGCGGGCTGCGGTACTCGCACGACAAGAAGGACTACCGGCAAACGCGCTTCGCCGAATTCCTGCCCTCGGGCGCGCCGGGCGCGTTCCGAACCGCGCCGGGTACGAACTCGACCACCGTCGAGGACGATTCGAGCTTCGAGCAGATCGATTACCGCGCAACGATCGATTTCGACATCACGCCCGACGCGATGATCTACGCGACCGTGTCGAAGGCCTACAAGGCGGGCACCTACAGCTACACGATCCAGAGCTGGACTCCGGCCAACAACGCGACCGGCGAGAACCAGAGCGCGGTGATCGAGCCGATCCCGCCGGAGAAGGTGCAGAACTTCGAGGCCGGCGCGCGCCTGACGCTGTTCGACGGCCGGGTGCGTTTCAACCCGACCGCGTTCTACATGAAGTACACCAACCGCCAGGCCGCGCGGCAGGTCGCCTGCGCGCCGCCGGGGGTCGGCAGCTGCCCGCCCGTCGGGTTCAGCATCCAGGTCGTCGATTCGGGCGACGTCGACATCTGGGGCGGCGAGCTCGACATGCAGATCGCGCTGACGGACGAACTGACAATCGACGCCTCGGGCGCGATCCTCGATTACGAGGTCAAGGACCCCGTGGCCAACAGCGGGCCAAACCTGTTCCCCGACGCGCCCTCGCCCGCGTTCAACGTCGGCGCGACCTACACGACCGACGCCGGCTCCGGCCTGCTGACCTTCAACCTCAACTATGCCTACGTCGGCGAGCAGGAAACGCATCCGACCGACATCGGCGACTCGGCGTTCCGGATGGAGAGCTACGGGCTCGTCAATGCGCGGCTCCGCTTCGCGCCGCACGACTTCCCGGTCTCGCTGACGCTGTTCGCCAACAACCTCCTCGACGAGACCTACGCGACTTATGCGCAGCGGTTCGGCGGCGGGTTCTGGGACGCCGGCTCGGGGGTCGGCCCGGCGGCGCCGCCGCGCTCCGCGCTGGGCGAGGTTCGCGGGCGGCCGCACGAAGTGGGGCTGACGGTCCAGTACGACTTCTGACCCCGCGGCATCGCGGCGGCGCACGCGGGCGCTTGCCAACGGCGTATTGTGCAGTGCAATACGCGGGACATGCGGATCGCCATCGTCGATGAAAGCGCCACGCGCGCGACGATCATCGAGGAGGGCCTCGCGCAAATCCCAGATTGCGAGATCTTTGTGCTCACCGAACGGCACGGGCTGCTGTCGCGGATCGAGGAGATCGGTCCCGACATCGTGCTGATCGACCTCGGCAACCCGTCGCGCGATGTGCTCGAGGAGTACTTCGCAGTCAGCCGTGTGCTCGCCCGGCCGATCGCGATGTTCGTCGACGAATCGGACGACGACGCGATTGCTGCTTCGATCGACGCGGGCGTATCAGCCTACGTCGTCGACGGACTCGCCGCGCACCGCATCCGTCCGCTGCTCGACCTCGCGATCAAGCGGTTCCATGCATTCGCGCGGCTGCAGTCCGACCTCGCCGAGGCCAAGGGCAAGCTCGCCGAGCGCGAGACGATCGACAAGGCCAAGGGCAAGCTCGCCGAGCGCGAGACGATCGACAAGGCCAAGCGCATCCTGATGCAGGGCAAGGGGGTGAGCGAGCCGGAGGCCTACGCCGAGCTGCGGCGCAAGGCGATGAGCTCGAACCGGCGGATCGCCGAGATCGCCGAGGCGGTGGTTACCGCGCACGAGCTGATGGGGGGTGGAGAATGACCGAGCCGCTGACGATCGGCTTCCTGCCGCTGGTCGATGCCTGCCTGCCGATCCTGGCGCACGAGCACGGCTTCGCCGAGGAGGAGGGCCTCGCGCTGACGTTCCAGCGCGACGTGAGCTGGGCGACCGTGCTCGACCGGCTGCTCTACGGGCACACCGACGCGGCGCACCTGATCGCGCCGCTGGCGATCGCCACCACGCTCGGGCGCGGGCGGCCGGCGCAGCCGCTCGCGGCACCGTTCGTGCTGGGGCTCAACGGCAATGCGATCACGCTGACGCCGGAGCTCGCGGCGAAGGTCGCCGAACCCGGGCGGCTCGGCGACCCGGTCGCGGTGGGCGCGGCGCTGGCCCAGGAAGCGCGAGCGCGCAAGGCGGCGGGCAAGCGGCTGCATCTCGGCGTGGTGCACCGCTACTCGAGCCACAACTACATGCTGCGATACTGGCTCGCGGCGTCGGGAATCCGGCCCGACGACGACGTCGAGATCGTCACCGTCGCGCCGCCGTTCGTCGCCGACGCGATGCAGACCGGCGAGATCGACGGCGCCTGCGTGGGCGAGCCATGGAACAGTGCGGCAGTCGCGCGCGGCGTCGGGGTGATCGTGCTGGCGACCGCGCAGATCTGGCGCCGCGGGGTCGAGAAGGTGCTCGCATTCCGCGCGCCGGTGCTCGAGGCCCGCCGGCCCGCGGCCGAAGCGCTGATTCGCGCGCTGCGCAAGGCCGGTTCGCATTTCGTCGACCCGGCGAACTGGGAGACCAACGCGGCGATCCTGGCGCGGCCGGAGTACGTCAACGCTGATCCCGCGCTGATCCTCGGCGCGATCTCCGACCGACTTGTGCTCGTCCAGGGCGCCGAGCCGGTCGATTACCCCGACTTCATGTTCCAGCACCGCGAGGCCGCGAACTTCCCGTGGGTCAGCCAGGCCGAGTGGCTCTACACCCAGCTCGTCCGCTGGGACCATCTCGCCTTTTCGCCCGAGGATGCCGCTGCCGCGGCGCGCGTGTTCCGGCCCGACGTCTATCGCAGCGCGCTCACCGGCACCGGCGACCTGCTCCCCGGGGCGAGCTCGAAGGTCGAAGGCAGCCTCGCCCGGCCGACCGCAGTGACCGCGCAGCAGGGCTCGATGATCCTCGCCAACAACACCTTCTTCGATGGCCGGTCGTTCGATCCCGACGACATCGAGGGCTATATCGAGTCGTTCGGCTGACCTCTTTCCTGCTGCACTGCAAAAAGGGACTTTACGCAAGTGCAGCGAATCGGTTACGAAGCGGCGCAAGGAAAGCCGCCCCCAACGTCGCGGGGCACCGCAGGCTTTCACTGATCGTACCAGTACAGCGTGGCAACGGAGCCGCCCGATTGGGTCCCTTGGGACCGGATCGAGGCGGCTTTTTCGCGTTGTCCGCTCGCTAAGGGGAACGCGCCGATGACGACGAGTGCGATATCACCGGGGGCCAGGACAGGATCGGGCAAAAGCTTCTGGCACTCGGGGCACGCGCCGACTCTGCTCGCCGCGTTTCTCTATTTCGATGTCTCGTTCATGGTCTGGGTCATGCTCGGCCCGCTGGCGCCGATCATCTCGGCCGAACTCGGACTCGACCCCGCGCAGAAGGGCCTGATGGTGGCGGTGCCGACGCTCGCCGGCGCTGTCCTGCGGCTGGTCAACGGCGTGCTCGTCGACCGGATCGGCCAGAAGACCACCGGCACGCTCAACCAGCTGGTCGTCATCGCCGGCCTGCTCGTCGGATGGTGGTTCGGCATCGACAGCTTCGCCGGGACGATCGCCATCGGCGTGATCCTCGGCTTTGCCGGGGCAAGCTTTGCCGTCGCCCTGCCGCTCGCCAGCCGGTGGTACCCCGCCGAGCACCAGGGCAAGGCGATGGGCCTCGCCGGGATGGGCAATTCGGGCACCGTACTGGCCGCGCTGTTCGCGCCCGGCCTCGCCAAGTGGTTCGGCTGGAATGCTGTCCTGGGCCTCGCCGTGATCCCGCTGGTCGTGGTGCTGGCGATCTACCTCGCGATCGCCAAGGACAGCCCCGACCAGCCGGCGCCGAAGCCGCTCTCGACCTACGCCGACGTGCTCAAGGTCGACGACGCCTGGTGGTTCATGCTGTTCTACGGCGTCACCTTCGGCGGCTTCGTCGGCCTGTCGAACTCGCTGTCGATCTGGTTCGTCGACAGTTTCGCAGTGAGCCCGGTCGTCGCCGGCTACTATACCGCCGCCTGCGTGTTCACCGGTTCGCTGGTTCGACCGCTCGGCGGCGCACTCGCCGACCGGTTCGGCGGCACGCTGACGCTGACGGTGGTCTACATCGTCGCCGCGCTGGGGCTGGCGACGATCGCCACCGGCCCCGCGACGTTGCCGCTCGCGCTGACGCTGTTCGTGGTGGTGATGGGCACGCTCGGGATCGGCAACGGCGCGGTGTTCCAGCTCGTGCCGCAGCGCTTCCGCCAGGAGATCGGGGTGATGACCGGGCTGGTCGGCTTCGCCGGCGGCGTCGGCGGGTTCTACCTCGCCTCCTCGCTGGGGTTCGCCCAGAAGTACACCGGCAGCGCCTCGGCGGGCTTCCTGATCTTCGCCGGACTCGCGCTGGTCGCGCTCGCCGGGCTGACCTTGGTCAAGGGACGCTGGCGCTCGACCTGGGCCGAGGCGAGCGGCGCTCGCATCTGACGCGGCGGGGTCCGGCGGCACCGGTCCCACGCCACCCGCCGCTCCGGAGAGGATGCCCGAATGGCGCAGCTCGACATGCCCAAGGGGAACGACATGAGGACAGCCCGTCTGACAGCCAGCGGGATCGCCGCGGCCGTCGCGCTCGCGGCCACCGCGGCGCAAGCCCAGGATTTCGGCGCGCCGGTGGCAATCGGCGAAGGCGTGACGCTCGACCCGATCTTCGCCGCGCGCGTACGCTACGAGACGGTCGACCAAGGCACGATCGCCGAAAATGCCGACGCGGTCACGGCGCGGGTGCGCGCCGGGCTCGAGCTCAAGGCCTCGGGGTTCGCGGTGCTCGGCGAGGTCGAAAGCACGCTCGCGATCGTCGGCGACTACAACGACACGATCCCCGGCAACGGGATCGAGCCGTTCCCGACGGTCGCAGACCCGGAGAACATCGAGCTCAACCGGTTGCAGGTCAGCTACATGCGCAACGGCACCGGCGCGACGATCGGTCGCCAGCGAATCGTCCTCGACAACGCGCGGTTCGTCGGCAACGTCGGCTGGCGGCAGAACGAGCAGACCTACGATGCGGTGCGCGGGCAGGCGAAACTCGGCCCGGTCACGCTCGACGCGACTTACGCGATCTCGCAGCGCACGGTGTTCGGCACCGACAGCCCGAACGAGCATTTCGACGGCGACTTCGTGTTCCTGGGCGGCGGAGTCGACGCGAAAGCCGTCAATGCCAAGGCTTTCGCCTACCTGATCGATTACGACACGCGCCTTGCCTTCTCGAGCCAGACCTACGGAGTGCTGGTCACCGGCGAGCTGCCGCTTGCCGGTCTCGGCAAGCTGACGGGCACGGCGAGCTACGCGCGGCAGACGGATTATGGCGCCAACCCGGTCAACTACGAGGCCGATTACCTCAATGCGCAGCTCGGGCTCGCCTTGTCGGGCGTGACGCTCTCGGCCGGCTACGAGGAGCTCGGCAGCGACGGCGGCGTGGTCGCGTTCCAGACGCCGCTGGCGACACTGCACGCTTTCAACGGCTGGGCGGACATCTTCACCACCACGCCCGCGACCGGCCTGCGCGACTATTACGCAACGGTTGGCGCCACCGCAGGCGTGCCGTTCCTGCCCGGACTGCGGGCCGACCTGACCTACCACCACTTCGACGCCGACTTCGGCGGGCTCCACTACGGGAGCGAATGGGACGCCTCGGTCGGTTTCCGCCTCGGGCCCGTCGCGCTGCTTGCCAAGTACGCGAACTACGACGCCGAGGCCTTCGCGGCCGACACCGAGAAATTCTGGCTTCAGGCCGAAGTGGCCTTCTGACGGGAGAACAGCTCCGATGTCCTATCTCGCACCCAGTGAATTCGTGACCAAGATGGTCGACGCCGGCGAGGCGAAGATCTTCATGTCGACCAAGGACACCCTGATCCGCGCCTACATGGCCGGCGCCACGCTGGCGCTCGCTGCGGCCTTCGCGGTGACGATCAACGTCCAGACCGGACAGCCGCTCGCCGGAGCGATCCTGTTCCCCGTCGGCTTCGTGATGCTCTACCTGTTCGGTTTCGACCTGCTGACCGGGGTGTTCGTGCTCGCCCCCCTCGCGGTGTTCGACAAGCGGCCCGGGTGCACCTGGGGCGGCGTGCTGCGCAACTGGGGCCTCGTCTTCACCGGCAACTTCGCCGGCGCGCTGACTACCGCGGTGATGATGGCGATCTACTTCACTTACGGCTTCTCGGTCGAACCCAGCGAGGTCGGCAAGACACTGGCCGGGATCGGGGTCGGCCGAACGCTCGGTTATGCCGAGTACGGCGCCGCCGGGTGGATGACGATCTTCGTGCGCGGCATGCTGTGCAACTGGATGGTCTCGGCCGGCGTCGTCGGGGCGATGATCTCGACCCAGGTCAGCGGCAAGGTCATCGCCATGTGGATGCCGATCATGCTGTTCTTCTACATGGTCTTCGAGCACTCGATCGTGAACATGTTCCTGTTCCCCACCGCGCTGATGATGGGCGGCGAGTTCACGGTGATCGACTACTTCTGGTGGAACGAGATCCCGACCGTGCTCGGCAACCTCGTCGGCGGCCTGACCTTCACCGGGCTGACGCTCTATGCGACCCACGTGCGGACCAGCCCGAGCCGCAAGACGGCGGCCGAGACCGTGCTCCAGCGCGTCGCGTGACCGTGTCGGCCGCGAGGGCGGTCCGCGACGGACCCGATCGCCCTCCCCGTCCGGCCGGACGGCTGGAGATCGCGCTCGGCCAGTATTCGACCGCCGGTGCGAAGTCCGAGAACCAGGACTTTCACGGCGTCCTCGTACCCGAGGGCGCCGATCGGCTGACCAAGGGAATCGCCGTCGCGCTGGCTGACGGGATCAGCACCAGCAGGCTTGGCGCAGCCGCGGCCGAGACCGCGGTGAAGAGCTTCCTGACCGACTACTACTGCACCTCGGCCGCGTGGTCGGTGCGGACCTCAGCCGAGCGGGTGATCGCGGCGACCAACTCGTGGATTCACGCGCAGAACGCGCGCCGGCGCCCGCGCGAGGAAGGCGAGAACCGCGAGCGCGGTGCGCTGATCTGCACGTTCAGCGCGCTGGTGCTCAAATCGCGCATGGCGCACCTGTTCCACGTCGGTGACGCGCGGATCGCGCTCATCGCGAACGGTCGGGTAGAACCGCTGACCGAGCCGCACCGCGTCGATCTGGGTGGCGGAGAGAGCTACCTCGGGCGCGCGCTTGGGGCCAATCGCGCGGTCGAGCTCGACTGCCGGCAGGTCTCGCTGCAGCCGGGCGACCTGTTCATGCTGTCGACCGACGGCGTCCACGAATTCGTCTCGGCCGCCGAGACGCTGGCCCTGATCGAAAGCGCTGCGGACCTCGACGAGGCCGCGCGGGCGATCTGCGAGGCCGCGGCGGCCCATGGCAGCGGCGACAACCTGACAGTGCAGCTGGTCCGCATCGAGGCATTGCCGGCAGGCGACGGGTCGGAGCTGCTCGGCGCCGGGCTGGCGTTGCCGCCGGCGCCGCGGCTCAAGGCCGGCGACCGGCTCGATGGCTACGCGATCCTGCGCGAGATCCACCGCGGCAGCCGCAGCCACGTCTACCTCGCGCGCGACGAGGCGGACGGGCAGCGCGTGGCAATCAAGGTGCCCTCGACCGACCATGCCGCCGACGAGGGCGAGCTTGCGGCGCTGCTGCTCGAGGACTGGACGATGCGCCGGGTATCGCACCAGAACCTGCTGGGAGCGGCGCCCGACCGCCCGCGCAGCCGCATCTATGCGGTCTCGCCCTATGTCGACGGGCAGACGCTCGAGCAATGGATGGCCGACAACCCGCGCCCCGCGCTGGCGCAGGTGCGCGACATCGTCGGCCAGCTCGCGGCGGGGCTGCTGGCGCTGCACCGGCGCGAGATGCTGCACCGCGACCTCAGGCCACGCAACGTGCTCATCGACGGCGACGGTACGGTGCGGATCATCGATTTCGGCTCGGTCGAAGTCGCGGGGCTTGGCGAGCTGGGGCCGGGGCTTGCGAAGCAGGCGATCTTCGCCGGCACGGTACAGTACGCCGCGCCCGAGCTCTTCCTCGGCGAACCGGCGAGCCCGCGCAGCGAACTGTTCTCGCTCGGGGTGATCGCCTATCAGATGCTGACTGGCGTGCTGCCCTACGGGCGATCGCTCGCCGGTGCGACGACGCCCTCGGCCCAGCGCCGGCTGCGCTACCGCCCGGCGAGCGAGTTCAATCCGGAGGTGCCGACATGGGTCGACGCGGCGCTGGCACGCGCGGTCGCGATCGACCCGACGAAGCGCTACCAGGAGCTCAGCGAGTTCACTTACGACCTTGCCCATCCCAACCCGGCGCTGGCCGCGGAGTCCAGGCCGCTGCTCGAGCGCGGCACGGCGCAGCAATGGCGGATCGTCGCCCTGCTGCTGGCGGCGGCGCTGGTGCTGGCGGTGCTCCGCTGGCCGGAATTCGGCCTGCTCGGATCGCCGTGACCGCGGTTGCGCCTTTGCTGCACTGCAAAAAGTCTTGCCGGGGGCGGCGGGAATCGGTTAGATCAAGGCGGAAGCGGAACGGCTCGCCCAATGGCGGGTGATGACAGCCGGATCGCGGTTTCAGAGACATAGCGTGGCAATGGCGCCGCCGGTTGGCCCCTCGGGGATCATCTGGCGGCTTTCTTGCGTGCGCGTTCGGAAGGCACAGGACGAGTGAACGCACCGACGAACTTCGACAAGGCGAACCCGATCCTGGGGACACTCCGCGAAAAACTGGTCGTGATCGGCAACGGCATGGCCGGTTGCCGCGCGGTAGAGGAAATCCTCGCCCGCGACCCCGACAGGTACTCGATCACGATCTTCGGCGCCGAGCCGCGGGTCAACTACAACCGCATCATGCTCTCGCCCGTGCTGGCGGGAGAGAAGAGCTTCGACGAGATCGTCCTCAATACCGCCGAGTGGTACGCCGACAACGGTATCGAGCTGGTCGCAGGCGATCCCGTCGATCATATCGACCGCGAGCGGTCGGTGGTCGTCGCCCGCTCGGGCCGGGTCGAGCCCTACGACAAACTGCTGATCGCGACCGGCTCGGAACCGTTCGTGATCCCGGTCCCTGGCCGCGACCTGCCGGGCGTGGTCACTTTCCGCGATCTCGACGACGTCGAGAAGATGCTCGCCGCGGCCGACGGCGGCGGCAACGCGGTGGTCATCGGCGGCGGCCTGCTCGGGCTCGAGGCCGCGCACGGGCTCAGCCTTCGCGGCATGTCGGCCACCGTCGTCCACCTGATGCCGACGCTGATGGAGCGGCAGCTCGACGAAGCCGCCGGTTGGCTGCTCAAGACCGAACTCGAGCGTCGCGGGCAGACGATCCTGACCGGCGCGGACACCGAGGAAATCCTGGAACGTGACGGCCACGTCTGCGGTGTCCGGCTCAGGGACGGCCGCGAGATTCCGGCCGATATCGTTGTCATGGCGGTCGGCATCCGTCCCTCGACGCGGCTGGCCAAGACCGCCGGACTCGAGTGCGAGCGGGGCATTCTCGTCGACGACCACATGGTCACCTCGGACCCGGCGATTCTCGCGGTCGGCGAATGCGTCGAGCACCGCGGGCAGTGCTACGGGCTGGTCGCCCCGCTGTGGGAGATGTGCCGCGCCCTCGCTGACCACCTGACCGGACAACCGAGCGGATACACAGGTTCGGTCACCTCGACCAAGCTCAAGGTGTCGGGGATCGACGTGTTCTCCGCCGGCGACTTCATCGGCGGCGATGATCACGAGGACATCGTGATGCGCGACGCCGCGCGCGGCGTGTACAAGCGCGTGATCCTCAAGGACAACCGGATCGTCGGCGCGGTGCTCTACGGCGATACCGCAGACGGCAGCTGGTACTTCGACCTGCTCAAGAAGCAGGAGGACGTGTCCGGGATCCGCGACGGGCTGATCTTCGGCCAGGCCTTCGCGATGGGAGAGGGCGCCTTCGCGGACCCTAATGCCGCCGTTGCAGCCCTTTCCGACGACGCAGAGATCTGCGGCTGCAACGGCGTGTCGAAGGGCAAGGTCGTCGCCACGATCGAGGCCGGCGCGCACAGCCTCGACGCGGTGCGCTCGCAGTGCAAGGCGAGCGCCAGCTGCGGATCGTGCACTCATCTCGTCGAGAGCCTGCTCGCGCTGACGCTCGGCGACGGGGTCGAGGTCGGAGCGAAGACGCTGTGCAAGTGCACGAGCTTCACTCACGACGACGTCCGCCGCCTGATCCTCGACAAGGAACTGAAGGCGATACCGCAGGTCATGCAGGAGCTGCACTGGACCACGCCCGATGGCTGCGCCTCGTGCCGCCCGGCGCTCAACTACTACCTGCTGTGCGCCTGGCCGGGCGAATACGAGGACGACCAGAAGAGCCGCTTCGTCAACGAGCGCCTGCATGCCAACATCCAGAAGGACGGCACCTATTCGGTCGTGCCGCGGATGTGGGGCGGGATCACCAACCCGGCCGAGCTGCGCGCGATCGCCGACGTGGTCGAGAAGTACAACGCGCCGATGGTCAAGGTCACCGGCGGGCAGCGGATCGACATCTTCGGGATCAGGAAGGAGGACCTCCCCGCGGTCTGGGCCGACCTCAATGCCGCCGGGATGGTTTCGGGCCACGCCTACGGCAAGGCGTTGCGCACGGTGAAAACCTGCGTCGGCAGCGAATGGTGCCGCTTCGGCACGCAGGACTCGACCGGGCTCGGGGTGAAGATCGAGCGGATGACCTGGGGTTCGTGGATGCCGCACAAGTTCAAGATCGCGGTCTCGGGGTGCCCGCGGAACTGCGCGGAGGCTACGATCAAGGACTTCGGCGTGGTCTGCGTCGATTCCGGCTACGAGCTTCACGTCGGCGGCAACGGCGGCATGAAAGTCCGTGCGACCGACCCGTTGTGCAAGGTTGCCACCGAGGAAGAGGCGCTCGAGCACTGCGCGGCGTTCATCCAGCTCTATCGCGAGGACGCGCACTACCTCGAACGCACCGCACCGTGGATCGAGCGCAAGGGCATCGAGTGGGTCAGGGCGCAGCTGTTCGACGATCCCCAGGCGGTCAAGCGGCTCGCCGCGCGATTCCGCTATTCGCAGAAGTTCATGCAGGACGACCCGTGGGCGAGGCGCGCGGCCGGCGAACGCCGCGACCTGCACAGCCACCTCGCCACCGTCCGCCCCGCCACGGAGTACGCATGATGCAGGCCAAATGGCTCGACATCGGCCCGGTCACCCAGATCGAACCGGGCATGGCCGCGACGCTGCCGGTGATCGGCGGCGAGGAGATCGCGGTGTTCCACACGATGCGCGGCGAGTTCTATGCGCTGGTCAACAAGTGCCCGCACAAGCAGGGCCCGCTGAGCCAGGGCATCGTCCACGGCGACAGCGTCACCTGCCCGCTGCACAACTGGAAGATTTCGCTCAGGAGCGGCCAGGCGCTGGGCGACGACGTCGGCTGCGTGCCGACGATCCCGGTCAAGGTCGATGCCGGGCGCATCTACCTGTTGCGCGAGGCGGTCGTCCCCCCGCCGCCCGCGCAGCAGGCCCGGGCGGCGTGATGTTCCCCCTCCCGCCTGCGGGAGGGGTAGGGGGTGGGCCTGTCCGGCCCATCGACCCACCCCTGGCCCCTCCGGCAGACGGGAGGGGGATGTGATCCGCACCACCTGCGCCTACTGCGGCGTCGGCTGCGGAATCGCGGCGACCGTCACCGGCGAACGCCAGGTCGAAATCGCCGGCGACCCGGCGCACCCCGCGAACCGCGGCCGGCTCTGCTCGAAGGGCACGCACCTCGGCGACACGGTCGGGCTCGAGGGCCGGCTGCTCCATCCCGAGATCGACGGCAGACGCACGAGCTGGGACAGGGCGATCCGCCACGTTGCGCGGCGCTTCAAGGACACGATCGCCCGCCACGGACCCGACAGCGTCGCATTCTACGTCTCCGGCCAGTTGCTGACCGAGGACTATTACGTCGCCAACAAGCTGATGAAGGGCTTCATCGGCTCGGCCAACATCGACACCAACTCGCGGCTGTGCATGTCGAGCGCGGTCGCCGGGCATACCCGCGCCTTCGGCGAGGATGTCGTGCCGGCGAGCTACGACGATCTCGAGCAGGCCGACCTGATCGTACTGGTCGGCTCGAACACCGCGTGGTGCCACCCGGTGGTCTACCAGCGGATCATGGGGGCGCGCGCCGCGCGCGGCACCAAGGTCGTGGTGATCGACCCGCGCCGAACCGAGACCTGCGAGGACGCCGACCTGCACCTGGCGCTGCGTCCGGGCAGCGACGTCGCACTGATGAACGGGTTGCTCGCCTACTGCAGCGACAACGGGATCGTCGATCCGGACTTCCTCGAGGCGCACGTGACCACGCCCGACGGCTTCTGGGAAGCGATCGCTGAAGGCTGCGACCTGTGGTCGACGGCGGCCGCGTGCGACCTCGCGCCGACCGACCTGCTCGCGTTCTTCGAAATGTTCGCCCGGCACGAGCGCACGGTCACCGTCTTCAGCCAGGGGATCAACCAGTCGATCCGCGGCACCGACCAGGTCAACGCGATACTCAACCTCCACCTCGCCACCGGGCGCATCGGCAAGCCGGGCGCGGCGCCGTTCTCGATCACCGGGCAGCCCAACGCGATGGGCGGGCGCGAGGTCGGCGGCCTCGCCACCACGCTCGCCGCGCACCGCGACTTTGCGCACGAGAACATCGAGGAGGTCCGCCGGTTCTGGGCTGCGCCGCGGATGGCGACCAGGCCCGGGCTAAAGGCAGTCGACCTGTTCCGCGCGATCGGCGAGGGCCGGATCAAGGCGCTGTGGGTCATGGCCACCAACCCGGCGGTCTCGCTGCCCGACGCGGGCCGCGTGCGCGAAGCACTCGCCGCGTGCCCGTTCGTGGTCGTGTCCGACTGCATCGCCGAAACCGACACCTCGCGCTACGCCCACGTCAGGCTGCCGGCGCTCGCCTGGGGCGAGAAGGACGGCACGGTGACCAACAGCGAGCGCACGATCAGCCGTCAGCGCGCGCTGCTGCCGGCGCCGGGCGAGGCGAAGCCCGACTGGTGGATCGTCAAGGAAGTCGCCCGGGCGATGGGCTGGCGCGACGCGTTCACTTACGACCGGCCGGCCGACGTGTTTCGCGAGCACGCGCGCTTGTCGGCCTATCGCAACGAGGGCCGGCGCCTGTTCGACATCGGTGCCTGCGGCGCGATCACCAACGCCCAGTACGAGGCGATGGAGCCATTCCGCTGGGGCGGCACACCGTTCGCGGACGGCCGCTTCCCAGCGCCCGACGGCAAGGCGCGGCTGGTGCCGGTCGCGCAGCGGCCGCTCGACGGCGCGCTGCCCAAGTGGCCGCTGACGCTCAACACCGGCCGCTACCGAGACCACTGGCACACGATGACCCGCACGGGTCTCTCGCCGAAGCTGTCGCAGCACCGGCGCGAGCCGATGGTCGAGATCCACCCGCTCGACGCCGAGGCGCGTGGCATCGCCGACGGCGACCTCGTCCGCGTCACGACGCCACAGGGCGAGAGCGTGTTTCGCGCGCTCGTCAGCGAGGGCCAGCGGCGCGGCGAGATCTTCACCCCGATCCACTGGACCGACCGCCAGTCGAGCGGAGGCCGCACCGGCCTGCTGCCGCAGCCGCTGGTCGACCCCTACTCGGGCCAGCCGGGCTTCAAGGCGACCCCGGCGCGGATCGCGAAGCTGGCACTCGACTGGCGCGGCTTCCTCGTCGCGCGCGAGGCGCCGGAGCGGATCCCCGCGGCCTACTTCGCCCGGGTCCGCGTGGCGCAAGGCTGGCTGGTCGAGCTCGCCGGCGAAGGCGACCCGGCGGGGATCGCCAGGGCGCTGCTGCCGGCCGGCGAGCGAGTCGAGATCGCCGATGGCTCGCGCGGAATGCGGATCGCGGTGCTCAGCGAGGGCCGCCTCGCCGCGGCGCTCTACCTGACCCGGAACGGCCGGCTGCCCGACCGCGACTGGCTTATCGCGCAACTTGCCGCAGAGGAGACGCCGAAAGCCGTCGAGCTGCTCGCCGGGCGGCCGGCCGCGCCTCTGCCCGACCGCGGGCCGATCGTCTGCGCCTGCTTCGACGTGGGGCTGAAGACCATCGTCGAGGCGATCACCGCGCAGCACCTGATGACCGTCGAGGCGGTCGGCGAGGCGCTGTCGGCGGGCACCAACTGCGGCTCGTGCCGCCCGGCGATCCAGCGCCTGATCGGCGAACGCAAGGAAGCGGCCCATGGCTGATCCCGACCTCATCGCTCCCGGCACTGTATGGCTGGTCGGCGCCGGCCCCGGCGATCCCGACCTGCTGACGCGCAGGGCAGAGCGGCTGATCCGCGCCGCGAGCGTGATCTTCCACGACGCGCTCGTCGGCCCGGGCGTGCTGGCGCTGGTGCCGCCGCACGCGCGCCTGGTCTCGGTCGGCAAGCGCTCGGGGCGGCACTCGAAGAGCCAGCAGGCGATCGACGCGCTGATCGTCGGGGCGGCGCTTGCCGGCGAGCGGGTCGTCCGCCTCAAGGGCGGCGACCCGTCGATCTTCGGACGCTCGACGGAGGAACTCGCCGCGTGCCGCGCCGCCGGCGTGCCGGTGCGCGTCTGCCCGGGCGTGACCGCGGCCAGCGCCGCCGCGGCCAGCCTCGGCCTGTCGCTGACCCTGCGCGGGCTCGCCCGCAAGCTGACCTTCGTCACCGCCCACGCCCGCGCCGGCGAGCCGCTCGAACCCGACTGGCAGGCGCTCGCAGACCCCGAGGCAACGCTGGCCATCTACATGGGCAAGACCGCCGCGCCGGCCGTCTCGTCCCGGCTCATCGCCGCGGGTCTTCCCGCCGATGCTCCGGTGGTCATGGTCGAGAACGCCAGCCTGCCCGACGAGCGCCACTTCGCCACCCGCCTCGACCTGCTCCCTCTCGCCGCGCGCACCGCGCTCGGTGACGGCCCCGCGGTGATCCTCGTCGGGCGGAGCCTGGCCGCGTACGGTCGGTCCCTGCCGACCGGTCTCCGCCGTCACGCCGCCGGGCTCGGCCAAACCGACCTGCACCGGTGAGCAGAGAACGTCATCGGACTTATCGCGGACTCCGCCCGAACTGACCACGAAACGATTTTATGCCAGACCGCGAGCAGCGAGACTTCCGAGAACCGGCGGAATCCGCCGTAGTCCGTCAGCCCTGTAGGAGGTGCCCCGGTATATGGTGCGGTCGAGAAGACTCGAACTTCCACGGGCTTTCGCCCACAACGACCTCAACGTTGCGCGTCTACCAGTTCCGCCACGACCGCATCATCGACAAGGGCGCGTGAAAGGCGGCCCCCGCGGGGTAGGAGCGCGCCCTTAGCAAAGCGTCCCACCCCCTGCAAGCGCGCTTGCGCGACCCGGTCGTTCGGCACGTCGTCCGATTGTCGAACGCTGATCGCAGGGCGGTTGCGCGGCCGGCAACCCGGCGGGAATCATGCTTGTGCCAGGGCCACGGCGACGATCCTGCCGACGGTGACCGTTCGCCGGCCCAACGACGCCCTGCGCAACGAGGGCGGCGCCCCGGGCAATGCGTCACCCTCCGCCGAAACCGTCTCCTCGTCGAGTTCCAGTGGCTGCGCAGCGTCAGGTCGGCTTCCAGCCGATCTCGGCCGACCGCGCCGAGCGCGGCACGTCGGTCACCGCCTCGTTGATGGTCACGCTCTCCCCCGGCGCCAGGCTGCGCTTGGGGGGCTGCACCTCGAAACTGTAGACGATCCGCTCACGCGCATCGCGCAGCACGATCAGGATCGGCGGCACGTCGCGTGCGACGCTGCCTACGTTGGTGATCGTCCCGCTGGCCCCGAAGTACTCGATCCCGTTGGGCAGCTGCCGGCGCTCCTGCCGGTCGGCCGGGAAATCGAGTTGCAGGTCGGGTTGGCCAACGTCGAAGGTCGGCCGGTTGACGGGCACCCAGTCGGGCAGGCCCCAGTAGGAAACCGCAGCCATCGCGCCGGCCGCCAGTACGGCGAAGATCGCCGCCGCCCAGGTCCACAGCTTGAGCGTGTTGCGCCGGCGCCGGAACGGCGGTGCCGCCTCGAAGTGCGAAGTCCCGTCATCGTCCCCGCCGATCTTTACCGCGGGCGGATCGGCGACGGGCGACTGGACCGGCTCGGCAGGAAACGGCGGCGGGATCTCCGGCTCCGGCGGGGACGACGGAGCCGCGGCAGGACGCGGCGAAGCAGGCGGCGGCACGTGCGCTTCCCTCTGCGGGGCCGCCGCAGTTGGGGCCGCGCGGACCGCCTGTACGCGGGGCCGGGGGGCCGCTTCGGGCGCGGGCCGCGCCGGTTCGCTCAGTGCGGGCTCGGGCGGCTCCTGGAACCAGCTGTGGCGACACTTGGCACAGCGCACCGTGCGACCTTCGGCGCCGATCGCACTGTCGGGCACGACGTAACGCGTCGTGCAGGCTGGGCAGGCGATGATCATTTCAGTGGATTCCCTAGGCTCGGCGGAAGGCCGCAACAAGATTCGGGACGGCGCAGGCCCGGCGGCACGTGGCTTTTTTCCACATCGATCAGAGGCTATACGCGCCGCACATGCCGCCGTTCCGCCCTCCCTCGTATCATCCCCGAGGCCAGCCGTGAGCGGAGGGGAGGGGACCATCGTACAGTTCGACAACGTCGGCCTGCGCTACGGCACCGAGCGCGAGGTGCTGAGCGACGTGTCGTTCGCGCTCTACCCCGGCAGCTTCTACTTCCTCACGGGGGCGAGCGGCGCCGGCAAGACCTCGCTGCTAAAGCTGCTCTACCTTGCGCAGCGGCCGTCGCGCGGGGTCATCCGCATGTTCGGGACCGACGTGATCACGCTTCCGCGACAGGCGCTGCCGGCCTTTCGCCGCCGCATCGGCGTCGTGTTTCAGGATTTCCGCCTCGTCCCTCACCTGTCCGCGTTCGACAACGTCGCACTGCCGCTGCGCGTCTCCGGGGTGCCGGAGAGCGAGATCCGCAAGCCGGTGGCCGACATGCTCGATTGGGTCGGTCTCGAGCAGCGGCACGACGCGCGGCCCGCAACGCTGTCTGGCGGCGAGCAGCAGCGCGTGGCGATCGCCCGCGCCGTGATCGGCCGGCCGGAGATTCTCGTCGCCGACGAGCCGACCGGCAACGTCGATCCCGACCTCGCGCTAAAGCTGCTGCGACTGTTCGAGGCCCTCAACCGCCTCGGGACGACGGTGGTCGTCGCCACCCACGACGTTCACCTGCTGAAGAAGGTGCCGGATTCGCTGATCATGCGGCTCGACCGGGGGCGCCTCGCGGACCCGACCGGCGCCCTGCGCTATCCGCCGCGTCGGGAGGTCTCGTGAGCAAGCTGCCCTCCCCGCTCCGGCGCAACGCCCCGCGCTTCGGCGGAGGCGACCGGGCCGGCATCATGCAACAGTCCCGCCTCGCCGGGCCGATGCCGTGGGTCATCGGGATCATGATGGCGCTGACCGTGATCGCGGCCGGTGCCGGGCTGGCCCTGCGCAACCTCGCCCAGAACGCACGGGCGGAGATTGCGGGCGGGGTGACGCTGCAGATCCTCGAGGGCGGACCGGCCGAGCGCGCCCGCCAGGCGGAAGTCGCCGTCGCGCTGCTGTCCAATCGCGAGGACGTCGCCGAAGTCCGCCGCGTGCCCGACGCCGAGATCGAAGCGTTGCTCGAACCCTGGCTCGGCGCGCAGGACGTGCCCGAGGAAGACGCGATCGCCGTTCCTGCGCTGATCGACGTGCGGCTCGTCGGGCCGGTCACGCCGCGCCGGCTCGACGAGCTGCGCGCCGCGCTCGCCGGGTCTGTGCCGTCCGCGCGCATCGATGCCCAGGCGAGCTGGCTGGCGCCGGTGTTCGACGCGATCCGCTCGCTGCAGTGGCTGACGCTGGGCCTCGTGACGCTGCTTGCGGCGACGACCGCGGCCGCAGTGTGGCTCGCCGCGCGCAGCGCGCTCGGCTCGAACCGCGATACCGTCGAGATCATTCACCTTCTCGGCGGCACCGACGGGCAGATCGCTCGCCTGTTCCAGCGGTCGATCGGCTTGGACGCTGCGCTCGGGGGCTTCGCCGGTTTGCTGCTCGGGCTTGCGACGCTCGCCCTGCTGGGGCGCCAGTTCGCGCGGCTCGGCTCGGGGATGATCGCCGGGGGAAGCTTCGGCCTGACAGACTGGGCGGTCCTTGCGGCGCTGCCGCTGCTGGGCATAGTTCTGGCCATGCTCACCGCGCGCCTCACCGTCCTCGCCGCGCTGAGGCGAATGCTGTGATTCGCCGCATCCTTTCACTGCTGCTGGTCCTGTGGGCGTTCGGCTTCCTGTGGTTCGCCGTCGCGTTGCCCCAGCCGGCTGCGGGCGAGAAGACCGACGCGATCGTCGTCCCGACCGGGGGCAGCGGACGAATCGCCCGCGGGCTCCAGATGCTCCGCGACGGAGCGGCCGAGCGGATGCTCGTCAGCGGCGTCGACAGCGACGTCAAGCCGCACGAGTTCGCAGTCGAGTACGACGTGCCCGCCGAGACGATGGAATGCTGCGTCACGCTCGGCTTCGCGGCGCTCGACACGCGCGGCAACGCGCGCGAGACGTCCAACTGGGTGGTCGAGAGTAAAGTCCACTCGTTGCGGCTGGTGACCAGCGACTGGCACATGCGCCGCGCCACGCTCGAACTCGAAAGCGTCCTGCCCGAAGGCACGGTCGTGATCCGCGACGCGGTGCGCACCGAACCGTCGCTTCGGACGCTGTTCCTCGAGTATCACAAGCTGCTTGCGGCGTGGCTGGTCCGACTCCTGCCCGGCTGACGCAATGACCGTCCTCCGCAGTCTGGCATTCTACCTTGTGTTCTATCTCGGCACCGTTGCCTTCGTGCTGGTCGCCACGGCGGTACTGCTGATCGCGCCTTCGCGCCTCAGGCCGGTTCCGGACGCCTGGTCGCGGTTCCACCGCGCATGCCTGCGACACCTCGCCGGCATCAAGGTGCGGCAGGAAGGACGTCCGATCGACGGTGCGGCGCTCTACGCGATCAAGCACGAGAGCTTCTTCGAGGCGATCGACCTGCCCACCACGCTCGATTTCCCGGTAGGCTTCGGCAAGGAGGAGCTGTTCCGCATCCCCGGCTGGGGGCGTGCCGCACGGGTCTACGGCACGATTGCCGTCCGCCGCGACAAGGGGGCCGCAGGCCTGAGGGCGATGCTGGCCGATGCCCGCAAGTTCATCGGCAGCGGGCGACCGCTGGCCATCTTCCCCGAAGGCACACGCGTCCCGCACGGCGAGCGCCCGCCGCTGCAATCGGGCTTTGCCGGGCTCTACAAGCTGCTCGGATTGCCGGTGGTCCCGGTGGCGGTGGACAGCGGGCCGCTCTATCACCGCTGGTGGAAACGCCCGGGGACGATCACGGTGCGCTTCGGCCAACCGATAGAGCCGGGCCTCCCGCGCGAGGAGATCGAGGCGCGGGTTCACGAGGCGATCAACGCGCTGAACGACTGAGGGGGAGCAGCCATGGGCAAGGCGACAGCCGCGGGCCTGTTGACCGCAGCGCTGGCACTCGTGCCGGCACCCGCGAGCGCGCAGAAGTTCCCTGATCTGGCACTTGCCCCGCCGATGGGGTGGAACAGCTGGAACCACTACGGCTGCGAGATCGACGAGACGCTGGTCCGCCGTACCGCCGACGCCCTGGTCGCCAGCGGGATGCGCGACGCCGGCTATGTCTATGTCAACATCGACGACTGCTGGCAGGGCGAGCGCGACGCCGATGGCTTCCTGCAGCCCGACCCCGAGCGCTTCCCCTCGGGCCTCAAGGCGCTGGCCGACTACGTTCACGAACGCGGCCTCAAGCTCGGCATCTACTCCGACGCCGGCACGAAGACCTGCGCCGGCCGACCGGGCAGCCAGGGCCACGAATACCAGGACGCGCTGCAGTTCGCCCGCTGGGGCATCGACTACCTCAAGTACGACTGGTGCAACACCGGCACGGGTGCCGCACAGCGCAACCCGCGCGAGGCCTACGCGACGATGCGCGACGCGCTCTTTGCAGCCGGGCGCCCGATCATCTTCTCGATCTGCGAGTGGGGCGACAACCGCCCGTGGGAATGGGCTGGCGAAATGGGCCACCTGTGGCGCACCACCGGCGACATCGTGAACTGCTGGAACTGCGAACTCGGCCACGGCATCTGGAGCAGCTTCGGCGTGCTCAACATCCTCGACAAGCAGGCCGGCTTGCGCAGGTACGCCGGTCCGGGCGGGTGGAACGATCCCGACATGATGGAAGTCGGCAACCTGCCGACCCTGGCCGAGAACCGCTCGCACTTCGCGCTGTGGGCGATGCTTGCCGCGCCGCTGATCGCCGGCACCGACGTGATCGGCATCAAGCCCGAGATCGCCGCGATCCTGACGAATCCGCGGATCATCGAGATCGATCAGGACCCGCTCGGCTTGCAGGGCTTCACGTGGATCCGCACCCCCGAGATCGAGGTCTGGGCTCGTCCGCTGGCGGACGACAAGTGGGCGATCGCCGTCCTCAACCGCTCCGATACCGCACGGCGCCACGTGCTCGACTTCGCCGCGCACCCGCTGGCCGACGACCTCAACCAGAAGTTCGCCCGCATCGGCGAACGGCACTTCCGCCTCACCGATGCTTGGACCGGCGTGGCAAGCGGCACCACCCGCGCGCCGCTCAGCGTCACGGTCGCGCCGCGCGACACAGCCGTGTTCGTACTTGTCCCCGAGTAAAGAGGGACAGTCCCTCTTTTCCGCCTCTGGCTCGCGGGCGAGAAAGTAGGAACTGTCCCCCCTGCCTGCTGCGTCTAATCCCCGTTGTGCTTGCGACCAAAGTCGGGCCGGGCATCGTCCTGCCCGAGCGCGACGATCGAGCGGCGGATCGAGCGTGTTCGGCTGAACACGTCGAACATGGTCTCGCCGTCGCGCGAACGGATCGCCTCACGCATCAGCGCCAGATCGGTCAGGAACCGGTCGAGCATTTCGAGCACCGCGTCGCGGTTGTGCAGGAACACGTCGCGCCACATCGTCGGGTCCGAAGCGGCGATGCGGGTGAAGTCGCGGAAGCCGCCTGCCGAGTACTTGATCACTTCGCTGCGGGTGACGTTCTCCAGCTCGGAGGCGGTGCCGACGATCGTGTAGGCGATCAGGTGCGGGATATGGCTGGTCACCGCCAGCACGAGGTCGTGGTGCGCGACATCCATCGTGTCGACCATCGCGCCCAGGGATTCCCAGAACTCGACCAGCGCGGCGACCTTGGCCGGGTCGGCATCCTCTGGCGGGGTGACGATGCACCACCGGTGGTGGAACAGCGTGGCGAAGCCGGCATCGGGCCCGCTGTGCTCGGTACCGGCAACCGGGTGCGCGGGAATCACGCAGTGGCCCGGCAATGCCTGGGCGAGCGCGTTACTGACGGTCTGCTTCGACGAGCCGACGTCGCTGACCACCGCGCCGGGCTTGAGCGCGCCGGCAATCTCGCGCCCCGCTTGCTCCATTGTCCCGACCGGCACGCAGAGGATCACGAGATCGGCCCCGGCGACCGCCTCGACGGAAGTCTCGCAGATGGTGTCCGCCAGCCCGCGCTCGGCCGCGCGCACGCGCACCTTGGGATCGATGTCGTAACCCGTGGTCGCGACGTCGGGCAGGTGCTGGCGCACGGCAAGTCCGATCGAGCCTCCGAGCAGTCCGAGACCGATGATTGCGACCTTCTCGAAGCTCATCGGGCTCCCTCCGCCAGGGTCCGCAACGTGGCGGCGATCGCGTCCATCTGTTCGCGCGTGCCGATCGTGATCCGCAGCCCATGGGGCAGCCCCTGGCCGGGAAGGTGACGTACGGCGTATCCAGCCTCCGCCAGCCCGTGCAGCGCCACCTCGGCGCTCAGCGCCCCCTCGAACAGCACGAGGACGAAGTTCGCCTCGCTCGGCAGAGCGCGCAAGCCGCGATTGCCGAGCGTCTCGATCGCCGCGACGAAGCGCGCGCGCTCGGCGCGGTTGTGCTCGCGCGAGCGCGCGACGAATTCCTGGTCCCCGAGCGCCGCCAACGCCGCCTTCTGCCCGGTGATGGTCACGTTGAACGGTCCGCGGATTCGGTTGAGCGCGCCGACCACCCCCGGCGCCCCGGTACCCCAGCCGACGCGCTCGCCGGCCAGGCCGTAGATCTTCGAGAAGGTCCGCGTGACCAGCACGTTGTCGTGCGCCGCTGCCAGCGCCAGCGCGCCGTCGTCGTCCTCGGCAGCGACGTATTCGGCATAGGCCTGGTCGATCACCAGCAGAACGTGGTCGGGAAGCCCGGCGTGGAGCCGCGCAAGCTCGGTCCGCGGCAGGAAACTTCCCGTCGGGTTGTTCGGATTGGCGAGGAACACCACGCGCGTGCGCTCGGTCACGCAGGCGAGCAGCGCATCGACGTCGGTCCCGAAGTCGCGGTCAGGGGCGACCACCACCGTGGCGCCGCAGCGGCGCGCGGCGATATCGTAGACCGCGAACCCGTAACGCACGTAGACAACCTCGTCGCCCGGGCCGGCGAATGCCTGCGCGGCGAGGTTGAGCAGCTCGTCCGAGCCGGTCCCGCAGACGATCCGGGCCGGGTCGATCCCGTGCAGTGCGCCGATCGCCTCACGCAGCGCAGTGCTGTCGGGATCGGGATAGAGCGACGGCACGATCCCCTCGGCGCGCGCCGCGAGCGCCGCCGGGCTGGTGCCGAGCGGGTTCTCGTTGGCCGAGAGCTTGACCAGCGGCCGGCCGTCGGCAGCCGTGCTCCTGCCCGGAACATAGGCATGGATCGCCGCGATCCACGGCTTCATTGCGGGCCCGGCTGTCGGGAGGCTGTCCGTCACGGCGCGCGCATAACGCCAAGCGGCGCGAATTGACAGCCCATCCTCCGCGCACGGTTCGGGAGGATTGTTGACAGCCCGACTCGCCTGTCACAAGTCGCGGCGACCCATGGCCACGGTGACAGCCTCTTCCACCAGCAGCAGCCTCGTGCTCGCCGACGCCCTGCCGCTCGACAGCGGCCAGCGGCTCGAGCAGGTTACGCTCGCCTACGAGACCTACGGCGAGCTCGCGCCCGACAAATCCAACGCGATCCTGATCTTTCATGCGCTGACCGGCGACCAGCACGTCGCCAGCCCGCACCCGATTACCGGCAAGCCCGGCTGGTGGGACCGGATGGTCGGTCCCGGCAAGCCGATCGACACCGCGCGGTTCCACGTGATCTGCGCCAACTTCATCGGCAGCTGCATGGGCTCGACCGGCCCGGCCAGTCCTGCCCCGGACGGCAAGCCCTGGGCGATGCGCTTTCCGGTGATCACCATCCGTGACATGGTTCGCGCCCAGGTCGCCCTGCTCGACGCGCTCGGGATCGAGCGGCTGCACGCCGCGGTCGGGCCGTCGATGGGGGGAATGCTCGCGCTTAGTCTCGCAGCGAACTACCCGGACCGCGCCGAACGAATCCTCGGCATCGCCACACCGGCGAGCATGTCGGCGCAGAACATCGCCTTCCACGAGGTCGGGCGGCAGGCGATCATGGCCGATCCGGCGTGGAACGGCGGCGACTATTACGGCAAGGGCAAGGGGCCCGACGCCGGGCTCGCGGTCGCGCGCATGGCGGCGCACATCACCTACCTCAGCGAGGCCGCGCTGGCCGAGAAGTTCGGCCGCCGGCTGCAGGACCGCGAGGCCAAGAGCTTCGGTTTCGACGCTGACTTCCAGGTCGAGAGCTACCTGCGCTACCAGGGGATCACCTTCACCAACCGGTTCGATGCGAACTCGTATCTCTACATCTCGCGGGCGATGGATTATTTCGACCTCGCCGAGGAGCACGGTGGGCGGCTGGCCGACGCCTTCGCGCGCTGCAAGTCGCGCTTCTGCCTGATCAGCTTTGACACGGACTGGCTCTACCCGACGAGCGAGATGCGCCAGATCGTCCACGCCCTCAACGCGGTCGCCGCTCCGGTCAGCTTCGTCGAGCTGTCGGCGCCCTACGGGCACGACTCGTTCCTGCTCGACGTTCCGGCGCTCGACCGGGTCATTGCCGGGTTCCTCAACCGGTGAGCGCCGTGCCGCCCGGATACGAGCTGGTCGACGACCCGGCACGGATCGACGCCGCGGCCGCGCATGCCTATCTCGCCCGCAGCTACTGGTCGCCGGGCATCCCGCGCGCGACCGTCGAGAGGGCGATCGCCAACAGCCTGTGCGTCGCGGTGTTCCGCGACGGCGCGCAGGTCGGCTTCGCCCGCGTCGTGACTGACCGCGCGACGTTCGCTTACCTCGCCGACGTCTACGTGCTCGAGGACCACCGCGGACAGGGCATCGCCAAAGCGATGGTTGCGTACCTCCACGCCCATCCTGAGCTGCAGGGCCTGCGTCGCTGGCTGCTGATGACCCTCGACGCCCATCCGCTGTATGCCGGTCTCGGCTGGACGTCGCTGGCCCATCCCGAGCGGGCGATGGAACGCCATTTCGCGGACGTCTACGCATGAGTGGCCTGCGCCCCGACCTCGCGGTGATCGCCCGGCACGTGCCGCCCGGGAGCCGCGTGATCGACGTCGGCTGCGGCGAGGGCGAGCTGATGGCCGTTTTGCGCGACGAACGGCATGTCGACGCGCGCGGGATGGAGATCGACCCCGAGGCGGTCGAGAAATGCGTCGCGCGCGGCCTTTCGACGGTGCAGGGCGACGCCAACCGTGACCTCGCCGACTATCCGGACGATGCGTTCGACTACGCGATCCTCAGCCAGACACTGCAAACCGCCGAGCGCCCCGACCTGATGCTCGACGAGCTGCTGAGGATCGGCCGCAAGGCGTTCGTCAGCTTCCCCAACTTCGCCCACTGGCGGATGCGCCTGTCGCTGCTGTGGCGCGGTCGCATGCCGGTCACCCGCCATCTGCCGGTCAGCTGGTACGAGACGCAGAACATCCATCACGTGACCGTGACCGACTTCCTCGAGCTGCTGCGCCTCAAGGGCGTGCGGATCGAGAAGAGCTGGTTCTTCAGTGGCGAGCGCGAGCTTGGAGCATTCGGCGCCAACTGGCGCGCCGAGTACGCGGTCTACCTGCTGAGCCGCTAGCCGAGCCTCAGGCAAGAAGCGCGCGTGGGCGCGCGGCCTCAGCCTGGCTCAGCGCCGCGGTCACGTCCTCAGCCGGCAGCGCCATCGAGTAGAGATAGCCCTGTCCGAGATCGCAGCCGAGCGCGACCAGCCGGCATTCCTGTGCCGCGGTCTCCACGCCCTCGGCGACGACTTCCATCCCGAGGCAGTGCCCGAGGTTGATCACCGCGGCCGAGATCGCCTCCGCCTCGGCTCCCTTGCCAAGCTGGCGGACGAAGCTGCGGTCGATCTTGAGCAGGTCGATCGGGAACTGGCTGAGGTGCGACAGTGAGGCGTAGCCGGTGCCGAAATCGTCGAGCGCGATGGCAACACCACTCTCGCTCAGCGACCTCAGCACCGTCTCGACATAGCCGGCGCTGCGGCCGAGGAACACCGTCTCGGTAACCTCGATCTGCAGACACGCGGGTGGGATCCCGCCGCGCTCGAGCCGGGCCAGCAGGCTCTCGGCGAACCCGTCGCGGCGGAAGTCGGCCGCGGTGAGGTTGATCGCGACGTGACCGAACGGCACCCCGTCCGCGAGCCACCGCTGGACTTGCGCCAAGGTCCGCTCGACCATTCGCTCGCTCAGCGCGGCGCCGAGCGCGGGGTCGTCGAACGCCGGCTGTATATCCTCGGCGCTGCGAATACGACCCTCTTCATCGCGCCAGCGCAGCAGGGCCTCGAAGCCGGCAATGCGCGAGGTCGTCAGCGAGACCTTCGGCTGGAAGTAGGGCACGACGCGATCGTCCCTCAGGGCGGCAAGCGCCGCCGCGAGCATCGTCTCGCGGTGCTCGACTTCGGCCTTCATCGAGGTTTCGAACAGCTTGAGCTGCCCGCGCCCGGCATTCTTGGCCGCGTAGAGCGCGATGTCAGCCGCCTTCATGATCTCCGAACGGCAGGCGCCGTCCCGCCACAACCGGCTGGCGCCGATGCTCGCCCCGCAAGCGAGCAGGCGGCCCTGATACTCGAACGGCTCGCTGAGGCGAGCGTAGAGCCGGTTGCCGGCTTCCCAGACGTCCGCGTCCGAACGTGCGGCGATCAGGATCGCAAACTCGTCGCCGCCGAGCCGCGCGACCAGCTTCACCGCATCGCCGGCTGCGCGCAGCCGCTCGGCGCAGGTTGCGAGCATGCGGTCCCCGGCGTCGTGGCCGAGGGTGTCGTTGATCGCCTTGAAGTTGTCGATGTCGAGGATCAGCAGCGCGCCAGAGGGCTTGCCGTCCTCGCCCGCGAGGATCGCATCGAGGCGATCCTGCAGCACGTTGCGGTTGGCGAGACCGGTAAGCGGATCGTGCCGCGCCATCCAGAGCGCCTGCTCTTCCGAGCGCTTCTGGTGCGTGATGTCGCGCGCGACGACGACGATGCGACCCGAATCGTCGGCGATCCGGTTGGCGATCACGTCGAACCAGCGCAGCCGGCCGTCGGGATCGACCCGCCGCGTGGTCAAGTTGGCCGAGCCTTCGCGGACAGCCGTGAGCAGCGCCTGCTGGCCCGCCTTTCGGTCGGCGGGATGCAACAGGTCCAGCCACGAGGTGCCGACGAGATCGCCGGTGGCCGGCGGCGCCGAGTTCGGGCGCTTGAGGAAGACGATGTGGAAGTCCGCATCGAGGATCAGCGTGTAGTCGGGGCTCGCCTCGAGAATCGTGCGGTTGAACATCTCGCTGCGGTCGAGGTCGCTGAGCGCGGTCATTCGTGACACCATCATCCGGTGCAGGCGGAACGCGGCCGAGAAGATCGTCAGGATGAAAATCGGCAGCTGGATGCTGATCACCGCGATGATCGGTTCGGAAGCCACAAGTCCGGCGACGGTCGCCGGGCCGAGAGCGAGCCCGACCATCAGCGCGGCCAGTCGCGGGGTGCCAAAGTTGCGCAGGCACACGCCGCTGACCATCGCCGCCGCAGAGAGGCACGCGATCGTCGACATGACCCAGTCGCCACTGGTGAGCGAGAGATAGACGCCGTAGCCGATCGACGCCGCCCAGCCGCACGACAGCAGCGCGGCCGCGCCCTTCGGCGGGTCCGCGCCGCGCTCGAGCGCACGCCGCCCGCCGATCACCAGCGGCAAGCGCAGCATCGCCAGGACGATCTCGATCGCCAGCCAGGTTATGAACGGCGCCGACGGCTGACGCGACACGCCGATCGCAGCCACCGCTATGCTGTTGAACACGCCGCCGAGAAAGATCGGGATCGAGCCGAACAGCCCGGCCTCGAGCTGCCGGCGAATCGCCGGCGAAACCGTTTCCCGGGTGGCGAGAAGCCACTGCATCGCGCGGTCGAGGGAACGGAAGATCGTACGCACCAAACACGGCCCGGCTGATTCGAGGAACTCCGGCCCTACAAGTGCTTGATTAACATTCGCTTCCCGAGGCGGCCGTTCCGCGTGCGCGGGGGGCGTCAGACAGCACCGTCGTTGACCAGCAGCACGCTGTCGTCGCGAGCCAGCGACCACAGGCTGAGACCCGCTGCGCGGGCGCGCTCGACCGCCAGGCTGGTGGGAAGCGAGACCGTGACCAGCCGCGTCCCGCCGGCGCGGACGGCCTTCTCGACGATCTCGTAGGAGCAGCGCGCGGTCGAGAGGATGAAGCCGGCGGCCGGGTCCTGCCCGGCGGCTGCGAGCGCTCCGATCAGCTTGTCGAGCGCGTTGTGGCGGCCGACATCCTCGCGTGCGTGGAGGATGGCACCGCCGGGCGAGGCGAACGCGGCGGCGTGCGCCGCGCCGGTCGCCCGGCCGAGCGGCTGGTGGTCGCGCAGCGCCGCGAGCGCGGCGAAGATCGCGCTTTCGGCGAGCGGCGCATGCTTCGCCACCGGGGGCAGTGGCCGGGCGACTGCCTCGAGGTTCTCGATCCCGCACAGGCCGCACGAACTCTCGGCGACGCGGGCCCGCACGCGGTCGGTCAGCTGTTCGATGCCCAGCCCGGTCAGCGTCGCGCGGACGATCCAGCCCTGCTCGACCCGCGCGACGCCGATGTCGGTGAGGTCGGTCGGGGCTTTCGCCAGTCCCTCGGTCAGCGCGAAGCCGAGCGCAAAGTCGTCGAGGTCGGCAGGCGTCGCCATCATCACCGCGTAGCTGAGCCCGTTGAACTCGAGCGCTACCGGCGCCTCCGGCACCCATTCGCGGGTCACCGGGCGGCGCGAACCGTCGGGGCGGATTTCTAGGGGCTTGTCCACGGCATGGCCTTGGTGCGCCAGCGCGGGCCTCCAGGCCCGCAAACGTCACCCCGCGTCGGAATGCCCCACCTCGTCGACCGCGTTGAACTCGGTCGCGCGGGTCTGCGGCTCCGGGTGCGCCCCGCCCGAAAGATGCTCGATCGCCTCGCGCGCGATCGGCGAGAGCCCTTCGCCGCCGTCGGCGAAGATCGCCTGTTTCATCCGCGGGTCCCAGAACTTGTCGATGTGGTCGGCCGTCGCGAGCACCGCCTTGTCGTGCCCCATCGCCGCGAGGTTTCGGGCGATGTCGTTGGCCATTCGGCGCAATGTGAAGATCGTCGTGCTCATTCGGCGGGCTCCGCCTCGACCGCGATCCGGCGCGAGCGCTCGGTCAGCTCGGCGTAGTCGCGCTGCCAGTCGCTCGGGCCGTTCGACGGCGTGACCTGCACCGCGGTGACCTTGTACTCGGGGCAGTTGGTCGCCCAGTCGGAGAAGTCGGTTGTTACCACGTTGGCCTGCGTCGCCGGGTGGTGGAAGGTCGTGTAGACCACACCCGGTGCGACGCGGTCGGTGACCAGCACGCGCAGCGTCGTCTCGCCGGTGCGGCTGGCGAGCCGCGCGAAGTCGCCGGTCTTGAGCCCGCGGTTCTCGGCATCGGTCGGATGCATCTCGAGCAGGTCCTCGTCATGCCACACGACGTTGCCGGTGCGCCGCGTCTGCGCGCCGACGTTGTACTGGCTGAGGATGCGCCCGGTGGTCAGCAGCAGCGGGAAGCGCGGCCCGGTCTTCTCGTCGGTCGGGATATACTCGGTGACGACGAACTTGCCCTTGCCGCTGGCAAAGCCGTCGACGTGCATGATCGGCGAGCCCTCGGGGTGCTGCTCGTTGACCGGCCACTGGACCGAGCCGACCTCGTTCAGCCGCTCCCACGACAGCCCGGCGAAGCTCGGCGTCAGCCGCGCGATCTCGTCGATGATCTGGCTCGGGTGGGTGTAATTCCAGCCCGCACCTAGCGCATTGGCAAGCAGCTGGGTGATCTCCCAGTCGGCGTAGCCGTTGGCCGGCTCCATCACCTTGCGCACGGGCTGGATCCGGCGCTCGGCGTTGGTGAAGGTGCCGTCCTTCTCGAGGAAGGTCGAGCCCGGCAGGAACACGTGCGCGTAGTTGGCGGTCTCGTTGAGGAACAGATCGTGGACGATGACCAGCTCCATCGCGCTGAGGCCGGCAGCGACGTGCTTGGTGTTCGGGTCCGACTGGAGGATATCTTCGCCCTGGACGTAGAGCACCTTGAAGGTGCCGTCGATCGCGGCGTCGAACATGTTCGGGATGCGCAAGCCAGGCTCGGGGTCGAGCTTGACGCCCCAGTCGTCCTCGAACGCCTTGCGCACTTCCGGGTCGGAAATGTGTCGATAGCCGGGCAGCTCGTGCGGGAAGGAGCCCATGTCGCACGAACCCTGCACATTGTTCTGCCCGCGCAGCGGGTTCACACCGACGCCCGGGCGGCCGATGTTGCCGGTTGCCATCGCGAGGTTGGCGATCGCCATCACGGTCGAAGAGCCCTGCGAGTGCTCGGTCACGCCGAGCCCGTAATAGATCGCCGCGTTGCCACCGGTCGCATAAAGCCGCGCCGCTTCGCGGACGGTCTGCGCCGGGACGCCGGTGACCGCCTCGAGGAACTCCGGGCTATGCCGCTCGTCGGCGACGAACCGCGCCCAGTCCTGGTACTCGTCCCAGTCGCACCGCTCGCGAATGAACGCCTCGTTGGCGAGGCCCTCGGTGACGATCACGTGCGCGAGGCTGGTCATCACCGCGACGTTGGTGCCCGGACGCAGCGCGAGGTGGTGCTCGGCCTGGATGTGCGGCGAGCGCACGAGGTCGATCCGCCGCGGGTCGATCACGATCAGCCTGGCGCCCTGGCGCAGCCGGCGCTTCATGCGGCTGGCGAACACCGGGTGCGCGTCGGTCGGGTTGGCACCGATGACCATGATCACGTCGGCGTCCATGACCGAATCGAAGTCCTGCGTGCCGGCGCTGGTGCCGAAGGTGGTCTTGAGGCCGTAGCCGGTCGGCGAGTGGCACACGCGAGCGCAGGTGTCGGTGTTGTTCGAGCCGAAGGTCGCGCGGATCAGCTTCTGGACGAGGAAGGTCTCCTCGTTCGTGCAGCGGCTCGAAGTGATGCCTCCGAGCGCACGCGCGCCGTGCCTGGCCTTGATTTCCTTGATCTTCTCAGCGGTATAACTGATCGCCTCGTCCCACGAGACCTCGCGCCACGGCTGGTCGATCGACTCGCGGATCATCGGCGAGAGGATGCGATCCTTGTGGTTGGCGTAGCCGTAGGCGAACCGACCCTTGACGCACGAGTGCCCGCGGTTGGCCTTGCCCTCCTTCCACGGGATCATCCGCACGAGCTGCTCCCCGCGCATCTCGGCGCGGAAGGTGCAGCCGACGCCGCAATAGGCACAGGTGGTGACCACCGCGCGCTCGGGCAGGCCGATCGCCTTGACGCTCTTCTCGCGCAGCGTCGCGGTCGGGCAGGCCTGCACGCAGGCGCCGCAGCTGACGCACTCGGACGAGAGGAAGTCGTCGCCCGCCTGACCGGCCGACACCTTCGAGGCAAACCCGCGCCCGTCGATCGTCAGCGCGAAGGTGCCCTGGACCTCGTCGCAGGCGCGCACGCAGCGGCTGCAGACGATGCACTTCGACGGATCGAAGTCAAAGTACGGGTTCGAATGGTCGGTCTGGAGCCCGAGGTGATTCTTGCCCTCGTAGCCGTAGCGCACGTCGCGCAGGCCGACGTTGGCCGCCTGCTCCTGCAGCTCGCAGTCGTTGTTGGCCGAGCAGGTCAGGCAGTCGAGCGGGTGATCGGAAATATACAGCTCCATCACCCCGCGACGCAGCTTCTCGAGCCGCGGGGTCTGGGTCCTGACCTTCATCCCCGGTGCGACCGGAGTTGTGCAGCTCGCCGGCGTGCCGCGCGCGCCCTCGATCTCGACCAGGCACAGCCGGCACGAGCCGAACGCGGCCATGTTGTCGGTCGCGCAGAGCTTGGGAATGCTGCCGCCAGCCTCGGCGGCGGCGCGCATGACGCTGGTGCCCCTGGGCACGGTGACCTCACGCCCATCGATGGTGAGAGTCACCATCTCGTCGGACCGGACCTCGGGGGTGCCGAAGTCTGCCTGGCGTTCAAATCCCATCGATCTTCTCCGCGGCGGTCAGGTCCGCCGGTGTGTTGATGTTAGCAGGTTTGGCCCCGATTTTCACGGGCGTTGCCCCGAGGGCTTCCGCGAAGGCGAGCATCGAATGCCTGCCTTCTGACAGGAGCAACGTTTCGATCGCGTCAACGGCTCCCACCGGCCAGTGGCCGATCACCGGCTGGCTCGCGACGTAGGCGGGCGGCGGGCTGAGCCGTTCGAGCAGGTCGTCGGGCAGGCCGACCGAGTCCACCCCGATCGTCAGCACGCTGTCGTAGCCTTCGTCGCGCGCGAGGTGCAGCCCGGCGGCGATTCCCGCGAGCGGGCCCATCCCGGCCTGCGGCCAGTCGGGGATGCAGTGCCCCGGGCCCTGCGCGCGTCCGGCGATCACCACCAGTTCGCAGAACCCCGTAAGCGTGTCGAACGCGCGGGCCAGCAGCGTATGCCCGCCGAGCTCGGCGAGCGCCTTGTCGCTGCCGAACCGCGTCGACTGCCCGCCGGCGAGGACCACGCCGAGGATCATTATCCCGTCATCCCGGCGCAAGCCGGGACCTCGTGCCGTAAGCGCAGCCGCAGTGGCGCGTGCCGCAAGCGCAGCGCCAGTGGCATGCGGCCCCGGCTTTCGCCGGGATGACGGCAGCGAGTTGTCACGCCTCGCTCCCCTCGGGGACTTTCGCTCCCTCGCGGGGCATGAAGTCCTCGGGCCAGTGCCTGAGCGCACTCATCACCGGGTAGGGGGTGAAGCCGCCGAGCGCGCAGAGCGAGCCGAACTTCATCGTCTCGCACAGGTCGGTCAGCAGGCCGATCTCCTGCTCGGGCAGCCGCCCCGTCTTGGGCGCGTTGTGCATCACCGGCATCAGCTCGACCGCGTCGGCCGGGCGCCCGCCCGCGCGGATGCGGTCGATCAGTTCGATCCCGCGCACCGCGCCGATCCGGCACGGGGTGCACTTGCCGCAGCTCTCCGCCGCGCAGAACTCCATCGCGAAGCGCGCCATAGCGCCCATGTCGGCAGTGTCGTCGAACACGGTGATCCCGCCATGCCCGATCAGCGCGTCGGCCTCAGTATATTCCTCGTAGTCGAAGCGGATGTCGAACTGGTCGGGGTGGATGTAGGCGCCGAGCGGGCCGCCGACCTGCACCGCCTTGACGGGGCGCCCGCTCTGGGTGCCGCCGCCGATATCGTAGACCAGTTCGCGCAGCGTGATGCCGAACGCGGTCTCGAACAGCCCACCGTGTTTGATGTTGCCGGCGAGCTGTATCGGCATCGTCCCCTTCGAACGCGCCACGCCGAGCGTGTCGTAGAGCGAGGCGCCCCCCTCGGTGAGGATGTGCGGCACCGCGGCGAGAGTCAGCACGTTGTTGACCACCGTCGGCTTGCCGAAGAGCCCCTCGATCGCCGGAAGCGGCGGCTTGGCGCGAACCTCGCCGCGCTTGCCCTCGAGCGAATTGAGCAGCGAAGTCTCCTCGCCGCACACGTAGGCGCCAGCGCCGACGCGAACTTCGCAGCGGAACGGGGCGATGATCGAGGCACCCAGTCGGAGCGCCTCGTCGAGCTTGCGGATCGCGTCGGGATACTCGCTGCGGACGTAGATGTAGCCCTGCGTCGCCCCGACCGCCTCACCGGCGATCGCCATGCCCTCGATCAGCGCGAAGGGATCACCTTCCATGACCATGCGGTCGGCGAAAGTGCCGCTGTCGCCCTCGTCGGCGTTGCAGACGATATACTTCTGCTCGGCCGGCGTGTTGGCGACGGTCTTCCACTTGATCCCGGTCGGGAACCCGGCGCCGCCGCGACCGCGCAGGCCCGAGGCGAGCACTTCTTCGACCACCGCAGCACCGCCGATCTGCCGCGCGCGGCGCAGGCCGATCCAGCCGCCGGTCGCCTCGTAGTCCTCGAGGCTGGTCGGCCGCGTCTTGCCGGCACGAGCGAAAGTCAGCCGCTGCTGGCGGGCGATGAACGGGTGCTCGACGATCTCGCCGATCGCCTTGTCGCTGCTGCCGTCGAGAATCGCGTCGACGTCAGCCAGCGTTGCCGGGCCGAAGCCCATGCCGTCGACCTCGACCAGCGGTTCGAGCCAGTGCATGCCCCAGCTCGAGGTGCGCTGCACCTCGTGACCCTTGCGCTCGAAGGCTGCGGCCAGCTCGTCGGCGCCGAGGGCGCGCGCGAGGGCGTCGTCGGAAATGCGTACGATCATCGGGCGTTCTCGATCACCTGGGTAAGCCCCGCGGCGTCGAGCCTCGCGTGAAGCCGGTCGCCGGTCCGCGCCGCGGGCCCGGCGCTGCACAGGCCGAGGCAATAGACGGTCGACAGCCGGACGCGGTCGCCGGCCGCCTGCTCCGCCGCCGGGATCAGCGCTTCGACCCCACGCGCCTTGCATGCCTCGGCGCGGCAGATCTGCACTTCGGGGCGCGGATCGGGCCGGGCCGTGAAGTCATGGTAGAAGCTGACGACGCCGTGGACGTCGGCGCGGCTCAGGTTGAGCGCCTTGGCGATCTGCGCCTCGCTCTCGGCATCGACGCATCCGAGCGCGTGCTGCACGTCGTGCAGGATCGGCAGCAGCGGGCCCTCGCGGCCGGCGTGCGCGGCCACGATCTCGGCGACTCTCTCTTCCCTGGTACTCACCTTTTCAACCTTTCAGCGTGCCACGCGACGTGCTCGGCCATGAAGGTCGAGATGAAGAAGTACGAATGGTCGTACCCTTCCTGCATCCTGATGGTCGCCGGGATATCGGCCTTGCGGCAGGCCTCGTCCAGCAAATGCGTCTTCAGTTGCGTGTCGAGGAAATTGTCCGCGGTGCCCTGGTCGACCAGCAGCTCGGGCAGCCGCGCGCCCTGCACGATCAGCGCGCAGGCGTCGTATTGCCGCCAGGCGCCCCTATCGTCGCCGAGGTAGCCGCCCAGCGCCTTTTCGCCCCACGGGCAGTTGAGCGGGCTGACGATCGGCGCAAACGCGCTGGTCGAGCGGAACCGGCCGGGATTGCGCAGGCTGATCGTCAGCGCGCCGTGTCCGCCCATCGAATGCCCGGTAATCCCCTGCCGGTCCATGTCGACCGGGAAATGCTCCGCCAGCAGCGCGGGGAGTTCGGTCTCGATATACGAGCGCATCCGGAAGTGCTTTGCCCACGGTTCCTGCGTCGCATCGACGTAGAACCCGGCGCCCTGGCCGAAATCGTAGGCCTCGTCGTCGGGCACCTCCTCGCCGCGCGGGCTGGTGTCCGGAGCGACGAACACGATCCCGTGCTCGGCGCAGGCCCGGCGGTACTCGCCCTTCTCCATCACGTTGGCGTGGGTGCAGGTGAGCCCGGAGAGATACCACAGCACGGGCAGCTTCGCCCCCGGCGCGTGCTGGGGAACGTAGACTGCAAAGGTCATCGCGGTCCCGGTGACCCCCGAGTCGTGGGCGTAGACGCCCTGGGTGCCGCCGAAGCTCCTGGCCTCGCTGACGGTTCGGATGGTCACGGGACCCGACGCCTCACCTTTCGCCGACGTTGGGCGTGAAGACGCAGATCTTGTTGCCGTCGGGGTCGCGCAGATAGGCGCCGTACATGTTACCCGGCGATGCCGCGCGGAAACCCGGGCCGCCCTCGTCGGTGCCGCCCGCGGCGAGCCCAGCGGCGTGCCAGGCATCGACTTCGTCGTAGCTCTTGGCCTTGAGGCCCAGCGTGTGACCGTTGGAGACGCTCATCGGCTCGCCATTGGCGGGCCTGGCGACGATCAGCGAGCCCTCGGCGCTCGGATAAACGGTGCCGTGCGGCAGCGGATGCCCCTCGTAACCGAGCACGCCCATCGTCGCGTCGTAGAACTTGCGACTGGTCTCGATATCGTTGGTGCCGAGGAATACGTGATTGAACATGCGTCTCTCTCCTGTGGTCAGGTCTCTAGACCCACAAGAGCGATTCTTCAAATACCTGAATCTTTCGCCCTTGTGAAATTCCTCGCGGGCGTGGCGCCGCGGCGCCGCGGTCAGTAGACGACCACGCTCCTGATGCTCTCGCCGGCGTGCATCAGGTCGAAGCCCTTGTTGATCTCCTCGAGGCTGAGCACGTGGGTGATCATCGGGTCGATCTGGATCTTGCCGTCCATGTACCAGTCGACGATCTTCGGCACGTCGGTCCGCCCCTTGGCGCCGCCGAACGCGGTCCCGCGCCAGTTGCGCCCGGTGACGAGCTGGAACGGACGAGTCGAGATTTCCTTGCCGGCTTCGGCCACCCCGATGATCACCGAGGTGCCCCAGCCGCGGTGGCAGCACTCGAGCGCGGTGCGCATGACCTCGGTGTTGCCGGTGCAGTCGAAGGTGTAGTCGGCCCCGCCGTCGGTCATCTCGACCACCTTGGCGACGATCTCCTCGCGGCTCATCCCGCTGGTGTTGAGGAAGTCGGTCATGCCGAACTTGCGGCCCCACTCCTCGCGCGCCGGGTTGATGTCGATGCCGACGATCCTGTTGGCGCCGGCGAGCCTGGCGCCTTGGATCACGTTGAGCCCGATCCCGCCAAGCCCGAACACCACGACGTTGTCGCCGACCTGCACCTTGGCCGTGTTGACCACCGCGCCGACCCCGGTGGTGACACCGCAGCCGATGTAGCAGCTGGTCTTGAACGGCGCGTCCTCGCGGATCTTCGCCACCGCGATCTCGGGCAGCACGGTGAAGTTCGAGAACGTCGAGCAGCCCATGTAGTGGTAGATCGTCTGCCCCTTGTAGGAGAACCGGCTGGTCCCGTCGGGCATCAGGCCCTTGCCCTGGGTCGCGCGGATCGCCGTGCACAGGTTGGTCTTGCCCGAGAGGCACGACTTACACTGACGGCATTCGGGCGTGTACAGCGGGATCACGTGGTCGCCCGGCTTCACGCTCGTCACGCCCGCGCCGACCTCGCGCACGATCCCTGCGCCCTCGTGACCGAGGATCGAGGGGAAGATGCCTTCGGAATCGAGACCGTCGAGCGTGTAGGCGTCGGTGTGGCAGATGCCGGTCGCCATGATCTCGACCAGAACTTCGCCGGCCCTGGGTCCCTCGAGGTCGACCTCGACGATCTCCAGCGGCTTCTTGGGCTCGAAGGCGACGGCGGCACGGGTCTTCATCGGGATGTCCTCATTCGTCTGGCAGTGAACGGCCGGCAGCCTGATGGCCGCTCCGCTCGCTGCGCGCCACTGCGAAGATCGCGCCGGGACGCAGCGTGCCGCGCCCCGGCCGATCGGGGTCTCAGGCCGCCTTGCGCGCCGGAACCGCCTCCGCGGCGCCAGGTACCGGGGCCATGTCGGCGGCCTCGTAGTCCGGGTCTCGCATCGGCAGCAGCCACAGCAGGCCCGCGCCGATCACCGCGCCGATCGCCATGATCGCGGACACCGCGAGCAGCTGCTCGTTGCCGAGCCAGGCAAACAGGAAGCCGGCGATGATCGGCGAACCCGCCGCGCCCGCGCGGCCGACGCCGAGCACGAAGCCGGTGCCGGTCGCTCGCGCGAAGGCCGGAAAGCCCCGGGCGAAGGCGGCATAGTAGCCGACGATCGCCGCATTGAGGAAGAACATCGTCAGGAACGCCGCGAGGCGCCAGCCCCACAGCGTGTCGCTACCGATGCCGAACGCGCCCACAGCCAGCGAGCCGAGCACGGCCACCGCGATCGTGGGGCCCTTGATGTCCCACTTCTTGAGCAGGAAGCCGAACAGGAAGCCGCCGATCGCGCCGCCGATGTTGGCGTACGTCAGGCTGCTCGCCGCCTCGGGCTGGGTGAAGCCGGCACCGGCGACGATCGTCGGGGCGAACTTGAGGATGTAGTAGAAGGTCAGCGTGTGGAACAGGTAGCCGAACGCCAGCAGCAGCGTGACCGGCCGCAACCGCGGGTTCGAAAGGATTTCGGTCACCTTGGGCTTGGGCGCGCTCGCCTCGATCTCGGGCAGCGCGTCGATCGGCGGCTGGCGCAGGGCGCGCAGCGACTTGTTGATCTTCTCGAGCGCGTCGGCCGGGCGCCGCGCGGCGTAGAACGCGGGGGTCTCCGGCACCAGCAGCATGACCAGCGGGATCATCACCGCGGTGACGATCGCGCCGAACAGGAACACCGCGCGCCAGTCGTATTCGACCAGCAGCCAGCCCTGCGCCGCGAAGCCGCCGACCACGCCGCCGACCGGGTAGCCGATCACGTAGAGTGCCATCGCCAGGCCGCGGCCCGCCTTGCTTGAGGATTCGGCGGTCATTGCGTTGGTGGCGGCGAGCATTCCGCCGATGCCGAGCCCGGTGATGAAGCGCCAGATCGTCAGCGTCCACAGGTCGCCGGCATCGTGCGCCATGTACATGCCAATGGCCATGATCACGAGGCACACCAGCATCGCCAGCTTGCGCCCGCCCTTGTCGGCGAAGCCGCCGAGGATCACCGAGCCGAAGCCCATACCGACCAGCTCGGCCGAGAGCATGACGCCGAGCGCGTCGCGCGGGATGCCCCATTCCTGGGTGATGCCCGGCGCCGCGAAGGCGCTCGACAGCACGTCGAACCCGTCGAGCGCATTGAGGAAGACCATGAGCGCGACAACAATCCACTGCCGCGTGCTCATCGGATTGTCGTCGATCACCCTGATCGGATTGGTGCCACCCGCTGGTCCGGCCATTGTTCTCGTCCTCTCTCCCTGACGCGCCTCATTCGTGGATTCGCGCCAGCATTTCCACCAGTTTTTCGATCTCGTCGGCGGTAAACCGCGACTTCAGCCAGGCTTCGTGCTCGGCAATGCAGCGCTTGGCTTCGTCGAGCGCCGCCTCCCCTTCCGGGGTCAGGTAGAGCGCCTGCTTGCGCCCGTCGCTGTCGGAGCGCTCTCGGCGCATGTAGTCGCGTGCCTGCAGGCGGTTGACGATCGTCATCGTCGTCGCCCGGTCCATCCGCAGGCGGCCGCCGAGATCGATCTGCGAAATGCCGGGATTGTCGCTGACCAGCCACAGCGCCGAAACCTGCTTCTGCGTCAACCCGAGGTCGGCGAAGGTCTCGGTGAAATGGCGGTAGACCGCACCGTGCGCGAGCCGGATGCGCAGCCCGAGGATGTCCTCGAGGCCACCGAGCCCCCCGGTGTCGGCGTCCGTCTTGTCTTCAGTCAAAGTCGGTGCGCCCACGCGCCGTTATCCCCGTCCCAAGCTGCTTGCCGAATCGTTAGTGGAGCATACAATCATTCGCAACAGACGGCGCGCAATCCGGCAACGCCGAGGCGCGCAACGAGAGGACCCCCGATGGCGCATTTCCCCGACACCCCGAGCTTTACCGGCTTCAACACCCCGAGCCGGATCGAAGCGGACATCACCGACCTGCAGCACACCGGGACGATCCCCCGCGAGCTCAACGGCGCGTTCTTCCGCGTCCAGCCGGACCCGCAATTTCCGCCGAAGCTGGGCGACGACATTGCCTTCAACGGCGACGGGATGATCTCCCGGTTCCACTTCCACGACGGGCAGTGCGACTTCCGCCAGCGCTGGGCCAAGACGGACAAGTGGAAGGCCGAGCGCGAGGCCGGCCGCGCGCTGTTCGGCGCCTATCGCAACCCGCTGACCGACGATGAATCGGTCAGGGGCATGATCCGTTCGACGGCCAACACCAACGCCTGGATCTACGCCGGCAAGCTGTGGGCGATGAAGGAGGACAGCCCCGCGCTGCTGATGGACCCCGCGACGATGGAAACCATCGGTTTCGAGAAGTTCGGCGGCAAGATGACCGGGCAGACCTTCACCGCCCACCCCAAGATCGATCCGAAGACCGGCAACATGGTCGCGATCGGCTACGCCGCCAGCGGTTTGTGCACCGACGACGTGACCTACATGGAAGTGAGCCCCGACGGCGAGCTCGTGCGCGAGAAGTGGTTCAAGGTCCCCTACTACTGCATGATGCACGACTTCGGCATCACCGAGGACTACCTCGTGCTGCACATCGTGCCTTCGATCGGCTCGTGGGAGCGGCTCGAAAAGGGCCTGCCGCACTTCGGCTTCGACACGACCCTGCCGGTCTATCTCGGGATCATTCCCCGGCGCGACGACCTCAAGCAGGAGGACATCCGCTGGTTCAAGCGCGACAACTGCTTCGCCAGCCACGTGCTCAACGCCTGGCAGGAAGGGACCAAGGTCCACTTCATCGTGCCCGAGGCGAAGAACAACATGTTCCCGTTCTTCCCCGACGTGCACGGCGCGCCGTTCAACCCGGCCGAGGCGATGAGCAAGCTCACGCGCTGGACGGTCGACCTCGCCAGCAACGGCGAGGAGTTCGACGAGATCGTCCCGCTGACCGAGACCGCTTCGGAGTTCCCGCGGATCGACGACCGCTTCACCGGCGTGAAGAACCGTTACGGCTGGGGCCTCGAGATGGACATGAAGCGCCCGGTCGAACTGAAGGGGGGCAGCGCCGGCGGGTTCATGATGAACTGTCTGTTCCTCAAGGACCTCGAGACCGGCGCCGAGCAGCACTGGTGGTGCGGCCCGGTTTCCAGCCTGCAGGAACCGTGCTTCATCCCGCGTTCGAAGGACGCACCCGAAGGCGACGGCTGGATCGTCCAGGTCTGCAACCGGCTCGAGGAGCACCGCTCCGATCTGCTGTTGTTCGATGCGCTCGACATCGAAAAGGGCCCGATCGCCACGATCAACGTGCCGATCCGCCTGCGGTTCGGCCTCCACGGCAACTTCGCGCCAAGCGAGGAGCTCGGACTGGCCGCCTAGGAGATTTACCAATGTCCCGCGACGCGCGGAGCGGGCATGCGGGCGTCGTCTCCGGGGCACGAAGCCCTTACCCCCCAATCCTCGGAGACAGTCCTTTGAATGGGGCCGAACCGCAAGCGTTCGGCCCCATGTCTTTTCGGGCTGAACCTGAACCGGAAATACTGTCCGATGGCGGCCGCCGGAGGCGCCTGCTTAGCGCTTGTCGTGCTCCCGGGCGCTCCATGCTTGCGCCGCCACCCGAGCCGGGGCACCCATGCGAAGCGTGACCGAGGGGAGAACCACCGCATGACCGTCCGACAGGCCGTGGCGAGCGCCGCCTGGCTCGCCCTGATCCTCGCCGCGCCGCTCGCGGCGCAGGAGCCCGCCCCGACCAAACCTTCGCCGGCGACCGTGGCGATGCGCTGGCAGTGGCTCAATCCTGAAATCAACAGCTTTACCTTCCGCGACACCGATGCGGTGTTCGAATCGCGTCCGGTCGCGCGGTCGGGCCCGATGTGGGAGCTGCCGCGGCGCGAAGGATTCGTGCTGCCGGAGGCCCGCGCCCACGGCCAGCCGGCGAGCTACGACGCATTTGCCGAGGCGACGCGGACCAATGCGCTGCTGGTGATTCGCGACGGCGCGATCGTGTTCGAGGACTACCGCAACCGCATGCAGCCCTCGACGCGGCACATCGGCTTCTCGATGACCAAGACGATCACCGCGATGCTCGTCGGCCAGGCGCTGGCGCGCGGCGAGATCGCCTCACTCGACGACCGTGCCGACAAGTACGTCCCCGAGCTGGCGCAAGGCGGATACGGCGGAGCGACGATCCGCAACCTGCTCGAGATGCGCTCGGGCGCGGCGATCGAGGAGCGCTACGACTTTGGCGAGAACCCGAGCCTCGCCGGGCGCATTCACGAGCAGGCGATCGTGCTCAACCAGGCGCGCTTCGCCGACTTTGCGGTCGACATCGCCCGTCGCTCGGAGCCGGGGAGCGAGTTCAACTACGCGACGCTCGATACCGCGGTGCTCGGCTGGGTGCTCGAGCGCGCGACCGGACAGCCGATCGAAACGCTGATGCAGCAGCGCCTCTGGGGACCGCTCGGGGCCGAGGCCGACGGCTTCTTCCTCGCCGACGGGCCGCCGGGGACGGGCCGGGCGCTGAACGGCATGGGCTTCAACGCTACGCTGCGCGACTTTGGCCGGCTCGGCATGCTGCTGCTGCAAGGCGGCGTCCGCGGCGATGAGCGGATCCTGCCCGAGGGCTGGGTCGCAGAGATGACGACGATGAAGCCGCTGCCGCCCTCGGCCGGCTTTCCCGGCTACGGCCTGCAGACCTGGCAGGTGGACGACGAGCCCGGCGCCTTCGCCGCGGTCGGGCTCGCGGGACAGATGATCTACGTCCACCCGGCGAGCCGCACGGTGATCGTCAAGCTGAGCTACTGGCCGCCGGTACCCGACGAGACGGTCACGCCCGACACGCTGGCGTTCTTCAGGGCGATCGCCCGCGCGCCCGGCCCGCGATGAAGCGAGCCCGGCGGCGGGCGAACCGCCGGTCGCACGCTGGTCCCGTCCGGTCGGTTCGGGCTTTTCACCCCGACGGGTCGACCATTAGCTGGCCGCGCACAGGGGCGACGGGAGGAGACGAATGGCGACCCAGCCTGCCCTTGCGAGCCGCACCGAGCCGATCCACGGCATGCCGGAGACGCGGCCCGAGCTCGGCTGGATTCGCGCCAGCGGGCTCGCGCAGGCGCGGCTGCAGCTGGCGGTGCTCTCGGGCAACCGGCACCGCGCGCTCGAGCAGATCGACCGGCTGATCGGCATCGACCGCCAGCTCGAACGCCTCGCGCGCGGCGAGAGCACGCCCGACGAAGCCGCGCTCGAAGCCGATCTCGCGGATCAGCGGCTGGCGATCGCCAGCGAGAAGCTGGCGCTGACCTCGGGAATCGACCTCCCGCGGCTCGGCCCGGCGTTCGCCGCCGCGGCCTCCGAGGAGCCCGAGATCGTCGAGGACGTGGCGCTCAAGGGGCGGCTGTTCCACCTGATGCTGTGGGGCGCCGGGTTCCTGGTCCTGTGCGTCGGCGTGGCTGCCGCCGCGGTGACGCAGCTGTAGGCAGGATCCCTGCCCCACCCCTAGGCGGCCAGCGCCAACTTGGCGTCGGCGAGGACCATTTCCGCGCCCTTTTCGGCGACCATGATCGTCGGCGCGTTGGTGTTGCCGGAGGTAATCCGCGGGAACACCGAGGCGTCGATCACCCTGAGCCCCTCGACCCCGCGCACGCGCAGCTGCGGATCGAGCGGGAAGCGCTCGTCGGGGCCCATCGCGACCGTGCCGACCGGGTGGTAGACCGTGCCCGCGGCGATCTTGGCGTACTCGAACATCTGCTCGTCGGTCTCGCCGAACGGATCACCGGGTTCCTTGTAGGGCGCCAGGGCAGGCTGCTGCCAGATCTTGCGGATCACCTTGAGCTGGGCGACCGCCATCTCCTGGTCGATCGGGTCGGAGAAGTAGTTCGGCACGATCCGCGGCGGCACTGTCCCGTCGGGCGACTTCGCGTGGATCGAGCCTCGCGATTCGGGGCGCAGTTGACACGGATTGCTGGCCATGCCGGGGGTCTTGTCGAGCGCCAGCTCCTGCTTCGTCGCGAGCACTTCGAGGTCCATCGAAGCGGCCATGAAGTGAATCTGCATGTCCGGCAACTCGAGCTCGGGCCGGGTCTTGCAGAAGGCACAGCCGTGCGCGACCGGGTAGCTGAGCAGCCCCTTGCGGGTCAGGCCATACTTGATCACCTGGCCGACCAGCTTGAGGCCGCGCGACAGTTCGTTGATCGAATACTCGTTCTTCTTGAGCGGCGCCTGGCAGCCGATCATCACGTGGTCCTGCAGGTTCTCGCCGACCCCCCTGGACTCGTGGACCACCGGAATGCCGAGCTCCTGCAGCAGCGCGCCCTGGCCGATGCCCGAAATCTCGAGCAGCTTGGGGCTCTCGACGCTGCCGGCGGCGAGGATCACCTCGCGCGCCACCATCACCCTGCGCTTCTCGCCGTCCTGCACGAACTCGATGCCGACCGCGCGCTTGCCTTCGAACAGGATCCGCGTGGTCATCGCGCGCAGCTCGACCTGCAGGTTCGAGCGGCCCATCGCCGGATGCAGGAAAGCCACCGCCGCGGAGCAGCGGAAGCCCCGCCGCATGGTCGCCTGGAAGAAGCTCGTGCCTTCCTGGTCGCCGTCGTTGAGGTCGGGCTTGGCGCGAACGCCGGCCTGCTCGGCGGCCTTGATGATCGCCGCCGAAACCGGGTGCTCCTCGGGGAAGTCCGACACCGTCAGCGGCCCGCCGACCCCGTGAAATTCGTCTGCGCCGCGCTGCTGGTCCTCGCTCTTCTTGAAATAGGGCAGGACCTCGTCCCAGCTCCAGCCGCGCGCGCCCATCTGCGCCCAGCCGTCGTAGTCGGCCGCCTGGCCGCGCACGTAAAGTAGCCCGTTGATCGACGACGAGCCGCCGAGCACCTTGCCCTTGGGCCACTTGTGCGGCCGGCCGCCGGTGCCCTCGTCGGCTTCGGTCTCGTAGATCCAGTTGACCTTGGGGTCGTTGAGCGTCTTGCCGAAGCCGATCGGGATGTGGATCATCAGGTTCGAGACGAACTGGCCTGGCTCGCGCAGCGGCCGGTCGTCGCCCCCGGCCTCGAGCAGCACGACCCTGAACTCGCCGCTTTCGGTCAGCCTGTTGGCGAGCACGCAGCCCGCGCTGCCGGCGCCAACGATGACATAGTCCGCATACAGGTCGGCGGCCATTTCCCCTCTCCTCTCGATCCCGGATCGCGATTGTTGCGCGCGACTCGCTTGCGGCGCACGCTAAGGATCGTACCGTGCACCGGCAATGGCGGGAGAGGAACGTTGATAAAGCCCGAACTCGAGTTCGTTTACGAAGCCGGCGGCGAGCTGGAAGCGCCGCGCGAAATCGGCAGGACGGTCGACGGCACGCGGCGGATCATCCCGATTGTCGCTGGCGGCTATGTCAAGGGACCGAAGATCAGCGGCAAGCTGATGGGCAACGCGGCCGACTGGCAGCTCACGCGCCCCGACGGGGTCACCGTGGCCGACGCGATCTACGCGATCGAGACCGACGACGGCGCGCTGATCCAGCTGCGCAACAGGGGCCTGCGTCACGGCCCGCCCGAAGTGATGGACCGGCTGCGGCGCGGCGAGGAGGTCGACCCGGCCGAGTACTACTTTCGCACGGTGCCCGAGTTCATCGCTCCCGACGGCCCCTACGACTGGCTCAACAAGTCGATCTTCGTCTGCGCCGGCGCGCGCTATGCGAGCAGCATCAAGCTATGGGTCTGGCGGGTCACCTGAGCTGCGCGGCGGCGGTGGCCCGCGGCGCCGATTGGGAGTAGAGTGCATGGCGAGGGGGGCGCCATGACCGGAACCCGGACCTTCGCCGACATCATTCGCGCAGTGACCGATATCTGGGGGCTTCTCGCGCTCGCCCTGCTGCTGATCGGGCTGCTGGCGATCCAGCTGACCAAGGGCGCCCATCCCAACCTGCGGCTAGCGACCTTCCTGGTGATCTTCGCAGGCTTTCTCGGCTGCCTCTACATGGGCTTCGCCCGCCAGCCGTCGGAGGCGGCCCCCGGCGGCGATGCCGCGACCGCGGCGCACCCGAATACCGAAGACGTCGCGGCGCAGGTTGGGGCGGCGACCGAGTACCGCGAGTCGGTCGACGCCGCCTACAGCAACGCGGCGGCGGAAATGGATTCCATCGCCAGCCGCATTGCTGGCGAGGAGCCGGCCGACGATTCGGCCAAGCCGAGCGGGAACTGAGTGCCGGGGCGCCCCGGCTTGCTTCCCGCGCACGAAGGGCCATATTGAAAGCATGAGTGGTTTGATCGACATCCACCCGGGCAGCAGCACCGCACGCCTCTTCCGGCCCTGAGCCGGATCGATTCTCCGCGAGCCGCGGTTCGGCTCAGGGCGCCACCTCCAACGTCATCGATTGAGGCCCGGCATGGCCGGCGCCTCGCCCTACCCTCGGCTCGCGTCGAGGAGTCGTTCGAATGCCCTATCCGTTGTCACGACCGAAGTTCAGTCTCGCCGTCCGTTCGGGGGTGATCCCGTGGAACCCGGCGCGTGCCGCCGAGCTGGTCAAGCGCTACCCCAACCTGAGCCAGTCGCAGATCGAGGAGCTGGCGGCCGTGCTGCCGCGGCTCAACGCGCGCGACATGGCGCTGATGATCGCCGACGAGGAGATCGCGCCGAAGCTCGACGCGTTCTGGACGCGGCACCGCGACCTCGTCACCCCGTCGCTCTCGGATTACGCCGTGATCGGCGCGATCCTCGCGTTCCCGGTGCTGGCATTCCTGGTCATCGTGCTGGTCAGCTGACCATGCCGCACGCGTCCGTGACCGGCGAAGTCGAGCAGGCTTCGCCGGCCCTGCAGCGCATCGAAGCGCTGCTGGCCGCCTATCCAGGCGTCACCCACGACGAACTCGAGCACTTGCGACGGGGGTTCGCTCGCGAGGCGACCGCGCTCGATGTCGGCCTGATTGCCGGCAACGGGGCCGTCGCCGAGGGATATCGCCGCTTTCGCGCCGAGCACATCGATCCGCTGACGCTCGCCGATCTCGCCCGGGCCGGCGGAGTCCCCGCGGCCGGGGCCGCGATCGCCCTTGCTCCGGCGATGTGGGAGGCTGAGCTAGGCGATCCGCACGTCGAGCAGCGTCGGCCCCGTCTGCGCGAAGCTCCAGGCAAGCGACTCGTCGAGCGTCTCAACCGAGTCGACGAGCCGCGCGGGGAGACCCTGCGCCTCGGCCAGCTTGACGAAATCGATCCCCGAGAGATCGCACCCGGGCACGTGGTTCATCCCGAACTCGGCCGAGAAACCCGTCAGCGCGGCGTAGGCGGCGTTGTTGAGGATCACGAAGCTGACGTTCGCCTGCTCCTCACGCGCCGAGAACAGGCCCTGGATCGTGTACATCGCCGAGCCGTCGCCGAGAATCGCGATGACCTTGTCGGGCTGGGCGCTGGCGACGCCGACCGCGGCCGGCAGCGAATAGCCGAGCCCGCCGCTGGCGCAGGTGTAGAACCCGCCCTCGCGCACGATCGGCAGCGTGTCGTGCTCGGGGCCGCGCGCGGTCGGCGCTTCCTCGACGATCACGGCTTCGGAAGGGCGCAATGCGGCAATCCGCTTGAGCACGTGGGCCGCGGTCATGCGCGGTTCGGGATCGAGCAGCCGGCGCGGCTCCCCCTCGTAGGCGCGCGCGTTGGCCCGCTCGGCCAGCTGGGCGAGGCCTTCGGCAACGTTGCCGAGCACCCCGCTTCCGCCCGGCAGCGAGGCCAGGTGCTGCGGATCGTCGCTCAGGGCAACCAGCTTCGCGTGCTCCGGCCAGTGCGGGCCAGTGCCCTCTACATGATAGGTGAACACCGGGGCGCCAGCGACGAGGATCGCGTCGTAGGGCGCGAGCAGCGTGCGAATCTGGTCGCGCCACGCCGGCAGGAACCCCGCGAACTGTGGATGATCCTCGGGGAAAGTCTCGCGCGCTGCGTAAGGCGCGGCCCAGACCGCACAGCCTGTTTTCTCGGCGAGGCGAATCGCCGCGTTCCATCCCCCGCTGTTGGCAACGCCGGTGCCGAGTACGAGCGCCGGGCGCTCGGCCGGATCGAGCACGGCCGCGAGCCGCTCGATGCCGGTCGCATCGGGCACGGCACACAAGTGCATTTCGGGCAGTGCCGGCCACTCGCACTCGCGGTCCCAGTCGTCGACCGGGATCGACACGAAGCACGGGCCCATCGGCGGGGTCAACGCGGTGACGAAGGCGCGGATCAGCGCCAGCGGCACGTCCTCCGCCCGCGCGGGTTCGATCGCGTATTTGACGTAGGGGCGCGGGAATTCGGTGGGGCGCTCGGCGAACAGGAACGGGTCGTGCGGCAGGATGCTGCGCGCCTGCTGGCCGGCGGTAACGACCAGCGGGGTGTTGTTCTTCCAGGCCGTGAACAGGTTGCCGAGCGAGTGCCCGGTGCCGGCCGAGCTGTGCAGGTTGACCAGCGCCGGCTTGCCGCTCGCGCGGGCGAAGCCGTCGGCCATGCCGACCACGACCGCCTCGTTGAGCCCGAGCACGTAGCGGAAGCCCTCGGGCAGACCCTTGAGCATCGGCAGTTCGGTCGAGCCGGGATTGCCGAACAGGCGGTCGACCCCGAAGTGCTCGAATACGCGGAAAGCGGCTTCGCGAACGGTAGGCATGCGAGGCCCTTACGTGGCCGACGGGCGGCCCGGCAACCCTAGACCGGCTCGCCGCCCGCACGGGCACGCTCGAGGAGCGTCGATTCGTCGCGCCGGATTCGCCACAGCACCGTGAACAGGCTCAGCAGGACGAACGGCGCCACGACGTTGACCGAGATGATCGCCTGCCCGAGATCGCCGCCGTTCCTCGCGGCGACGATGCCGACGAAATACGGCCCCATGCCGAGCCCGAGCAGCGTCGAAATGATAATATAGATCGAGCTGGTGATCCCGCGCATCCGCGGCAGCACGAGGTCGTAATACAGCGAGTAGATCGGCGGCAGCCACAGCGTCAGGATGATGCTGTAGATCGAGAAGCGGATATAGAAGCTCGTCGGATCGTCGGCGCTGTAGGCCCAGATGCCGATCAGCGGCGAGACCCCGAGCGAGAAAATCGTCAGCCACACCCGGCCGCGCCCGCCCATGCGCACGGTCAGCCAGTCGGCGAGCGGGCCGGCGATGACCGGGCCGACCAGCCCGAGCGCCGCGGCGAGCAGACCGAACTGCAGCGCGGTCGTCGCCTGCGACAGACCGTAGTGGGCGATCAGGAACGACGGGGTGAAGCCCATGACCCCGTAGTTGATCGCCGTCTGCAGGCCGCCGACGACCATCAGCAGGATCAGCGAGGGACTGAGGACGACGTTGTAGGTCGGCCGGTCGGTCAGCTTGAGCGACTGGAACAGGTTGAGGATCACGAAAGCGCCGAAGCCCGAGACGATCCACTGCAGCACGTGGGTGTCCCACGACAGCCCGAGCGCGGCGAGCGGCTGCTGCACGCTCGGCGAGAATGCCTGCGTCAGCTGGGTCATCGTCCAGCACGCGGCGACGATCACCGCGAGCCCGCCAAGGTTGATCGCCCACTGCCTCGCGCCCGCATCGCGACGCCACAGCATCCACCAGTTGGCGCCGGGCGTAACCGAGGCCAGCACGGCACCGCTGGCCTTGAACGGATGCGGGTCCTCGGGAGCAGCAATCCCGTCCATCCAGCCGCGGACGGGCTCGCGCAAACGCCAGATCGCCCAGCCGAGCAGCAGACCCGGTATCGAGGCGACGAGGAACGCGAACTGCCAGCCCGAGAAGCCCCAGGCCCCATCGGGGTAGCGGGTGTCCCACCACTGCGCGAGCACGCCGCCGAGCGTCATCGACAGGCCGAGCCCGAGCGCGGTGGCGACGCCCATCGCGGCCATCGCCGTGCCGCGCCGCTCGCGCGGGAAAGTATCGAAGATGATCGAGTTCGCCGCCGGCTGTGCCGCCGCTTCGCCCACCCCGACGCCGAGCCTCGAGATCGCCAGCAGCGCGAAACCGCCGGCGAAGGCCGACAGCCCGCAGAACGCAGACCAGGCAAAGATGCACATTGCCAGCAGCCGGGTGCGGATCCACCCGTCGACCAGCCGCCCGAGCGGCAGCGAGAACAGCGCGTAGAACAGCGCGAACACGGTGCCGTAGAGCAGCCCGAGTTCGGCCGCGCCGATCCCGAGGTCGGCCATGATGCTCGGCGCGAGGATCGACAGGATCTGCCGGTCGAGCAGGCTCAGGCCCTGCGACGACGAGACCAGGAACAGCGTGTACCACCCGGCCCGGGTGACCTTGGTGGTGGACTTCAGCGGCTCGTCGGCGACCGTTGCGGCCATATGATTCCCGTTCCTCTCCCAATCCTCCCCCCACCGGGGGAGGGGGACCATGCGAAGCGTGGTGGAGGGATACAGACCTCCAGCACTTCGCGAGTGGCCCGTGCCCCTCCACCACCCTGCGGGTGGCCCCTCCCCGAGCGAGCTCGGGGAGGATCGTTATCCCTTCAACGCCTCGGCGATCGTCTGCGCGATCGGCGTGGTTGGGCGGCCGGCGAGCCGGCTCAGGTCCCCGCTGTCGTCATAGAGCGCGCCTTCGGCCGACACCGTGCTGGTGCGGGCCAGCATCGCCGCGACCGGCGGCGGCAGCCCGGCGCCTTCGAGCGTCTTGGCGTAGTCGCTCTCGCTCTGATCGACGTATTCGACGGTCTTGCCCGCCTGGCGCGAGACTTCCGCGGCGAATTCCTGCATCGTCCACCCCTGGTCGCCGGCGAGCTCGTAGACGTCGCCGCCCTTGCCGCGAAGCAGCGCCCCCACGTCCGCCGCGGCGAAGTCCGCGCGCGTGGCGGTCGACAGCCTGCCCTGCCCGACCGCACCGAAGATCTTGCCGCTCTCGAGCGAGGGCGCGAGGCCCATCGTGTAGTTCTCGGAATACCACCCGTGGCGCAGCAGGTCGTAGTTGAGCCCGCTTGCCGCGAGCAGCTTCTCGGTCGCAACGTGCTCGGGCGCGAGCGGGAGCGGCGACTTGTCGCCCTTCAGGATCGAAGTGTAGGCGAGGTACGACACCCCGACTCTCTTCGCTGCGTCGATCACGTTGCCGTGCTGCCGCTCGCGCTGGCCGACGGCGTTGCCCGAGATCAGCAGCACTCGGTCGACGCCCTGCAGCGCGGCGTCAAGGCTCGCGGGGTCGTCGTAATCGGCCTTGCGCACCTGCACGCCGAGCTGGTCGTACTTCTGCAGCGCGGTCGGGTCGCGGGCGAGGGCAACGACGTCCTTGGCGTCGACCTTCGTCAGCAGCTCGTCGAGCACCAGGCGGCCCAGCTTTCCGGTCGCCCCGGTCACGGCGTAAGTGGTCATCGGATGGTCTCTCCTAGAGCTTGAACCAGCGTTCGGCGTTGGTCTGGAAGAACTTCTTCTTCTGCACGGGGTCGATCTCGAGATCGTCCATCCAGCGTACCTCGTCGGGGACGTATTGATAGGGGTAATCCATCGCGTACATCACGCGGTCCTCGCCCATGACCTCGATCATCAGCTTGATTGCCGGGCCGAACGGCAGTCCGCTGTTGGTCGCGATGACGTTGTTGCGCATGTAGTGGGACAGGTCGTGCTGCAGCGGCTTGAGCCGCGGGTAGCGCTGGCTGCGGATGCCGGCCTTGTGCATGTAGTCGAGCCGGTAGAGCATGTACGGCAGCCCCTCGCAGCCGTGGCCGAGCATCAGCTGCAGGTTCGGGTAGCGGTCGAACACGCCGGTCGTGAGCAACCGCATCGCGTGGTAGCTGGTCTCGACCGCGAAGCCGAAGATCGCCCCGTCGAGCCCGGCGCCGACCATGTCGCCGATCATGCTGTCGGGCGGCCCCTGCGGGTGGATGTAGAGTGGCAGGTCGAGATCGGCGCAGGCGCGCAGGATCGGATCGAACTGCTCTTCGTCGAGATAGTGCCCGTGGGTGTGGCTGTTGACCTGCACCCCGTGGAAGCCGAGCTCCTCCTTGGCGCGGCGCAGCTCTTGCGCGGACCACTCGGGATCGATCGGCGCGATCGCCGCCATGCCGTAGAACCGGTCGGGGTGCGCTTCGCAGCGGTCCTTGAGGAAGTCGTTGGCGTTGCGGGCAATGCGCTTGGCTTCCTCGGGGTCGAACAGCGACTGCGTGCCCGGGCTGGTCAGCGCGAGCACTGCCTTGTCGATACCCGCCTCGTCCATCGCCTGCAGGCGCAACGCGCCGACGTCGAGCAACCGCTCGCGGATGAAGGTCGTCCGTTCGCTCGGACTGGTGCCGTAGAAACCCCACAGGCTGACGGTGCCCTTGTCGGCGCGGCCTTCCTTGACCAGCCGCAGGATCGCATCGAGCTGCTCCTGGGTGGCAAAGGCTTCCTCGGTGGCGATGCGCAGGTAGCCGCGATCGCCGCCGGTCTTGAGTTCGTGAGTCATTGCGTCCCTTCGGTTCTGTAGGCGCGCGGCCAGATTCCCTGCTTGCCCGGCGAGAGGATGCCATTCGGGTCGAGCGTGTCCTTGATCCGCTCGGCGAAGCGCCGCTGGGCATTGGCGTTGTAGTCGTAAAGCGCGGCGACCTCGTCCATGAAGTCGACGTGGCTGCGGTACTCGCCGTAGCCGAGCCGCGCGGCCGGCTCGAGCATCGCCTTGACCGCGGCATAGGCGCCGCGCGCCTGGGCCTCGTTCTTCGTGTCGAACACCACCAGCGCGACGTGGATCATGCTGCGCCTGCCGACGATGATCGCGGCCGAATAGTCGAGCCCGCGCTCGTTGAGCACGCCGCGCGCGAGATCGCGGATCGCGCAGCCGTCCTTGCCGGCGATCGGCATCGCGCAGGAAAAGCCGATGTGCCCGCCGTCCTCGCCGCCGTACCAGCGGGTCATTCGGTCGAGCGCCATGCTCGGGATGCCCGCCTGCACGCGGTGATGCGGATTCTCGAACTCGGGAAGGTCGTGCCCGTCGAATTCCTCGAAGGTCACCGCGCCGCCCGGCACGGCGGTCAGCGCGCGCTCGATCTTGGCGCGGTTGTGCGCCACGACCGGCGCATCGCCGTAGAGCGCGAAGCGCATGACCCAGCGGCCGAAGCCGGGCGTCGCGGAAATCCGGTCGAGCACCTCCTCGGGGATCGGGCCTTCGCCGGTGTACCACTCCTCGCGGCCCCAGAACGCGCTCGCGGCGCAGACGGCGTTGATGATCATCGGCTGGTTGGGAATGGTCCCGTCGATCATCAGCGGGCGCAGCGCGTCGAGGAAGGTGCCGAAGTGCTCTTCGTTGGCGAGGGTGAACCAGCCCGGGGCATAGACCTCTGGTGGCGGCATCAGCGCGACGCCCATCTTGGTCACGATCCCGAAGTTCGACTGGGTGAAGATCCCGTCCCAGCTCGGCCCCGCGCTGTGCGGATAGATCAGCCAGTTGTGCGGGTTCGACATCCCGCCCATCCCGGTGCGCAGGATGTCGCCGTCGGGCAGCACGACTTCCATCCCGCAGTGGTGGGCGAAATGGTCGCCGATCGGGGTGTAGCCGAGCCCGTGCTCGAGCGCGTTGCCGATCACGCTGCCCGCGCCGAGGTCGGGCACCGACATCCACAGCTTCGAGCCGATCGAGCGCAAGTGATCGTAGAGGTCGAAGAACCGCACCCCCGGCTCGACCAGCGCGACGCAGTTGTCCTCGTCGACTTCGAGCACGCGGTTCATCCGCCTCAGGCTCATCGCGAAGCTGCCCGAGACGCGCGGCGCGCCGCCGCCGTAGCCCTTGTTGCGCCCCTGACTGCTGGTCCAGACCGGCGTGCCGTGCGCGTTGGCGATGCGCAGCACCGCCTGCACCTCCTCGACGCTGCCGGGCAGCAACACTGCGCCCGGGCGATACCACTCGCCCGGCGGGGCGAAGGGATCGCCATGATCGGCCATGCCCTCGGGATCGGTCAGGACGTTCTCCGCGCCCAGGGCGGCGCGCATCGCTTCGAGTGCGGCGTCGAGGCTGCCCGGAGGCAGGGTTCGTTCGTCCATCTCGCGGTTTCCTCTTCCAGGACCCGGCTCAGCCTTCGTGCACCGCCTTGAGCTGCATGCACGCGAGCACGCCCTCGGGCCCGTCCTCGCTGCCGTGGCCCGACCACTTGACTCCGCCGAATGGCGCGTCGGCGCCGCCGATCATGTGACTGTTGATGCCGACCATGCCGGCCTCGAGCTCGGCCGCGAGGCGGCGCTGGCGGCGGAAGTCGCCGGTCCAGGCGTAGGCTGCGAGGCCGTAGGGCAGGCGATTGGCCTCCTCGATCATCTCGGCCTCCCCCTTGAACGGGTTGATCAGCGCTACGGGGCCGAACGGTTCCTCGTTCATGATCTGCGCATCGAGCGGGATCTCGCTGAGCACCGAGGGCTCGTAGAAGAACCCGCGGTTGCCAATGCGCTTGCCGCCGGTGTGCAGCCTGGCGCCCCTGGCGGTCGCGTCGCCGATCAGCCGGTCCATCGCCTCGGGCCGGCGCGGGTTGGCCATCGGGCCCATCTGCGTGCCTTCGACGAGGCCGTCGCCGACCTTGATCGCCTTCGCCCGCTCGACGAAGCCGTCGCGGAACTGCTCGAACACGCTTTCCTCGACGATGAAGCGGGTCGGGCTGACGCAGACCTGGCCGGCGTTGCGGTACTTGCCGAACACCGCGGTCTCGAGCGCCTTGTCGAGGTCGGCGTCGCCGAACACCAGCACCGGACCGTGCCCGCCGAGCTCCATCGTCGTGCGCTTCATGTCTTCGGCGGCGAGCTTGGCGAGGTGCTTGCCGACGACGGTCGAGCCGGTGAAGCTGAGCTTGCGGATCACCGGCGATGCCAGGAGGTGGCGGCTCACTTCATCGGGCACGCCGAACACTGCCTGCGCAACTTCCTTGGGCAGGCCCGCATCGAGCAGGCACTGGAGGACCGCCAGCGCCGATGCGGGCGCCTCTTCGGCCGCTTTCATGATCACCGAGCACCCGGCCGCGATCGGCGCGCCGAGCTTGCGGCCGGGGTTGCCGATCGGGAAGTTCCACGGGGCGAACGCGGCGACCGGCCCGACCGGTTCCCAGCGCACGGTCGAACGCATGCCCTCGGGCCGGACCAGCTCGCGGCCATAGAGGCGGAAGCACTCGCCGGCGTAGAAGTTGAACAGGCCGACGTTCATCATCACTTCGATGCGGCTCTCGGCGAGCGGCTTGCCCTCCTCCATCGTCGCGATGCGGGCGATCTGCTCCTGCCGCTCGGCCATCAGCCGTGCGGCGCCCTGGAGCACGGCGGCGCGTTCCTGCGGGGTCGACTTGCGCCAGATCCGGAAGCCCTTAGCCGCGGCCTCGAGCGCGCGGTCGAGATCGGCCGCCTCGGCCAGCGGCAACGCGCCGATCGGCTCGCCGGTAACCGGGTTGACCACGTCGAAGGTCCGCCGGCCGCCGCCGGAGACCTTCTCGCCGTCGATGATCATGTGGAGGTCGGGATATTCAGGCAAGGAAGCCTCCTTCGTGGTCGCGGGAGAGCTCGATCCGAGACGGTCCGAAGAGCGGCTCGGCTGACCATACGACTCTCCCGGTTCGTATGTGTTGCTTACGATTGCGGCGGCCCCGTTGCCGAGTCAACGGGGCTGCGAGCCGCTCACAGGCCCATAGACTCGAGCCGCTCGACCTCTTCCCGATAGGGCTTGATCCCGCGCCACATGAAAACCGCGGCGGTCGGCAGAAGGACTACCGCGGTGATCAGGATCGCTTTCCAGATCTGCTCCTCGTCGCCGACGACGAAAGTGCTGACCCCGCCGATGACCATCGGCCCCATCGCACCGAAGAAGGTGAACATGAACAGGTAGAGCGCCGTCACCTGGCCACGCATTTCGTTAGGGGCGATACGCTGGATCGCCGCGTTCTGCGCGGGGGCACCGGCGAGCCCGAAGAACGCGGCCAGTGCCATCATCAGCAGCGCCAGCTCGCCGCTCGGCATGAGCGGCATGGCGATCGTCACGGCCGCGGTGCAGGTGAAGATGATCGCGGTCGCGCGGATGTTGGCGTCCTTGTAGCGCTTGCCGAGCCAGGTCACGAACGCGCCGCCGACGGCGATGCCGAGCAGCATCGCCACCAGCAGCATGGTCCCGAGCAGGTCGCCGAGCTGGGCTTCGTCCCACCCCTCGTAGGTCCTCAGGATGAACGGCGCGCGGAATTGCGGCAGGCCCTGGCTTTCGGTCGCGGACATCGCCAGCGCGACGAACAACGGCAGGAACACGTACTTGCGTTTCCAGATCGCCACCGCCGCATCGAAGCCCATGAAGGCGAGCGCCTTGCGCCAGAGCGGCGCCGAGGGGGGCACGAGCTGCCGGGCCGCGGGCGGGCTGCGGCGCGGAGGCTCCTTGACCGTCAGCCAGATCAGCGCGGCAAGCAGACCAGGCAGGCCGACGGCGATCAGCACCAGCTGCCAGCTGAAGATCTCGAACAACCCGAAGCTCAGCGTTTCGCCGAGCGTCTCGGTCCAGCGGATCAGCCGCCCGCCGAGGATGTTGCCGAGCGAGTTGCCGAGGATGAAGCCGAGCTGGAGCAGCGCGAAGACCAGCGGAATCTTCAGCGGACGGAAATAGTCGACCAGGATCGAGTAGGAGCCCGGCCCGTTGGCCGACGAGCTCGCGCCGACGAACAGCCGGGTGGCGACGAGCTGCCACAGGTTCTGCGCGAGGCCGCCGAGCGCCATGATCGTGCCGAGCGCGGCGATCCCGGCCGAAAGCACGTACTTGCGCGGAAAGATATCCACCAGCCGTGCGAGGGGGATGCCGACGATCACGTAGGCGACGACGGTCACCGGGCCGAGCAGCAGCCCGAGCACGAAATCCGAAATGCCGAAGCTGAGCTTCATCTTCTCGGCCAGCAGGCCGAACGCGGTCTGGTCCAGGAAGGTGATGAAGGTCGCGAAGACCACCGCGAACAGCGCCCAGTAGCCGGCCTTTTCCGAGGGCCATGGCTGCGTCGCGGCGCCGGACGCAGCCCTGCCGGCTTCTGCGGCCAGTTCCCCTCCGGTGGGCGCGATCGCCATGGCTGCTCTCCCGCTGCCCCGCGTTGTCCGGGGTCGTTCTGCCGCGATTCCGCTTGCCCCTAGTTTCTAGGAGGCGAATAGGAAAACGCGAGCGGGAAAGTTGTCGCATTGCGTCGCAACGGCGACAAGCGACGGGAGAGAAAGGGTCGCGATGCAGAATCTCGCCGGCAAGACGGCGTTCGTCACCGGGGGTGGGAGCGGAATTGGGCTGGGAATCGCCCAGGCGCTGCTCGGCGCCGGGATGCGCGTGGTCATCGCCGACATCCGCGAGGACCACCTCGAGAACGCCCGCGAAGAGCTCGACGGCCGAGGCGACGTGCTGCCGATCCCGCTCGACGTGACCGACCGCGAGGCCTTTGCCGCCGCGGCCGACGAGACGGAGCGCAAGTTCGGCAACGTCCACGTGCTGGTCAACAACGCCGGCGTCGCCGCGCTCGGCCCGGTCGAGCTGGCCAAGTACGGCGACTGGGACTGGACGCTCGGCGTGTGTCTCGGCGGCACCATCAACGGCATCGTCACCTTCCTGCCGCGCATCCTCGCCCACGGCGAGGGCGGGCACATCGTCTCGACCGCGTCGATGAGCGGCATCGTTCCGCACGCCGGGGCGGCGACTTACGTCACTGCCAAGTGCGCGATCGTCGGGCTGATGGAAGCGATGCGCGCCGAGCTCGAGGATCGCGGGGTGATCTGCTCGGCGTTCTGCCCCGGCGGGGTACAGTCGAACATCGCCGAAGCCGGCAAGACCCGCCAGGCCCGGTTCGCGGAGACCGGCTACGCCGAGACCGACAAGGCGCGGCAGAGCTCGAGCAACCTGCACCACCTGTTCATGACCAAGGAGGAAGTCGGCGAGCGCGTGCTCGAGGGTATCCTCGCCGACGAACTGTTTATCCTCACCCACTCCGAATTCCTCGAAGGGGTCCGGGACCGCGCCGCGGCGATGGTCGCCGCGGTCCCCCATCGACGGCCCGAGAACCACGAATACAAGCAGACTTTCGCACGGCTGTTCCGCAACCCGGTTCACGCCGCCGAAAGAGCCCGGCAGGAGAAGCTCAAGGCATGAGTCCCCAGGAATACGACGAGCAGTACGCAGCCGATCGCGCCGCGATCGAAGACCTGATGGCGCGCTATCTGTTCGCGCTCGACTACAACGACCTCGACAGTTTCATCGAGATGTTCACCGACGACGCCGAGTTCGAGTTCGCGCGCGGCAGGGTGGCAGGCAAGGCCAACATCCTCGAGGCCGTCAAAGGCTTCAAGAAGCGCATCGGCGAGCACTACAAGGACGAGGACGGCAACCCGGCGGTGCTGCGCCACGTGCTCGCGCACACCGCCATCCGCGTGGTCGGCGACCGCGCCTGGACTCGCGCGCAATGGTTCGAGATGGCCAACGACGGGCCCGGCAAGAGCCTCAAGATGGGGACTTTCGGGATCTACGAGGACAAGCTGCGCAAGGTGGACGGCCGCTGGCTGTTCAGCGAGCGGCGGATCATGAATGAGTTCCTCCCCGGGCGCGAGAGCGGGCCGGAGAATCCGATCCGCTCGATGGACGCGGCGGCGGCGTGAGCGGGTACGCGCGCGACCGGGCCGAGATCGCCGATCTCATGGCCCGCTACCTGTTCGCGATGGATTACCACGACGCCGACGCCTACGCCGAGTGCTTCACCGAGGACGGCGTGCTCGACTACGCGATGGGCACGCTGGTCGGCCGCGAGGCGATCCGCGCCGAGGCGCTGGTGTTCCGCGACAAGATCGCCGAGGTGTTCAAGGACTGGCAGGGCAACCCGGCCAAGCTGCGCCACCTCGTGCACCAGAAGGCGCTCGAGATCGACGGCGAACGCGCGTGGCACGTCGGGCTGTGGTGGGAAATGACCAACGGCGGCCCCGAAGGCTCGGTGGCAACGCCGTCGTTCGGCACATACGAGGACGAACTGGCCCGGGTCGACGGGCGGTGGCTGTTCAAGCGGCGCAAGATCTACAACGAGTTCCTGCCCGGACGCGAGAGCGGGCTGGGCAACCCGGTGCTGGCAATGGGAGGCGGTCGGTGATCGACTTCGCCGGCCGCACGGCTTTCGTCACCGGTGGGGCCAACGGCGTCGGGCTCGGGATCGTGCGCAACCTGCTCAACGAGGGCTGCAAGGTTGCGATCGCCGACATCCGCCAGGACGCGATCGACACGGCCCTTGCCAGCCTCGACAATCGCGAGGTCATGGGCGTCCGGCTCGACGTGATGGACCGCGCAGGCTTCGCTGCCGCCGCGGACGAGGTCGAGGCCGCGTTCGGCCCGGTCAGCCTGGTGTTCAACAACGCCGGCATCAACCTCTTCCAGACGATCGAGGACAGCTCCTACGACGACTGGGACTGGGTGCTCGGCGTCAACCTCGGCGGGGTGATCAATGGCGTGATGACCTTTGCCCCGCGGATGAAGGCGCGCGCCCTGTCGGGCGAGGTCACCGGTGGGCACATCACCAATACCGCCAGCATGGCGAGCTTCATCGCCAGCGGGGCGCCGGGCATCTACAACACCGCCAAGTTCGCGGTGCGCGGGCTCAGTTACTCGCTGCGCCACTCGATGTATCGGTACGGCATCGGCGTCTCGGTGGTGCACCCGGGGCTGGTCAAGAGTGTGATCTACGCGAGCGACGAGGTGCGGCCGGAACGGCTCAAGGGCGCGGCCAGGACGGTCGACGCGGCGGCGGTCGAGCGGCTCGCGGGCATCCACGAGTTCGGCATGGAACCCGACACCATCGGCGCGCGCATCCTCGACGGCATCCGCGAGAACCGCGCCAACATCTTCACCCACCCGGATCACAAGGCCGAGCTCGAGGAGCTGTTCGCCGAGATCCTCGCCGACTACCGCGACTATCCGGAAGATGCGGGCCACGAGCAGCGGATCGCGTTCGAGAATGTCCGCCGCGACAACTTCGCCGAGACCCGCCGCAAAGCCAGGATGCTCGAATGACCCTCGCCCCGAAAATAGGGACAGTCCCTCTTTTCGCCGGGAGAATAGGACTGTCCCTATTTTCGTGATCCGCCCGCTGGTTCGGGGAGGTTGGCGTTCAGGCGGCAGGTTCTAGAAGGCGCGGCATGACCCGATTCCCTGCGCTCCTCGCCGTCGCCGTGCTCGCCGCTCCCGCCGCCGCGCAGGAGGCGCCGCGCTACACGCTCGAGCACCGCATGCTGCTGCGCTGCTCGGCGGTGTTCGCGATCGTCGCCGGCGAGCAGCAGCGTGGCGTCGCCGCGGCCCTCGCCTATCCGCCGCTGGCCGAGCGCGGCCGCGAGTACTTCGTCCGCTCGAGCGTGCGGCTGATGGACGATCTCGCGATCAGCCGCGAGCAGGTCGAGACAAGCCTGCGCGGCGAGGTCGGAGCGCTGCAGCAGGCCGCGGCGGAGGCGCCCGACCGCGCGGCCTATCTCGACGAGGTGATGCAGCCGTGCCTTTCGGCGCTGGAGGCGTCCGGGCTGTAGACGCGCCGTGCGCCGTGCGGCATGAGCCGGGGCGCCATGTGGCAGTTGTTCTGTTTCCCCCTATGCCCGTTCAGCCGAAAGGTCCGGCTCGCGCTCAGCGAGAAGGGCGTCGGCTACGAGCTGCGCCGCGAGTACCCGTGGGAGGCGAGCGACGCGTTCTACGCGCTCAACCCGGCGGGCCGCACGCCGGTGCTGCGGCTCGAGGAGAAGAACCTGACGCTGATCGACAGCCAGGCGATCTGCGAGTTCTTCGAGGAGACGGTCGACAAGAGCCCGCTGATCCTCGGCACCGCCGCGGGCCGCGCCGAGATCCGGCGGCTGACCGCGCTGTTCGACGAGGCCTTCTACCTCGACGTGACCCAGCCGCTGCTGAGCGAGAAGATGAAGAAGCGGCTGGTGCTCAGGCAGCCGCCGGACTCGGCTGCGCTGCGCCGAGCGATGCGCCAGGCGCACGAGCACCTCGAGTACATCGACTGGCTGATCAATACGCGCCGCTGGCTTGCCGGCGCCCAGCTGAGCCTCGCCGATTTCGCCGCCGCGGCACAGATCTCGGTTGCCGACTACCTCGGCGGGATCGACTGGACCGGCCACCCCGAGGCGCACGGCTGGTACCGGGTCATGAAGAGCCGCCCGAGCTTCCGCCCGTTGCTGACCGAGAAGATGGACGGCATCCCCCCGCCAAGCCACTACGCCGACGTGAACGCCTGAGCAGAGGCCCCAAACCGGCGAGACGCCGCTGCCCCTTGGGCATCCGCCAAGCCATCCCATATTTGCTCGCGCAAGGAGACCCGGCCATGGCCGACAAGATGATCCTCACCGACGCCGAGTGGCGCGAGCGGTTGACGCCTGAGCAATACCGGATCCTGCGCCAGCACGGCACCGAGCGCGCGTTCACCGGCAAATACGAGAAGAACAAGGCACCCGGCGCATATCTCTGCGCCGGGTGCGGACAGCCGCTGTTCGAGAGCGCGGACAAGTACGACAGCGGTTCTGGCTGGCCGAGCTTCGTGCGCCCGGTCTCGGACGAGGCGGTCGAGGAGCATCGCGACGTGTCGCACGGAATGGTCCGCACCGAAGTTGTCTGCGCGCGCTGCGAGGGGCACATCGGCCACGTCTTCCCCGACGGTCCGCCCGACCGCGGCGGCCTGCGCTACTGCATCAACAGCGCCGCGCTCGACTTCAGGCCGGAGGAAAAGTGAACGGCGGACGCGCGCCGCGCGTTAACGCCACGTTCCGATTACCCTATGCACAGACGCGCTGACTGGGAGGGTGGCTCACGCCCCGCTGCAGGATGACTGACGCCCGATGGCCGAGCTGAAGCGGGGCACGCGAACCCGCAACCGAACCAAGGCCGCGCGGCGGGGCGGCCCTCCGATACCGCCACCGCCGCGCTGGCGCGTATGGCTCAAGCGGCTGTTCATCTGGAGCGGCGCGCTCGCCGCGCTGCTGCTGCTCGCGCTCGGTACAGCGGTCTATTTCGCCGCGCGCAACATGCCCGGCTACGCCACGCTGATGACCAGCCAGGTCGGGCAGACGATCGTCGTCCGCGCGCGCGACGGAACCGAGATCGTCGCGCTCGGCCCGAGCTACGGCGAGTGGCTCTACTCCGACGAAATTCCGCAGGTGATGAAGGACGCGATGGTCGCGGTCGAGGACCGGCGGTACTACTCGCACTTCGGCATCGACCCGATCGGCATTGCCCGCGCGCTGTGGGTCGCGGCCACCGATGACCAGCCGATCCGCGCGACATCGACGATCACCCAGCAGCTCGCGCGCAACGTGTTCCTGAACTCGAACCGGACGATGGACCGCAAGCTGCGCGAGGCGGTCCTGGCGATGGCGCTCGAGTGGAAATTCTCCAAGGAGCAGATCCTCGAGCTCTACCTCAACAAGGTCTACTTCGGCGGTGGTGCCTACGGCATCGATTCGGCGAGCCGCAAGTTCTTCAGCCACTCGGCGCGCGAGCTGTCGACCGCGGAAGCGGCGATCATCGCCGGGCTGGTCAAGGCTCCGAGCCGCTACTCGCCGACCGCCGACGTCGACGCCGCGGTCGGGCGTGCCAACGTGGTGCTCGAGCAAATGCGCAAATACGGAGCGATCGGGCCGGCCGAAGCGGCCACGGTCGACGTCTCGGCGGTCAAGCTGCGCCGCGAGCAGGGGCAGAACTCGGCGCGCTACTTCACCGACTACGTCCTGCCGCAGCTCGAGCTGCTGCTGCCCGACCCCGGCAATGAGCCGATCGAGGTCTGGACCACGCTTGATCTCGACATGCAGCGGGCGGCGACCGACGCGATCAGGGCCAACGTTCCCTCCGGAGCCCAGGGTGCGCTCGTCAGTCTCGATCGAGACGGCGCGATCCGCGCGCTCGTCGGCGGCACGGATTACGTCAAGTCGAACTACAACCGCGCGACCGACGCGATGCGCCAGCCGGGATCGGCGTGGAAGCTGTTCGTCTATCTCGCTGCGCTCGAGGCCGGGTATACGCCCGATGCCACGGTGCAGGACGTGCCCGTGACGATCCGGGGCTGGAGCCCGCGCAATTCGAACGGCCGCTTCATCGGACCGACCACGCTGCGCACCGCGTTCGCCTATTCGATCAACACGGTTGCCGCGCAGCTCGGCAACGAGGTCGGCTTTTCGAACGTCGCCTCGATGGCGCGCCGGTTCGGCATCACCACTCCGATCAACACCAACCCATCAATGGTACTCGGTACCTCGGAAGTGCGGGTCATCGACCTGACCCGCGCGTTCGCCTCGGTCGCCGCTGGCGGCCGCTCGATCGAGCCCTACGGCATAACCCGCGTCCTCACTTCGGACGGGGAAGTGCTGTACCGGCGCGAGGAGCCGCGCAGCTATCAACTCGTACCCGACTATGTGTCCGCAGGTATCACCGACCTGCTGCAGACCGCGGTCAATACGGGCACCGGCCGCGCAGCACAGATCGGCCGCCCGGTCGCGGGCAAGACCGGCACCACGAGCTCGAACAAGGACGGCTGGTTCGTCGGCTTCTCGAGCGGCATCACCACGGGCGTGTGGATGGGGCGCGACGATGCGCGCTCCGTCGCCGGACTGCAGGGCGGGACGGCCCCGGCCCGCGCCTTCGCTGCCTTCATGCGCCAGGCCGTGAGGGGTCGCCCGATCGAGGAGTTCGACACCGAGATCACGTTGCCGGACTGGCAGCTGGAGCCTGATGAGGAGTGGCTCTACGGCCAGCCCGGCGATGACTATTACTACGTCGACGAGCAGGGCAACCTGATCGAGCCCGCCGTCCCGACCGATCGCCGCGGGCCGCCGTTCCCGGTCGAAGGAGAGCTGCCGCCCGAAGCGCCGCGCCGTCCCGAAACCCGCGTGCCCGAGCCGGCGCCCGGTCGTCCGGCCCCGCCGGCTGCGAGCGACGAGTTCCTGGATCGGGCCACCGGCCGCAACCAGGACGGCGAAGGGCAATAGGAGCCGGGGGCCGCCCCGGCTCCCCGGATCAGCGAATACGGACCGGGATCGAGACCGGCTGGCCGTTGCGCGGACGCACGCGCAGGAGCACGGCTTCACGGCCCGCCGCCTTCGCGTCGGCGATCACCCGTTCGAGATCGGCGACGCTGCCCACGGTCCGGCCGTTTGCGCTGAGGACGATCGTTCCCGGGGTGATGCTCTTGCTCGCGGCGTCGGAGTTCGGGTCGATGTCTGTCACCACCAGGCCCCGCGTGTCGGAACCGACACCCAGCTGGGCCGCGATCTGCGGCGTCAGAGGCACGGCCTGGAGTCCCAGCGACTGCGGGAGCGTGCCCTGGCTTTCCTCGCCCGGCCGCTGCGGTACACCGCTTTCGGGGTCGACCAGCTGCGCGGCGAGCTCTTCTTCGCTCGGCCTGCGGCCGACGGTCACGGGGATCGTGCGGCGTTCGCCGTCGCGGATCACCTCGACGTTGATCCGCCGTCCCGGCGCTATATTGGCGACGAGGAAGGACAGCGTCTGGTCGCGGGTCACCTCCTTGCCGTCGACGCGCACGACCACGTCGCCCGGCAGCAGGCCGGCCTGCTCGGCGGGTTCGCCAGGCTGGACCGACTGGATGAACTCACCGCGGTTGGCGGGCAGGCCGAGCGCCTCGGCCAGGTCCTCGTTCATCGGCTGGATGCGCACGCCGAGGTAGCCGCGCAGGATCTCCTCGCCGGCGATAAGCTTCTCGACGATCGGCTTGGCGGTCTCGGCCGGGATTGCGAAACCGATGCCGACGCTGCCGCCCGAGGGCGAGAAGATCGCGTTGTTGATCCCGATCACGTGGCCCTGCATGTCGAACAGCGGACCGCCGGAGTTGCCGCGATTGATGCTGGCGTCGGTCTGGATGTAGCGGTCGTAGGCGCCCGCTCCGGTGGCGCGGTGCACGGCCGAGACGATGCCGCTGGTGACGGTGCCGCCAAGGCCGAACGGGTTGCCGATCGCGACCACCCAGTCGCCGACCCGCGCATCGTTCGAATCGCCGAACTCGACGTAGGGGAACGGCTCGTCGCGGGTGATCTTGAGTACCGCGAGATCCGAGGCGGCGTCGCGCCCGATGACTTCGGCCGGATACTCGGTCCCGTCGGGCGTCGTGACGGTGACTTCCTTGAGTTCAGCGCGGCCGTCGGGCTGGATCACGTGATTGTTGGTAACTACGTAGCCATCGGGCGAGATGATGAAGCCCGACCCGAGCGACTGCGCCTCGCGCGTGGTCGGCTGGCCGCTTCCGCGATTGCCGAACAGGTCGGCGAACGGGGTGCCGGCAAACGGGTTCGCGTTGACCGTGATCTGCTGGCGAGTCGAGATGTTGACGACCGCCGGCGCGAGCTGCTCGGTCAGGTCGGCAAAGCTCGCGGGCGCGCCCGAGCGGGGTACGATCCCGCTGATCTGCCGTTCGTCGTTCTGGGCGACCTGCGCACCCGCAGGGACGCCCGTGATCAGGGACACGGCCGCCCCGCCTGCCAGCAGGGCCGCGGTGATGCCGTAGGAGTAGCGCACGGGCTTCACGTCCTCTTGTTTCCTTCTCTCAAATCCTCGGTCCAGCAGGCGGATTCACGATTGCCGGGCTGAATACCGATTGAACGGCTAGCGGCTCCCGCCGTTGCGGAACTGGCGAAGATAGGCGTTGCCTTCGTCCAGGATGATAGAACTGCTGCCGCTGCCCGTCTGGAACGTCTGACGGTAGGACTGCATCGCGCGGTAGAAATCGTAGAAGTCGGGGTCCTTGTTGAAGGCCTCGGCATAGATCCTCGCCGCGGCGGCCTCCGCTTCGGCGCGGATGATCTGCGCATCGCGCCGGCCCCGGGCGCGGATTGTCTCGGCCTCTTCCTGGCGGTCGGACTGCATGCGCGTGAACGCCGCCTGGAGCGGCGTGCCCTGCGGCAGGTCGGCCCGCTTGATGCGAACGTCGAGAACCTGCGCGCCGTATTGCCGCGCCTGGCGGTCGAGTGCCTCGCGGATGTTGCTCATCGCATTGCCGCGCTCCGGAGTCAGCAGGCTGGCGAAGGTACGGCGGCCGAGCTCCTGCCGCAGCACCGAGGTCAGGATCGGCTCGAGCTGGTTGCGCAGCTGTTCCTCGCTCCCGGCGCGCTCGACGAACAGCACCGGATCGAAGATGCGGAAGCGCGCATAGGCGTTGACCTCGAGACGCTGCTGGTCGTTCGACAGCACGGTCTCGCCTTCCATGTCGAGATCCATGATCCGGCGATCGACGTACTGGATGCGCTCCACCAGGGGGACGCGGTACCACAGGCCGGCGCCGGTCTGACCGTAGGGCCGGTCGGGGTCGAAGCGGTTGATCACGCTGACCGGCTCGCCGGTGCGGATCTTCACCGCCTGGTGGGTTTCGGGCACGATCACGATCGAGCTGGCGGCGACGAGGATCAGCGCGACGAGTGCCAGGATCGTCAGCCGGTGGTTCTGCCAGACGGTTTCCATCAGTCGTCTCTCGCTGCTTGCTGGGCCGCGCGGCGGCGCAGTTCGGGGAGTGGCAGGTACGGGGTCACCCCGTCCGCCTCGACGATGGTCTTGTCGGTGTTCGAGAGCACGCTTTCCATGGTCTCGTAATAGAGGCGCCGCCGGGTCACCTCGGGCGCCAGGCGGTACTGTTCGTAGATCTCGTTGAACTCGGCCGCGCTGCCCTGTGCCTGGGCCAGCAGCTGCTGCTCGTAGCGGCGCGCGTCGTTGAGGTTCCGCTCGGCATCCTGCCGCGCCGCCAGCACGTCGTTGAAGGCCTCGATCACCTGCTGCGGCGCCTCGGTCCGGGCGATCTCGACGCCCTGCACGGCAATACCGGCGCCATAGGCGTCGAGGATCGCCTGCATGCGGGTGCGCACGCGCGTCTCGACCTGTTCGCGCCCCGCCCCCGAGAGCACGCGGTCGAGGTCGGTCTCGGCCACCGAGGCGCGCATCGCTGCCTCGGCCACTTCACGCAGCGTCTCGACCGGATCGGCGAGCTCGAAGCTGTACTGGACCAGGTCCTTGATGTTCCAGCGGATGAGGTATGAGAGATCGACGAGGTTCTGGTCCCCGGTCAGGATCAGGTTCTCCCCGCTGCCGCCGATGTTCTCGAGCCGGATCTCGCTGACGTTCTCCACGCTGACCGACTGGATCGGCCAGGGAAAGGTGAAGTTGGTGCCCGGGTTGAGCGTGTGCGAGTACTTGCTGCCGAGCCAGGTCACGATCCCCTGCTCGCGCGGCTGAATGAAGTGCACGCTGGTGAAACCGAGCCAGGCCACCGCGAGGACGCCGAGAATGATCGGCAGCCAGCTTCCGCCGCCGGGCCTTTCGGGCAGACGGAAGTTCGGGCCCCGCGGCCCGCCCGAGCGGCGCGGACCTTCGGGACCGCGGTGCTTGAAGATATCCTCGATGTTCGCCGAACGCCGCCGCTCCTCCGAACCCCCGCCGGGAAGCCAGGGATTGCGAGGGCCCTTGGGCGGGTTCTCGCCGGAAGACGGCGCGTCGCCTCCGTCGCCTTGTCCGCCGGCGCCCTTGTCACCCCCCGGCTTGCCCCACGGACTGCGCTTGCCGGCCATCGCCAGTACGATCCTCTCGATCATCCCGCCCTTTCGCTCCATCGGCACTGTTATAGGGGCGGGCGCTGCAAAAAACAGGGGCGCCTACATTTTCGCTGCACCGCGCGGACAGACAGGCTAGCAGGCGGGCCATGACTTCCGCCAGCGATATTGAGCAGCAGCTTCCGGCCACCCTAGCCCCGCGCATCCGCTCCGTGCGGTTCGTCAACGGGGTTGCGACGCTGGTTGCCGACGCGACCGGCCTCGGCCGCACCGAGGCCGCCGGGCTCCAGCGCGAGCTCGAGCAGGTTGTCGGCGGTCTCCCCGGCGTGAGCGAAGTGCGCGTCGCGCTGATGGCCGACAAGGTCCGGCGGCAGGTGATCGTGGTCGGCTCGGGCAAGGGCGGGGTCGGCAAGTCGACGCTGACAGCCAACCTCGCCGTCGCGCTCGCCCGTGCAGGGCGCAAGGTCGGCGTGGTCGACGCCGACATCTACGGCCCCTCGCAGCCGATGCTGCTCGATGCCGCCAACGAGAAGCCGACGGCCGAAGGCCAGCAGCTGATCCCCGTGGAAAGCCCGCATGGCGTGAAGCTGCTGTCGATGGGCCAGCTCGTTCCGCCGGGGAAGGCCATCGCCTGGCGCGGGCCGATGACGGGGAGCGCGCTCGGCCAGTTGATGGACGCGCAATGGGGTGATGCGGAGGTCCTCCTCGTCGACCTGCCGCCGGGCACCGGCGACGTCCAGCTGACCATGCTGCAGAAGTTCAAGCCCGCCGGGGCGATCGTCGTCTCGACGCCGCAGGACCTCGCGCTGATCGACGCGACCCGGGCGCTCGACCTGTTCCGCCAGGCCGAGGTGCCGGTGGTCGGCATCGTCGAGAACATGGCCGGCTACCTCTGCCCGCACTGCGGGCAACCGAGCGACCCGTTCGGCGCGGGCGGGGCCGAAGCCGCGGCGCGCGCGCTCGGCGAGGATTTCCTCGGCCGCATCCCGCTGGCGATGGCGATCCGCATCGCCAGCGACGCGGGCCAGCCGCCCGCCGGCGGCGACCGGCCCGAGGGGGAGCCGTTCGCGGCGATAGCCGAGCGGCTCGGCGAGTGGCTCGACCGGCAGTGAGGGTCGAACCCTGAGCCGCCTCCGGGTCTCGCGGCGCGGCGTGCTCGCCGGCGCCGCCGCAGGCGGCGGGCTGCTCGTCGCCTGGACCCTGCTGCCGCGCAGCCACGACGTCCCGCTTTCTCCGGGCCGCGACGAGGCGGCGTTCAACGCCTGGCTCAAGATCGGCAGCGACGGCGTGGTCACGGTCGCGGTGCCGCAGCTCGAGATGGGCCAGGGCGTGACGACCCTCCTGCCGCAGATCGTCGCGATCGAACTCGGCGCCGACTGGCGCCAGGTCGCGGTCGAGCCGGCCCCGGCGAGCGGAGCCTACGTCAACCTGCCGCTCGCGGCGCGCTGGGCGCCGCTGTGGCGGCCGACGATTGCCGCGCTTGCCGACGAGCCCCACGACTGGCTGCTGCGCCGCTGGGCCGAGAACCATCGCTTCGGGGCCACTGCCGAGGGCACCTCGCTTGCCGCGTTCGAGATGCCGTGCCGCGAGGCCGGTGCCGCCGCGCGGGCGATGCTGGCGATCGCGGCGGCCGAGCGCTGGGCCGTCGACTGGGAAGAATGCGACGCACAGGGCGGCTTCGTCGTCCACGGAGAGCAGCGGCTGAGCTTCGCCCGGCTGGCCGAGGAAGCGGCACGCTACTCGCCCCCCGATCCGCCGCCGCTCAGGCCCGAACCCCCGGCCGACCGGCTGCCGCCGTTTGTCGCACCCGACGAGCTGCGCATCGCCTATCCGCGGCTCGACCTTCCGTCGAAGGTCGACGGCAGTCACCTGTTCGCCGGCGACGTGCGTCTTCCGGGCCTGGTCCACGCGGCGATCCGCCACGGCCCGGTCGACCAGGCCGAGCTGTCGAGCTTCGAAGCCGAGGCAGCCGCCGGGATGCGCGGCCTGGTCGGCGTGGTCGAGGGCAAGCGCTGGCTCGCCGCGGTCGCGACCGACTGGTGGACGGCCGAACGGGCGCTCGACGCCATGGCCCCACGTTTCACGCTTTCGGGACCGGTGACGAGCGCGCGGATCGACGAATTGCTCGACGCGGGCGTGCGGCGGGGCAAAGCGCAACGGGTCGCCGTGCGCGGCGCCGGCGACTCAACCATGGACAAGCCGAGCCTGGCGCTGCGCTACGATGTGATGCCGGCGGCGCACGGCACGATCGAGACCGCGAGCTGCACCGCCCGGCTCGCCGACGGCCGACTTGAGCTGTGGCTCGCCAGCCAGGCGCCGGAGAAGGCGCGCGAGGCCGCGGCCAAGGCGCTGGGCATGGACCTTGCCAACGTCGTGCTTTACCCGATGCCCGCGGGCGGCAGCTTCGATCGGCGGCTCGAGCACGACCACGCGATCGAGGCGGCACTGGTCGCACGGGAGATCGGACGCCCGGTGCAGCTGACCTGGTCGCGCTGGCAGGAGCAGCTGGCGCTGCGTCCGCGCCCGCCGGTCGCCGCGATACTCAGCGCGCGGTTCGGGGCGGAGGGCCGTATCGACACGTTCCGCGCCCGGCTGGCCATGCCACCCTCGGCACTCGAGTTCGGGCGCCGGCTGTTCGACAACAACACGACCTGGGCGGCGATCGACGCGGTCGAGGGCGAGGCCGACCCGATAGCCTGCGAAGGCCTGATGCCACCCTATTCGATCCCCAACGTCGCGGTCGACCACGTCCCGGTGCGAATCGCGCTGCCGACGGGCCGGCTGCGGGGCAATGCGCACGGCTACACCTGCTTCTTCGTCGAGAGCTTCATCGACGAGATTGCGCTGCGCAACGCGCAGGAGCCGCTCAGCTTCCGCATCTCGATGCTCGGCGACGACCTGCGCCTCGCGCATTGCCTGCAGCGCGCCGCGCGGCTCGGCGAATGGAACGGCGGCGCCCCGGGCAGCGGGCAGGGCCTCGCCTGTCACCGCATGGGAGACGCGGCGACCGGCGGGCGGATCGCGCTCGTTGCGACCGCCGTCGCGGGCCAGGGCGGCGTGCGCGTCGGCAAGCTCTCCGTCGCCGTCGACATCGGCCGCGTGGTCAATCGCGACATCGCCCTGCAGCAGATCGAAGGCGGGCTGATCTACGGGCTCGGACTCGCGCTCGGCTCGGGTGTCGAGTACCGGCGCGGAATGCCGCAACAGGGCCGCCTTTCCGCGCTCAACCTGCCGACGCTCGCCGAGAGCCCGGAGATCGCGATCGACCTGATCGAAAGCGACGCCGAGCCTTTCGATCCCGGCGAGCTGCCGGTTGCTCCCGTAGCGCCGGCGATCGCCAATGCGCTGTTCTCGGCGACCGGCCTCAGGCTGCGTCGCCTGCCGCTTCTTTCCGGAGGCCTGTGATGCGGCCGCCCGACCATCCGGCCGTCGCGAGCGGACGCGTCGGCGTGTTGCTGGTCAACCTCGGCACCCCCGACGCGCCGACGCCCGGAGCGGTGCGCCGCTATCTCGCCGAGTTCCTGTCCGACCGCCGCGTGGTCGAGATCCCGCCGGTCGTCTGGCAGCCGATCCTGCGCGGGATCATCCTCAACACACGGCCGAAGAAGTCGGCGCGCGCCTATGCGCAGGTCTGGACGGAGGCCGGCTCGCCGCTGGCGGCGATCACCGCGGAGCAGGCCCGGGCCCTCCAGGCGCGCCTCGGCGACACGGTCGAGGTAGCCCATGCCATGCGCTACGGACGTCCGGCGATCGGCGACGAGTTGCAAAAGCTCGTCGAAGCCGGCTGCGACCGCATCCTCCTCGCCCCGCTCTACCCGCAGTACAGCGCCTCGACCACGGCGACGGCGATCGACGCGGCCGGCAAAGCGCTCCGGCGGATGCGCCGCCAGCCGGCGCTGCGCACTCTGCCGCCGTACTACGACGACCCCGCCTACATCGGCGCGCTGGCGAGCGATCTCGCCGCGCAGCTGGACGCACTCGACTTCACGCCCGAGGTGCTGCTGCTCAGCTTCCACGGCACGCCCGAGCGCTCGCTGCATCTCGGCGATCCCTATCATTGCCATTGCCGCAAGACGGCGCGCCTGCTCGAGGGAGCGCTGGCACGCCCGGGACTGCGCTTCGCGACGTCGTTCCAGTCGCGTTTCGGAAAGGCCAAGTGGCTCGAGCCCGCGACCGACGCGGTGCTGGCCGAAGAGGCCCGGGCCGGAACGAAACGTCTTGCAGTGGCGGCGCCGGGTTTCTCCGCCGATTGCCTCGAGACTCTGGAGGAGCTCGCGATCCGCGGCCGCGACCGCTTTCTCGGCGCCGGCGGCGAGCACTTTGCCGTACTGTCCTGCCTCAACGCCGGGGCAGCCGGCATGGCGATGCTCGAAAGATTGGTCCGACGCGAGCTGGCCGGCTGGATCTGAAGCGCCCGTGACCGCCTACCTGCTGCTCTTCGCGCTGGTTCTCGCGATCAACCTGGTGCCGGCTTTCGCCCCGCCGACCTGGACGATCATCGTCCTCTACGGGCTCAACGGCGAGCTTCCCTTGCCGGGAATCGTCGTGACCGGAGCGGTGGCGGCGGCGCTCGGCCGCTACAGTCTCGCGCACGGCTTTCGGCTCCTGCGCGAACGGGTGTCGGAAAAGACGCGAAACAATCTCGAGGCGGCGAAGGCCGCCCTCGAGAAGAACCACCGGCGCGGATGGCTCGCGCTCGGCCTGTTCGCGCTTTCGCCACTCCCCTCGGCGCAGCTGTTCGCCGCCGCCGGCCTGACCGGCGTCCGGCTGGCGCCGTTCACGCTGATATTCTTCGCCGGCCGGCTCGTGGAGTACTCGGTCTACGCCGGCGGGGCGAAGGTGGTCGAGCGCCTGACGATCGGCGACGCGTTCCGCGAGGCCCTGACCAGCCCGCTCGGGATCGGCCTGCAGCTGGCGATGATCGGCGGGCTCGTGGCGCTGGCCCGGATCGACTGGGCCCGGCACCTCGCGGGCAAGTAGCCGGCGTCAGTCGCGCGCCGCGTGCACGACGTAGGCGGCCAGCGTCTCGATCTCGCTCTCGCTCAGCTGCCCGCCGAACGCCGGCATCGCCCCGCTGCCGTTGGCGATCACGTCGGCAGCAAGCGCTTGCGTCAGGCGAGGGTTGCGGTCGAGCGAGGGACCGATGCCGCCGGTACCGCCCGCGTCCGCCAGCGTGTGGCAGGTGCCGCAGGCATAGTCGACGAACAACCGGCGACCGGCGGCGAGATCAGCGCCGGCGCCCGGCGCCGGGTCGGGAGCGTCGGCGGCGGCGGCTTCCGGCCGGACGACCTCGGATGGCGGGACGGACCCAGATGGAGGCGCCGGCTGTCGGTTGGCGACTGCGGCCGGCGGAGGCGGAGGCGGCGCGGCCGGGGGCAGGGGGGTGGAATCCACGAAGGCCGGCGCCGGGGCCGGTCGAACCCAGGCGCTGGCGCCGGCGGCGGGCGTCGGCCCTAGTATCGGCCGTTCATACTGGCCTGCCATCGAAGCGGTCGAAGTTCCGGTAATCAACGGTCCGCCCGCGGGAGTGGTCGCCACGGTGGCCGGCGGCGCGGCCCGCGCGCCGGTAGGGCCAGGTTGTGGAGCGCAACCGGCTATCGCCCCCATGAGGAGGACGCTCCCGATCCCGGCCGCCGTCATTCGCATCGTCGTCGTTCCCTTCTCGTTTCCTGTCCTGCCCAACAGGGCAGCCGGACCGCGGTTTCGGCTGCCGCAGGATGCGGCGCGCTGCGAAAGCGCGAATCGGTGCGACGCTGCTTGCCAGTCTCTGGGCGTTCGGCAAGAGAGCGGCATGGAGATCCTTTCGCTGCTGTCGGATCCTGCTGCCTGGGCGGCCCTCGTGACGCTCGTGCTGCTCGAAGTCGTGCTCGGCATCGACAACCTGATCTTCATCGCGATCCTCTCCGGGCGCCTCCCCGAACACCAGCAGCAGCGCGCGCGGCGAATCGGGCTGATCCTCGCGCTGGTCATGCGCATCGCCCTGCTGCTGCTGATCGGCTGGATCGTCACGCTGCAGGCCCCGCTGTTCGATCTCGGCATCGCGGGCGGCGAGGGGCCCCACGGCGGGCCGACCTTCGAGACCGCGTTCTCGGGCCGCGACCTCATCCTCCTTGCCGGCGGCCTGTTCCTGCTCTGGAAGGCGACCAAGGAAATCCACCACAACATCGACCCGGAAGAGGACTCCGGCGAGCTGCTCGACAAGACGAGAGGTACTGCCACGCTCACGTTCGGAAGCGCGATCGTCCAGATCATCGCGCTCGACATGGTGTTCTCGGTCGATTCGATCCTGACCGCGGTGGGCATGGCCGACCATGTGGCGATCATGGTCGCCGCGGTGGTCATCACGGTCGGCATAATGCTGGTGGCGGCCGATCCGCTGGCGAAGTTCATCAACCGCAACCCGACCCTGGTTATGCTCGCCCTGGCCTTTCTGGTGATGATCGGCCTGGTGCTGATCGCAGACGGGTTCGGATTCCACGTTCCCAAGGGATACATCTACACCGCGATGGCGTTCTCCGTGGCGGTGGAGGTGCTCAACATGATCAAGCGGAACCGGCGTGCCCGCGCGGTCCGCCAGGCGGCAGAGGAGGGCGGAGCGTGAGCAAGTTCCGGCAAGTGACCGACACGTTCTGGGCAAGCCCCCAGATCGACCTCTCAGATGTAGCCGAGGCACAGGCCAGGGGATTCGCGCTGGTCGTCAACAATCGGCCCGAAGGCGAAGCGGAGGACCAGGTGCCGGGCCCCGAGATCGAGGCGGCCGCGAGGGCGGCCGGACTCGACTATCTCGCCATCCCGGTGACCCATTCCGGCTTCAGCGAGGCGCAGGTCAGCGCCATGGCCGAGGCGCTCGAGGCGGCTCGGGGCCCGGTGCTCGCCTACTGCCGCTCAGGCACGAGGTCGACCCTGCTCTGGTCGCTCGCACAGGCCCAGCGGGGGCGCGCGCCCGATGAAATCGCCGCGGATGCCGCGCGCGCCGGCTACGACGTCGGGCCAATCCGTCCGCTGCTTGAGACGCTGGCTTCGCGCTCCGGCGCCTGAGCCGCAACGCACCCCTCACCCGGACGACACGCAAGAAGAGGGGCCGGAAAGCCTGAGCTTTCCGGCCCCCTTCTTGTCTCGGCGCGGGATTACTGGCCCGAGCCGGGCCCGTAGGTGATCTCCACGCGACGGTTCTGCAGCTCGCGAACGCCGTCGGCGGTCGGGACGCGCGGCATCGATTCGCCGAACGCCTGGCTGGTGATCCGCGACGCGGGGATGCCGCGGCCGGTGAGGTAGGTCTGCACACTCGCGTTGCGGCGAGCCGCGAGGCCCATGTTGTACTCCGCCGAACCCGACCGGTCGGTGTGACCTGCCAGCATGATCGAAGCCGTGCCGCAGTTGGCATAGGCCGTGACCGCGTTGTTGAGGATCGTCGCAGCCTCGGGCGTGATGTCCGACTTATCCCAGTCGAAGAACACGATGTACGGCCCCTGGTTGCACTGCGCGACCGGCGGAGGCGGCGGCGGAGGCGGCGGGGGCGGAGGAGGCGGCGGCGGGGGCGGCGGCGGCGGAGGCGGCGGAGGCGCTTCCCGGCCACCGAGGTTGGCCGTGAACGTCAGCAGCGCCGAGTGCGACTCCACCTCGAACGCATTGGCGCGCCCGATGGTGTCGACCATCTCGAATTGCTTGGTGTTGAAGTAGCGATACTTCAGGCCGATCTCGGCCTCGTCAGACACCGGAACGCGGATATGGGCAATGCCCTGCCACGCCCAATCGTGATCGCTGTCGTCGAGGTACCCGCCGAACGGCCGAGCGAAGTTCACGCCCGGAATATAGTTGGCGTTGGCCCAGACGTGGCCGACGCCGCCACCGACGGAGAAGCCGATGCCGTCGTTGCCACCGAAGTCGAGCAGGGCGTTCGCCATCACCGAGACCAGCGAAAGCTCGCCCGCGACCGGGTCAAAAGTCCCGGTTACCGGCGCCGTGGTCAGGAAAGGAATGCCCGGTCCGGTCGCGACGATCGTGTCGGGATCGCCTTCCTTGTAGGATACCTCGGCCTCGGCACGGAGGAAGCCGAAGTCGTAGCCGAAGATCCCGCCGAGATCCCAGCCGTCGGAATGGTCGATCCTGGCGGCGTTCTCGAAGCCTGCGATGGCGACGTCGACCTCATTGTCGATCACGGCGCCGATATCGGCTTCGAGATAGGCCTGGCCATCCCTGGCCAAGGCGGGTGCGGCAATTGCCGTAGCCGCAACTGCCATTCCCAGCGCAATCTTTCTCATATTGGATTCCCCTTTGAACCTGCCCGCCCGCCTTGTAATTCCAGCTTGAATTTCTGGCAACTAAAGTCGGACGTCCAGTTTTACCCAAGGCAGCGCGACCCGTTCGCACAGTCCGAACTTCCAAGGATTCAGCCGCGCGTTCGTTCCAGCGCCTGACGCCCGAGGCGACAGAAATGCAAGTGTGATCGTGCGTTTTGCATCCATTTGTTGCGCAAAAGCTACACTCGTCGCACGCGGCGGAGATGCCAGAACGCGGACACAAAAAAGGGGCCGGAGCGAAGACTCCGGCCCTTAGTCTGCGTTCGCAGGAGGAACGTCTGGGGGCGGGATCGGGTCGAGGAGAGGAGCCCCGACCCCGCCAAACCTTGCATCAGTTGTAGGCGCGCTCTCCGTGTTCGCCGATGTCGAGACCTTCGACCTCGACCTGCTCGGTAACCCGGAGACCCACGGTGTACTTGGCGATCATGAAGGCGATCGCAGAACCGATGGCGGCCCAGGCGATGGCGACAGCGGTCGCGAAGAGCTGGGTGCCGATCTGGCCGCCGATCGTGTAGTCGGCATCGCCCGGACCGCCGAGGCCCGGCGCCATGGTGAACGCGACGCCGATCGAGCCGATGATGCCGGCAATGCCGTGGATGCCGAACACGTCAGCCGTGTCGTCGAAGCCGAGCTTCGGCTTGATGTAGCTGACGAAGATGTAGGCACCGACCGAGGCCACCGCGCCGAGCACGATCGCACCGAAGGGACCGGCGAAGGCAGCCGCCGGGGTGATGGCGACGAGGCCCGCGATCACGCCCGAGCAGGCGCCGAGCAGGGTCCACTTGCGGCCCGACAGCTTCTCGGCGAAGAACCAGGCGAGGGCGGCGGCGGCGGTGGCGGTGAAGGTGTTGATCATCGCCAGGCCGGCGGTGCCGTTGGCAGCCGCGGCCGAGCCGGCGTTGAAGCCGAACCAGCCGACCCACAGCAGGCTCGTGCCGATCAGCGTCATGGTCAGCGAGTGCGGCGGCATCGGCTCCTGCGGGAAACTGAGGCGCTTGCCGACGATCAGCGCGCCGACGAGGCCCGAGACGCCCGCGTTGATGTGCACGACCGTACCACCGGCGAAGTCGAGCGCACCGCGCGAGGCGAAGAACCCGTCACCCGACCACACCATGTGCGCCATCGGGAAGTAGACGATGGTCAGCCAGATGAGGCCGAAGACCAGCAGGCCGGAGAACTTGGCGCGTTCGGCGAGCGAGCCGAGCGCGAGTGCCAGGGTGATCGCGGCGAACGTCGCCTGGAAGCTGACGAACACGTATTCCGGAATGGTCCCCGAGACGGAGTCCGGCGTGATGCCGGCGAGGAACGCCGTCGACAGGTCGCCGAAGAACGGATTGCTGCCGCTGAAGGCGACGCTGTAGCCCCAGGTCACCCAGACGACGATCGCCAGGCTGGCAAGGACCAGCACCTGGGTGAGCATCGACAGCATGTTCTTGGCGCGCAGCAGGCCGCCGTAGAACAGCGCGAGGCCCGGCACGATCATCGTCAGCACGAGGACGGTCGAAATGAGCATCCAGGCGGTGTCGCCGGTGTCGATCGTCGGCACTTCCTCGACCACTTCGGCGACCTCGGCCGGAACGGCAGCAGCCGCCTCGGCGGCGGCGTCGGTTACGGCTTCGGCAGTCTCGGCCGCCCAGGCGGCCGTCGCGGCGAACATCGACGCACCCAGCGCGCCGGCGCCGCAAACGAGTTTGCGGATCATAGTCATACCCCTCATGTCCAAGGTGAGGCTCACAGCGCGTTGTCGCCGGTCTCGCCGGTGCGGATGCGCGTGGTCGACGCGAGGTCGAGCACGAAAATCTTCCCGTCACCGATGCTGTCGGTGCTGGCGGTCTGCTGGATGGTTTCGACCACCTGCGGCGCGAGCGCGTCGCTGGCGGCGATTTCCAGCTTCACCTTGGGGAGCATGTTGGTCGAATACTCGGCGCCGCGGTAAATCTCGGTTTGGCCCTTCTGGCGACCGAAACCCTTGACCTCCGAGACGGTCATGCCCGCCACGCCGATTGCCCCGAGGGCTTCGCGCACCTCGTCGAGCTTGAATGGTTTGATGATGGCGATGATGAATTTCATCACAGACCCCCGGTTACTGCCGGGCGATCCCCGGCCGGGGGCATCTTTGCAATTGGTGTGCCAATCGCCGGAATCGCCGCAAGTTCAAGCGCGTGCCGCGCGACGGCGTAAGCCTTCGCCAGGCGGCGCGCTCGAATCTTGAGCAAGTTGCCTATATATTGGGCATTGTATACTTGACAAAGCAGGCGAATGACGGGCACTGATTCGCCCGCGTGACAGGCCGGCAGATCAGGGATGCGATGCTCCATAGATAGGAGCAGGAAGTGGAGACGGGCGAGCGCCCTGAGATCGAGATCACGTCCGCTATGATTGAGGCGGGCGTGGCTGTGTGCGACTCGCTGAAGGGTGTTGTTTCTGAATTTGCCTTAGTCGAGGAGGTTTATAGCGCCATGGCGTCTCTGGATATCCACCGGGCAGGCGCCCGGGGCGCACATCTGAGCTGTGAGTGGGATCAAGCCACCCGTTGACGGTAATACTGATGGTCAGGATATCGCTCGCGGCAGCCCAGGCCTCTTCCCGTTCGAGCAGGAGATAGGCCCCCCCGGTGGCTTCGTTGACCTCTGTCGGCGGCAATCGGACTAGAAACTTATCGGGGTGATCGGTGAGACCGTCATGGCCTCCATAGTGGACAACCCAGTTCCGAAAGCGGGTGATTTGCTCCAATTGCTTCAAGGCCGCGGTCACGTCGTCTTGCCCGTCGGCAGGAAGCCGGTGGGGGGTCAGTTTGCGCAGTTTCGAAACGACCTCTTCGGTTCTGGGATTCCCGATCAAGATTGCGAAATCGTGACGAGATAGACCGGACACCTCGTTTAACAGGCGCCGAAGGAAAAATTCCAATTTCGAGAACTCGTTGATAAAGTGCCCAACGAAGTAACTGTAGGTGTGAGCAGGACGGTCATGCATATTTCCACCATGTCTGCATCGAGTGAAGAGAAGGAAGACGAGGTTCTGCGGCGGATGCTGAAGACACCGCCGAAGCCGCACAAGCCCGTTGACAAAAAGAGCCGCCGAGATTCTAAGAACCCCGGCGGCTCCCGCACTAGCCGATCAGACTAGCACTTGCGGGGCTTACGACGGACGTGGCGCTTAACCGGTACCGTCTTGGGCCCCTTCGGCGGCGTCGGGCACCCGCATTTGCGGGGGCCGCGGCGCGGAGGGCGCGTAGCCATAGGTTCATCACCTCCTTTCTTGGCTGGTTGCCTGCGTACGCAACAGCTTCCGAAAGGCGAGATTCACCCCGCCGAATGAGAACGAATCCAGAAAACACGGCGAGAGGCGGGTTTATCCCCCACGCGTCCACCGCTTACGCCTCTCGCCAATGCGGCGAGCGGGCTTCACCTTTTCAGGCTTGGAGCGAAGGAGCCCGCCGATAGGTGAGGCGCTTGCCGACCGAGCCAAGCAGGTTTTCGTCGGCGCGCTCGAAATCGTCCAGCTTGCGGGTGTTGTAGCGGAAGTCGAATTCGGCGGTGTAGCGGTGCAGATGCGCCTCGCTGACGTGGTGATAGACGCCGACGATGCCGCGCTTCAGAAGGGAGAAGAAGCCTTCGATGGTGTTCGTGTGGAACACGCCGAGACGCCCATATTCGCCTAGCGAGTGCTTCACGACACCGTGGCCGACGTATTCCTTGCCGACCGCCTTATAGCCGTTGTGATCGTCGGTCATGAGCCAACTGCCACGGTCGGCATTGGTGACGAGAACCGAACGCAGCGTTTCGCCAGTGACCTTGGCAACATGGAAGGAACGGACCTTACCGCCGCGCTCGACCAGCGCCATGACGGGCTGCTTGCCCTCAACGTGCGAGACGCGCTTTTCAAAGCGACGCTGTTGCTTCGCGTTGCGGTTCTTCGTCTTGCCGCCGACATAGGTTTCGTCGGCTTCGACGGTCTTGCCGTAGCCGCCCATGGGGGTGGTGTCGGTGTCCTTCATCGCTTCGCGGATGCGATGCATCATGAACCACGCCGTCTTGTAGCTGACACCGATCATGCGGGCGATCTGGTGGGCGCTCATGCCCTTCTTTGACGAGCAAAGCAGGTGGTTCACGAGCAGCCACTTGTTGAGCGGCACCTTGGAGCTTTCGAAAACGGTCCCGACTGTCACCGTGTATTGCTGGCGGCAATCGTTGCACTGGACGACGCCCTTGCGAATCGCGCCTTCCGGGTGCGCCTTCGTCTTGCGGCCACGCTGCGGGGGCAGACGCTTCGCATCGGTCGAACCACAGTGCGGGCAGAACGGACCTTCCGGCCAGTGAAGCGCCTCCAGGTGCTCGCGGGCTGCATCCTCATTCTGAAAGCGGGGCTCGAAGATATTCACGTCCTGTCTCCTTGTTGAAGACAGTGGCCGATAACCCCTGCTTTGTCAAGTATACAATTGCCTATATATTGGGCAGCTTGAGCGTTGCTCTCACCGGGAGGTGGTCGGAGGCCGCTGCGGCCAGCGCGCTGTGGTGTACGGCGGCCTCGCAGCAGCTCCATTCGGGCGAGTGGACAATGCGGTCGAGCGGCGCGATCGGGCGGCGGCTCGGGAAGCTGTTGCCGATCGGCGGGACGTGCCAGCCGTTGGCGAACTCGCGGAAGGCGCCGGTCGCGAGGCCCCACTGGTTGAAGTCGCCCATCAGCACGGTCGGCACGGCGTGCTCGCAGCCGTCGCAGTGCTTGAGGATCGCCCGGATCTGGTCGCGGCGCCGCAGTCCCGAAAGATCGAGGTGCATGCCGAGCACGCGCACGCGCCGGCCGTCGAGCACGAGGTCGGCGCGCACCGCGCCGCGCGGCTCGAGCGTCGGTAGCGTGAGGGGCTCGGCGTGCTCGATCTCGATGTCCCGCCGCACGAGCAGCGCGTTGCCGTGCCAGCCGAGGCTGCGGGCGCGCTTGGCGACCGGCGCGGCACGCCAGGGGGTATCGTCGAGCATGGCCTTGGGGAGCACGCTCTCGCGCTCGCCGAAGCGGTAATCGCACTCCTGCAGGGCAATGATGTCGGCTTGGAGCTCGCGCAGCACGGTGACGATCCGGTCGGCGTCGCGACGCCCGTCGACGCCCACCGCCTTGTGGATGTTGTAGCTGGCGAAAGTCAGTCGCACGCGAGGCTGCAGGCGCTAGTCGAGCAGGACCCCGGGATCGCCGGCGATGTAGCGATCCGTGGTGCGCGCGGGCAGCCCATCGATACTGGTGCGGCGCGCGCGATGCTTGCCGGCCCAGATGTCGGGATCGGCCTGGGCATGGTGCTTGAGCAGGGACTTGCGCTCCTTCTCGAAGGTCATGAACGGCACGCCCCAGCCGCAGCTGGTCTGCACGCTTTCTACTGCGATATCGAAGATCTGGCGGGTGCCGGGCAACAGCGTGAAGTGCTGCGACAGCTCGTCCCAGCCGCGGTCCCACGGCACGACCGGCTCGCCGCGGCCGTAGATCCGCAGGACCCGCGCCGGCTGCCGGAAATTGCAGAACATGACCGTGATTCGTCCATCGGCGAGCAGGTGGGCATTGGTCTCGTTGCCCGAGCCGCCGAGGTCGAGCCAGGCGACGCGCGTCGGCGAGAGCACGCGGAAGCAGTCGTAGCCCTTGGGGCTCAGGTTGATTCGCGCGCCCGGGGCGGCGGTGGCGACGAAGAACAGCGGCTGCGCGGCGATCATCGCCACGTGCTCGTCGGTCAGCGCGTCGAAGAATTCGGCCATGGCGCCGACTTACGCGGACCGATGCCGCGCGTCACCCCGCCATCGCGTCGGCGCCGGTGACGTGTTACCCCGCCGTGCGTCCAAGAGGGGAACACCACGATGCGCGGATCGCCGATCGTCGTCCAGGCACTCCAGCGGGCCCGTCGCCGCCAGCGACAGGCCGCCGGTCGGCCGCCGCCGCTGCCCGGCCATTCGGGCATCGGGCGCCGTGCGCTGCTCAAGGCGATGGGCGCGACCGCCGGGCTGGCCGCCATGCCGCTCGCCTCGTGCGGGGGCGGCAGCCGCAAGGAAGTGGCAATCATCGGCGGCGGCATCGCCGGCCTCGTCGCGTTGCGGACGCTGGCCAGCGCCGGCGTCTCGACCCGGCTCTACGAGGCACGCCGCCGGCTCGGCGGGCGGATCTTCACCCGGACCGACTTTCCGGTCGCGAACAGCTGGGTCGAGATGGGCGGGCAGCTGGTCAACAGCGATCACGCCGACATGCTGGCGCTGGCAAGGACGTTCGACCTCAACCTGATCGACGGCGAGACACTCGGCGGCGCCGACCAGGCGGTGCGCGATCGCCGACTGATTGCCGAGGCCGAGCTCGCCGAGGCGCTCGCGCCGATCGCGGCGCAGATCGCCGAGGACAGCGAGCGGCTCGATGCCGAGTGGGACGCGGTCGCGCCCGAGCTCGATGCGCTGTCGGTGGCGGCCTATCTCGACCGTCACGGCAACCGCATCGGCAGCTCCGCCGCGCGCCGGCTGCTCGAGCAGTCGATCCGCACCGAGTATGGGGCCGAGCCGGGCGCGGCGAGCGCGCTGCAGCTGATCTTCAACCTGCCGACGGTCGACGGCGACGCCTACGAGGTCCTCGGCACGAGCGACGAGCGCTACGTGGTCGAGGGCGGCTCGCAGCGGGTGACCGACGCTCTCGTCAATGCGCACGGCGGCCGGATCAGCCCCGGCCGGCGGCTGGTCGGACTCGCTCCGGCCGAGGGCGACCGGGTCACGCTGCGGTTCGCCAGCGGCAACGAGACGACGGTCGACCGGGTGATCCTCGCCGTACCGGCCAGCCTGCTCGGCGAGATCGACCACGGCGGGCTGTTCTCGGCCGACTGGCAGGCCTTCGCGCGCGAGGTGCGGCAGGGATCGAACGAGAAGCTCAACGCGGTCTATCGCCGCAAGCCGTGGAGCGAGACGGCGATGGGCGTCGACGGGGCGACCTGGGACCTCAGCGACAACGCGACGTTCTCCGAAGTCTGGGAATGCACCGGCGGGCAGCCGGGCCCGCAGGGCGTGCTCAGCTGGTATTTCGGCGGCGCACAGACCGCTGCGATCGCCGACGACGGTCTCCGCGCGCGGGTCGAGGCCGCAGTCGGCACGGCGATGGGCAATCTCGCCGGCGCCGCGCACCCCTATGCCGCGCGCACCGGCTGGGGAGGCGATCCCTATTCACGCGGCGCCTACGTCAACTTCGCGCCCGGGCAGCTGACGCGGTTCGGCCACCTGCTGTGGGTCGAGGGCGAGGACGGGACGGCGAGCCAGAAGGCGCAGTCGGGTCCGGTCTATTTCGCCGGCGAGCACCTGTCGGACGCCTGGCCCGGCTACATGAACGGCGCCGCGCAGACCGGGCGACTGGCCGCACAGGCTATCCTCGCCGAGGGCTGATCAGCGCTCCTTGGTAGCGCTGAACACGAGGTCCGGGTTCTTTTCCTGCTGGTAGCCGACGTCCCACGGCGACTTGGCGAGGAACACCGGGTCGCCATCGCGATCCTTGGCGAGGTGGGCCCGGTTGAACTCGGCGAAGGCGTCGAGCGCCGCCGCCGGGCCCTTGAGCCAGCGCGCGGTCGCGAACGGCGCGGCTTCGAGCGCAGCCTCGACCTTGTATTCGGCCTCGAGCCGCGAGACGAGCACGTCGAGCTGGAGCTGGCCGACCACGCCGACGATCCACTGTCCGCCGATCTCGGGGTAGAACACCTGGATCACCCCTTCCTCGCTGAGGTCGTCGAGCGCTTTGCGCAGCTGCTTGGTCTTGGTGGGGTCGCGGAGCTGGACGCGGCGCAGGATCTCCGGAGCGAAGTTGGGCAGGCCGGTGAAGCGGAGCTGGTTCTTCTCGCTCAGCGTGTCGCCGACGCGCAGCGTGCCGTGGTTCGGAATGCCGATGATGTCCCCGGCCTCGGCGGTATCGGCCAGCTCGCGGTCCTGGGCGAAGAAGAGGATCGGCGAGTGGACTGCGATCGGCTTGCCGAGGCCTGACGGAGTCAGCTTCATGCCGCGCCTGAAAGTGCCCGAGACCATCCGCATGAAGGCGATCCGGTCGCGGTGCTGCGGGTCCATGTTGGCCTGGACCTTGAACACGAAGCCGGTCACCTCGTCGCGGGTCGGCTCGATCGGGCCGGCGTCGCTCGGCTGCGGCCGCGGCGGCGGGGCGATGCGGGCGATCGCCTCGATCAGCTCGGCGACCCCGAAGTTCTTCAGCGCCGAACCGAAATAGACCGGGGTCAGGTCGCCGTTGCGATAGGCCTCGAGATCGAACTCGGGATAGCCGATCTGGGCGAGCTCGACTTCCTCGGCCACCTCGCCCGGCAGCGCCGCACCGGCCTCTCGCGCGCCGAGAAACTCCCTGCTCGGACCCTCGGGCCGGCTGACTTCGCCGGTGACGAAGTCGAGCACGCCTTCGAAGGTCCCGCCCATGCCGACCGGCCAGGCCTGGGGGCTGACGTCGAGCGCGAGTGTCTCGGCGACCTCGTCGAGCAGCGCGAACGGCGACTTGCCCTCGCGGTCGACCTTGTTGACGAAGGTGATGATCGGCACCGAGCGCAGCCGGCAGACCTCGAACAGCTTGCGCGTCTGCGGCTCGATGCCCTTGGCGGCATCGATCACCATGACTGCCGAATCGACCGCAGTCAGCGTGCGGTACGTGTCCTCCGAGAAGTCCTCGTGGCCCGGCGTGTCGAGCAGGTTGAAGGTTATGCCGTCCTTCTCGAACGTCATCACGCTCGAGGTCACCGAAATGCCGCGCTGCTGCTCGATCTTCATCCAGTCGGAGCGCGCGCGCCGCGCGGCCCCGCGCGCCTTGACCTCGCCAGCGAGATGGATCGCCCCGCCCTGCAGCAACAGCTTCTCTGTCAGCGTCGTCTTGCCGGCGTCGGGGTGCGAGATGATCGCGAAGGTGCGCCGGTTGCTCGCCGGATTCGGGGAATTCGCCATGGCGCGCGCGGTTAGCCGGGCGGGCGGCGTGCGTCCATGCGCTTTACATGAGACTCGAATCTGTTTATGAGACTTCAATCTTATAAACGATGGAAGGCGGCTCCATGCTTACTCCGGCGATGATGGATGCGAAGCTCGACGAACACTTCGGCTTCGAAATGAGGGATGACGTCGAGGGCGTGCTGACGACCCTCGTCGACGACGTCGAACACGACATCGTCGGCTGGCCGCTCGGCCCGAGCCGCGGCCGCGAGGCGACGCGCGCGTTCTACGAGGCGCTGTTCGCCGATCTCGCCGACGGCCGGGTGCACAGCGTGCGCCGGCTCTACGGCGACAGGTTCATGGTCGACGAATCGGTCTGGAGCGGCATTGCGGTCGGCCGGCCTTTCGGCTTCGAGGGGCGCGGCCGCCCGCTCGAATTCCGCCTGCTGCACGTGCTCGAGTTCGCCGACGACGGCCGCATCGCGCGCGAGAACGTGTGGATCGACAGCGCTGCAATCGCACAGCAGCTCGGATGAGAGCCAACCAGAAAGCCCGCACGCGCCAGGCGATCGTGCGTGCCGCAGGCGCGCTGCTGGCGCGCGGGCACAAACCCAGCCTCGACGAAATCGCCGCCGAGGCAAAGGTTTCGCGCGCGACTGCCTATCGCTATTTTCCCGGGCTCGATGCTCTCCTCAGCGAGGCGGCGGTCGACGGGCTGATCCCGGAACCGGGCGACCTGCTCGGCGTCGGCGCGCCGGACGATTCGTTCGAGCGGTTGACCCTGGTCGACGACACGTTCGACCGCGCCTGCCGCGAACGCGAGGCCGCGCTGAGGCTGATGCTCGCGCGGACGCTCGAACGCTCGGTCGGGCGCGGAGCCGACGGCGCGCCGCTGAGGCAGAACCGCCGCGGACCGCTGATAGAGCAGGCGTTGGCCCCGCTCGCCCCGCGGCTCGGCAAGGCGCGGGTCGAGCGGCTGGTGCAGGCGCTGACGATGGTCGTCGGCACCGAGGGCTTCATCGCGCTGACCGATGTCGCGGGGCTCGACCGCGATCAGGCGCGCGAGGTGCGCCGCTGGACGATCGACGCGCTGGTCGCCGCCGCGCTGCGCGAGGCCTACTCGCCTCGCTGAGCCTCCTCGCCAACGGCCGCAGCGAGCAGTTCGGCCGCGCGCCATTCGGGATCCTGGAACGCCCGTGCCTGCCAGCCCGGCAGCAGCCGGTCGACGACCAGCATCAGCGCGAGCCCCTCGTCCTGGCTCCACCACCGCCCGCCGCGGCGGACGGCGGGAAGAGCCACCTCGGGCGCCTGGCTCCCGCCGGCGGCCGAGAGGAAATAGCTGTAGATCAGCCACTGCCCCATGCCTTCCATGGTCAGGAACACGTCGTCGAGTTCGGTGAAACCGGCCCTGTCGTCGGTAAACCAGCGCTCGCGCCGCGCCCGCATCAGCGCCAGCGCCTCTGCGGCGAGCCTGCGCGCCTCGTCGTCATTGGCCGCCGTCGCGGCCGCAAACAGCGCGTCGCGCTCGGCGGTGTACGCGGCAACGTAGTCCGGATCGTCCCCGAACCGCTGCTGCACGATGTCGTCGGTCAGCTCGTCGTCCGAAACCCCCACGCGCTGCGCGGCGTCGCCGAGCGTCATCGCCGCGAGCGCCGTCTCGCGGATGTGCATCATCTCGTGGAGCAGCACGCCGGTCATGAGCGTCTCGAGCCCGAGCGGGCTGTCCACGCCAGCCTCGCGCCAGACCGACGGCAGGCTCATCGCGAAATAGCCGCCCTCCCCGCTGGCGAAGGAGATCGGCCCGAGCGGCGCTTCGGCCCCGTCGGGCAGCACGACCGTCTCGCCGTGCGGCTGACCCTCGGCACGATCGAAATCGCCTTCGGGCAACAGAAACGTGCAGGACCCGTCGATGGCCACCACGGTCGGCAGCGACGACGCCGGCCGCGCAAGGTGGCGCACCTCGGCAATCCGCCACTGCTCGAGCGCGGCCACAAGCCAGGCGCGGTCGGCCTCACCCATCCGACACGACTGGGCGGCCACCGGAGCGGCGACGGATCCCAACAGAATTCCCGCGGCGAGAAGCGCGAGCGGTCTCACGCCGGGCACACCGTGACGTTCATCCGGAAGCTGCGGCTGCCGCCAGGCTCGACTCGCTGGATCCCGGGCTTGTCGCCAAACTCGCCCGCGAAGTCCGCCGGATCGGCAATGCCCGCCCACGGCTCGATGCACAGGTAGCGCGCGCCCGGCTTCTGCCACATGCCGAGCATCGGCATATCCGGGAAGGCGATGTCGAGCCGCGTGCCGCCTGGCACGCCGCAAGTCAGGCGCCGGCTGCCAAGGGTGTCCCAGATCAGCGCGTCGTCTTCGAACAGCGAAGGGCTCAGCGCCAGTTCGCGCCCGTCGACCGGGGTCGGCTCGCTGCGCGCAAGGAGCCCGTTGCCGTCGAGCCGGCCGATGTCCTGCGGCTCTTCGCGTTCGAACACGACCACGTGCTCTTCCTTCGCGGAGCCTCCCGGCAGAGGCCAGGCGAACGCCGGATGGAAGCCGAAACTGAACGGCAGCGGCTCCTTGCCGGGATTGCATATCGTGGCCGTCATCCCCAGCGTGGCACCGTCGAGCGAGAAGCTCATGTCGAGCACGAACCGGAACGGATAGGCGGTCAGCGTCGCCTCGCTCTCGGTCAGGCGAAACTGTGCCCGCGAAGGTTCGATCGCCACCGGATCGAACCGGCTCGCCCGCGCGAAGCCGTGCTTGGGCAGCACGTATTCGGCGCCTTCGAGCCGGTACCGCCCGTCCTTGAGAGCACCGACGATCGGAAACAGCAATGGCGCCCGCCCGGTCCAGAAAGCCGGGTCGGCATCGGTCATGTACTCGCGCCCGTCGGCGTCGGTCAGCGACCACAGCTCGGCACCCAGCGGGTTGATCCGCGCGGTCAGGGCGCCGTTCGAGATCGTGACGAGAGCGGCCTCGCCCACGCTACCCGCGCAGTTCGGCCCCGAGCTTGCCCGCCGCGGCGACGATCCGGTCGGCGATCGCCTTGAGCTCCTCGTCGGTATAGCTCTTCTCGCCCGGCTGGAGCGTGACCTCGACAGCGAGCGACTTCTGCCCTTCGGGTACGCCCTGCCCGCAGAACAGGTCGAACACCCGCGCCGCGACGATGTTGGCCTTGTCGGCGCCGCGCACGGCCCGCAGCAGGTCTCCGGCCGGCAGCGCCGCCGGCACCAGGAAGGCGAAGTCGCGCTTCACGGCCTGCAGCGCCGGGGGCGCGTAGGGCGCGCGAGCGAAGCCGCCCTTGCCGCCCGGGATCGCATCGAGGAACAGCTCGACAGCGACAGCAGGCCCTTCGACGTCGAAGGCCTCGAGCGTCTTCGGATGGAGCGCGCCGAACCGCGCGAGCACGGTCTTCGGCCCGAGCCGCAGCGTGCCCGACTGGCTCGGGTGGAACTGCGGCCCGGCCTCGTCCATGACCTGCAGCTTGTCGACCGGCGCCCCGGCCTCGGCGAGCAACGCCAGCGCCTCGGCCTTGGCATCGAACGCGTCGAATGCGGTGGCCTTGCCGGTAGCCCAGCCGCGCGGCGCTTTCTCGCCGGCGAGGAGCACGCCGAGCGCCGGCCGCTCGTCGCTGCGCCCGCCCTCGCCGCGCAGGTAACGGCGACCGATTTCGAACAGCCGCACGCCGCGCGCGCCGCGGTCGAGGTTGCGTTTCGCGGCGGCCAGCAGGCCCGGCAGCAGCGAAGGCCGCATGGCCTTCATGTCCTCGCTGATCGGGTTCTCGAGCACCCACAGCCCTCCGTTGCCGTCGGCGAAGTGGTCGGCGTCGTCCTGCGGCAGGAACGACCAGGTGATCGCCTCGTCGAGCCCGCGTGCCGCGGCCGCGCGGCGCAACCGGCGCTCGAGCCGTTGCCCGGGGGTAGCGGTCGGCCGGGCGACGCCGTCGACGCGCGGCAATGCCGCGCTGGCGACGCGGTCGAGCCCGTGGATGCGCACCACTTCCTCGACGATGTCCGCAGGCCCTTCGATGTCGTGCCGGCGCAGCGGCGCGGTGACGCGCCAGTCGGCCGCGACCTCGAAATCGAGCGCGGCCAGCGTGCGGCGCTGCTCGTCCTCGGCGATCGTCACCCCGCCGAGCCGCTCGGCCAGCGCCGGGTCGTAGGCGACCACGGTCGGGGTCGCCGGCGGCTCGCCCGCGCGCACGACCTCGGACGCCTCGCCGCCGCAGATCTCGAGGATCATCGCCGTCAGCAGGTCGAGCCCGGGATCGAGGAACTGGGGATCGACGCCGCGCTCGAAGCGCGTGCGCGCGTCGCTCGCGAGACCAAGCCGTCGCCCGGTCGCGCCGATCCGCGCCGGGTCGAAGTAGGCGATCTCGAGCAGCACGTCGGTCGTGCCCTCGGACACGCCGGAGTGCTCGCCGCCCATGATCCCGGCAATGTCATGCACGCCCGAATCGTCGGCGATGACGGTCATCGACGAGTCGAGCGTGTAGGTCTTCTCGTTGAGCGCCAGCACCTGCTCGCCGTCCCGCGCCCGGCGCGCGACGACCGCACCCGAGAGCTTCGCGAGGTCGTAGGCATGCGCCGGACGGCCGAAAGCCAGCATCAGGTAGTTGGTGATGTCGACCAGCGCGCTGATCGGCCGCTGGCCGGCCGAGAGCAGCCGCCGCTGCATCCACTCGGGCGATTCGCCGTTCTTCACCCCGCGGATCACGCGGCCGTAGAACGCCGGACAGCCTTCGGGATCGTCGGTGCGGATCTCGACCGGGCAGGCGAAGCTGCCCGCGACCGGGTCGACGCGATAAGGCCTGAAGCTGCCGAGGCCGGCGGCCGCGAGGTCGCGCGCGATGCCCTCCACCCCCATGCAGTCGGGGCGGTTGGGGGTGATCGCCACGTCGAACACCGGGCTGGTGCCGCTGTACTCGGCGAACGGCGTGCCCACTGGGGCGTCCTCGGGCAGCTCGATGATTCCGGCGTGGTCGCCTCCGAGCTCGAGCTCGCGGCTCGAGCACATCATGCCGTTGCTCTCGACTCCGCGGATCGCGCTCTTGCGCAGCTCAAAGCCGCCGGCCGGGACAACCGCGCCCGGGGTGCCGAGCACGCCGACGAGCCCTGCACGTGCGTTGGGCGCGCCGCAGACGACCTGCAGCGGTTCGCCATCGCCGGCGTCGACCGTCAGCACCTGCAGCTTGTCGGCGTTCGGATGCGGTGCGGCGGTCAGCACGCGCGCGACGCGGAAGCCGGCCAGCTTCTCCGCCGGGTCCTCGAGCCCCTCGACCTCGATGCCGATGCGGTTGAGGGTTGCCGCGACCTCGGCCGCCGAGGCTTCGGTCTCGAGGAATACCTTGAGCCAGTCGAGCGAGAACTTCATGCGCGCGCTCCCACCCCGGCCGACAGCGTCGGCTGGTCGAGGAACGAGAAACCGTAATGCCGCAGCCAGCGGACGTCGCCGTCGAAGAAGGCGCGCAAGTCGTCCATCCCGTACTTGAGCATCGCCAGACGATCGACACCGACTCCGAAGGCGAAGCCCTGCCACTGGTCGGGGTCGAGTCCGCCCATCTCGATCACCCGGCGGTTGACCATGCCCGAGCCGAGCAGCTCCATCCACGCGTGACCCGGCGCGTCGCCCGAACCGCCGAGCACGCGCCGGCCGTTCTCGATCGCAAAGCCCACGTCGACCTCGACCGACGGCTCGGTGAACGGGAAGTAGCTCGGCCTCAGGCGCAGGACGATGTCCTCGCGCTCGAAGAACGCCCTGAGGAACGTTTCGAGCGTCCACTTGAGGTGGCCGAGGTGAATGCCGCGGTCGATTACCAGGCCTTCGACCTGGTGGAACATCGGGGTGTGGGTCGCGTCGGAATCCGAACGGTAGACACGGCCCGGCGCGATCACCCTCAGCGGCGCACCCTGCGCGAGCATCGAGCGCACCTGCACCGGGCTGGTATGCGTGCGCAGCAGCATGCGCCCGCCGTCCGGCGCCGCATCGGGGAAATAGAAGGTGTCGTGCATCGCCCGCGCCGGGTGGCTCTCGGGCATGTTGAGCGCGGTGAAGTTGTGCCAGTCGTCCTCGATCTCGGGACCGGTGGCGACCGCGAAGCCGAGGTCTGCGAAGATTTCGGCGAGCTCGTCCATCACCTGGCTGACCGGGTGCACCGAGCCTTTGGGCGCCTCGGGCGCGGGCAGCGTCAGGTCGAGCCGCTCGGAGGCCAGCCGCGCCTCGAGCTCGGCCGCCTCCATCGCCGCCTTGCGCTCGGCCAGCGCGCCGGCAACCGCCTCGCGCAGGTGCTGGATGCGCGGCGCCTTCTCGAGCCGCTCTTCGGGACTCATTGCCCCGAGCGTCTTGAGCAGGGCCGAGACGCTGCCCTGCTTGCCGAGATACTCGACGCGCAGGGCTTCGAGCGCGACGAGGTCGGCCGCAGCCTCGATGCGCGCGCGCGCTTCAGTTTCGAGGGTCGTGTAGTCGCTCATGAACGGGCGCCTGTAGCGGGAGCGGGGCGCGCTCCCAACCCCTATTCGATGCCCGCAGCGGTCTCGGGCCCGTAGCGCAGGATCGTCGGCAGGTCGGTCTGCGGCGCCGCGCCCTGGTCGGCCATGCGCTGGGGCATCACCTTCTCGAGGATCGGATGCGGCCGGTCGGCGTAGCCGCTCGGCGTCAGGCCCATGAAAGAACGGAAGTCGCGGACGAACTGCGCCTGGTCGTAGTACTGCCCGTCGAGGGCCTCGCTCCAGCTGTCGACGGGCTCGAGCATGAACTGCGCGAGGCTGCGCAGGAACCGCTGGCGGCGCAGCAGCAGCTTCGGCGGGAAGCCGAAGTAGCGCCCGCAGAGTCGCTCGAGCGAACGCCGGTTCATCCCGAGCCGGTCGCCGAGCTCGGCGACGTTGGCGACGTCGGGATCGCGCAGCGCCTGCTGGCACGCGAGGATCTGCTCCTCCTGCGGTACCGGGCGCCCCGCGTGCTGCATCAGGTATTCGTTGATCCGGCGGGCGATCGCGTCGCCGTCCCCGCCGGGCGCGACGGCCTCGTCCAGTACCGGTCGGAACAGCGCGAAGGCTTCGTGGGTCGAGCCGTCGACGAGCCGGTCGCTGAGCGCGTTGGCGGGTTGGGCGATGAACTTGGCCCAGCCGGCCGGCTGCAGGCCCAGGCCCCAGATGCGCGACTGGGTCACGCCGAACCGGATCGCCTTGCTGGTCGGACCGTTGGCGACGAAGGGCCATGTCGGCCCGGGGGTCCCCGGACCGACGCATCCTATCGGCGGCGTCCCCTCGGTGAAGCGCAAGGCGGCCCATTCGGGATGGAGCTGGTCCTCGACCCAGACCCCCGGTCCGCAGGTGATGGTGGTCGCGTAGAGCGCCGTGAAATAGGGCTGCAACGCCTCGGACAGGCGATAGAAGCGCACCTCGATCGTGAAATCGGCGTCCATCTGGCTGCGACCCAAACCCTGAAGCGACGGTCTGAATTAAGTATTGGTGACGCCGTCTGTTTTGCTGTGCTTATGCCCTCTTCTCAGACGGGTGGCCATAGCCACCGTACTGCGCGGCGGAGATCCCTCGCCATCGGCTCCCCGCTGACGTCGCGACCGGCCCCTTAGCGCAGCCTTCCCGACCCTTCCCTCAGGTCAACTCTGTAGGCGGCGCAAAAAAAGGGCGCGGTCGGTTCCATCGACCGCGCCCTTCGCATTTTCCTGCGGGAGCCAGCTCAGGCCGGCAGCGCCGCCTTGGCCTGCTGGACGATCGCGCCGAACGCCCCACCCTCGTTCATCGCGAGGTCTGCCATGACCTTCCGGTCGAGCTCGATCCCGGCGAGCCTGGCGCCGTGGATGAACTGCGAATAGGTCAGGCCTTCGGCGCGGACCGCGGCGTTGATCCGCTGGATCCACAATGCGCGGAAGTTGCGCTTTTTGACCTTGCGGTCGCGGTAAGCGTACTGGCCGGCCTTCTCGACGGCCTGGCGGGCGACGCGGATCGTGTTCTTGCGGCGGCCGCGGTAGCCCTTGGCCTGCTCGAGAATCCGCTTGTGCTTCTGGCGGGTGGTCGTGCCGCGCTTGATACGGGACATGGCTCTCTAGTCTCCTGCTCTCGAACCGGACGCGCTCAGTCGAGCCCGTACGGGGCCCACTTCTTGACCGTCTTGGTGTCCGCGTCGGACAGGACGGAGGTGCCACGGTTCTGGCGGATGTACTTGGCGTTGTGGCTGATCAGGCGGTGGCGCTTGCCGGCCACGCCGTGCTTGACCTTGCCGCTCGCCGTGAGCTTGAAGCGCTTCTTGACGCCGCTCTTGGTCTTCAGCTTGGGCATTTTCGTCTCCTTCTCGGGGACACGTCCAACCAGCCCTGGCAGCCCTTGTGGCCAGACCGGCAGATGAATCACGTGTCGGTGAAGCGCGGGCCCTTAGGCGCAAGCGCGCGGAAAGGCAAGCGCGCGCCGAGCTTCGGTGGTAGCGAGGATCGCCCGTCCGAATCGCTGGGGAATGCCCGCGTATCCGACATCACCATCCAGATCACCCCGTTCATGCATGTCGCCGACCTCGAGACCGCGCTGCGCTTCCTCACCGAGACGGTCGGCTTCGTTGCGAGGCATCACAACGCGAACTATGCCTACGTCGAGCGCGAGGGCGCGGCGGTCCGCATGCTCGAGCACGACGATCCGGATGAGTTCGGCGTGCCTCACCGCGGCTTCGCGTATTACATCGACGTGCGCGACCCTGGGCCAGGTGCTCGCCGAGCTCGGTTCGAAGCTGGCCGAACTGCCGCAGGGCGACGTCTACAGCCCAGTCGACCAGCCGTACAACCAGCGCGAGCTGATGGTCCGCGCGCCCGACGGCAACCTCATGGTATTCGGGCAGGCGATCGGACAAAAATTGACCCTCAGTGGCGATGGGCGCTGCCGAGCGCCTCGAGCACGTCCTCCAGCCGCGCCGGGTCGCCGATCGCCAGCACATGCCCGTCGGAACCCGCGTGCAGCGGCTCGCCGTTCCAGTCGCACATCGTCCCGCCGGCGCCCTCGACCACAGGCACCAGCGCGGCAAAGTCGTGCAGCTTGAGCCCGCTCTCGCAGACCACGTCGACGAAGCCGGTGGCCAGCAGCGCATAGTTGTAGCAGTCGCCGCCCATGATCATGCGCTTGTGGTCGGTCTTCTGCGCGAGCGCCATGAACAGGTCGCCCTCTTCCTGGGTGAAGTACTGCGGCCCGGTCGTGGCGAGCGTCGCGTCCGACAGTTGCGGACACGCGCGCGAGGAGACCGGCTTGCCGTTGAGCGTGGTCCCCTTGCCCGCGACACCGAGCCAGCGCTCGCCGAGGATCGGCTGGTCGATCAGGCCGAGGACGGGGAAGCCTTCGACGAGCAGCGCGATCAGCGTGCCGAACGTCGCCCGCCCGGCGAGGAACGCGCAGGTGCCGTCGACCGGGTCGAGCACCCACTGCCGGCCCGAGCGCCCTTCGGTGATGCCGAACTCCTCGCCGTGCACGCCATCCTGCGGGACCTCGGCGGTCAGCAGCCGGCGCATGGCCTGTTCGGCTTCGCGGTCCGCGATCGTCACCGGCGTCGAGTCGCCCTTGCGCTCGGCGGCGACCGGTTCGCGAAAATGCGGACGGATCGCCGCACGCGCGGCATCGGCCAGCCGGTGGGCAAGCGCAATCTCGGCGGAAAGGTTCATCGCCCGCCGCACTGGCCCCAAAGCGGCGGCACGGTCAAGCGCGGCCCCTTCTCAGGAAGCAGGCTCGAGCGGGGCCTCGATCCGCTCCGGCTGGCCCGCCAGGTGGACCCGGAAGACGATCGCGCGCGCGCCTTCGGGCCCACCGCGAGGAGCGTGGATCGCACGCGGCGGGATCGCGTAGCTGTCGCCGGCCTCCAGCGGCAGGTCCGGCTTGCCTTCCTCGACGTGGATTGCGGATCCCTCGATCAGGTACAGGAATTCCTCGCCCGGGTGATAATGCCGCGCCACCTGGCCGTTCGGCGGGATCACCACGTCCGAGACGATGACCTCGACCCCGGGCGTGTCGGCAAGCGTCGAGCGGAGCACTTCGTTCGAACCCGGCGGCGGGGGATAGGGCCTCGCCTCGCGCTCCTGCTGGGCCTGGGCATAGGCGAACGGCAGCGCCGCGACGTAAAGGCTGGCGGCGAGCAGCCAGGTCACCCGCATGGCGTTCCTCCCCTCATTCTCCGAGTGCGGCGTACGTGAACAGACGGTAGCGATAGTGCTGCTGATCGCGAATTGCAGCGGCGACGCGGCCGTGGAGCGCCTCGTCCCACCTCGACCACTGCCGGATGAACGCGTCGGAGCGCGCCGGATCGCCGGCATCCTGCAGGGCCAGCACCTCGCGCAGCAGCGATTCGACGGCTGCGTGGTAGCGGCCGTAGTCGATCGAAAGTCGTCCCGAGCCGGCGTCGAACGCGAGCACGCCGCGGTCGAGGAACCAGTTGAACTGCATCAGTTGCATCGTCTGATACGGCTGGTCGCGCCGCGGCCGGACATTCTGCAGCGTGCGCATCACGCCGCTCGCGTAATGCGCGCGAAGCTGGTCGTCGGTGAAATAGCCGTTCGCGCGCAACTGCGGTCCGGCGAACAGCGAGACGAGGTCTGCCTTCATCTCCTCGAGCAGGCTGGCATCGGCGCCGAGCGCGACGTCGAGATCGCGGCCGTCGGCGGTCATGTCGACTCCGAGATAATGCCCGACCTCGTGCCACAGCGTGCGGTTGAACTGGCCGTCGGCGGTCAGGTGCCCGGCAAACTCGGGCGCGACGACCGCAGCCCAGCTGCGCTCGGTCGAGGCGAAGATCTCGGGCGAGCGCATGATGTTGGCGCGCAGCAGGATCGTGCGGCCGTAGCGGCGGACGATGTAGGCCTCGTTCGGGAGGATGCTCGCCGTGTTGCCGCCGCGCGACTGGCCGAAGTCGGCGATCACGTCGTAGACCCCGACCGGGATGTCCTCGCGGACCTTCTTGTGACGGTCGTAAGGCAGCGCGTCCTCGATCGCCTGGAGCCCGCCGAGCCCGCGACGCAGCGCCTCGGTTTCCTCGTTGCGGCGTGACAGCAGGCTCAGCGAGAAGGCCGCGCGAAGCCCGGCAAGCTCGTCATCGTAGGTTTCGTAGGCGCCGATCTGCGCATTGAGGTTGCCGAACCGGCCGGTGATCCACGCTGCGTCGCCCGCCTCGTAGTCGTCGGCAAGCAGGTCGCGTGCGCGATTGCGCAAGTAGCCGGCGAACTCTCCGTCCTCTCCCTCGACGGCCTCGGCGGCTTCGAACAGCAACCGCGACGCGCGAACGATCCGATCGGCCCAGGCGAGCGAATAGGGCGCCGCGTAGAGCACGCCGGGGTCCGGCGTGAGGGCCAGCCGCTCGAGCCGTTCGAGCAGGCCGGGGTGTAGCGCCTCGAGGACCGCATGGCGGCGCAGCGCCGCGATGTCGCGAGCCAGGTTCTCGGCAGTTGCCCGGCGAACCACCGAGCGCAGGTGCGTGAGCTCCTCGCGCTGCTCGCGATGCGCGGCAAGATAGGTCTCGTACTCGGTCTCCGTCAGGTCGAGCGGATACAGGTTCTTGCCCGGCGGTGCCGGCTCGACGCCGAGGAAAGGCACACGGCGGTTGTCGAGCGTGGTCGCAATCGGCCCCTGGAACAGCCGATAGAGCGTTGCCTCGTCGCTGCCAGGCATCAGCCGAGCCCTGACGGCCAGCGTCTGCGCATGACGCTGGTCCTCGTAGATCTCCTGGAATATCGCGCCCACCTCGAGCAGCCGTTCGAGCGCCGCGCGCTCGCCCGGGCCGAGATGCGCGAGATCGGGCGCCAGGCGAATCGTCTCGGTCCGCGCGAGGACTTCCCGCATCTCGCCTGCATCGAGCGCGGGATTGGCCTGGGCCATGGCCGGCATGTAAGCGGGAAGGCTTGCGGCGAGAACCAGCGCGGCGAGGGCGATCCGCACCGGCCTGCCCCCTAGTCGAACAGGCTCGAGACCGAGGTCTCGTCGGCGATCCGTCGAACCGCCTCACCGATCAAGGGAGCGACGGTGAGAATCCGGATGCGAGACGAATCGGTCGTCGCGTCGGTCGGCAGGATCGTGTCGGTGATCACCAGCTCGGTCAGGGCCGAGTTGTCGACCCGGGCGACCGCCCCGCCGGACAATACGCCGTGGGTTATGTAGGCGGCGACGCTCTTGGCCCCTGCGTCCATCAGCGCCTGCGCGGCGTTGCACAATGTGCCCCCCGAATCGACGATGTCGTCGGCAAGGATGCAGTTGCGCCCGCGCACATCGCCGATGATGTTCATCACCTCGGATTCGCCGGGGCGCTCGCGCCGCTTGTCGACGATCGCCAGCGGGGCGTTGTCGAGCCGCTTGGCCAGCGCGCGCGCGCGGACCACGCCGCCGACGTCAGGCGAGACGACCATCAGGTCCTCGCCGCCGTAGCGGGCGAGGATATCGGCGGCCATCACCGGCGCCGCGTAGAGGTTGTCGGTCGGGATGTCGAAGAACCCCTGGATCTGCCCGGCGTGAAGATCGACCGAGAGCACGCGGTCGGCCCCGGCCTCGGTAATCATGTTGGCGACGAGCTTGGCCGAGATCGGCGTGCGCGGGCCCGGTTTGCGGTCCTGCCGGGCGTAGCCGAAGTAGGGGATGACCGCGGTGATTCGCCGGGCCGAGGCGCGGCGGCAGGCGTCGATCCCGATCAGCAGCTCCATCAGGTTGTCGTTTGCCGGGTAGCTGGTCGACTGCAGCAGGAAGAGGTCTTCGCCGCGCACGTTCTCGTGGATTTCGATGAAGATCTCCTCGTCGGCGAATCGCCGGACGCTCGCGTCGGTGAGCGGGATCTCGAGGTAGGCGGCGATCGCCCGCGCAAGCGGCAGGTTCGAGTTGCCGGCCATGAGTTTCATGCGGGTCAGGTCCTGTTTGCGCGGAATTCGGCTGTGTCTGCGCCTCTAGGGCCGACCGTCACGCGATTGCAACCGGCGAAGCGCCGGTTTCCCCTGAGGCCGGTGCGACGGCCTGCGCGGTCAGCCCAGCAGCGGCATGACCAGCGGCGGTTCGGTCAGGCTCTCCGATCCCTCGAGGAGTGCGAGCGCCCGGGTGACGGCGCTCTCGGGGCCCTCGTGGGTGACGATCGCCACGAGCACTTCGCCGCCTTCCTCGGGCCGGCCCTTCTGGATCAGGCTCTCGATCGAGACTCCGGCGTCGCGCATCGCCGCGGTGATCTCGGCGAGTACGCCGGGACGGTCGGCGACCGTGAAGCGCAGGTAGGCGCGACCGGACCGGTGGCCGGGATCGGCCGGGGCGAGTGTCTCGAGAGCCGCCACCGGGACCGAGAACGGCGCGCCGGTATCGCCGCGGGCGATGTCGATCAGGTCCGCCACCACCGCGCTCGCGGTCGGGCCGTCCCCGGCACCGGCGCCCTGGAACAGCAGCCGGCCCGCGAAATTGCCTTCGGCGACGATCGCATTGGTCGGCCCGTCGACGGCAGCCAGTGGGTGGCTGCGCGGCACGAGACAGGGTTGGACGCGCTGGAACAGGCGCCCGTCGCCGGGATCGCGGTCGGCCAGGCCAATCAGGCGGATGACGTAGCCGAGCGACGCCGCCTGGGCGATGTCCGCGGCGCGGATCCGGGTGATCCCGGTCGCCTGCAGGGTCTCGAAGTCGATTCGGCTGCCGAACGCGATCGCGGCGAGAATCGCCAGCTTGTGCGCGGCGTCGGTGCCTTCGATGTCGAACGCGGGATCGGCTTCGGCGTAGCCCAGGTCCTGCGCCTCGCGGAGCACGTCGGCGAAGTCCCGTCCGCTCCGCTCCATCGTCGAGAGGATGTAATTGCAAGTACCGTTGAGGATGCCGTAGATTCGCACGATCGCGTTGGCAGCCGCCCCTTCGCGCAGCCCCTTGATCACCGGTATTCCGCCGGCAACGGCCGCTTCGAACTTGAGCGGCACGCCAGCCGACTCGGCTGCCTCGGCGAGTTCCATCCCGTGGTGCGCGATCATCGCCTTGTTGGCGGTGACGAGGCCCTTGCCCGCCGCCAGGGTGCGCCGGGCCAGCGCCAGCGCCGGGCCGTCGGCCCCGCCGACGAGCTCGACCACGACATCGATCCCGGGCCGCTCGGCGAGCAGCGTCATGTCGTCCTCCCACGCGTAGCGCGAGAGGTCGACGCCGCGATCCTTCGAGCGATCGCGCGCGCAGACGGCGACGATCTCGATCGGCCGCCCCGACCGACGGGCGATCAGTGCGCCGTTGGTCTCGAGCAGCCGGATGACGCCGCCGCCGACCGTGCCGAGGCCGGCAAGAGCAATGCGAAGCGGTTCGGTCATGGGTTCCCCTGCGAAGTCCGCCGAGTCGTTAGGGTCTGGCGGCGAGCTTGGCTAGGGGGTCAGGTGCGCAGGCGCGGGCACCCGCCGAGCTGCTCGAGAATGTAGCGATAGTCAGCCTCGGCGCGCTGACGCGAGGCCGGGTCGTCCTGCAGGAAGGCGTCCGGCGGCAAGCGCTGGGGCAGGAAGCAGGCGAGGCGATACCAGCCGATCGTCTGCGGTTCGGGCGGCTGCGCCGACTGATCGACGATCTCGCTCCACGACACGCCCCAGGTCGGCTCCATTCCCGGGCGGCGGACGACCGTCAGCGAGACCGGCGCACCCGTCGCCGTGTCGAGAAACAGCTGGGTCTCCGATTCGCCGACCAGATTGCCGGGGACCGACATCACGTCGCGGACGCCGAGCACTGCCGGCGGGGCGCCGGGCTCGGCGAGCGCGGCTATGACCGTACGCGCGAGCTGTTCGGTCGCCGGAGTGGCGGGAACCTGCGCCCCGGGATCGACCAGCTGCAGCGACCCGGGCCGCCCGGGTACCAGATCGGCGAACACGAGGAAGCGCTGCTTCTTGAGCTTCGGCACCTTTCCTTTCGCGTCGCGCGGCACGTCGGCGAGGTACACGACCGATTCGCCGAGCGCCGACTGGCCCGCCAGCAGGGCCAGGGTGCGGGCCTCGACGTAGAGTCGCGCCATGCCCGGAGCGAGCCCGGGCGCGCGTTCGGGCTGAACTTCGGCCTGGTCGCGCACTTCGACCAGCGCCACCAACGATGCGGCTTCGGCAAGGTCCGCAAGATCCGCATAGGTGGCGCTGGGCGCCTCCGCTTCGGGGCTTGCGTTCTGTGCGGCGAGCGGTGCGGCGGCCGCCAGGAGCGCCGCCGCCAGCAGGCGGAATCGAGGCGCCCGACCCTCGTGCTTCGCCCTCTTCATTCTCGTTCCTCCTCGTACGCCGAACGCTTGATCGGCGGCTTCGGGTCCGTCCGCAAGCCATGTTCCACCGCGGGACGAGTGAATCGCGGCTTAACCGACAAAGCGTTTGCTCAGGTCCGTCTTCGCGGTTAAGGCTCCCGCCAATCGGACCCCACCGAGAGCATAAGATAGGGGGTTCGTGGGCTCTGCCGGAGGTCTTCCGGATCGGCTCGTCGCAGCCGGCTGGGCCTCAGGGCGGATTTGTTTCAGAGGGGCTGCCGGAACCCAACCGGCAGCCTTCGTCGATGCGGGGCTACCAAGCCCGGCGACACAACGAACGGAGTGAAGGGACTGGATGGCTTACGCTGACCAACAGATGAGCGGTAACAAGATTATCGCGATTATCATCGTTGCCCTGATCCACGTTGGCATCGGTTATGCCCTGATCACCGGTCTCGCATACTCGGCGGTCAAGAAGGCGATCGAACGCGTGACCACCGTGGATATCGAGGAGCCGCCGCCGCCGCCGGACGAGCCGCCGCCGCCGCCGCCGGAGCAGGTTCAGCCGCCGCCGATCGTGGCGCCCCCGCCGCCGATCAACATCAACCCCGCGCCGCCGCCGGTCACGGTGGTCGACACGCCGCCTCCGCCGGCACCCGTCATCCCCCGCGCCGCGCCGCCCGCGCCCCCGCCACCGCCGCCGCCGCCATCCCAGGCGCGCCCTGCAAGTCCCGACGGCCTCAACCGGTGGGCCGCGCGCATCCAGGAGAACTACCCGGCGCGCGCGATTCGCGACGAGATCGAGGGTTCGGTGCGTGTGAGCGTAACGATCGGCACCAACGGCCGTGTTACCGCCTGCACCGTGGTCGGCTCGAGCGGCTCGAGCGTGCTCGACCAGGCGGCTTGCGACGGCATGACCCGCTACGCCCGCTACAACCCCGCGCTGGACGACAACGGCAACCCGACCACGGGCAGCGACACGCGCACGATCGTCTACCAGCTCGGCAGATAGTTTGCCTTCCCTGCATTCCCTAAGAGAGGACTACCCGCATGCTTATTGAAATTCTGGCCGCGGCCGGCGGCGAACAGGCCCCGGAGAACGCCTTCGGCTTCTGGGAGGCCATGGAACAGGGCGGTGTCATCGCCTGGACCATCCTCGGCGTGCTCGTGATCATGTCGGTATTTTCGTTCTACATCCTGATCACCAAGCTGCTCGAGCAGAACAAGATCCTGAGCCAGTACAAGGCCATCCGCAACGGCGCCTTCTGGAAGGCCGCGACCCTCCAGGAAGGGGCCGCCAAGCTCGAGAAGAACAGCGCCTGGCGTCAGCTCGTCGACGACGGCCTCGCCGCCGAGGCGCAGCACTCGAAGATGACCGACACGCTCGAAGCGCACGACTGGATGCACGGCTCGCTCGCGCGTTCGGAAGCTTCGATCAACGCCCGTCTCAACGGCGGCCTGCCGTTTCTGGCGACCGTCGGTGCGACCGCGCCGTTCATCGGTCTGCTCGGCACCGTTATCGGCATCTACCGCGCGCTGATCGGCATCGCCGTCGCCGGCTCGGCCTCGATCGACAAGGTCGCGGGTCCGGTCGGTGAAGCGCTGATCATGACCGCGATCGGCCTGCTCGTCGCGGTGCCGGCGGTGCTCGCCTACAACTGGCTGCAGAGCCGCAACCGCCGCATTGCGGAGCTGCTCAGCGGCTTCTCGACCGATATCCTCGCGAACATCACCTCGCGGGGTACGGTGAAGCCGGCGATGGCGACCGCGTCGACGACGGCTCGTCCGGCGGCGGCTCCCGCCGCTGCGGCCCCGAAGAAGGCCTGAGCGACCTGGACTGAGCGAAGGGCGGGCATCGGCATGCGGGCCACCCGCCCTTCAGCCCGAAGTGAGATAGGACAATAGCGATGGCGATTTCGACGGGCGGCGATATTGAGACTCCGATGTCGGACATCAACACCACGCCCCTCGTGGACGTGATGCTGGTGATGCTGATCATCTTCATCATCGCGGTGCCGGTTACCCTTCAGACGATCGAGGATCTGACGATCCCGGTCTTCGAGTCGGTCGAATCGAAGAACAAGGTCGAGAACCTGCTGCTGACCGTGACCTCGACCGACGAGGCCGGTCGCACGCCGCGGTTGAACAATTCCGCCTACAGCGGCGCGAGCCGCTCGGGCGAATGCCGGGTGTTCTTCAACAACGTCACGCCGGTCGATTCGCAGGAACTGTACGACATGGCGTTCAACCGGCTCGACGCGATCGTCACGCGGGCCGGCGGCGCTGAAGCGCTGATGTCAGACCCGGAGCTGATCCCGCAGGTCCACATCCGCGCGGACGTCAACACGCCGTGGCGCTGCGTGGCCGGTGCGATCTACAACATCCAGGCGGCGGGCTATCCGACCGTCGGGTTCATTTCCAACCCGGTCGATCCGAACGTCTGATCCGGGACGAGGATTTCAAGGAGTAGTTTCCCATGGCGATGTCAGGTGGCCGCGACGATGGCACCCCGATGATGGAAATGAACATGACGCCGCTCATCGACGTCCTGCTCGTTCTCCTCATCGTGTTCATCATGTCGATCCCGATCGCGACGCACTCGGTCGACATCGACCTGCCGGTGGCAGATCCCAATCCGCCGCAGAACATGGTCGATCCGATCAAGAACAAGATCGTCCTCACGCCGGACAATGAGATCCTGTGGAACGGCACGCCGATCACGCCGGAAATCCTGATGGCGAACCTGAAGACCTCGCTGAGCTACGAGGTCGAGCCCGAGCTGCAGTTCGAGCCCGAAGCGCTGGCGAGCTACGACCTTTCGGCCAAGGTGCTCAACATCATCAAGGGCTCGGGGGTGACCAAGTTCGGCTTCGTCGGCAACGAGAAGTACCGGGTGTTCGGCAAGGAATAGCCTGCTGGTCGTACAACGAGACAACGGAAAGGGGCGGGGCGATCCGCCCCTTTTTCTTTGCCCGCACGCCGTTCGGTGAAATCAACGCGACGCCGCTGATCGACGTCCTGCTCGTGCTGCTGATCGTACAGATCATGGCCGTACCGCTCGCGACCGATTCGCTCGAGGTCGCGCTCCCCGGTCCCGACATCGAAGCTCCCGCCCCTGATCCGGTACGCAATCTCCTCGTCATCGAGAGCGACGGCACGCTCGTATGGAACGGCCAGCGATCGACGAAGGCGGCCTCGCCGATCGACTTGCCCGGGTTCGATCGATGAGCCCCGAACCGCAGGTGCAGTTCCGCCCCGACGCCAACGCCAGCTACGAGCGCTCGGCGCAGGTCCTGCTCATCGTCAAGCGGTCGGGGATCAGCAACTTCGGCTTCCTCGGCAACGAGCAGTACCGCAGCTTCGGCAAGTCCTAGCGGTCAGCCCCCTGCGCCAGGCGTATCGGTGCGCATCGCGGCGCCGGCGAGCGTCTCGGCCTCGAGCAGCAGCTCGTCGTCAACTGCGCCCTGGGGCAGGCTCTCGCGACCGATCATCACCAGCACCGGCACCGCCAGCGGGCTGACTCGCTCCAGCTCGACGTGGACCATCCGCTCGGCCGCGGTGTCGAGCAGGTCGCCGAGCCGGCCGACGTCGGTCATTCGCGCCCGCGCATCAGCCCAGGCGGCCTCGATCAGCAGGTGGTCCGGCTCGTACTTGCGCAGCACGTCATAGATCAGGTCGGTCGAGAATGTGACCTGCTTGCCGCTCTTGCGCCTGCCCGGATGCTGCCGCTCGACGAGCCCGGCGATCACCGCGACTTCGCGGAAGGCGCGGCGCAGCAGGTGAGATTCGGTGACCCACTCGACGAACTCGTGAGTCAGGATGTCGGGCGAGAGCAACGGCGCCGGGTCGGTCACCGGCTTCAGCCCCCAGACCGCGAGCGAATAATCGTTGGCGACGAAGCCGCCAGGCATGAGCCCGCGCTCGTCCATCCGCTTGGTGATCAGCATGCCGAGCGCCTGGTTCGCGTTCCACCCGGCGAACGTATAGTAGACCGTGTAGTGGCGTTTTGCGTGCGGGAAGCTCTCGACCAGCAGGTTGTCAGGGCCCGGCATCTGCGAGCGCCAGTCCTGCACCTCGAGCCATTCGCGCACGTCGTCGGGGAAACGCGCCCAGCCCGCGCGGTCGACCAGCAACGCGCGCACGCGATCGGCAAGATGCGTGGTCAGCGGGAGACGCAGACCCATGTAGCTCGGGATGACCGCGGCGCGCTTCGCCGCGCGCACGACGAGGTCGAGGTCGCGGAATGATTCGACCTCGAGGTCCATCCCGGCAAAGCGGAAGGTGTCGCCTGCCCTGAGCGAGGCGGCGAACTGTTCCTCGACCTTGCCGAGCGAGCGGCCGTTACGGAAGCGGATCTCGATCATCTCCGAATCGACGATGATCCCGGCGTTCATCCGGTGACGCTGGGCGTGTTCGGGATGCGTCAGACGCCAGGTGCCATCCGCGTCGCGGACGATGCGCCTGAACTTGTCGTAGGCCTTGAGCGCGTAGCCGCCGGTGGCAACGAAAGTCAGCACGCGCTGCCACACCGCCTCGTCGACCCAGGCATAGGCGAGCGACGAGCGCACCTCGGCGAGCAGGGCATCCTCGCGGAACGGCGCAGCGCAGGCACAGGCCATGACATGCTGCGCCAGCACGTCGAGACCGCCGGGCCGGAAATCCTCGCCGTCGCGCTTGCCCTGGTCGACCGCATCCTTCGCGGCCTGCGCCTCCAGGAACTCGAAGCGATTGCCCGGCACCAGCACTGCCCGGCTCGGCATGTCGAGTCTGTGGTTCGCGCGGCCGATCCGCTGCAGCAACCGGCTCGAACCCTTGGGCGCGCCCATCTGCACGACGCAGTCGATGTCGCCCCAGTCGACCCCGAGGTCGAGGCTCGCCGTGGCAACCAGCGCGCGCAGCTCACCGCGCGCCATCGCCCCTTCGACCTTGCGCCGCGCCTCCTTCGACAGCGAGCCGTGATGGATCGCGATCGGAAGGTTGTCCTCGTTGGCGTCCCACAACTCCTGGAAGATGTACTCGGCGAGGAAGCGCGTGTTGGTGAACACCAGCGTGGTCCGGTTGCGCTTGATCAGCTCATAGAGCTGCGGGATCGCCCAGATAGCCGCGTGCCCGCCCCACGGTACGCTCGCCTCTTCCGGCAGCAGGATCTCGACCTCGGGTGGGGCGCCCTTCTCGCCTTTGACGAACGCCACCGCATCGATCTCGCCCCACGGCGCGAGCCAGGCGCGGAAGCCCTCGGGATCGGCCACGGTCGCCGACAGCGCCGCGCGCTGCATCTGCGGCGCGATCGCTTGCAGCCGTGCCAGCGAGAGCGCCAGCAGGTCGCCGCGCTTGCCGGTCGCGAACGCGTGGATCTCGTCGATCACCACGCGCTTCAGGCCGGCAAACAGCTCAAAACTGTCGGGATAGCTGAGCAGCAGCGAAAGGCTTTCCGGCGTGGTCAGAAGCACGTGCGGCGGCCGGGCGCGCTGGCGCTTCTTGCGGTCTGCCGGCGTGTCGCCGCTGCGGGTCTCGATCCGGATGGGCAGGCCGATATCCTCGACCGGCGCCACGAGGTTGCGCTGGACGTCATGCGCCAGTGCCTTGAGCGGCGAGACGTAAAGCGTGTGCAGCCCCTCGCCGGGAAGCTCTTCACGGCTCGGGCAGAACGCCGCAAGCGTCGGCAGGAAGCCGGCAAGCGTCTTGCCGGCGCCGGTGTCGGCGACGAGCAGCGCATGACGCGCCGCTTCGCTCGCCGCGAGCATCTCCGCCTGGTGACGCCGGACGCGCCAGCCGCGGCCAGCGAACCAGGCTTTGATCTCGGGCGGTACGAACGTCATGGCGGCACCATGCAGGAGCGCCGCTGCGCCGGAAAGGGGTGGCCGCCGAGCGACGCTAGTTCGACAAAGCGCCGCGGCCACCTTGCGCCCAAGCGCCGCCTCTCCGCGTCAAGCGGGGCAACCGCGGCACGGGCCGTCCGTTACCCTCTCGTGACCTCGCCGTCCGGCGAGGCAAGCAACGAGGACTTCTGAAATGGCAAACCGTTATCGATCCGACGTCCGCTCGCGCCGCGAGCGCGGCTGGCGCGAACCCCAGGCCGAGCAGTTCCAGCCTTACGACGACGAGCGCGGCTCGGGCCAGATGGGCGAGAGCTGGCGCGACTACGACGAGCAGCAGTCGGCGTGGGAGGCCGACGACCGCTACGCCCACCGTCACGGTTCCGAGCACTACGGGACCGCGGGATATGGCCCCGCACGCTACACGCCCGGGCGAGGCCGCGAATTCTCGAGCTTTACCGGCAACGACTTCGGCGGCGGCGACTTCTCGGGCGGCGCCGGCACTTACGGCCATGAGCGGTCGACCTTTGGCGGCGAGCGCGCCTACGGCCGCGCGTCCCACGGCGGCGGCGCCTGGGGCGCGGGCAGTTACGGCGCCGGCAGCCGGCTGGCGGCGAACCGCGGCGAGTGGCGCGACGACGACTGGCGTGGGAGCCGCGGCGACGAGCGCGGATTCTTCGAGCGCGCGGGCGACACGGTCGCGCGCTGGTTCGGCGACGAGGACGACTACGGCCGCCGCGAGACCTACCGGGGTCGCGGTCCCGTCGGCTACACGAGGACCGACGATCGCATTCGCGAGGACGCCTGCGAACGCTTGACCGACGACTGGGGCGTCGACGCGAGCAAGGTCGAGGTGACCGTGAGCAATGCCGAGATCACTCTCGACGGCACGGTGCCGAGCCGCCGGCAGAAGCGCCGCGCGGAAGACCTCGTCGACAGCCTCTCGGGCGTCCGCCACGTGCAGAACAACCTGCGGGTCGACGAGGGCAGCAGCTCGGACCGCAACACCAGTGGCGAGATCGACGGCAGCCGCACGGTCTGATCGGCTGCAGATCCCGGTAAGCGAAGGGGCTCGCCGTGGGCGGGCCCTTTCTTGCATGTGCCGTCAGATGCGCCTGCCGAACCGCGCGTAAAGCTCGGCGAGGATTCCGATCGCTTCCTCGGATTCGGCCCGGTCGGGCCCGGTGTCGTCCTCGCCGTATCCGTGCATCGGGCTGCGGCGGAGCGACTGTACCGCGGTGCCGTCGGTGCGCGGCACGACGTAAACGCCGCGATACTGGACTCCGTAGTCGAACTCACGCTGGGGAATCAGCCAGGCGATCTGGCCGCGCACCGGCACGACGCTCTCGTCGCCGAGCAGCGCGCGGGCGCCGTAGCCCGTGCAGTTGATGACCACCTTCTGCGGGAGCTCGCCGAGCTCTCCGGCTGTGCGGAACTCGCGGCGCTCGATCCGGCCGCCGGCCTGCCGGAACTGCCCGACCAGCAGGTTCGCGTAAGCCGCGAGGTTGAACATCAGGTTGGCCTCCCGGCGCACGGCGAGGCCATCAAATGGCGTCGTGCCGGGATCGAGGGCCTCGGCGCGCGGGAACAGGTCGCGCAGGCGCGATCCGAAATTCGCGAACTGGGGCTGGTCCGGCGCGCGTGGACGGCGTGGCGGAGGCGGACCGGGATCGGCAACGAGGTAGTGGTCGATCCAGCGCACCGGATCGTCGGGCAGGCCGAGCAGGGAGTTGTACCGGTGGAACGAGGTTCGCGCCATCTGCTCCCACCGGTCCGGAAAATCGGGGGTCACCGCACCGGCAAACGCGATCCGCGAATCGGGCGTGAACGAGCCGGTCGCGCGCAGTGAGGGCAGCTCGGGGACGACCTCGCGCGTGTAGATCGTCACCGGCACACCAGCAGACTGCGCGAGGAGCGCCGAGGTGAGGCCGAGCGGACCGCTGCCGATGACTGCGATTTCCCGCGGCGAACCGGCCAGCGCCTGACGCACCGCGATCGCGCTCGAACCCCACGACAGCGACCAGCCGCTGCCGCCGTGGCCATAGTTGTGCACCACCAGCGCGTCGCCGATCGGCTCGGCGTCGAGCCGCGGTCCCGCCGCGCGGAACGGGCGGAGGCAAACCGAGATATCGAACACGCGCTCCATCGAAGCGCGCAGCGGTGCGAGCCAGAGACCCGGATCGCCGCGGCCCGCAGTCGGCAGAAGCGCCGGGGCGGTAGCCGCGCAGCCTCCAAGCCCGAGCCCGCCGAGAGCGGCGAGGCCGCCGAGCAGGTGCCGGCGGCCAAGCGCGGGTCCGGGATGAAGCGCCCTAGAGGGCGTCATCCCCGGCCTGGCCGACCGATTCGATATCGCGGCCGAGGCCTTTGACGGTGTTGCAGCCGGTGAGCACCAGCGCACCGAGCGCGAGAGTTGCAATCAAACGCAGCATGTCAGCCTCCTTGCGGTTCATTGCCCCGCGCAGCCGGTCTCGTCCAGAAACAACGGCAGGCGGACCAGGTCGGCCTCGGGCAAGTCCAGGGCAAAGATGTCGCGCAGAACCTTGCTGTAAGCTGGCCGGTCGCCGATCTCGCGGATCTCGACATCTGCGCCGCGCGACACGCTCAGCGTGCGATCTACGAGGCTCGCGAAGCCGTCGGGCAGCGGGCGCGTGACGATGTGCAACGTGGTGAACCGTGTTCCCGGTGCGGTCGAGGTCCAATGGTTGGCCTGCTCGATATCGGCCCGGCCGACCTCTGCCAGGTCGAACGTGTATTGCGGCTGCCAGTCGCCCTCTTTCGGAGCGCGTTCGAGCAGCCATTCACCGGCGAGCCTGCCGGGTCCACCGATCCGGCGCAGCCGGTGGCGGGCGCCGTCAGGCGCCTCGGCCCCGGCGCCGTCGGCGAGCGGGAGCACGGGGACGTAGCTTCCCCCGAAGCCAGCGTCGGCCAGCCAGCGTCCGCCGGCCAGTTCGGCAAGCAGCAGGATGTGGGTGCGCGGCGGCTGGGAGCCGACGGGCTGGCCGACGCGCACGCGCGCGAGCAGCGGCCGGGTGTGTATGCCCAGTTCCGCCAGAACGTCGGCGAGCAGCCGATTATGCTCGAAACAGTAGCCCCCGCGCCGCCCGACGACGAGCTTGGCAAAAACGCCTTCGCCGTCGACCGCGATCGGCCGCCCGAGCCTGACGTCGAGGTTCTCGAACGGGATCGCCAGCCGGTGTGCGCGCTGGATCGTCTCCAGCCCGGCCGGATCAGCGGACGGCGCCCCGCCGAGCCCGATACGCTCGAAGTAGGCCGCGAGCCGCGCGCTCACGCGGTCAGTGCGCAGCCTGGGGCCCGCGTTCGAGCCCCGATGCCGCAAGCTGTTCGTCGATCTGCGCCAGCAGTCGCTCGAGCCCTTCGTCGGTGTAGCTTTCGGCCCGCGCGACCAGCACGTCCTGCGTGTTCGAGGCACGCAACAGCCACCAGCCGTCCGGAGTCGTCACGCGCACCCCGTCGGTGTCGTCGACCTCGATGTCGTCGCTGGCCGAGGCGAGGCGAGCCTTGACTTCCTCGATCGCCGCGAACTTGCGGCTCTCGTCGACCTGGAAGCGCAGCTCGGGCGTGTTGCGCATCTCCGGCATCGCGCTTCTGAGTTCGGTCACCGACCGGCCGATCCGCGCCGACGCGGCGATCAGCCGCACCGCGGCGTAGAGCGCATCGTCGTAGCCGTAGTAGCCGTCGGCGAAGAATACGTGCCCGCTCATCTCGCCGGCGAGCGGGGCCTGGGTTTCCTTCATCTTCGACTTGATCAGGCTGTGACCGGTCTTCCACATCAGCGGCTTGCCGCCGAGCTCGGCCACCCGGTCGAACAGGGCGCGGCTCGCCTTGACGTCGGCGATGATCGTCGCGCCCGGTTTCCGCGCCAGCAGGTCCTCGGCGTAGATCATCAGCAGCTGATCGCCCCAGATGATCCGGCCTTGCCCGTCGATCGCCCCGATGCGGTCGCCGTCGCCGTCGAAGGCGATGCCGAAATCGAGGTTCTTCTCGGCCACGAGCTTGCGCAGGTCCTCAAGGTTCTCGGGCATCGTCGGGTCGGGGTGGTGATTCGGGAAGGTCCCGTCGATGTCGCTGTAGAGGGTGAAGTGCTCGCCAGGCAGGCGTGCGACGAGCTTCTCGAGCGCCGGGCCGGCAGCCCCGTTCCCGGCGTCCCACCCGATCCTGAGCGAGGCCAGCTTGCTCGCATCGATACCGTCGATCGCCGAGACAAGCCGGTCGACGTAGGCGTCCATCACTTCGACCTGCTCGACCGAGCCCGAGCCGTCGTCCCAGTCGCCCTGGGCGGCCATCCGCCCGAGCTCCTGGATGTCGGCGCCGAAGAACGGACGGCCCTGGAAGACCATCTTGAAGCCGTTGTAGTTGGCCGGGTTGTGGCTTCCTGTGATCTGGATGCCGCCATCGACGTCGTCGGCCGATGCCTCGGCATAGTAGAGCATCGGCGTCGGGCCGACACCGATCCGCCGCACGTCGCAGCCGCTGGCGGTCAGCCCTTCGACCAGCGCGTGCTCGAGCATCGGCGAGCTCACGCGCCCATCGTAGCCGACCGCGACCCGCTTGCCGCCGGCGCGACGCAGCAGCGTACCGAAGCCACGGCCGATCGCGCGCGCGTCCTCGGCGCCGAGCGTCTCGCCGATGATTCCGCGAATGTCGTATTCACGCAGGACAGTGGGATGGAACTGATGGGTCATTGGGACTCCAGGTGATGAGGCAATTCTTCGAGCAAGAGATCGCGCGCCGCGTTCGCTTCGTGCACCTGCGCGTTGCTGCCGCCGCGGTCGGGATGGACCATCGCCACCAGGCGCTTGTGCGCGGCGAGGATCTCTTCCCGGGATGCGGCCGCACTCACGCCGAGGAGCTTGCGCGCGCGGAATACCGCCTGAGCGCGCGTAGCGACCTTAGGTTCCCACGGCCAGCGCCCAGTGACGAGCTTCCAGCCGAGAACGACGATCCCGGCGAGGATCAGCAGGCGGATCATGTCAGGCAGCCTCGCTGTTCTGGGGGTTCGGCGCGGACCCCAGGCGTGCGGGCATCGGCAGGCGCAAGTTGCCGACGAGCGCGCGCAGTTCCTGCCGCGCGACGAGATGGCTCGTGCCGAGCTCGCCGAGCTGGCCCTTGTCGAGCAGCGTCAGTCCCGATGGGAACAGCTCGCGGTAGATCACCCGTTCGCTGAGCCCGTGCGCGACGCGGAACCCGACACGCCTCGACAACTCCTTCAGCGCCTGGTCGATACGCCGCTGGTTGCGCGCATCGACGTGCTGCACGCGGTTGCGCACGACGACCCAGTCCATCTCGCGGCGGCCCTCGCGAATCTGCCTGAGCGCGCGGCTCTTGCGCGCTTCCCAGATCAGCTCGGCATAGAAGCTCAGCCGGCGGACCTTGAAAGTCTCGGCATCGACCTGGCCGATCAGGTCGAAGTCGACGAAACTGTCGTTCATCGGCGTGACCAGGGTGTCCGCCTGCGTCGCAACGTGGCGCGCATAAGGATCGTCGCGCCCCGGCGTATCGAAGATCAGGAAGTCGACCGCCTGGCCGAACTCAGCCGCCTGCGTCTCGAGCGCCGCGATGCCCTCACCCTCGAAAACGGCGAAGCGGGCGCCGGGGAGCTCGATCCCGCGGCGCGCCTCGGTCTCGCTGCGATTCTCGAAATAGCGGTACAGTGTCCGCTGGCGCGTATCGAGGTCGATCGCTGCAACTTTCGCGCCCTGGTAGGCGAGCGCCACGGCCACGTGCACCGCCGTGGTCGACTTGCCGGTGCCGCCCTTCTCGTTGGCGAAGACGATGCGATGAGGCGCGGAAATGACAGGCCCTTTCTCTGATCTGGCGAGGCCGCTATCGCACCCCCCTGCCCGGCTCTTATCGGAGGCCCGCTCGCATGCAAACCGTCAACCGGCTGGCCGACCTGCGCGCGGCTGTGGACAGGCTGCGCGAGCGCGGCCCGGTGGCGCTCGTGCCGACGATGGGCGCGCTGCACGAGGGCCATCTGACGCTGGTGCGCGCGGCGCGCGAGAAGGCGAAGTCGGTGGTGGTGTCGATCTTCGTCAATCCGACGCAGTTCGGCCCCAACGAGGATCTCGATGCCTACCCCCGCCAGCTGGCCGAGGATGCCCGGCTGCTCGAGTCGGAGAACGCCGACGTGCTGTGGGCGCCGCCCGTCGAGGAAGTCTATCCTCCCGGCTTCGCCAGCAAGGTCTCGGTCGCGAAGCTCGGCGAAGGTCTGTGCGGGGCCTCGCGGCCCGGGCACTTCGACGGGGTCGCCACCGTGGTCGCCAAGCTGTTCAACCAGGTGCGGCCCGACCTCGCGGTGTTCGGCGAGAAGGACTGGCAGCAGCTCGCGGTGATCCGCCGCATGGCGCGCGACCTCGATCTGACCCAGCCGCATGCGGACATGATCCTCGGCGTGCCGACCGTGCGCGAACCCGACGGGCTCGCGATGTCGAGCCGCAACCGCTACCTGTCGCAGGCCGATCGCGAGCGCGCCGCGGTGCTGCCGGTCGCGATGCGCAAGGCGATCGCGGCTATCGAGGCCGGCGCCGAGGTTCCGCTGGTGCTCGACAGGACGAAGGCCGCGCTGCTGGCCGGCGGCTTCACCAGTGTCGATTACGTCGAGCTGGCCGACGCCGAGACGCTCGAGTCCCTCGCTGGTCTCGGCGCAAAGCCCGCCCGCCTGTTCGTCGCGGCGCGGATCGGCGGGACCCGGCTGATCGACAACATGCCTGTTGCCGCACCGCCCGCTTGAAGGCAGGTTCGCTTCCGGGGCGCGCAATGCGCGGATGGGAGGATACCCGATGAGCAAGCCTGCGGTGCGCGCCGCGTTCGTCGCGGTGACGACGCTGTTCTTCGCCTGGGGGTTCATCACTTCGCTGATCGATCCGCTGGTCGCCGCGGTGAAGGGCATCTTCACGCTGACGGACCTGCAGGCGCAGCTTTCGGCGTTCGCGTTCTTCATCGCCTACGGGCTCGTCTCGTTCCCCGCTGCGGTGCTGCTCGCGCGGCTGCGCGCGGTGCCGACGATCCTGCTGGCGCTGGCGATGATGGCACTCGCCTGCCTGATCATGCTCGGCGCGGCGAACCTCGCGATCTACTCGCTGGTCCTGCTCGGGCTGTTCGTGCTGGCGAGCGGGATCACCATCCTTCAGGTGGCCGCGAACCCGCTGGCCGCCGCGCTCGGCGATCCCAGGGGCAGCCACTTCCGGCTGACGCTGTCGCAGACCTTCAACAGCCTCGGCACCTTCATCGGGCCGTTCCTCGGCGCGGTGCTGTTCCTCGAGGGCGTCGAGGTCAAGCAAGGAACCGCAATCACTCCCGAGGTACGCGACGCGGCGCTCGCCGGGATCGACCGCGCCTATTTCTGGATCGCCGGGCTGATCCTGCTGCTGCTGGCATTCTTCTGGTTCAGCCGCCGCACCGTCGCCGCCGCCGCTCCCGACACCGCCTCGGGCAAGGGCCTGTTCGCCCTGATCGGAGAGGCGCTCGCCTCGCGCTGGACGATGTTCGGCGGCGCGGCGATCTTCCTCTACGTCGGGGCCGAAGTGGCGATCGGCTCGCAGATGGCGCTTTTCCTCAACTCCGACGCAGTGTGGGGCGGCTCGGACGTGCCGTTCGCCGTGCCGCTTCTCGGTCACGCGATGGGCAGCGACGGTGTGCCGGGGGTCAGCCTGCAGGAGGCCGGCAAGGCGGTCGCATTCTACTGGGGGGGGTGCGATGGTCGGTCGCGCGATCGGCTCGGCCCTGCTCGCGCGCTTCAACGCGGCGGGCCTGCTCGCTTTGTTCACGGCGATCGCCTGCGCGATGTGCCTCTACGTCGTGGCCGTGGGCGGCGTATCGGCCGGGTTCGTCGCGCTCGCGATCGGGCTGTTCAACTCGCTCATGTTTCCGGTGATCTTCACGCTGACGCTCGAGCGCTCAACCGCCAGCACCGAGGCGACCTCGGGGTTGTTGTGCACGGCGATCGTCGGGGGCGCGTTCCTGCCGCTGCTCGTGGGGGCGCTGTCGGACCACGCCGGCTACGTGACTGCGCTGACCGCCCCGGCCGCATGCTACGCGCTGCTGTGCCTGTTCGCAGTGTCGGCAGGCCGTGCGCCGGTCTTTGCTCGCACGGAGACGGCGGCGTTCCATTGATGGCCTGTCGGCATACCGATGCTATGGACGCGGGATGTTCAGCAGGCGGTCGGTCATCGGGAGCCTCGGCGGACTGGCGGCCGCGCTCGCGCTGGCGCCGGCTCCAGCGATCCCGGCAAGCCGTCGCAGGCCGCCGCGGCTGAGACCCGGCGACACGGTCGCGCTGATCGAGCCGGCGGGCTTCAGCGACGACCAGGCGCAGATCGACAGGGTCAGGTTCACCATCGAGGGCATGGGGCTGGTGCCGCGCGTCGCACCGCACGTGGGGAGCCGCCACGGCTATCTCGCCGGGACCGACGAACAGCGCGCGGGCGACATCAATGCGATGTTCGCCGATCCCGAGGTCAAGGCGCTGTTCGCGGTGCGCGGCGGGTGGGGCTGCGCGCGGCTGCTGCCGCTTCTCGACTGGGACACGATCCGGTCCAACCCCAAGTTGCTGATCGGCTACAGCGACGTGACCGCATTGCATCTCGCGTTCGCCGCGAAGGCCGGCTTTGCGACGATCCACGCTCCGAATGCCGCCAACAGCTGGCTCGAGATCAGCTGGGAGAGCTTCTGGCGGCTGGCGTTCGCAGCCGAGGCGCCCGAATTCGTGCCGCCGTCTCCCGAGGAAACCGACCTGCTAACCCCGGACCGCTGGCGTGTCGCCACGATCCGCCCCGGTATCGCGCGCGGCCGGCTGCTCGGCGGCAACCTTTCGGTAATGAGCGCGCTGGTCGGCACGCCGTGGCTGCCCGACTTCGACGGCGCGATCCTGTTCCTCGAGGATGTCGGCGAGGCCGAGTACCGCATCGACCGCATGCTGAGCCAGCTCGACCTTGCCGGGATCCTCGGCAAGATTGCCGGCGTAGTGTTCGGCCAGTGCACGCGCTGCACGGCCGGAGTCGAGGGCTACACCGGCTTCACGATCCCGCAGCTGCTCGAGCACTACCTCGCCCCGCTCGGTGTGCCCGCGTTCGGCGGAGCCAACATCGGCCACGTCGCGAACCAGCTGAGCCTGCCGTACGGAGCGGACGTGGAGATCGACGCGGGCTCAGGCACGATTCGCGTGCTCGAGCCGGTCGTCGCCTAGTTCAGGCCGATCGGCTTTCGCCGAATCCGGAACAATCGCTCTCGGGCGCTCGCGAAATGCAATCGCGAGTTCGAGGCTTCGCAGACCGGAAGGACCGCCAGTTGGCGGCAACCGAGGCGTTGGACGCCTCGCCTTTCGTCGTGACATTGCCCATGACGGAGAGCCGCGATCCGGCGACGTCTAATTCGAAGCCCGCGCCCGTGCGAAACCAGTCTTGCCGATACTTGACGGCGCCAAGGTGGAAGGCGCCCAGGCCGATGACATGGCCTCGCGCGCGAGGCACGAGGTAGACGGAAACCGGGAGGAGGTGGAGCGGGTAACGGGAATCGAACCCGTCTAGCTAGCTTGGAAGGCTAGTGCATTACCACTATGCTATACCCGCTCAGCCCGTGGCGGCGATTGCCACTTGTCGGGGCTCCGCGTCAACTGTCAGGCTCCTCGCCGCCCGCTTCCTCTCGGTCTTGGGCTCCTTCGCCCTCCGTGGTCGGGGGAGCGATCGACACGGTGACGCGGCGATTGCGCGCGCGCCCTTCCTCGTCGGGCGTGCCGTCGAGCCGGGCGTTGGGCGCCACCGGCCGCTGCTCGCCCAGCGCCACGACCTCGATGCGCCCGGGATCGACGCCGCGCTCGGTCAGCCATTCGGCGACGGCCTCGGCCCTGCGACGCGAGACGCGCAGGTTGGCCTCGTCGTGGCCGGCTGAATCGGTGTGGCCGCGCAGCACGATCGGCCAGCCCTCGGCTAGCTGGCGCGATTCGAGCACCTTCCCGAGCACGGCCTCGGCGGCCTCGCTCAATGCCGTGCCGCCTTCGGCGAACGGCACGGTCAGCTCCAGCGGATCGGGAGCAGCTTCCGGCTGCTGCGGCAGCACATCGGGGCGGATGATCGAAGGCGTCACTTGCTCGACCGGCGCCGGCGGCGGTGTCGGATCCTGGTCGGGAGCCTGCCGTTCGGGAGCGCGTTCGCAAGAGGCGACGACAAGCGCCAGGCCGGCCATCGGGATCAGGTGTCGCTTCGTCATCCTCTCCTCTTACGCAGCGGCGGCGCGCGACTTCTTCCGGCCGCGTGAGCCCTTCTCGGCCGGGGCGGGCCTGGCCTGGGGTGGCGAGAACGAGATCACCGTATCCCCTGGCCGCGGCTCGGGCGTCGCCGCGTGCGTGAAGAAGCGCATGCGGCCATTGGCCCGTACCAACAGCAGGATTTCCGCCTCGTCCGGCAAGGCGGCTTTCGCATCCTCGAGCCCGAACTGCTCGGACAGCCGGGTCTTGCGGAAGACCCAGCCCTCGCTCTGGCGTTGTTCGACGTCGTCGATGCCGAAACCCGTAGCGAACAGCGCCTGGCCCCTCAAGGACGCGGGCAGCTCCCGCGGATCGTCGCCGGCATCCGCGGCGCCGAGCTGATACACCGAATCGGAACCGATCTCCGGGGCGAATTCCGAACAGACCAGCGCGTTGTAGGCCTCGTTGTCGGTCGCTGCGACGAGCACCTGGAACGGGTTGAGATCGAGCTCGTGCTCCGCCTCCTCGTGGAGGACTTCCCCGTGATAGGCGGGAATGCCCGCCTCTTTTGCAAGCTTGAGCCGACGCCAGCTCGCGTCGGCGATCAGTACGGGATTGCCGAGCTCGCGCACCTGTTTGGCCAGCGCGACGGTCCACGGCGTCGAGCCGACGATCAGCAGGCCGGGCAGAGCCTCACCCTTGACGCCGAGCCAGCGCGCGACGCGGTCGATGGTGAAGCCGTGGGCGACGATGGTCGCCACCACCACCGCAAAGCTGAGGCCGATCAGGAGGGTGCCGTCGGCGAACCCGACCTCCTCGAGCCGAAGGGCGAACAGGCCGGAAATCGAGACCATGACGATGCCGCGCGGGGCGATCCATGCGAGGAACAGCCGCTCCTTCCATGGGATGCCGCTGAACAGCAGGCTCAGCAGGATCGTGGCGGGGCGGACGAGGAACAGCAGGGCGAGCAGGAACAGGCCGAAGCGCCATTCGAACGCGCGCAACTCCGTCACATCGAGCGAGGCAGCAAGCAGGACGAAGATGCCCGACACGAGCAGGGTCGCGACGTTCTGCTTGAACGGGTGGAAGCTCCGCAGGTTGGCGGTCGGCATGTTGGCCAGCGCAACGCCCATGACCGTTACCGCCACGAGGCCCGCTTCATGCTCGATCAGGTTGCAGCCGACGAAGGTCGCGATCACCGCGACCAGCAGCACCGGCGCCTTCAGGTACTCGGGCACGAGCCCGCGCGAAAACGCCCACCCGATGGCCCTCGCCGCAGCGAAGCCGATCCCGGCCGAAGCCACCGCGGCGAGGATCAGCGGTGGGACGATCGCTATCACCGAGGCGCCGTCGCGCGACAGACGGAAGTACTCGTAGGCGATGACAGCACAGAGCGCGCCGACGGGATCGTTGACGATCGCTTCCCAACGCAGGATCGCGGCCGGGCGCGGCTGGATGTTGGCCTGGCGCAGCAGCGGCAGCACCACAGTGGGCCCGGTCACCACCAGGACGCCCGCGAACAGGATGGCCACCGGCCAGACGAGCCCGGCGATGTAGTAGCAAGCCAGCGAACCGAGCAGCCATCCGACCGGCGCGCCGATCAGTACGAGCCGCCAGACGCCCTCCCCGTACTTGCGGAATTCGCGGAAATCGAGTTGCAGGCCGCCCTCGAACAGGATCAGCGCTACGCCGATCGAGATCATCGGTCCGAGCAGGTCGCCGAAGATCTCGCGCGGATCGAACAGCCCGAGGACGGGACCGGCGAGGAACCCGGCCGCCAGCATCAGCACGATCGCCGGCCAGCCGCTGCGCCAGGCAATCCACTGTGCCCCGATCCCGAGCAGGCCGACGAGGGCGATGACGAGAGCCTGATCTTGCATCGTCAGTGAGGAAATCCCGGCTCGCGTTCCATCCCCGGGGTCAATGCCTGCGCACCGAAATCTTTCCGTGAAACCGGCTCAATGTCCGGGGAAATCCAGCAGGGCCTGGGCGGCGATGCCCGCGTCGCGCAAGGCGTCGGCCCCGCCGAGGTCTGGCAGGTCGATCACGAACAGCGCGTGTTCGACCGTGGCGCCCGCCTGCCTCAGCAGCTGGGCTCCGGCGAGCGCGGTCCCCCCGGTGGCGATGAGGTCGTCGACCAGCAACACGCGCTCGCCACCGCGGATGGCCCCCGGATCGAGTTCGAGCCGTGCGGCACCGTACTCGAGCGCATAATCGATGCCAATCGTCGCCACGGGCAGCTTGCCGGCCTTGCGCAGGGGCACGAAGCCGAGCCCCAGCCGGGCGGCGATCGCCGAGCCGAAAATGAACCCGCGCGCCTCGATGCCGGCAACGGACGAGCTCTCGGTTACGGCCGCGCGTTCGACGAGATGGTCGATCGTCGCGGCGAAACCTTCGCCATCCGCGATGAGCGTCGTGATATCGCGGAACTGGATCCCCGCCGCCGGAAAATCCGGGATCGTGCGGACCAGCGCCTTGATATCGGCCGGGGTCAATCCTCGCGCCGCTTCGGCTTCACCCCGGCCCAGACCTGCTGCTTGGCGAGCCAGGCGAGGATGGTGGCGAAGAGCACGAACCCTAGCACCGCCCAGCCGGTCTGCTTGCGCTTGATCAGCGTGGGCTCGGCCGTCCACGTCAGGAACGCGGCGACGTCCTTAGACATCTGGTCGACCGTGGCCGGCGTGCCGTCGGCGTAGGTCACCTGACCGTCAGACAGCGGCGGCGCCATCGCCAGGTTCAGGTTCGGGAAGTACGGGTTGTAATAGAGGCCCGTACCGGTCTTGGCGTCGGGGAACCGCTCGAGCAGTTCGGCCGGCTGCTCCTGGTAGCCGGTGAGCAGCGAGTAGACGTAGGCCGCGCCGCCGTGCCGCGCCTTGGTCATCAGCGACAGGTCCGGCGGAATCGCGTTGTTGTTCGCCGCGCGCGCGGCGATGTCGTTGGCGAACGGCGACGGGAAGTAGTCGGTCGGCGTGCCAGGACGGGTCGTAGCCTCGCCGGTATTCGGGTCGACGCCGGGGACCGTCCAGCTCGCCGCGGTCGCCTTGACCTCGGCCTCGCTGTAGCCAAGCTGTGCGAGGTCGCGGAATGCCACGTACTTCAGCGAGTGGCAGGCCGAGCAGACCTCCTTGTAGACCTGGTAGCCGCGCTGCAGCTGCTGCAGGTCCCACTTGCCGAACGGGCCATCGCTGGCGAGGTGCAGCGGCTTGGGTTCCTCATGGAACTCGTGCTCCGCGGTGGGCTCCACGAAGTAGCCCTGGCCGATCACCGCGGCCGAGCCTGAACCGAAGGCCCACAGCACCGCCACGGTGAAGCCGAGCCCGACGAGTATGCCGATCAACCTGATCATTGCGTCTTTTCCCTTAGTCCCGCGCGCTCAGGTGGCCGGCGTGGTGTTTTCGCCCAGCACCGCCTGCTTGTCCGAGCCGAGCACCGCCTCGGTGATCGAGAACGGCAGCGGTTCCGGCCGTTCGACCATCGAGACGATCGGCAGGATGACGAGGAAGTGCAGGAAGTAGTACGCGGTGGCGATCTGGCTGAGCATCACGTAAGGCTCCTCGGCCGGGGCGCCGCCGCAGTAGAACAGCACCGCCATCGCCGGGATGAGCCCAAACCAGAAGAACTTGCGGAACAGCGGCCGGTAGTGGCCCGAACGCACCGGCGACTTGTCGAGCCAGGGCAGGAAAAACCACACCAGGATCGAGGCGAACATAGCCAGCACGCCGAGCAGCTTGGCCGGCAGGATGAAGTCCGCGGTGAACGCGCGCAGGATCGCGTAGAACGGCCAGAAGTACCATTCGGGCACGATATGCGCCGGCGTCGCCATCGGGTTGGCCTCGATGTAGTTGTCCGGATGCCCGAGGTAGTTGGGCAGGAAGAACACGAACGCGAGGTAGACCAGCAAGAACACGCCGAGCCCGAATCCGTCCTTCGCGGTGAAGTACGGGTGGAACGGCACGGTGTCGCTCTCGCTCTTCACCTCGACGCCGGTCGGGTTCGACGAACCCGGGATGTGCAGCGCCCAGATGTGCAGGATCACGACGCCCGCGATCACGAACGGCAGCAGGTAGTGCAGCGAGAAGAACCGGTTGAGCGCCGCGTTGTCGGGCGCGAAGCCGCCAAGCAGCCAGACCTGCAGCGGCTCGCCGACCAGCGGGATCGCGCCGAACAGGCCGGTGATGACCTTGGCGCCCCAGAAGCTCATCTGCCCCCACGGCAGCACGTAGCCCATGAAGCCCGTCGCCATCAGCAGCAGGAAGATGACCACGCCGAGCAGCCAGACCATCTCGCGCGGCGCCTTGTAGGAACCGTAGAAGAACCCGCGGAAGATGTGCAGGTATATCACCGCGAAGAAGAAGCTCGCGCCGTTCGCGTGGGCGTAACGCAGCAGCCAGCCCCAGTTGACGTCGCGCATGATGTGCTCGACCGAGGCGAAGGCGACGCCGGCGTTGGCCGCGTAGTGCATCGCCAGGATCACGCCGGTGACGATCTGCAGCACCAGGCAGAAGCCGGCGAGCACGCCAAAATTCCACCAGTAGTTGAGGTTGCGCGGCACCGGGTAACCGCCGCCAATGGCGTTGTAGACGAGGCGCGGCAGCGGCAGCTTCTCGTCAAGGTACCGCATCAGCGGCGCCTTGGGTTCGTAGTGCTTGGCCCAGGGGAAGCTCATCAGGCGGACTCCTGCCCAATCACGATCGTGGTATCGGATGTGAACGCATAGTCCGGCACTTCGAGGTTGGCCGGCGCCGGCCCTTTGCGGATGCGCCCGGCGGTATCGTAATGCGATCCGTGGCACGGGCAGAAATACCCGCCGAACTCGCCGCGGTTCTCACCCTCGGCGGCACCGAGCGGTACGCAACCGAGGTGCGTGCACACGCCCATCGTCACGAGGATGTTGCCGTGGCCTTCCTTGGTCCGCTCGGCGAGCGTCTGCGGATCGCGCAGGCTGCCGGGATCGACGGCGTTGGCCGCCTCGATTTCCTGCGGCGTGAGGTTGCGCACGAACACCGGCTGCTTGCGGAACACGGCCTTGACGGCCATGCCCGGCTCGATCGCCGAGATGTCGAGCTCGGTAGTGGATTCGGCGAGCACGTCCTTCGACGGCGCCATCTGGCTGATCAGCGGGACCAGCGTGGCGACGCCGCCGATGCCGGCCGCGCTCACGGCGGCGATGTTGATGAAATCGCGGCGCCGCACGCCTTCCCCGGCGGCCAGCGCTTCGGGATCCGCGGTGCCTGTGGTGGTTGCCATTGCCTTGCCTTGCCTGCCGGCCCCGTGGGCGGGCAGCCCGGACGCGGAACCGTAGAATTCTGGACCCGCCGCGTCCTTCCGAGGCCCCCCGGGGGCGCGGCTTGGGCGGGCTGATAGACGAGCGAACCCGCCATGCCAACAGGCATTTTGGCGGTCTGCGAAGCGGTCAGCCGGCGAGCCCGATCAGCGAGAATTGTCGCCCATAGGTGGGCTCCCCGCGGTGCGTCGCGCGGCGATAGGAAAAGAACCGCGCTTCGTCGGCATAGGTGTCGAGCCCCAGCGCATCGATCGTGCCGACTCCCGCTGCTCGCAGCCGTGCAGTCGCGTAACCTTCGAGGTCGAATTGCCAGTGCCCCACCCGGCCCGGCGCGAAGAATCGCTCGTCGGCCCCGGTGAAGTTGTCGCGAAAGCGCTCGTCGACCTCGTAGCTCGGCTGGGCGATCGCCGGCCCGATCGCCGCGACGATGCGGCTCGCGCGGGCACCGAGGCGCTCCATCGCGGCGACCGTGCTCTCGAGCACGCCCCCATGCGCGCCGCGCCAGCCGGCGTGGGCGGCGCCGATCACTCCCGCCTCGACATCGGCCAGCAGCACCGGAGCGCAGTCTGCTGTGACCACACCCAGCAGCAGGCCGGGCCGGTCGGTCACCATCGCATCCGCGCGCGGGCGCTCGTCGTGCGGCCAGGGCTCGCGAACCTCGACCGCGTCGGGCGAGTGGACCTGGTAAAGGGTGGCCAGCCTCGCTCCGGGCAGCACCGCCGCCACCGCTCGCCGGCGGTTCTCGGCGACCGCCTCGACGTCGTCTTCGGCACCGTATCCGACGTTGAGCCCGGCGATCGAACCCCGCGACACTCCGCCCCTCCGGCCGAGGAAACCGTGAGGTACGCCGGCGAGCGTCGCGGAGCGGATGACCTCGACGGTCTCAGCCAAGGCTGCGGGTCACCTGCTCGTAGGTATCGCGGCTAAGCTTCGGCGCGGCCGCGATCCGCTCGAGCTCCGCCCGCATGAGCGCCGCGCGGACCGGCTCGATCCGCCGCCAGCGGCCGAGCGGCGGGACGAATCGCGCCGCAGTCTGCGGATTGATCGGGTCTAACGCGAGAATCAGGTCTGCAACCAGCCGATAGCCCGCACCGTTCTCGGCGTGGAAGCCCTGCGGGGCGCCGGTAAACGCCATGTAGAGCGAGCGCACGCGGTTGGGGTTCCTGAGCGTGAAGTCGGGGTGCTTCGCCAGCGCTTCGACATGCTCGAGGACTTTCGGGTGCAGCGATTGCGCCTGCAGCGCGAACCACTTGTCGACCACCAGCGGGTTGTCGCGGTAGCGCTCGTAGAAGTCGAGCAGCTTGTCCTCGCGCGCGGGCGTGTCGAGCCCGGTGAGCACCATCAGCGCGCCCTGGCGGTCGGTCATGTTGTCCGCGCTCTCGTACTGCGCCGCAGCCATCTCGGCGGCGCGTTCAGGCACGCCGGCCGCGAGATAGACGAGCGCCTGGGTCTTGAGCTTGCGCGCGCCGCGCGCGGCGGCGCCGAGGTCGTAGGGCACGCGGCTTGTCCTCGCGTGAATCTCGGAGAGCTCGGCTTCGAGGGCGGTCCCGAGCCAGGCCTTGAGCGCCTCGCGCTCGGCATGGATCGCGCCCGGGTCGGCGACCGGCACCTGTTCGGACAGGTACGAATGCCCGGGCAGGATCATAAGCTCGCCGCGCATCAGGTCGTCGAGCTGCCCATCGGCGAGCACCGCCGCGAAGGCCGTCCGGATTGCCTCGCGCCCGGCCTCACGCTCCGCTTCGCCGAGCAGGCCCGCCGAGGCGTCGCGCAAGTGCCGCACGATCAGGTCCTGCATCGCCTCGTAGCGGGCGAACGGATCGTCGTCATGCGCCGCGAGAAACACCAGCTCGTCATCGGAAACACTGCGCTCGATTGCCACCGGAGCCGAAAAGCCGCGGTTGATCGACAGCACCGGCGGCGCGGCGAACCCGGGCACGCTGAAGCTCGCCTGGGCCTGCTCGAGCACGAACAGCTGTTCGCCGTTGTGCTTGCCCGTCTCGCGGTCGAACAGCGCGAGCCTGAGCGGGATCGGCATCGGCTTCTTGTCAGGCTGGCCCGGCGTCGGCGGCACTTCCTGACGGAAGTGAAGCGTCGCCGTGTCGCCCTCGTGCTCGAGCCGAACGGTGACCCTGGGCGTGCCGGCCTGCTCGTACCAGCGGCGGAAGGTGCCGAGGTCGAGACCGGCGCCGTCCTCGATCGCGCAGATGAAGTCCTCGCAGGTTGCCGCCTCGCCGTCGTGGCGCTCGAAGTAGAGGTCACAGCCGGCGCGGAACCGCTCGGGCCCGGCCATGGTGCGCATCATGCGGATGACCTCAGCGCCCTTGTTGTAGACGGTGGCGGTGTAGAAGTTCGATATCTCGCGATAGCTGTCGGGGCGGATCGGGTGCGCAAGCGGGCCCGAATCCTCGGGAAACTGCACCGCGCGCAGCACGCGGACGTCCTCGATCCGCTTGACCGGCGCAGAGCCCATGTCCTGGCTGAACAGCTGATCGCGCAGTACGGTGAAGCCTTCCTTGAGGCTGAGCTGGAACCAGTCTCGGCAGGTCACGCGGTTGCCCGACCAGTTGTGGAAGTACTCGTGGGCGATCACACCCTCGACCGCGTCGTAGTCGCCGTCGGTCGCGGTCTCGGGGTCGGCAAGGACGTACTTGGTGTTGAAGATGTTGAGGCCCTTGTTCTCCATCGCCCCCATGTTGAAGTCGCTGACGGCGACGATGTTGAAGGTGTCGAGATCGTACTCGCGGCCGAAAGTGTCCTCGTCCCACTTCATCGCCCGCTTGAGCGAATCCATCGCGTGCTGCGTGCGCGGCAGGTCGTTCTCGCGCACCCAGATCGCCAGCTGGACCTCGCGGCCGGACCGGGTCGTGAAGCGGTCGCGGTTGGCGACGAGGTCGCCGGCGACAAGCGCGAACAGGTAACTCGGCTTGGGCCAGGGATCGTGCCATTCGGCCCAGTGCAGCCCGTCGGGTCCTTCGCCCGTGGCCTCGAGGTTGCCGTTGCACAGCAGCACCGGGAACTGCGCCTTCGGTCCGGTCAGCCGCACGCGATAGGTCGAGAGGACGTCGGGCCGGTCGGGGAAGAAGGTGATCCGGCGGAAGCCCTCGGCCTCGCACTGGGTGCAGAGCATGCCGTTCGAGGCATAGAGCCCCATCAGCTGGGTGTTGGCCGAGGGATCGATCTCGGTGGCGATCTCGATCTGGTGTGTGTCGCCCGACAGCGGCACGACGAGGTCGTCGCCGTCGCGGGTCCACGAGTTGACCGCCTGCCCGTCGACAACGACTTCGAGCGGCGCGATCCCGTCGCCGTTGAGGCGAATCACCGGGCTGGCCGGCGCGCGGGCGTTGCGCTGCACGGTCAGCACCGAGCGGACGCGGGTTCGCTCGATCCCCAGATCGAACTCGAGCACGATCTCGGGGACGAGCCAGGGGAACGGCGCATAGTCCTCGCGCCGGATCAGCAGCGGTTCCTTGGGCTCGGGGGCCGCGTCGGCCATCTCGGGGTTGCCGTCGGGGGTCGAGGGAGTGCGGGCAATGTCCATGTGTGACCTCCTAGGCGCTTTCGCGATGGCGTCCAGCCGGTAGAACGCACGCATGGCGCATCTGTTCATCTTCGGTCTCGGCTACTCGGCGAAGCGCATCCGCGCGGCGGCGGAAGCGCGCGGCTGGCGCGTGACCGCTACGGGGCGCGAAGGCGAGGTGGCATTCGAGGACGAGAATGGCGTGCGCGCCGCACTGGCGGCGGCGAGCCACGTGCTCTCGTCGGTGCCGCCTGACGAGAAGGGCGACCCGGTGCTCGCCCGCTACGGGAATGCACTGTGCCACGACTGGCTCGGCTACCTGTCGTCGACCGGGGTCTATGGCGACACCGGGGGCGCCTGGGTCGACGAGAGCGCCCCCGTCGGCCGCGGCCGCCGCTCGGCGCGCAGCGAGGCCGACGCGGCGTGGCTCGCGCGCGGCGCACGCGTGTTCCGCCTGCCCGGCATTTACGGCCCCGCGCGTAGCGCGCTCGACCGTGTTGCGGAGGGGCTCGCGCACCGGATCGACCTGCCGGGCCAGGTCTTCAGCCGGATCCACGTCGACGACATCGCCGCGGGCGTGATCGCCGGCCTCGACGCTCGGCCCGACGCGTACAACCTCGCCGACGACCTGCCGGCAAGCCAGAACGCGGTGATCGAGGAGGCTTGCCGCCTGCTCGGCGTCCCGCCCCCGCCGCTGCAAACGCTTGACGAGGCCGGTCTCTCGCCGCAGGCGCGTGCGTTCTACGCGGAGAACCGCCGGGTCGCGAATGGCAAGGCGAAGCGGGTGCTCGGCTGGCGGCCACGTTATCCGACTTACCGCGAGGGCCTGCGCGCGATCCTCAGACGGACTTCGCCCTCAGCGCAATGACCATCCCGACCAGCGCCAGCGCACTGCCGCCGATCGCCAGCCCCGACCAGCGGTAGCCCTCGAACAGCGTCGACAGGCCCATCGCCACGATCACCACCAGCACGTTGTGATAGGCCGCGCGGCCCGCGCCGATTTCGCGGATCAGCCGGTAGTAGAGCGGGAAGGTCACGACCGAGCCGAGCACGGCGAGGTACGCGGTGCCCACCCAGTAGCGGGCGTCGGCCGGCAGCACCGGCGGGCCGGCGAACGCTGAGGCCATCGCGAGGTCGAGCGCAGCGCCGTAGAGCATCGCCCAGGCGATCAGCGTCAGCAGCGGCACGCGCCGCCCCGTCTCGCCGGCCTGGATCACGTTCGACACCGAGGCCGCGATCATCGCCCCGAGCGCGAACCAGATGCCGAGCGCGACGTTGCCGCCAATCGGTGCCGCGCGCGCCTCGTTGACCAGCAGCAACGCGATGCCGCCGATCGCGATCACGCTGCCGGTCATGAAGCGCGCGGTGATCGGCTGGCCCAGCAGCACGCGCCCGAGCACCGCGTTGGGCACCAGCATCAGGCCGATCATGACCGCAACAATGCCCGAGGTCAGGTGCAGCTCGGCCTGGTAGACGAAGTTGTAGTTGCCGCTGAACTGGAACAACCCGACCGCCAGCGCGAGGCCGTGCGCGCGAGGCGGCAGCCGCCACGGCGTGCGCGTCGCGAGGACCAGCGCGAACATGCCGAGCGTCGCCAGCACGAATCTCCAGGCGACGGACCACAGCGCCGGCACGCCATCGATCTGGTCGGTGATCACGATCCAGGTCGAGCCCCAGACAAGGGAGATCGCCAGGAACGGCAGTGCCACGCGCGGCCGTAGCAGCGCGTGGGGTGGTGCTGGCTCGCTCACAGCGCGGCGATCGCGCGCGCGATCGCGCGAGCGTGCTCCTCGCGCGTGTCCCAGGCGGCGACGAAGCGCGCCGCGTCGGAACCCCAGTCGTAGAAACCGAATCCCTGCGCACGCAGCGTCTCGCGCTCGGCCGCCGAGCAGCGCAGGAACACTTCGTTGGCTTCGACCGGGTGGAGCAACCGTCCGCCCGCCGAGCCGGCGATTTCGGCAGCCGCGGCGTTCGCGGCGCGCGCGTTCGCCAGCCACAGGCTGTCTTCGAGCATCGCCAGGACCTGCGCGGCGAGGAAGCGGCCTTTCGATTGCAGGTGCCCGGCGCGCTTGCGGCGATAGCGAGCAACGTCGGCCAGAGCGCGATCGAAGAACACGATCGCCTCGGCGTTCATCGCGCCGTTCTTGACGCAACCGAAACTCAGCGCGTCGACGTCCCCGCAGGCTTCCGCCGGCGAACAACCGAGGAAGGAGACCGCGTTGGCGAACCGGGCTCCGTCCATCTGCACGCGCAGCCCGCGCACGCGGGCGAGCGAGGTGAGCGCCGCGAGCTCGGCCGGGCGGTAGCAAAGGCCGTACTCGGTCGTCTGGGTCAGCGACAGCGCATGGACCTGGACCTGGTGGACGTCGTGGCGGATGCCCGCGAGCGTCCTGTCGACCGACTTGGGCGAGAGCTTTGCCCCCTCCCCCCCGGCCAGAACCAGCTTGGCGCCGTGCAGGTAGAATCCCGGCGCCCCGCCCTCGTCGCTCTCGATATGCGCCTCGCGGTGGCACAGCACCGCGCCATGCGGCGGGACCATCGTCGCCAGTGCGAGGCAGTTGGCCGCGGTACCGGACCCAACCCACAGCGCCGCGACCTCGCGCCCGAACAATGCGGAGAAGGCTTCGTCTAGCCGCCGGCTCAGCGCGTCGGTGTCGTAAGGCGTATCGGTCGTGTCCGCCCGTCGCAGCGCTTCCCACACTTGCGGGTGGACCGCCGCCGCGTTGTCGGACAGGAACTGCATGGGGGAACGCCATGGCTCGCCGCGGTGTTCGGCGCAAGAAGGAGCCCGAAACGATGCCCGACGCGATCGCCATCACCCGCACCGACGAGACCACCCACGGCGCCTACCGCGCCGAACTGCCGGGCGTCGACCGTCCCGCCGAACTCACCTGGCGCGCACTCGGCCCGCTGCGGATCGCCGACCATACTTATGTCCCGCCGGAGATGCGCGGACGCGGGATCGCGCAGCAGCTCGTCGAGGCGCTGATCGCCGACGCGCGCGAGCAGGGTTTCCGGATCGTGCCCCAGTGCAGCTATGTCGCCGCGCAGTTCCGACGGCACCCGGAATGGGCCGACCTGCTCGAGACGCCCGACAGCTGACCGCTCAGCCGGGCAGGCGCGAGAAGTCGACCCCGGCGATCGAATGCAGCACCCCGTCGCGGAGCAGGCGCGCGTCCTCGAGCGGAATTCCCTCGATCGCCAGCGTGCCGCCGGCGACGCCGAAATGCAGCGTCGCGTAACCGCGCCGCCGCGCGATCGGGCCCTGCGCGATCTCGACCGACTGCAGCTTGACCCGCGAGGCGATGTCGAGCCGCGGCGCGAGCCAGCCGCGGCGCACGTAGATCCGTTCGACATCGATCGCGTGGCGGTCGTAGCGCGAGAGAAGGCGCTCGCGCACTGCGACGAGGACCGCGATCCCGGCCATCGCGACCGCGCCCAGCAGCGAGCCGGCCTGCGCCTCGGCGGGGAACAGCGGCCGCGCCAGCGCGAGCGCCACGACCCCGAGCGCCAGCGGCAAGGCACCGAGCATTGCCCGGTCGAATCGGTAGCGCGGGCTCGGGCGGTGCCAGTGGGTGATCCCGTCGGGCAGGTCGAACCCGGCGACGCGAATGACCGACGCGATCTCGCTCATCTGCGCGAAGGGCACGACAACGTGGCTGGCCGACTTCGCATCGGTCGCAAGGCTGACGACCCACAGCGCGTGCCAGCCGAAACGTCGGCGCAGGAGGCCGGTCGTGACATACAGCGCCTGCACGCGGTGGATCGGCATGACCGTGTCGGTGCGAGTCAGCAACCCGCGGCGGCGGCGCAGGCCCTTGGGCGTTTCCTCGAGCCGGAAGCCCCAATCGCGCAGGACCGTTCGGACCAGTCCGGTGACGAGACCGAGCACGGCCAGCGTTGCCAGCGCCAGCACTGCACCGACGGCCTGCACCGCCGGGCCGAGTTCCTGCAGCCGGTGCCCCGGCCCCGCGAGCAGTTCGATCCAGGCCTCGAAATCCCAGATGTCGAACGGGAGGAGGAAGTCGAACTGCTGCAGCGCGCCGCCGATCACGGCGAAGGCGACCAGCGAGAACTCGAACAGGCCGAAGGTGACGAGCCGCCGCGGGTCCATCGCGAACAGCGTCCGCGACGGCTCCTCCACGGCCGCCGCGGCTTCGCCCGCCGCGACGGCCTCGCCGGTCTTGCGCGCTCGCACGGTCTCGCGCAGCGCGTCGGCCTCCGCCAGCGTCACGTAGGCGATGCGGACCTCGTCCTTGCCCCCGGCTCCGGTCTCGAACCGCACCTCGGCCATCCCGAACAGCCGCGGCACCGGCTTCTGCTCGAGGCTGACGTCCTGGATCCGCTCGTAGGGCACCGCCCGCGCCGAGCGGCTGATCAGCCCGTGTTCGATGCGAATGTCGTGCTCGCCGACACGATAGCGGAAGTGGCGCCAGGCGATCCAGGTGAACAGCCCGCTGAAGCCGACCATGGCAAGGAGCGCCGGCGCGACGAACAGGCCGCCACCCTGCCAACCCTGGCTGCCGAAGACCAGCGCGAGCGCCGGAAAGGCAAGGTTGCGCAATCCGGTGATCGCGCGGACGACGAAGCTCAGCGGGCTGGTCCGGCGCCAGTCCTCGGACACGGCCGTCACCGGCTTGGTCACAGAGTCTCGCGCTTGACGTGCGCGCGGATTTCCTCGCGCATCGCGACCGCGTCGTCGTGGCCGAGGCCCGGCAGGGCGACCGAGGCGTTGTGCGTGCCCGCGGTGTGCAGCACCAGCGTAGCGAGGCCGTAGGCGCGCTCGAGCGGCCCCTGTTGGACGTCGATGTGCTGGACGCGCCCGAACGGCACCACGGTGTCCGAGCGGAACAGCAGCCCCCGCACGACGCGCAGCCGGTCGCCGCCGAGCTGGTAGCCGCGCGCCTGGTAGCGGCGCAGCGGCACGCGAGAGATCAGGTACAGCGCCACCAGCACCACGGGCGCGAGGAACGCCCCACGCGGCAGCGTGTCGGCTGATTCGAGCACCAGCGCGCCGATCACGAACGGCAGCGCCCAGCCGAGTGTCGCGAGACGCACGACCTTGACGTAGTTCGGGTGAAGCGGCGTCAGCGCGTCCCCCTCGTGATCCGACGCGTCCATGGTGAACTACATGGACAATACACCGGCCGATGGCAAGCCGCGCGAATGGTGTCGCCGGACAGGGCAGCACTCGTGGTTCGGCGGGGCGCGGCGCAGGCTGTGCATAAGGTGCCGAAGATCAAGGCCTACGCGGTTGGCTTCTCCGCAAGCCACAGGATCCGCCTCTGCACGCCTTCTGGTCCCCTCACCACCGAAAACTGCAGGCCGCACTCGCCGAACTGCTCGTTCATGTCCGGGCCGAAATGCCAGAATGCGAGAATACCATTCCGGTCAAGCGGATCGGAATGGTACTCGGGGTCGGGTACGAGGTGTCTCACCTCGCCGCTCTCCAGTATCGCTCGGCGGATTGTCGCCGGCTCGTTGGGCACGGTGAACAGGTGCGCGCCTCCCGGACGCAGCACACGGAAGCTTTCTCTGAAGGCTGCGTGGGCGTCGGGTACATGTTCGAGGACATCGCTCGACACAATTAGGTCTAGACTATCGTTTGGGAACGTGAGGCGCGTGATGTCCTCCATGCGTGCGCCGTCCTCGCGGATAGTTCCGGGCACATGGCCTGGCCGGTAATAGGATCGAACGTGACTTCGAGCCCCTGACAGGAGCAGACTGATGGGAGAAGCTGGGTCGAGTTCCAGCACGTCGGCGGTGCTCAGATCACCCATCCCGCGTATGTGCTCCGCGAGCATTTCGTAGCGCAGGTTTGCCGTACAGCGGAAGCAGACACGGAACTCCTCGTGCTCGGCGAATTGGACAAATAGAGAGATTCGCTGGCAGGCCCGGCACTGCCGGATGCGGGATTTAGTCAGGTGCCTGAGGTTAGGAAGAACGCGGTTCCTGATGCGACCGGGCAAGTCCTTGTTGATGTACCTTTGCAGCAAGTTCATTTTATCCCCCCCTGTCATCACTTGCTCGACCTAGTGCGGCTGCACCGCGACGAACTTCGCCTTGTAGGTCTCTGCGGAGCTCGCCTCCGGGGGCGACGTAGGCCGCCCAGATGCCACCTTGCCAGATCGCCGACTCCGCAGCCGGAGCCCCAGCCGCACATTCCCCTCCTGCATCACGGCGACCGCCCTCCGCAACTTCCGAAGCTCAGCGTCCCGCTCCCTGATTGTGTCGGCGCAGCCGCTAGCCCGCGCGCAGCTTCGCCAAACCGTCCCTCCGCCGCTGACGCGGCAGGGTCGGCAGCACCGCCCTTGTTTCCCGTCGGATTCGACTCTGCGGCTCGAGCGGCCCGATTCCCCGATGACGCGGCGGGCCGCACCGGCAAGCGCCGGACGGGCATCATCGATGAGCTTGTCGGCCTCACTGACATGGGGCCGCATCAACCGCCTGGCCCGTGCTCGGTCCATGTCCCCAGGCTCCGTTTCCATTCGGTGCAGGTCTTTCGACGCCTTGTCGCGAACGGCACCAAAAGTTCATCGGGAACGGGACGACTGAAGTAATCGGTCGAGCCGGCCTTGTCGAGGCCGGTGCATATGGAAGTCCGGCACCGTGACAGGTGTCACAGTCAGCTGTCAAAACTAACGATCGCGCAAGGCTGCGGAAATCCGCGGTTCGGAATGGTGCTGCTGGAGAGGATTGAACTCTCGACCTCACCCTTACCAAGGGTGCGCTCTACCACTGAGCTACAGCAGCGCCGGAGAGGCGGGCGCTATTGGCGCGCGCCGCCGCTATGTCAAGCGGCGCTTGAGCGCCAGCGACAATAGCGGCAAGGCGTTGCCGATGCGTGAAGCCAAGCCCCCGATGACCCGCGAGGAACGGCTCGCGGCCCGGCTGCGCGAGAACCTGCGCCGCCGCAAGGCGCAGGCGCGCGCGCGCGAACGGGCCGCGGAGGATGGGGACGACGGCCTTCCCAAAGCGCCGGAGCGCGGCTAACGGGCGGGGCTCCCAAGCTGGAGGAGCCTTTCCTTGCCTACGCTGATCCTCGTGCGCCACGGCCAGAGCCAGTGGAATCTCGAGAACCGCTTCACTGGCTGGTGGGACGTCGACCTGACCGAAAAGGGCGAAGCCGAGGCCCGCGCCGCGGGCGAGCTGCTCGCGAAGACGGGCCTCCTGCCGACCTGTGCCTTCACCTCCCTGCAGACCCGCGCGATCCGCACGCTGCACCTGGCGCTCGAAGCCTGCGGTCGGCTGTGGATTCCCGAGACCAAGGACTGGCGGCTCAACGAGCGGCACTACGGGGGCCTCACCGGGCTCAACAAGGCCGAGACCGCGGCCAAGCACGGCGAGGAGCAGGTCAAGATCTGGCGCCGCAGTTTCGACGTGCCGCCGCCGCCGATGGAGGCCGGCGGGCCCTACGACCTCTCCGCCGACCCGCGCTATGCCAACGTCGCGATCCCGGCGACCGAGAGCCTCAAGCTGACGATCGAGCGCGTGCTGCCCTACTGGGAATCGGCGATCGTCCCGCGTCTCGCCGCCGGCGAGACGGTGCTCGTCGCCGCGCACGGCAACTCGCTGCGCGCGCTGGTCAAGCACCTGTCCAACATCTCCGATGCGGACATTACCGGGCTCGAGATTCCCACCGGCGAGCCTATCGTCTACGAGTTCGACGCCGCGATGCGCCCCGGAGAGCGCCACTACCTGAAGGATCGCTGAGATGACCGCACCGGTCGCTATCGTCATGGGCAGCCAGTCCGACTGGCCGACCATGCGCCGCGCGGCCGAAGCGCTCGACAAGCTCGGCGTAGCGCACGAGGCGCGGATCGTCTCGGCGCACCGCACGCCCGACCGCCTCGCCACCTTCGCCAAGGGCGCCGCCGACGAAGGGTTCAAGGTGATCATCGCCGGCGCCGGCGGCGCGGCGCACCTGCCGGGCATGGTCGCGGCAATGACCCACCTGCCGGTGCTCGGCGTGCCGGTCGAATCGAAGGCGCTCAAGGGGCACGATTCGCTGCTCTCGATCGTGCAGATGCCCGCAGGAATCCCGGTCGGCACGCTGGCGATCGGCGAGCCGGGAGCGACCAACGCCGGGCTGCTCGCGGCGGCGATCCTCGCCACTTCCGACCCCGCCCTCGCCGAGCGCCTGCGCGCGTTCCGTGCCGAGCAGACCGAGAGCGTCGCGGAGCGGCCGGAGTGATCCTTCGACAGGCTCAGGATGAGCGGACTTCTGTTTACGTGCCCGGTTCCCGGGCCGCTTCCCCAACCCCGCTCATGCTGAGCCTGTCGAACCCTGTCGCGAGCGACCGTTCCACCCAGCCGGTCAGAGGGAGCGCCGCGTGATTCTGCCCGGTTCGACCATCGGCATCCTCGGCGGCGGCCAGCTCGGGCGGATGCTGGCGATGGCCGCGGCGCAGCTCGGCTACCGCTGCCATATCTACGCTCCCGAACGGGATTCGATCGCGGCCGAAGTCAGCGCGCGGTTTACCTGCGCCGAATGGCAGGACGCCGCCGCCTTGTCGGCGTTCGCGCAGGATTGCGACGTCGTCACCTACGAGTTCGAGAACGTCCCCGTGGCGCCGCTCGCGGCGATCCCGGCCGGACGGCTCGCCCCGGGCACGCGCGCGCTCGAAGTCGCGCAGGACCGGCTGGCCGAGAAGCGGTTCGTCGAGGAACTCGGCGGGCGCCCCGCAGCCTATGCCGCGATCGCCGCCGACAGCGACCTGCAACCGGCGATCGAGCGGGTCGGCATGCCGGGGATCCTCAAGACCCGGCGCGAGGGCTACGACGGCAAGGGCCAGTGGCGGCTCGCCGCGGCAAGCGAGGGCGAGGGCATGCGCGTGCCGCTGGTCGGCTTCGTCTACGAGAAGCTGGTCCGGTTCGAGGCCGAGTTCTCGGTCATCCTCGTGCGCGGGCGCGACGGCGAGGTGCGGTTCTGGGATTCGCCACAGAACGTCCACGAGGGCGGCATTCTCGCGCGCTCGACGCTTCCGGCTCCTGAGGCGGTGGCGGTGCAGGAGCCGGAAGCGCGGCGGCTGGCCCAGGCCGCGGCCGAGGCGCTCGGCTACGTCGGGGTGCTCACCCTCGAGTTCTTCGCCACGGCCGAGGGCCCCGTGTTCAACGAGATGGCCCCGCGGGTGCACAACTCCGGTCACTGGACGATCGAAGGCGCGCTCACGAGCCAGTTCGAGAACCACGTGCGGGCGATCTGCGGCCTGCCGCTCGGCGACACGGCGACGCTGTTCCCGCGGATCGAGATGAGCAACCTGATTGGCGACGCGGCGCAGGAGGCGGCCGAGGTGCTCGCCGATCCTCGTGCGCATCTTCACTTCTACGGCAAGGCCGACGCGCGCAAGGGCCGCAAGATGGGCCACGTGACCCGGCTGGGCTAGAGACAGGCATGAGCCGCGAGATCGTCATCGTCATCGCCCGGGCGCGCGACGGCACGATTGCCAAGGACGGCGACGTTCCGTGGAAGATCTCGGCCGACCTCAAGCGGTTCAAGCGGCTGACGACGGGCAAGCCGATGATCATGGGCCGCAAGACCTTCGATTCGCTCCCCGGCCTGTTGCCCGGACGGCGGCACATCGTGCTCACGCGTCAGCCCGGGTGGCAGGCGGAGGGCGCCGAAGTCGCCCATTCGCGCGACGAGGCGCTCGCGCTCGCGGGCGACGGAGACGTCGCGGTGATCGGCGGCAACGATGTGGTCGAGCTGTTCATGCCGCTTGCGACCCGGCTCGAGCTGACCGAAGTCCACGAGGACACCGCGGGCGACGTGTTCATGGCCGCGCCGGGCGCGGAGTGGCGTGAGATCGCGCGCGAGGAGCACCCGGCACAGGGCAACGATCCCGCCTACGCCTTCGTCACGCTCGAGCGAGCCGGCTGATGCGACTCGCCCACCGCGAGCCGTTCCCCGAAAACCTGCGCGGCGCGGTCATCGCGCTCGGCAACTTCGACGGGTTCCACCTCGGACACCAGGCTGTGGTACGCGAGGCGGTCGAGTGGGCGCGGTCCGAAGGACGCCCGGCCATCGTCGCCACCTTCGATCCGCACCCCGTGCGCCACTTCGCCCCGCACGTGCCGCCGTTCCGGCTGACCACGCTCGACCAGCGCGGGGAGCTGTTCGCCGACGCCGGGGCCGAAGCGATGCTAGTGTTCGAGTTCGACGAGGAGCTCGCAGCGACCTCCGCCGAGGACTTTGTGGCGCGGCTGCTCGGCGCACACCTCGGCGCCGCGGGTGTCGTGACCGGCGAGGATTTCACCTTCGGCCGCGGACGCGCCGGCAACGTGGCGCTGCTCGGGCGCGAGGGCGCCCGGCACGGGATCGCCGCGCGCACGGTCGGCCCGGTGGTCGACACGGGGCTGCCGGTCTCCTCGAGCCGCATCCGCGACGCGCTCAAGGCCGGCGAATGCGAAGTCGCCGCGCGGCTGATGACCCGTCCGTTCGCGGTGCGCGGGCCGGTGCTCCACGGCGACAAGCGCGGCCGCGAGATCGGCTACCCGACCGCCAACCTCGACATGGGCCCCTACCTGCGTCCGCGCTACGGCATCTACGCGGTCACCGCGCGGGTGCTCGACACCGGCGAAACGCTCAAGGGCGCCGCCAGCCTCGGTATCCGCCCGCAATTCGAACCACCGCGCGAATGGTTGGAGCCGTACTTCTTCGACTTTTCCGGCGATCTCTACGGGCGCGAGGTCGAAGTGGCGTTGCACCACTTCCTCCGGCCCGAGGCGAAGTTCGACAGCCTCGAGGCGCTGAAGACGCAGATGGCCGAGGACTGTGCCCGCGCGGCGGAGCTGCTCGGTTGATTGTCGCGCAGAGACCGCAAAGGGCGCAGAGAAGAAGGGGATTTTCACGCGGAGGCGCGGAGAATCCCTGCGGCGAAGCCGCCCTCAATTCCGGATGTCGCAGCACAAGGCTGGGCTGCAGTTTGAAAACGGCTTCGCCGCCAGCGCGACTCCTCCGCGTCTCCGCGTCTCCGCGTGATTCAAGATAGCCCCCTCTGCGCTCTCTGCGCGAACCAAATTGCAGGAACCGCCCGCCCCGGCTAAGGCGCGCGCTCTTATGAGCGAGCAGCGCGACTACCGAGATACCGTCTTCCTGCCGAAGACCGAGTTCCCCATGAAGGCCGGCCTTCCGCAAAAGGAGCCGGGGATTCTCGCGCGCTGGGAAGAACAGGGCCTCTACCGGCAGGTCCGCGAGAGCCGCAGGGGCCGCGAGAAGTTCATCCTCCACGACGGCCCACCGTACGCCAACGGCGACATGCACATCGGACACGCCTTGAACCACGTGCTCAAGGATATGGTCGTGCGCACGCAGACCCTGCTCGGCAAGGACGCGCCCTATGTGCCCGGGTGGGATTGCCACGGTCTGCCGATCGAGTGGAAGGTCGAGGAGCAGTACCGCAAGAAGAAGCTCGACAAGGACCAGGTCCCGGTCGAGGAGTTCCGCGCCGAGTGCCGCGCCTATGCGCAGCACTGGGTCGACGTTCAGCGCAGCCAATTGAAGCGGCTCGGCATCGGCGGCGACTGGGACAATCCCTACCTGACGATGCACTTCGAGGCCGAGGCGACGATCGTCGGCGAGCTACTCAAGTTCGCGGAAACCGGCATGCTCTACCGCGGGGCCAAGCCGGTGATGTGGAGCCCGGTCGAGAAGACCGCGCTGGCCGAAGCCGAGGTCGAGTACGAGGACATCGTCTCAACGCAGATCGACGTGGCGTTCGAGATCGTCGAGAGCCCGATCGAGGAGCTGAAAGGCGCCTATGCGGTGATCTGGACGACCACGCCGTGGACGATCCCGGTGAACCAGGCGATCGCGTATGGGCCGAACGTTCCGTACTGGCTGCTCAACGCGACCGACGGGCGCAAATACCTTGTCGCTTTTGACTTGGTAGAAGCCTTCCTCCAGCGAACGGGGCTCGGACTCTTGGATGAGCCGAATATACCCGAAGACGCCAAGGGATTGTTCCGTTACGGGTTGAGCAAAACCTATAACGGCTCCGACCTCGCCGGCACGGTCGCTCGCCACCCCATGCACCACCTCGGCGGGTTCTATGCCGAGCCCCGCCCCTTCCTCCCCGGCGAGTTCGTGACCACCGACAGCGGCACCGGCCTCGTCCACATGGCCCCCGATCACGGCGAGGACGACTTCGAGCTGTGCAAGGCGCACGGGATCGGGCCCAAGTTCGTGGTCGAGGCCGACGGGCGCTACCGCGCCGACTGGGCCTGGCTACCGCGCACCGACGAGCGCTCGATGTCGGTCATCAACCCGAAGTTCAATGCGCCCGACGGGCCGGTGTGCAGCGATCTGCGCGAAGCCGGCGCTCTCCTCAGTGCGTCCGCAGACTATCGACACAGTTATCCGCACAGCTGGCGCTCCAAGGCCAAGGTGATCTTCCGCTGCACGCCGCAGTGGTTCGTGCCGATGGACAAGGTCATGACGCACATCTCGCCCAAGGACCGCTACGAGCGGCGCTGGGAAGGCGAGGGCGGCGCGCTCAACCCGGCGGAGGAGGACCTGTGCGGCGCGCCGACGCTGCGCCAGGCCGCGATGGAGGCGATCGAGCGGACCCGCTTCGTGCCCGAGAAGGGCCGCAACCGGATCGGCTCGATGGTCGCCGGCCGCCCGGACTGGGTGCTCAGCCGGCAGCGCGCCTGGGGTGTGCCGATCACGCTGTTCGTCCACCGCGAAAGCGGCGAGTACCTGGTCGATTACGAGGTCAACGCGCGCATCGTGGAAGCCATCCGCCAGAACGGCGTCGACGCGTGGAGTGACGCCAACGCGCAGGCACTTCTCGGGGAGAAGTACGACGCCGCCGATTACGAACGTGTCACCGACATCCTCGACGTGTGGTTCGATTCGGGATCGACCCATGCCTTCGTGCTCGAAAGCGGCCGCTGGCCCGACCTCGAGCGGCCCGACACCTATGTCGGCCCGCCGGCCGACCTCTACCTCGAAGGTTCCGACCAGCACCGCGGCTGGTTCCAGTCCTCGCTGCTCGAATCCTGCGGCACGCGCGGCCGCGCGCCGTACAAGGCGGTGCTCACCCACGGCTTCACGATGGACGCCAAGGGCGAGAAGATGTCCAAGTCGAAGGGCAACACCGTCGACCCGAACGAGGTGATGAAGGAGTACGGCGCCGATATCATCCGGCTGTGGGCGCTGTCGGTCGACTACACCGAGGACCACCGCATCGGTCCCGAGATCCTCAAGGGTGTCGCCGACCAGTACCGCAAGCTGCGCAACACCTTCCGTTACCTGCTCGGCGCGCTCGACGGGTTCGCCGAGAGCGAGCGGGTGCCGGTCGAGGGCATGCCCGAGCTCGAGCGCTACGTGCTGGCGCTGCTCGGCGAGCTCGACGCCATGCTGCGCAAGGCGGTCGATGACTTCGACTTCAACACCTACACCCGGGCGCTGATCGACTTCTGCAACGAGGACCTGTCGGCGTTCTACTTCGACATTCGCAAGGACAGCCTCTATTGCGATGCGCCCGGCGATCCGCGGCGGCGCGCGGCGCGGACCGTGTTCGACACGCTGTTCCACGCCCTGGTCCGCTACGCGGCGCCGGTGATCGTGTTCACCGCCGAGGAAGTCTGGGGTACGCGCTTTCCCGAAGCCGGCAGCGTGCACCTGCTCGAATGGCCCGAGGTTGCCCAGGCGGACATCGACACGGACCGGTGGGCCCGGCTGCGCGCGCTTCGCGAGAAGGTCACCGAGGCGATCGAGCCGCTGCGGCGCGAGAAGGTGGTGCGTTCGGGCCTCGAGGCTAAGGTGGTCGTCCCGGCGGCGTTGGTGCCCGACGGTTTCACCGACGCCGACCTCTCCGAGCTGTTCATCACCGGCACCGTCACGCGCGGCGACGGCGAGACGGTCACGATCCGCAAGACCGACGACGCCAAGTGCGGCCGCTGCTGGCGGCTGCTGCCCGAAGTGCCCGAGGACGGCGCGCTGTGCCGGCGCTGCGACGAGACGGTTGCACAGCTGGATGCCGCGTCGTGAGACCGGCCCCCGCTTTCCTCTTCACCCGTCACCCTGAACTTGTTTCAGAGCCCATCCTTCCGCCTGCACTGTCCGTTCGGGGGAGAAATGGGGCCCGAAACGAGTTCGGGATGACGATGCAAGAGAGGGCGGCGCATGACGCATGACTGGCGCAAACGGGGGCTCGGGCTGGCCCTCGCCGTGGCAATCTTCGCGGCCGACCAGTGGCTCAAGGGCTATGTCACCGGGCCGCTCGGGCTCACACGCGTCGGCGACCATTACGACCTGCTGCCGTTCTTCGACTTCACCCTGACGCACAACTACGGCGTCTCGCTCGGCCTGGTTCCGGCGACCTCGCCCGAAATGCGCTGGGGGCTGGTCGGCCTGACCGCTCTGATCGCAACGGTCGTCCTGGTCTGGATGCTGCGCGAACGGAAGCTCGGCGAGATTCTGCCCCTCGGGCTGATCCTCGGCGGCGCGCTCGGCAACATCGTCGACCGCTACAGCTACGGCTACGTGATCGACTTCGCCGACCTCCACTTCGGCGAATTCCGGCCGTTCCTGATCTTCAACGTCGCCGATGCGGCGATCTCGATCGGTGTGGTGATTATCCTTGCCCGCGCGTTGTTCATGCGCGAGAAACCGGCCACCCAGCAGGACGGCCAACAGGCGGACCCTTCCGCGGAGACATCTGATGCGTAATGTGACCCAGCTCGTTCTCGTCGCCGCCGGCGCAGCCTCGCTCGGAGCCTGCGGCTCCGCCGGCATCGCCAACCGCGAGCGGCCCGACGAGTTTGCCGTCCAGCGCCAGGCCCCGCTGGTGGTCCCGCCCGATTTCGAACTCGTCCCGCCCCAGCCCGGCGCCCCGCGCCCGGCCGAAGGCACCGCGGCGCAACAGGCGCTCGACGCTCTGTTCGGCGGCCCGGCCCCGCGCAGCGCCATCGAGACCAGCGCGCTCCGCCGCGCGGGCGAAGCCGAGCAGGGCATCCGCTCCTCGGTCGGCGACCCGCTGACTCACACGGTCGACAAGGGGACGACTACCCGCTCGATCATCGCGGCGCCCGAGGGCGACGGCCAGGACGCGCGCGCCGTCATCCCGGGCTGAGCCTCGTCCGACAGCGGGACGAAGCTTTTCGCAAAAGGACGCCTGCTATCCGACCGAGCTGACCAGCAGCTTGTCTATTCGCCGCCCGTCCATGTCGACCACCTCGAACCGCCAGCCCTGGTCCTCGAAGCGCTCGCCTTCCTGCGGCAGGCGCTTGAGCATCCACAGCACGTAGCCCGCGGCGGTCGCGAACTCGCGATCCTCGGGGAGCTCGAGGCCGAGGCGCTCGGCGAACTCGTCGGCGCCCAGCGCGCCGCCGATCAGCAGCGAGCCGTCGTCGCGCTCGACAACCAGCGGCTCCTCGCCCTCGTCGAGGTGGCTGACAAAACTGCCGACGATCGCGCTGAGCAGGTCCGCCGGAGTGACGATCCCGTCGAGGTGGCCGTACTCGTCGTGGACCATCGCCATGCCGGTGCCCGACTTCTGCAGCAGGCGAAGCGCGTCCATCGCGTCGAGCTGGTCGGGCACGACCGGCGCCTTGCGCATCAGCTCGCGCAGCTGCACCGGCTCCCCTGCCAGCAGCCGTGCGAGCACGTCACCGATCTTGACCACGCCGAGCACCCGGTCGGCCGAACCGTCGGCGACCGGCAGCCGCGAGTGCGGCGAAGCCGCGATCCTCGCCCGGATCTCGGCATCGTCGGCGTTGACGTCGAGCCAGTCGACTTCGGTGCGCGGGGTCATCAGCTCGCGCACCGGCCGATCGGCCAGCCGCATGACGCCCGAGAGAATCGCCCGCTCCTGCTCCTCGATGACCCCCGAGTGGGTGGCCTCGCTGAACAGCATCTGCAGCTCCTCGGCGGTCAGCCGGTGCTCGCCGCGCTGGCCGATCCCCAGGAGCCGCATGAGCAGGCCCGACGAGGTGTCGAGCAGCCAGACGAACGGCGCCGCGATCTTCGCCAGTAGCGCCATCGGCCGCGACATGAGCAGCGCGATCGGCACGGCAGCGCGCAGCGCGAACTGCTTGGGCACGAGCTCGCCCACCACCACGCTGAGATAGGTCGTCAGCCCGATCGCCAGCACCGCGCCCGCACTGTCGGCGTATTCCGCGGGGATGCCAATCAGCGCCAGCCGCTCCCCGAGCGGCTGACCGAGCGTCGCGCCGGACACGTAACCCGCGACGATCCCGACTAGCGTGATGCCGATCTGTACCGTCGAGAGGAACTTGCCCGGGTTGGCCGCGAGCTGCAGCGCGACACGCGCGCCGCCGCTGCCGCGTTCGGCGGCGACCCTGAGGCGAGCAGTGCGGGCGGAAACGATCGCCAGCTCGGACATGGCAAAGACCCCGTTGAGCAGGATCAACGCGGCCAGCACGGCGAGATCGGACCATGGGAAAGGCGACATTGGAAGCGCCCGGCTAGCAGATCGGTCGTTCCCCCGATAGTCACTGCTGTGCGGCTGTGGAACAGGCCGGGCGGCTGCGCGTTTCCAGCGCGTACCGCCGCTTGCGGCGATTCGCCGTGCGCGACGGTCGTCCGACAGCCGCGGTCGCCCGATAACAACACAAGAGGAAACTCATGAAAACGTCCCGCCTCATCATCTCCGGCATCGCCGCGGCGTCGCTGATCGGCCTCTCCGCCTGCGTGACCGACCCCAACACCGGCGAGCGCCACGTCTCGCGCACCGCTATCGGCGGTGTCGGCGGGGCGGGTCTCGGCTACCTGCTCGGCGGCCTGATCGGCGGCAAGACCGCGCGCATCGTCGGCGCAGGGATCGGCGGCGTCGCCGGTGGCGTGATCGGCTACCAGCTCGACCAGCAGATCCGCGAGCTCGACGAGGCAACCGAAGGCACGGGCGTCGACGTTACCAAGACGCCCGACGGCGAGAGCATCCTCGTCAACCTGCCCGACGTGACCTTCGCGGTCGATTCGACCACCATCTCGCCGAGCTTCCGCGCAGCGCTCGACGAGGTCGCGGCGAGCCTGCAGAAGTACCCGAACAGCCTGGTCGACGTGATGGGCCATACCGATTCGACCGGTTCGGAGAGTTACAACCTCGACCTCTCGCGCCGGAGGGCGGAATCGGTGAAGGGCTACCTCGTGATGCGCGGCGTCTCGGCCGCGCGCATCGCCACGATCGGCTACGGCGAGCAGTACCCGCGCGCCGACAACGCCACCGAGGAGGGCCGCGCGCTCAACCGCCGGGTCGAGATCCGCATCACGCCGATCAGCGCCGAAGAAGCCAGCGCGGCGCGCAACTGACCCCGCGCAGCGGCGCAGCGAGGCCGGCCTCCCTCCGGGGGCCGGCCTCCTTCGCCATGAACCGGTTGCCGCTGGCGCGATCGCCAGGGTTTACGGGTTCGCCGCGTAATGCGCGGCCCGGTCGGCCAGCCGGGACACAGCCGCCGCATGGATCGCCGGTGCGCTGACCAGCACTCCGAAAGCCTGCGGGTCGCGCTTGTTGAAGCTCAGCGCGTGGCCGAACGCGTCGCTGACCGCCGCCCCCGCCTCGCGCGCGATCAGCGTGGCGGCGGCGATGTCCCATTCGAATCCCCAGCGCAGCGTGGCGAGGATGTCGGCGCGGTCGTCGGCCACCATCGCGATCCTCAGCGCGATCGAGTTCGGCCGTTCTACCATCACGAGGTCACGGTCCTCCTGTGGCAGGACCTGCGCCGGCACGCGTGCGCCGGGCAGCTCGCGGCGCGTGCTCGCGTGGAGCCGGCGGCCGTTGAGCCACGAGCCCTGCCCAGCGATCGCGCTCCATTCCTCGTCGCGCGCCGGCGCGATGAGGTAGCCGATCAGCGGCTTGCCTTCGCTGATCAACGCCACCGAGACCGCCCAGCCGCTGCGGCCGCGGATAAAGTCGCGCGTACCGTCGATCGGGTCGACCAGCCAGATCAGCCCCCTGCCGAGTCGCTGCGGATCGTCGGCGGTCTCCTCGGACAACCAGCCTGCCGCGGGCAGCAGGCGTCCGAGCTCGCGGTGCAGGAAGGCGTCGACCTCGATGTCGGCCGCGCAGACCGGGCTGCCCGGGACTTTCTCCCAGGTCTCGGGCGCGTGGCCGTGTCCGGGCCACTGGCGCAGCGCCATGCGGCCGGCCTCGCGACAGATTTCTTCGAGGCGCGCGCGGTCGATCATCCGGCGCCAACTAGGGAAGCGCGAAGGGTTTGCAAGCCGCCCGGCGCTGTGCTTAGGCGCCCGCGTCTATCCGGCAAAGACGGACTTCCGATGAACCTCCACGAATACCAGGCCAAGCAGCTGCTCGCGAAATTCGGCATCGGCGTGCCAGCGGGTCACCCGGCGCGCAGCGTCAAGGAAGCGGTCGAGGGCGCCAAGCAGCTCCCCGGCCCGCTCTACGTGGTGAAGGCGCAGATCCACGCGGGTGGTCGCGGCAAGGGCAAGTTCGCCGAGCTTCCGCCCGAGGCGAAAGGCGGAGTGCGGCTGGCGAAATCGATCGAGGAGGTCGAGGCCAACGCGCGCGAGATGCTCGGTAACACGCTGGTCACCGTGCAGACCGGCCCCGCCGGTAAACAGGTCAACCGGCTCTACGTGACCGACGGCGTCGACATCGCCAAGGAGTACTACCTCGCGTTGCTGATCGACCGTGCGAGCGGCCGGATCGCGATGGTCGTCTCGACCGAAGGCGGGATGAGCATCGAGGACGTCGCGCACGAGACCCCCGAGAAGATCACCACGCTGACGATCGACCCGGCGACGGGCTTCATGCCGCACCACGGCCGCGCGGTGGCCTTTGCGCTCAAGCTCACGGGCAACACCGCCAAAGCGGCTCAGAAGCTGGCCGCGCAGCTCTACGAGGCCTTCGTTGCGCTCGACTGCTCGATGATCGAGATCAACCCGCTGGTCGAGACGACCGAGGGCGACCTGCTGGTGCTCGACACCAAGATGAGCTTCGACTCGAATGCGCTCTATCGCCACCCCGACGTCGAGGCGCTGCGCGACGAGACCGAGGAGGACCCGATGGAGATCGAGGCCTCCAAGTACGATCTCGCCTACATCAAGCTCGACGGCGACATCGGCTGCATGGTCAACGGCGCGGGCCTCGCCATGGCGACAATGGACATCATCAAGCTCAACGGGGCGTTCCCCGCGAACTTCCTCGACGTCGGTGGCGGTGCCAACAAGGAGAAGGTCACCGCGGCGTTCAAGATCATCCTGTCCGACCCGGCGGTTAAGGGCATCCTCGTCAACATCTTTGGCGGGATCATGCGCTGTGACGTGATCGCCGAGGGCATCGTCGCCGCGGCCAAGGAGGTCTCGCTGTCGGTGCCGCTGGTGGTGCGCCTCGAGGGCACCAACGTGCAACAGGGCAAGGACATCCTCGCCGGCTCCGGCCTGCCGATCATCCCGGCGGACGACCTCGGTGACGCGGCGAAGAAGATCGTCGCCGAGGTGAAGCAGGCGGCCTGAGGCCGGACGTCCGGCGCGCTTGCGGAACGCAGATCGCCCTACCCGACCCGCCGGTAGCGGAACACGTACTCCTCGTCCGCGCCGTCTCGCCCACGGACGCGCACCGCGCTGATCAGCGTGTCGCCCTCGCGGCGTATGGTGAGACCGTCGAAGTAGGCCGCATTGGGCTCGAGCGCGACGAGCGGGAACGTTTCCATCTCGGCCTTGTCTTCCCAGCCGACGAGGTCCGGCCCAAAGTGCTTGAGGCGATAGACCAGGCTGCCGTCGACTTCGGCGATCTGCATCAGCTCGAAGAACTCGATCCCGCCCTCGCCGTCCTGCTGCACGAAGTGTCCGGCCAGCGAGCCCCCGGCGGGGGGCGAATAGACCTCGGTCGCCGGCGCGCCGCCGATGCCTTCGCCGGTCCAGGTGCCCGCCACCCAGCCGAGCTGGGCGACCGTCGCGCGTGGCGGCACGTGACCTTCGGGCGCGGTGCGAGTCTCGGCCGCGAATGCGGGCACCGCGGCGAGGAAGAGCGCGAGCAACGAAACGATCCAGCGCATCGGCAGCCCTTTTCAAGGGTTGCGAAAGCGCGAGCATAATGCTTCGACCGCTGCGCTCCAAGCGACGACGCTTGACCTCCCGCGCGAGCGGCGCAAAGGCGCTGGCGCAAGATTATTACAAGTGCCGCGAAGGCCTGTCGGAGAGAGCCGATGAAGATCCTCGTGCCGGTCAAGCGCGTGATCGATTACAACGTCCGCCCGCGGGTCAAGACCGACGGCAGCGGGGTCGATCTCGCCAACGTCAAGATGAGCATGAACCCGTTCGACGAGATCGCCGTCGAGGAGGCGATTCGGCTCCGGGAAAAGGGCGTCGCGAGCGAGATCGTCGCGGTTTCGATCGGCCCGGCGAAGGCCGCCGAGACGCTGCGCACGGCGCTGGCCATGGGCGCCGACCGGGCGATCCTGGTCGAGACCGACGAAACCGTCGAGCCGCTGGCCGTGGCGAAGATCCTCAAAGGGGTGTTCGAAGAGGAGCAGCCGGGCCTCGTCGTCATGGGCAAGCAGGCGATCGACGACGATTCGAACCAGACCGGGCAGATGCTCGCCGCGTTGACCGGCCGGCCGCAGGGGACCTTCGCGAGCAAGGTCGAAGTCGACGGCGACAGCGTAACCGTGACCCGCGAGGTCGATGCCGGCTCCGAGACCGTGAAGCTCTCGCTGCCGGCAATCGTCACCACCGACCTCAGGCTCAACGAGCCGCGCTATGCCTCGCTGCCGAACATCATGAAGGCCAAGTCGAAGCCGCTCGCGACCAAGACACCCGCCGACTACGGCGTCGACGTCGCCCCCCGGCTCAGGGTGCTCAAGGTTGCCGAGCCGCCCGTGCGGCAGGCCGGGATCAAGGTCGGCTCGGTCGACGAGCTGGTGGCGAAACTCAAGGAACTGGGAGCCGTCGCATGACCGCGCTGGTGCTGGTCGAACACGAAGCGGGCGCGCTCAAGGACGCAACGCTTGCGGCCGTTACCGCCGCCGCGAAGCTCGGCGCGGTCCACGCGCTGGTCGCCGGAGGCGACGAGGCGCGCGGCGTGGCCGAGGCCGCGGCGAAGGTCGCCGGGGTCGAGAAGGTTCTGCTCGCGGCCGACCCGGCCTATGCCCATGCGCTGCCGGAGAACGTCGCGCCGCTCGCCGCGCAGCTGATGGCCGACTACGACGCCTTCGTCGCTCCGGCGACGACCACCGGCAAGAACATTGCCCCGCGCGTCGCGGCGCTACTCGACGTGATGCAGCTCAGCGAAGTGATCGCTATCGAGGGCGAACGAACCTTCGTGCGCCCAATCTACGCCGGCAACGCGATCGCGACCGTCGAGAGCAGCGATGCCAAGCTCGTACTGACCGTGCGCGGAACCGCGTTCGAGAAGGCGGCGACCGAAGGCGGCTCGGCGGCGGTCGAAGAGGTCGGCGGACCCGGGGACGCGGGTCTGTCGAGCTTCGTCTCGCTCGAGGCATCGAAAAGCGAGCGGCCCGAGCTGACCAGCGCAGGGATCGTCGTGTCGGGTGGCCGCGCGCTCAAGGATGCGGCGACTTTCGAGCAGCTGATCGTGCCGCTTGCCGACAAGCTCGGCGCAGCGGTCGGCGCGAGCCGGGCCGCAGTCGACGCCGGCTACATCTCGAACGACTACCAGGTCGGCCAGACCGGCAAGATCGTCGCCCCGGCGCTGTACATTGCGGTCGGCATCTCCGGCGCGATCCAGCACCTCGCCGGAATGAAGGATTCGAAGCTGATCGTGGCGATCAACAAGGATCCCGACGCGCCGATCTTTCAGGTGGCCGACATCGGCCTCGTCGCCGACCTGTTCGAGGCTGTGCCGGAGCTCACCGCCAAGTTGTAACACCTGCCCGAATTGAAAATTCGGCCGGCGATCGGTAGCTTGCGACGCGGGAGGGCGGTCATGGCGTGGCGTGTCGTTGCAGCAGCGGCCCTGGCAGTCCTGGCGCTCCAGCCCGCCTGGGCCGCGGACGAAACCTTGCGCCTGGAGCCGAGTTCCGAGTGGGTGCTCGACTACGCCGACGAACGCTGCAGCCTTCATCGCCGGTTTGGCGAGGCCGACGACTCGATCAACCTGCGCATCGACTGGTTCGGGCCGCTCCCGACGCATCGGATCCTGCTCGTCGGCCCCGCCGTGCCGCACGCCAGGATGCCCACCAGCGATCTCGCCTTTCGCTTCACGCCCGATCCCGGGATGCGCCCAACCACCGGGATCAACGGGACCTTTCTCGACCAGCCGGCGGTGTCGTTCGGAACATCATTCCTGCCCTACGATCCGGAGGAAACCGGCGAGCGCAAGTCGAAGATCGAGGATATCCGCGACAGTGCGGTACCGAAGCCCGCGGACGCCGAGTTCGAACGGAACGCGCGATCGCTCGAGGTCAGGTTTGAGAACGGTGACGGCGTCCTGCTCGAGCTCGGCAGCATGGCCAAGCCGCTGGCCGCCCTGCGCACCTGCATGGACAATCTGCAATCCGTCTGGGGCCTCGACCCGGCGGTGCAGGCCCACCTCTCCCGACGCGCCGTCCCCAAGCCCTCGACCGTCCGGCGCGTTCAGCGACGCTATCCACCCCGGATGGCCATGGGGGGCATCAACGCCTTCGTTCCCGTTCGGGTGATGGTCGATGCCCGGGGCGAGGTGACCGATTGCGTGGTGCAGAGCGAGGGCATTGAGGAGGCGTTCACCGATGCGGTCTGCGACGGCCTGGCGCGAGGCTACGAGCCCGCGCTCGACGTCGACGGCAATCCCGTGGCGAGCGTCTTCCCGACGTCGGTGATCTACCTGATCCAGTGACAGGCGGATCCGTCGCGCTGTCGGCCCCTGCCGCGCTTGTCGCCGATTGTCGCAAGCGCGCGAGCGACCTTGCTCCCTACAAACTGCTGAAATAGCATCGCCTCCGGGATTGGAGGATGCGATGAAGCGCGTGTTTTCTTGGATCGCAGCGGCAGCCATGGTCGCCGCACCGGCGGCGCAGGCCCAGGACGACGCGGCCGTGTTCCGGCCGAGCGGACCGTGGACCGCCGACTACGGCGAAGACTACTGCCGGCTGATCCGCACTTTCTCCGACGGCCAGCGCGAGATGAGCCTGGCCCTCGAACGCCTCCAGCCGAACGCGTTCGTCCGACTGATCTTCGTCGGCGAGGGCTTGCGGCCGTTCCGCAACGCCGAGCAGATCGGATACGCGTTCCAGCCGACGGGCGCTTCCGGCAAGTCGCGCTACGTGCGCTCGGAGACACCCGAAGGGCAGCAGTTCTTCAGCTTTGACCCCCTCACGCTCGCCCCTCCACCAGCCCTCACTCCCCCGGCCCCCGGTACGCCGCCCGCTCCGCCGCCGCCTTACGATCGCGCGGCGGAACTGGAGAGTGCGGGTGGAATCACCGGATTCACGCTGAGCGAGGGGCTGATTTCGCCCGTCCGTTTCGAGACGGGCTCGCTCCGCGCACCGATCGAAGCCCTGCAGGCATGCACTGACGACCTGCTCACCGTGTGGGGCCTCGACGCAGAGAAGCACAGGACGATGAGCGCTCCGCCCGTGCTCAATCCCAACCCGAGCGGCGTCTTGCCGCAAGGCACTATTCCGTTCGGTGAATTCGGGAAGTTGCGCGGAAGCGCCAACCAGGTTCGCCTGCTGATCGGCACCGACGGCAAGGTGACCGACTGCGCGATCTATTCGCCGTCTCTGTCGCAGACGCTCAACACGCGAATTTGCGAATTGGCGAAGGAACGTGCCTCGTTCCAGCCGGCCAAGGACGCCGAGGGCCAGGCGATGGCCAGCGTCTGGATGGGGTCGCCGATGTTCCTCGGCCCGCCGTTCCCCGGCGCACGTCGCTAGCAGTCCGGCGGCCGGCGAACGAACAGCCGCACGGCCTCGCCGTCGGGCAATTCGCCGTCGCCGTGCGCCTCGAAGCCGAGCTTCATGGCGAGCGCGATCGAGCGGTCATTCGCGGGATCGATCATGCAGAACACGCGCTGCGGCCCGTGCGTGCGCGCGAACCAGTCAAGTGCCGCCTCCATTGCCTCTCGCGCCAGCCCTTGGCCCCACCGGTCGCTGCCAGGATCCAGCCGGCTTCGGGACAGTCATCCAATCCCCGGCCGAGCCCGCGCCACGAATGAAACACACCCGCGTTGCCGATCAGCTCGCCGCTTGCGCGTTCGCGGATCATGAAGCTGCCGTAGCCGTAGAGCAGCCAGCTGCCGGCGTTGCGGCTGAAGCGGGCGAAGTGGTCGACCGCGGCGGCCGTGCGGCCGAGGTAGCGGCCGGTCTCGGGGTCGTCGACGATCGCGAGCATTGGCGCGACGTCGTCGCGCTGCGGCAGCCACAGCTCGAGCCGCTCGGTCACGAGCAGCGGCGCGTCCCTCACAACCACTGCGAGAGCGCGTGGATCGTCACGCCGACGAGCCCGCCGACGAGCGTGCCGTTGATGCGGATGAACTGCAGGTCGCGGCCCACCGCATTCTCGAGCCGGCTGGTCAGCGTTCCCGTGTCCCACCGCCGGACGGTCTCCGAGACGAGCTGAGCGATCTGTTCGCCGTAGCGGGTGACCAACCCGACTACGGTGCGCCGGGCAAGGCGGTTGACCTGCCACTGCAGTGCCGGGTCGTTCTGCAGCGAGCGGCCGAGCTCGGCGAGACTCTCGCCGAGCTGCCCCCCAAGCGCGGCCTCTGGATCGCGGGCCATCTCGATCAGCGACAGGCGCATCCGCTCCCACACGCCCATCCACCAGTCACCGGCCGCAGGATTGGCCAGCACGTCGCGCTTGAGCGCCTCGACCTTTTCGCGCGTCTCGGGATCGTGGACGAGGTCGTGCGCCAGCTTCTCGAGGCCTTCCTCGACCGTCTTGCGTAGCGGGTGCTCTGGATCGACCAGCACTTCGGCAAGCAGGCGGTAGAGGCCGTCAAGCACCGAGTTGGCGACCTTGCCGTCGAGACCCGTCCAGCGCAGCAGCGCGTTGGCGCGCGCCTGGATCATCGACCTCACCATCTCCTCGTTGCGCTCGAGGGCCACTCCCGCCCACCGGATCAGGCCCTCGAGCATCGGGCGGTGACGCCCGTCGGCGATCGCCGCGCTCAGCGCGTTGCCGAGCACGGGGGCGAGGTCCATCCGCTCGATCTGGCGCGCGAGGCCGGCCTTGACCTGGTTGCCTAGGCGCTCGGGATCGAGCGATTCGAGCATCTCGGCGAGCAGTCCCGCGGCGCCCTCACGAATGCGGCTGGGTCCGGCGGGACGCGGCTCGGCGAGGAAGTCGCCGATCGCGCGGGCGAGGTTCATGCCGCGCATCCGCCGCGCAACCACCGTCGGCGTGAGGAAGTTGGCGCGCAGGAACCCGGCCATCGTGTCGGCGATGCGGTCCTTCTTTTCGGGAATGATCGCGGTGTGCGGGATGGGAACGCCGAGCGGATGGCGAAACAGCGCGGTCACTGCGAACCAGTCGGCAAGGCCGCCGACCATGGCCGCTTCGGCAAAGGCGACGACGTAACCTACCGCCGGGTGCAGGTGCTCGAACCGGAGCGCGATAACGAACACGATCGCCATCGCCGCGAGCATGCTTGTCGCCACCAGCCGCATCCGCCGGGCGCGGTCGGCCTGTGCCGCCGGTCTCGCCGCCGGCAGCCGTGCCGGCCGAGGCGGCGGTGGCAGGCGCTTCATCGCGCCGCGCTCGCTATTCCGCGGGATAGGCCTCGGCCTGGCCGGGGCCGTGATGGGGCTTGTAGGTCAGCAGGCGGTCCCGCAGCCACGGCCCGACCCGCTTCTCGAAGCCGTCGGCGAGGCTGAAGCCGGCCGGGACGATGATCAGCGTCAGCAGCGTCGAGAGCAGCAGGCCGCCGATCACCGTGATGCCCATCGGCGCGCGCCAGGCGGCGTCCCCCGACAGCGACAGCGCAGTCGGCACCATGCCCGAGGTCATCGCCACGGTCGTCATCAGGATCGGCTGGGCACGCTTGTGCCCCGCGTCGATGATAGCGGTCTTCTTGGGCACGCCGCTCTCCATCTCCTCGATCGCGAAGTCGATCAGCAGGATCGAGTTCTTGGCGACGATGCCGAGCAGCATCAGCAGCCCGATGTAGACAGCGATCGAGACGGGCTCGGGCGAGCCCGTTCGGATGAAGCCGACGATTGTCAGTGCGATCAGGCCACCGAGCGGCGCGAGCAGCAACGAGGTCATGTTGACCAGCGGCGAAACGAACCGCCGGTAGAGCAGCACCAGCACCGCGAAGACCAGAAGGATGCCGCTGATCACGGCGATGATGAAGTTCTGGATCAGTTCCTGCTGCCAGCGCTGGTTGCCGACCGGCCGGTTCGAGACGCCGACCGGAAGGTCCTGCATGATCGGCAGCGCATTGATCCGGTCCATCACCGGGCCTTCGAGCTGGTTCGGCCCGAGGTCCGCCCCGACGATCACGCGCCGCGACTGGTTGAAGCGCTGGATCTGCGTCGGGCCCGCGCCGAAGCGGATCTCGGCGACGCGCTTGAGCGGGACCGAGCCGCCGGCCGCAGTCGGCACCGGCAGGTTCTCGATCGTCGAAAGATCCTGCCGCGAGGTCTTGGGCAGCACCACGCGGATCGGCACCTGGCGATCACTGAGCGAGAACTTGGCCGCGTTCTGGTCGATCTCGCCGATCGTGGCGATGCGAATCGCCTGGCTCAGCGCGCTGGTGGTCACGCCGAGTTGGGCAGCGAGATCAAGCCGCGGGACGATGATCAGTTCGGGCCGCTGGAGGTCAGCTGCGATGCGCGGCGCGACCAGGCCTTCGACACCCCGCATCTGCTCGACCAGCGTCTGCGCGGTGCGATCGAGCAGCTCCGGATCGGAGCCGGTCAGCATGACCGAAATGTCGCGGCCTGTTCCGCCGCCACCGCCCCCGCCCTGGAAGCTCACGCGAGCGTCAGGGATTTTCTGCAACACGGGCATCATCCGCCGCTCGAACTCGTAGCTCGCGACCTTGCGATCGGGCTTGAGCACGACAAACAGCCGCGCCTGGCCTTCATTGATCCGTTCGAGGATGCGCCCGACTTCGGGTTCTTTCTGCAGCACCGCGGTGACCCGGTCGGCCACTTCCTCGGTCTGCTCGATGGTCGTGCCGGGGACCATCTCGATCGTGACCTGGGTCGTGTCCTCGTCGGTCGTCGGCTGGAACTGCTGCGGCAGGAGCATGAGCAGCGCGACAGTCAGTCCCAGCGCGCCCGCGCCAGCGAGGAACATCCAGAAGCGATGGTCGCGCCAGCGCGCCCGGATCCGGGCGCGGAGATGGTCACGCCAGGCGGCAAAGTCGTCGTCCGCGTTGCGTACGAGCACATCGATCGCGAAACGCACCACGAGATAGGCGGCCAAGGCGGCGACGAGTGGGATGACCATTCCCAACGTGCCTCCGAGGGGAAGCTTACCGACAGCCCAGCCGGCTCCGACCGCGGCCCCGACCATCAACAGCATGAACAGGAACTCGATAGTCCCGTAGGCCGGACGCACCGGCGGCGGGGTCAGCCGCGCCTTGTAGGCTTCGACCTTGTCGGTGTTCAGCGTCCAGGTGAGGAGCTTGATGTAGAGGTCCATCAGGCGGCCTTCACCGTGCGCCTGGTGGCCCTTGGCCTGCAGGAAGTAGGCCGCGATCATCGGCGTGATCATGCGTGCGACCGCGAGGCTCATCAGCACCGCCGCGACGACGGTCAGGCCGAAGTTCTTGAAGAACTGGCCCGAGATGCCCGGCATCAGGCCGACCGGCAGGAACACCGCGACGATCGACAGGCTGGTCGCGACCACCGCGAGGCCGATCTCGTCGGCAGCGTCGATCGCGGCCTGGTACGCGCTCTTGCCCATGCGCATGTGTCTGACGATGTTCTCGATCTCGACGATCGCATCGTCGACCAGCACGCCGGCCACGAGGCTCAAAGCGAGCAGCGTCATTTCGTTCAGCGTGAACCCGAGCAGGTCCATGAACCAGAACGTCGGAATCGCCGACAGCGGGATCGCCAGGGCCGAGATTACCGTCGCGCGCCAGTCGCGCAGGAACAGGAACACGACGATGACCGCGAGGACCGAGCCCTCGACGAGAGCGGCGATCGAGCTCTCGTACTGCCCCTTGGTGTATTCGACGCTGGTGTAGAGCTGTGTGAAGCTGATCCCCGGGTTGTCGGCCTCGATCTGCTTCATTTCCTCGATGGCCGCATCGTACACGGTGACGTCCGAGGCGCCCTTGGCCCGCTCGATGCTGAAGGTGACCACCTGCCGGTCGTTGATCTTGGCGATCGAGGTCTGCTCGGAGAAGCCGTCGTAGACCCGCGCGACCTGGTCGAGCCGGATCGTGCGTCCTCCGCCGATGCTGATCCGCGTGTCTGCAAGCTGGCGTGCGCTGTCGGCGTTGCCGAGCACGCGAACCGACTGACGCGAACCGGCAATTTCGGCGACGCCGCCCGCAGCATCGATGTTGACCTGGCGAAGGGCCTGGTTGAGCGCGCTGGCGGTGACGCCGAGCGCCTGCATCTTCGCCGGATCGAGGACGACGCGAATCTCGCGGTCGACCCCGCCCGCCCGGCTGACGGCCGCCATGCCGGGGATCGACAGCAGGCGACGCGCGATGGTGTCGTCGATGAACCAGCTGAGCTGCTCCATCGTCATGTCGTCGGCCTGGACCGCGAAAAAGCCGATTGGCCCGCCGGCGACTTCTTCCTTGGTCACGCGCGGCTCGAGGATTCCGTCGGGCAGGTCGCTGCGGATCTGGTCGACCGCGTTCTTGACGTCGTTGACGGCCTGATTCGAATCGACGCCGATCTGGAACTGGACGAAGGTGTTGCTGCTGCCTTCGCGCGCGGTCGACTGGATCTCGTCGACTCCGTTGACCGAGCGAACCGCCGCTTCGACCTTTTGCGTGATCTGGGTCTCGATTTCGGTGGGCGCCGCGCCGGGCTGGCTGATCGAGACGTTGACCGCCGGGAAATCGATGTCGGGGCTGTTGTTGACGTCCATCCGGCTGAACGAAACCAGCCCGGCCAGCGTCAGGCCGATGAACAGGACGATGGGGACGATCGGGTTACGGATCGACCATGCGGAAATGTACCGTAGGTTCATCGGCCTGAAGCCTGGCGGCCTCCGTTGTCGACGACCGGGTTGACCTTGTCGCCCTCGTTGACGAAGCCGCCGGCGCGCAGGATCACTCGCTCGCTGCCGTCGAGCCCGGCGACGATCGCGATCCCCTCGTCGGTCACGATTCCCGTGCGCACGTTGCGCCGCACCACGCGGTTGTCGCGATCGACGATCAGGACGTAGCTCCCCTTCTCGTCGGACTGGATTGCGCTCTCGGGCAGGCGCGGCGCGACGATTGCGCCGCGGGCGATCGCGGCCGAGGCAAAGCCGCCGGGGCGGATCGCCGGATCATACGGCAGCGCAATGCGGGCGATGCCCTGGCGATCCTGTGGATCGATGATCGGCGAAATCTGCCAGATTCGCCCGATGAAGGTCTTGCCACTGCCAACCGGCGTGACTTCTGCGGTCGCTCCGACCGAAAGCACCGCGAGGTCGTCCTCGTTGACGTCGGCCAGCAGCTCCATTTCGCCGCCGCGGGCGATCGTGAACAGCGCCGTGCCCCCGGCGCCGACGACCTGGCCGATCTCGACGTTGCGGTCGAGCACCAGGCCCGCGGCGGGTGCAACGATGTTCAGCCGCGCGTTGCGCGCGAGCAGTTCGCGATACTGCGCTTCGGCGACGCGCACGCGGGCGCGCGCCGCGTCTCGCGTTGCGGTCAGGCGGTCGACGTCGGCCTTGCTGATGAAGCCGCGGTCAACCAGCTGCAGTGCACGGTCGAGGTTGGCCTGGGCAAGCTCGGCGTCGGCGCGGGCGACCTCGATCGAGGCCGCGGCACTTTCCGCCTGTTGCGTCTGCACCGAGCGGTCGATCACTGCGAGAACCTGGCCGGCGCGAACCCAATCGCCGGGCTCGACGTTGATGGCGACGACACGGCCGCCCTCGCCCACGACGCCCACGGGCATCTCGTAGCGCGCAGCGAGCGTGCCGGTGGCGCTTATCGTGCCCTGCACCGTGGCACGGCCCGGTGCGACCACCGAGACCGTCGGAATCTGGTCGCCCTCCGCGGCCTGGAAGGGCTGCTCTTCGCCTCCGCTCGAATACAGCAGGGCGCCGGCGGCCACCAGCGCGAGGATGATCGCCGCGGCAATGAGCAGGCGACGCCGCTTCTGGCGTCCCCGCTCGACCTCGACCTCGCCGATCACCACTTCGGGAGCGCCGCTGAGGTCTGCCACTTTCGCTTCGTAATTCATTCCGCGCATCAGCCCCATAGCCCCGCAGCGGCGAGGCCATACCATGTTTGCCGCCGCTGCACACCCGGACGCAGCGGTCGAAGCCCCCGCCGCATAGCCCCGCGAGTGTCTTATCGCAATACAACACTCCATGAACGTGGCCCAGCGGCCGACGAAGAGCGGCATCCCTGCAATAGAAGGGGGCGGACCGCCGCGCGACCCGCCCCGTGTACTTTTTTGTATCAGCATCCGTCGCTCGCAGGCGACGGGACCTGTGTCAGCTCAGCGGACGCGGCCGCGCTGCACGAGGTTGACGACGGCCAGCAGCACGATCGCGCCGACGAATGCGGTGATCAGGTACATGAACCAGCCCGCATCGTCGGTAAGGAACCCGGTCACGTTCCCGATCGCGCTCCCGATCAGGCCGCCGATCACGCCGACCACGATGTTCCAGAAAATCCCCATCGACGCGTCGCGGTTCATCACCATGCTGGCGAGCCAGCCCGCGATGCCGCCAAGGATGATCGTTGCAATCCAGCCCATGGCCCAGGTCCTCCTGTTATCCCGCACCCGTTGTGCGCACCTGTCCCAACGGGACGTGCGCCGATGCGTTCCCTCGACCGGCGAACGGCGTACGAGCGAATTCCGGAGAAGATGGGCGCGCGGGCGCCGGCCTCAGTACTTGAGCTGCCGTTCGTAGAGGTCGCGGTAATGCTGGATGCGCGTCACACGCAGCCCCTGCATTCCCGAACGGTCGACCGCGCGCTGCCAGCTGGCGAACTCCTCGAGCGTCAGGTTGTAACGCTCGAGCACCTCGTCGATCGTCAGCAGCCCGCCATTGACCGCGGCGACGACCTCGGCCTTGCGCCGCACGACCCAGCGCTTGGTATTCGGCGACGGCAGGTCGGCCAGCGTCAACGGCTCGCCGAGGGGGCCGATAACTTGCGCAGGACGAATTTTCTGATTCTCGATCATCTAATCCCTCGTGACCGCCGGTTCGTCACCGAACGGACTGCGCAATGCTCTGCCCGCTACGACTTTGCCATTGCCTGAAACTTCAAGGTTAATGTCCAGCTTACCATTGTGATGCGCTGCGATCCGGCGCGCCGATCCCGCGTCGAAGCTGGCGTCGCCGCATTCGCTGCCGGTCGAGAGAGAAGCCCGCAGGTCGCGAGCCGCCGAAAAGCGGGCCACGAGCTCGCTCCAGCTGAGCGGGCGCAGCTCTCCGCCCTCCCACGACTCCGGATCGGACGGGCGGCTGTCGTCTGGACGCAGGGGCTTTCCCTCGAACATGCTCAAGCCTTAGCCGGGGAAGGGTCAAGATCGGGTAAACCCGCGGCTTAGGCAAAAGTCGGCATGTCCGATTTGGCTCGGCCCCGGTCGAGGTGTAAGGCGCGCGCGATGAAACCAGCCCTTCGCTCAGCCCTGCCCGGCCCCGCAGAGGCCGCCGCGCTGTTCGACCTGCCGCGACCGCCGCGCGAATCCCGCGTGGTCATTGCCATGTCGGGCGGTGTCGACAGCTCGGTCGTCGCGGCGCTCGCCGCCGCGAGCGGGGCCGAGGTGATCGGCGTGACGCTCCAGCTCTACGACTACGGCGCCGCTACCGGGCGCAAGGGCGCATGCTGCGCAGGCGACGATATCCGCGACGCGCGCGGGGTAGCCGATCGGCTCGGCTTCGCGCACTACGTGTTCGACCACGAAAGCGCCTTCCGCGACGAGGTGGTCGAGCGTTTCGCCGACGACTACCTCGCGGGTCGCACGCCGATCCCCTGCATCCGCTGCAACATGGGGCCCAAGTTCACCGACCTGCTGCGAATGGCCCGCGAGCTCGGCGCCGATTGTCTCGCCACGGGGCACTACGTCCGGCGAGTCGCTGGCGCCGCCGGTCCCGAACTGCACCGCGCACTCGATCCCGCACGCGACCAGTCGTACTTCCTCTACGGCACGACCGAGGAGCAGCTCGGCTTCCTCCGGTTTCCGCTCGGCGGCCTGCCCAAGGCCGAAGTGCGGCGGATCGCCGAGAGTTTCGGCCTCGCGGTGGCGGCCAAGCCCGACAGCCAGGACATCTGCTTCGTGCCCGATGGGGACTATGCGCGGATCGTGCGCTCGGTGCGGTCCGAAGGCGTGCGCCCGGGCCGCATCGTCCATGCCGAGACCGGCCAGGCGCTCGGCGAGCATCCCGGGGTGATCCACTACACGGTCGGCCAGCGGCGCGGGCTCGAAATCGGCGGCCAGCCGGAGCCGCTCTACGTCGTCGGGATCGACGCGGCGGCGGCCGAAGTGAGGGTCGGCCCCCGACGGCTGCTGGCAGTCGGCGCGGCGCGGATCGTCGAGACCAACCGCATCGGACCGCTGCCCGACCTGCCGCTGACCGCCAAGGTCCGTTCGCTGGCAAAGCCCGTGCCCGTCGCGCTTGAGGGCGCCTTCGGAGACGGGGCCCCGGCCATGATCCGCTTTGCCGAGCCCGAATACGGCGTCGCCCCGGGCCAGGCAGCGGTGCTTTATGCCGGCGACCGGGTCATCGGCGGCGGGTGGATCGATTCGACTGAGCCCGCCTAGGCCACGCTCACTCCTGCCACCGCTCGAGCTGGCAGCCGGGCCCCTCGCGATATTGCGCGGTCTCGCTGGCGATCAGCGGGACATAGGCGGTGACGCGACGGCTTTCTTGGTCGTCGCTGAGGAACACGATTTCCATCCCGGGCTCGAAGTCCTTCTTGCAGTCGGCGAGGCTCCGCCCGGCGACGTAGCGGCATGAGCAGGCCGTGCGTGCGCCGAACGCCGCGCCCGTGCGGGCGTAGCCCTCGATCGGCTCGCGGTAGAACCAGCCGGCCGCGCCGGCGAGGACGATGACCGCGAGCAGCACTCGTGGCCAGGTCCGGCGCCTGGGCCTGCCGATCGTCCCTCGCTTATCGGTTGCCATGACCCCGTGCCTGGAGGATGAAGCGGCGCCGATGCCGCGCGTTCCGTCTCCTAGCTTTCTCGCCGCCGTGCTGCCAGCCCTGCTCGTCGCCGCCTGCGGCGAGGCAGGCCCGCCGCCGGTGCCCCCGCTCCCGCCCGAGGCGCTCGAAGCCGTAGCCGAGAATCCCGGGGTCGACCGAGAGAAGCTCGCGCGCGCTATCGACACGCTGTTCACGGCCGAGGGCATCGGCGAGACGCGCGCCGTCGTGGTGATGCACGGTGGAGAGATCGTGGCCGAGCGTTACGCCGACGGATACGATCGCGACACGCGATTTGTCGGCTGGTCGATGTCGAAGACGGTGACCGCCGTGCTGATCGGCATGCTGGTCGCCGACGGGCGGCTCCATCTCGACCGGTCGCCGCCGATCCCGCGCTGGCAGCGTGCCGGCGATCCGCGGGGCGAGATCACGCTCAGGCAGCTGCTGCAGATGCGCTCTGGTCTGCGACACGATGAAAAGAGCGATCCGGTCTATACCTCGAGCGAGGTTCGGATGATGTTCCTCGACGGGCGCGACAACATGGCGGCGTGGGCGGAGGCCCAGCCGCTCGAGCACGAGCCGGGGCGCGAGTTCGAGTATTCCACCGCGACGAGCATGGTGCTGGCCGATATCGCCGCGCGGGTGCTGGCGCCGGGTGGCAGCGCGGCCGAACGCCAGCGTGCGGTCGACGAATTCCTGCGCGCGCGGCTGGCCGTTCCGCTCGGGCTCGATTCGCTTACTGCCGAGTACGACCGCGCCGGGACGATGATGGGCGGCAGCATGATCTGGGCGACCGCGCGCGACTGGGCGCGGTTCGGCGAGTTCCTGCGCCACAAGGGCTCGGTCCGCGGCGCCCAGATCGTGCCGCGCGGCTGGGTCGAGTTCATGGTCGCACCGAGCCCGCGCGCACCCGACTACGGCGCGCAGACCTGGCTCAATCGCGATTCGGGCAGCGAGCGCGAGATGCTGTTCCCCGACCGGGGCCCGGCGAGCCTGTTCGCCGCCATCGGCCATCTCGGGCAGTACGTTCTGGTCTCCCCATCGCAGAAGCTGACTGTGGTACGGCTCGGCAAGACCGACCAGGAAGACCGCCCTGCGCTGGTCGATGCGCTGGCGGAAATCGTCGCGCTCTACCCGGAAACATAGAAGGTCCCCTCGACAACGGTCGTGCAGGCCCCGCCGAGCCAGGCGCGGTCGCCGTCGAGCCGGCAGGTCAGGTCGCCGCCGCGCGCCGAGGCCTGGTGGGCGGTGAACTCGTCCCGGCCGAGACGGGCGACCCAGAACGGCGCCAGCACGGCATGGGCCGAACCGGTGACGCTGTCCTCGTCGACCCCGGCGCCGGGCACGAACACGCGGCTGACCACGTCGGTCGCGCGGCCGGGCGCCGTGCAGATGAACTGGTCGTCCCCGAGCGCGGCCATGGCGCGCAGGTCGGGCGCGAGCGCACGCACCTCGTCTTCGCTGTCGAACAGGAACACGCTGTAACGCTCGGGCGAGCGCCAGACCTCGCGCGGCGCGGCGCCGAGCAGGGCGACGGCTTCGGGCCGTTCTCCGCGCGCGGTCGGGATCGCCGGCAGCGCGAGCTCGTAACCGCCCTCGCCCCTCCTTCGGACCTCGAGCACGCCGGCCCGGCGCGTGCGGAACGTCACGCGCTCGCCGCCATCGCGGCCGAGCAGCACGTGGCCGCTCGCCAGCGTCGCATGGCCGCACAGCCGGACTTCGAGCGCGGGGGTGAACCAGCGCAGCTCCCAATCGGACACACCCGTCGCGTCGGGCATGACGAAGGCCGTCTCGGCGAACAGGTTTTCGGCCGCGATCGCCTGCAACGTCGCGTCGGGCAGCCACTCCTCGAGCATGATCACGGCAGCCTGGTTGCCGGCGAAGGTCCGGTCGGCGAAGGCGTCGACGTGCCAGTAGGGCAATGTCCGCAGGCTCATTCCTTGCCCTCCAGCCTGGCAAACTCGTCTGCCTCGGCGAGCGCGTTGCCGGGCTCGTCGACGTGGCCCTCGGGATCGATGTGAATAAGCAGCTCGAGCCCCGGAAAGGCCTCTCGGAGATCGGCTTCGACCCGCTCGATGATCGCGTGCGCCTCGCCGACGGTCATCCCCGCGGGCAGGTCGACGTGGAACTGGGCGAAATCGCGGTGGCCGCTGGTCCGCGTGCGCAAGTCGTGCAGTTTGGCGAGTTCGGGATGCGCTGCGGCGCGCTCGACGAAGCGCTGCCGCTTCTCTTCGGGCCACTCGCGATCCATCAGGTTGTCGACGGCTTCGCGCGACGCGCGCCACGCGCCCCACAGCAGCCATGCGGCGATGGCGAGTCCGAAAAGCGGATCGGCCTCGACGAAGCCGAGGTATGAATCGATCGCCAGCGCCGCAATCACCGCGAGATTGAGCAGCAGGTCTGACTGGTAGTGGACGCTGTCGGTGCGGATCGCCAGCGAGCCGGTGCGGCGGATCACATGGCGCTGCCACGCGAGCAGGACGAGAGTCGCGAGGATCGCCATCACCGACACGGCGATCCCCTCTTCGGCCGCCTCGACCCTGCCGCCCTCGACCAGGCGGAGCACCGCCCGGAACATGATTGCCGCGGCGGACAGCGCGATCAGGATCACCTGCAGCATCGCGGTCAGGGCCTCGGCCTTGCCGTGGCCGAAGCGGTGCTCCTCGTCGGCCGGCATGGCGGCGATCCACACGCCCATCAGCGTCGCCAGGCTCGCGACGAGATCGAGCGCGGTATCGGCGAGGCTGCCGAGCATTGCCGTCGACCCCGTGCGCGCGAGGGCCCAGGCCTTGAGCGCGGCGAGGAACAGCGCCAGCGCCATCGACGCGAACGCCGCGCTGCGGTTCAGGCGGGCGTCGCGCAGGTTCACGGGTAGAGCAGCGTGCTGACCCACCCGTTCTCAGCTCGCGTGAACAGCCGCCGCTCGTGAAGGCGGTGCGGGCGCGAGAGCCAGAACTCGATCCGTTCAGGCGTCAGGCGGAAGCCGGTCCAGTGCGGCGGGCGCGGCACGTCGCCGTCGGGATATCGGGCGCGCAACGCCTCGACCCGATCGAGGTAGGTCCTGCGCGTGTTGAGTGGGCGCGACTGGTCCGACGCGGCCGAGCCGAGCCGCGAATCCGGATGACGCGAGGCGAAGTACGCGTCGGCCATTTCGGCAGGCACTTCCTCGAGCGGACCCTCGATGCGGATCTGGCGATGAAGCGACTTCCAGTGGAACAGCAGGGCCGCGCGCGGGTTGGCGCGGATCTCGCCGCCCTTGCGGCTCTCGGCGTTGGTGTAGAACACGAACCCGTCGGGCCCGTGGCCCTTGAGCAGCACCATGCGCACCGACGGCGCGCCATCGGACGTCGCGGTGGCGAGCGCCATCGCGTTCGGATCGTCCGGCTCGCTGAGCTCGGCTTCGGCGAACCACGTTTCGAACAGCGCGATCGGGTCGCCGTGGGGGATAGCGTCGTGCTCGGGTTCCATGATCCTGCCCTATCGGGTTGCCCGAAAGCTGGAAAGCCTCGCAGCTTGCGCCGTGCAACTGTTCTGCCTAGCTAACACGCCATGGCAGATCCCTACGCGACCCTGGGCGTGTCCCGCACTGCGAGCGAGAAGGACATCAAGTCCGCCTACCGCAAGCTCGCCAAGGAGCTGCACCCGGACCGCAACAAGGACAACCCGAGAGCGGCCGAGCGCTTCGCCGAGGTAACCAAGGCCTACGACCTGCTGTCGGACAAGGACAAGCGGGCACGGTTCGACCGCGGTGAAATCGACGCGGACGGCAATCCGGCGATGCCGTTCGGCGGCGGGTTCCGAAGTGGGGGCTTTCGCCACGCGAGCGCGGGCAATGGCCCCTCTTCGCACGACTTCCAGGGTTTCGGCGTCGGCGACGACATCGATCTCGGCGACATCTTCGAGGGGCTGTTCGGCGGCTTCGGTGGGACGCGCAGCGCCGGGGCGGGCTTCGGCTCGCGCCGCCAGGCGCCGCCGCAGCGCGGGGCCAACGTCAGCTACCGGCTCAAGGTCCCGTTCGTGGACGCGGCCACGCTCAAGCCGCAGCGCATCAGCCTGTCGGACGGCTCGACGGTCGATCTCAAGCTTCCCGCCGGCGTCGAGAGCGGCACGCAGATGCGGCTCAAGGGCAAGGGCCAGCCCGGCCCCGGCGGAGCAGGTGACGCACTGGTCACGATCGAGATCGAGCCCCACCCGTTCTTCGTGCGCGACGGGGCCGACGTCCGGCTCGAGTTGCCGATCACGCTCGACGAGGCCGTGCGCGGGGCCAAGATCAAGGTGCCCACCGTCGACGGACCGGTCATGCTGACGGTCGCGCCGGGGTCTGGCTCGGGCAAGGTCCTTCGGCTCAAGGGCAAGGGCTTCTCGAAGAAGGGCGGCGGTCGCGGTGACCAGCTGGTCACGCTTGAAATCCAGCTTCCCGAAGATCTCGGCGAGCTCGCCCGCCGGCTCGAGGGCTGGAGCGACGCGACGAAGGTGCGGAACCGGCTCGGCGTCTGAGCCATTGCCCGGACGAAGCGGCGAGGAAAGGTCTCGATGGCAGCCGGACTGACGGACCACGACCGGCCCGGCCCGCCGCTCCCCGATCGCACGCCGGAGGGGCGGCGCAAGGAAGCGCTCAGGCACAAGGCGGGGCTGACCGAGCAGGTCACACGCCGCGTCGGCCCGGGTACCCGGGTCTACGAAGTTGTCTCGCGCGTGCTGGTAGGGGCGTGGAACGACGGCTTCATCCACGCGGGCAACCTCGCCTACATGACGGTCCTGGCGATCTTCCCGTTCTTCATCACCGGCGCCGCGCTGTTCAGCCTGGTCGGTGAGGAAGCCGAGCGGGCGGCGGCGATCAACGCCGTCGTCATCGCGCTGCCGCCGGTGGTCGGCAGCGTGATCGAACCGGTCGCGCGGACAGTCGTCGAGCAACGCAGCGGCTGGCTGCTGTGGATCGGCGGGTTCGTCGGGCTGTGGACGGTCGGCAGCCTGATCGAGACGATCCGCGACATCCTGCGCCGGGCCTACGGCACGCGTCCGACGCAAGCCTTCTGGAAATACCGCCTGCTGTCGACCGGGATCATCGTCGGCGCCGTCGTGCTGGTGATGCTCAGCCTGATCGCCCAGGTGATGATCGGCACTGCGCAGCAGATCATCGCGGCCTACATGCCGCAGCTCTACACGGCGGTCGACGACCTGGCGCTGGCGCGACTCGGGCCGGTCGTGATGCTCTACGTCTCGGTCTACCTGCTGTTCTACACGCTGACCCCGGCAGCCTATCGCAAGAAGCGCTATCCGAAGTGGCCCGGGGCGCTGCTGGTGACTGCGTGGTGGGCCGGTGTCACAGCCGCGCTTCCGCCGCTGCTGCATGACGTTTTTCGCTACGATGCGACCTACGGCTCGCTCGCCGGCATCATGATCGTGCTTTTCTTTTTCTGGCTCGTCGGACTAGGGATGGTCATGGGCGCCGAGCTTAACGCGGCGCTGGCCGTCACTCCCGAAGAGGAGGAGGACCGGCTCGGCGCTGAACACGACATCTCGAAGGACCGGGAGGAAAACAGCCGATGACGTCAACGTCGAGCGGGCTGATGACGGGGAAGCGCGGGCTGATCATGGGGCTCGCCAACGACAAGTCTCTGGCATGGGGAATCGCGCAGAAGCTCGCCGAGCACGGCGCCGAACTGGCCTTCTCGTACCAGGGCGAGGCGCTCGAGCGGCGCGTACGACCGCTCGCCGCCCAGCTCGGCTCCGACTTCTGCTTCGAGTGCGACGTCTCGCAGATGGAAGCCCTCGACTGCGCTTTCGCCACATTGCGCGAGCGCTGGGAGACGATCGACTTTCTGGTCCACGCGATCGGCTTCTCGGACAAGAACGAGTTGCGCGGGAAGTACGTCGATACGAGCCTCGAAAACTTCCTCATGACGATGAACATCTCGGCTTACTCGCTGGTCGCGGTGACCAGCCGGGCGCGGCCGATGATGCCGAACGGGGGCTCGATCCTGACACTGAGCTACTACGGCGCCGAGAAGGTCGTGCCGCACTATAACGTGATGGGCGTGGCGAAAGCCGCGCTCGAGACCAGCGTGAAGTACCTCGCCAACGACCTCGGTCCGGAGAACATCCGGGTCAACGCGATCTCCGCCGGCCCGATCAAGACGCTCGCCGCAAGCGGGATCGGCGACTTCCGCTACATCCTCAAGTGGAACGAGCTCAATGCGCCGCTCCGCCGGAACGTGACGATCGAAGACGTCGGCGGCGCCGGCCTCTACATGCTGAGCGACCTGTCGAGCGGAGTGACCGGAGAGGTGCATCACGTCGATGCCGGTTACAACCTCGTCGGCATGAAGCAGGAAGACGCGCCGGACATCGCGCTGGTCTGACGCGCCGCGCACCCATCTCTCTCGCCATCCTCAACTTGTTTCAGGACCCATCGGGCAGGTCGCCGAAACTAAGCTGGCGTGATTGCTGCGGCCTTGCTGACTGAGCTTGCAGCCATGCAGCCGTCCACGCAACTCCGTGCGCGGAGAAACGGATCCTGAAACGCGTTCACGGGCTTTACCTCATTAATGTTCCCGGTATGTTCCGTCTCCGAATCGGGAAGGAGCCGAATCATGCTGACAGGTGGATGCCGCTGCGGCGCCGTACGCTACCAGGCCGCCGTCGAGGAGCCGACGCGCCACGGATTATGCCATTGCGAGGACTGCCGCCGCTCTGCGGGCGCTCCGGCGGTTGCGTGGATCGCCGTGCCGAAGGAGAGCTTCTCGGTCACCGCGGGCGAACCAGTCCGCTGGGACGGAGCCGGTGGCGCCGAACGCTATTTCTGCGGTACCTGTGGCACCGGGCTGTACTATCTCAACGAAGCGGTGCTTCCCGGGATCGTCGACGTCCAGTCGGCCACGCTGGACGACGCCGATGCCTGGACACCGTCGGTGCAGATCCAGTGCGCCGAACGGCTCGGCTACATGGCGAAGCTGGGCGAGCTCCCCGAATTCGAGCGCTGGCCAGGCACCTAGCCCGCCTTGCGCAGCGCCACCGCCTCGAATTCGAGGGCCGGCTGGTCGGGCCAGATGCCGCGGGTGTCGTAGACCGCCTTGCCTGTCCGTTCGGCGAGCGGGACCGAGCGAAACAGGTCGTGGTCGACGAGCACGATCAGCACGTCGCAGGTCTCGAGCGCGGCATCGAGGTCGACCAGCTCGGCGCCAGTACCTTCGAACTCGCGCGGCAGCTCCGCCGCGTAGGGCTCGACCACCGCGACGCGGTCGCCGAATCGGCGCGCGAGCGTCGCCGCGACGAGCCGTGCCGGGCTCTCGCGGAAATCGTCGATGTTGGCCTTGAACGCGAGCCCGAGGCAGGCAACCCGCGCCTGCGGATGCGTCTCGACCAGCTCGGCGGCGCGGGTGATGACGTGATGGATCTTGGCGTCGTTGACGCCGCGCGCGGTGCGGATCAGCGGCGTGTGCTCGGGTGCGCCGTGCACGATGAACCACGGGTCGACCGCAATGCAGTGCCCGCCGACGCCTGGGCCGGGATTGAGGATGTTGACCCGCGGGTGGCGGTTGGCGAGGCGAATCACTTCCCAGACGTCGAGCCCCATCGCGTCGGCGACGATCGACAGCTCGTTGGCGAAGGCGATGTTGACGTCCCGGTAGGCGTTCTCGACCAGCTTGGTCATCTCGGCACTGCGCGCGTCGGTGGTCACGCAGGTTCCGCGAACGAAGCGCTTGTAGAACGCCAGCGCCTTACGTGCGCAACGCGGTGTGATCCCGCCGATCGAACGATCGTTGTCGGTCAGCTCCTGCAGGATCCGGCCGGGCAGCACGCGCTCGGGGCAGTAGGCGATCGAGACGTCGGGAATGCCCTCGACGAGGCCCGGCAGGCGCAGGTCGGGACGCTCGGCGGCGATCAGGTCGCGCACCGCCTCGGTCGTGCCGACCGGCGATGTCGATTCGAGGATCACCGTGTCGCCCGGCTTGAGCACCGCCGCGACGCTGCGCGCGGCGTCGAGCACGCAGGACACGTCAGGCGTGTGGCGGCCATCCTTGGCGAACGGAGTTGGCACAGCGATGACGAAGACGTCGGCAGGGGCGACCTCAGTCGCGGCCGACAGCAGCCCACGCTGGACCACGCCGCGGACGAGTCCGTCGAGATCGACTTCCTCGATGTGAATCTCGCCGCGGTTGATCGTCTCGACCACGCGCGGCGACACATCGACGCCGCGCACCTGCATGCCCGCGCGGGCGATGATCGCCGCCGTCGGCAACCCGATGTAACCGAGCCCGATGACGCTGACGGTTGGAAGTGTCTCGGCGCGCAAGTGATGTGCCTTTCGTCGGAAAACCTGCCAAGCCCTAGGCACGAAAGGGTGAAAGAAGCGGTAACGATGCTCCCCCCAAGCGGGGAGGATCAGCTGGACAGCAGCTCGACGATGCGCGCGGCGCTCTTGCCGTCGCCGAACGGATTGTGAGCGCGCGCCATCGCCGCATAGGCGGACTCGTCGTCGAGCAGACGCTCGGCTTCGGCGACGATGCGGTCGGGGTCGGTGCCGACGAGCTGCGCCGTGCCCGCCTCGACCCCTTCGGGGCGCTCTGTTGTCTCGCGCATCACGAGCACTGGCTTGCCGAGCGCGGGTGCCTCTTCCTGCACCCCGCCGCTGTCGGTCAGCATCAGGTCGGCCAGCCCCAGCAGCCGCGCGAAGTGTGGGTAGTCGAGCGGTTCGAGCAGCGCGACGTTATCGAGCCCCGCGAGCTCGGCCTGCATGACCGAGCGCACGTTGGGATTGAGGTGTACCGGGAAGATTACCGCGACGTCCGGGCGAGCGGCGAGCCGGCGAATCGCCGCGGCGATCGCCTGCATGCCCTCGCCGAAACTCTCGCGCCGGTGGCTGGTGACACCGATGATCCGCTTTCCGGCGAAGCGCGCCTCGAGCTCGGCAAGGCCCGCGGCGAGTTGAGGCATTTGTGCGATACGCGCGGTGATCCAGTGCAGCGCGTCGATCACCGTGTTGCCGGTCACGTGGATTGTTGCCGGATCGACGTTCTCGCGCCGCAGAGCCTCGGCCGCGGTCTCGGTAGGGGCGCAATGCAGCGCGGCGATTGTGCCGATGACCTTGCGGTTGATCTCCTCGGGCCACGGATGGTGGATGTTGCCGCTGCGCAGCCCGGCCTCGACGTGGGCGACCGGAATCTTGCGGTAGTAGGCAGCGATCGCCCCGGCCATCGCCGTCGCAGTGTCGCCCTGGACGACGACCCAGTCGGGTCGCTCCATGTCCATCACCCGGCCGAGTCCCGTGAGCAACGCGGCGGTCAGCGCATCGAGGGACTGGTCGGGACGCATCAAGTCGAGGTCGTGATCGGGCACGAGCCCGGCGATTTTGAGCACCTGGTCGAGCATCCCGCGATGCTGTCCGCTGACGCAGACGCGGCTGGCGAATCGCGGGTCCCGCGCCAGTGCGTGGACCAGCGGAAACAACTTGATCGCTTCGGGACGGGTGCCGAAGACCGTGAGGACGCGCCGGGACATGGGCCCGCCCTTAGCGCACGGCAGTTAAGCGCGCGCTTACGAAATCACGGAGCCGGGCGAATGTCAGCCGGATCGACCACCACCGGGACGCTCGGATCGGTCTGGCGCGGGGCGACCTCGCCGGCTTCCTCGGCCTCCAGGCGCTCCATGTACTGCCGCTCGAGCTCCTCGACGCGGGCCTGCGTCGCAGCGGCCTCGGCGTCGATCGTCGACAGGCGTTCTTCGCGCGCCGCGGCAATCAGCTCGCCGGCGCGGACGTCGGAGCTCGTAGCGCGTTCCTTGTAGGCCGCCTCGATCATCTTCGCGGTGCAGCCGAGCTCGCCACCCGAACCGACCGGCGAGCACGACAGCGCCCCGAACTGGCCGACCGTCTCGTAGGCGAGCACCCGGTTGACCCACGGCTCGTTGGCCGGATCGTTGCTCTGCCTGAGCGCCTCGGGAATGCGGTAGCGCTCGCTCTCGGCCATCCGCGCGCAGACCACGATCTCGTTCTCGGTCGACTGCGGACATTCGTCGTCGCCGTAGACGATCACGGTGTTGACCCGGTCGCCGCCCTCGTCCTGGGCCAGCGCCGGTGCGGGTACCAGCGCGGCAACGGCTGTCGCGGCGGCAAGGGCGAGGAGGCGTGTCATGTCAGGTCCTTCTGCGGGGCACGGCCCGGAAATGCAATTGGCGCCACGGCCCGTGAACACCCGATGAAGCGCGCGGCGGCCGCGATCCGTTTCCGCGGCGCCACGTCAGATCCTTTCGGACAAACGGATCGCCGCACGGCAGCCGAGCCGGATCGCGGCCGAGAGCAGCGGATAGGCCGGCGCGCGCTCGGCCCCGGCGGCGAGCGCCGCGTCGCGATGGGCGAGTTCGTCGTCGCGGAAGCGCTCGATGAGTCCGGCCAGTTCGGGATCGTCGCCGTCGGCTGCGAGCCTGTCGAGCTGGCGCGAATAGTGCCGGTCGATCTCTGTCTCGACCGCCGCGGTGCAGGCCATCGCCGCTTCGGGACCGAGCAGCGCCGTCGCCGCGCCGAGCGCGTAGCCGGCGACCGACCACAGCGGCTGCAGAGCGGTCGGGCGCACGCCGCGCTCGGCCATCAGCGCGTCGAAAGCCCTCAGGTGATCGTGCTCCTGGTCTGCCATCGCGCGGATCTCGCCCGAATGCGGCGCGCGGTCACCCATCACGGCGAGTTGCCCGGCGTAGATCCGGGTGGCGCCGTACTCGCCGGCCTGGTCGACGCGGATCATGGCTGCGCGGTCGGTCATCCCTTGCGAGCCCTAGCAAGCAGCAGGAGAATCGCCACTGCGGATATTACCGAGATGATCGCGTTGAATCCGGCAAGCGAGATGCCGGCGAGCGTCCACGGCGCGACGTCGCAGCGAATCAGCGGCGCGTTCATGATCGCCTCGAGCGGATCGCCGCCGCTGCTGCCGACCGGGTTCGTGCAGGGGGTGATGCCCGGCCACCAGCCGTATTCGACCCCGGCGTGAAACACGCCGATCAGCCCCGACACGAGGATTCCGAGCGCGGCCAGCGCGATCCACAGGCCGCGCGGCCGGGCGACGAACGAAAGCAGCGCAAGCGCGACCGCGGCGAAGTGCGGCCAGCGCTGCCACCAGCACATCTCGCACGGATAGAGCCCGAAGGCGTACTGCGAGACGTAGGCGCCGGCGAGCAGCAACGCCGGCACCGCGAGCGCCAGCCCCTGGGCAAGCCGCGTTTCGGATTGCACGCGTCGAACCGGGCTAGCGCCGCGCCACGACCGCTCCGCCCGTGCGGCGCAGGGTGCGCAGCGCATAGTCGAGCTGGAAGTCGGTGATGCCCTGCGCCTCGAGCTCGGCCGCGGTCAGCGTGAAGCGCGGGTCGTCGCGCTGGTCGGCTTCGAGCGCCTCGTCCTCGAGGTCGATCTCGTTGACGAGGTGTCCACGCAGGTCGCTCTCGCGCAGCTGATACTTCGCGCGCTTGGCGGCATCCGGGTCCGACAGCTGGGGCACGCGGATGTCAGGCTTGATCCCGCCTTCCTGCACCGAGCGGCCGGACGGCGTGTAGTAGCGCGCGGTGGTCAGCTTGAGTGCAGCGTCGCGGCTCAGCGGCAGCAGCGTCTGGACCGAGCCCTTGCCGAAGCTGCGCTCGCCCATGACCAGCGCGCGGCGGTGGTCCTGCAGCGCCCCGGCGACGATCTCGCTGGCCGAAGCCGAGCCGGCGTCGATCAGCACGATCATCGGCAACCCTGCGGCCGCGTCGCCGCGATAGACGCTCTCGGCCTCGTAGTAGACCGAATCGCGCGCGTGGCGGCCCCGCTGCGAGACGATCTGGCCTTCGGTCAGGAACAGGTCGCTGAGCGCCACCGCCTCGTCGAGCGACCCGCCCGGGTTCTTGCGCAGGTCAAGCACCAGGCCGGTCAGCCGGCCGCCCGCTTCGCGCCGCAGCGCGGCGAGCGCGTCATTGACGTCGGCGCCGACGTCGCGGCTGAATTCGTTGACGCTGATCACGCCGATGTTGCCCTCTTCGAGCGTCCAGGTGACCGGCTCGAGTTCGATCACGCCGCGCGTCACGGTAACGTCGAACGGCTCGTCACGGCCCGGCCGGAAGATCGACAGCCGGATCGAGCTGCCGGCAGGTCCGCGCATCTGCTTGACCGCCTCGTCGAGCTCGAGCCCGTAGATCAGCTTGCCGTCGATGTGAGTGATGTAGTCGCCGGCCTTGATGCCCGCCTTGTCGGCCGGGCTGCCCTTGAACGGCGAGACGACCTTCACCGCGCCGTCATCCATCTGCACCGAGATGCCGAGACCCTGGTAATTGCCGTCGATCATCGTCTCGAGCCGCTCGAGCGCAGCACCATCGAGATAGGCCGAGTGCGGATCGAGCGCGGCGAGCATACCATCGATCGCCCCGCGGATCAGGACCTCATCCTCGACCGGCTCGACGTAGCTCGACTTGATCCGCTGGTAGGTGGCGAACAGCTTGGCGAACTCGGGCGACGAGCGGCCTTCGACCTGGGCGAAGACCGCGGTCGTGGCCGGCAGCAGCGCGATCGCCGTAAGCAGCGCGGCGGCGCGCGCGGGCCCGGAAAGGCGTTGGGCAAGCGTCATGAATCGGGTTCCTCGATTGGCCCCCAATGTATCGCGCGGCACGCGTTAACGCCAGATGAGGCGACCAAAGCAGGTCTTCATCCGACAAACCGCAACGGATTGACCGGTTCGCCGCTGTTGCGCAGCTCGAGCGTGACCTGGGGAGCGGCGCGCGCCGCGATCCCCAGCGGCGCCCCGGCAACCAGCGTCTCGCCGACGGCCACGTCGGTCCTGGCAAGGCCGGTGACAAGGCTGGTCCAACCCCCGGCGTGCTCGATGATCACGATGCGCCCGTAACCGCGATAGGGGCCGGCGAAGGCCACCCGCCCGGCAGCCGGCGCGACGACCTGCGCTCCAGGCCGGGGAACGAGAGTCAGCCCGCGGCTCGCGGTGAGGCCTCGGCCATCGCCGAAGCCCCGCACGGTACGTCCGTCGACCGGCAGCAGGTAAGGCATCGGCGGCGCGGCGGCCGAAGCGGCCGGTCCCCGCTCGGGGGCCGGTGCCGCGCGGGCCTCCTCGGGCCGGGCGGGACGCAGCAACGGCCCCGGCAGCGCGGCGAGCCGGATGCGCAGCGCCGCGGCGCGGTCGAGCTCGGCGATCAGCGCATCGAGGTCGCGCGCCTCTTCGGCCAGCGCGAGTGCGCGTTCGGCCTCGCGAACTGCAAGCGCGCGGGCTTCGCGCGAGGCTTCGCGCTGGCGCGCTTCGAGCGCGGCCAGTTCGCGACGCCGTTCAGCGAGGCGGGTCTCCTCGCTGCGCAGGAAAGCGGTCGCGGCGAGCGACTCCTCGTGCAGCTCGCGGCTGCGGGCGAGGCGGGCCCGGAGGTCGGCCGTGCGTGCGCGGACCTGTGGGACCGCGCTGTCGAGCAGCGCGCGCAGGTGGACGACGTCCTCGACCGACCCGGTGCGCAGCAGCGACAGAGCGACGGGGCGACGTGAAAATTGCTGCAACGCAGCGGTCAGGTGCATGACCGGTTGTTGTTCGTGTCCGAGTTGCTCGCGCAGCGCCGCACGCTCGCGCGCGGCCAGGGCGATGCGCGCCTCGGCCGCGGCGATCCCGGCTTCAGCCTGCTGGATCCGCGCGGCGACGGCAGCGGCCTCGCGCGCCGTGCGTTCGACCGCGTCGCTGGCACTCTTTGCCTCGCGCTCGTACTGGGCGCTGCGCGCCTCGGCCGCGCGGCGTGCCGCCAGCGCCGCCGCGAGCGCGGCGCGGGTTTCCGCACTCCCCTGGAAGGCAACGGCGCGCCGGGCTCCGGCCCCCGGAACCGTCACGAGGGCTCCGCACGCCAGGACCGCTGCCACAGCCGCGAGGGCGAAGGCGCGCCTCATGCCCTCACCCTGCCCGATGATAGGGGTGGCCGGCAAGCAGGCTGGTGGCGCGGAACAGCTGTTCAAGCAGCATCGCCCGGACGAGCAGATGCGGCCAGGTCGCCTTGCCGAAAGCCACCAGGCGGTCGGCCGCGTCGCGGTCGGCGCGCGTGTGGCCGTCAGCAGCGCCGACCAGGAAACGCGTTTCGCGAATGCCGTTGTCGCGCCAGTCGCGCAGCAACTCGGCAAGCGCCTCGGACGAGACCTGCGAGCCGCGCTCGTCGAGCAGGATGGTGCGGAACGGCGTCTGCGGCTCGGGTGTCCGCCCACCGCGTTCGGGCAGCTCCGTGAGCCGCAGCGGCCAGGTGATGCGCTTCGCATAGCGCTCGACCAGCTCCGCCTCGGGCGAGCGGCCGATCTTCCCGCGAGCGATCACGTGCAGCAGCATGGCCGACGCCTAGCCGACCCCGCCGGGCAAAGGAATGCTAGGCCCGCCCCCCGGCGGCGACGGTGCCCTCGCCGAAGCCCCACATCCGCTCGAGGTTGTAGAAGCTGCGCACCTCGGGCCGGAACAGATGGACGACGACGTCGCCGGCATCGATCAGCACCCAGTCGGCCGCCGGCAGCCCCTCGATACGCGGCGTGCCGTGGCCTTCCTTCTTGAGCCGCTCGGCGAGCTTGGTCGCCATCGCCGCGACCTGCCGGGTCGAGCGCCCGGAGGCGATGACCATGTGGTCGGCGATGCTCGACTTGCCTTCGAGCGGGATGGTGACGAGGTCCTGCGCCTGGTCCTCATCGAGCTGGTCAAGGATCAGGGCATGGACCGAGCCAGGTGCGGCGGGGGCGGTGTCGGGCATGTCAGTGATGGAGACGATGGTCGAATGCGCGGAAGGTTCCGGCCGGGCTTGCGCCTCTGGGGTCGCGGACGTCATCGTAGCGGGTCATGCTCCTTGCGAGAATGGACGGTGGCAGCACGGGCACAAGCCTCATGCGCTCGTCCCCTGGGCCTCGTCAGCCCCTGCCGGATCGTGAATGAGGGAATGCGTCACCCCGTCCCTGGGCGATGGCCCGCCGAAGCGGCTGGCCCAGCCGGGATCCCCGCGGCGCAATTCGGTAGCCGAGCGCGGATCGGGGTCGAAACGCAGTTCAATCAGCGCGGGTGCGCTCCATTCGTCCCGGTTCCTGAAGCCGGTCGCGGTCAACCGGTAACGCCGCAACCAGGCCATCGCGGGGCTCGCGAGGGCAGCGTCATCATATCCGGGGCGGGCAATCACCGCAATCGGCATTTCCCGGGCTATCTCGCGCCAGTCCTTCCACAAGTGGAATTGCGCGAGGTTGTCGGCCCCCATCAGCCAGACGAACCTGCGGCGCGGGTAGCGCCGTTTTAGGGCCCGCAGCGTGTCGATCGTGTAACGCGTGCCGAGCTCCCGTTCGATCGCGGTCACGCGGATCGGCGCGCGCCGGGCCATCGCCTGGGCCGAACGCATCCGCGCGGCGAGTGGCGCCATGCCGTGCTTCGGCTTGAGCGGGTTGCCCGGCGAGACCAGCCACCAGACCTCGTCGAGGCCGAGCGCCCGGGCGGCGAAGAGGCTGATCGCCCGGTGCCCGCCGTGCGCCGGGTTGAAGCTCCCGCCGAGGAGCCCGGTCCTTTTCACTTCGGCTGGCGGCGCGGCGAGATGCGGAACCCGTGACGCGTGTTCTGCGAGGCGATCGCCCAGGCCGGGTATTCGGGCTCGAGCTCGCCGAGAGCATCCAGCCGGGTGAGCTCGTCGGCGGTCAGCTCGACATCGCTCGCCGCGAGGTTCTCAGCCAGCTGGTCGGGCCGCCGCGCCCCGACGATCACGCTCGAGACGACCTCCTTGTGCAGCAGCCAGGCGAGCGCGATGGCCGAGATCGCGACCCCGCGGGCCTCGGCCATCGGCCGCATGGCGTCGACGAGGTCGAACGCCAGGGCCTTGTCGGTACGCGGGAAGTCGAGCTTGGCGCGGCGGCCGTCGCCTTCGGCGTTGTCGTCGTTGCCGCGCTTGTACTTGCCCGACAGCAGCCCGCCGGCGAGCGGGCTCCACACCATCAGCCCGAGACCCTCGCTGAGCATCATCGGCACCAGCTCGCGCTCGAGTTCGCGGTTGGCGGCGGTGTAGAGCGCCTGGACCGCGATGAACTGGTCCCACCCGCGGCGATCGCAGATGCCGAGCGCCTTGGCGATCTGCCAGGCCGCCCAGTTGGAGACGCCGACGTAGCGCGCGCGGCCCGAGCGGACGATGTCCTCGAGCGCGCGAAGCGTTTCCTCCATCCCGCAGCTCGGGTCCCAGCCGTGGACCTGGTAGAGATCGACATGGTCGAGCCCGAGCCGCGCGAGGCTGGCGTCGATCTGGTGCAGCAGGTGGTAGCGGTTCGCGCCAGCATCGTTGGGCCCCTCGCCCATCGGCCCCATGCCCTTGGTCGCGATCACGATCTGGTCGCGCGCCACGCCGAGCGTCCGCAGCGCACCGCCTACGAACTCCTCGCTCTGCCCGGCGGTGTAGAGGTTGGCGGTGTCGATGAAGTTGACCCCGGCGTCGAGCGCCTGCCTGACCAGCGCGGTCGATCCCTCCTGATCGAGTTCGTGCTGGAAGAACCCGCTCGGCTTGTTGCCGAAAGTCATCGCCCCGAGACACAGCTCCGAGACGACGAGGCCCGACTGGCCGAGACGGTTATAGCGCATGGGCTGTCTCCTGTTCCCACCGGTCTAGGCGGACAGGAGCGAGGCGTTCAAGGCCGCGTTTCGCCGTGGCCGCGGACCTGCCATTTGTAGGTCGTCAGCCCCTCGAGCGCGACGGGCCCGCGGGCGTGCAGCCTGCCGGTAGCGATGCCGATCTCGGCACCGAGACCGAACTCGCCCCCATCGGCGAACTGGGTCGAGGCGTTGACCATCACGATCGCGCTGTCGACCTCGGCGAGGAAACGCTCAGCCACCTCTGTGTCCTCGGTGACGATTGCGTCGGTGTGACCCGAGGAATGCCGCGCGATATGCTCGAGCGCCGCGTCGAGCCCGTCGACCACCGCGACCGAGAGGATCGCATCGAGATACTCGGTATCCCAGTCGTTGGCGCTCGCACGGACGATGCGCCGGTCGAGTGCCTGCGCGCGCGGATCGCCGCGCAGCTCGCAACCGCTGTCGAGCAGCGCACGGACGACCTCTGGCGAACCGGGGAAGGCCGCATCCAGCAACAGCGTTTCCATCGCCCCGCAGATGCCGGTACGGCGCATCTTGGCGTTGAGCGCCAGCCTGACCGCCATTTCCGGGTTGGCCGCGGAATGGACGTACGTGTGGCAGATGCCGTCGAGGTGGGCGAGCACCGGCACCCGCGCGTCGTTCTGCACGCGGGCGACGAGGCTCTTTCCGCCGCGCGGGACGATCATGTCGATCAGCCCCGCGGCGCGCAGCATCGCTCCGACCGCTTCGCGATCCTGCGTCGGCATCAGCTGCACCGCTGCCTCCGGCACACCGGCCGCGACGAGGCCCTCCACCAGTGCGGCGTGGATCGCGCGGTTCGAGTGCACCGCCTCGCTGCCGCCCCGCAGCAGGGCGGCGTTGCCGCTCCTCAGGCACAGTGCCGCGGCATCCGCGGTCACGTTCGGGCGGCTCTCGTAGATGATACCGATCAGGCCGATCGGGATGCGGATTCGCGTGAGCTCGAGCCCGCTCGGCACGGTGTTGCGGTCGATCACCTGGCCGACAGGATCGGGCAAGGCGGCGACCTGCTCGACCGCGGCGGCGATCCCGCCGAGGCGCGATTCGTCGAGCTTCAACCTGTCGAGCATCGCCGACGAAAGTCCGTTCGCCTGCCCCGCCGCGAGATCGCTGGCGTTCGCCTCGAGGATCTGGGCCGAAGCGGCGCGCAGCGCCGCCGCAGCCGAGCGCAGCGCCGCGGCCTTGACGGGATCGTCCATCCGCGCGAGCTGGCGCTGCGCTGCACGGCCCGCCCGGGCGAGCTCGGCGACGAGCGATTCGGGATCGGAGACGGGTTGCAGTTGCGTCGACATGCGGCCGCCTTACCATCCGGTTCGCGGGCTGTCAGCGCGAATTGGAGCGGGCGCGATTCGCGCACAGGGCCGCCGGTTCCCGACAGGGAAGACCCCTCGCAAACGGCTCGTCGTGATTCAGGTTCGACTCGCCCGAATCGTTAACGCGTGGATTCGACGCCGGCCGGTTCGGCCGGTAGCTGTCCCGCCACGATTGGGTCGGGACAAACGGGGTCCACTTGAGAAAGAGAACCGCCGGCTCTCTTCGGGAGAGCCTGCGGAACTGGTTTCCGGAGCGCGAATTCTTCATGCGCTCGCAGGGCCAGGTCCGCTTCATCACGATTACTTCCCGGATGCAGATTACTGCAGCGGCTCTGGTCGTCGCGCTGATCGGCGGCTGGGCGTTGTCGATGGGCGTGATGGCGATCCGGCAGTACCAGTCCGAAGCCGCGCGCTGGTCGCTGCTCGAGCGCGAGGCTGAAGTCGCGACCGCTGAAAACCGAGTAGCCGCCTATCGCGACGACCTTGAACAGGTGACCAGCGACCTCGAGCGCCGCCAGAAGTTCCTCGAAGAAATGACCGAGATGCTGCCGGCCGACGCGATCGTGAACGAACGCGTCAGCGACAGCGCAACCGAGGCGGCAAAAACCGTCGAGAAGGTCAGCGCTTCGATCCCGGAAGCCGCCGCTCTCGCGCGCATCGAAGCGCGCCAGCTCGCCCTCGTCGAGCGTCTCACCCGTTTCGCCGACCAGCGCGCCGCGCGCGCGGAAGCGGCGCTGCGCAAACTTGGGCTCGACCCACGGGCCATGATCGCCGCTACCCGCGTCGGAATGGGCGGCCCGTTCGAGCGACTCTCGACCGAACGTGACGGTTCGCTCGACCCGCGCTTCGAGCGCCTCGGCCTGAGCCTCGCGCGGATGGACGCGCTCGAGCGCGGGCTCAACGGCATCCCGCAGGTCATGCCCGTGGACGTGCAGATGATCACGTCGGGCTTCGGCTACCGCTCGGACCCGTTCCACGGTGGCGCGGCGATGCATGCCGGCCTCGACTTCCGCGGCCGCGTCGGCGATCCGGTGCACGCCGCCGCCAAGGGCACGGTTACCTTCGTGGGCACCAAGTCCGGTTACGGAAAAGTCGTCGAAGTCAGCCATGGCAACGGCATGATGACCCGTTACGCCCACATGTCGGCCTGGCGCGCCCGTGTCGGCCAGCAGGTCGCTGCAGGCGACGTGGTCGGGCTGATCGGCAACACCGGCCGCTCGACCGGCCCGCACCTGCATTTCGAAGTCCGGATCCACGGCCGAGCCGTCAATCCGCGCCCCTTCCTGGAGACCGCCCCCGATGTTCTCGAAGAAGCCCGAGCCGACCATCCCCGGCGCATCGCCGCGAAATCCGGCCCGGCCAGTGGCTAACGGGGGCTCCACCTTCTCGGTCATCGGCGCCGACGTCACGATCAAGGGGGACGTCGAAGCTTCGGCCGACCTCCACGTCGACGGGTCGGTGGTCGGCGACATCGTCTGCGCTGCCCTGGTGCAGGGCGAATCGAGCCGCATAGAAGGCTCGATCGCCGCCGACACGGCTCGCCTCGCCGGTGCAGTCAGCGGCACGATCACCGTGCGCGAGCTGGTGGTCCTCAAGTCGGCCCGCATCCAGGGTGACGTGCACTACGAGGCCCTGACCATCGAACAGGGCGCACAGGTTGAAGGCAAGTTCGCGCCCGACGCGGCGACGCCGAAGCCGGCCGCTGCGCAGCCCGCCGTCCTCGAGCTCAAGGACGACGAGCAGCGATTCTCACTCGCCAGCTGAATGGTTGAGCGGCCGGCCGGTCAGCCGCCCGGGCAGCAGGATCAGGCTTCGTTCGACGCTTCGGCCGCGCGCTTGGCGCTGAGCCAGGCTTCCGCTTCGGCTTCCTGAGCGGCCTCGACCGCAGCCTTGGCCGCGGCTTCCCGCTCGGCGCGCAGCTCGGCGATCAGCGTTTCGCGATCGTCGCGCTCTTCGCCCGAGGCCTCTCCGGCTTCCCCGGCCGCCCCGGCGCGCTTGGCCGCCCGGGCGACCGCCGCGTCGAGCTCGCGCTGCGAGCACAGGCCGAGCGTGACCGGATCCTTTGGCTGGATGTTCTGGATGTTCCAGTGCGTCCGGTCGCGGATCGCATTGATCGTGTTGCGCGTGGTCCCGATCAGCTTGCCGATCTGTGCGTCGGAAATTTCGGGGTGGTTGCGCAGGATCCAGGCGATGCCGTCGGGCTTGTCCTGCCGCTTCGAGACCGGCGTGTAGCGCGGCCCCTTGGTCCGACTGACGTCGACCGGGGCGCGCTGCATCTTCAGGCGATAGTTGGGATCGGCCTGGCCGCGCTCGATTTCCTCGTGCGTCAGCTCGCCCGAGTGCACCGGGTCGCGCCCCGTATACTTGGAGCTCGCAAGATCATCGGCCATCGCCTGGACCTCGAGGATGTGCAGCCCGCAGAACTCGGCAATCTGCTCGAAGGTCAACGCGGTATTGTCGACCAGCCACGACGCGGTGGCATGGGGCATGAGGGGAGTGGGCTGGGCCACGAGTTCTCTCCGCTGAAAATAGATAGGGCCGCCCCATCCGGAGCGGCCGCGCCTCCGCGATGTAGGGCTATTGCCGGCAAACGGCAAGCGTTTGGAGGCCCGGCGGCGCCCGGGGTCGCTCAAGCCGCTCCTCGCTCGGTCCTGCGTGCGGTCAGGGCATCCACGGCGAAGGCATGTTGTACGGCACGGTGATGAACACCGCCTCGACCCCGGCGATCCTGCCGCCGGCGATCTTGAACAGCTCGAGCAGCGCGAAGCTGTGCGGGAAGTGGAACACCGATTTGGTCTTCGTCACCCCGTCGGTCCAGGTCACGTCGACGACCTTGCCGGTGTGATCGATGAAGCCGCCGGCCAGCACGAGGCCCTTCTCCTCGTCGATCAGCGGGAAGCGGCGGTCGCGCAGACGGTCGTCGTAGATGTACTGGCCGAGGCGGAACTGCTCGGCGCAGCCCATCGCCGCGATCGGGTAGCCTTCGATGTTCGGGTTGTTGGTCGTCTGCAGACCGTTCTCGATCCGGTCGCAGTCGTCGGTGAACTCGGTGTGCAACGTGCCGTCATTGAGCTGCAGGGTGTCGAAATAGCCGTTGGCGATGGCGATCATCCTCTCGCGCGGCACGCGTTCGGCCTCGGGAACGTCGGCCAGCATCAGCGGCCGCGGCGCGACGTAGGTTTCGATGCTCGGGAACGGGCCGAACTCCATCGAGCGGCAGACGATCGTCTCGACTTCGGCGATCTTGCCGTCCGGCGCGGCGAGGCGCAGCGCCATGATCGCGGGGTGCCCGTGCTCCTCGACGATGCCGAACCAGGCAACCTGCCCCGACGAGGGGTCGGCGGCCTTGAGATCGTAGTCGGGCCGCCGCGCGCTGATCGTGTTCCACAGCCCGTCGCCGGGCTCGAGGCGAACGTTGTTCTCGGTGAACAGCGCGTCAGGCGCCCAGGACAGCCGCGACGGCTCCTTCGCGACCAGCGCATCGAGATAGGCCTCGGCGAGAGCGTAGAGTTCGATACGATTCATGGGACCTCCAGCACGATCTTGCCGACATGTTCGCCGGCTTCCATCGCGGCGTGCGCGGCCGCGGCTTCGGCGAGCGGAAGAATGCGGTCGATCTCCGGGCGCAACTGGCCGGATTCGACCAGCGGCCAGACATTGCGCGCGATCTCGTCGGTCAACATCGCCTTGAACGCGTTCGGCCGACCGCGCAGGGTCGAGCCGGTCAGCGTGTGACGGCGGACCATCAGCCTGGCCATGTCGATTGTCGCCCGCGCGCCGCCGAGCACGGCGATCGTCACCAGCCGGCCGTCTTCGGCGAGGCAGTCGAGATTGCGCTGCGTGTAGTCGCCGGCGACCATGTCGAGGCACAGGTCCGCGCCGCGGCCTCCGGTGATCGTCCTGACGGCCTCGGCGAAATCTTCTTCGCGATAATTGATCGCGTGGTCGGCGCCGAGCGCGCGCGCCGCGTCGCACTTGGCCGGGGTGCCGCAGGTGACGATCACCTTCAACCCGAACAGCTTGCCAAGCTTGATCGCCGTCGTGCCGATGCCGCTCGTGCCCCCGTGGACCAGCAGCGTCTCGCCCTCGCGCGCCCAGCCGCGCTCGAAGACGTTGTGCCACACGGTGAACAGCGTTTCCGGCAGCGCGGCCGCCTCGGCGAGTGGCAGGCCCGCGGGTACGGGCAGGCAGTGGCTGGCTTCGGCAAGGCAGTATTGGGCGTACCCGCCGCCGGCGACGAGCGCACAGACTGGCTGGCCAAGCAGGACTTCGCCTGCGCCTTCGCCGGCCGAGGCCACCGTGCCGGCGATCTCGAGCCCCGGGATATCGGGCGCCCCGGGCGGCGGGGGATAGCGGCCGAGCCGCTGGAGTACATCAGGCCGGTTGACACCGGCGAAGGCCACTTCGACGAGAACCTGCCCGGGGCCGGGTCGCGGCACGGGACGCTGCTCGAGCCGCAGGACCTCCGGCCCGCCGGGTGCGGCGATACTAACGGCTTGCATCGTCTGCGGCAGAGTCACTCCCCCTGTTCCCCTAATGCCACGGTAACCTTCGCAACGCCCAGCCCTACGGCGCGGCCCCATTGACAGCAAGCGGGGGCGGAATCATGCTGCGATGCAATGGACGACGATCTCCCCCGTGCGCGCGGAGATGCTGCGAGCCGGCTGGCTGCAGAGCCGCTCGATAGCTACTCGCAGGACGAGCTGCTCGAACGCATCGCCCTGCTCGAGGCCGAGATCGAACGCGTGAGGGCGCATCACGCCAAAGCCGCCAGCCACCGCTCGCTGGCGGATTCACTGTTCAAGCCGCGAGAGCCGAGCTGATGGGACCGTCGCCGGTCCTGCTCCCCTCGCATTTGCGCCGGCGGCGCCCCATATCCTGCTTAACGAAGGAGGGCCGGCACCGTTCTCGGTGCATTCATGGAGCCCTCCGTAGAATGGCAACTGTCGGATCGTATATTCCCCCTTGGATTGATTGAACATGCCCAGCTTCGCCCAGAGCCTCGAGAAGACCCTCCACACGGCGCTCCAGCACGCGACCGATCGTACGCACGAGTACGCAACGCTCGAGCACCTGCTGCTGGCGCTGGTCGACGATCCGGACGCCTCCGAAGTGATGACCGCCTGTGGCGTCGACCTCGTCGAGCTCGGCAACGTCGTGCGCCAGTATCTCGATCAGGAATACCAGTCGCTGAAAACCGAGGAAGAGGCTGACCCGCAGCCGACCGCCGGCTTCCAGCGAGTGATCCAGCGCGCGATCCTGCACGTGCAGTCGAGCGGCAAGGACACCGTGACCGGGGCCAACGTGCTCGTCGCGCTGTTCTCCGAGCGCGATTCCTACGCGGTCTATTTCCTGCAGCAGCAGGACATGAGCCGGCTCGACGCGGTCAGCTACATCAGCCACGGCATCGGCAAGGGTGGGCGCCAGCTCGAGAGCCGTACCCCGCAGGGCACCGAGGAGCCCGACGGCAAGAGCGAGGAGAAGGCCGAGAAGGGCGGAAAGAAGGATTCCGCGCTCGACCAGTTCTGCGTCAACCTCAACCAGAAGGCCCTCGACGGCAAGGTCGACCCGCTGATCGGCCGCGGGCCGGAGGTTGACCGGACGATCCAGATCCTCTGCCGCCGGTCGAAGAACAACCCCCTCTACGTGGGCGATCCGGGCGTGGGCAAGACGGCGATCGCCGAGGGCCTCGCGCGCAAGATCGTCGAGGGCGACGTGCCCGAAGTGCTCGCCAACGCGGTGATCTACTCGCTCGACATGGGCGCGCTGCTCGCCGGCACCCGCTACCGTGGCGACTTCGAGGAGCGCCTCAAGCAGGTCGTTGCCGAGCTCGAGAAGCTCCCCGACGCGGTGCTGTTCATCGACGAAATCCACACCGTGATCGGTGCCGGCGCTACCAGCGGCGGGGCCATGGACGCGTCAAACCTCCTCAAGCCGGCGCTGTCGAATGGCTCGATCCGCTGCATCGGCTCGACCACCTACAAGGAGTTCCGCAACCACTTCGAGAAGGACCGCGCGCTGCTGCGCCGGTTCCAGAAGATCGACGTCAACGAGCCCAGCGTCGAGGACACGATCAAGATCCTCAAGGGACTGCGCTCGGCGTTCGAGGAACACCACAAGGTCAAGTACACGCCCGACGCGATCCGCACCGCGGTCGAGATGAGCGCGCGCTACATCAACGACCGCAAGCTGCCCGACAAGGCGATCGACGTGATCGACGAGGTCGGTGCGATGCAGATGCTCGTGCCGCCGAGCCGCCGGCGCAAGACGATCACCGCCAGGGAGATCGAGAAGGTCGTCGCGACCATGGCGCGAATTCCCGCCAAGACCGTCAGCAAGGACGACAAGCTCGTGCTCGCGACGCTCGAGAAGGACCTCAAGCGCGTCGTCTACGGCCAGGACAAGGCGATCGAGGTGCTGGCGACGGCGATGAAGCTGTCGCGCGCCGGCCTGCGCGATCCCGACAAGCCGATCGGCAGCTTCCTGTTCTCCGGCCCGACCGGCGTCGGCAAGACCGAGGTCGCGCGACAGCTGGCCGAGATCATGGGCATCGAGCTCAAGCGCTTCGACATGTCGGAGTACATGGAGCGGCACTCGGTCAGCCGCCTCATCGGCGCGCCTCCGGGCTATGTAGGCTACGACCAGGGCGGTCTCCTGACCGACGCCATCGACCAGCACCCGCACTGCGTGCTGCTGCTCGACGAGATCGAGAAGGCCCACCCCGACCTGTTCAACATCCTCCTGCAAGTGATGGACCACGGCAAGCTGACCGACCATCACGGCAAGACGGTCGACTTCCGCAACGTGGTGCTGATCATGACCACCAACGCGGGCGCGGCCGACATGGCCAAGCAGTCGATCGGCTTCGGCGCCGGTGCCAAGGTCGAGGCGAGCGAGGAGGCGGTCAAGAAGATGTTCGCCCCCGAGTTCCGCAACCGGCTCGATGCGATCGTGCCGTTCGACTACCTCGGGACCGAGACCGTCAGCCGGGTGGTCGACAAGTTCATCCTCCAGCTCGAGCTGCAGCTGGCCGAGCAGAACGTGCACATCCAGTTCGATTCGGATGCGCGCGCCTGGCTCGCCAAGCGCGGCTACGACAAGCTGATGGGCGCGCGGCCGATGGCCCGACTGATCCAGGACAAGGTCAAGCAGCCGCTCGCCGAGGAGTTGCTGTTCGGCAAGCTCGCGCACGGCGGCGAGGTCCACGTCAGCGTCAAGGATGACGCGCTGGCCTTCGAGCTGACCCCGGCGGCGCCCAACGTCGCCCGGCCGAAGGCGCCGAAGAAGGCCAAGGCGAAGGCCAGGCCCGCGACCGAGGAGTAAGGGGCAGGAGCCCTCGTCCGCCGACCTGGCCCGGCAGGGCTTGGTCGCAACTCGAGGATGAGGGCTCCTTCCTTGCGGAACCCGAGGCGCGGCGCCACACTTCTTCCCTCATGGCCGCGCCCTTCAGCTGGATCCGCCCGGAGCCGCACGGCATCCATGTCGTTCCGGCCGACTGCTGGATCGATCCCTCGCTGCCCGTCGCCAACGCGCTCGTGACCCACGGCCACGCCGATCACGCGCGCGGCGGGCACGGGCGAACGATGGCGACCGCCGAAACGCTGGCGATCATGGAATTGCGCTACCAGACCCGCGAAGGCGCGCTACCGGTGGCTTACGGCGAGACGATCGCCCTTCCCGGCGGCGTGAAGGCGACGTTCGTTCCCGCCGGCCACGTGCTCGGCTCGGCGCAGATCGTGCTCGAGCACGCCGGCGAGCGCGCCGTCGTGACCGGCGACTACAAGCGTCGGCCCGATCCGACCTGCCCGCCGTTCGAATGCGTGCCGTGCGACGTACTCGTGACCGAGGCGACGTTCGGCCTGCCGGTATTCTGCCACCCGCCGGTCGAGCGCGAGATCGGCAAGTTGTTGAAAGCGCGCGCTGATCACCCTGATCGCTGCGTGCTCGTCGGCGCCTATGCGCTCGGCAAGGCCCAGCGGCTGATCGCCGAGCTGCGCCGCGCGGGGCACGACGATCCGATCTGGCTCCACGGCGCAATGGAGCGGATGTGCCGGCTCTACGAAGAGTTCGGCGTCACCCTCGGCGACTTGCGGCTGGTCGGCGACGCAACGAAGGACGAGCTGCGCGGCGCAATCGTGATCTGCCCGCCTTCGGCGCTCAACGACCGCTGGAGCCGGCGCCTGCCCGATCCGATCACGGCCATGGCAAGCGGGTGGATGCGCGTGCGCCAGCGCGCGCGGCAGCGCATGGTCGAGCTGCCCCTGGTAATCTCCGACCACGCCGACTGGGGCGAGCTGACCGCGACAATCGAGGAGGTGAACCCGGCGGAAAGCTGGATCACGCACGGTCGCGAGGAGGCGCTGCTGCGCTGGTGCCAGCTGCACCAGCGCCGCGCCCGCGCGCTGGCGCTGGTCGGCTACGAGGACGAGGATGACTGAGATCCCCGGCCGGGTCCTTCGACAGGCTCAGGACGACCGAGGTCCAGGCCCAGTCGCGTATCCCCGCATCGCTCGTGCTGAACCTGTCGAATCGCGCGCACGCGACACCGGCGCTCGATGATAGAGTTCGCAGCCCTCATCGACGCGCTGGTATACACGCGCAGCCGCAACGAGAAGCTGCGGCTCATTGCCCGGTACCTGCAGGCGACACCCGACCCCGACCGCGGCTGGGCGCTGGCCGCGCTGACCGAGGGGCTGAGCTTCCCGGCGGTCAAGGGCGGCACCATCCGCACGCTGATGGCCGAGAGGGTCGACCCGGTCTTGTGGGCGCTGAGCCGCGACTTCGTCGGCGACACTGCCGAGACGGCAAGCCTGCTCTGGCCGCAACCCGAAACTGACGCCATACCGCCACCCTCGGTGAGCGAAGCGGTTGATCTTCTGAGCAGAATGACCCGGATGACGGTCATGTCGGAGCTTCCCCGGCTGCTCGACCGGCTCGACGCCGACGGACGCTACGCGCTGATCAAGCTCGCCACCGGTGCGATGCGCGTCGGCGTCTCGGCGCGGCTCGCCAAGACCGCGTTCGCGCTGGCCTTCGCGGTCGACGTCGAGCAGGTCGAGGAATACTGGCACGCGCTCGAGCCGCCTTACCGCGAGCTGTTCGCCTGGGCGGCCGAGGGCGCCGAGCCGCCCGACACGTCCGAGCGACCGCTGTTCCGCCCGTTCATGCTCGCCCACGCGCTCGAGGACGAGGTGCTCGATCTCGCCGACTACGTCGCCGAATGGAAATGGGACGGCGTCCGGGTGCAGGCGGTCCACGCGCGCGGCGAGTCGCGGCTCTACTCGCGCACCGGCGACGACGTGACCGGCGCCTTCCCGGAAGTCGCCGATGCCCTGGAGATACCGACTGTGCTCGACGGCGAGCTGCTCGTGCGCGGCAATCACCAGGGAGGCGAGAGCGGCGGGGCGGCGAGCTTCAACGCGCTGCAACAGCGGCTCGGGCGCAAGACGGTCCCGAAAGCGATGCTTGCCGAGTACCCGGCCTTCGTGCGGCTCTACGACGTGCTGATCCTCGACGGCGAGGATTTGCGCGAGCTGCCGTGGGAAGTGCGCCGCGCACGGCTCGAGGCGCTGATGCCGCGCCTGCCGTCGGACCGGTTCGACCTGTCACCCGTCATCGAGGCCGACAACTTCGAGCACCTCGCTGAGCTCCGCGCGGGGGCGCGCGACGCCGCGATCGAGGGGCTGATGCTCAAGCGCCGCGATTCGCCTTACGTCGCCGGGCGCAAGACCGGGCTGTGGTACAAGTGGAAGCGCGACCCGCTGCTGGTCGACTGCGTGCTGATGTACGCCCAGCGCGGGAGCGGCAAGCGTTCCAGCTTCTACTCCGATTACACGTTCGGCTGCTGGGACGGCGATCCCGACGAGGGGGCCGAACTGCTGCCGGTGGGCAAGGCCTATTTCGGCTTCACTGACGAGGAACTCAGGCAGCTCGACCGCTACGTGCGCAACCACACCGTCAACCGATTCGGCCCGGTGCGCGAGACCGATCGCAGCCTGGTGTTCGAGGTCGCCTTCGACAGCGTCCACGCGAGCAAGCGGCACAAGTCGGGCCTCGCAATGCGCTTCCCGCGGATCAGCCGGATCCGCTGGGACAAGCCCGCGCACGAGGCCGACCGGATCGAGACGCTACGAGCGTTGATCCGCGACTAGGCGGCTTTGCCGGCAACTTCGGCCCGAGCCATCTCGAGCGCCGCGGGGTAGTCGGGCGCATGCACGACGCGGGCCGAGGTCCGCCCGAGCCCGGCGCGGGAAAGCACTTCCATCGCCTGCGGCTGCACGCCCGAGAAGATCACGCGGGTCCCGTAACGCTTCGCCTGATCGACGAACTGGTCGAGCGCGGCCGCGCCGCTCGCGTCGAGGAACGGCATCCGGCGCATACGCAGGATCACCACCTTCGGCCGCTGCCCGAGATTGCGCAGCGTGTCGAGCAGGTCGCCGGCGACACCGAAGAAGAACGGCCCGGCGATGCGGAAGACCTCCACGCCCGCGGGCAGCCCCTCGCGCTGGCGCATGCCGTCGTCGTCGAGGTCGGGCCTGGCTTCGATCTCCGAGCGCCCCTCGACCTGCACCGCCTCGCTCATCCGCATCATGAACAGCAGCGAAGCCAGCGTCACACCTACCGCGATCGCGGTGGTCAGGTCGACCAGCACGGTCAGCGCGAAAGTCAGCAGCAGCACCGTACGGTCGCCGCCGGGCATCCTCAGCAGCTGCGCGAAGCGGCGGTATTCGCTCATCCCGATCGCGACCGTGAACAGGATCGCGGCGAGCGCGGCCATCGGAACGTAACCCATCAGGTCCGTCGCGAACAACACGAACAGCAGCAGGAACGCCGCGTGGAACATGCCCGAGACGGGCGTGCGCGCGCCGGCCTTGATGTTGGTTGCGGTGCGGGCGATCGCGCCGGTCGCCGGCAGACCGCCGAACAGCGCCGAGGCGAGGTTGGCGACGCCCTGGCCGACCAGCTCCTGGTTCGGCCGATGGCGCGTGCCGGCCATGCCGTCGGCCACGACCGCGGATAGCAGCGCCTCGATGCCGGCGAGGAAGGCGATCGTGAAGGCCGAGGGCATGACCGCCTGGACCTTGGCCAGCGTCAGCTCGGGGAATCCGGGCATCGGCAGGCCGGCCGGGATGTCGGGGAAACGTGAGCCGACGGTGTCGACCGGCAGGTCGAGCAGCCCGACCGCGGCCGAGGCGACGACCACTGCGATCAGGTACCCGGGCAGGCGCGGGGCGAGCTTCTTGAGCGCGAGGATCAGGACGAACGCGCCGAGGCCGACCACGAGCGTCGCCGGGCTCAGCCGGGTGATCACGCCGAGGTACGCGAGCCACTGCGGGATGAACTCGGCCGGCGCCTCGTCGAGCGGCAGACCGAGGAAGTCCTTGACCTGGCTCGACGCGATGATGACCGCGATGCCCGCGGTGAAACCGGTAATTACCGGGTGCGGCACGTAGCGGATCAGCCGCCCCAGCCCTGCGAAACCGGCGACGAGCAGGATCAGCCCGGCGAGCAGCGTCGCCAGCACGAGACCGTCGTAACCGTGCACGGCAATGACGTTGAAGATCACGACGACGAAGGCGCCGGTCGGGCCGCCGATCTGCAATCGCGAACCGCCGAGCGCCGAGATCAGGAACCCGGCGACGACCGCCGTGACGAGGCCCTTGTCCGGCGAGGCGCCGCTGGCGATGCCGAGCGCCATCGCGAGCGGCAACGCCACGATCGCCACGGTCAGACCGGCGAGCGCGTCGGCGCGCAACTCGGCGAGGCCGTAGCCCTCTCGCCAGGCGGTGAGCAGCTTGGGGGTGAAACTCTCGCTCACGCTAGACCTCCGCCTCTCCCGGGATCGGGGGCGGTTCGCGCAATCGCACGCCGCGGCCCGTTCCCGTGCTCGGCGCGTTCTCGCCGATCAGCTCGATCCCCGCACCCTCGAGGGCGTTGACCACCTTGACCAGTGTGTCGACAACTCCGCGGACCTGGCCGTCCGAGGCTTCCATCCGCTGGATCGTCGGCACCGACAGCCCGGCGAGCTCGGCCAGCTCGCGCTGGTCGATGCCGAGCAAGGCGCGCGCCGCGCGCATCTGGCGCGAAGTAATCATCGGCCATCTCCTGATGTCTTAAACATCAGCCTGCATGTCTGAAATTTGGATGGGGGCATCTAGACATCAGTCAGCCCAAGTCAATGGGCGGAGCGTGCGCCAGGTTCAGTCGCGCGGCAGCTGGACGAGCTTGTCGCGCCCAGTTGCGCCGCGCAACAACTGCAGTCGTGACGTCGCCACTCCAAGCGCCCGGGCGAGCAGCACGATCACGGCCTCGTTTGCGGCGCCGTCCTGCGGCTTGGCGCGAACCTTGACCACCAGCCGCCCGTCGCCGATCTCGAGAGCCTCGGACCGAGCGCCCGGCGTCACGCGCAGCGCGAGGCGTCCCTCGGCGTCGGCCAGCGCCTGGATCGCTTCCGGGGGCGGCAGCTCAATTTTCGGCTTCGCCACGGAGCATCGCCAGGTGGCGCCGCGCGAGGGCGCAGTAGCGCTCGGTCTGGAAGCGGATCTTCTCGACCTGGGCCGCGTCCTGCGTGCGCAGGAACTTCGCCGGCCGCCCGACCCAGATCTCGCGCGGGGGTATCGCCTTGCCCGGGCTCAACAGTGCCCCGGCCGCGAGCATCGCACCCTCGCCGATCCGCGAATCGTCCATCGCCACCGCGCCCATGCCGACGAAGGCGCGGTCTTCAAGCGTGGCTCCGTGGACCACCGCCATGTGTCCGATCACGCAGTCCTCGCCGACGATCGTCGGGCAGCCCTCGGTGTCGGGCCGCGGACCCTCGACGTGGAAGACGCTGCCGTCCTGCACATTCGAGCGCGCGCCGATCTCGATGCGGTGGATGTCACCCCTGAGCACGCAATTGTACCACACGCTCGCCTCGGGCCCGAGCGTCACGTCGCCAATGATCCGCGCACCGGGGGCGACGAAGGCGGTCTCGTGGATCTGCGGGACCTTGCCCTCGAACGGAAGGATGGTCGCCCAGGGAAAGCGGCCGGTGCAATCGTGTCCGCCGGTCATTGGCCTGTCCATTCGTCGCGCGCGATCGAGTAGACGATCGTGTCGCGCAGCTCGCCCTCGAAACGCTCGTCCGAAAAGTCGAGATCCTCTCGACGGCGCATCCCGAGGCGCTCCATCAGTCCCCAGCTCGCGGTGTTGCCGATCACCGTCAGCGCGAAGATCTCGCGGGCGCCGAAGCGCGAGAACGCGACGTCGAGCGAGGCGGTCGCCGCCTCTCTCGCATAGCCCCGCCCCCAGGCGTCCTCGCGCAGGCGCCAGCCGATCTCGAACTCGCCGGCAAAGGGGCAACCCGATGCGTCGGCGCGCTTGAGGCCGCAGAAACCCAGCACCTCGCCCGCGAGATGTCCGCCGTCGGGCTTGCGCTCGACCAACCAGAAGCAATGGCCGTGCGCCGCGGCGCAGGCTTCCAACCGTTCGCGCATCGCGTCCTGGCGCGCGGCGTCGAGCGGGGTGCCGAGCCAGCGCATGACCCGCGGAGTGTTGGTGTGTGTGAAGAACGCCGCCCAGTCGGCGTCGCCGCGCCAGTCGCGCAGGACCAGGCGCTCGGTCTCGACGCGGAACTCAGCCATGAGCCGCAAGCCGTTCACGCGAGGCGCGCCAGTCGGCGGCGTCGAGGTGGTAGACCATCGTCGGATTGTCCTCAGGCGGATACTCTGGGTCGGCGTAGTCGAGGTCGGCGCGGCGGACCATCCCGAACCGTTCCATCAACCCCCACGAGGCCCGGTTGCGCTGCGAGGTCTGTGCGTAGATCCGCGGCAGCGCGAGCCGCTCGAATGCCATCGCCAGTGCCGCTTCACCGGCCTCGCGCGCGTAGCCCCGGCCCCAGCAGTCGGCGCGCAGCGTCCAGCCGACCTGCACCGCGCCCCTCAGCTCCTCGGGGGCACATGGAGTGTCGATCCGTGCCAGCCCGGCCTTGCCGATCAGCGTGCCGTCAGTCTTGAGCGCGACGAAGTAGAACGCGAGCTCGTCCGCGGCGTCCGCCGCCGCCATTCGCGCGAAACTCTCGGCGACCTTGGCGATCGGCTGCACGCCCCCGACCATCGCCATGACCTGCGGCGTGTTCATGTGCTCGAGCCAGACCGCGAGGTCGCCGGGCTGCTCGCGGCGGATCACCAGCCGCTGCGTTTCGGCGACGATCGCAGCGTCCGGGTCAGCCATTCAGCAGCCGCGCCGCGAGCGGCGCGTGGTACGTCAGCACACCTGCGCAGCCGGCTCGCTTGAACGCCGTCAGAGTCTCGAGGACGAGGGCCTCTCGCTCGCCCGCGCCGGCCGTCGCGGCAGCCTCGATCATCGCGTACTCACCGCTGACCTGGTAGGCGAAGACCGGCACCTCGAACCGCTCCTTCACCCGGCGAACGATGTCGAGATAGGGCAGACCCGGCTTGACGATCACGCTGTCGGCGCCCTCGGCGAGATCGAGCTCGACCTCGCGCAGCGCCTCCTCGGCGTTGCCCGGGTCCATCTGGTAGCCCTTCTTGTCGCCCTGCAGCAGCCCACCCGAGCCGACCGCGTCGCGGAACGGCCCGTAGAACGCAGAGGCGTACTTGGCGGCGTAGCTCATGATCTGCACGTTGACCCGCCCGGCTTTCTCGAGCGCGGTGCGGATCGCACCGATGCGCCCGTCCATCATGTCCGACGGGGCAACGATGTCCGCCCCGGCCTCGGCCTGGACCAGCGCCTGTTCGACCAGCAGGTCGACCGTCGCGTCGTTGATCACGTAGCCGGTATCGTCGACCAGCCCGTCCTGGCCGTGGCTGGTGTAGGGATCAAGCGCGACGTCGGTCAGCACGCCGACGTCGCTGCCGCAGGCGTCGCGGATCGCCTTGATCGCCCGGCACATCAGGTTGTCGGGGTTGACCGCCTCGCGCGCATCGGCGCTGCGCCGGTCGGGCGGGGTATTGGGGAACAGCGCGAGACAGGGGATGCCGAGCGCGACCGCCTCCCTTGCCCGCGCGGCAATCCGGTCGAGCGACCAGCGCGAGACCCCTGGCAGCGTCCCGATCGGTTCCTCGACGCCCTCGCCCTCGGTGACGAACAGCGGCCAGATCAGGTCGGCGGGCGTCAGCACGGTCTCGCGGTGGAGCGCGCGGCTCCAGGCGGTGACGCGTGTGCGGCGCAGGCGGGTAGCGGGATAGGAGCCGGTCATCGGGGGCGATCCCTGCCGGAAAACGCCAGGAGGGGCAATCAGCCGATGCGCTTCGCCTCGAGCCGGTCGATCTCGCGCACCGGTTCCTGCTCGAGCGAGGGATCGGGCTCCAGGCTCGCCAGCGCGGCGCCGGGCTCGATCTTCTGCAGCTCGGCGAGATGGGCGCGGAACTCGGCCAGCTCCTTGCCGGAAAGCTGCGCGCGCGTGACGAAGCTGACGTTGGAGGGGTTCACCGTCGCGCCATTGCGGTACATCTCGTAGTGCAGGTGAGGCCCGGTCGAGAGTCCGGTCGAGCCGACGTAGCCGATGACCTGCCCGCGGCGGACGCGCTCGCCATTCTTCACCGCGATCCGGCTCATGTGAGCGTAGCCGGTGCCGAGACCGCTGCCGTGCGACAGGCGGACATAGTTGCCGTGGCCGCCGTGGCGCCCGGCGAACTGCACGACTCCGTCGCTGACCGCGTAGATCGGCGAGCCGTAGCTGGCCTTGAAGTCGATCCCCGCATGCATCCGCCGATAGCCGAGGATCGGATGCCGGCGCATGCCGTAGCCGGAGGTGACGCGGCCGGGCACCGGCGCGAGCAGCCCCGTACGCTGTTCGCCGACGCCCGACGCCTCGTAGAACCGTCCGTCGCTGCCCCAGCGCATCATCTGCTTGCGCGGTTTCCCGTCGCGAAGGAGCCCGGCGTAGAGCAGCCGTCCAGCCTCGACTTCGCCCGTGGCGGCACGCTTGTACTCGACGATCAGGTCAAACTCGTCGCCGGCGGCGATCGAGCGGTCGAGGTCGATCTCCGCTCCGAGCGCACGCAGGTACTGCTGGACGGCACTCGCCGGAGCGCCGGCGGCGCGGGCCGAGCGGTAGAGGCTCGAGCCGACCTTGCCGCGGATGCGCAGCGGCGTCTCATCGACCTTGATCGGCCGTGGATCGAGCACCAGCCGCCCGGCGCGCCGCTCGACCGCGAGCTGGAGATCGAAGCGGGCACGGAACGACAGCGCCTCGAGCGGCCGCGCGGCGCCCGGGGCCGGGCGACGGCCGAGTGTGATGTCGACGGTCGTCCCGGGGGCTATCTCCGTCAGGTCGACCGCGCTGGCCACCATGGCAACGACCTGCTCGGCCTCGGGCCCGCCGAGGCCGGCCCGCTGGAGCATGCGCCCGAAGCTGTCGCCCCGCACGAGAGTCGCCTCGAGATCGAGGCGGGGGCGCTCGGGGGCACTGCGCAGCGGAATGACGAGGTCAGTCGCCCCCATGCGGCGGCCGCTATCGGCGCCGAGCGCGAGCGGCATGATCATCTGGCTGCGGAATTCGTCGCGGACCGGATCGTCGATCTGCATGACCGGAGCGGCTTCGAGCGGGGCGAAGTCGGGCCAGCCGGCGAGCGCGAGGGCGGACAGGCCAAGCAGCGTCCCCGCGCCGCGGAGCCAGCGACGCGAGCCGATGTCCTCGGCGAGATCGGGCACGAGATCGGCTTCGGCAAAGCGCTCGGAAATCCGGCGACACCACTCGGCATAGCGTTCGGCGAGGCCGGGCTTGCGGGCCAGGACCGCGGGAGAAGCGGCGAGCGTCGGCGCGCGCGAGGGCGCCGCGGCGAGCGCTTCTCCCGCGTCGTATCCCTCCTTCCCGCTTTCGTCGAACAAACGCGCTCTCCGTCTGGTGCGCGACCGCCTCTGCCGACCCATGCAGGGACAGGCGCGACCCGATCCCGACCGGCTCTGTGGCGCAAAGCCCTGCCGCCATAAAGTAAATTTCCACTAAACAGCGCCGAGGCGAGTCCGCTTCGCGCCGAGCCGTGGGAACGGCGGGAACCACGCATTTGCGGCCTCCGCGGCTTGCGTCGCGCCGCGCGCGCCGCCACATTGGCGGGACCGTGATCGCTACCCCTACCGACGGCCGGCTGCGGGCCGTGCTCGGCCCGACCAATACCGGCAAGACGCACCTCGCGATAGAGCGGCTGTGCGGCCATTCGAGCGGGGCGATCGGTTTTCCGCTGCGCCTGCTCGCGCGCGAGGTCTACGACCGGGTCCGGGCCCTCAAGGGCGACGGTGAGGTCGCGCTGATCACCGGCGAGGAGCGGATCGAGCCGCCGGGTGCGCGGTACTTCCTGTGCACCGCCGAGGCGATGCCGAGGGACGGCGGTGGGCTCGCCTTCGTCGCGCTCGACGAGGCCCAGCTCGCCGCCGACCGCGAGCGCGGACACATCTTCACCGACCGGCTGTTGCATGCACGCGGGCGCGAGGAGACCATGCTGCTCGGCGCGGCGACGCTCGAGCCGATGATCAAGGCGCTGCTCCCGGGCACAGAGATCGAGCAGCGCCCGCGCTTCTCGACCCTCGCCCACGCGGGGCCGACCAAGCTCTCGCGCCTGCCGCCGCGCTCGGCGGTGGTCGCGTTCTCGGTCGAACAGGTCTACGCGGTCGCCGAGATGCTGCGCCGGTTCCGCGGCGGCGCGGCCGTGGTCATGGGCGGCCTCAGCCCCGAGACGCGCAACCGCCAGGTTCAGCTGTTCCAGTCCGGCGAGGTCGACTATATCGTTGCGACCGACGCGATCGGCATGGGGCTCAACCTCGACGTGACCCATGTCGCGTTCGCCTCGCTGTCGAAGTTCGACGGCGTGCGCCAGCGACGGCTGACCCCGGCCGAAATAGCGCAGATCGCCGGACGCGCCGGCAGGCACCAGCAGGACGGCACGTTCGGCACGCTCGCGGGCGGGCGTCACGAGGCGCTCGAACTGACCACCGACGAGATCTTTGCGATCGAGGAGCACCGTTTCGCGCCGCTGACGCGGCTCTTCTGGCGCGAGGCCGAGCCGAGCTTCGCAAGCCTCGATGCGCTGATCGCCCACCTCGAGGCGCGCCCGTCAGTCGAGCCGCTCGTGGCGGCGCCAGAGGCGATCGACCTCGCCGTGCTGCGGCGCCTCGCCGACGACTCGGCGATCGCGGGTGACGTCAAGACGCCGGACCAGGTGCGCCGGTTGTGGGAGGTGTGCCAACTGCCCGACTTCCGTCAGCAGGGGCCGGACCTCCATGCACGCTTCGTCGCGCGGCTGTGGCAGGACTTGCGCGCAGGACATCTCGGCGTCGACTACGTCGCCGCGCGGATTGCCGAACTGGGCCGTACCGAAGGGGACATCGACACACTGCAGGGCCGCATCGCCGCGGTGCGCAGCTGGGCTTATATCTGCCAGCGGCCCGACTGGGTGCTGGCGCGGGACGAAATGGCGGCGCGGGCGCAAGCGGCCGAGGCGCGGCTCAGCGACGCGCTGCACCAGCGGCTGACCGAGCGGTTCGTCAACCGCCGGACTGCAGTACTGATGCGGACGATGGGAAAGGACGCGGGACTCTTGCGGGTAGCCCTGGACGATGCGGGACGGGTGACGGTCGAGGACCAGCCGATCGGTCATCTCGAGGGGTTCCGTTTCGTGGTCGACGCCGACGCGAGCGTCGAGGACCGCAAGCTCATGCTCGCGGCCGCCGAGAAGCACTTGCCGCAGCTGCTCGCGCTCAAGGCGCAGGCACTGGTGCGCGACGAACTCGGCGAGCTGTCGATCGAGCAAGGCGAAGTGCGGCGCGCGGGGCGGCCGGTCGCGCGGCTTGAGCGCGGCAAGACCGTCGCTCGCCCACGGCTGGTGCTGGCCAAGGAGCTCGGCCCGCTCGAGGCCGGACACCGCGCGAGGCTCGCCGAAGCACTCGAACTGTGGCTCGAGGGCGAGCTGGCTCCGCTCGCGCCCTTGCGCCGGCTCGAGGAGGCAGCGCGCGATCCCGAGGCGGGCAGCGAGGTCCGGGCGCTGTTGCTGACGCTCGCTGACGGCCACGGCGCGATACCACGCGAGCGTGCCGGGCTGGCGCAGGTTCCCAAGGAGAAACGGCCACTGCTGCGCCGGCTCGGCGTGACGATCGGCACGCTCGACGTGTTCGTGCCGGCGCTGCTCAAGCCCGCGCCGCGGCGGCTGCTGCACGCGATCGGCGCAGACCGCCGCGCGCTCAACCCCGGGATGGAAGCGGTCATCCCAGGGGGCCGCGAAGTGCCGGCCGGCTATCGCCGGGCCGGCGCTCAGGCGATCCGGGTCGACCTTGCCGAAAAGCTGTTCCGCGCCGCGCACGAACAGCGCGCCCGGGCGAACGGGCGCGGCTTCGCGGTCGACGCGGCGCTCGCCACCTCGATGGGGCTGGCGCCCGACAGCTTCCGCCAACTGATGCGCGATGCGGGCTTCCGTGCGAGCGAGCCGCGTCCGCTGCCCGAAGGAGCGTTCGGCCCACCGTCGCCCGCGCGGTGGTCGTGGCGGCCGCCGCGCAAGGACCGTCCGCCGCCCACGTCGAAGCAGACCCGTCCGACCGAAGGCAACGCCTTCGCCGCGCTCGCCGGGCTGGTCCGCTGATCCCGAGCGTGATGCGGATCGACCGGCTGCTGCACTTCCTCCGTTTTGCCAGGAGCCGGGCGCTCGCACAGCGCTGGATCGCAGAGGGGCATATCCGCCACAACGGCGCGCGCGTGGTGCGGCAGGACCTCGCCGTTTCGGTCGGCGATGTGCTCACGCTGCCGCTCAGGCGCGAGGTTCTGGTCATCGAACTGGTGGACCTGCCCGCGCGACGCGGACCGGCTAGCGAAGCGCGGGCCTGTTATCGTGCGCTTGACGCTGGCGGAACAAACGGCATAGCGGGCGAGCGGCAAGCCAGAGGGAAAGCGCCACAATGACCTACGTCGTCACCGATGCCTGCATCAAGTGCAAGTACACCGACTGCGTCGAGGTCTGTCCGGTCGACTGCTTCTACGAAGGCGAGACGATGCTCGTGATCAACCCGAGCGAATGCATCGACTGCGGCGTGTGCGAGCCCGAGTGTCCAGCCGAAGCGATCCTGCCCGACACCGAGGGCGGGCTCGAGAAGTGGCTCGAACTCAACGCGACCTACTCGGCCGAGTGGCCGAACATCACCCAGAAGAAGGACCCGCCGCCCGACGCCGACGACTTCAAGGGGGTGGAAGGCAAGTTCGAGCAGTACTTCTCGCCGGATCCCGGCGAAGGCGACTGAGCCGCCTCATTGCGCGGACTCGGAGCGCCCTTGCCTGTGAAATAGGCAGGGGTGGCAATTTTATTGCGAATCTGCTATATATCCTTGGGACTGCCGCCTTCCCGGTGCGGCAGGCGGACAAGGAAGGCAGGCTCCGCCAACAGCGTCACGATAAGGGCAAGCCAGGCCGCCGACGGGTCGTGCGGCCGACATTGCTGACGCTCACTCTGGCCGAGTCCTGCCGTGAGAAAGGACAGTAAATGGCTGTGAATGCCCCCGCCTTCGATGTCGGCGATTACGTTGTCTACCCAAAGCACGGCGTGGGTCGTGTGGTCGAGCTGCAGAGCGAGGAAATCGCCGGCATGAAGCTCGAGCTCTATGTGCTGCGGTTCGAGAAGGAACGCATGACCCTGCGCGTTCCGGTGAACAAGGTCGAGGCGATCGGCATGCGCAAGCTGTCGAGCGACAAGACCCTCAAGGAAGCGATGGAAACACTCAAGGGCAAGCCCAAGGTCAAGCGGACCATGTGGTCGCGCCGTGCGCAGGAATACGAAGCCAAGATCAACTCCGGTGACCTGGTGTCGATCGCCGAAGTGACCCGCGACCTGTTCCGCCCCGAGGACCAGCCCGAGCAGTCCTATTCGGAGCGGCAGATCTTCGAGGCGGCCTCGAGCCGGCTCGCGCGCGAGCTCGCGGCGATGGAGAAGACCGACGAGGCGACCGCACTGGCGAAGATCCTCGACGTGCTGCGCAAGCACGCGCCGCAGTACTACGAGAGCACAGCCGAAGACGCCTGATCGGGCGATCGGAAGCACGCAAGGGCCGCCCGGGGCAACCTGGGCGGCCTTTTCGGTGCTTGCGATGTTGCGATATATCGCCGAACGTCGTAAATGCATCGACGAAGGCCATTGAGCCCAGGGCGCACAACCTGTATTATCGTATTAATACACGATGGCAGGAGGAATCGCGATGCGCCTCGACGAGCTGTTCAGGAACCTCGGTTACCTTGCAGGATCGCTGCGAGTGAACATCCACGAGGGGTGCGATGGCGTTCCGCTCGAAGAGCTCGACCTGTCCGGTCCCGCGCCGGAGAAGATCGCCCATTGCGGCCCGTCGCAAGTCGTCGTCAGCGAGGGACCTGAGTTCGGGGTCGAGGTCGAGCCGTCGCCCGGTGCGGCCGACGTGCGCTTTGCGCTCGCCGAGAACCGCCTGGCCATTTCGGGCGGCGATCACGACACGGTGGTCAACCTCACGCTTCCCGCCCCGCGGAAGGTCTCGATCGCCGGATCGGGTCGGATCACCGCGGCGAAGCTCGCGCGCGACGGCAAGCTCTCGATCACCGGATCGGGCCGGCTCGAAGTGGCGGCGGTCGAAGGCGGGCGGGTCAAGGTGAGCCTCGCCGGCAGCGGCCGCGCCGCGATCGACGGACGGGCTGACGAACTCGACCTGTCGATCGCCGGAAGCGGCAGCTGCGACGCCGAGGGCCTTCGCGTCGACAGGGCTACCGTCCATATCGCCGGATCGGGCGACGCGATTTTTGCCTGCAACGGCGAAGTCTCCGCGCACCTGATGGGGTCGGGCAACGTCATCGTGCGCGGTTCGGCTCGCTGCAGCGTGCACTCGATGGGCTCGGGCACGGTGACTTGCGAGCTCGACCGGGAGACCGTCGATTAGCGGCCGCCGACGGACGTCCAGCGCGGGTTGGAGCCGCATGCGCGAATGTGGCAGGTGGCGTACATGAGGCCACCGGATTCGGCCCGCCCTAGGCTGAGAAAGCGCGAGATCGTGTTCGCCGTTGCGGCAGGCGCCGTCGCATCGGGCGCGGCCGCGCTGATCTTGTCCGATGCGGTCGGGGTCGACGTTGGCGAACGGCCGGACGTCGCCACTGCGCGGGCCGCTACTTACGCCGTCGGCGAGTTCGACGAGATCTCGACCTCAGGTCCACAGGACGTCGTCATCACCTTCGGCGAGACGCCGTCGGTCCGCGCCGAGGGCCCGCCGCGGGCGCTGGCTCAGCTTGAGGCGGTGGTCGAGGGCGACACGCTGGTGATCCGGCCGAAGCGCGGGTTCAATTGGGGCAACTGGCGCCGGCTTTCCGGGGCGACCTTCTACATCACGGTGCCGAAGCTCGAGGGGATCGCCCAGGCCGGTTCGGGCACTGTCCGCATCGATCGCGTCCAGGGTGACAGCTTCGAAGGCAAGATTGCCGGATCGGGCGAGCTTGAAATCGGCCTGCTCGAGGTCAACCAGGCCAGCTTCAACATCGGTGGCGCAGGGAACATCTCCGCCCGCGGCACCGCGCGCCGCACGAGCGTCTCGGTCGGCGGATCCGGCGATGTCGACGTTTCGGGCCTCCGGAGCGAGAGCGCTTCGGTCTCGATCGTCGGGTCGGGCGATGTCGAGCTCACGGCCACTGACAAGGTCAATGTCTCGATCATGGGCAGCGGCGACGTCGACGTTTCCGGACCGGCCCGCTGCACGGTCACCCGCTTCGGCAGCGGGGACGTCAGTTGCGAGGGGGGCGGCGGGACAGACTGATTCGACTGCATCCGTCGTTGCCTACAGACGTAATCGCATTTACCCCTTGCCTCCCGGGTCGCCAAGGACCTTTCCATGCACAAGGCACTCGTGACCGCGTCGTTCGCCGGCCTCGCCTTTCTCGGCGGGACGATGGTCGTTGCCCAGGACGGCGCCGTCGCGCAGACGACACGCAGCTACGCGCTTTCCGGATTCGACGGGATCGCGGTCGTTGGCCCGCATCGCGTTACGGTCTCGGTCGGGCCGGAGTTCGCGGTTCGCGCCGAAGGTCCGACACAGGCGCTGACCGATACGGAAGTCTCCGTCGAAGACGGGCGACTACGCATTCGCCCGGTCGACGACAATCGCTGGGAGCGTCGCTGCCTCGAGCGCGACCGCGATCGTCGCGGTCGGTGGCACTGCATGAACGACTATGAGCCCGTCAGATTTCAGGTGTCGCTGCCGAGGATCTCGAGCGCCTCGCTTATCGGCAGCGGCGAGATGCGCATCGACCGCGTCGAAGGCGAAGATTTCTCGGCGGCGGTTGCCGGATCGTGCGATCTCGCCGTCACGACGTTGCGTGTGGATGACGCTCGCTTCTCGGTCGCCGGCTCGGGCAACCTCGCTGCCCGCGGCAGCGCGCGGCGCTCCCGAGTGTCGATCGCAGGCTCGGGCACACTGCGCGGGCGGGATGTAACCAGCTACCAAGCCTCGGTCACGATTGCCGGCTCGGGCGACGTTGCGCTGACGGTGCGCGAGAAAGCGCGCGTGTCGATCGTCGGTGGCGGCGAAGTCGAAATCGCCGGTCCGGCGCGCTGCTCTGTGTCACGTTTTGGCGGCGGACGCGTCCGCTGCAACGGCAAGGGGTGCAAAGCTAGTTCACGCCCGGGCAATCGTGCCGTACCTAGGGCTGCTCGCGAGGAGTACGGCGCATGGCCTACATACTACGACTGATCGCCCTCGGCGCAGCCGCGTTCGCCTTGCAGGGGTGCCTCGCGAAGACCGCCGTCAGCGCCGTGACCCTGCCGGTCAAGGCGGCCAGCGCCGGCGTCGACCTCGCCACCACCAGCCAGGCCGAAGCCGACCAGAAGCGCGGCCGGGAGATCCGCCAGCGCGAAGAGCGCCTCGGCCGATTGCAACGCGATTACGAGAAGCAGATCGACCGTTGCGGCGACGGGGACCGCCGCGCCTGCGACCAGGCGCGTCAGACCTACGCCGAGATCCAGGTGCTGCTGCCTTCGATCCCGTCCGAGCCTCAGGCGCGGTAGGCTCTGTTCCTTTGACGGGCTCACGATGAGCAAGTGAGGGTGAGCAGCCTCGTTCCCGCGCTTGCCTCGGCCCGTTCGTCTGTCCTGAGGCTATCGAAGGAGGCTAGGCAGCCGCCCGCCGCAACCGGTCGTTGATGGCCGCGCCGATGCCCGAGTCGGGCACGGGCGCCACCGCGATGCGCGGCAGGTTCGACGCCGCGGCTTCGTGCAGGCAGGCGTAGAGCCGTGCGGCGGCGAGCGCGAGGTCGCCCTCGGGTGAAAGCGAGCAATCGCCGGCAATTGCACCGAAGCCGATCATGAATTCGTCCGCCGCCGGTTCGGTCGCCCCGAGTCGCACGGGCTTGCCGGGCGAATAGTGCCGCGCGAGCTGGCCGGGCGCCTCGATCGCGGCGTCGGCGAGCGGCTTCGGCGAACCTAGCAGCGTGGTCAGCTCGGCTTCCGGAATCGGTCCCGCGCGCAACAGTTGCCACGAACCGTCCTCGCGCAGTGCGACGATCGTCGATTCGAGACCCCGCGCGCAGGGCCCGCCATCGAGGATCGCGTCGACCGCGTCGCCAAGTGAGGCAGCGACATGCTCGGGCGTCGTCGGACTGATCGCGCCGCTGCGATTGGCGGACGGCGCGGCCAGCGGCAGGCCGAGCTCGGCGATCAGCGCCTGCAGGGCCGGGTGGTCCGGCATGCGCAGGGCTACGGTCGGCAGGCCTGCGGTCACGGCCGGCACGATCGTGCTGTCCGGCTGCAGCGGCAGCACGAGCGTGAGTGGCCCGGGCCAGTAGCTCTCCGCCAATCTTTGGGCGCGCGCGCCGAACCGCGCGAACTTGCGCGCCATCGCCGGCGAGGCGACATGCACGATCAGCGGATTGAAGTCCGGCCGACCCTTGGCGGCGAAGATCGCGGCGACCGCATCTTCGCGGTCAGCGCGGGCGGCGAGCCCGTAAACGGTCTCGGTCGGCACCGCCACCAGGCGCTCGGCGCGCAGCAGCTCGGCAGCGCGGGCGATTCCCGCAGCGTCCGGAGCCAGCCGTTCGGGAGCCTCACTCTGCATCAGGCGCCGCTACCGTGCTAACGGGCCCAAGCCAAGCTAGTCCTCGGGCGTGCCCGGCACGCGGAAGGTCCCCGGCTGCGGCGGGACGATCGGGACCTCGCACGGAGCGGGCAGCTGCGGGATCCAGCCGTAAGGCAGGCGGTAGGCGCGGTAGACGGCATTGCTCCGTCGGCCACCCTCGCCCGGCGGATTCATGAACTCCCAGACGAGCTCGCGCTCGGGAGTGACCTCGAACACCCGTCCCGGTGCGCCTTCGGTTATCAGCGTGTTGCCGTTCGGCAGCCGCTGCGCACCGCTGACGTTGGTGCTGAAGAAGTTCGGCGCAATGTAGGACCAGACCAGCGCGAGGCTGAGCGGGTCGATCTCGAGCACGCGGGAGGTCGGCCGCTGGTAGATCGAATTGCCTAGCGGCGAGATCGGGCTCGGATCGCCGAACCCCGAGGCTCCGCCGTTGTCGAACAGCAGCAGGTTACCGGCACCCGGCAGGCCCGGTGGGATCAGGTGTGCATCGTGCTGGCCGATCACCTGGCCGAGCGCGCGCTGCTCCGGCGTGACGGTGAAGTCCGGACCGATACGCCACGCAATCGACCCGTCGCGCGCGACGATCGCGACCAGGCTCGCCGAGCGGCTCGAGACGATCACGTTGTCGGGATGGAAGCGCGCGTCACCGGCGTCGTGCCAGCGGTTGGGGCCGAGGTAGCGCGCCGAGTTGAGGTGCAGCCAGTCGTAGCCGTCGCGCGTGCCGAGACGGGCGATCGCTGCGCGCGCGGCCGGAGTCAAGCCGAACGCGTCGACGTGATTGGCCGCCCGCCACTCCCAGGTCACCTGTCCGTTGGCGCCGATTTCGATCAACCGGTCGTCCTCGAGCAGCACGCTGGCAACGGCGGAATTCGAGTCGCTCGAATGCGTCAGCGTCAGCATGCGGCCGCCAACGCCGGGCGTGAACCGAGGCGAGTAGTAGCCGCCCGGCCAGTCGGCCGGCTGCCAGTCGTGATGCTGGCGCGCGCTCCATTGCCGCAGGCCGGTGATCTCGATTTCTTCGGCGCGGCCGAACCGCCAGAGCTCGTTGCCGCCGAAATCCACCGCAACCAGCGCGGTTGATTCCTGGTGCCCCGGAAAGGCGCCTTTCGGCGCGACCAGGACGCCGCCGGGGAGAACGCGCGCCGGGCCGCCGGCAGAGAGGTTGAACCCCTCCCACCGTTTCACCGGGCGCCCGTTCATGTCGATCACGACGACGGCCGGCGTGTCGAGCGTCGAGAGAACCGTGTAACCGTTCCAGGCCTTGTCCGGATCGTAGATCGTGGTGCCGGTCGGAAAGACCGTCGGAGCTGCACGGAGCGCCGAAGACAGCGCTCCGGCCAGCGCGGCCGTGCCGACGAAGGCGCGGCGGGTGAAAGTGGTCGCCATGTCCTTGCCCCCATGCAGGCGGGCATGCTCCGTTGCCCTCGTCTAGGGCAAACGCCCCGACAGGCAAGCCGGCCGCACCGGTCCACCCCTTGACGAGGTGCCTGCCCTGCCCGAACGAGCGCCCATGGCCGACACCCGCGATCCAAGCTCCATTTCGCCAAAGACCGACTGGACTGCCGCACCCGCCTATGTCTGGACCGGCGCCAAGGCGCGCGCGGTACCGCGGATCGTGGCACCGCGGCTCGAGCTGTTGCGCGGCATCGACCGGCAGAAGGCGGCAGCGGCGGAGAACGTGCTTCGCCTCGCGCGAGGCCATGCGGCCCATGACATGCTGCTGTGGGGCGCGCGCGGGATGGGCAAGTCGGCGCTGGTGCGCGCGGCGGTGGTCGCGGCGCAAGAGGCCGAGCCCGGACGGATCGCGCTGGTACAGGTGGCGACGGACGCCGTGACGTCGCTCGCGGAACTGTTTACCGAGCTCGAGCCGGTCGACCGCGGTTTCGTGGTGTTCGTCGACGACCTCGGCTTCGCGCCCGGCGACGCGGCGGGCCCGCGCCACTTGCGCTCGTGGCTCGACGGCGGGGTCGAGGCGCGTCCGGCGAACGTAAGGCTGGCGGTGACTTCGAACCGGCGGGCGATCGTCGCGCGCCAGGCGAGTGAGCAGGATGACCCGCTCAATCCGCGCGACGCAGTCGACGACCAGCTCGCGCTGGCCGACCGGTTCGGTCTCTCGCTCGGCTTCCACGCCTGCTCGCAGGACGAGTACCTGGCGATCGTCGCCGGCTATGCCGAGGAGTTCGGGCTGGACTGGAGCGAGGCCGAAGCACTCGAATGGGCGCGGCGCCGCGGAGCCCGATCGGGACGGGTCGCCTGGCATTTCATTACCGAGCTGGCCGGGCGTGCAGGGCTAGCGCTCGGCTAGCCGCGATCAGTTCTGCTCGAACGCACGCGACGGGTCGCCGCGCAGCTCGATCTGCGGCGGCATCCGGCTCGTGCGGTAGCGCTGCGGCGCGGGAGCCGGCTCGGCACCGGGAGCGCTCACTCGCCAGATGATATTGGCGGTGTCGTCGCTGACCAGCAGCGCGCCGGTCCGGTCCCACGCGACCCAGGTCGGCCGGCCGTGCGTCTTGCCGTCGCCGGCGAGGAAGCTCTTGAGCACCTGGACCGGCTTGCCCTGCGGGTTGCCGCGCTCGTCGAAGCGGATGAAGACCACGTCGTAGCCGGAGGGCGGCTTGCGGTTCCACGAGCCGTGGCGAGCGACGATCGCCCCCTGGCTGAAGGACGGGCCCAACCGCGAGCCTTCGCGCGTGAACGTAAGGCCGAGCGCGGCGACGTGCGGCCCGAGCGCATATTCGGGCGTCCGCGTGTACTGGGTGAAGAACGGCGGCATCGGCTCCTCGACGCGCTCGTCGATTTCCTCGTTCCAGTAGACCCACGGCCAGCCGTAGTGCGAGCCGATCGGGACGTTGGTCAGGTAATCAGGGACGAGGTCGGAGCCGAGCTGGTCGCGCTCGTTGACCGTGGTCCACAGCTCGCCGCTCCAGGGGTTCCAGGCGAGACCGTTGGGATTGCGCATTCCCTGGGCGAAGATCCGGGATGCGCCGGTTTCGAGGTTGAGCTCGTGGATCGCCGCGCGGCCTTCCTCGAGCTCCAGTCCGCCTTCGGCGATGTTCGATGCGGAACCGACCGCGACGTAGAGCCGCGTGCCGTCTTCGTTGAGCACGAGGTTGCGCATCCAGTGGTTGCCACCCGCCGGCAGGTCCATCAGCTTCTCGGGCTCGCCGGTGAGCGCGGTCGCGCCTTCTTCGTAGGTGAAGCGCAGCACCGCGTCGTGGTTGGCGACGTAGAGCTGGCCGTCGTGCCAGGCGATACCAGAGGGCGAGGACAGGTCGCTACGCAGCGTGTGCCGCTCTTCCGCGACCCCGTCACCATCGGCGTCGCGCAGCAGCACGAGCTTGTTCGGTGACGGCACGGCGGCGCCGGCACGACTGAACAGCAGCCCGGCGATCCAGTTGGTGATCGCGTTGCCGCCGGCAACCACCCGCTCGGGCGCGTTGCTTTCGGCGACAAGCACGTCGCCGTTCGGCATGGTGTAGATCACGCGCGGGTGCTCGAGCCCTTCGGCGAAGCGGTTGACCACGAGGCCCTCGGCCGCTTCGGGCGCGCCATCCTCGCCCCAGCCGATCGGCTGGGCAACGCCAACTGTCGGAATCCACTGCGGGTCGGGCTCGGCGATGATCGGATCGGTTCCGCTCACCTCGTCGACGGTATAGTCCGCCGGGTCGCCGCGGACGATCCACCAGGCGGCGACGGCCAGAACGACGGCCACGACGACGAGGCCGATAGCGAGCTTCTTCAGGATCCTCATCGGTGATGAGATAGGCCATGGCCGGCTTTGCGGCAACGGCCAGTGCGGCTAGGGAGCCCCGATGCACGATTTCACCGCCGACCCGGCCCGGCCCAAGCCCGAATTCTACCGCGAGCTGCTCGACGCCGCCGACGCGCTGACCGCGGGCGAGCCCGACGGCGTCGCCAACATGGCCAATCTCGCCGCGCTCGTCTGGCAGCTCATGCCCGATCTCAACTGGGCCGGATTCTACCGGCGCATCGGGGACGAGCTCGTGCTCGGGCCTTTCTGCGGCAGGCCGGCGTGCATCCGCATCCCGCTGGGCCGTGGCGTGTGCGGAACGGCGGCGCAGTCGGGCGAGACCCAGCGGGTCGCCGACGTTCACGCGTTTCCCGGCCACATCGCCTGCGACGCGGCGAGCCGCTCCGAACTCGTCGTGCCGGTGTTGCGCGAGGGAGCGGTGATCGCGGTGATCGATCTCGACAGCCCACAGCCCGGGCGCTTCGACGAGAACGATCAGGACGGGTTCGAGGCGTTGGCAGCGCGGATCGCCGCGCGGATCTAGCGGCCCGATTCGGGACACGCGCCGCCTCGTCGATTGGGATTTGCGGCGAAGACGCTAAGAGCCCCGGGCAAAGGACAGGTGCCCCCGCGCACCTCGCCGACCTGGAGACTCGAGAATGTCGATCCGCTTCGTCCCGGCGCTCGCCGCCGTCCTGACCTGTCTGACCGTCCCCGCCGCGGCGCAGGATGCCAATTCGCCCCCGGCGCTCCCGCAGCTCGAGCCGGCACCCCTGCAGGATCCCGCATCTGGCGGCGGCTGGGAAGGCGAGTGGGACGGCGAATGGGCTCCCGACGGCACCTACCGCGGCACATGGACCGGGACGTACAACCAGCCTGAAGTCCCCGCGCCCAGCGGACCCGACGGAGTCGCCGACGCGCCGCTGATCCGGCGGGTGATCCCGAATTCGCCCTTCTCGTTCGAGCAGCGCAACGCCTGGCTCGCCCAATGCCGCAGCGTGTTCCTGCAGAGCGGCGCTGGCCTCGGCGGCGGCGACGGCACGCCCGACGCCTGCGAGACGCAGCTCGCGCAGTACGAGAGCAACTACGTCGCGCCGGTCGCCGGTGCGCCCTATGCCTCCAGCGCGGGAACCATGCCGGTCATCTGGGTGCGCGTGCCGATCGTCCGCGAGCGCGCCGCGCAGCCAGCGGCGGAATCGGGCGACGCCGCCACGAAATAGCAGCGCACGGACCTGGGCGTCGACCGGGCGTGCAAAGCGCGTTGGTCTCGCGCGAGCTCGGGTCGGTCTCGCGCTGCGGCTGAAGTCGCGCGGCGCGACTCTTGCGTCAGATCGCTTCGACGAACGGTAGCGGCTCGGGCCGTCGAGCCTGAGCGCGGAGATATGCAGGTTCACGCTGCCGGAAACCCCGAACCGGCCGGTCCGGGCCATCCCGCTATATGTCGCCCCCGGTAAGACGCTGGCAGATCAGGTCGAGCTGATCGAGTGTGCGGTAGCGGATCGTGACCGCCCCCGAGCGCGGATCGGTGTCGGCGGCAATTCGTACCGGCAAACCCAGCACTTCTTCGAGCTGGTTCTGAACGGCGAGAATATCGGCGTCCTGCGGCACGTTGCGAGCGGGCCGCGCCATCCGGCGTCCGGAGTGATCCGCGGAGCCCTTCCGGGCGAGTTTCTCGACCTCACGCACCGAGAGCTTTTCGCTTACTGCCCGCTCGGCCAGCGCAGCGGCGTCGGGATGGCCGACCAGCGCACGGGCATGGCCCATGTCGAGCCGGCCCTGTTCGAGGTGCTCGAGCACCGTCTCGGGCAGGCTCAAGAGCCGGATGAAGTTGGCCACGTGGCTGCGCGACTTGCCGACAAGGCGCGCGATCTCGCCGTGCGGCAAGTCCTCGAGCTCGGCCAGCCGTTTGTAGGCGCGAGCCTCTTCCACCGGGTTGAGGTTCTCCCGCTGGATGTTCTCGATCAGCGCCAGCGCGGTCACCTCGCGTTCTTCGAGGTCCCTAATTAATGCCGGAATTTCATGTAGTTGCGCCTTCTGGGCGGCGCGCCAGCGGCGCTCGCCGGCAACCAACTGAAAGCGGCCAGCACCCAGCGGACGAACGATCACCGGCTGGATCACACCGCGTTCCGCGATCGACGCGGCGAGGTCGGCAAGCGCCTCCTCCTCAAAGCGGCGCCGAGGCTGTTCGGGATGCGGTTCGATCGCCGCTACCGGAACGTTCACCAGGCCGGCGGCGGGGCGCGCGGAAGGGATCGCCTCGGGCCCGCCCGGCGCGGAGTCGCGCGAGGAAGCGATCAGCGGCTCCTCGCGGCGCGCCTCGCCGAGCAGCGCCCCGAGGCCCCGCCCGAGCTTGCGGCGGGTGGCGGGTCGGGTGTCCTGGCGTTCGTCGGCGCTCATGCGGCCTTCCTTTCCTTCGGCAGCCGGCCGATCAGCTCGCGTGCAAGAGCCATGTACGCCCGGCTGCCCATGCACGCGTGGTCGTAGATCAAGGCCGGAAGTCCGTGGCTCGGCGCTTCGGAGAGGCGGACGTTGCGCGGGATGACCGCTTCGAACACGAGCTTGCCGAGACATTCGCGTACGTCGTCGGCGACCTGGTCGGTCAGGCGGTTGCGCCGGTCGAACATCGTCAGCGCGATCCCGACGATTCCGAGGTCGGGATTGAAGCGCTGCTGGACCTGCTCGACCGTCTGCAGCAGCTGACTCAGCCCCTCGAGCGCGAAGAATTCGCACTGCAGAGGCACGAGCAGCGTGTCGGCCGCACTGAGCGCGTTGAGTGTCAGCAGGCCGAGCGAGGGGGGGCAGTCGATGAAGCAGATGTCGTGCCCGCGGTGGCCGGCAAGCGCAGCGCGGAGGCGTCGCGCACGATCTTCCATCCCCACGAGCTCGATCTCGGCCCCGCTCAGGTCGACCGTCGCGGGCACGATGTCGAGCCCGCGGATCGCTGTGCCGATCGCGCACTCCACGAGCGAGGCTTCGCCGAGCAACAGGTCGTAGCTCGACACTTCGCGCCGCACGGCATCGATACCCATCCCGGTCGACGCATTCCCCTGGGGGTCGAGGTCGATCAGCAGCGTCCTCCAGCCGGTCGCGGCCATGGCCGTCGCAATGTTGATCGCGGTGGTGGTCTTGCCCACTCCGCCCTTCTGATTGGCGATCGCGATCTTGATCATCGCAGCTGCGGCGTCCCTCGTCCGACCAGGATGCCGCCTTCGGGGTCGGTGACCGACTGTTCCACGTGAAACATGTCTCTCACTCGCGGCGGCTGTCCAGACAGTTCTTGCGCCGCCGAGCGGCCCTTGGGCAACAGCCAAATCGTGTCCCGTGTGGAAAACCGGGCGGACAACTGGAGCAGCTTGCCGAGCGGGGCGAAGGCCCGCGCCGTGATAACGGCCGCAGGAAACGTTTCCACATTTTCAAGTCGGGAACCCAGAACACGGCAATTGCCGAGACCCAGTGCCGAGGCCGCGCGGTTGAGCCAATCAACGCGGCGCTTGCGCGATTCGACCAGAACGAACACGTCTTCGGGGCGCACGCAGGCGAGGACTAGACCCGGCACCCCCGCCCCGCTCCCGAGATCGATCCAAGGGGCCGTTCCACGTGGAACAGGGTCGAGAAGCTGCAGACTATCGGCAAAGTGGCGCTGCCAGACGGTGGTAAGGCTGTTGGCCGAGACGAGATTCTGGCGCTCGTTCTCCTCGCCGAGCATGGCCGCAAGGCGTTCGAGGCGAGCGATCCCCGCTTCGTCAGTGCGCTCGAAACAGAAGGCGCGGGCCGCCTCTTCTCCCTCGATCATGCGGCGAGAGCCTTTCGCCGCGCGAACACCAGCAGCGCCGCTAGTGCGGCCGGGGTCACGCCCCTCACCCGCCCGGCCGCCGCGAGATTGGCGGGGCGCGCCGCCGCCAGGCGCTCGGCCATCTCGTTGGACAACCCCGGAACCTCGGCGAATGGAAAATCGTCTCCGAGCACGACCGCCTCGCTGGCGCGTAGCTCGCGCAACTCCGCCTCCTGCCGTTCAAGGTAGGGCGCATAGGCTGCGTCCTCGGCCATCTCCAGTGCAAGTTCACTGGAGGGATCGAGCTGCCGATCGATCCACGGTGCGAGATCCGCGAGGTTGATGTCGGGAAAGCGCAGCCACTCGGCCAGCGATCGCTTCCCGGCGTCCGCCCGTACGGGTATACCGGCTCGCACGAGATCGCCTGCTCCCGCCTCGGCGTCGAGGGCAGCGCCCCAGCGCTCGCGCTCACGCTCGCGCTTCTCGAACCAGCGTCTGCGTTCCTCGCCCACACACCCCGCCGCGATCGCCAGCGGAGTGAGCCGCGTCGCTGCGTTGCTGGCGCGCAGTCGCAGACGGTACTCGGCACGCGCAGTGAGCATGCGATAAGGCTCGCTGACCCCGTGCAAGGTCAGATCGTCCACCATCACCGCGATGTAGCTGTTGCCGCGATCGAGCGGCGCGGGCTCACGTCCGAGCACGCGCGCCGCCGCGTGCATTCCGGCAAACAGCCCCTGGGCCGCGGCCTCCTCGTACCCCGTCGTGCCGTTGATCTGTCCCGCACAATAGAGCCCGGGGATCGCGCGAAGCTGCAGGTCCGGCCCGAGCGCGCGCGGATCGACATGGTCGTACTCAACCGCGTAGCCGGGCATCACCATCTCGACACGCTCCAGCCCCTCCATCGTCCGCAACATCGCTAGCTGGACCTCGGCCGGGAGCGAGGTGCTGACCCCGTTGGGATAGACGAGACGCGTCGCCAGCCCCTCGGGCTCGAGGAACACCTGATGCCCGTCGCGATCGCCGAAGCGATGGATCTTGTCCTCGATCGACGGACAGTAGCGGGGCCCCGCGGCCTCGATCGCGCCGGTGAACAGCGGCGAGCGATGCAGGTTGGCACGGATGATGGCGTGGCTCTTCGCGTTGGTCCGGGTGATCGCACAAAACACCTGGGCATTGCCCCGCCGAGGGGTTAGCGGCGACATGGTCCAGGGATCGGCGTCCGAAGGCTGCTCCTCGAGCCGCGCCCAGTCGATCGTGCGCCCGTCGAGCCGCGGAGGCGTGCCGGTCTTGAGCCGAGCCATCGGCAGCGCGCAGTCGCGCAGTTGGGCGGCAAGCCGCTGGGCCGAGCTCTCGCCGATGCGCCCGCCGGTCATCCGCTCCTCGCCGCGAAACAGGGTGCCGCCGAGAAAGGTCCCCGTACACAGCACGACTGCGCGCGCCTCGAGCCGGGTGCCATCGGCCAGATCCAGCCCTCGAACCGCCCCGCTCTTCAGAACCAGAGCCGCGGCCTCGCCTTCGACCAACTCGAGCCCGGGCTGAGTCCTGACGGCCGCCTGGATCGCGTCCTTGAACAACGCTCGGTCGGCCTGGACTCGCGGACCCCAGACAGCGCTGCCCTTGGAACGGTTCAGCATCCGGTAGTGGATGGCCGCCGCGTCGGCCGCCCGCGCAATCAGCCCGTCGAACGCGTCGACCTCGCGCACGAGGTGCCCCTTGCCAAGGCCGCCGATCGCCGGATTGCAGCTCATCGCCCCGAGGGAGCCGAGGTCGAAACTGACCAGGCCGACGCGCGCGCCCATCCGCGCAGCCACGCTAGCTGCCTCGCAGCCCGCATGGCCGCCACCCACCACGAGGATGTCGAATGCGCTCATGCCGCGCCCCCTAATCCGCCCCGGGGCGCCGGTCAAAATGCCTGCTGCGTTTCACGTGAAACAGCCATCACTTTCCAATGCAGAAGCGCCCGAACAGCGCGTCGAGCACGTCCTCCGTCGCGCTGCGGCCGACCAGCCGGTCGAATGCCAGCCGCGCCTCGCGCAGGCCCTCGGCAAGCAGCAACGGATCGGACTGCCGGACGGCCTCACGCAGCGCGCCACGCGCCTGCGCCAGCAGGTCACGCTGCCGCCGGTTCAAGGCCCCCTCACCCGGTCGCGGCATCATCGCGGCGGCGTGAGCAATCAGCCCGCGCTTCAATTCGACAAGGTTCTCTCCGGTCACGGCCGACACCCGGTAGCGAGGTGCCGCCTTCACCGGATGATCGGCCCGGTCGCACTGCGCTTCGATCTCCCATGCGCCGGCAGGGCCCTCGCCCTCGGGCCCGAGCCACAACACGAGGTCGGCGCGCGCGATTTCGGCCTCGGCCCGCTCGATGCCGATCGTCTCGACAGGATCGGCCCCGCCCTGGCGCAGGCCGGCCATGTCGACGAAGCTGAACGGAATCCCGCCGAGCGCTACCGGCCGCACGAGCACATCGCGCGTCGTTCCGGCGAGCGGCGCCGTGATCGCTGCCTCACTCTCGACTAATGCATTGAATAACGTGGATTTTCCGGCATTGGGCGGCCCAGCGAGAGCGACTCGATAACCTTCGCGCAGCAGTTCTGCAGACGGGGCGTCCAGGGAAGACGCAAGCTCGTTGCTGAGGATCTCGATTTCGCGGGTGAACGTCGCTGGCAGCGTTGCCACATCGCCTTCGTCGTCGAAATCGAGCACCGCCTCGAGTTGCGCCGACAGCATGAGCAGCCGGTCGCGCCAGTGCTCGACCCGCCGCGACAGCGCGCCGCCCGCAAGTTCGATCGCCGCGCGGCGCTGAAGCTCGGTTTCGGCTGCTAGCAGGTCCGCGAGCCCTTCCGCCTCGGCGAGATCGACCCGCCCGTTGATGAATGCGCGCCGCGTGAATTCGCCGGGCTCCGCGCGGCGCAACCCTGGCAGCGCAGCCAGCGCCGCCTCGACTGCCGTGACGACCGCGCGGCCGCCGTGAAGATGAAGCTCGGCCAGGTCCTCGCCCGTGGCCGTCGCCGGTCCCGGAAACCACAGCGCGAGTCCGTCGTCGAGCACGCTCCCGTCGTGATCGCGAAACACGGCCCGGCTCGCCCGGCGCGGTTGAGGCAGCCGGCCCGCCAGCGAGGTCAGCGCCGCGCCCGCCCCGGGCCCGCTCACGCGGACCACGGCGATTCCCGCCGGCGGCGCACCGCTCGACAGCGCGAAGATCGTATCCGAACGCGTCACGGCGCGAGATCAGGCGTCGGGCTTGTCGCCCTCATTACTGGCCCGCTCGCCGGCCTTCCGCGCGCCTTCCATGAAATTCTGGAACATTTTCAAACCCATCTGCCCCATCGGCGCGAGCTGGCGAGCATATTCCTGCAGTTGCTCGGTGTTGCCGGCGGTCTTCATCGCCTTGGCGAAAGCGTCGACGTAGACCTCGTTGGCCTTCTCGACGTCGGGCAGGCCCATGAAACGGCGGGCTTCCTCGGGCGAGCAGTCGATCTCGATGTTGATCTTCATCGGCCTTGCCTTTCGCGGGGCGCGGAACGCGCTTGGGTCCGCGGCGTAGCAGAGGCATAAGCACGCGAAACGCCGGGAGGAGTCTTATATGAGCGATACGGTCGACATTTCCACCCTCGACGGCGAGGGGAGGTTCACCGCCTTCTGCGCCAGGCCCGAAGGTCCGCCGCGCGCGGCGATCGTGGTCATCCAGGAGATCTTCGGGGTGAACCCGGGCATTCGCCGCAAGTGCGAGCGCCTCGCGGCCGACGGGTACCTGGCGCTCGCTCCTGACCTGTTCTGGCGGCTGGAACCGGGCGTCCAGCTCGATCCCGACGTGCCGGAGCAGTTCGAGCGCGCGCTCGCGCTGATGAACCGGTTCGACCAGGACCAGGGTGTACGCGACATCGAGGCGACGATCCGCCATGCGCGCAACGCGTTCGGCGTCCCCAAGGTCGGCGTCGTCGGCTACTGCCTCGGCGGACGGCTCGCGTACATGGTCGCCGCGCGGACCGACGTCGACGCGAGCGTCGGCTACTACGCGGTCGGCCTCCCCGATCTGCTGCGCGAGAAGCACGCGATCGCGCGGCCGCTGATGCTGCACATCGCCGGCGCCGACCACTTCGTGCCGCCCGAACAGCAGAAGGCGATCCACGAAGGGCTCGACGATCATCCCCGGGTCACGCTGCACGACTACCCGGGCCTCGACCACGGCTTCGCCACCGAGCTCGGCAAGCGCCGCCACGAGCAAGGCGCCCGTCTCGCCGACGAGCGGACCGCGGCGTTCTTCGCCGAGCACCTCGGATAGGTGCTGGCCGCTACGAGCGCGCGAGGTAGTCGATCAGCGCGCGGCGTTCCTCGGCATCGGGGATACCGAAGAAGCCCATCTCGTTGTGGGGAACGACCGCCTGCGGATCGGCAATGAACGCATCCAGCGCCTCGCGGGTCCACGCCCGCTGTCGCGTCGCGTAATCCCGCATCGCCGGTGAATAGGCGAACCCCGGCTCGGCGGCGACCCGCCGGCCGAGCACGCCCTTGAGCGAGGGCCCCTGCGTCCTCGGATCGGGGCCTTCGAGCGAGTGGCAAGCGTAACACTTCTGATAAGCGCGCTCGCCCTCGGGGAGTCGGGTCGGCTCCATGGCGGGAGCGGCGACGCAGGCGCCGGCGCCCACCGCGAGCAGGGCCAGCGCCGCGGCCCGGGTCACTCGCGGACCGTCACCAGCATCAGCCGGTCGGTACCGGATTCGGGCAGGTAGACCTCGTTGCCGCGCCCGAGAATCTGGCGGACCTGGGCGTTCGGTCCGCTTCCCGGAATCGTCGCAATCCAGGACTCGGTCGCTATGTCGAACACCAGCGTGCTGTTGCTGGTGAAGTCGGTCACCCACACGTCGTCGCGCTCGTCGACGTAGACGGCGTAGGCCTGCGGTTTCTCGCCGGGCAAGTCGAAAGTTGTCCACTCGCCGCTCGCCGGGCGGTAGCGATAGAGCTTGCCGCTGTTCCAGCCGGTGATCCACAGGTCGCCCTTCGAATCCGCCCACACCCGGCGCAGGCCGGCGTTCTCGTGCGGTGGCTCGATCAGCGTGACGCTGCCATCGGCGCGGTCGACTTTGGCCAGGTGGCTGCCGGCGAGCGAGACGTACCAGATCTCGCCGTCGGGCGTGTCGTCGATGCCGTAGGGTCCGCGGCCCTCCGGGTCCTTCCACACCTCGACCTTCCCGCTCGCATCGACCCGGCCGTAGATGCCGTTCTGGCCGGTGAACCAGTGCACGCCGTCCTTGTCGAAGGCGCCGGTGTTGAGGTTGGCGTAGCCGGTGTCCTCGGGCAGCTTCCATACGTCGATCGACTCGCTCGCCGGGTCGTAGCGGACGATCGCGTTCTGGCCGCCGTCGGTGACCCACGCCTTCCCGTCGGGACCGAGCACCACCCCGTGCGGCGCCGAACCCTCGCCGAGCGGGACCTGGCGGTAGGTCCAGCTGGCAATGTCGACAATCCCGAGCGCGCCCTGGCGCTGCGCGGTGTACCAGATCTCCCCCGGCCGCCCGGGCGCCGCATCGTGCGGGCGGGCACCCGCGGGTAGCTGGATGACTCGGGTCTCGAACTCGAGGCCGTCATCCTGGGCCAGTACAGGCGTCGAAAGCAGGGTGAGCGCAGCGGCAACCAGCAGGGCACGCATGAATCCATCTCCCGGTGATGGTCTCGAATCGACAGGATAGCCTCGCCGGACTGCCCGGTGAACCCGGCACAGACACCCCGCCCTCGCCACTCGCTAACGCCATGCCGAAGCTGTATCCTGAGGGGACATCGAAAGGGGGGGAATCATGCGAAAGGTCCTGCTGCCACTCGTCGCCCTCGCCGCTGGCCCGGCCCATGCCCAGGGGACCGAGATTGCACCCGGAATCGAACTGCCCGAGGGAGCCACGCTCGAAGTTCGGGCCGACGGCGACCTCAACGGCGACGGCGTCGAGGACATCGCCTATGTCGCCCACAGCGAGGACTGGCGCGCGCTGACAGTCCTGCTGTCGGATGGGAACGCGGCCGATCCGCGCTACCGGCCGGAAGTGCTTCCGCTCGAGCCGACCGAGTTCACTCCGGCAAAGCTCGCGCTCAACGGCAACGTGCTCAGCCTCGAGGACATGACTGGTGGGACGACCGCCATCGTCTCGACCCGTCGCTTCCGCTACGATGCGCGCGGCCGGCAAATGCGCCTGATCGGCCTCGATGCGACACGCTACAGCCGGACTTACGCGCACGACGGGTTCGAAATGAGCTGGAACCTGCTCAACGGCGACGCCAGGACGCGCGTCCTGCGCCTCGACCCGGAGGGCGGCGGGGCGGCCTACAAGCCGGCAATCGAACGCAGCTTCAAGCGCCGCACCCGCGCACTGTGGCTGACGAGCTCGCCCGATCAGGAAACCGTGCTGGAGGAGATGCGCGACGGCTGAGCCGTCGCCCGCTTACTGGTTCATCGTCGCGAAGAAGTCCTCGTTGGTCTTCGAGTCCTTCATCTTGTCGAGCAGGAACTCCATCGCGTCGACGGTGCCCATCTGCATCAGGATGCGGCGCAGGACCCACATCTTGCTGAGCTGATCCTTCGGCACGAGGAGCTCTTCCTTGCGCGTGCCGCTCTTGCCCACGTCGAGCGCCGGGAAGATGCGCTTGTCGGCGACCTTCCGGTCGAGGACGATTTCGCTGTTACCGGTGCCCTTGAACTCTTCGAAGATGACCTCGTCCATGCGGCTGCCGGTGTCGATCAGCGCGGTAGCGATGATCGACAGCGAACCGCCCTCCTCGATATTGCGCGCGGCGCCGAAGAACCGCTTCGGCCGCTGCAGCGCGTTGGCGTCGACGCCGCCGGTGAGCACCTTGCCCGAGCTCGGCACGACCGTGTTGTAGGCGCGGCCGAGTCGAGTGATCGAGTCGAGCAGGATCACCACGTCCTTCTTGTGCTCGACCAGGCGCTTGGCCTTTTCGATGACCATCTCGGCAACCTGCACGTGGCGCGAGGCCGGCTCGTCGAAGGTCGAGGAGATCACCTCGCCCTTCACCGAGCGCTGCATGTCGGTAACTTCCTCGGGCCGCTCGTCGACCAGCAGCACGAGCAGGAACACCTCGGGGTGGTTGTCGGTGATGGCCTTGGCGATGTTCTGCATCAGCACCGTCTTGCCGGTGCGCGGCGGAGCGACGATCAGTGCACGCTGGCCCTTGCCCTGTGGCGCGATCAGGTCGATCACCCGGGCCGACTTGTCCTTGACCGTCGGATCCTTGGTATCGAGGTTGAGCCGCTCCTCGGGATAGAGCGGCGTCAGGTTGTCGAAGTTGGTCCGGTGGCGGACGGCTTCGGGATCGTCGTAGTTGACCGTGATCAGCTTGGTCAGCGCGAAATAGCGCTCGCCGTCCTTCGGCGCGCGAATCTCGCCCTCGACCGTGTCGCCGGTCCTGAGGCCCCATTTGCGGACCTGGTTGGGCGAGACGTAGATGTCGTCGGGGCCGGCGAGGTAGTTCGCCTCGGGGCTGCGCAGGAAGCCAAAGCCGTCCTGCAGGACTTCGATCGTGCCTTCGCCGATGATCTCCTCGCCGTCCTCGGCGACTTCTTTGAGGATCGCGAACATCAGATCCTGCCGGCGCATCGTCGAGGCGCCTTCGATACCGTACTCCTCGGCCATCTCGACCAGCTCGGCCGGCGCCCTCTTCTTGAGTTCTTTCAAATGCATCGTGGTATTTCCGTAGGTGTGAGGTGCCGGCAGGTCGTATGGGCTTGGAGAAAGCGAGACCCGGCCGCGCGGGACGGCGGCCCCAGCCGGTTGGTGGCCGACAAATATGGTCTCGCCGGCGCAGCGTCAATTCACAGAATCGCGCCCCGAGCCACCACTCGTCGCGAATTCAGAAGGGCTTGATGACCACCAGCACGACGACCAGCGCGAGAACGACGGTCGGGACTTCGTTGAGCAGCCGCAGCTGCTTGCCCGACAGCGGACGCTCGCCGGCGGCAAGCTTGCGCGCGTAGCGGCGCAAGTAGCCGTGATAGCCCGACAGCGCGAGCACCAGCGCCAGCTTCGCGTAGAACCAGCCCTGTCCCCAGGCGCCGATCGCGAAGGCCAGCGCCAGCCCGAGCACCCAGACCGCGCCGATCGACGGCAACAGGATGATCCGGATCAGCTTTGCCTCGCGCTCGATCCACCGCGCGTTCTCGGGAGAACCGGGCTCGCATTCCTGATGGTAAACGAACAGCCGTGGAAGCATGAACAGCCCGGCCATCCAGAACACCACGAAGATGATGTGCCCGGCCTTCAGCCAGAAATAGATCGTCGCGAGCGCTTCCTGCATCGGCCGTTTTTCCCGTCAGCCCCGAACCACCGCAAGCAAGCGCTCGACATGCGCGATCGGCGTGTCCTTGTCGATCCCATGACCGAGATTGAACACATGCGGGCGGCTGGCGAAGGCCGCCAGAATCTCGCGTGCCCGCGCCTCGAGCGCCTCGCCGCCCGCGAGCAGCAGCAGCGGGTCGAGGTTGCCCTGGACCGGCAAGCCTTCGGGCAACGTCGAATCGGCCCACGCGGGATCGATCGTTTCGTCGAGCCCTATCGCATCGACCCCGGTCTCGCGAGCATAGGCGGCGAGCTTCTCGCCCGCACCTTTGGGAAAACCGATCACCGGAACGTCCGGATGGCGCTGCCCGAGCGCGGCCACGATCGCCGCGGTCGGGGCGATCACCCAGCGCTCGAACTCGCGCGGGGCGAGACTGCCGGCCCAGGAATCGAACAACTGCACCGCCTCGGCCCCGGCGTCGACCTGGCGCGAAAGATACTCGACCGTGCAGCCGACGATCGTGTCGACGACCGCTTGCAGCGCTGCGGGATCGCGATAGCCGAGGCTGCGCGCCGCGGCCTGGTCGCGGCTGCCTTCGCCTGCGATCATGTACGTTGCAACGGTCCACGGGCTCCCGGCAAACCCGAGCAGCGTGGTGTCCGCTCCCAGCCTTTCACGCACCAGCGCAACGGTCCGGTAGACCGGCTCGAGCCGGTCGGGAGCGGGGCGCAGGGCTTCGAGCGTCCTGTCGACCAGCGGTGGCGAGAGCTGCGGCCCCTCGCCGGCGAGGAACGCGAGATCCTGCCCGAGCGCGTGCGGCACCACGAGGATGTCCGAGAACAGGATCGCCCCGTCAAATCCGAACCGGCGGACCGGTTGCAGCGTGATCTCGGCCGCAGCCTCGCTGTCGTGCACGAGTTCGAGGAACCCGCCCTTCGCCGCACGCAACTCGCGGTATTCCGGCAGATAGCGCCCGGCCTGGCGCATCAGCCAGATCGGCCGGCGATCGCTCGTCTGGCCGCGCAGCGTATCGAGAAGCAGACCGGGCATCGAGAGAGTCCAATCCAATAAAATAGATATTTGAAATAGGATTCAGGACTCTGTTGGCCCTGTGGATTGCGGGGAGAGCGAGCCCTTGCCCGATTTCTCCCGCGCTGAACAGGGGTCGGTCGACCGGCGAATCCGCATGGATCCGCGTCAAGCACTGCTTCTCCACGCTATCCCCAAGCTGTCGATAGCTTCGCCCGGCTGTTGGTTAACGAGGTCCTGATGGGCCGGTTGCGGGGGCGGAATCTCGTGCCGAACTTGTCCGGTGCCCCCTCCCGTGGTTTATGCCGGGGCTTGTCCACATGACCCTGCTCCACCTCCACCTGCTGTCGGACTCGACCGGCGAAACGCTCGAGATGATCGCCAAGGCGGCGCTTGCGCAGTTCGACGACGCCGAGGTGATCCGCCATTTCTGGCCGATGGTGCGCTCGCTGCACCACCTCGACCGGATCGTCGAGGATCTCGCCGCCAACCCCGGGCTGGTGCTGTACACGCTCGTCAACGACGAGACCCGCCGCCGGCTCGAGGAACGGTGCCGCGCGCTCGGGCTGCCTCACGTTGCCCCGCTCGACAGCGTAACCGCGGCTCTCGAGGATCGGCTGGGGGTCGAGGCCAAGGCGCGCCCCGGCCGCCAGCACGCGCTCGACGAAGCCTATTTCGCGCGCGTCGATGCGATCCAGTTCACCATCGCGCATGACGACGGGATCGCCTGGGAGGACTGGGAGGAAGCCGACATCGTGCTCGCCGGGGTTTCGCGCAGCTCGAAGACGCCGACCAGCATCTACCTCGCCAACCGCGGCTACAAGGTGGCCAACATCCCGCTGGTCATGGAAAGCCCCCCGCCGCCGCTGCTGTTCGAGCTCAAGCGGCCGATGGTCGTCGGCCTCACCACCGCGGCGCGGCGGCTGGTCGAGATTCGCCGCAACCGGCTGCTGTCGCTCAACCAGAAGCCCGAGACCGCCTATGTCGACGAGGAACGCGTCGAACAGGAGGTGGCCTTTGCCCGGCGGCTGTTCGCGGATAACGGTTGGCCGGTGATCGACGTCACGCGCCGCTCGATCGAGGAAACGGCCGCGGCGGTGATCAAGCTTTACACGGAACGGCAGCAACGGCCGGCCGAGACGGGGACCCAGCCGATATGATCGTACTCGCATCCAAGAGCGCCTCGCGCAGGAGCATGCTCGGCGCCGCCGGGGTCGAGTTCGAAGTCCGCCCCGCGGCGATAGACGAGCGCGCGCTCGAGGCCGAGTTCGACGGCGCCGGGCCCTGCGAAATCGCGCTCGCGCTGGCCGAGGCCAAGGCGCTTTCGGTCGACGGTGCCGGCAAGCCGGTGCTCGGCAGCGATTCGGTGGTCTCGGTCGACGGGCGCCGGTTCGGCAAGCCCGCCAGCCGCGCACAGGCGGCCGAGCACCTGCGGTTCTTCTCGGGCCGAACGATGGAGCTGCATTCGGCGGCGGCGATCGCCACTGCGGGCACGATCAAGTGGCGTCACGTCGCCCTTGCCCGTCTCAAGGTGCGTGACCTGTCGGACGCCTTCATCGAGAAGTACCTGGTCGCGGAATGGCCCGAGGTCAGCCAGTGCGTCGGCGTGTTCCGCATCGAGGCGCTCGGCCCGCAACTGTTCGAGAGCATCGAGGGCGACATGTTCACGGTGCTCGGCATGCCGCTGCTCCCGGTGCTCGGGGCGCTGCGTGAGCTGGAGGAGCTGCCGGCGTGAGGCCTTACGCCGAGGTCATCGGCGATCCGATCGCGCAGTCGAAATCGCCGGCAATCCACGGATACTGGCTTAAAAAGCTGGGCATCGATGCGGACTACCGCGCCCACCTCGTGCGCGCCGAGGAGCTCCCCGGCTACTTTCAAGAACGCCGCGCCGACCCGGCCTGGCGCGGCTGCAACGTGACGATGCCGCACAAGCAGTCGGTCATGGCCCATCTCGACCGTCTCGATTCGCTGGCCGAGCGGATCGGAGCGGTGAACACGATCGTACGCGAGGGCGACGGCCGGCTCGTCGGCTACAACACCGACGCGGCTGGATTCCTCGAGCCGCTTGCGAGCCGGCTCGGCGAACGCCACCTGTTCCGCATGGCGCGCGTGCTCGGCACCGGCGGCGCGGCGCGAGCGATCGTTGCCGCCCTTGCGAGAGAGAACGTGGTCATCGTGCTTGCCGGGCGCGATCCGGCCAAGGCGCGTGCCCTGCTCGACGAACTCGACCCGGGCGGCGAGCACCATGCGGTGGACATCGCTCATTTCGCCGAGCCGACCGATTTCGCGTTTGACGACAGGGCCGGCTGCTTCGATCTCGTGGTCAACGCGAGCCCGCTCGGCATGACCGGCCAGCCGCCGCTGGCGTTCGACCTCAGCCATGCACCGCCGGGAAGCGTCGTCTACGACATCGTCACGCACCCCGTCGACACGCCGTTGCTGCAGGCTGCTCGCGTCGCGGGTTTCGCGACCGTCGACGGCCTGGCGATGCTGATCGGCCAGGCGGCAGCCGCGTTCGAAAAGTTCTTCGGGCGACCGCCGCCGCGCGAGGACGGCGACCGCGAGCTGCGCACCCGGCTGGGTGGATGAGCGGCCGGCCCGGCAAGCCTGACCGAGAGCGGCCCTTCGTACTCGGGCTAACCGGCTCGATCGGCATGGGCAAGTCGGCCGTGGCGGGGATGTTCGAGGCGCGCGGAGTCCCGGTGTTCGACGCCGACGCTGAAGTCCGACGGATGCAGGGGCCGGGCGGCGAGCTGGTCGAGGCGATCGAACGCGCCTTTCCGGGTACGACCGGGCCCGGGGGAGTCGACCGCCAGGCGCTCGGTGCGCGGATCTTCGGCGACGCTGCGTCCCTCGGACGGCTGGAAGCGATCGTTCACCCGGCGGTGCGGGTGGCGCGCACCGGCTTCCTGCGGCGGCATGCCGACCAGCCACTGGTTGTGTTCGACATCCCGCTGCTGTTCGAGAAGGGCGGCGTGGACGAAGTCGACGCGGTGCTGGTGGTCTCGGCCCCACCCGAGGTCCAGCGCGCCCGTGTGCTCGCACGGCCGGGCATGACCGCCGAGCGGTTCGAGCGGGTGCTTGCCCTGCAGATGCCGGATGCGGAGAAACGGGCCCGCGCTGACTACGTGATCGATACCGGGACCCCGCTTGCCGAGACCGACGCCGCGGTGGCGCGTCTGGTGGACAAGCTTCGCTCCGAGCCTTGTCAGCCGCGGAATCGCAACCAATAGTCGTGGCGATGCGGGAAATCGTGTTCGACACCGAGACCACCGGCCTCGATCCCGCCTCCGGTGACCGTCTCGTCGAGATCGGCTGTATCGAGCTGGTCAACCGCGTGCCGACCGGGCGCACGTTCCACGCCTATTTCAATCCGGGGCGGCCGATGCCGCTCGAGGCCGAGCGGGTTCACGGCCTCAGCGACGCGTTCCTCGCCGACAAGAAACGGTTCGAGGAGCATGCCTTCGAGCTGCTCGACTTTCTCGGCGATGCCCCGCTCGTTGCGCACAACGCCCAGTTCGACTTCGGCTTCCTCAACTGGGAGCTCGGGGCCTGCGGGCACCCGCAGATCGAACTCGAGCGGATGATCGACACGCTGGTGCTCGCGCGGCGCCGCCATCCGGGAGCCAAACATTCACTCGACGCGCTGTGCACGCGCTACGGGATCGACCGTAGCCACCGTGTCAAGCACGGAGCGCTGCTCGATGCCGAGCTGCTCGCGCAGGTCTACGTCGAACTGACCGGCGGCCGGCAGATCGGACTCGAGCTCGCTGCCGCGCCGGTGACCGCCTCGGTCACGATCGCAGCGTTCCAGCCGCGCCGTCGCGAGTTCCGTCCGCCGCGGCCGCATTCGGCAAGTCCCGAGGAATTGATGCGGCACAAAGCCTTTATCGAATCGTTTGACTCATCACTCTGGGCGCGTTGAAACTCGGGATCGGCGCCCGGGGTGCGCAAGTGACTCGAAGGAGGACCCCCGCCCATGGAAATTCGCGTTTCGGGCCACCAGATCGATACCGGCTCCGCTCTTCAGGAACACGCGACCCAGCGGCTCGATGCGATCACCGAAAAATACTTCAGTCGGGCGCTGTCGTCGGCGGTGACGTTCGGCAAGGGGCCGGCCGGCGCGTTCACCTGCGACATCGTGCTGCACGTCAACCAGGGCCTGATTCTCAAGAGCCACGGGCAGGCGCAGGACGCGCACCAGGCGTTCGAACAGGCGGCCGAGCGGGTCGAGAAGCAGCTCCGGCGCTACAAGCGCCGTCTCAAGGACCGCCACGAGCAGGCTGAGCACGCCATGCGGCAGGAGGAGGCGGCTTATACGGTCTTTGCTGCCGACGAGTCGGACGAGGAAGTCGTCTCCGACGCTCCGCCGATCATCGCCGAGACCCGGACCGACATTCCGGTGGTCACCGTATCGGATGCCGTAATGCTGCTGGATTTGCGGCATACCAACGCGCTGTTCTTCAAAAACGCTGGAACCGGAATGCATAATATGGTTTACCGCCGCGCCGACGGGTCGATCGGATGGGTCGAGCCTTCCTCTTAGGCGGGGATTCCCCGGTCGTGGAATTGACCGCCGCTGACGACGTTATCAACTCCTTGATGATTCAACTGGCAGGGTAATTCCCGTTGCCCCGCGCCAATCGATCACGAGTGAGCAAGACCGAGAAAACGAGCACGATGAGTCCCTTGTATTCGATCAGGCCGGAATCGGTCGCGATCATCGATGAAGCCGAGAAGCCGGAAATCCTCCAGCGACTCAGCCAGCTTTTCGCGGACAGCTGGAATCTCGATGCCGGCCAGGTGCTCGAGCAGCTGGAGGAGCGCGAGCGCCTTGGCAGCACGGGTTTCGGTCGCGGGGTGGCGATCCCGCATGCCCGCATCGCCGGGCTCTCGCGCCCGGTCGCGGCGCTGATCAAGCTGCGCCAGCCGGCGGACTTCGCCGCGGCCGACGGGCTGCCTGTCGATATCGTGTTCGGCCTGCTTTCGCCCGAGAACAGCGGAGCCACGCATCTCCATGCTCTGGCCGCGATCTCGCGCCTGATGCGCGACGAGCGCGTGCACGACGCGCTGAGCGAGGCGCCCGACGAGGAGGCAATCTACGGCCTGCTGACCAACGCGGCAGACCGCTACGCGGCCTGAGCCCGCCATGGACGGCGGGCCGAATGGGGCTTCGGTCCACTATCGCGCGCTCGAGGCCCTCTACGCCTCGGCGCCCGTCAACGCCCTGTTCGAATCCCGGCTCGAGATCGTCGACGAAGGCCACGCGCGGATCCGGTTCCTGGTCGACGAGCGGTTCCACCACGCGGCCGGCGCGGCGCACGGCACGATCTACTTCAAGATGCTCGACGACGCGGCGTTCTACGCCGCGAACTCGATGGTCACCGACCGCTTCCTGCTGACCACCGCGTTCAACCTCCACTTCACCCGGCCGATCCGCACCGGCGAGGTCATCGCCGAGGGGCGCTGGATCAGCGGCCGCCGGCGCGTGTTCATCGCCGAATCGCATCTCGTCGATTCCGATGGGGAAGAGATCGGCCGGGGCACCGGCACCTTCATGCGTTCGCACATCGCACTGTCCGGCCTCGCCGGATACCGCGTTCCGGAGTGACCGCCGCGTGGATGCACGCCTGCCAGCGCATCTCGAGGTGGCCGGATTGATTCGCGCGGTCGAGGCCGCGGGCGGCTTCGCCACGGTCATCGCGAAGGGGGAGCGCGATGCCGGCACGCTGCTCGTGGTCTGCTGCGAGAACGGCGCCAATGCCGTGGCCTACGAACGCATGCCGCAGCCCGACGGCACCCGCGCCTGGACCCTTTCACGCAAGCAGGACATGGAGAATCCTCAGGAATTCTGGGATTACTGCGAACGTCGAAGACGGCAGGACGAAGATCTCTGGATCGTCGAACTGGATGTCCCGAATGGGGAACGGTTCATCGCCTGACGGGAACCGAGGGTTGACGTCCCTCCGCTGGCCGCTACAGGGCGCGTCAACTTTCCAGCAGCGCAGGTGATCGCACGCGGCCTTGTTCAGGTCGGCGAGACGCCGCGCGAGACGGGGAGTGGCCGGCAGGCCACCAGATGGGCCGCGCTTTCGAGCGACGGTCGCGGGCCTGTGTCGGGGCACTCACCGCCCTGAGTTCGGGATCAATGTCGAGGACGGTGAAAGCCGGGGCGATTGCCTCGGCCGTGTTGTGTTGTGTTACCCTGCTGGGCGTCCAGGCTTCAGGCGCCCTTGCCGAGACCGGTCCTGCGATCGAGCCGCTCCCGCCGGCACCGGTCGAACTCCAGGCCGATGGCGATGCGCTGCCGCGCTTCTATTCCGAGGAAGTGGTCCAACCGCTTCCCGAAACTCCAGAAACCGAGGCCGAATCGCTCGCCGCGCTGGTCGAGGCGATGCCGGCCGATGCGCCGATGTCGCGCGACCTCATGTGTCTCGCCCAGGCAATCTACTTCGAGGCTCGCGGCGAGCCGCTCGACGGACAGCTCGCGGTCGGCGCGGTCATCGTCAACCGGACGAACTCCGAGCAATACCCAGGCGATTACTGCTCGGTGGTGACCCAGCCGGGGCAGTTCTCCTTCGTGCGGCGCGGCCGAATCCCTTCTCCTGACGAAAACTCGCTCGCATGGGCTCGCGCCAAGGCGGTGGCCCAGATCGCCCACCAGGAGCTGTGGGACAGTCCCGCCGGCGACGCGCTGTTCTTCCACGCACGCTACGTCCGTCCGGGCTGGGCGCGCCGCAAGGCGGCCGTCGCGACCATCGACTCGCACGTCTTCTATCGCTGAGTCAGTCCTGGGCGCCGTCAGGCCAGCTCGACCCAGACGGGGGCATGGTCGCTGGCCTTCTCGCGGCCGCGGTATTCCTTGTCGACGCCCGCGGCGACAAGCCGGTCGGCGCATTCGGGCGAGAGCAGCAGGTGATCGATGCGGAACCCGTGGTCGCGCTGCCAGGCGCCGGCCTGGTAGTCCCAGAAGGTCCACACGCCGCCGCGCGGATTGAGCGTGTCGATCGCGTCAGTCCAGCCGTCGTTGAGGATCCGCCTGTAGGCGTCACGCGAGGCTGGCTGCATCAGTGCGTCGGCCGCCATTGCCTGGACCGACCAGACGTCCTTGTCCTCGGGGATGACGTTGAAGTCGCCGACGACCACGGTGGGGATCTCGAGCGCCAGCAGCTCCCTCAGGCGCATGCGCAGGCGCGCCATCCAGGCGATCTTGTAGTCGAACTTGGGGCCCGGGTGCGGATTGCCGTTGGGCAGGTAGAGGTTGACCACGCGGACGCCGTTCACGTCGGCCTCGATGAAGCGCGCCTGCTCGTCCTCGGGATCGCCCGGCAGGCCGCGCCCGGTCTCGACAGGTTCGACCCCGTCGGCGAGGATCGCGACGCCGTTGAAGCCCTTCTGCCCGTGCCAGATCGGGCTGTAGCCGATTGTTTCGAACTCGGCGGCCGGAAAGCCGTCGTCCTGGGACTTGATCTCCTGCAGGCAAGCCACTGTCGGCCGCGTTTCCTGCAGCCACTCGAGCAGGCGCGGGAGGCGCGCCTTGACGCCGTTGATGTTGAAGCTGGCGATCCGCACGGGGGGCAGTCTAGATGCCGAAGCTCGATCCGCAACCGCAACCGGCCGCCGCCTGCGGATTCTCCACCCTGAACGCCGCTCCGCCGAGCGATTCGACGAAATCCACGGTGCTCCCCGCCACGAGCTCGAGGCTCACCGGATCGACCACCAGCCGCACGCCGGCGGTTTCGCTGACCGTATCGTCGGCTTCGGGCGCGTCGGCGAGATCGAATCGGTACTGGAATCCCGAGCAGCCGCCGCCTTCGACCGCCAGCCGCAGGATCGCGGGCCTGCCCTGCTTGCGGGCGATCGCCTGCACGCGGTCGGCGGCAGCCTGGGTCAGGGTCAGCGGTTCGGCCATGCCGGCGATGTAGGGGGCGCGGCGCCCTGTCTCAAGCCGAGCGGATGTATTCACGCATCGCCTCGGCCTCGTGCTCGACGAGGTCGATGCGGTATTTGACCAGGTCGCCGATCGAGACGAACGCGATCAGGTCCCTTCCCTCGACCACCGGCAAATGCCGGATCCGCCGTCGGGTCATCAGTTCGAGTGCCTCGTTGACGCTGGTCGAGAGCCCCACGGTGATCGCGGGCGCGGTCATCACGTCCCCAACGGAGAGCCCGAGCGCGCCGTCCCCGTGCTTGGCGATGCAGTAGAGCAGGTCCCTCTCCGAAAAGATTCCGGCGACCTTGCCGCGATCGAGCACGGGCAGCGCGCCGATGCGTTTCTCGGCCAGCAACTGCGCGGCCTCGCGCACCGTTTCCTGCGGCGAACAATGGATTATCGTCTGGTCGCGCCCGGCGACGATCCTGGCGATGGTCATCAGCGACTCTCCCCGTGTCGTGACGCCATTATGTCACGATTCGCCGATTCTGGCGAATTTGCCGCTCGCGCCGCGCGCTGGGACGTTGCCGAGGCGGGCCAGGATCGCCATGTGGGACCGATGGCCCGCCGCTCCCCGCTCGACGATCCTCGCATCGCTGCCCATGCCTGGGCGCGCTACAAGCGGCTGATGGTCTGGATGGCCGGGTTCACCGCGGCGGTAATCGTCGTCGCCCTCGGCCTGCTGTACCGCGAGTTCGGCGGCACTTCGCTGCACCTCTACATCGCCGCCGCGCTCGGCGTCGGGTTCGCGGTCATGCTGATGGCGGCGCTGATGGGGCTCGTGTTCCTGTCGAGCGGCACCGGGCACGACGAATCGGTCGACGACACGACGCGAACGGATCAGCCGGACGAGGGACCCTGAGGCCGCAGGCGGTAGTCCTCCACCGGGACGCCGCCGATCAGGTGCTCCTGGATGATACGCTCGAGCACCGGCTCGGTGCACGAGTGGTACCAGACGCCGTCGGGCCAGACGACCGCGATCGGTCCACCGACGCAGACCTGCAGGCAATCGGCCTTGGTCCGTTGCACGCCCCCGTGCGCGACGAGCCCGAGCTCGCGCAGCCGCCGCTTGAGGTACGCCCACGCCGCCTCGCCGGCTTCGCGCGAGCAGCAGCTCTGCTTTTCCGACATCGCGCAGAGGAAGATGTGGCGCCGGATCGCATCGCCCCCGATCTGCGTCAGCGCACGGCGGGCGAGGGCGATGGCGTCGGTGTTCACGGGATCGGCGACGGACTCAGCCCTTCTTGCCGGCGATGCGGGCAATCTCGGCCTTGACCAGGCGCTCGACCATTTCAGGCAGGTTGCGATCGAGCCACTCGGCCAGCATTGGCCGCAGCAGGTCGCGTGTCAGGCCTTCGAGCGAGGTCTCGCCCGAGCGGACGATCTGCGGTGGGGCGCTGGGCTCGGCCATCATCGCCAGCGCCGCCAGCGATTCGCGCATCGAGCGGGCGGCCGTTTCGGTGGTCAACCCGCTGTCGGCTTCGCCGCCGTCGACGAGTTCCCCGGCCTCGCTGAGCTCGAGCACTTCGTCCTCGTCGAGCGCGTTGCCGTCGTGATCGGTCGGCTTGCCCGGAGTGAGCGGGATGCCCGCGCTCTCGCGCCGGCGCCTCTCGGCCTTCTGCGCCTCGCGGTTGTCGCGCGCGATGACCTTCTTGATCGATTCGAGGATTTCCTCGACCGTGGGTTCGCCTTCGTGCCGCATCGTTCCCTGCCGCTACTCGACGGTCTGCACCTCGGGAATGTCCGCGTCCTGTGGCGGGATGTCAACGGTGCGGGTCGACTGGGTCGTCGGATCGGGATCGTTCGACCAGTCCCAGATATTGTCGTCGACGCGCTCGTAGTACTCGGTCGGGTCGTAGAGCGGCCCGAACTCGTCGAGGCCGAGATCGCGCGCTTCGGCATGGCCCATCGCGGCCAGCAGCGCGAACCCGGCGATGTAGGCATTGCGCCGCGCGGTCACCAGCTGGACCTGCGCCTGCAGCAGTTCCTGCTGCGCGTCGAGGACGTTGAGGATCGTGCGGTTGCCGGCCGTCTGCTCCGCGCGGACGCCCTCGAGGCTCAGCTCGGCCGCTTCGACAGCCTTCTGGGCCGAGGCGATGATCTCGTTGGCGGCCTGCCAGTTCGAAAAGGCCGAGCGCACCGTCGCGATCACGTCGCGCTCGGTGGCGACGACGTTCTCGAGCGCGCTGGCCGCGCGCGCCTGCGACTGACGGATCAGCGCGGCCGGACGGCCGCCCTGGAAGATCGGCAGGGTGACCCGCACGCCCGCGGTGGCGCCGCTCGAAGAATTCGACAGCAGACCTGTGGAGCCGGGGGGCAGCGACCCGAGAAACGTCTGATAGTCGGCGCCGCCGGTTATATCGACCCGCGGCAGCCGGCCCGCCCGGGCGACGCGGATGTCGTAGCCCGCGGCCGCGGCCCGCTCGCGCGCGCCGAGCAGGTCGGGATTGTCCTGCAGCGCGATCGCGACGGCGGTCTCGGGGTCGTCGGGCAGACCTGGCAGGGGCGGCGGCGGCTGCAGCCGGCCCGGCGCACCGCCGACGACGGCGATGTAGTTCTCCCGCGCGCGCACCAGGTTGGCCTGCGCCGTGCGCAGGTCGCCCCGCGCGAGCGCGAGCCGCGCTTCGGACTGGGCGACGTCGGTCCGCGTCAGGTCGCCGATCTCGAACCGGTCGCTGGTCGCCTCGAGATTGACCTCGAGCACCTGGACGTTGTTGGCCGCCAGTGCCACCAGCGCCTCCTGGAAGATCACTTCCATGTAGGCGGCAACGACCTGGGTGAACACGGCGCTTTCGGCGCCGCGCAGGTCAGCGCGTCCGGCGAGCACACGGGTCTCCGCCGCGCGGATCGAGTTCTTGACCCCACCGCCGGCATAGATCGGCACGCCGAGAGTCAACTGGCCGAGGCCGTTGCGAACAGGGTTGCCGCTGTCGGGGTCTTCGTAGAGCGTGCGCGAGGCGGTGGCGGTGGCGCTCAGCGACGGCAGCGCGTCGGCTCGCTCGATCGGCACGTTCTCGTCGGTCGCGCGCTGATTGGCGCGCGCGGCCTGCAGCGTGGGGTTGGTGCGGTAGGCCATCGCCAGCGCTTCGCGAAGCGTGTCGATTTCGCCGTCATCGACGGTCTGGGCCAGGGCCGGGACGGCCGCAAGGCACACGCAAGCCGCCAGAATCGAGCCCAGGCCCCTGCGCTTCATCTCAGAAGCTCCAGCCCTTGGGTGCGGCAAATTCCGGCAGGATCGGGATGCCGAGCTCGGCGAGCGGCAGCAGGGCCACTGTGCCGGCCGCCTTCCGCCCCACGGCAAGCCGCGTGATCCCGTTGCTGACCGTCCCCGTGACCACCCGGCCGTCGTCCGCGAGGCGTTTGACCAGTGAATCGGGCAGTTGTTCGATCGCCCCGTCGATCACCAGCAGCGTGAACCCGCCGCTCCTGCGCGTCGCCGCCACCGCCTCGTCGGGCGCAACCACCTCGAGCGAGCCGACCATCGGCCGCAGCAGCTCGGCGAGGTAGCCGCTGCCGCCGTCGACGAGCAGTGCCTTGTCCTGCGAGCCGGGGCGCGCTTCCTGCAGCATCATGCCCTGCACGATCGGCGCCGCGAGGTAGCGGCCGTTGCCGAGCGCGATGGCGCGGTCGATGTAGGCGAAGCCGCGCGCGGTTTCCGGAACGAAGCGCTCGCGCGCCACCTCGGCCATACGCCGCAGCACGGGTTCGGCGTTGACGCCGCTCGTGCGCAGCTGGCTGTCGATCATCGCCCTTCGCGCCGATTCGGACTGGGCGGCCTCATCTCCGGCCGGCGGCCGGTCCTCCACGATCGTCACTGCATTGATCTCATGTCATAACGCCGGGCGTGCCTTAGGACCTGGGCTCGCGCCGGGCAATGGTCCCTGTTGTCGCAAGTGGTCGCCGTGCCGCCGCTTTGCAAGGGGCGGACACACGCCTATGGGGCAGGGCAATCGACGGGCAGGAGAGCAGCTTCGATGAACGACATGGTCACGATCCGCGAGGAGGACCTTATCGAGAGCGTCGCGGACGCCCTGCAGTTCATCTCCTACTACCACCCGATGGACTACATTCGCGCGCTCGGCGCGGCCTACGAGGCCGAGCAGGGCCCGGCGGCGAAGGACGCGATCGCGCAGATCCTGACCAACAGCCGGATGTGCGCCGAGGGGCATCGGCCGATCTGCCAGGACACCGGCATCGTCAACGTGTTCGTCAAATGGGGGCAGGAATGCCGGCTGGAGTCGGCGCGCTCACTGCAGGAGGTCGTCGACGAGGGGGTGCGGCGCGCCTACAACCACCCCGAGAACAAGCTGCGCGCCTCGATCCTCGCCGATCCCGCGTTCACCCGCCGCAACACCCGCGACAACACCCCGTGCGTCCTGTCGGTCGAAATGGTTCCGGGCCGGACGGTGTCGATCGACGTCGCCGCGAAGGGGGGCGGCAGCGAGAACAAGTCGAAGTTCAAGATGATGAACCCCAGCGACAGCATCGTCGACTGGGTGCTCGAGATGGTCCCGCAGATGGGCGCCGGCTGGTGCCCGCCGGGCATGCTCGGGATCGGCATCGGCGGCACTGCCGAGCACTGCGTCAAACTCGCCAAGATGAGCCTGATGGAGCCGATCGACATGGCCCAGCTCAAGGCGCGCGGGCCGCAGACCGACATCGAGCGGCTCAGGATCGAGATTTTCGACAAGGTCAACGCGCTCGGCATCGGCGCGCAGGGGCTCGGCGGATTGTCGACGATCCTCGACGTCAAGATTCTCGACTGGCCGTGCCATGCGGCAGGCAAGCCCGTGGCGATGATCCCCAACTGCGCGGCGACGCGCCATGCGCACTTCACGCTCGACGGTTCGGGCCCGAGCTATCTCGAGCCGCCGAGGCTCGACGAATGGCCCCAGGTCCACTGGCGGCCCGATACATCGGCCCGGCGCGTCGACCTCGACCGGCTGACGCCCGAGGAAGTCCGTAGCTGGAAGGCCGGCGACCGCCTGTTGCTGTCGGGCGCGATGCTGACCGGGCGCGACGCGGCGCACAAGCGCATCCAGGACATGCTGGCGAAGGGCGAGGAGCTGCCGGTCAGCTTCAGGGGGCGGGCGATCTACTATGTCGGGCCGGTCGATCCGGTCGTCGGCGAGGTCGTCGGCCCGGCGGGCCCGACCACCGCGACGCGGATGGACAAGTTCACCGACATGATGCTCGAGCTCGGTCTCCTGGCGATGATCGGCAAGGCCGAGCGCGGGCAGGGCGCGGTGCAGGAGATCGCGAAACACAAGGTTGCCTACCTGATGGCGGTCGGCGGCGCGGCCTACCTCGTCGCGCGGGCGATCAAGGCGGCCAAGGTGGTCGCGTTCGAGGACCTCGGGATGGAGGCGATCTACGAGTTCACCGTGCACGACATGCCGGTGACCGTGGCGGTCGATTCCGAGGGCAACAACGTCCACACGCTCGCCCCGCTGCACTGGCGCGAGAAGATCGCCCGCGAAGGCCTGCTCGAACCGCTGTCCTGAGCCTCGGTTCGCGCCGGGTGGCCGAACAAGCGCCCGAGGCCCGGAAAGCGCTTTTCGACAAAGGCGCGACTCTTCTCGACCGCCGCGCTGGCGCTACGCACGCCGGCCGCTAGACGCCGTGGTATGGAACGAAACGATTCCGAATCCGGTCGCGCGCGCGTGCCGCTGAAGACGGTACTCGCGTCGATCGCGGGCCTGTGGCTGTGCTATTTCGTGCTGACCACTCTGCGCTCCGAGATTCTCGGCTTCGGCTTCCCGTTCGAGATGATGTGGCGGCGCGCGCTCGCCTGCCTCGCCGGGATCGGGATCACGGTGATGCTGTGGTTGATCCTGCGACTGTTCGACGCACGCCCGCTGTGGATGAAGATCATCGCCGCGCTGGTGCTGTCGGTGCCTGCCGCGGTGCTTCTCGTGCAGAGCAACGCCATGGCGTTCGCCGACATCCAGGCGGCGGCGGCGCAGAACATGGCCGCCGGGCAGCAGGGCGAATGGGCCGACGATCCGCTGACGTCGGGCACGGTTCCGGAGGCCGCCGGCCCGCAAGACACCCCGGACGTGGTCGTACAGCAGGTCCCGCTCACGCCGCTGCAGGCCTTGGTCGAGGAGGCTTTCGGTCGCTATTTCATGATGCTCGCGTGGTGCGCGCTCTATTTCGCGTTGCTGACCGGCGAGAAGGCGCGCGAAGCCGAGCGGCGCGAAGGCGCCTACAAGCGCGCGGCCAAGGCGGCCGAGCTGCGTTCGCTGCGCTACCAGGTCAATCCGCACTTCCTGTTCAACACGCTCAACTCGCTCTCCGCGCTGGTGCTGACCGGCAAGACCCAGGCCGCTGAGCGGATGATCCAGACGATCTCGACCTTCTACCGCCGCAGCCTGGCCGACGATCCGACTGCCGACGTTCCGCTGCGCGAGGAGTTCGCGCTGCAGAAGCTCTATCTCGACATCGAGGCGGTGCGTTTCCCGCACCGTCTGCGGGCCGTCTACGAGCTCCCGCCCGAGCTCGAGGAAGCCAAGGTTCCGGGGATGATCCTGCAACCGCTGGTCGAGAATTCGGTCAAGCATGCGGTGGCACCGACTTCGGCGCAGGTGACGATCACCCTTTCCGCGCGCGAGGAATACGGCCGCCTGGTCATCACCGTCGCCGACGACGGGCCTGGGCTCGGCACGGCGGACGGCGACAAGCGGGGGCACGGCATCGGGGTCACCAACGTCCGCGACCGGCTCGAGGCGCGCTTCGGCAACGAGGCGACGATTGTCTCGGGGCCGACGCCAGGCGGCTATTCCACCCAGCTCAGAATGCCGATATTGCTGCAGGAGTCCGTATGAGGGCGAAGCTCGCCAGGGAGGACTGGGGCGTGCTGCGCGCGATGATCGTCGATGACGAGCCGCTCGCGATCGAGCGGATGCAAGTGCTCTGCGCGGAGATCGACGAGCTGGCGGTGATCGGCACCGCCAGCGACGGAGAGGCGGCGCTGAGGCTGGCCGAAAAGCTCAAGCCCGACCTGATGCTGCTCGACATGACCATGCCCGGGATCGACGGACTCACGGTCGCGCGCCAGCTCGGCAAGCGGCCGGATCCTCCGGCGGTGATCTTCGTCACCGCGCACGAGGACTTCGCGGTCGAGGCGTTCGACCTCGAGGCGGTCGATTACGTGCTCAAACCCGTCGCGGCCGACCGGCTCGAACGCGCGATCGACCGGGCCGTTGCGCGGCGCGATCGCGTCGCGCGCGACGGGGGCGACTGGCTGACCGAGTTCTGGGTTCCGCACCGTTCGGAACTGCTGCGGATCGATGCCGCGCAAGTCGACCGGATTGACGCCGAGCGCGACTACGTCCGCCTCCACGTGGGCGATCGCAGCTATCTCCTGCTGCAGACGATCGCCGGTCTCGAAAGCAAGCTCGACCCGGCGCAGTTCCTGCGCATCCACCGTTCGACGATCCTGCGGCGCGACCGCATCCGCGGCCTCAGGCACGAAGGCCTCGGGGTGTGGAGCGCCGAGCTCGACGACGGGGAGGCGCTGCGCATCGGTCGCACCTACCTGCGCAAGGTCAAGGCGATGGCCGGTCGATAACGACCGGCGGCTCGAAAACAGCAGGGGCGCCTCCCTTGCGGGAGACGCCCCTGATCACAGGGCTCGTTGGCCGTCAGCCGCCAGCCATCTTCTTCCGGCTCACCAGCTGGGCAAACTCCTGGTTGAGTTGGCGCCGCGCCTCCAGATAGCATTCGCGCGAATGGCGCGGGCGCATGTATGAACCGACGACCTTCTCGTCCACGCGGCAGACTTCGCGCGCGGCGCGCTCGAGGCGGCGGTCGAGCTGCTTCTGCCCGGCTTCGCTGGTCAGATCGAGATCGCTGTAGCGGACTTCCACGCTCAGGGCTTCGTCCTCTGCGGCCGCAGCGGGCGCGGTCAGGACTGTTGCGGTCAACGCCAGCGCGAGCGAATGCATTTTCATTGTGATTCCTCCTCGATCCCACGGCGGGGGTAACCTTGGGTTGCGCCGCAGCTTCGGGACTGCTGAAGGCCGCGGCGCTGGTCCGGAAATAGCCCGCGAGCATCGGCCGCGCGCGCGTCGCTCGACGGGGACTTTGAGGAGTCGACGGGCGCTTGCGCTGGCGATGAACACGCTTGCGGAGTCCACAAACCGTCATCCGCAACCGACGAACGTTTCGCAGAGGAGGGCGCAGTGGCAATTTTGTTCGTCTTCCTGCTCGGCATGGGCAACTTTGCGCTGCACCGCGCTGTGCTCGAAAGCCGCCACCCGGCGCTGCTGGAGCTCGGCTGGCTGATCGACCGCTTCGGTGGACGCGCAAGTCTGGCGCTCGAATTCGCGCTCCTGCTGCTGGCGCTGGGGCTCGTCACCTCGGTCGATCCCAACTGGGGCTGGGCCTACCTCGGCTATACCGCGCTCAACGCGATCGGGGCCTGGCTGATGCTGTCGCGCCGGTTGTGACGGGAACCGGCCGCTGGGCCGAGCGCTTTCGCCGCATGGCCGCCGAGCGAGCGATATGGCTGGTCGTCAACGCGGCGAGCGGCAGCAACGATGAGGACGCGCTGGCCGCGCTCGAAGCGTGCTGCGGCGACAACGGCCTCAGGGTCGCATCGCGAACGGTGTTTCCCGACGAGCCTCTGCCTGCGGCTGCCGAGCTGGCCGCGTCCGGGATCGCCGTGGTGGCGGTCTTCACCGGCGACGGCACGATCAACAGCCTGCTCGGCGAGCTGGCCGGCTGGGGCGGCGAGGTGCTCGTGCTGCCCGGCGGGACGATGAACCTGCTGTACCATCGGCTTCACGGCGATCGACCGATGGAGGAAGTGATCGCGGCGTTCGCCCGCGGCGAGGCGGAGCGGCGCCGTCCGTCGGTCGTCCGCACGGCCGCCGGCACCGGCTATGCCGGAATCCTCGCCGGGCCCGGGACCAGCTGGGGCCGGGTGCGCGAGGCGATGCGCGAGGCCGCGGTCGTCGAGCTGGCCGAAAGCGCGATCGAGGCGATCGATGAGACGCTGACCGGCGAGATGATCCGCTGCGCGGCACCGCCGCTCGGGCGCCATGAGGGGTACCCGCTGCTGTGCCTCGAGCCGGGCCCGCAGGCGATCGAGGTCGTCGCCTACCATGCCGAGACCGCCGCCGAGTATCTCGAACAGGGCTGGGCGCTGGTCCGCCGCAACTTCCGCGAGGGGCCCCACGAAGTGCTCGGCAACGCTCCGAAGCTGCGGCTGGCGAGCACGCGCGGCAATCCGTTCGGCCTGCTGATCGACGGCGAACAGGCAGAGGCTGCGCCCGAGACGGAGTTCGTGCTGGCGACAGCCGAGGTCGATCTGGTAGCGACCTGCCGCGATGGCGCGTGAAACCCTGCTCTTCCACCTCAGCGACATCCATTTCGGGCTCGAGGACAACCAGGCGCTCGACTGGGTGCAGGCCGAGATCGCCGCGAGGCAGCCCGCCGCGGTGGCCATCACCGGCGACCTGACGATGCGCGCGCGCCACCGCGAGTTCGACGCCGCGTGCCGGTGGATCCGCTCGCTCGAGGTTCCGGTCACCGTCGAGATCGGCAACCACGACATGCCGTACTTCAACCTGATCGAGCGCTTCGTGGCACCATACCGCCGCTTTCGGGCGATCCAGGGCCTGGTCGAGCGCGAGATCGACCTGCCGGAACTGGCGATCGTTCCGCTGAAGACCGCGGTGCGCGCGCAGCCGCGCTTCAACTGGTCGAAGGGATGGGTTTCGCGTTCGGCCCTGCGCCAGTGCCTCGCCGCGCTTGACGCGCTGCCGAAGGGGACGCGCGCGCTGGTCGCCGTGCACCACCCGCTGCGCGAGGTCGGCACCAGGGGGACGGCGCTGACGGTCAACGGCAAGCGCGCGCTGACCGAGCTCGCCCGGCGTTCCGTGCTCGGCGTGCTCAGCGGCCACGTCCACGACCCGTTCGACATCCTCGAAGACACTCGCGAGGGCCCGGTGCGGATGATCGGCGCCGGAACGCTGTCGCAGCGCATCCGCTCGACTCCGCCGAGCTTCAACGAGATTCTCTGGGACGGCGAGCGCCTCGAGGTGCGCGTGCGCAGCCTCGACGAGGTGCCGACTCCGGCGATGCAGATCGACGACGTGCCCGAGAACGCCCTGCCACCGCGTGAGCCCGGCGAGCCGGTCGCCCCGGTCAACCAGGTCCCGCGCACCGACCCGCCGGTGCACTAACCCTTCCCAAGACGAGCTCGGGGAGGATCTAGTACCCGAGGATCGCCTTGACCTCGAGATACTCCTCGAGCCCGAACACCCCGTATTCGCGGCCGTTGCCCGACTGGCGGTAGCCGCCGAACGGGGCATGACCCGACCAGGCCGGGTAGTTGATGTGCACCTGCCCCGCGCGGATCCGGCGGGCCACCCGGCGGGCGGCTTCCCGGTCGGCCGACTGTACGTGCGAGCTGAGGCCATAGACCGTGGCGTTGGCGATGCGGATCGCGTCGTCCTCGTCGTCGTACGGCATCAGCACCAGCACCGGGCCGAAGATCTCCTCCTGGGCGATGCGCATCTCAGGAGTCACTTCCGAGAAGACGGTCGGCCGGGCGAAATAGCCCCGGTTGAGGCCGGGCGGGCGGCCGGGGCCGCCGCACACCAGCTTCGCGCCTTCCGCGATGCCCGCCTCGATCAGGCCCTGCACCTTGTCGAACTGCGGCGCGTTGGCGAGCGGGCCGAGCACCGTGGCCTCGTCGAGCGGGTCGCCGACGACTATGGCGCTGGCAGTCTCGGCCGCGAGGTCCTCGACTTCGGCGAGGCGCGCGCGCGGCACGACCATTCGCGTCGGCGAGGCGCACGACTGGCCGACGTTGCGCATCATCCCGAGCACGCCCTTGGGCACGGCGGTCGCGAAATCGGCATCGGGCAGGAACACGTTGGGCGACTTGCCGCCGAGCTCCTGCACCACGCGCTTGATCGTTGGCGCGGCCGCCTGCGCCACGAGCACGCCGGCCCGGGTCGAGCCGGTGAACGAGACCATGTCGACGTCGGAATGCGCCGCCATTGCCGCGCCGACGGCCTCGCCCGTTCCGTTGACGAGATTGAACACGCCCGGCGGCGCCCCGGCGTCATGCATGACCTCGGCGAACAGCAGCGCGCTGAACGGCGACAGCTCGCTCGGCTTGAGCACCACCGTGCAGCCGGCGGCGATCGCCGGCGCAACCTTGGCGGTGATCTGGTAGAGCGGCCAGTTCCACGGGGTGATCGCCGCGACCACGCCGATCGGCTCGCGGCGCACGTGAACCCCGTCGACGTCGCCTTCGAATTCGTAGCGGCGCAGCACGTCGATCGCCACGCGCACGTGCTCGATCCCGAAGTGGCATTGCCCGGCGCGGGCGAAGGTGATCGCCGCGCCCATCTCGGCGACGATCGCCTGCGCGAAGCGCTCGCTGCGCTCCTCGAGCAGGTCGCGGATACGCTCGAGCAGGGCGAGCCGGTCGGCCACCGGTGTCCGCGAGAACGATTCGAACGCGCGGCGCGCGGCCGCGACGGCAAGGTCGACGTCGGCCGGGGTGCCGGCGGCAATGTGCCCGATGACCTCCTCGCTCGCGGGATTGCGCACGGCGATGCGCGGCGCATCGGGGCGATCTACCCAGGCTCCGTCGATGTAGAAGCGAAGGTCGTCGGTCATGGGCAATCCCCTGAAAAGCGTGGCCGGTCAAATGCCGCCGGGGTTCGGCGCTGTCGAGGTTCGCCCGCAGTGCGCCGCATGCTCACGACTGCCGGGCGCGCGAAGAGGGCGCGAAAGCCCCGATGTTGGCGCTCGCCATGGTTCTCGGCGAGCGCGCACCAGCCGGGGGGCGATACAACGACCCGGCGAAAGCGCGCCGACCTGCGGTGGTGGCCTGAAGCGAATCGAGCATCATGCGAACGTACCGGGAACGTGAGCGTGTAGGAAAGCGGTTTCAGCCTTCTCGCGAAGGCAGCGCGAAGGTCACGTAACGGCTCGGCCCCGGCGCGGGCTGCCCCTTGTGCGGGAACAGCCCGTCGCCGCCGACCGGGATGGTCACGAACTGGCGGCCGCCAACCTCGTAGATCGCGGGCACGCCCTCGGTGGCGGCATCCAGTTCGTGCTCCCACAGTACCGCGCCGGTGGCCGCGTCGCGGGCACGAAACGTGCGGTCGCCGGCGGTGCCGACGAACAGCAGCCCGCTCGCGGTGGCGACCGGGCCGCCGCGCGGCGCCTGGCTCCCGGTGCCGGTCACGCCCTGCTGCTCGAGCACCCAGCTCTCGCCGTTCGGCAGGTGGTAGAGCTGCTCCCCGGTGTTCATGTCGTAGGCGGTCAGGAACGAGAACGGCGGCTTGATCGCGGCCATCCCGTTCGACTGCAGCATGAAGTTGTAAGGCGAGCCGTACACAGGGATCTCCGGGCTCGCGGTCGGCATCGCCGCCCGGGTCTCCGGCCGGTTGTCGGGAACCAGTGTGTTGAGCGTCGGGATTTCGCGGCTGACCACGAACAGCCGCCCGCGTTCGGGATCGATCGCCGTGCCGCCCCAGCTGGTCCCGCCATTGTGACCTGGCATCGAGATCGAGCCACGCACGCTCGGTGGGGTGAACAGGCCCTCGTTGCGCGCGGTGCGCAGGATCTCGCGGATCTTCGCCTGGTCCTCTTCGGGGACATGCGGGTTGATGTCGACCTCGGTGAAGCTTTGGCGCGAGAACGGCAGGGGCCAGGTCGGGAACGGCTGGGTCGGCGAGGCCTGCTCGCCGGGGACGTCGGATGCCGGGACCGGCCGCTCCTCGACCGGCCAGACCGGCTCGCCGGTGCGGCGGTCGAACGCGAACACGAATCCGTGCTTGGTGGCGATCACTACGGCGGGAATTTCCTGTCCGTCCTTGCGAATCGTCAGGAGCTTGGGGGCGCTCGGCAGATCGTAGTCCCACAGGTCGTGGTGGACGGCCTGGAAGTGCCACAGCAGCTTGCCGGTGCGCGCGTCGAGCGCGAGCAGCGAATTGCCGTAGAGATTGTCGCCCGGCCGGTTACCGCCGTAGAAATCGAACCGCGGACTGCCTGTCGGGATGTAGGCGACGCCTGCCTCGGTATCGACCGTGAACTCGGACCAGTTGTGCCCGCCGCCGAAGGTCTCGCGGCCCATCTCGGGCCAGCTCTCGGAGCCGGGCTCGCCGATCCGCGGAATCATGTTGAAGGTCCACGCCAGGGCACCGGTGCGGATGTCGTAGGCCTGGATGTTCGAGGGATAGGAGCCGTAGCCCTGCCCGCCGGGCAGCGAGACGATGAACAGGTCCTCGAACACCCGGCCCGGATTGCTCGTCATCAGCGGCCGCTCGGGAACGATCGAGCCCTCGGGCAGCGCGTCTCGCAGGTCGATGCTGAAGTTGGGCACGTACCTGCCGGTGCGCGCGTCGATCGCGCGGACGAGTCCCTCGTTGAGGAACACCAGCCGCCGGTCCGAGCCGTCGGCGCTCTGCCAGTAGTTGATCCCGCGCGACCCGATGCGCCCGGTGGCCTCGCTCTTCCACAACTCGCGCCCGGTCGCGGGATCGAGCGCGGCGATCTGCCCGCTGCCGGTCTGCACGTACATCGTGCCGTCGACGACGATCGGGTTGAACTGCGGCGGTGCGCCCTCGCCGGTAGGGTATTCCCAGACGACTTCGAGTTCGGCGACGTTCTCGGGCGTGATCTGGGTGAGGGCCGAGTACTGCGCGCTGTCCGGACCGCCGAGGTACTGGTCCCAGCCGAAGTAGTCGGGTTCCGCCGCCGCAGGATGCAGGGCGGCGAGCGCGGTGGCGAGAAGCAGGAAGCGAGCGGCCTTGGGCATGAACGTCCTTCGCGGGATCGTGAGGTTGGCGGGGGCTGCCGCTCGCAGGAACGGGCAGCCGATTATGGCGGCGGGCCGCGGGCCGTGCCGCAAGCATGGAAGGCGGGTCAGCCGAAATCGACGGGGTACGGCTTGAGCTCGCCGCTGGCGTATCGCTTCTCGAGCCCCGGCGTGCCGTTCTCGAGCACCATCAGCATCGAGCGCTTGGGGCTGAAGCCCTGGTGGCGAATGTCGGCGGGCATCGCGCAGACGTTGCCGGCCTTCATCACGATCGTGCCGCGCGGCTGGCCCGAGTTCTTGTCGGCGATCTGCCAGTGGATCTCGTCGGTCAGCTGGACGAACCACTCGTTGCGGTCGTTGCCGTGGATCACCGGCAGCATGTGCTCCTCGCTGGTCACGCAGCAGATGCTGGCGCCGGTCACCGCGGTGAACGACGGGTTCCAGGTCACGTCGGCGCGGGCGATGTGATCGAACAGGTTGATCGCGTGGAGCTGGCCCTCGAAGCCGGGCTCGCATTCGATCTCGGGCCGGTCGAACTCGAGGTCGGCGAAGGCGCGGTTGATCGGGTGCCCGGTCGCGTCCGAGCGCACCGGGGGCTCGCCCTCGAGCCCGAGCATGCGGCTCGCCGCGGCGAACCCGCGGACCAGCTCGTCGGTCCGCTCGACCGTCTTGGGGCCGAGCGGAGATCCCGTCTCGAGCGGCGCGCGCAACGGGTCGTAGCCCTCGTTGATCCAGTTCTGGCTGATCGTCTCGAACGCTTCCTTGACGACCTCCGCGGGGAAGGTCTCGAGATGGTCGAGGCCCTTCGCCTTGTAGCCGGCGTCGTAGGCGCCCGCGAACAAGTCGACCGTGCCGTAGTGGTTGGTCGTGCCGAAAATGTCGTCGAAAAAGATCCAGCCGTAGAAGAACCCCCAGCCGATATCGCGCACCATCGCGCGCAGGAAACGGTCGATCTCGATGATGTGGCTGCCCTTGGGCCAGCTCACGTGGGCGAAATACTCGTCGCGGGTGAACTCGAACCCGCCGAGCCGGTAGCTGGTGTAGCCGGTGTCCGGATCGGTGCCCGTGGCAGCGATTCTGGTGGTGATCGCGTCCATTCGCTCTCTCCTCAGGCTAGGGTGCAGATCTCGGACCAGCGCTTGACCGTTTCCGGCCCGTCCCGGGTCTGCACGATCGCCACCGCGGGTTTTGCCGCGCTCATCTGGTAGGCCGCCCCCTTCGGGAGCAGAACCTGGTGCCCGCGGCGTGCGGTCACGCGGCCCATGTTCGGCCCGTTGGGCACGCCGCCCAGGCGCACGGCGCCGCCTTCGTGCCCCGGGACCTGGTCGTCCGCGAGCTTGACGAAGCGGAACGTGACCTCGCCGTCCATCACCAGCGCGAATTCGTCGTGCGGCGCGGCGTACCACGGCGAGTCGCCCTCGATCCGCACGGTCTCGGCGACGTATTCGAGGTTCTGCACGACGGCCACGCGCTCGAATGGCGCTGACTTGCCGGCGACTTCGTAAATGTTGGAGAAGGCGTATTTCCTGAGATCGTCCGCCAGCTCGATCGAGCCCTTCTCGTAGGCGTCGAGCGACCCGACCTTGGTGTTGTACGCCACCGCGCATCCTCCTCGCTTGCGGCCCTCTTCGGGGTCTCGCGGACGATGGTAGCGCCGCGCGCGGTGAGCGCAACGGACGAAAATGTCGCACGAAAAAGGGCGGCCCTTCGCGGGACCGCCCTTCTCGGGTTCCGGAGGAACCGGGAGATCAGCGCTTCGAGAACTGGAAGCTGCGGCGGGCCTTGGCGCGGCCGTACTTCTTGCGCTCGACCACGCGGCTGTCGCGGGTCAGGAAGCCGGCAGCCTTGACCGTCGGGCGCAGCGCCGGCTCGTACTTGGCGAGCGCCTGGCTGATGCCGTGCTTGACCGCACCGGCCTGTCCCGAAAGGCCGCCGCCCGAAACGGTGCAGACCACGTCGTACTGGCCCTCGCGGCCGGTGATCTGGAACGGCTGGTTGATGATCAGTCGCAGAGTCGGACGGGCGAAGAACACTTCCTGGTCGCGACCGTTGACGGTGATCTTGCCGGTGCCCGGCTTGAGCCACACGCGGGCGACGGCGTCCTTGCGGCGGCCGGTCGCGTAGGCGCGGCCCTGCGCGTCCAGCTCCTGTTCGCGCAGCGGGGCGTTCGAGACCTTCGGCGCCTCGGGCTCGCCCGTCGCGGGCGCCAGCGTCTGCAGGTCGGCGAGATCGGTGACGGTGCCGGTCTCGGGCGTTTCGGGGGCGTTGTCGGTTTCAGGGGCCATCACTTGGCTGCCTTGTTCTTGCGGTTGAGCGAGGCGACGTCGAGCGTCACCGGCTGGTTGCCGGCGTGCGGGTGCTCGCTGCCGGCGTAGAGGTGCAGCGCCTTCATCTGCTGGCGCCCGAGCGGGCCGCGCGGGATCATCCGCTCGACCGCCTTCTCGAGCACGCGCTCGGGGAAGCGGCCGTCGAGCACCTTGTCGGCGGTGATCGCCTTGATCCCGCCGGGGTAGCCGGTGTGCTTGTAGTAGGTCTTCTCGGCCCGCTTGTTGCCGGTCAGGGCGACCTTGTCGACATTGATCACGACCACGTGGTCGCCGCAGTCGACGTGCGGGGTGAAGCTCGGCTTGTGCTTGCCGCGCAGGAGATTGGCGATGATCACTGCGAGGCGGCCGACGACCAGCCCCTCGGCATCGATCAGGTGCCACTTCTTCTCGACCTCGGCCGGCTTGATCGACCGGGTGATCTTGCTGAGCGCCTTCATGGCTGGGGTACCTTGCTGAAGAAACGTGTGGCGAGCCGATGAATCGCTCGGCCCGCGGGAGCGGGCGCTTTGTCGCGTCGAGGCTCGCAAGTCAAGCGAATCGGCGGGTTTGCGGAGAGGTAAAATAATACCGCCCGATCAGGCGAGGGGGTCGAGCGTCCAGCTTTCGACCGTGCGGCGCCGGTCGACCCCGATCGCGGTGGTTACCTCGCGTCGCGCCTCGCGCATCAGCCCCGTCGCCGGCTCGCGCACCGCGTCGAAGGTCTGGCGAACCTCCCCCGTGCCTCCGCCCGGTAATGCGACCGTGCGGCGGTCGCTGCGCGGGCAGTCGACCGGAGCGAACAGGTCGCGCGGCAGCTCGGTCAGGATCGCGCCGGCGCTTCGGTGGACTGCCTCGACGAACGCACGCTGCCGTTCGCGCTCGGCCGGCGGATGGTCGCCCTGTTCGATCCGCGCCTCCGCCTCGCGCACCGCCTCGTCGAGTCGGGCCGTATCGACGGCCGGGTCCCCGCCGCGGATGATTCCTTCGAAGTCGAGGACGAGCGGGAACAGGCCGGTCTCGCGACGCTCGCGTTCGAGCCGGGCGAACTCGGCCAGCGCCTCGGGCGCGTCGACCTCGACGCCGACCTGCTCGCCCTCGACCCGGAAGCCGTCGGCCTGGCGCAAGAAGCGAATGGCGAAGCGGCGGGTGACCGCGAAGCTCGCGCCATCGGGAAGCTCGCGCTCGAGCCGCCGGGCGTAGAGCATCGGCGCCAGCGGCGGGTCGAAGGCTGCGCCATGCGAAGCTCCTCGTGCCGGGAGCGCCGCCAGCGCGACACCGCCGGCAGCGAGGCAGATCAGCGAGCGGCGGTCCAGGCTCCTCATTGCGGGTCTTTCGCGCCGGCGAGTTCACCGAGCCACTCGGCCGTGGGAGCGGCGACCGCATCGACCCGCCAGCCGAGCACCGCGGGCGTTTCATACGGATGGATTTCGGCGAGCCGCGCCGTCGCGCGGTCGAGCAGGCTCGTGTCGGTCTTGAACAGCACGGCGACCTCGCACGCCTCGCCCCGCTCGCCGCGCCAGACGTAGAGCGAGCGCATTGGCGGCAGGATGTTGGCGCAGGCGACGAGCCCTTCGTCGAGCAGCTGCCGGGCCACCGCGGCCGCGCTGTCCTCGTCGGCGAACGGCGACCAGATCAGCGCGCTCACGTCCGTGTCTTTCGCCCGTGCACGTGCGCCCCCCACGCGGTCGCTGCGACCAGCAGCGCGCCGACCAGCTGGTGCAGCACCGCGAGCCACAGCGCGACGCCGGTCAGCACGGTGGCCACGCCGAGCAGGATCTGCGTGCCGAACGCCGAGTGGATCGCGATCGAGGCACGACGTTCGGCACGCCGCACCTTGCGCGCCAGCACGACAAGGGCCGCCACCGCGACCCACGCCCACCAGCGGTGGAGGAAGTGCAGCAGGAACGGGTCGTGCGTCAGCGCCCATGCTGCGCCCTGCGACCAGTTCGCCTCGGGCACGAATCGTCCCTGCATGAGCGGCCAGGTGTCGGAGACGAGCCCGGCGTTGAGCCCTGCGACCCAGGCTCCGAGCAGCAGCTGGACGAACAGGATCAGCCCGGTGACGGTCGACAGCCCGGTCAGTCGCGCCGGCCGCGCGGAAGGATCGCGGTGCAGCGCGAGCAGGTCGAGCGCGGTCCACACGAGCCCGGCGAGGGTGAACAGCGCGGTCAGCAGGTGAACCGAGAGCCAGAAGTGGCTGACGTCGGTGACTTCGGCATTGAGGCCCGAGCGGACCATGTACCAGCCGAACACCCCCTGCAACGCCCCGAGCGCGAGCAGCGCCAGCAGCCGCGGCTTGTAGCCCGCGGGTATCGCGCCGCGCAGCCAGAACCACGCCAGCGGCAACGCGAAGGCTAGCCCGATCAGCCGGCCGAGCAGGCGGTGGAACCACTCCCAGAAGTAGATGAACTTGTAGTCTGCCAGCGTCATGCCGGCCGGGCCGTTGATCTGACGGTACTCGCCGATCCGCTGGTAGGCCTCGAACTCGGCCTGCCACTGCGCGTCGGTCAGCGGCGGAATCGCGCCGGTGACCGGCTTCCACTCGGTGATCGACAGCCCGCTTTCGGTCAGCCGGGTGATGCCCCCGACCGCGACGATCAACACCACCAGCGCAGCGACCGCGAGCAGCCAGCGCGCCAGCGCGAGCGGCCGCGTGCCGGCCTTAGCGGGCAGTGCTGTCCCGATTCCCGTCCCTGTGGCCATGGCGGCGTAGGTGCGCCCGCAAGCGTCAAAGCGCAAGGGTGAGACGATCCGTCCCGGAGGGACTTGCGCAACGTTATACAGTTACATAGATGGGGCCGCGATGACGCAGGCATTTCCGTGGATTCGTGGCCGGCTGGACCGGATGGGCATGCTTCTGTCGTGCCTGTGCGCGGTGCACTGCGTGGTCGGGATCGTCATCGTCGCCGGCCTCGGGCTTGGCGGCAGCATCCTTCTCGATCCGATCTTTCACCGCGCCGGCCTGCTGCTGGCGATGATTATCGCCGGCGTCGCGATCGGCGTCGGCGCGATTCGCCACCGCCGCGCGGCCCCGTTCGTCGTGGCGATGACCGGACTCACCTTCATGGGCGGCGGGCTCGCGGTCGAGCACGGCGTCGAGGAAGCGGTGCTGACGATCATCGGCGTTTCGCTCGTGGCGCTCGGCCACATGCTCAACCTGCGCAGCCGCTAACACCCTTTTCGGCCTTCAGGGCAACGGCCCGACGAACAGCAGCGGATCGAGCCGCTGCCCGCGCCACATCAGCCCCCAGTGAAGGTGCGGACCCGTCGCGCGCCCGGTCGCGCCGATGCGGCCGATCGGCTGACCCTGCCTGACACGCTCGCCTTCGCGCACGAGCAGTTCCGAGCTGTGCAGGAATGCGCTTGACAGCCCCTGCCCGTGATCGACGATCAGCAGGTAGCCCTCGAGCGTGAACGGTGTCTCGGCCGCGAGCACGACGACGCCGTCGGCGGGTGCGACGTAGGTCGTCCCCGCCCCGCCGGCGATGTCGAGTCCCGAGTGATAGCTGCCGGGCTTGCCGCGGTAGACGCGCTGCGAGCCGAACCGGCCCGAGATGCGCCCGGTGACGGGCCAGATGAAGGTCTGTCGCCAGCCCTCGCTGCCGCTCTCGATCGCCCGCGCGGCAGCGATGCGCGCCAGCTCGGGCTCGCGGCGGCGCGTGAACTCGGCGTCGGGCACGTTGGCGCGGAAATCCGCGTTGACGTGCTCGATGTGCCAGGCGCGCGGGGCAACCGTCAGCGGACTCTCGACCGTGCGGCCGTCGCGCAGCACCGCGGTCAGCGTGGTGGTCGGCCCGGCGTCGCGATCGAACGCGGCGAAGAACCGCCCCTCGGGGTCGAGCGACAGAGGCTGCTCGCCGATCCGCGCGCTCACCGTGCCGGCCGGGGCCTGCCCGCGAAGCCATCCGCCCTGGGTCAGCTCGCCCGAATAGACGAAGGTGGCGGGCCCGGCCGGGGGCGGAGGTGGAACGGGTGAGGGCACCGGTGCCTGTGTCGGCGTGGGCGTTGCGGTGGGGGCGGTTGCCGGAGCGCTGTCGTCGGCAGGGGCCACGCAGGCGACCAGGGCCCCGATGGAAACGAGCGCGACAAAACTCCTCACGCCTGGCCGAGCAGCCTTCGGGTGGCGATCTCGGCGCTGGCGTAGGCCTCCTGCCGTTCGGCGCTCCAGTAGCGCAGCTCTTCCAGCGGGATGGCCTCGCCGGTCACCGCGCAGGTGACGAAGCGCCCGGGCTTGACCACGCGGAAGCTGTTCGGGCCGTAGATCAGGGTGGCGGCGTTGTCGCCGGAGGACATCAGCATGGGCACGGACTTACCAACCGCGGACCACTAAAGCAATTTCGGCTGCTCGCCGGGCGCCGCGGCGGGCTTCGGCCGCGCCGGACGCGGCGAGCTTCCCGCCGGGACGACCTCGAGCTGGCCGTCGCGGAACTTGAGCCCGAGCGCCGGCTCCCTGCGCGCCACAGCGGCGCTGGTCACCGCCTTGCCGGCGCTATCGAGCACCATCGCGTAGCCGCGTTCGAGTGGCCTCTCCGGGTGCAGGTGCTCGGCCAGTCGCCGAATCGATTCGAGCTTGTCGCGCTGCTCGCGGATTCGCGCCGTGACCAGAGTCGGGGTCAGCCGTATGCTCGCGAGACGGTGCCGGGCGTGGTCCAGCCGCGCAGCGAGCAGCGGGCCGGACAGCCGCGCCGAGGCGAACTGCAGCCGCTCACGAGCTTGCGCCGCACGGTCGGCGAGCCCGCGGCGCAGGCCATCGGCAAGATCGTCGAGCCGTTGTCCCGGTACGGTGGTGAGCGTTTCCGGCCGCGGCAGGCGCGCGACACGCGCGGCGAGGCGTTCGCGGCCGAGCTCGACCGGGCGCAGTGCGCACTTGCGCTGCCGGAGGCCGAGCTCGTCGAGCGTCGCGGCGAGCTCACGGCGCACGGGGACCGCCATCTCGGCCGCGGCGGTCGGCGTCGGCGCGCGGCGGTCGGCCGCGAAGTCCGCCAGCGTGGTGTCGGTCTCGTGCCCGACCGCGCTGATCACCGGAATCGGCGAGTCGGCGATGGCGCGGACCACGATCTCCTCGTTGAAGGCCCACAGGTCCTCGATCGATCCGCCGCCGCGGGCGACGATCAGCAGGTCGGGCCGCGGCACCGGGCCACCGGGCGCGATCGCGGCGAACCCGCGCAGCGCCGCGGCGACCTGTTCGGCCGCGCCTTGCCCCTGGACCAGCACCGGCCAGACCAGCACGCGGCTCGGGAAGCGGTCCCCGAGCCGGTGGAGGATGTCTCGGATCACTGCGCCGGTCGGCGAGGTGACCACGCCAATCACGCCGGGCAGGAACGGCAACGGCCGCTTGCGCGAGGCATCGAACAGGCCCTCCGCCTCGAGCCGGCGGCGGGTCTTGTCGAGCAGCGCGAGCAGCGCGCCCTCGCCGGCGATCTCCATCGTCTCGATGACGATCTGGTACTTCGAGCGGCCCGGGTAAGTGGTCAGCTTGCCGCCGGCGACGACCTCGATCCCGTCCTCGGGCAGGAACGACAGCCGCTGCACCGAGCCGCGCCACATGACGCCGTCGATCACCGCGCCCTCGTCCTTGAGACAGCAGTAGAGGTGCCCCGAAGCCGCACGCTTGACCCCCGACAGCTCGCCGCGCAGGCGCACGAAGCCGAACCGGTCCTCGACCGTACGCTTGAGCAGCTGCGAAATCTCGGTGATCGTCAGCGGCGCGGCGTTGTCGCCGGGCTGCCCCTTGGCTACCAGCCCGCCGGCGGCCATCTCGTCGTCATCAAACCTGCTGTCGGAAGGGCCGGGCATGAACATCCTGCTGCTGGGATCGGGCGGGCGCGAGCATGCGCTGGCGTGGAAGCTCGCGCAATCCCGCCTGATAACGGAAGAGGGCGGCCGCCTCTACGCCGCGCCGGGCAATCCCGGGATCGCCGACCACACCGAGCTGGTCGCGCTCGACCCCGCGAGCCACGGCGAGATCGTGGCTTTCTGCGGCAACAAGGCGATCGGTCTCGTCGTGATCGGCCCCGAGGCGCCGCTGGTCGACGGGCTCGCCGATTCGCTGCGCGCCGCGGGAATCGCGGTATTCGGCCCGTCCCGCGCCGCCGCGCGGCTCGAGGGGAGCAAGGCCTTCACCAAGGCGCTGTGCGACCGCGCCGGAATCCCGACCGCCGGCTACGCGCATACGACTTCGCTCGCCGACGCGCTCGCCGCGCTCGACCGGTTCGAGGCGCCCTACGTGCTCAAGGCCGACGGGCTCGCCGCGGGCAAGGGCGTGGTGATCGCCGCGACCCGTGCCGAGGCCGAGACCGCGCTAGCCGACATGTACGGCGGTGCGATGGGTGCGGCCGGCGCCGAGGTGGTGATCGAGGAATTCATGGAAGGCGAGGAAGTCAGCTTCTTCGCTCTCACGGACGGCGCGATCATCCTGCCGTTCGGCAGCGCGCAGGACCACAAGCGCGTGGGCGACAGGGACACCGGTCCCAACACGGGCGGCATGGGGGCCTACAGCCCGGCTCGCGTGCTCACTCCCGACCTGCGCGGGCAGGTCATGCAGCGGATCATCGCCCCGACCGTGAAGACTCTCGCCGAGGAGGGCACGCCCTACGTCGGGGTGCTCTATGCCGGACTGATGCTCACCGCCGACGGGCCGAAGCTGGTCGAATACAACTGCCGCTTCGGCGACCCGGAATGCCAGGTGCTGATGATGCGGCTTGAGAGCGATCTCGGTGAATACCTGCTCGCCTCCGCCGAGAGCCGCCTCGGTGCGCTCAGGCCGCCGAAGTTTTCCGCCGCCCGCGCGCTGACCGTGGTCATGGCCGCCGAGGGATACCCGGGCACGCCGAAGAAGGGCGGCACGATCGCGGGGATCGCCGAGGCCGAGGCCGACGGCGCCAAGGTCTTCCACGCCGGCACCGCGCGCAACGCCGAGGGCCGGCTGGTGGCGAACGGGGGGCGCGTGCTCAATGTCACCGCTCTCGGAGAAACTGTCGCCGAGGCGCAGGCCAGGGCCTACGCCGCGGTCGACCGGATCGACTTCCCGACCGGCTTCTGCCGCCGCGACATCGGCTGGCGCGAGGTCGGGCGGGAGAAGGCCGGCTAAGATCGCCCTGTCGCGCGGAGCGCGATGGGGAAGATTAGACCCCCAGCTTCTCTGCGATCAGTTCCGCCACCTTAACCTCGGGCCGTGGGCCGATGTGGCCGATCACCTCGGCGGCGGCGATCGCGCCCATCCGCAGGCGGGTCTCGAGCGGCAGGCCGCGGACGTGGCCGGCGAGGAAGCCGGCGGCGAACTGGTCGCCGGCGCCGGTCGTGTCGACGACGCGCGCGATCGGCTCGGCGGGCACTTCGGCGTATTCACCTCCCGAGCAGGCCACGGCGCCCTCGGCGCTGCGAGTGACGACCAGCGTCGGCACCTTGTCGCGCAGCGCGGCGATGCCTTCATGGAAATCGGGCAGGCCGGTCAGCGCGGCGAGCTCGAGATGGTTGGCGAACAGGATGTCGATCAGTCCGTCCTCGATCAGCGCGCGGAAGTCGTCGCCGTGGCGCTCGATGACGAACACTTCGCTGAGCGTGAAGGCAACCTTGCGGCCAGCGGCGCGCGCTGCCCCGATTGCCCGGCGCATCGCCGCTCGCGGCTCCTCGGGATCCCACAGGTAACCCTCGAGATAGAGGATGCCGGCGTTGCCGATCGCCTGCTCGTCGAGCGCCGCGGCCGGCAGGAACTGCGAAGCGCCGAGGAAGGTGTTCATCGTCCGCTGCCCGTCGGGCGTGACGAAGATCAGGCACTGCGCGGTTGGCGGCTCGCCTTCGCGCGCAGGGGTTTCGAAATCGATCCCGACCGAGCGGATGTCGTGCGCGAAGACCTGGCCGAACTGGTCGTTCGCGACCTGGCCAATGAACGCGCAGCGCGCGCCGAGCGCGGCCAGCCCGGCGAGCGTGTTGGCCGCCGACCCACCCGAGACCTCGCGTGCCGGGCCCATCGCGTCGTAAAGCTCGCGAGCGCGCGCCGCGTCGACCAGCGTCATCCCGCCGCGGTTCAGCTTCAGCTGCTCGATCAGCCGGTCCTCGCAGGGGGCCATGATGTCGACGATGGCGTTGCCGATCGCGATCACGTCGTATTTCGGTTGTGTCATGAATCCTTCCGGGTCGCGCGGGGAGCCGCGACGGCTGGGACGGCGCCGCGGGAGTTCGGAGCGTTGACTTGGCCTGCCGCGCGCGCAATCGCAAGCGGGGATGCCGTCGGTCGTCTCCTCCATGCTCCTCGCGCTTGGCCAGCTGGCGGACCCGCGCATGCTCCGCATCCTGGTCAAGAGCGTGGCAGTGACAGTCGTGCTCGCGGTGGGGATCGCCTGGGGCGGGTGGCTCGGGATCGACTGCGCGCTCGGCCGGGCGGGGCTCGACGAGGCGCTTTTCGACGGCGCCGGCTTGCTGCGCCAGGCCGCGGCTCTGGTGCTGACGCTGGTCGGGTTGTGGCTGGTCTGGCGGATCGTGGCGATGGCGGTGATCGGCTTCTTCGCCGACGAGGTGGTCCACGCGGTCGAGGCGCGGCACTATCCCGAGGCCGCGGCCCGTGCGCGCGACCTGCCGGTCGCCGAGCAGTTCTCGACCAGCTTGCGCTCGGCGTTGCGTGCGCTGGGAATCAACCTGGTCGCATTGCCGGTCGCGCTGGCGCTGCTGTTCACCGGCGTCGGCCCGGCGCTGGTGTTCTTCCTCGTCAACACGGTGCTCATCGGGCGCGAGCTCGAGGAGATGGTCTGGCTGCGGCACCGGCGCAACGCGGCCGACCTCGCCCCGGTCGCGCGCGGCGAGCGGTTCCTGCTTGGCGGCGCGGTGACCGCGCTGCTCTCGTTGCCGTTCGTCAATTTCATCGCTCCGATCCTCGGCGCGGCGGCTTCCACGCACCTGATTCACCGCAAAGGACCGGCCCGTGACACTGCCTGACCCGCACAAGGGCCTCGTGCTCGCCCTGACGCTCGTCGGGGCGGGCTGCACGACCATCTCGGTGCCCACCCCGCCTCCGCCGGCCGCCCCTGCCCCGCCCTCGCCGCAAGCCGAGTCGCAGGTTCCGCCGACGCGCCCGACTCCGCCGCTCGTCACTCACCCGCGCGCGCCCGCGATCATGCGGCTGCCGGGGCTCGAGGCCGTGATCGAACAGAACGCGGAGAGCCTCGTGCGCCGTTTCGGCGCCCCGCGCCTCGACGTTCGCGAAGGCGACATGCGCAAGCTCCAGTTCGCCGGCGAGCCCTGCGTGCTCGATGTGTTTCTCTACCCCCTGCAGGAGGGTGGCGAGCCCGTCGCGACGCATGTCGAGGCGCGCCGGGCCAGCGACGGGCAGGAGGTCGACCGCGCCGCCTGCGTCGCAGCGCTGCGTCGCCGGGCCGGGTAACGCCGATTTAAGCTTGTCGCGCGATACCCGGAGGCAGACCCCGGGGGGAGCGCTCGTCTATGACCGTGCAGTTCGTCGATATCGCCCGCCAGGCCGCTGCCGGCGGCGCCATTTCCGCCGACGACCTCATGGTCCTGCGCCGCGCCGGGTGGTCCGACGGCGCGATGTCGGCCGAGGAAGTCGAGGCGATCTTCGCGCTCAACGACGCGCTGGCCGAGCCGAGCGCCGAATGGTCCGACTTCTTCGTCGAGACGGTCGGCGAGTTCGTGGTCAACGGCACAGCGCCGCGGGGCTACGTCAACGAGGAAACCGCGGACTGGCTCATTTCGCGGATCGACCGCGACGGCCGTCTCCAGGGGATGACCGAGCTCGAACTGCTGGTCCGCGTGCTCGAGCACAGCCTGAACACGCCCGCGGCGCTCAAGGCGTACGTCCTTGAACAGGTCGAGAAGGCGGTGCTTACCGGTGAGGGCCCGACGCGCCACGGCGAGCTCGCTCCGGGCCACGTCAACGCCGACGAGGCGGCGATCCTGCGCCGCGTGCTGTTCGCGCCGGGCGGCGACGGCCCGGCGCGCGTCTCGTGCGCCGAGGCCGAGCTGCTGTTTCGTCTCAAGGACGCGACGCTCGAGGCGGCCAACGCGCTCGAATGGAAGCAGCTGTTCGTGCAGGGCGTCGCCAGCTACCTCGAGAGCGTCGTCTCGCGCAGCGCCCAGCTCAGCCGCGAGCGGGCGGCCGAGCTCGAAGCCTTCGTCGCCGACGACACCACCCGCGTGACCGGCTTCCTCGGTCGGATGGCGCGGAGCGCGCCGCGCGCCTTCAGCCTCGCGTTCGGCGGCAAGGCGCCCGAGCGCGACCGGATGGCCGAGCTCCGGGCCGCCCGTGAAATCACGGCCGAAGAGCGGGAATGGCTCGACGCCAGGATCGGAGCCGATGACCGGATCGACGCTTACGAACAGGCGCTGATCGAGTTCCTCGCCGGCGAGTAGGGCGCACGGCTCCGCAAGCCGGTGCTAGACCGTGAAGCTCTCGCCGCAGCCACAGGCACCCTTCGCGTTGGGGTTGTCAAACACGAAGCCGGCGGCGAAGTCGTCCTCCTGCCAGTCCATCGTCGAACCGACGAGGTAGAGCACGCTCGCGCCGTCGATGTAGAAGGTCCCGCCCGGGGTGACGATCTTCTCGTCGAACGGCTGCTCCTCGGTGACATAGTCGACCGAATAGGCGAGCCCCGAGCAGCCGCGGCGCGGGGTCGACAGACGGACGCCGATCGCGCCTTCGGGCGCGCGCGCCATCAGCTCGGCGATGCGCGCCTCGGCGGCGGGGGTCAGCGTAACAGCGGCGGGGCGCTGGCGAAGCTTGCTCTCGTCCATCACAGCATCCCCAGCTCGAGCCGGGCCTCGTCGCTCATCTTGGCCGGGTCCCACGGCGGGTCCCACACGAGGTTGACCTCGGCGTCGCGCACGCCCGGGACCGAGCTCACGCGCAGCTCGACTTCGCCGGGCATCGATTCGGCGACCGGGCAGTGCGGGGTGGTCAGCGTCATCGTCACCATGACGTCGCCCTCGGGGCTGATGTCGACGCCGTAGATCAGCCCGAGGTCGTAGATGTTGACCGGAATTTCGGGGTCGTAGATCTCGCGCAGCGCCTCGATCACGGCTTCGTAGAGCGCGCCGCCGGGTTCGGTCGGGTTGTCGCCCTGCGGCTTCTGCGCGAGGAAGCCCTCGAGGTAGTCGCGCTTGCGCGCGAGCTTGTCGGCCGCGGGCTCGGCGTCCTCGACGCGAGCGCGCGGCGGCGGGGGGACGCCCTCGACCTCCTCGATGCGGAAGCTCTTGCCGGTTTCCTCGTTCATCCGAAGATCCTCTTGGTGCGCTCGATCCCGCGCAGCAGCGCGGCGACGTCGCTTTCGTCGCTGTACAATCCGAAACTCGCCCTCGCGGTGGCCGGAACGCCGAGCCGGTCCATCAACGGCTGGGCGCAGTGGTGCCCGGCGCGAATGGCGACGTTCTCCTCGTCCAATATGGTGCCGAGATCGTGCGGATGAATGCCTTCGAGCGCGAAGCTGACGATGCCCGCGCTGTCCTCAGGACCGAACACGCGCACGTCGTTCATCCCGCGAAGCCCTTCGCGCAGCGTTGCAACCAGCTCCGCTTCGTGGGCGTGAATCGCCTCGAGCCCGATCGCCGAGACGTAGTCGCAGGCGGCGCCGAACCCGATCGCCTCGACGATCGCCGGGGTGCCGGCCTCGAACCGCTGCGGCGGCGGGGCGAAGGTGGTCTTGTCGAAGGTGACCCGCTCGATCATCGCGCCGCCGCCCTGCCACGGCGGCATCGCCTCGAGCAGCTCGTGCCGTCCCCACAGCGCGCCGATCCCGGTCGGGCCGTAGAGCTTGTGGCCGGAGAAGGCGTAGAAGTCGCAGCCGAGCGCGGCGACGTCGACCGGCAGGCGCGGCACCGCCTGGCAGCCGTCGAGCAGCAGCTTCGCGCCGACCGCGTGGGCGAGCTCGGCTGCGCGGGGCGCGTCGAGCACCGAGCCGAGCACGTTCGAAACGTGGGCGAAGGCGACCATCGCGTGATCGGGCGTAAGCAGGCGTTCGGCCGCGTCGAGATCGATCCGGCCGTCGTCGGTCAGCGGGCAGACGTCGACCTGCCACCCGGCGAGCTGCCAGGGGACGATGTTCGAATGGTGCTCGAGCTCGCTCAGCAGCACCCGGCGCTTGTCGGGCCAGGCGTAGGCGACGAGGTTGATCGCCTCGGTCGCGCCGCGGGTGAAGACGATCTCGTCCTCGCGGCCGCCGACGAACTGCGCCACCCGCCGCCGCGCGGCCTCGTAGCCGAGCGTCATCTCCGCCGAGCGCGTGTACACCCCGCGGTGGACGGTCGCGTAGTCGGCGCCGATCGCGCGGGCCACCGCATCGATCACCGCCTGCGGCTTCTGCGCGGTGGCGGCGGAATCGAGGTAGTGCCAGGGCTTGCCGTCGGCGCTCACGAGGCCGGGGAAATCGCGCCGCAAATCCTCCCCGAGCTTGCGCGGGGAGGTGGCGGTCGCCGCAGGTGACTGGCGGAGGGTGGCGCCCACTCCACTACCCGCTTCGCGGGCGGTCCCCCTTCCCGAGGCAAGCTCGGGGAGGATCGGGTCGTGCTCGCTCATGCCTTGTCTCCCAGGGCTGCGAGCGCCGCGTTGAGCAGCGCATCGCGTTCCGCCTCGTCTGCCACCGCGACGAAGGCGTCGGCGATGAATGCCTGCACCAGCAGCTTGCGCGCGCTCTCCGGCGGAATGCCGCGCGCGGCCATGTAGAAGCGGGCGGCCTCGTCGAGCTGGCCGATCGCCGCGCCGTGGGCGCATTTGACATCGTCGGCGAAGATCTCGAGCTCGGGCTTGGCATTAGCCGCCGCGCCGCGCTCGAGCAGCAGCCCCTTGAAATCCTGCGCCGCATCGGTCTGCTGCGCGTGGCGGGCGACCTCGATGCGGCCGAGGAAGTTGCCGGTCGCTTCGCCCCAGTGGACCGCCCGCACGACCTGGTTCGAGCTGGCTTCGGGCTCGGCGTGGATCGTGCGCGTGACGAACTCGCGGGTGGTGCTGTCACCGCCGATGGTCACGCCGCCGAACTCGAAATGCGCCCCGCGGGCAAGGCGGACCTCGACCTCGAGCCGGGTGTAGGCGCCGCCCGCGTTGACTGCGAACAGCTCGGCCCGCGCCCCTTCGCCGAGAGTCAGGCGCACGCGGTGCAGCTCGGGGCCGGGGCCGTCGAGGATGAGGCATTTGCGCCGCGTTTCACCGGGGGCGAGGGCGATTTCCTTCCACCGGCCGAAGTCCTCGAGCGCGAACGCTTCGAGCGCCGCGAAATCGGCATAACGCCATTCCTCGTCGCGGGAGGTCGGGAGGGCGAGCAGGGTCATCCGAGCCTCGCGGCGCGGTGCTTGCCGCTTCCTTGATCACACAACGACACAAAGGCACGAAGATGGAGCGCCAGCGGCGAAGCCGCTTTCCAATTCCCGGGCAGCAACACCCCTAGATCTGCCAATGACAGGGCGGCTTCGCCGCGACGAGCGGCATCTTCGTGCCTTTGTGTCTTCGTGTGAGAAATATTCATCACGCCACCGCCTCGTAGCCCTCACGCTCGAGTTCGAGCGCCAGTTCCGGCCCGCCGCTCTTCACGATCCGCCCTTTCGAAAGCACATGCACGAAGTCGGGCCGCACGTAGTCGAGCAGCCGCTGGTAGTGGGTGATCAGCAGCACGCCCTTGTCGGGCTTGCGCATTATCGCGTTGATCCCCTCGCCGACGATCCGCAGCGCGTCGATGTCGAGGCCCGAATCGGTCTCGTCGAGCACCGCGAACGTCGGGTCGAGGATGCCCATCTGGACCATCTCGGCGCGCTTCTTCTCGCCGCCCGAGAAGCCGACGTTCACGGGGCGCTTGAGCATCTCCATGTCGAGCTTGAGCAGCGCTGCCTTCTCGCGCGCCAGCTTGAGGAACTCGCCCCCGGACAGCGGTTCCTGCCCCCGCGCCTTGCGCTGCGCGTTGAGCGCCTCGCGCAGGAACTGCACGTTGCTGACGCCCGGGATCTCGACCGGGTACTGAAAGCCGAGAAACAGCCCCGCCGCCGCGCGCTCGTGCGGCTCGAGCGCGAGCAGGTCGATCCCCCTCCCGCCTGCGGGAGGGGTCAGGGGTGGGTGAGTCGGATCCGGCGCTGCGCTGGCGGTGACAGGCCCACCCCCGGCCCCTCCCGCAAGCGGGAGGAGAGGCGTGAAGCGCACCGACCCCCCGGTCACCTCGTACCCCGGCCGCCCGCCGAGCACATAGGCCAGCGTCGACTTGCCCGCCCCGTTGGGCCCCATGATCGCGTGCACCTCGCCCGCGTTCACGGCGAGCGAGAGCCCGTTGAGGATCGGCGTGCCGCCGACGGTGGCGTGGAGGTCGGTAATCTCGAGCATCTATTCGGAACTCTCGTCGTTGTCGGTGTCGAACACCGTGTCTTCGCAGGCGTCGCCGTGCGGCTGGGCCGCCGCATTCGCCTTCATCGCCTTGCGCCGGTCGAACGGCTTCTGCAGCTCGGCGAGCACCGCCGCGACCACCGCGTCGCCATCGTCGAGCACCTGCTCGTCGGCGAACCGCAGCACGCGGATGCCGACGTCGGCCAGCTTCTTGTCCTGCAGCGCGGCGACTTCGGCGCTCATGTCGCCGGTGACCTCGACCACCAGCCAGCGCGCCGGGCAGGCGAAGTCGACCACGGTCGAGCCGATCACCACCTGGCGATGGAACTTGAACCCGCCGACCTTCTGCCCGCCAATCCGCGCCCACAGCGCTGTCTCGGCCTCGGTCGGCTCGCGCCGAGCGGCACGCGCCATGTCCTTGAGCCGCGCGCGGCGCGTCTCGGACACGTTCCACGCGGTGCGCGGCGGCGCGGCGGCGCGCTCAGCGGGACCGCGGAGGGAAAGTTTGCGACGTTCGGTCACCGACAAACTCCCCTGAAAACGAGCTCGTCACCCTGAACTTGTTTCAGGGCCCATCGAGCAGCACGCGCCGGAGCATGCGGATGCAGCGCCACCTTGCGATTGGCTCGAGCATGGACCGATAGCGCCGCGCGGGGCGGGAAAATGGGTCCTGAACCAAGTTCAGGATGACGGTCGAGAGGATAGGGGAAGTGCATCATCCCACGCTCCCCTCGAGGCTGATCCCCAGCAGCTTCTGCGCCTCGACGGCGAACTCCATTGGTAGCTGCTGCAGCACCTCCCTGGCGAAGCCGTTGACGATCAGCGCCACCGCTTCCTCCTGCCCGAGCCCGCGCTGCATCGCGTAGAACAGCTGGTCGTCGGAGATCTTGCTGGTGGTCGCCTCGTGCTCGATCTGCGCGGTCGGGTTCTTGACCTCGATGTACGGCACCGTGTGCGCGCCGCATTCGGAGCCGAGCAGCAGCGAATCGCACTGGGTGAAGTTGCGCACCCCATCGGCGTTGGCAGCGACCCGCACCAGCCCGCGGTAGGTGTTGTTGCTCTTGCCCGCGCTGATACCCTTGGAAACGATCGTCGAGCGGCTGCCCTTGCCGTTGTGGATCATCTTGGTGCCGGTGTCGGCCTGCTGATAGTTGTTGGTCACCGCGACCGAGTAGAACTCGCCGACCGAGTCCTCGCCGTTGAGCACGCAGCTCGGGTACTTCCAGGTCACGGCCGAGCCGGTCTCGACCTGGGTCCACGAGATCTTGCTGCGCGCGCCCTGGCACAGCCCGCGCTTGGTGACGAAGTTGTAGATCCCGCCCTTGCCCTCGGCGTCGCCGGGGTACCAGTTCTGAACGGTCGAGTACTTGATCTCGGCATCCTCGAGCGCGACCAGCTCGACCACCGCGGCGTGGAGCTGGTTCTCGTCGCGCATCGGCGCGGTGCAGCCTTCGAGGTAGGAGACGTAACTGCCCTTGTCGGCAACGATCAGCGTGCGCTCGAACTGGCCGGTGTTCTCGGCGTTGATGCGGAAATAGGTGCTGAGCTCCATCGGGCAGCGCACGCCCTCGGGGACGTAGACGAAGGTCCCGTCGGAGAAGACCGCGCTGTTGAGCGTCGCAAAGAAGTTGTCGCGCTGCGGCACCACGCGGCCGAGCCACTTCTTCACGAGGTCGGGATACTCGCGGATCGCCTCGCTGATCGAGAGGAAGATCACCCCGGCCTTCTTGAGTTCCTCGCGGAACGTGGTGGCAACCGAGACGCTGTCGAACACCGCGTCGACCGCGACCTTGCGCGCGCCCTCGACCCCGGCGAGCACCTTCTGCTCCTCGAGCGGGATGCCGAGCTTCTGGTAGACTTCGAGAATCTCCGGATCGACCTCGTCGAGGCTCTTCAGCGCCGCCTTCTTCTTCGGCGCGGCGTAGTAGTAGGCGTCCTGGTAGTCGATCTTCGGGTAGCCGAGCTTGGCCCAGTTCGGCTCCTCCATCTCCTGCCACAGGCGAAAGGCCTTCAGGCGCCACTCGAGCATCCACTCGGGCTCGCCCTTCTTGGCGCTGATGAAGCGCACGGTCGATTCGTCGAGCCCCTTGGGCGCGAACTCCTGCTCGATGTCGACCGCCCAGCCGTGCTCGTACTCTGCGGCACGGGCGGCGGCCTCACGCGCGGCGCGGTCCTGGATGTCGAGTTCGTCGGTCATGCGATGCCCTGGGGCTGGAATGGGTGGCGCGGAGGTGCGGAAACGCGGGCGACAAGGGGAGTTCGCGCAGAGATCGCAGAGAGGATCGTCCGCCGAAGACGATTTTCGATTGCGATGCCGACGGCAAAGTCGGGTGACTGCGATGACAGGCGGCTTCGCCGCAGATCCACGATCTCTGCGCCCTCTGCGGCCTCTGCGCGATTCAGAATCTCCGCGCCTTTGCACCCGTGCGTGAAAAGACTCATGGCGCAACCTCGGCGGCGACGTGCGGCTGCGCCAGCCGGGTGAGGGGGACGCCAGCGAGGGCGCCGCGCAGGGTCTCGTTGACCACGCCCCAGTGCGGGCGGACGTTGCAGCAGGTTTCGAGCGCGCAGTCGTGACGGCCCCGCTCGACGCACGAGGTCAGCGCAATCGGGCCCTCGACCGCCTCGACGATGTCGGCGAGCGTGATCGCCGCGGCCGGGCGCGCCAGCTTGAGCCCGCCCCCGGCCCCGCGGACCGACCGCAGCAGGCCGGCGCGCGACAGCAGGCTGACCAGCTTCTGCACGGTCGGCACCGGTAGCCCGGTTTCCTCAGCGAGATCGGCCGCCGAGACGCGCGCCGAGCCGCAGTGGCGCGCGGCGGCGCACATCGTGACGACGGCGTAGTCGGCCATGCTGGAGAGGCGCATGTTGCGATCCGTAAAATCGGAGTGATTCGTTCCGATTTGCACTTAGGAGCGGCGGGCGCGGATTTCAAACAACCAGCGCTTGCAGTGGCCCAAGGCCGCGTGGCGTGACCGGCCGGCCACGACCAACGGACGTTATCCGTCATCCCGAACGTGTTTCGGGCCCCATGTAGCGGCTCCGCGCAGACAGCTCGCCTGGGCGCGCCGGCTGCGGAGATCCGCTCCCCGCCGACAGCGCAACGCTTGCGATGCCGGCAAGGAGCGCGCGCCCGGCTTGCGCCGAACAAGGTCAAAAAAAGGGCGGCCCCAAACTGGGACCGCCCCTTGAAAGTGGAGAACTCGTTGCATCGCTGCTTCGAGCCCTTCGGGTCGCAGCGCCCAATTAGCTGATTCGCCGCCGCCGGACTTGTAGGAAAGCGACAATCTCCGCTCCGGACCACAAAATCATTGAAACCGCTGATCAAATTGATCTTGCTAATGATTAGCTTGCTTCGGTCGACAGCGGGCGCCGGCGCTGCCATAGGCGCCGCGTGAGCTACCGCCTGTTGCGTCCCGCGCTGTTTCTGCTCGAGGCCGAGCGTGCGCACCGACTCGCGGTGGCGGCCCTGCGCGCGCTGCCGGCGGGCAGTCCGCCGCCGTCCGGCCAGCTCGCCATTCGCGTCGCCGGGCTCGACTTCCCGAATCCGCTGGGCATGGCCGCCGGGTTCGACAAGGACGCCGAAGTGCCCGATGCGCTGCTCGGGCTCGGGTTCGGCTTTGCCGAAGTCGGCTCGATCACCCCGCGGCCGCAGGCGGGCAACCCGAAACCGCGCCTGTTCCGGCTGGCCGAGGACCGCGCGGTGATCAACCGCATGGGGTTCAACAACGGCGGCGCCCCGGCCGCGGCAGCGCGCCTCGCGAAGCGCGAGCGGCGCGGGATCGTCGGCATCAACATCGGCGCCAACAAGGATTCGGCCGACCGCATCGCGGACTACGCGCAGATGACGCGGGTGATGGCACCGCTCGCCGACTACCTCGCGGTGAACATCTCGAGTCCGAACACGCCGGGGCTGCGCGCGTTGCAGGACGAAGGCGCGCTGACCGGACTGCTCGACGCGGTGCTCGAATCGCGTGGGCCGGAAGGCCCGCCGGTGTTCCTGAAGGTCGCTCCCGACCTCGAGCCGGCCGACATCGATGCTATCGCCCGGATCTCGATCGACCGGCGGCTCGGGGCGCTGATCGTCTCGAACACGACGATCTCGCGCCCGCCGCTGCGCTCGCGCTGCGCGGGCGAGGCGGGCGGGCTGTCGGGCGCGCCGCTCAGGCCGCTCGCGCTCGGACGCCTGCGCGACTTCCGCAAGGCGACCGGCGGCGAGCTGCCGCTGATCGGCGTCGGCGGGATTGCCACGGCCGAGGACGCGTGGGAGCGGATTCGCGCCGGGGCGAGTCTCGTCCAGCTGTACAGCGCGATGGTCTACGAGGGGCCCGGGATCGCCCGCCGGATCGTGCGCGGGCTCGAGGCGCTGATGCGCCGCGACGGGTTCGGCTCGGTTGCCGAGGCCGTGGGAAGCGAATAGCACCCGGCCGATGTTGCCCCGCACCCTGATCGTCTCCGCCGCCCTGCTGCTGGGCGCCTGCACCACGGCCACCGCGCAGACCGCCGCGCCTGCAACTGCTGCCGAAACCGCGGCAACGCGCGGCGTCGTCAGCGCCGCCGACCCGCGCGCGGCCGAGGCCGGCGCCGAGATGCTGCGCCGGGGCGGCAGCGCGGCCGACGCGGCGATCGCGACGATGCTGGCGCTGACCGTGGTCGAGCCGCAGAGCTCGGGGATCGGCGGCGGCGGGTTCCTGGTCCACGGCGGCGCCGACGGCTCGATCGAGACACTCGACGGGCGTGAGACCGCGCCAGCCGCGGCGACGCCCGAATGGTTTCTCGATGACGAAGGCCGGCCGCGGCCGTTCCTCGAGGCGGTGCTCTCGGGGCTCAGCGTCGGCGTCCCCGGGAACGTCCGGCTGGCCGCCGAGGCTCACGAACGCCACGGCAAGCTCGCCTGGGCCGAACTGTTCGAGCCCGCGATCGCGCTTGCGCGCGACGGCTTCGCGATCAGCGAACGGCTGCACGAGTTCCTCGTCCGCGCACGCAACCGCGCAGCGCTCGAGGCCGAGGGGCAGGGGCTGTTCTACGACGAGCTCGGCGAGCCGCTGCCTGTTGGAACGGTAGTGCGCAATCCGGCGCTTGCGGCGACCTTCGCGCGGCTCGCCAAGGAAGGGCCCGAGGCGTTCTACGGCGGCGACAACGCCACCGCGATCGCGGTCCACGTCGCGGCCGAGACGCCGCATCCGGCCGGAATGACGGTGGCCGACATCGCCGGTTACCGGGTGGCCGAGCGCGATGCGGTGTGCGGCGACTACCGTGGCTACCGCATCTGCGGGATGGGTCCTCCCTCGTCGGGGGCGACGACCGTCTACGCGATCCTCAAGCAGCTCGAGCGATTCGATCTCGGCGCGCTCGGACCCGACTCGCCGACCTTCTGGCACCTGTTCGCCGAATCGCAGCGGCTCGCCTATGCCGACCGTGAACGGTACCTGGCCGATCCGGATTTCGTCTCGGTCCCCGTGGCTGGGCTGATGGACCCCGCCTATCTCGCCGCGCGCGGCGCGCTGATCGATCCCGCGAGCACGCTCGCCTCGGTCGTCCCGGGCACGCCGCAGGGCCTGGCGCTGACACCGCCCGACGGCGACGAGCCGGCGGAGAACGGCACTTCCCACTTCGTCGCCATCGACCGCGAGGGCAACGCGATCAGCTACACCTCGACGATCGAGGGCTCGTTCGGCTCGGGGCTGATGGTCGGCGGCTACTATCTCAACAACGAGCTGACCGACTTCAGCTTCTCGCCGACCGGTCCCGACGGCCAGCCCGTCGCCAACCGGGTCGAAGGCGGCAAGCGGCCGCGCAGCTCGATGGCGCCGACGCTGGTCTACGACGCCGACGGCGAGCTTGTGCTCGCGGTCGGCGCCGCCGGCGGGGCGACGATCCCGGTGCAAGTGGCACGCGCGTTGATCGGGGTGATCGACTTCGGCCTGCCGCTCGCCGAAGCGATCGCGCTTCCGGTGCTGTTCGCGCCGGGCGACGCCCTGACGGTCGAGCAGGGCTCGGCGCTCGAGCCGATGATCCCGCAATTGCAGGCGCTCGGCCACGCACAGGTCGGCGCGCGCAGCCTGCCGCTCAAGACCAACGGCGCCCAGCGGACTCCTGCCGGCTGGACCGGCGCCGCCGATCCGCGCAGCGAGGGGGCGGCGATAGGCGAGTAGGTCGGCGTCCCTCGGGCGGTGCGGAGCAACCGCCCCTTGAGCGCGGCGCGCGCGCGCCTTAAGCCCGAAGCATAGGCGGAGCCGGCAAAGCGGCCCGATTTGGGATGGAGGCGCTGCCCTTGCAGCTGACGGATTTCGCGGCCGCGCCGAACCTCGTGCGCCTGTTCCTCGATCGCGCCGACGAGCTCGGCGAACGACCGTTCCTAGCATCCGTCGAGGACGGCGCCTGGCAGTCGCTGAGCTGGGCCGAGACGGCGCGACGGGTGTGCCTGCTGGCGGAAGCGCTGCGCCGCCTCGGGCTCGAATCCGGCGACCGCGTCGTGCTGGTGGCCGAAAACGGCCCCCAGTGGGCGATCGCCGACCTCGCGATCATGGCCGCGGGCTGTATCACCACGCCGGCCTACACCACCAACACCGAGCGCGATCACCAGCACGTGCTCGAAAACTCGGGCGCCCGGGCGGTGATCGTCTCGACCCGCAAGCTGGCGCAGCCGCTGCTTCCGGCAGTGCTGCGCTCGGGCATCGCCGAGCACGTCATCGGCGTCGAGCCGCTGCGGCCGGGGCAGGCGGGTTTCGCGACGCACCTGTGGAGCGAGCTGATCGAAGGCGACGCGGCGGCGGCGCGTGCTGCGGTCGACGCGCGGATCGCCGGTATCGACCGCCGCGATCCGGCGTGCATCATCTACACCAGCGGCACCAGCGGCTTGCCGCGGGGTGTGTTGCTCCACCACGGGGCGATTCTGTGCAACATCGACGGCGCCGCCGAAATCCTCGCCGGCGACTTCGGCTGGGACAACGAGCGCTTTCTTTCATTCCTTCCCTTGAGCCACGCGCTCGAGCACACCGCCGGGCTGCACCTGCCGATCGGGCTCGGTGCCGAGATCTGGTTTGCCGAGGGTCTCGACAAGCTTGCCAGCAACATCGAGGAAGCGAAACCGACCTTCATGGTCGTGGTCCCCCGACTGTTCGAACTGCTGCGCGGGCGGATCGTCAAGCAGGTCGAGAAGCAGGGGAAGGTGGCGAATTTCCTGCTCGACCAGGCGCTCGCACTGGCCGAGCGCCGCGCCTCGGGCCAGCGCCGGGTGACAGACTGGCCGATCGAGAAGCTGCTCGACATGACCCTGCGGCCGAAGATCCGCGCGAAGTTCGGCGGGCGGATCAAGGCGCTGGTCTCGGGCGGCGCACCTCTCAACCCCGAGGTCGGCGCGTTCTTCGAAGCGATGGGCCTCGTCATGCTGCAGGGTTACGGCCAGACCGAGAGCGCGCCGGTGGTCAGCGTCAACTACCCCTCGGCCGGGATCAAGCTCGACACCGTGGGCCCGCCGCTCAAGGGCGTCGAAGTCCGGATCGCCGACGACGGCGAGATCCTCGTCCGCGGCGAGCTTGTCATGCTCGGCTACTGGCGAAACGAGGCCGATACCGCCAAGACGATCGTCGACGGCTGGCTGCATACCGGCGACATCGGCTACCTCGACGAGGCCGGGCGGATCGTCATCACCGACCGCAAGAAGGACATCATCGTCAACGACAAGGGCGACAACATCGCCCCGCAGAAGCTCGAGGGCATGCTGACGCTGCAGCCCGAGATCGCCCAGGCGATGGTCTCGGGCGACAAGCGGCCGTATATCGTCGCGTTGATCGTGCCCGATGCCGACTGGGCGTTCCAGTGGGCCAAGGCCAACGACGAGAAGTTCGACCTCTCCGAGCTGCAGGCGCTGCCCGCCTTCCGCAGTGCGATCCGCGCGGCGATCGACCGGGTCAACGCCGAGCTGTCGGTGATCGAGAAGATCCGCCAGTTCACGTTTGCCGACGAGCCGTTCGGGATCGAGAACGGCGAGATGACCCCGAGCCTCAAGATCCGCCGGCACAAGATCCGCGAGCGGTATGGAGAACGGATCGACGCCTTGTACAAGGCTTGAGCAGACACGGGACTTCCGCGGCGAAGCCGCATTTCCCGAACCATTTCGCACAACGGCATGAAGATCTCGCCGTCTTGGCGAGCTTCGCTCCACGTCCTTGCGGCTTCGCGTCCGAGGCCGAAATGGATCGGCAATTCATCAGGCTGTGCGCCGCCGTGGCGGCAATGCACGTGCCCGTCGTCAGCGTCTGAAAATCCTTCTGGAGAGTTTCAGGCCACTTCGGCCTCGACCTTCTCCGGATAGAAGCACGGTTCGCGTTCGGACCAGGCGGCCGCGGTGGCGGCGGCTTCGCTGAGCGACTGGAGCAGCGTCTTGCGCCGGCGGGGGCGGATATGCGGCAGCGCGGCGGCGCCGCAGAAGGCGGCCGGGAGCCACGGGCGGACCCGTGCGCCGAGCAGGCGCTCGTAGAGGAAGCGGTAGGCCGAGAAGCTCGAAATCTGCTCCTGCGCGAGATCCTGGGCCGTGATGCGGATCAGCGCGCCGATGAACTCCTGCATGCCGTCGAGCGCGGTTTCGGACGGGATTCGCTCGCGCAACGCGCGCAACTCGCGATAGGCGAAGTACTGTCGGCGGATCGCGTCGGTGCTGGCGCCCGACCACTGCTTGAAGGCGTCGCCGCGGCCGAGGCCGATGTCGAGGCTGCGCTCGATGAACAGCTGCTCGTCCTCGGTGAAGCTGGCGAATTCGCGCAGCTCGGCGATGGTCAGCGATGCGGTTCCCGACTTGGCCATGACAGCCCTCCAGTTCGATGGAGGCAGTGTCACCCAACTTGGTTAAGGTCCGGCAAACACGCGGCCGGTTTCGTCGCCTAGATCAGCCCGGCCAGCGGGCTCGATGGATCGGCGTACTTGCGCGTCGCCATCCGCCCGGCGAGGTAGGCGTCGCGCCCGGCCTCGACCGCGAGCTTCATCGCCCGCGCCATCCGCACCGGGTCCTTCGCTTCGGCGATCGCGGTGTTCATCAGCACGCCGTCGCAACCGAGCTCCATTGCCACCGCCGCGTCGCTCGCTGTGCCGACGCCGGCGTCGACCAGCACCGGCACCTTGGCGCCCTCGACGATCAGCCGGATCGTGACCCGGTTCTGGATCCCGAGCCCCGAGCCGATCGGCGCGCCGAGAGGCATGATCGCGACCGCGCCGGCCTCTTCGAGCTGCTTCGCCGCGATCGGGTCGTCGACGCAGTAGACCATCGGCTTGAAGCCCTCCTTGACGAGGATTTCGGTGGCCCTGAGCGTTTCGCGCATGTCGGGATACAGCGTGCGCGCCTCGCCGAGCACCTCGAGCTTGACGAGGTCCCAGCCCCCCGCCTCGCGCGCAAGACGCAGCGTGCGGACTGCCTCCTCGGCAGTGAAACAGCCGGCCGTGTTGGGCAGGTAGGTGACCTTCTTCGGGTCGATGAAGTCGGTCAGCATCGGCGCGGAAGGGTCGGACACGTTGACCCGCCGCACCGCGACGGTGACGATTTCTGCCCCGCTCGCCTCGAGCGCGGCGGCGTTCTGGGCGAAGTCCTTGTACTTGCCGGTTCCGACGATCAGCCGCGAGCGGAAGGTGCGCCCGGCGACGGTCCAGGTGTCGTCGCCCTCGCCGCTGCCGCCGCCGACGAAGTGGACGATCTCGAGCACGTCGCCATCGGCCAGCGCGGCCTCGGCCAGCGTCGAGCGCGGCACGATCGTGCCGTTGCGCTCGACCGCGACCTTCTCGGGCCTGAGGCCGAGCTCGGCGACCAGCTCGGCGACGGTCGCGGCGGAGGAACGGCGGGGCTCGCCGTTGACGGTCAGGGTGAGGGGGACGGTCATCGCCGCTGCGAGATAGCGGGCCTGCCGCCCGGCGCAAGTCGCCGTGCCGCCCGCCGCGCGCGGCACTCGCGTCGTCGCGTGGTTCAGGTGACGGCAAGACGCCACCGCCGAAGCGGCCGCCCGGGGGCATGGTCACATGCAGAAGGACTTGGGAATGAAGACGATTCTTGCACTCTCCGCGCTCGCCGCGGCGCTCTCTGCCAGCCCGGCGCTGGCGCAGGCCAGCGCCCCGGGCGGATTCTACATCGGCGCGCTCGGCGGCTACGAGGGCATCGACGTCGAATCGGCCGACGGATCGGTGACTGCCGACGCCGACGCGGCGGTCTACGGCATCAGCGCCGGTTACGACCTGTCGCTCGGCAGCGCCTTCGTCGGCGTCGAGGGCGAGCTCTCGACCAGCGGCAACTCGACCCAGTTCCCCGACAGCTTCTCCGGCGCCCGCGAAGGGCTTGATGCCGACGGGCAGTACTACATCGGCGCCCGCGCGGGCTTCGCGCTGACCCCGGGCATAGCCGCCTATGGCAAGGTCGGTTACACCGCGCTCGACACCCGGGCGTTCACCTCTTCGGGCTCGCTCGACGAGCTCGACGAGAACGCCAGCGGGCTCCGCTTCGGCGGCGGCGTCCAGGTCCAGCTGCCCGGCCCGCTCGAGGCGCGGCTCGAGTATCGCCGCTCGAAGTACGACAACGTCGGCGATGCCGACTTCGGCGACGCGACGACCGACCAGGTCGTGGCGGGGCTCGGAGTGCGGTTCTAACCGCGACTGGCGGCGCCCGCTCCATTGCCAACTCCGGCCGAGCTGGTCATGGCGGCCCGATGCACGGACGGGTCGCAGGCGAGGGGACGGGGGCGCCGCCGGTCACGCGCGCGCGAGGGGCAGGCCTCAGACGCCTGCTTCTCGTCGCGCTGGTTACCCTCGGGCTCGCCCCGGGCACCTGGTGGCGTTCGCCGACGCCCGAGGAGCAGGCCCGCGAACCGCTGATCGTGACGCCCGAGCCGGTCGAGCCGTGGAGCTCGGGCGAGCTCGGGCTCCTCGGGGCCTGGCGGCTCGAAAGCGGCAACGGGCACTTTCACGGGTACTCCGCACTGGCGCTGCTTGACGACGGAACCCTGCTCGCGGCGAGCGACCGCGGGCGCAAGCTCCTCCTGCCGCTACCGCCTCCGAAGCGCGTGAACGCCGAGAGCCTGTCGTTGTTCTCGGGCGAGCGCGCCAACGCCAAATGGCAGTCGGACATCGAATCGCTGACGCGCGACCCGGCCAGCGGGCGGCTGTGGGCCGGCTACGAAGGGGCCAACGTGATTGTGCGCTACGAGCGCGATTTCACGCGTCCGGTGCGAGTGGCTCCGTCGGCGATGCGCGACTGGCCCGGCAATTCCGGTCCGGAGGCGATGGTGCGGTTCGCTGACGGCCGCTTCGTGATCCTCTCGGAGGGCGACCCCGACTTCTTCAGCGACGGCGCGCCCGGGCTGTTGTTTTCCGGCGATCCGGTCGAGGGCAGCGAGCCCGTCGTCTTCCGCTTCCGCCCGCCCGAGGGCTTCAGCCCGGTCGACATTGCCCAGCTGCCCGGCGGCCGGGCGGTGATCCTCCTTCGGCGGGTCGACTGGGGCCTGCCGCCGGGGTTCTCGGGCAAGCTGGTCGTCGCCGATCCGGCGACGATCGCACCGGGCGAAGACTGGGACTGGGAGCCACTGGCCGATCTCGGCCCGCCGCTGCCGATGGACAACTACGAGGGGCTCGCCGTGCAGCCGCTTGCCGATGGCTCGGCCGCGCTGTGGCTGATCTCGGACGACAACGCGATGCGCTTCCAGCGCACGCTGCTGCTCAAGCTGCTGTGGCGGCCAAACGAAAAGGCGCGCGGTGCAGACCGCGCGCCTCGCTGAACTGGCACCGATTCGCGGCGGTCAGGCCGAGGCGGCGACCGCCTTCTTGAGCTCGCGCTTCACCTTGAGTGCGCGCGGGCTGAGCTTGTCGTCCGAGGTCTTGAGCAGCCAGTTGTCGAGGCCGCCGTTATGTTCGACCGAGCGCAGGCCGTGAGTCGAGACGCGGAACTTGAACCCGCGGTCGAGCTTCTCGGAGAGCAGCGTCACGTTCTGCAGGTTGGGCAGGAAGACGCGCTTGGTCTTGTTGTTCGCGTGGCTCACGTTGTGGCCGATCTGGCGGCCCTTGCCGGTCAGTTCGCAGATGCGCGACATGGTTCGTCTCTCGAAAATCTTGCTCAGGGGGTGTCCCGGAAAGCGGCGCGCATAGCGGCGAGGCCCGCTTGCGTCAACCAACGATGGCGAATAGCGCAAGCGGCGTGTCCCGCTGGCCGCTTCCCTCGCCGATGGCGCGCGCGCTCGAGCTGGCCCGCGAGGCCGAGCGCGCCGGCGAAGTGCCGGTCGGTGCGGTGGTTGTAAGGGATGGCGCCATCGTCGGCGAGGGCCACAACTCACCCCGCGCCCTGTCCGACCCGACAGCGCACGCCGAGATCGTTGCGCTGAGGAAGGCGGCCGCCGCGCTCGGCAACGAGCGGCTCGACGGTTGCGAGCTGTGGGTCACGCTCGAACCCTGCGCGATGTGCGCCGGGGCCGTCGCGCATGCGCGAATCGCTCGCCTCTATTACGGCGCGGCCGACCCGAAGGGCGGTGCCGTCGAGCATGGTGCGCGCGTGTTCGACCAGCCGCAGTGCCTTCACCGGCCCGAGGTCTATCCGGGGATCGGCGAGGAGCCGGCCGCGGCGCTGCTGCGGAAGTTCTTTGCCGAACGGCGCTAGAGCCCGCGCCAGATCTTCACGGGGAGTGCATCGCCGGGCCCGAAGCGGCGCGCGTCGCAGCGGGTCGGCGCGAACGCCCGGTCATAGCAGAGGCGCATTTCCTCGAGCCAGCCGCGTTCGTTGACCACCAGCCCAATGTGCTCGGGCTGCCACCCCGGATTGGCCTCGGCGAACTCGAGCCGGATGCGGCCAGCTGTGAGGTTCTCGCGCCGCGACAGGCGGTCGAAATCGGGCCAGCGCAGGCCGTTCCACAACAGCCGGACCGTGCCGAAATAGCTCTCGGGCGTCGGGGACATGCAGGCACCGTGCTTGGCCCACTCATGCGCGAGCAGCGCGGCCGACGGGGTCATGCACAGGTTGCGTGCGAGCTCCCGCCCGGTCGGTGCTCGCTGCGCGGGGCACCACTGCGGCCAGGCAGCACCCCGGCCTTCGGGCCACAAGCCGTGGACGACGAAGCCGAAGCGCCCTTCGCGGCCCGAGCATTGCCGCCGCTCGGCAACGCGCGTCTCGCGGCCGCGGCAGTACTCGGGTGACCAGCTGAGCGCGAGCGTATAGCCGGTTATCGGAACGCGCCGCACCGGGCCGTCGCGCGGTGCGGCGGGCACGGCGACGGTGACCGGCGCGCGGCATTGGTAGGCCTGCGCGAGCGCCGGAGCGGGAACGAGCGCGAGGGCCGCGGACAGGGTTGTTGCCGCGGCGCGCATCGTCAGTCGGAAGGGGCCGCGTCGGCCGGGGCTTCGCCCCTGAACCAGGCCACGGCGTCGGCGCGGAACAGGAACACCACAGCGGCGATGTGCAGCGCGTAGACGACCAGGTTGAGCAGCTGCATCGAATCCAGCGGGCCCGCCAGCGAAGGCACGATCATGATCAGGCTGATGACCGTGAAGGCGACGAGGATCCATTTGGCGACGGCCGACGCCTTGTGCGCGATCAGGTACCAGAGCAGCAGGTAGATGGCGAAGCTGGCCGCCATCACCGCGAGGACGAACCCGGTGCCGAGGCCGACCTTCTGAAGTGTCGGGTCGGCGGCCAGCGCCCCCACGGTCTCGTCGTAGCTCAGCGCCGATCCGACCAGGCTGCCGGCCAGCGCCGCCAGGAACAGCCGTTCGAACATCAGGATGGATTTCGGGCGCATCGTGCCTCCCCCTATCTTTGGCTGGACGGGTTCTGCCCCGGCCAAGGTGGCGACGCAATCATTCCGGCACGAAATCGAGCCCGATATCGACCGCGGGCGCGCTCTGGGTCAACCGCCCGACAGAGACGTAGTCCACTCCGGTGGCGGCGATGGCGCCGATCGTGTCGAGTCGCACCCCGCCCGAGGCCTCGGTCGCCGCGCGCCCGGCAACCAGCGCCACGGCCTCGCGCAGCGTCGGCGGGTCCATGTTGTCGAGCAGAAGGTGGTTGGCTCCGGCGGCGAGAGCCGGCTCGATCTGGTCGAGACGGTCGACCTCGCAGATGATCCGCTCGATGCCCGCGGCCCGCGCCCGGGCCACGGCCTCGCCCACGCCACCGGCGACGAGCACGTGGTTGTCCTTGATCATCGCCGCGTCCCACAGGCCCATGCGGTGGTTCTGCGCCCCGCCCATGCGCGTCGCGTATTTCTCGAGATGGCGCAGGCCGGGCAGGGTCTTGCGCGTGTCGAGCAGGGTGCAGCGTGTCTTGCCCATGGCGCGAACGTACTGCCGGGTCAGCGTGGCGATGCCCGAGAGGTGCTGGACGACGTTGAGCGCGCTGCGCTCGGCGGTCAGCAAGGCGCGCGCGTCGCCGGACAGCCGCATGAGGTCGTGCCCGGCCGTGACCTCCTCGCCTTCGTGGGCGAGCAGCTCGATCTCGACGGCGGGGTCGAGTTCGCGGAAGAAGGCGACGGCGACCGGGAGCCCGGCAACGACGATCGCGTCGCGGCTGTCCATCACGCCGGCAAAGCGCGTCCCGGCGGGAATCACGCTTTCGGCCGTGACGTCGTGACCACCACCGGGGAGGCCGGCTCCGAGATCCTCGTCGAGCGTCGCACGGACGAAGGCGGCGAGGTCGAAACCGGGAAGCTCAAACTCGGTCATGTCCCGGCCTCTGCCCGCCTGCCCACAGTCAACGGACGCCTGCTAGCCGCGCAGGGCGATGTCGGGCAAGCGCTCGCTCGGCTGTGGCGGCCTCAGTGGACGAAGCGCGCCACCACGTCGCGGTACGACCGGCTGACTTTCACCTCCGCGCCCGAATCGAGCACCAGGAAACACTCGCCGTTGGTATGCGGCCGGACCTGGCGAACCTGGTCGAGGTTGACGATCGTCGAGCGATGGACGCGCTGGAACACCCGCGGGTCGAGCCGGCGCTCGAGATCCTTCATCGTCTCGCGCAGGATCAGCGAGTTCTCGCCGGTGTAGATGCACATGTAGTCGCCGGCCGCTTCGATGTGCTCGATCGTGTCGACGTCGACCCGGAAGATCTTCCCCTGATCCTTGATGTTGATCATGCGCTCGTAGCGGCCGGAATTCTCTTCCTCCGTTGGCAGGTTCTCGATTGCCTCGGGGGCGATCTCGGCGAGCACGTCCTGCAGCTTCTTGGCTTCCTCCGCCGAGCGCTTTTCGGCGAGGCGCGTGCGCACTCGGTCGAGCGTGTCGGCGAGCTTGTCCTCGTCGACCGGCTTCATCAGGTAGTTGACCGCGTTGGCCTCGAACGCCCGGATTGCGTGCTCCTCGTAGGCCGTGACGAACACGAACAGCGGCGGCTCGATCTCCATCACGCCCTTGACCACCGAAAACCCGTCGAAGCCGGGCATCTGGATGTCGAGGAACACGAGGTCGGGCTTCTCGGTCTTGATCGCGCGGATGGCCTCGCGGCCGTTGGCGCACGTGCCGATGATCTCGACGTCGGAATAGGGCTCGAGCCGCAGCTGCAGGCCCTGGATGGCAAGTTTCTCGTCGTCGACGAGCAAGGTACGAATGGTCATGCTTGGGTTCCCACTGCCCGTTCGCCGGGCTCGTTGGTAACGGCCGTCGCGGCCGGAGGTTTCGCAGAGGCATCCGTGGGCGGTTCGGGCTCGCGGAAAACCTCGTACGGGACTTCGATGATGACCGTGAATCCGCCCTCGGGCGGGGTCACGATGTCGAAGCGGTGGTCGTCGCCGTAAGTCTGCGCCAGGCGGTCGCGGATGTTGGCGAGACCGACGCCGGTCGAGACCGGATCGCCGCTCTTGCTGCGGTTGTCGTAGCGCCGCTGTATCAGCGGCCGGCCCTGCAGGCCGGGGCCGGTGTCGGCGACGGTCAGACGCAGGCGGTTGCCGAGAACCTGGCCGGTCAGGCTGATCCGCGCGCCCTCCTCCTGCGGCGAGACTGCATACTTGATCGCGTTCTCGACCAGCGGCTGGAGCAGCAGCGAGGGTATGCTCGCACGCGCGGCCGCGGGCTCGATCTTGAACACCGTGCGCAGACGCTCCTCGAAGCGCATCCGCTCGATGTCGAGATAGAGCTTCAACGTTTCCACCTCCTGCGCCACCGAGACCTTCCCGCCAGGCTGGCTGACCAGCGTGTGACGCAGGAAGCCGGATAGCCGTGTGAGCATGGCATTGGCCGGCTCGGTCTGCTTCAGGAGAACCAGAGTGCTGATCGAGTTCAAGGTGTTGAACAGGAAATGCGGGTTGAGCTGGTAGCGCAGCATGGCGAGTTGAGCGCTCGTCGCCTGCGCCTCGAGTCGCTCGAGCCGGTCTGCCTGCTCCTCGACCTGGAGGTAGTAGTTGATCGCGTAATACAGCGCCGACCAGGCGCCGAGCAGCGGCATGTCGAGGTACAGCATGCCGAGGACTGCCTTGGCGAAGCCGGTGTCGCTGCCTCCCTGGCTGAGATTGAGCGCCCAGCCGTTGATCATCGCCGAGATGACCACCGCGACTGCCAGCGCCAGCGCGGTCACGCCCCAGGTCACCAGCGGGCGGTAGTTCATCAGCCGGCCGTAGACGACCGACAGGATCGAGCTGATCGACAGCCCGGTGATGGTTGCGATCAGCGTCAGGACGATCTGCTCGGGTCGGCCGTTGGCGATGTTGGTCATCGCGCGGAACATCCCGGCGCCGCCCCAGCCGATCAGCTGCAGGCGCCAGAACGCGCGATCCTTGTCGGCAAAGAACGGGGCCGGCGCGAACGGCAGCATCCCGATCGAGCCCCCCGGATCCGCGGTGCCGGACCGGGCCCCGGACGCGTCCGCCGAACGGCGGGTGAAGGGCAGCGAGACGGTCAGGAGCGGCGTACCTCAGCAATGGCTTCGCCGATCGTCTCCTGACCGACGGCGCCGTTGAACAACCGGTCGCCCACGACCCACCCCGGAGTGCCCGTGATGCCGAGCTGGCTCGCCAGCGCGGCGTTGACGTGGAGCTGCGCGTCGAGCGCGCCGCTGTCGATCGTGGCCCGGGCGAGCGCGAGATCGACTCCCGCCTGCCTGGCCGCGGCCTCGATAGTCTCCGCCGACGGCGGCCCGAGGCGGAACATCGCGTCGTGGAACGCCGCGTACTTGCCCTGCTGGGCGGCGGCGAGCGCCATCCGCGCAGCGTCGAGGCTCTCGGGCCGCAGGATCGGATACTCGCGGATGACCACCTTGAGATCGGGATTGGCGGCGATCAGCGCGTCGACGTCGTCGCGGCTCTGCCGGCAATAGGTGCAGGCGTAGTCAGAGAACTCGACGAGCGTGACCGAGCCCGATGGGTTGCCCAGCACCGCGCCGGGGAACGGCGCCTCGAGGTCGTTCCTGAGCGGCTCGATCCGCGCCACCAGCTCGCGCTGCTGCAGCACGTCCATTGCCTCGGGCAGGACCTCGGGGTTGGACAGCAGGTAGGCGCGTGTCGAGCGGTCGCCGAGCCCGCTCACGTCCCACAGCCCGGCCCCGGCGAAACCGGCGGCGACGGCGATCACGACGGTGACGATCGGACGCATGAGGCCCGGCCTATCTGCGGTCTCGGGTTCGTTCAAGTTCGGCTCTCGCCTGCAGGGCAACGTCCTGGGCCCGGATCCAGTCGGCCGAGCCTCTCGGCAGCCCACGCTCGGCGGCCTCGGCGTTCTGCAGCGCCTCGCGAGGGCGGCCCGACATGATCTGCTGCTCGGCGCTGGCCAGCCTGGCGCGCGGGATGTCTCCCCGTGCCCCGTAGACGATACCGAGCTGGTACCAGGCGGCCGGGTTCTCGCGGTCGCGTCCGACCGCCCCCTTGAGCACCTGCTCGGCCTCTGCGAGGTGCGAGGAATCCTCGGTCGCCATCAGCGCGTGCGCGAACAGGCTGGCGATCAGCGGGTTGTTCCCGGTCAGCTGGGTTGCCCGGCGCAGCGGCTCGAGCGCCTCGGTGGGCTTGCCCGATTCGAGCAGGATCTGGCCCTTGATCTCGAGGAAGTAGGGATCGTCGGGGTCGGCGGCGAGCAGCGCATCGGCTTCGGCCAGCGCGGCGTCCATCCGCGACTGCTTGTGGTAGGCGTAGGCGCGCGCGTAGCGGGCCGGCACCCCGGTCAGGTATTCCGGGTAGGCCTGGAGCGTCTGCGTGGGGGTTGCCAGGTAACCGAAGAGCTTGGCCTTGATCCGCTCGAAGCGTGCCTGCTGCTCGGCATCGGGCGGGCGGTCCCACGCCGGATCGGCCTTGTAGTCGGCCTCGAGGCGGGCGATTCGGTCGCCCGAGAGCGGGTGGCTGCGCGAATAGGTCTGCTCGTCGTCCTGGCTGTAGCCGTAGCGGAACTCCATGTTCTGCAGCTTCTTGAAGAACTCGATCGACCCCTTGCCGGTGATCCCCGCGGTGGACAGGAACTTGACGCCGGCGGCGTCGGCGCTCGCTTCCTGGTCGCGGCGGAAGGCGAGGAAGGTGCCCATCGCTGCCTGCTGCCCGAGCGCGAGCGCGGCCATGCCGGCGTCGCCGGCACCGGCCAGCATGGCAGCGACGCCCGCGAGCATTGTCAGCAGCTGGACCTTGGTCGCCTTGCCGGCGCCTTCGTAGACGGTGATCGCGTGCCCGCCGGTGATGTGCCCGAGCTCGTGCGCGAGCACGCCCTGGACTTCGTTCGCGGTATCCGCGGCGTTGATCAGCCCCGAGTGCACGTAGACCCGCTGCCCGCCGGCGACGAAGGCATTGATCGACGGGTCGTGAACCAGCACCACCTCGACCGACCCTCGCGGCATCCCGGCCGCCTCGACCAGCGGCGCCATCAGGTCCTGGAGCAGGGCCTCGGTCTCGGCGTCGCGCAGGATCGACTGCGCGGCGACCGGCTGGGCAACGATCCCCACCAGCGCGATAACCGCGAGCAGCCGGGCAAGGACTCTGGCAACGGGTCGCATCGCGCCATCGCTAGCGCATTGCGGCCTGAACCGGAACTGAAGAGAGTCGCCTGACCCGGTCGCCGCGCATCCGCACGGCCCGCTCGGGGCGGGTCAGCCCAGCAGACGGCGCGCGGCGCGCTCCACCAGGGTGAGGTCCTCCGGCACTTCGCCGAGCATGACCACTCCGTCTTCGTCGGTGCGGCGGATCATCACCAGCGCGAACTCGTTGCCCTCGGCCGGCAGCGTGTCGAACGGCTGCGGCGGCAGCTCGCGAAGCTTGCGCGCGATCGCATGGCGCGGTGCGTCGGCCGGTTCGACGGCTTTGCCGGCTTCTTCGCGGCGCAGTCGGCGCTCGGCCTTGACCACGCCCTTGAGCCCGCCTTCGGCACGGCACAGGAACTCCGCCAGCGTGCCGCGAGGCAGGTTGAGGCGGTGGGCGTGCATCAGCGCGGTCGCATATTCGGTGACGCGGGTCTTGTCGTAGTCGGCGCCGAACACGAGCTTGACGACCGGCGTCATCGGCGCCCGCTCCTGCATCGTCAGGCCGGAATCGGCGAGCAGCTCGTGGAACTCCTCGGGCTGCTCGCGCGCGGCCAGCGAGAAGTCGTAGGCCCGGCCGATCGCCTCGTAGAGCGCCTCGCGGGTCCGTTCCTCGCTGCCGCGCGCGGCGATCGCCATCTCGCGGGCCTCGGCGAGCCAGTCGCCCAGTGCCCTTCGCGACGAGTCGAGCTCGGGCAGGCCGATCTCCCTCGTGCCGAACTCGGCGGCAACTCCTCCGTCTTCGGTCGCGGCCGATGCCTGTGGCCTCGTGGCGGCCTCGTCTTGGGCTGCCAATTCCGTCTCGACGGCGAGGGCGGCAGGCTCCTCGGCCGGCGCGGTGCACGCGTCGGGCCCAGCGTCGGTCCCTTCGTCGGGCAGGACTTCGAAGGGTTGGTCGAAGGAGCCGTCGGGCATGTACGCGCTCAGGTCGAGCGGCGCCTGCGGGACCTGGATCTGCATCTTCAGCAGCGAGCCGAAGCGCGGCCCCTTCTCGTCTTCCTCGTCGTCGTCTTCGTCCCGGGCGGAGAACCCGTCGTCCTCGTCGCTCATGCCGAAGCTCGGCATCGGCAGGCCCCCGTCCTCGTGCGGCTCGACCTCGAGAGAAGGGGCGGCGCCGTCACTCGCCAGGGTCTCGTTGCCAGCAGCGGCGAGGGCGTCGGCGGAGGGCTCGGTGCCCGGGCCGTCGGCCCAGTCGGTCAGCTCGCCATCCGCCACCGGACCGGGCGCTGGCGTCAGCCGGGGCTGCAGCGCCTGGTCGATCTCGAGCAGCAGCTCGTCGGCCGTCTCGGCGTCGGCGAGCTCCTTCCAGTTGATCACGCCGTAGATGAAGTCGATCGTGTCGTCGTCGCTCGAATAGGGCAGCAGGATGCCGCGATAGGCGATCGTCTTGCCGCGCTGGTTGACGAATTCCGCCTCGAACCCGATCGGCGCCTGGTTGGCGAGGATCTGCATGTAGTGATCGGTGATCCGGCTCAGCAGCGAGCGGCTGGGCACGTCGGCCAGCGTGTTCAGCTCACAGTCTTCGACGTCGCATTCGACCGCAAGGCGCTCGCCGAGAAAGGCGATGCCAGGGTTCTCGATGCCCGAGGAGAAGTCGAGCAGCACGCTGTAGGGGCCGAAATCCGGCAGGTTCTCTGGCTCGAGGTCCTCGATGGCGGGAAAGTTGCGGTTGCCGAGCAGGCTCGCCCAGTGGTTGTAGGCGCGCACCTGCATGCGCCGTTCGTCCTGACCGATGGTCGCCGGGGGCGTTTCGCGCACGGGTTCGTCCTCCGCCGGATCGTAACTGTCGGATTCGGCGAGCGACCCGAAATTGCCGCGCATCGTGTCCATGCGAAATAAGCCCCCTAGGTCTCCTCGGTCGGGCCATATCGGCGCAACATAGTAAATTAACCGTGAAGTTGCGCCATGCCGAAGCCGTGCCCGAAGTGACGCCACCACGCAGCCGTGGCGTCAAAGCATGTAGCGCATCCGGATCGTCTGCCGCACGCTCGCGGTGCCGACCTCGAACGCCGCCTGATCGAATCTCGGTGGCCCCATCCGCACCGGCGCATCGCGCGAGAAGCCGTAGCCCTCGCGCGGCATCAGGCTGAGCGCCCGGTCGGCCTTGCCGTTGCCGTTCTCGTCGTGGAGCAGCGCGATTGCATAGCGGCCCGGCCTGACGTCGGCGAACTCGAGCGTGACCCGCGGGGCGGCCGGGACGACGAGGGCATAGGCATCGGCATCGCCGCGACAGCGCGGGAAACGGTCCGGATGAGACGTCATGCACGCCCGCACGACGCCTTCGGTCGAGCGCAGCCCGGTGACTTCGACCGTCACCGCGGCACCCCCGCCGGCATCGGCGGCAAGCGGAAACGCGGCGAGACTCAGTCCGCCAAGCGCGAGGACAAGCCGCGATCTGTGCCGCACAGGCGATCCCAGAACCGGAAATAGAGGCCGAAGTTGCATTGGTACTCGTCGTGATGCCGCTGGTGGTGGCTAGCGGTTATCAGCCAGTTTCCCGGCCGGGAATGGACGAAGGCGCGAGGAAGCATCTCCCAGCCCATGTGGTTGGTGACGCCCATCAGCGTCATGATCGCGAGCACGAGGCCGAGCACCGCGACATGGATCGGCACGAGAAATACCAGGGCCGGGATCACCACCGCGCCGGTCACGGCCTCGAGCGGATGGAAGCTCATTGCCGCCCAGGCGGTCGGCGGGCGACTCGCGTGATGGACGGCATGGGCGGCGCGGAACCACGCGGGCCGGTGCAGCAGGCGATGAGTCCAGTAGAACCAGGTGTCGTGCGCGGCGAGATAGAGCAGCAGCGACAGCGGCAGGTACCACAGCGGCCATTCCGCGAGGTCGGTATAGATCAGCGTCCAGCCGTGCTGCTGCCAGCCCCAGGCGACGATGCCTGCCGGCACCCCGTAGATCGCCGCGGAGGCCAGCGACCAGCCGATCTCGCGGCGAACTTGCAGGTCGAGCCCGGTATAGAGGCCAGGGTGGAGCCGGCGGGTCAGCCAGGCGAACAGACCGCTCGACAGCAGGTAGCGGAGCGCGACGATCGCGCTCATCGCCAGGGCCGAGACGAGGATGGCGGCGGCCATGCGCGCGACTATGCCGCGGCCGTCGCGCGATCGCCAGTGCTAGCCGTGGCCCTGGCCCCAGGTCGCGCAGTGCGGGTCGAGCCCGACGAGCTGGCGCCGCAGCGCGGTGCGCGCAAGGCGTTCGACTTCGGCGCGCCGGCGCGCGGCGGCAAGCGGTCGGCTCGGCGCCGGGCGAACGATTTCCGCATCGTACCGGTCGGCGACGATCACCCCGCAGCACTCGGGCAGGAACTCCGGCAGCTCCAGGCACGAGCGGTCGAGCTCCGGAGAAAGCCCCCAGTAGAAGCGGTCGCAGAATTCGAGATAGTCGGGCCACTTGCCGTCGCCGAGCAGGTCGGCACGCGCGGTCTTGATCTCGACGATCACCACCTGGCCCTTGGGATCGATCCCCATCAGGTCGGCGCGGCGGCCGTTCCTGAGCGGCATCTCGGCGAGCATCCAGATATCGTTGCGCGCGAGCAACCGGCAGATGCCGCGGGCGACGTCCTGTGCCTTGCGCGCCTCGTCGGGCAACGGGCTTTGGGTCAGGGTCGAGGCCATCGCCGTCCGCGTGGAACAGATGAAGAACAATGTCAATTGCGTGATGGGCGGCGCTCACACGGGGTTTATGTCAAATCGTCGCCGTTCCGTGAAATTTGCCCAGTTACCAATGCAACATAATTTCAGCGCTTCCTTTAAACCATTGTTTATAGGTAGAAATCCGTGCTGTTGCGGTTTGGTTACACTCGCAACGCAAAGTTGTTGCCTCTGCAACCAAGAACTTTGCGGTCGCCGCGGGCATGCGGCAGGAACGGGCATCCATCTCCGGTCGGCCTGTGGCGATCGGCCCGATTCTGTTGGGCCTCGTTGACCTCACCAGCTGGATTACGGGTGGATGCGGCGCCGAGAGGTGCCCCATTGCGAAAAGGGACTGCAATGCAAAAATCTACTCTGACTGCCCTCCGGGCAGGCGCGGCTTCGTTCGCGCTGGCCGTTGCGCTGACTGGCGCACCGGCATTCGCTCAGGACACCCCCGCCCCGGCAGCTGCCGCGGAAGAGGAAGAAGACCAGGTCATCCTCGTTACCGGCACGCTGTTCTCGCGCACCGACACGGAAACCCCGTCGCCGGTCACCGTGCTGTCGTCCGAGACGCTGGCGGAGCGCGGCATCAACACCGTCGCCGAGGCGATCCAGCGCATTCCGGCGAACAACGCGGGCACCATCCAGCAGGGCTGGAACACCGGCTTCAACTTCGCTTCGGGCGCCAACGCGCCGGCGCTGCGCGGCCTGACCGTGCAGTCGACGCTGTCGATCGCCGACGGCCTGCGCATCGCGCCCTATCCGCTCGCCGACGACGGCCAGCGCAACTTCGTCGACCTCAACACCATTCCGCAGGCCATCATCGAGCGGATCGAGATCCTGCGCGACGGTGCGTCGTCGACCTACGGCGCCGACGCGATCGCCGGCGTGATCAACGTGATCACCAAGAAGGAAATCCAGGGCCTGCATCTCAATGCCTCGTACGGCATCTCGCAGGAAGGCGACGCGGGCGAGCAGCGCGTGGACGCGACCTGGGGCTACGGCGACCTGTCCGACCAGGGTTTCAACTTCTACGTCAGCGGCGAGTACCAGAAGCAGGACGCCCTGTGGGCGCGCGACCGCGACTATCCGTTTAACACGGCCGACTGGACCGACATCTGCTCCGACACCGGCAGCAGCTGCATGGCCAACCTGAACTGGAACGGCTGGACGCCCGAATCGGCCTTCTTCAACGGCCTGATCAGCGTTCCCAACGTGACGCTGGTGCGTCCGGGCAGCGCGGACAACCCGATGACCGGCGCGGGCCGCTTCGAGTTCCTCAACCCGGCGGCAGGCTGCCGCGGCTACACGCGGCACACCAACATCGGCACTTCGGGCACCGCCCCGCTGGCCGGCGTCTGCGAAGTCGACTTCCAGCAAGACTTCATCATGCTGCAGCCGGAAATCGAGCGCATGGGCCTCTCGGGCCGGTTCACCGCCAACGTCGGTGACCGCGCGCAGGTCTACGCGATGGTCAACTGGTACAACACCAAGACCCACGCGCAGTTCACGCCGCTCGGCCTCAACGGCACGCCGACCCCGCCGAACAACGGCGTCGCGGCGTACAACGTCATGCTGCCGGTCTACGTGTGCAACACCGGCGTCGGCACCCCGACGGGTCTCGACACCGGCTGCGACGCGACCAACGGCGTGCTCAACCCGTACAACCCGTACGCGGCGGACGGACAGACCGCCCAGGCGTTCGTCCGCTCGACGCGCGGGCGCACGGTCGACACCGACACCCGTACGCTGCGCGGCGTGCTCGGCATCGACGGCTCGTTCGGCGACGACTGGAACTACTCGGCGAGCTTCACCGCTTCCGAGGTGAGCCTCAAGCGCAATCAGGACAACTACTACATCCCGCAGCGGATCATGGACCTGGTGGCGCGCGGCCAGCTCAATCTGATGGATCTCGAGGCCAACGGCGATGACGTGTGGGATTACATCTCCCCGCTCAACAGCGTCGTCTCGACCTCGAAGCTCTGGCAGGTCCAGGGCACGCTGGCCAAGGAACTGTTCGAGCTTCCGGGCGGTCCGCTGCAGGTCGCGGTCGGCGGCGTCTATCGCGAAGAGTCGATCGACGCGCCTAGCGGCAACCCGGGCACCCTGGGCAACCAGTATGATCGCTATTACTCGATCAACTCGGTCGGCACCAAGGGTTCGCGCAGCGTCTGGTCGGGCTTCTTCGAAGTCAACGCTCCGGTCGTCGACATGCTCGAGCTGAACTTCTCGGGCCGTTACGACGATTACTCGACGGGTCAGTCGAGCTTCTCGCCGAAGGTCGGCGCGAAGTTCACGCCGATCCCCGAGGTGGCGATCCGCGGCACTTACTCGCAGGGCTTCCGTATCCCGAGCTTCAACGAGTCGTTCGGCTTGCCGACGACGGGCTACGTGACCCGCACCGTGAACTGCACGACCTTCGCGGCGTTCTGCGCGGCGCATGGCAACAACGCCTACGCCTCCGGGCAGTACTCGCTGGGTCTGACGCAGGTCGGCAATCCGGACCTCGAGCCCGAGGAATCGGAAGCCTTCACCGCCGGCATCATCGTCGAGCCGATGCGTAACGTCAGCTTCACAGTCGACTTCTGGCACATCAAGGTCGATGGCCTGATCACCGGCGTGACCGACACGTCGGCGGCCGAGGCGGCGTACTATGCCAACAACGGCGTGGTGAACATCCCGGGTATCACCGTGATCCCGGGCCAGCCTGACCCGGCGTTCCCGAACGCTCTGCCGCTGATCGGGTTCATCCAGAGCTCGTACACCAACCAGGACAGCCAGACCGTGTCGGGTCTCGACTTCGGCGTGAATGCCAAGTTCGAGGTCACTCCGGACATCACCTTCCGGACGATCTTCGACGCCTCGTGGCTGATGAAGTACAAGCTGGAGACCGATGCGGGCGACGTCCTCAACTACGAGGGCACGCTGAGCCCCTGCAACATCACGTCCTGCTCGGGTTCGCCCGAGTGGCGCGCGAGCTGGCAGAACTCGGTCGACATCGGTGACACCACGCTGTCGCTGACCGCGTACTACACCGACGGCTACGACACGGCGTCGATCGACTTCGGCGGCATCGAGGGCGACTGTGCCTTCAACGCGGCCAACCATGCGTCGACCGTGACCTACGAAGACGGCACCCCGGTGAACTGCACCCAGCCGGCGCAGTGGAACGTCGACTTCAACGCGCGCCACACGATCAACGATCAGTTCACGATCTACCTCGACGTGCTGAACGTGTTCGACATCGGCCCGAAGTTCGACCCGTCGGCGGCCTACGGCCTGTTCGGCTTCAACCCCGCGTGGGGCGGCCCGAACATCATGGGTCGTTACTTCCGCCTCGGCGCGAAGGTCGACTTCTAGTCGCACGGAATCTCGGCGGCCCGGTGATATCACAGGGTCATCGGGCCGTGCGGGAGGGGGCGGGAGCCGAAAGGCTTCCGCCCTTCTCCGTTCCGGGATCCGTCAAGACACCGCGGGCGGGGGCCTCGAGGCTCCCGCCCGCTGCGCTTCTCCGGGAGCCAGGCGCGGCTAGGCCGCTGCGGGAGGAAGCAGCGCGAGCACGGCGGCGCGGGCGGCGAGGAACTCGCGCCACAGCGCTTCGGCAGCGGGGCGCGGGTCGGCCCCGCGCGCATTGACCGCGAGCAGCGCGGCAAGGCCGGGCTCCATGATTGCGGTCAGGTCGGCGACTCCCGCCTCGGCACGTTCGCGGCGCCACGGGTCCGCGCGGCGGAACCGGGCCTCGAGCTCGTCGGCCCTGCCGGCGAGCGCCTCGGGTTCGACCGCGGCCAGCGCGGCGACCACGCCGGCAGCCTGCTCGAGCGCCTCCCAGCGCCGGACGGCATCGCACGCGTCGCCAGCCGTCGAGGGCGTGAAGGTAGGCGGGACGAAGGTCATCGCCCGGCAAGTTAGCGGCTGCGGGATTGCGAATTGGTTACCCGGCGCCCGGGGGGACGGCAGGCCTACTCCGCGTCCGGGTTGCCGGGCGGCGGGCCGAACGGGTCGCCGGGATCGTACTCGAGGTCGAGCTCGATGTTGGCCCCGCCCTCGCCCGCGGTCAGCCGGTTGTTCTCCTCGCAGACGTATTCGCGGATCGTCCACTCGGGCTCGCGGCGGTAGGCGAGCTGCTGCACGAGCGGCTCGGCAAGAACACCGGGATCGGTGATCGTCGTCTCGATCCGCAGCACGTCCGGGCGCTCGAGCCAGATCCGCTCGCTGATCTTCATGTTCGGGCCGTGCGCGACGCCGGGAATGTACTCGACCAGCGGGTTGAACCCGACCGTCTCGACCAGCAGCGTGTCGCCGTCCCAGCGGCCGACCGAAGTGCCGTTGAACAGGTCGTCAGGATCATCGGGCAGGGGGCGGCCGTCGGTGTAGATGCGGCGCGCCTGGCTGTAGGTCTCGGCGAAGATCGTCACCCTCCCGGGGGTGAACAGGATCTCGATCGGATAGGGCTGGCGCATGATCCCGGGCATGCCCGGCGGGCGGCAGGTGATCTGCGCCTCCTGCGCGACGCCCTCGGCGGCCTGCTTCGCGCGAAACGCTTCGAGCTGGGCCTGCGCGGCGGGTTCCAGCTTGGGCTGTACCGGCTCGCGTCCGCCGCCGGCGCTGAACAGCAGCGACCAGTCGGGCGCCCACACGCCGCTCCAGTCGGGCAGCTGCTCGAGCTCGGCGTAGCCGTCGGCCCGCGGAATCGCCGTCTCCTGCGCGGCGGTGGTGGCGCCCGCGGCAAGCATGGCCGCGCCCGCCAGCGCGCGCGCGAATACGGACCAACGATGCATCGAACCCTCCGCCAAGCAGACCTCACTCTCCGGCAGCGAGATTGCGGTGTGAGCGCCGCGCAAGTCAAGCCGGCGGGTTGATTCTGTCCGGCTTTTGCTGGCAAGAAGGCGCAAAGCGTCCGCCAGCGGTATGCGGCGGGCCAATGGAGAGCAAGATGCCCAGGAGCCTTCGTCGCCTCGTCTTCGCCGGAGCCGCGCTCGCCGCGGCCTTTGCCGTCCCCGGGGCGGCGCACCATTCGACCGCGATGTTCGAATGGGGCACCTCGACCGAGATGAAGAACGTCACCGTCGAGCGCTGGGTGTGGACCAATCCGCACACCTTCCTCTACGTCCGCGACGAGGCCGGCAACCGCTGGGCGTTCGAGGGCATGAGCCCGAACCACCTGTCGCGCGCCGGCTGGTCGAAGCGCTCGCTGACCCCCGGCGAGAAGATCGACCTGACCTACTACAAGCTGCGCGACGGGCGCCGCGGCGGGTTCAACGTCACCGTCACCCGCGCGGACGGCAGCACCCTGCAGCAGCTCCCGGTCCGCATGTAGCGATCGGGCGGTCGCCCCGCATTATCGCTTGGCCTCGGCCCCCGGCGTTGCTAACCGCGCCGGGTCCGCACCCGTAGCTCAGCTGGATAGAGCGCTGCCCTCCGAAGGCAGAGGTCACAGGTTCGAATCCTGTCGGGTGCGCCAACGCAAGAGGGCTCTCCGCAAGGAGGGCCCTCTTGCGTTGGCGCGGCGAACCTCGGTTCGACCCGGAGCGAAGCGATGCTGTCGGATGCCCCGATCGAAGTCAGGCTCGCCGCGCCAGCATGCGCAGCAGCACGCCGTCGCGCAGCCAGTAGTGGTGGAACAGCGCCGCGGCAGCGTGGGCGCCGATCAGCCAGTAACCGAGCGTTCCGCCGAGCTCGTGCAGACTTTCGATGCGTTCGGCGAACGCCTCGTCGGGCCCAGTGAGGGCGGGCAGCTCGAGGCCGAAGAACAGCACCGGGTCGCCCTCGGCGCTGAGGATCAGCCACCCGGCGACCGGCATCGCGATCATGAACAGGTAGAGCACGGCGTGGACGGCGTGCGCGGCGAGTCGGCGCCAGGCCGGCTCATTCGCGTCCGGCGCTGGCGCGGGCCAGGCAAGCCGGGCGGCAATGCGCAGCCAGACAAGCGCGAGGACTGACAGCCCGAGCATGAAGTGCCAGCCTTGAGCGCCTCGCGCGGGTCGGAGCCGCGCGGGTAGATCTCGCGCAGCTCGATCGTCGCATAGGCCGCAGCGATCAAGGCGAACATCAGCCAGTGCAGCACGATCGAAGCGGAGTGATAGCGGTCGGGAGCGGCGGTGCGGGTCATGGGTTCCTCCGCAGTCCCGTGTGGGCCCCGCCCCGCCGGGACGCATTGACGCTTCTCAATCGCGGAGGGCCCGCTCAGCCCGGCCGCATGTCACCGGTTTCGATGTAGCGCTGGTGCCAGGAGAGCGCCTCGGTCAGCAGCGAGGGCGACTGCTGGCCGTAGGCTCCGGCGCGGGCGCGGCGGTAGTAGTCGGCGAGCAGCGGGCGGTAGTCGGGGTGCGCGCACCTGGCGATGATCAGCTCGGCGCGCTGCTTGGGGCTGAGTCCGCGCAGGTCGGCGAGGCCCTGCTCGGTTACCAGGACCATCACGTCCTGCATGATGTGGTCGACGTGCGGGACCTGCGGCACGATCGCGGATATCCTGCCGTCCTTGGCGGTCGAGGGGCTCATGAAGATCGAGACGTAGGCGTTGCGCGCGAAGTCGCCCGAGCCGCCGATGCCGTTCTGGATGCGCGAGCCCATGATGTGGGTCGAGTTGACGTTGCCGTAGATGTCGGCCTCGATCATCCCGTTCATCGCCAGGCAGCCGAGCCGGCGTATCACCTCGGGGTGGTTGCTGATCTCCTGCGGGCGCAGCACGATCCGCTCGCGGAACTCCGCCATCTCCGCGTTCAGCTTATGCGCCGCCTCGGGGCTCAGCGAGAACGCCGTCGCCGAGGCGATGCGCAGCTTGCCCGCCCGCATCAGCGCGAGCATCCCGTCCTGGATCACTTCGGTATAGGCGGTCATCGGCTCGAACGGGCAGTCGATCAGCCCGGTCAGCACCGCGTTGGCGATGTTGCCGACGCCCGACTGGATCGGCAACAGCGAGGCCGGCAGGCGCCCCCGCGCGATCTCGTGGCGGAAGAACTCGAGCAGGTGCCCGGCGATCGCCCGCTCGGTGTCCCCGGGCGGATCGAACGGCAGGTTGCGATCGGGCGATTCGGTCTCGACGATCGCGACGATCTTTCCGGGAGCGCAACGGAAGCCGGTCTCGCCGATCCGGTCGCCCGGGCGCAGCAGCGGGATCGGCACGCGGTCCGGCGGCAGCGCGGTGCCGTAGTAGATGTCGTGCATCCCCTCGAGCGCGCGGTTCTGCCAGCGGTTGACCTCGAGGATCACCTTGTCCGCACGCTCGAGCCAGGTCTTGTTGTTGCCGACCGAGGACGAGGGCACCAGCGTGCCGTCCTCCCGGATCGCCGTGACCTCGATCACCGCGACGTCGAGCGGGCCGAGAAAGCCCTGCCAGGCCATCGGCGCGACCTGCGAGAGGTGCATGTCGAAGTATTCCATCTCGCCGCGGTTGATCTGCTCGCGGGCGATCGGGTCGGAGTTGTACGGCAGGCGGAACTCGATGCCCTTCGCCCTGGCCAGCGCGCCGTCGAGCTCAGGTCCGGTCGAGGCGCCGGTCCATACACGGATGCGGAACTCGCGCCCGGCCGCGTGCTCGGCCTCGATCCGCGCGGCAAGCGCCTGCGGCACGGCCTTGGGATAGCCCGATCCGGTAAAACCGCTCAGCCCGACCGTGTCCCCGGGAGCGATCAGCCCGGCCGCGTGCTCGGCGGTCGTCACTTTCGCCCGAAGGGCCGCACAAGCGATACGATCGTTCATCTGGATCTTCCCTTGCCGGTTCCGCGCCATGCACGGCTTTAGCGGTTCATCCGGCCGGGGGGCCCGCGAGAGCCGGCTGCGTTCTGCCGCCCCATAACCGTTTTCGGCTCGAATGGCAGGCGCGACCGCACCGGGCGCCCGACCATCTTCTTCCCGTCGTCTCCTCCGTTCGGCGGAGGTGAGGCCCGCGCGAAGCTGCCAACCCGTCCGTCAACCGGCCGTCGGAGCGGCGGCGAGACACGGGAGCATCGTCGTTGGAAGCATCGAATCTCGAGCAGACCCCCCACTCGCGGACCGAGGCGAGTCATGCGCCCTCCCGCGGAGTCGATCCGGAACACGAGACCGGCTCGTCGGAATGCGGCGCCGAACGGAGCTGGCGGGCGCCCTGCCGGTCGTTTCGCGACTGGCCCCCCGCCTGGATGCTGTGAAGGAAGCTCCTTGGCCCCGATTCAGGCCAGCGCGGCCGCGTCGAGCGCGAAGCGGATCAGGTCCGACTGCCGCCGCTGGCCGGTCTTGTCGAACAGCGACGAGAGATGGCTTTTCACGGTCGTGATCTTCACGCCGTGCCGGGCGGCGTAGGCCTGCAGCGTCTCGCCCTCGACGAGCGCGCGCAGCAGGCGCGTCTCGGCGCCGGTCAAGCCGTACTCGTCGCGCATGAAGCGCTCGTCGATCCGCTTGGGCGCACGTCGGCTGAGCAGGAGCAACGCGAGCGGTTCGGCCAGCGCGAGCCCGGATTCGGACCTGTGCGGCGCGACGGTGACGGTCACGTGGGCACCCGTGGCGGACGCGATCTGCAGCGTGTGGCTCTCGGCCCCTTCGGCCCGGGCGGCGAGTTCGATGGCCCTGCGCAGCCGCGCCGCATCCCTGCGGTCGACTGCCGAAATCCGGCCGTTGGCCACGGTCAGCTCGTCCGATCGCAGCTCGGCTTCCGCAAACTCGCTGCCCGAGACGATCAGCCCGGTCCGCGTGACCAGCAGCATGGCGAGGCCCGCCCGCCGGAGGCCGGAGATCGCCGCGATCTTCTCTTCCTCGAGCGCCTTCAGCCGCAGCCAGGTCGCGAAGCTGCGCGCGAGGTGCGGAGCGAGAATCCGCACGAGCGCGGTCTCCTCGTCGTAGTCGCCCTTCTTCGCGCTGCGCTGGGCGCTGACCAGGATCGTGTCCGCAGCATTCCGCAGGAACGGCACATAGAGCCCGCGATCGCAGCCGATCGCCCCGAGATAGTCGTTGTAGAACGGCGACTTGAGGCGTTCGCGGTCGGCGAGCAATGCGCTGTCGAGGATCGGCTGGCCGAGAGGCGTGTCGGCCACCTCGCCCATCGCGCGGTCGCCGACCCACAGCGTGCGTTCGTACTCCGCGGCCATTCCCGGCAGGCACGACGAGCAGAAGGCGACGGTGGAGACCGCCGCCTGTCGGCGGGCGAAGATCGCCACGTTGCCATCGAGCGCTTCCTCGAGCGGCCGGATGATCGAGCGCATACCCTGCGGATGGGTCGGGGCTTCGTAAATGGCCCCGATCAGCTTGCCGACCGTGTCCGTCGAATACACTCTCGCCCCCAATCTGCCCGGAGCCGGATCGACGGCAACGGGTCGCGTTGTCCCGGTCGTGCCGAGATGAAGTCTCGCCCGACGCGCGCGTCGCTACATCATAGGGCGGTGCCTGTCAGCCTGCCGGGCCGATCGCGACTGGCGCCGAAAAACTCGCATCGCCTCCTCCGTTCGTAGGACGCCGCGTCGAGCCAGCCCCACTAATCCGCCGCGCCCATGAGCTGTGGAGAGGTCCGGACCCCTCGGTCGAGGGCCGCCTCGCCGCGAGTTCTGCACGTCTTCGACAGGGAGCCGGCGCAGCGCCGGATAAGCGATCATGACTCTACGACGTCCACTTCTCAGCGCGACCGCCTTGTGCGGCAGCCTGATGGTCTTCACCCCGCCGGCGCTTGCCGACTGCACCGATGCGACCGGTGCGGAAGGCGAACGGGTCGTGGCCTGCAGCGGCAGCACCGACGCCGCCGCCCTCGGCCTCGACGACCGCCCGACGGTGTTGACCAATACGGCGGCCGGCGCGCTGTCCGGCACGCTCGCCTTCGGCGACGGTGACGATCGTCTCGTCAACGACGGGACGATCACCGGTGAGGTCTCGATGGGGCGGGGCAACGACATCGTCCACAATCGCGGGACGATCGAGGGCACCGTCGACCTCGGCCCCAACTCGGAAATCGCCGGCCCCGGTGAAGGGGCGAGCTACCTCGATGAGGCGGGGGCCGTCCTCACTGGCGACATCGTCGGGGGTTACGGGTCGAAGTTCGTGACCGTTCGGGGCACGCTCTTGGGCAGCGTCCAGCTCGGCAACGAGGACGACGTCGTGACGCTGGCCGGTACGGTCGAGGGCGACATCTACGCCGGCGGCGGCGGTGACATGGTCGTCATCGCCGGGCGGCCCCACATCTCGGGTCGCGTCGATGCGGAGGGCGGCGACGCCGACCTGCTGGTCTTCTCCGGCGACGCGGGCACCTGGAATGTCGGGCAGTTCGGGGGATTCGAGTACCTGCGGGTCGATGGGGACTCGTCGGTCCGGCTCGCCGACACCTGGAGCTTCGAGCAGATCTTCGTGTCCGGCGGCGGACGGCTTACGGTCGGCGGCGATCCGGACGACGGGCTTCGGGGCCAGCTCACCGTCGATGCGGGCGGCGCTTACGCGCTCGACGGCGTCCACTACGGCGACGTGACCAACTACGGGCTGCTCGCCGGAAACGGGCGCATCAGCAACATGGCGCTTCCGTCCGCGCACCTCTACAACTACGGCGTCGTCGCGCCGGGCGGTGATGCGATCGGCACGTTCACCGTCGCCGACGACTTCCACCAGTATGCCGACGGACGGCTCGACATCCAGCTCGGGGCGCCTGGCCAGTCCGACCTGCTCGCGGTTGGCGGCACGGCCTATCTCGACGGAACGGTCAACTTCATCCCGCTCGATCTGTCCGATACCGGCGCTTACACCTTCATGACCTATGGCGGCGTGAGCGGTGCCTTCAGCGCCATCACTCACGCCTCGACCGATCCCGGCCTGTTCTTCTCGTTCGACGTGACCTACCTAGCCGACCGCGCGGTCGTGAACGTCGTCAAGACGGGTACCGTCACGCCCCCTCCGCCACCGCCGGATCCGACCGGCTGCCTGCCGACCGATCCCGCGTCGGGCAGCACCGTGGTGTGCGTGCCGGCGATTTCGCAGGAGCAGATCTTCACGGCACACGACCTGACGATCGAGGTCGACGGCCTGCTGGAACTCGGCACCGGTCAGGCGGTCCTCGAGAGCCGGGGCAGCAACGGGCTGGTCTCGGTCGCGGCTCACGGAGGGGTTATCAACGCCGACCGTAACGGAACCGCGGTCGCGATGACCGGCGACGGCAACCGGCTCGACAACGCCGGGCTGCTCGCGGTCGAGAACCTCGCCGCCGGTTCCGCCAACGCGGTAGTCGAAGTCTCCACCGCTGCCGGCAAGACCAGCCGCGTCGTCAACCGCGCCACCGGCGTCATCGGCGACGAGGGCGCCGCGGAGCCGGGCACGGCCATCGACGCGCGTGGCGGGACCTTCGAGCTCGAGAACCGCGGCCGGATTCACGGCGCGGTGCTGGCGGAAGGCGAAAGCGCGGTCATCCATAACGGGATGCTCGGCGAGACCGGGGATCTCGATGGTCCTGCGCTGATCGAGGGTTCGATCGTGACCACCGCCGGCGCCGATACGATCGTCAACCGCGGGACCGTCAGGGGTCTCGTCCTGACCGGCGCGGGTGACGACACGCTCACCAACGCCGAAGGCGCTTCGATCGTGGGCGACGTCGATACCGGTGCTGGCAACGATACGCTCGTCGTCGACGGCGCGCTCGTCGGAAGCGTTGCCATGGGCGAAGGTGACGACCAGTTCGAGCTCTCGGGCAGCCTGCGCGGCGACGCCGATCTCGGGGCCGGCGACGACCACGCGTGGATTCGCTTCATCGCCAACCCGGGCGTGCCGCATGCGCTCGCGGAGGGCGTGATCGACGGCGGCGACGGGATCGACACGCTCAACTTTCAGGGCGCCAACGGGACCTGGGACGCCGGAGAGTTCGCCGGGTTCGAGCGCCTGTACAAGTACGGCGGCGGCGAGACGACCATCACCGGAACCTGGAGCGCAGGCGACTACGAGGGTGGCTGGGTCGAATCCGGTACCTTGCGGCTGGCCGAGGGGGCGGAGTTCCAGGCCCCGATGACCGTTCGCACTACCGGTCATTACGCCATTCACGGCCTCCAGCTCGGCAGCGTGGAGGTCGAAACGGGCGGGCTCGTATCCGGCACCGGGACGATCGGCCATCTCGAGTTCCCGGCCGTGCTCCTCAACCACGGCACGGTGGCGCCCGGCGGTGGCGGAATCGGCACGCTGACCGTGTGGGGCGATTTCCGCCAGCAGGCCGACGGCCTTCTCGAGATCGAACTCGGTCCTGACGGGGCGTCGGACCTCCTGCAGGTCAACGGCACGGCGCAGCTGGACGGCGCTGTCCAGTTCGTGCCGCTCGATGCGGCAGTGCTCGGCGACTACACGTTCCTGATTGCGAGCGACGGCGTGACGGGCACGTTCGCGACCCTGAACCCGGATGCGGAGCTCGCGCAGCAGGGCCTGTTCTTCACCTACACGCTCGACTACGGTGAGCCCGACCGGGTCTCCGTGACCGTCAGCCGCACCGGGGATGAGGGACCGCAGACGCCGAACCAGCCGCCGGTCGATCCCGAGCAGCCGGCCGAGCCCCAGCAACCCGGTGGGGAGGCGCCGGAACCCGAGGTCCCGCCGCCTTCGATCCTCGACGTCATCGCCAACCTCAGCCCCAATCAGACCGTGGTGCGCGAAGCGTTCCTCGCCGGGGGCCAGTTCAGCGACGACCTCGCCGGGGTGCGCGCGTCGCTTAACGGCATCGCGCCGGAGCGCGCCGCCGCGGCGCTGGATTCGTTCTCCGGCGAGATCTACGCGGTGACGCCGTTCGTCGCGGCCAGGGTCGGCGAGCAGTTCTCGTCGGCGCTCTCGCGCCGCGTGGCGGGCGAGCGTGCCGGCGAAAGCCACGGCCGCAGCGAGGCCCGCGACGGGCGTTCGGCGCACGGGACCGTGTTCTGGATGGAGGCCGTCGGCCTCACCGCCGACCAGGATCCCCGGGCCGGCAGCTATGGCTACGGCTTCGACCTGGCCCAGTTCGCCCTCGGCGTCGATCGGGCGATCGGCAGCGACGCCCGTGTCGGGCTCGCCTTCGGGTACTCGACCACCGATCTCGACCAGCCCGGGCTTGGCAGCGCAGCCGACCTCGACTCGGTCCACGCGGGTGTCTACGCCCTGTTGACCTCGGGCCGCCTGTCGCTCGACGGACAGCTGACCTACGCGCGCCACGGCATCGACGTGAGCCGCCGGATCGTCACCGGCAACGCGTCCGCCCGCACTGCCGCCGGCGAGACGCATGCGGACGAGGTGCGTGGCTCGGCGACGGTAGGCTACGTCGTTTCAGAGGGCACGACGACGCTGCGTCCCTACGGCAGCCTGTCCTACGTCAGCGTCAGCCAGGACGATCTGGGTGAGCGCGGCGCCGGCGATGCCGGGCTGCAGGTTGCCGACGGCACTTTCGAGGCCTTCACCGGAACGATCGGTCTCGACGCCCGCTGGACCCTGGGCGGCGTGCGCCCGTTCGCCGACATCGCCATGTCGCACGACCTCGCCCGCAAGGGGTGGGCGATCACGACCCGGATGATCGGTGGCGGATCGCCGATGGTCGTCCATGGAGCCAAAGCCGGGCGTACGGCCGGCATCGGCCATTTCGGCGTCGCTGCGACGGTTGGCGGGCTCGATCTCAGCGCCGGATACCGGCTCGAGCTGCGCGAGGCCTTCACCTCGCACGCGGCGACGGCCAGCCTCAGCTACCGCTGGTGAGCGCCTGACCCCAGCCCCGCTCCGGTCCGGCCGGGGCGGGGCACCTTCCTCCGCCGGCGCGGGCGGCGCGGCTCCGAGTTCCCTGGGGCTTCCAGCCATCGCGGCGTCGATCGTGTCGTCGGGAGAGCCTTCGGCCCGTCGTTTTCACCAGCAAGTCCGCGCAGGTGATTCGATTGTTCGTCCAGTCCCCCCAAGTTTCGCGATCCGCGCGTCGCGAACTCCGGGAAGCGGCGCTCGTCCGCTTCCATGGGGTGAAGGAACGATCAACAGCCAAAGAGATCGCCCAACTTCGACCGTCCGCAAGAAAGACCCTGCAGATCTTCGCCCGATAGTGGTCTCGCCGGAACCAGCTCTCGATGGAAGGGTTAGCGCAAAATTAGCCATATCTCTAAGGCGACGCTCAGCATACGGCTGTTAGCTCTCGTCGCCTGAGGGAGAAAACCCGTGCGACGTTTCTACAAGTTCACCGCTGCAATTCTGGCCGGTTCGATCGCCACTGCCGCGAATGCCGGCGACGGCGCGTCGGCCGGTTTTCAGCTCAGCTTGACTGTTCCCGAGGTCTGCGATGTCGATGTCGGAACGCCGTTGGTTGTCGAGGAACCCGGCGTAGCGATTCTGCAGGTGTCGGAGTTGTGCAACAGCCGGCGCAGCTTCCAGGTGGTAGCTTCGCACCGGGCGCTGGAACCCCAAGAGCAGATCAGCATCAACTATGGCGGACAGGTCAATTGGCTCGGCATGTCGGGTGTGAGCAGTGTTGCCTTTCGCCAGGGACCAAGCCTGCGCACGGTTCCGGTTACGGTGCAGAGTGTCGGCGTCACTTCACCGCTGGTCATCAGCTAAGGAATGATGGCCCTCTGACACGGCCGCTGCGCTGAGCGACCGATGCTTTGCTGGATATCGAAGGGCGATCCAGGTTTTCGGATCGGTCCGCCGTCTAGATCGCGGTGACGGTCACGGTGACCCGATCGGCATAACGGCCCGCGCGGGCGGTGACCGGCCCGACCCAGACCCGCATCGGATGAATGCGCCCCAGCGAAGGCGTGAATTGCGGGTAGACGAAGTTGGGAGCAGCCTTGAGATCCACGGCACGATCGTCGAACTCGAGAGTGTATTCGAGCGAATCGAGGTTCGCCTCGTGCATTAATAGGCCCCGGTTCTGCGAGACTAGTCCGACGCGGTAGCCCGACGTGCTCCAGATCCGCACGCCAAACGGCTCTGAGCGGGTGGCGGCGGTGGTGGAGAGCGGTCCGAGATCGATGCGGGCTATCTGCCCTTCGCCCGTCGCTCCGACTAGACGCAGCGCGACGGCTTGCGGAATGGTGATGTTGAGCGCGACGATCAGGCGATCGACCTCATTTCCACCCCCGTCCAGCAACAGCAGTTCGACGCGCTCGTCGTAGGTCCCCGCCTTGAGCCCCCACTCGGTGGGTAGCGTCAGCTCGAAACGCACCGGTGCACCGCGGTCGTCGATCGGCACGTCCGGCACGATCAGGTCGCTGTTCGCCGTGGGCGCGGCTCCCGTCTGGAGCACCTCGAGCAGGTTCGCGCCCGAGCGCAGCTGGTAGCGCGGCGAATCCGGTAGATGCGGGCCAAGGCTCGTCAGGCGGATAGTCGCGCTGCACGCTCCGTCCCCGGCGTTACGAACGTGGACATCGAAGGTCTCACGCGAGAACTCGCCGACCCCGATCTCGACGCTGTTGAGAGTGACAGTCTGTGACGTCTCGACGAATTCCGGTCGGCATTCTGCAGCAACGGCAGGGGAAGCGATGGCAAGAGCGCCGACGAAACCAAGGGTGGTTCGATACATGGGCGAGATCCTATTCGCTGGGCCTCGGCAGGTCTATCGTGCCGACGCGATAGAGGCCTTCGTTCTGGTCGGGGATTTCGATCCTGATGATGCGGTCGTCGCCGGACAACTTCAGCAGGTAGGTCTTTCCAGGCGCGAGCCCCAGGATGCCGAAGCGACCGGCAGAATTCGTGAAGAACGGTTGCGGCTCGAACCCTTCGTCGTCGAACGACGTCAGCTGGCCGCTGACCAGCCCCAGCGGCTCACCGGCGACGGTCAGGATGCCGACGGCGGTCACATAGCGATTGTTGCCGACGACGACTTTGTAGCCGCCGTGAAGCGGGGGATCGACACGCACTACCCCGTCGCCGAGGTCATATCCGGTGCCGGCGCCGGCGAGGTCGAAGTGGATGTTCTGCGGCGAATAGGAGGCAATGTTCGCCTGGACAGCAGCCCCGAAGGGGCCGCTGCGCGCTTCATAGCGGTTGCTCTGCAGGCTGCGGCCGGTGATCACGTCTGCCTTTGCGATCGCCTCGTGGGGCCGCAATAGAGCGAAGGAATCGTTGATCGGGCGGCCGATGCCGAACAACCCGTCCGCGAAGGCGATCGCGGTCCCCACTTGCAGGCGGGCGCGCTGGCGGTCGGCGAGGCCGTCCAGGCCCTGTCCGCGCGTAAACACCGTGGCCCGAGCGTCGAAACGGTTGCCGATGTAGTCGAGACTGGCGTTGGCTGAGGTGTCACCGCGCGAATCCGAGAATCCGAGATCGTAGCCCCACGAGCCAACGTGGTTTTCAGGTCCACGGGCGACGGTCGCGCGGAAGGTCTCAGTGCGGCTGCGGTAGTCGACGTTGCCACGGTGGCCCCCACCGAACAGCATCGAGAGGCCCAGGCGGACGCCAAAGTTGCGCCGATAGACCGAATCGTCACCGTACTCGACGCCAGCGACAATGCGAAAGCGGTTGTCGAGTCGATGCGCGACTTCGGCGTAAGCCAGAGTCTGGTCGCGCAGGCTGCCAGCCTGGCGGATGTACGAGAAGCCGGCGGTGGCAAAGGTCTGCAGCGAGAACGCCTGCATCACGCTGGCGTTGACCGTAAGCGTGCTGAACGACGGGGCGAAGATGCCGTCGAGCGTCTGGAAGTCGGCACTCTGGTAGTCCACGCTGAGATTGACCTGCCGGCGGCTTTCCATGTCGCCACTGCCACGCCAGCGGTACCCGGCGCGAAACGCGTATCCCGTCCGGCCGCCCGTGCTGACGGCGCCCTGGAAGTCGAGGACGCCCGGCAGGACCTGGGGCACGAAGGTCGAGTCGATCGAGAAGACTTGGCGGTCCTGCGTCACCTGGGCCGCCCCGCCCAGGATGAACGTTTCGCTGAACGCCTTTCGGAAATAGCCGATTGCCGCCAGGTCGTCGGAATAGTTCGGTTGATAGCCGAGCTCGCGGCTCAGGAATCCGACAGTGGCGACGTATTCGTAGTCGCCAGCTTCGAGTTCGAGCGGCTCGAAGAAGTAGTGAGGTGGTCCCGGAAATTTGGACAGGGTGCTAAGCTAATCCCGACCTGAGGAATGGACGGGAAATGAAGAAGACGAGGAAGCGCTACAGCGCGGAGTTCAAGGCAAAGGTGGCGCTGGAAGCGATC